>ERZ1036467.2-NODE-2-length-409527-cov-23.107248_pt1 | contig 409527 bp, 275 predicted proteins | sample MGYA00514231_ERZ1036467 | MGnify/ENA primary metagenome ERZ1036467 (study PRJEB33795, sample SAMN09464919) | human gut metagenome | isolation source: Bloodstream | host: Homo sapiens | place: USA: Stanford, California | collected 2016-07 ...
GGAGCAAAATAAGCTCTCGGACGGTAGAATAAGCCTTTACTTAGAGTATTATTTAGGTAGAGAGGAAAAGCCCGTATTGGATGAAAACGGTAATCAGGTGTATTACGATAGTGGGAAAATGCAAGGCAAGCCCAAGTTTGCAGTAAAGCATAACAGGCGAAAAGAAAACCTTAGCCTGTATCTGATAGACAAACCCCGTACTCCTGCGGAACGGCAACAGAACAAGGAAACTTTGGAACTCGCCATGCGCATACGTGCAGAGCGTGAACAGGAGTTTAAAGAAAGCATGTTGGGTTACCGCTTAAAGAAAGACAGGGCTGTTAATTTCTTGGACTACTTTCAAGCCTATATCAATAGCTATACCAAGAAAGATATTCGCATGGTGCAAATTGCGCTTAGCCGTTTTAAGGACTTCTTAAAAGAGCAATACCCCATGAATGAGTTTAGTATCAAACCGGAACTTATCACCAAAGAAATGATGGAGCAGTTTGTAGCCTATTTGCAATCCCGAAGTGTGGGTGAAGGTGCTAAAAGCATTTACCAGCGTTTCAAGAAAGTTATTCGATATGCGATTGACCACGATGTAATGTTGAAAGACCCATGTAAAAGTGTTACCTGTAAAGTGGATAGCCAAATGCTTCGAAAAGATGTGCTTTCTCCCGAAGAAATACAAAAGCTGATAGCTTGTCATTATGACAACGAAAACCCCACAATCAGACGAGCGTTTATCTTTTGTCTGTATTGCGGTCTGCGCTTCTGTGATGTAAAAGACCTTACTTATAAAAATGTGGATTATGCCAACCGATTATTGAAATTCGAGCAAAGCAAGACCAAGGGACATTCAGCCAGTAGCGGTGTGGTTATCCCCTTGAATGACGGTCTATTATCCATTATTGGCGAAGCTCCGGCAGATAAGAACTGTTTGATATTCGATTTGCCTACATACGAAAGCTGCTGCAAATCAGTAAAACGTTGGGTAAAGAGAGCCGGAATAGACAAGCATATAAGCTGGCATTGCGCCCGCCATTCGTTTGCCGTGAACATTCTGAACAATGGGGCAAATATCAAGACGGTAGCCAGTCTTTTAGGGCACAGCGGATTGAAGCATACCGAGAAATACACCCGTGCCGTGGATAAATTGAAAGAGGAAGCAATAAACAGCCTACCCGAACTAAAGTTTTAACCACAAAAGACTTATCTTTGTAACTATGGACTTTGAAGCATTAGTAAAACATATCAGTACGATACAGAACACGTTGCAGGCACAAGCCGCACACGCTGTAAACCTTGCACTTACTTCCCGTAACTGGCTTATGGGTTGCTATATCGTGGAATTTGAGCAGAACGGAGAAGACCGTGCCGCATATGGTGAACAACTGTTGAAAAAGCTGGAACAACGGCTGAAAACAAAAGGTCTGAATGAACGTAGATTCCGTGAATTTAGACGGCTGTACCTTGTTTATCCACAGCTGAAAGAACAAGTATTACACTACATCATGGCAGGAAATGAAATTCGGCACACGCTGTCCGCCGAATTCACGGAACCAATTCGGCACTCAGTGTGTGCCGAATTACAAACATCAGAAATACAATATAATAAGTGGAGTATTCCTGCTGAAAGGTTGTTCAATAAATTACCTTATTCTCACTTAAAGTTCATATCCAAAATCGAAAATCCGACAAAGCGTGCTTTCTATGAAATGGAAGCAATACGTGGCTGTTGGTCTGCAAGAGAACTGGAACGGCAAATATCATCTTTGTATTATGAACGTAGCGGACTATCTAAAAACAAAGAAGCCCTCTCCGCTTTAGTCCAGCAACAAGCAACCCTATTACAACCTAAAGATGTTATCAACACCCCTGTTACTTTAGAGTTCTTAGGATTGAATGAACGAGCCTTAGTAACAGAAAACGACTTGGAGCAATCCATTCTTGACAACCTACAACACTTCCTGCTGGAAATGGGGCATGGATTCTGTTTTGAAGCTCGGCAAAAGCGTATCTTGATTGATGAGGACTATTTCTTTGCCGACCTTGTGTTCTATCACCGCATCTTGAAGTGCCATGTTATTGTGGAATTGAAGATAGACAAGTTCCGCCATGAGTATGCTTCGCAACTGAATATGTATCTGAACTATTTCAAGGCGGAAGTGATGCAGCCGGATGATAATCCGCCTATCGGTATTCTGCTTTGCACAGAAAAGGGAGATACATTGGTTAAGTATGCCACTGCCGGATTAGACCCGAATATCTTCGTACAGAAGTACATGATAGAACTTCCAAGCGAGGAAGAAATAAAGGAGTTCATTGCTTCCTCAAATTACTAACCTATCATAAAAAGTAATACTGGCGAAAAGAAGAATACTGTTTTTCTTTTCGCCAGCAACATATAATCTGCCGACAAAAAATAGGTTTAGTCCGTTTTGGATATATAAACAAAGGTATGAACTAAACTTGTAAATGTACTGATTTTTACTTGAATATTAAAAGTTAATTTATTCAAATACAGGAAGAAATAAATTATTTAATACGCTATTCTATTACTCATTTACATTATATTTGGATGTTGTTTATATAATTGGTTGAATGAAATATTTTCTATCCATATTATTTATATTTTCTCTCAATCTTGTCAGCCCACTTTTAGCCCAAGACAAGAATTCGGCAGATATGTCTGCTTTATTAGAGAATAAAATATGGAAAGTGCAACTTCCCAAAGACAAACACTATGCTATGGAAATGGAATTCCGCAGCGCTGGATGGAAACAGACCTTTCTATATGATGAAAAACAAACTGAAATATGCGATTCTTACTCTTTGCATGGAGATACAATAAAATCTTTTCAAAAGAATTACATTATTCAAGAACTGACAGATAGTACGTTGGTTCTCCAATATCTGCCGGAAAGTTTGACAATCGGAGTTACACCTGTCAGATGTACAACAGATAACAGTGTTCAAGGACAAAGGCAGAACGAAGAACGCTTGGATAGTATTTGGCGTAAAGAGGATATTTGGAATAAAGGTGTTGCTAAAATAACCGGAGAACCAATTAAAGATTTATCCACGATAGAACCTCCCCGATGGGCGGTATGGGATTACGATTTGACAAAATACTATGTTTCCCAAATGAAATACCCAGAAGAGTTGCTAAAAAAGAATGTGGCAGGTTATTCCGTAGTGATGTTTGCTCTTGACACATTAGGGCTACCACGCTGGAATACCATTTTGACGACCATCCATGAAGATTTTGACAAAGAGGTCATCAGACTGACCAAAGAACTTCCACACTGCCTGCCTTGCAGGAACAAAAACGGCAAACGAATGGAGTGTCTTTATACGGTATATGTCCCTTTCCTGCCCCAACATTATAGGGATAGGGTAAAGGCGGACAGCGTTAGGGAAGAAGAATTGAAACAAAGTTTTGTGGAATGGGAAGCTGTGTCTTATTTTGAAAAAGCAAATCCGTATGCAATTACCAACTACATTAATGAACGCCTAACATACGATTCCAATCTATTAAACGGTAAAAAAGAAATCAAAGGGATTTATACGATACGCATTGATTCTTACGGAGAAATAATAAAGGTAGAGACCTTACGAGGTTGTGGCATACAAGAATGGGACAACCAAGTATTGCAAATCATAAAAGGTATGCCACGGTGGACTCCTACCATCAATTTTCATGGTAAAGGTGAATATCGGAACTCTGTTTGGACTGTACCTGTTTTATTCAAGAATGATAGTCCAACAAAAAATGAAGTTAATAACTATAATTGGCTTATCAAAACTCTAAGCAAATCATGTAAGTATCCACCTAAATTACAGAAAAAGAATCGAGAAGGGATGGTCTATGTTACATATAAATTAGATGGTAACGGATATATTACCAACCCCCAAGTTATTTCGTGTAACAACCGAAAATTCAAAAGAGCTGCACTAAATGCATTCAATGCTGTAACGGGTATTTCTATAACTTTACCAGCCCCAAAGGACACTCTTGTTTTTCAATTTAAATTGGATAGACCGACAACTCCTATCAACCCTCATACTGATGTTTTGATAATCGGCTACAGTTCTTGTGACACTCCAATTCTGATGCGATATGACGCCACACTGACTGCCCATACCACAGAGCCTTATTTGGAGGTGGGTGTTCCGGTCTGTTATCTGAATGAACGGGGCGATACCATTGTGCCATACGGCAAGTACAGATACTGTCAAACAGATACTATCAAAAAAATAGGTTTTGTTTATGAGAACAAGCCAAAGGACGCTCGAATAATCTGCATCAATGATGCGGGCAAAGAACTTTTCTATGTATTCAAATATGATAATGGTCCCGACTACATACAAGAAGGGCTTTTCCGTATAATGGACGAGGATGGATTGGTAGGTTTTGCCGATTCATTGGGTAATGTAATAATTGAACCTCAATTTAAGTTTGCCTACCCATTTAAAGGAGGAAAAACCAAAGCAACTTTAAAAGGTGAACGAAAGGTAGTTCCTGAATCAGACGGAGAAAAACATTATTGGGAAAGCGAAACTTGGTTTTATATAGATAAGAAAAACAGGCGTTTAACTGATTAAAAACAAATAAATACCTAACCATCATGAAAACAAAACTATTTTTATCCGCTATTGTCTTCTTTATGGTTCTAACTGCGCAAGCGCAAGAAGTTAATGAACACTACATTGAAGTGACAGGTACATCGGAAATAGAAATCATGCCGGACAAAATTCACTACATCATTGAAATTCGTGAATACTTCGAGGAAGAATTTGATGGAAAGTCTAAGCCCGAAGAGTATCACACCAAAGTGCCATTATCACAAATAGAACAAGGATTGCGAAAGAAACTTTCCGAAGTAGGTATTACGCAAGATGTAATCCGTACACAAGAAATTGGCGATTATTGGCGAAAGCAAGGACAGGATTTTTTAATATCTAAGCAATTTGATATTACACTGACTGATTTCAAACAGATAGATGAAATAATCAAGCACATAGATACGAAAGGCATTAATACGATGCGCATCGGTGAATTGGAAAATAAAGATATGTTGGCATATCACCAAAAAGGAAAGATAGAAGCACTAAAAGCTGCACAGCGAAAAGCTACTTATTTGGTTGAAGCCTTGGGTAAAAGATTAGGCAATGTCATACGCATTGTGGAAAAAGATAGCGGTAATGCTTTTCCGATAGCGCAAAGCAATGTCCTATCATCGAATGTTGCCTCATTCGACAATTTCCGTACCATTAAAAAGGACTATTCCATGCTGGTGCGTTTTGAAATTGTTGATTAGTAAGCTAAGCACAAAATTACATATCAAAAACGAAATAGCTGGAGTAAGAAAGTTTTCATTTCATCACTCCAGCTTTACTTCGTTTATGGTTTACCCAACTTATCGGCTTCTTTCTTTAGCTGTTCGGCTTGCTCGTTCAACAGCCTTGCACGTTCCAATGCTTCCGCCTGTTTCTTGCTGCGATATTCAAAATCTATCACAGAATCGGTCAGAATTTGAATGAAATCATTGTCCCTCTGCCAGTTGAATTTGGTTTCCAGTATATCAAGGACTTCTCCGTTTGCCCAACCCTGCATCAGCAAATAACGGTATTTCATATCATTGTCCTGTAACTGCTGCATCCGTGTAGCCAAACGGATATTTAACCATATGGAAGCGGAACAGAGAACCAGCACTGCCGAAAAAATAAACAATCCCGGACGAATCCAAGAAGTAACCTTGTTGCAAATCCGTTGATAGAACGGCAAGGGGGCAACTTCCTCTTTATCCGTCTTGTAGGAATTCAAGGTATCAACCATTATTTTAAAATTACGATAGATTTCCAATGATATTCTCTTGGTGTCCTCGATATGCTGCTGCTGACCTTGCATCTTGTTCCGTACATCGTCAAGTTGACTTTGGATAGTCTGCAACTTCTCCACAGGAACAGCCGGATTACTATGCAGCCTCGACAATGCCTGTTCAATCGCTCCAAACCGTTCGAGAGTTTCCTCCCGGCTGGCTGGCGTTACCTGCGCTTCCAACTTCTCTTTCAGTTCTGTTACCATAGAGAGAAGCCCCTCTAAAATCAAGTTGTCTTCCATGTCTTTACAATTTAAGTCGTTTTTTCTTTTTCTTCTTCTTTCTCAAATTCAAGTTCGGCTCTTCATCCACCGGGGACGGTGATGCAAAAAACAGACCGAGGGAACCGCTTATAAACGGACTTTCTGCGTTACTCCGTGTGGGTATTTGTTCCCGAATGGGTGCGAAAGCTGTTTGCCGTTGACTTTCGGCAACATTCAAACCTGTATCTCCGAAATATCTATCCAGTTTGGAAAAACTGAAACTGCGGTCTATCTCCGAGCCTTTGAACGTGTATTCTCCTTTGGAAAAGGATATGCCCTGTATTTCATCGGTCTGTCCCTTTCGTTTGAACTGGATAGTGATACCCTTTTCCGCTAACCTGTGCTGCAACTGCTGCCAGTTGCGGGATTTGCCGATTTCATTTTTCACAGCCGTGTAAATCTCGTATTTCGACTTGTCCGGCTCTTTCAATCGGTGCTGTTTCACCTGCTCTTTCCCCTTGGCGAAATAAAGCCCATGTTTGGCTTTCAGCTTCTTGCATACCTGTTCGTTACGGTACATATCGTTCCTGTCCGAAATAGTCTTGCCGTTGTTGTCTATACGGTTGAACACGATATGCACGTGTGGATGCTCCCGGTCTTGATGGCGCACGATGATGTACTGCGTATCGGTGATTTTCATTTCACGCATATACTCCTGTGCAAGCTGTACCATCTTCTCGTCTGTCAATTTGGGTGCGTCCACTGCCGAACAACTTAGTGCAATATGTCCAACCGGCTTTTTCAAGTCGGGATTCATCCCGGTCTGCATACAGAAACTGCGGATTATATCGCTCCGGCTCTCGGTCAGAACCCCATCCGCATGAAGCAAAACCGCCTGCTCCTTACCAAGCACATAGTTCACACAACCCTTAAAACCGCTTCCTTTTTTTATTTTTCCAATCATCCGACAAATGGTTTATGATTTCAACAATCCTATCTTTGAGTTTCACCAATTCCACCGCCACCAATGCAAAACCTCCGGCATTTGCCCTATGCGCCAGCTGGTTGATGTTGTTGGCTTCCCCTACCAGCTTGCGGATAGCATCTGCATCCTGCCTGTTCAGCCGGGGTATGACCTCTGCCGAAATAACTGCTTGCCGGACATATTCACTGATGCGCACCCCGGCTTCCCCGGCTCGCTTCCTGATGGCGTAATACTGCAACTCGGTCAGCTTCGTGCTGACTACCCGTTGCTGCTTCTCTATCCGTTTCTTTGCCGGACGTCCCCCCGGCTTATCCTTTATATTCGTCATAGGTTTTTACATTTAAATGGTATCTTAAAAATTGCGACCAACGGGAGAAATTTTCTTTGCTGTCAAGCAAAGCAAGGTAGTTTCGGTTTACCGAAACATAACCTTGCTCTCCAAATCAAACCACCTGCCGCTGGTAATCCTGCCGGACTAAATGCCCCTACCCCTTTTCTGTCTTGGGGTGGTAGGTTGTCCGGTTTCCTGCTTTATCTCCTGCGCTTGGCTGGTGCTGTTCTTCTGTTCCTGCTTCCTGCCGCACAGGTAATCGTTCAAGTCCGAATACCCCCTGTAATTGTCCGAGAAGTCACGCACACGGTAGGAGTATTCCAATTCGATAGCCCGTGTCGCTACATATCCTGCCTTGTCATTGTCAAGCATACAGTGAATGCGTTCATACGGGTACAGCACATCAATAGCTTTCGGCACGTTGACAGTCGAATTAAGAATAACATAATCCTGCCTGTCAAGGTCGGGCATGGTCGGACAGTTCTTCATCCGGAGCGTGAGGAAAGAAAGATAATCCATAAAGCCCTCAAATACCAAACATTTCTCTCTCGGCTCTCCCTGCTGCCGTATATGGGTAATGTCTTTCGGAGCGATACACCCTTTGAAAAAGGAATTGCGAACCTCGTAACCTCCTGCCATATTCGGGAAACCGATAGCAAAGAACGGTCTGCCGTTATTGGTAAAATGGAGTTCCTTACATTCTCTTTTTGCCAGTTCGATATTGATACCCCGCCCCTCCAAGTAACGGAGCAATGCCGGATGGGTCAAGTCACGGACTTCCAAATGTTGGAAACTCGGTTCTGTCCTATGCTGGGGAAAAGAAAAACTGACCGGATGAACGTTTGGTGTCTGCTCTTCTATCCTCTTTAAAAGGTAGGGAAGACTGTCGGAAAAATAAAGTTCCTTTGCCAGAGCGATGATGTTGCCGCCTTTTCCTGCGCCAAAGTCATACCAAAGATTGCGGTCTGTATTCACCTTAAAGGACGCTTCGTGTTCCTCCCTTAACGGTGATTTGTACCATAAGCCGTTACCCTGCCGCTTGACGGGCGAATAACCTAAACTGTGCAGATAGTCTGCAATGGATATTTGTTTCACATCTTCGATGTTCATAATATTTTCTTTTTGGGGATTAAAAAAATAGTTGAAAAGTGCGCCAGTCCTGTTTAGTCCGTCATATATATACCCGTACTATACTAAACCTGCCTGCTGTCGATACCGGGAAACAGACAGTCCGTTCCGCTTATATATACACCCGGACTAAACCAAACCGACTTTTAATAATGAAAATCGGGATTGTAGCGATAGCCCTTACCCTCTTTCACAATCATGCGCTTGTCCACAAGGAACTTGTTAAGCGACACAAGGACATTGCGTCCACGCTCGTAACCTATACTTGCGTAACCTTGTTTCAATGCCGCTATCACATTGGAATAGCCTTGTACAACCTGCTTGCCGAAACCGTTCTCCAATGCTTCCCGGTGCTGCTGTTCCGTCAACTCTGTAAGCGGAAAGTTCCTGTCTTGTTTGGGTTGCTGGAATACATAACCGTCCATGACTTCGGGCAAAGCGTTGTCATTGATGCGAAATGCGAACGGGTCAAACTCACGGTCACGTATATGCATCGCCTTTACTTCACTTATATTGCCGTCCTGCGTGCTTTTCGTGATTTGCAGGACGGTTTCAGCTTTGTTGTTCAGCTCTGTACCGATATGTCCTCTTATGTTATCATCCCCCTTGTTCAAATGCAGTACGGTATGGATATGCAGATTATACCCACTTGACCAGCGCATCAAAAGGTTGATTAGGTCGGTCGATTCGCTCGGACTGTTGATGTCGTACATCAAATCACGGATTCCGTCAATGATGAGCAACCCCACATCGGGCATATTCTCTAACATATAGCCAATTATCTGCTTACGTTTGTCGGGGGTCTGCTCCCTTAACACAATGAAAACAAAATCGTCCACATCTTTATCGGTCGGCAGTCCGGCAAGGCGCAAAATACGTTCCATGACCTTATGGCAATGGTACTTGCTCTGTTCGGTATCAACATAGAGAATTTTGCGCTTGTTCGGTGGCAGATATGCCGAATACTTCAAAACCTCGTCATTCTTCAATGCTGCCGCAACAATGGCGGAAATGTTGAATGTCTTTTTGCTCTTGGCTTTGCCTGTGGATGCACTGAAATTGCCCAACGTGCCGATAGTAGAACCGTTCACCCAAAGAATTTCGGGCGGTACTTCATAAGTGTCCGTCACCTTTAGACGAATGGTTTTCCAAAGGGCTGCAAAATCTTCTTTCGTCATGGCTGTACCTTGTCCGATTTCCTCTTTCGTCTTGTTTTCCATAGCCATTATTTCTTTAGAGGACGGTTAAGGATATACTTCTGCGCTTCCTGCTCTATCTGCGCCTGCGTCTTCACCGGGTTCTGACGCAACCACGCTTCCAACTCCGCTTTCTCAAAATAAAGCATTTTGCCCTGCGGCTTGTAATGGGGTATCAAGTTACCCGAAGTCAGCTTGTACAGGTAACTTTTAGAAAGGTTCAAAAACTTGCTCGCTTCATCGAAGCTAAGCACGTTCTTTGAAAGGAACAACATTTTTTCGAGTTCGGAAACTCTTAACTCTAAATCTCTTTCCATATTGTTTAGGAATTTAGGTGAAACAATATGAAGGTGCGCACCCTCGTTTTTTTGTTAACGGGGGCAAAGTTAAGAGCTTGAAAATGAAGTCTAATTGACCTTTGTTTGAGCGTTCAATCTATGCTCAACCTTTTTGCAGTTGTTTGATGTATTTGTCTATGATTTCATATCCTTTCGGATAGATGTTCTTCGCCTGGTCTGTCGCACTCGACAAGTCAGTACGTGTAAGCGGTTCTCCTTTTATCTTCTTCAATATCAACTTGTTGTTTGCTATAACTGACTGCCACTCATAAACGATGTAGTTATAACAGCTGAGTTGCATCATTAGGTAAGCCAACAGACGGGTATTATTAACTTTCAATACCCCGTCCAACTTACAGTTGAAAAAATCGGTAAGTATTTTGGTGCTGACAGTAGTAGTAAACATATTCGCTTCGTTCACACATTCAGTCAGAAGTTTGATTTCATTGGCTTTCAAAGTGGATTTGAAGGGATTGCTTTTACCCACAATCTTGGCTGGAGTGGTTTCTACACTTTCATCTTTTTCTTTTGGCAAGATTTGTTCTTGGGAGGCAATAGAATCTGTATAGTATTTGCTTTCCTGTTCTTGCAGAAAGTACAAATACTTGGAAAGTACCACAAGGCTAACAATGATGGAAAAATAGGGAAGTCGTTCATCATAGCAAGACGGTTCATGCAAATATGCGTCCATATCAAAATCAGAACAGCGGAAAACGATGTACTTTTTCCTCTCATTAGAGTTTAAGTCCTCAAAATAACCGCTTTCCCACAAAAAATCGGGAACATCCATATCCTGTACAATATCACGCACGACACGGTATTTTTGCTGAATGGCTACTATATTTTCGGTAACACGGAAAATTTCCTGCCGCAAATAATCCTTTAGCTGAGCCTGTGTCAGATATTCACGCTTTAAAAATAGTGCATCTACTTTAGTTTTATAGCCATGCGATACGCAACTATCTAATATCTTCTGTATCTCTCTGAAATTGGTTTCTATATGATTTTCCATAACTGTACCTTATATAATTTTGTTCTCAGATACAAATATAAGGTGGAAATCGCATTTTCCGAGAAAACATCAGCAATAATAAGACAGAAAAGAATGCATAAGAGTTAAGAAATCATAAAGATGAAAGGATGAAAACCACAAAAGTACACTCTATTCTTGTTTTTGTCGCTCAGTACACATTTAGTACGCCTTACAGAAAGGAAAAACCCTGATAATCAGTCGATTATCAGGGTTTATTAGTACCCAGAGCCGGGATCGAACCGGCATGGAAGTGAATCCACTGGTGTTTGAGACCAGCGCGTCTACCAATTCCGCCATCTGGGCATTTTTAATTAACCTTTAGCAGTAGGTTTGTTTCTCAAATGCGTTGCAAAGGTACAGCTTTTTTTTAAACCCGCAAGCGTTTGGGTGAAAATTTTCAAATATTTTTTTCACAGTGGGAATATGTACGGGATTGTTTCGCATAGAAAGATTATTTCGTTACATTTGTAAACGTATAATCATAATAACAGCCAATATCATGAAAGATAATTATTGCGTCATCATGGGAGGCGGAATCGGTAGCCGTTTCTGGCCTTTCAGTAGAGAAAGTTACCCAAAGCAATTCCTTGATTTTTTTGGGAGCGGACGGTCTTTACTGCAAATGACATTTGATCGCTTCGCAAAAATCATCCCTACTGAAAATATATACATCGTTACCAACGAATCTTATGCGGACTTAATCAAGGAGCAGTTGCCGGAATTAGCGGAAGAACAAATCCTTTTGGAACCGGCTCGTCGCAATACAGCTCCTTGTATCGCTTATGCGGCTTATCATATTAAGGCATGCAATCCGGAAGCCAATATTGTCGTAGCCCCTTCCGACCATCTGATCTTAAAAGAGGATGTTTTCTTGAGGGACGTTCAAAAGGCGTTGGATTTCGTGAAGAGAAACCGTGCGTTGGTCACCTTGGGCATCAAGCCTAGCCGCCCGGAAACAGGATACGGATATATCCAAAGCAGTGATACGGTAGTAGATGATTTCACCAAGGTGAAGACCTTTACTGAAAAACCGAACCTCGAGTTGGCAAAGGTATTTATGGAAAGTGGAGAATTCTTCTGGAATTCTGGCTTGTTCGTCTGGAACGTGAATACGATCTTGGAAGCGTTCTCTAAATATCTCCCGGATATCAGCAGCCGTTTCGATCTAGGTAAGGATAAATTTAATACCCCGGAAGAAAAAGCGTTCATCCAAGAGAATTTCCCTTATTGCCTAAATATATCCATCGACTACGGTATCATGGAGAAAGCGCACAACGTATATATGCTATGTGTAGATTTCGGTTGGGCCGACCTCGGTAGCTGGGGATCTTTGTTCGACCTAGCGAATAAAGACGAAAATGAGAACGCAGTATTGAAAAATAACGAGGCAATGCTATACGAATGCTCCGGCAATGTGATCGCATTAAATAACCCGAAACGTCTAGCCGTTATCCAAGGGCTAAAAGATTGCATCGTGGCTGAGTCCGGAAACGTATTATTGATTTGTAAGAAGGATGACGAACAACGTATCAAACAATTCGTAGCCGACGCTAAAATCAAATACGGAAAAGAATACAACTAATTAAGAATTGAGAATTGAGAATTATCGGCAAGCGGTATTCATTCTCAATTCTCAATTTTCAACTTCTTAGCAAGATATCGTACAGGATACCACGCAGCCAAAAAGCCTATCGTTAATACCGTTACAAAGACTGTTATTATATCCACCGTGACTACACGTACTGGATAAGCCTCTATAATAAACGCTCCGGCAGCTTCCCCTAGTTTTATAAAGCCAAACTCTTGTTGTAGCAAGCAAAGTACAACCCCGATCAAGACTCCGATCAAAGCTCCAAAACCGGAGATCATCCAGCCTTCAAACAAGAAAATCCGACGGATCAGACTGTCATCAGCCCCCATATTACGCAGTGTACTCACATCCTCCTGTTTCTCGATCATCAACATGGATAAAGAACCCACCACGTTGAATAAGGCGATCGCCAATATAAAAGTAAGGATCAAGAAGGTCATCCATTTCTCGACTTGCATCATCTTGAAAGAAGCCTCTTGTTGCTCAAAACGGTCTTGCACGATATATTGATCACCTAGGATACGTTGAATCTCTTTCTTTACCGGAGCGATATCTCCGCTATCTTTCACCTTCAATTCCACCGCTGTCACTTCTTTATCATAATTAAATAAAGAACGGGCCAATGACAAAGGCACGATCATATATGAATCATCGTAAACCTGTTGGTCCGTACGAAAGACAGCACCGATATAAGCATATTCCAAATTGAAAGAAGAAGCCGGATTCGCCATGTTCACCTTCTCCTCCCGCTTCGGAGCGTAGATCTCCAGCGGAGAGACAAAGCCTGCGTTTATTCCTAGCGAGAAAGCCAATCCGATCCCCATATTCGCGTAATTCGCCACCTCGTCATTCAGAAGGAATTTTCCATCGATCAAGATACTATCGATCTGCGCCAGTTTCTCATATTGCTCGTCTACACCTTTCAAGGTAGCTACACCCTGACGATCTCGATAACGGACCAAGGCATTGTCCTGCAATACCTCACTAAAACAAACAATGCCGGGCAATTCCCTCACCTTACGTATCTCTTCCGAGGTCGGGTCGAAAACCTTCCCTTTCCGAGGCATGATCTTCAACTCCGGATCAAAATTGCTGAAGAGAGAAGAGACCAAATCGTTGAAACCATTATAGACCGACAAGGCGCATACTAAGGCGATCGTGGCGACAACAACCCCGCATACCGATACCATCGATATGATATTTATGGCATTGTGCGACTTCTTCGAAAAGAGATATCGCCGGGCTATATAGAACGGAAGATTCAAGGCTCCTCTGATTACTTATGCAAAAGATTGTCGATATTCTCGATATAATCCAATGAATCGTCTATAAAGAAGCTCAATTCTGGAATCTTACGAACCTGCAAACGAATACGTTGCCCCAAATCAAAACGGATCGCTTTCGTATTGCTCCGTATAGCCTCCAATAGCTCTTGCGATTTATCCGACGGGAAAATGCTTAAATAAGCTCTCGCCACACTTAAATCCGGACTTACACGAACTACGCTGACAGAGACCAATACGCCATGCATTCCTTGCGTCTGCTTCTGAAATATATCACTCAACTCCTTCTGAAGAAGGCGTTCGATCTTTTGTAATCTAGTACTTTCCATACGCTTTATTATTTACTTTTTCCAGATCATCGTCAAGCCGTCACGTAAAGGGAGGATCACCTTCTCTACCCGATCGTCTTGCTTAACCTTTTCATTAAAAACCAGTATTCCCTTCGTTTGTTTATCGGAAGGATGCACTTCTTCTACCACTTTACCGTCCCAAAGCGTATTATCCGCGAGAATCAAGCCGCCCGGACGGACCATCGGGAATACCAAATCATAATACTCGGAATACAGGCGTTTGTCGGCATCGATAAAAACCATATCGAACGTCTCATCCAAACGGGGGATAATCTCCATCGCATCCCCAAAATGGACTTTTATCTTGTCCTTATGTAGCGAGCGGGAAAGATATTTCATGATAAAATCCTCCATCTCGTCATTGATCTCGATCGTATGGATCAACGCCCCCTCTTCCATGCCTTCCGCCATACACAAAGTGGCATAAGACGTATAAGTCCCGATCTCCAAGACTCTTCTCGGACGAATCATCCGGCAAAACATCTTCAATATCCTACCCTGCAAATGCCCGGATAGCATACGCGGACGGAGAAGGTTCACATTGGCGTCGCGATTCAACGCCGACAGCAAATCCCCTTCTTCATCTATATGAGAAAGAATATACGCATCAATCTCGCCCGTAAACATTCCTCTTACTCTTTAAAAGTAGGCAACTGATATTGCGTGCCGGCATCCAGCACCTTTCCTACGTTGTTAATCTCCAAAAAGCTGGTACCGCCACCTTCGCCGAAGCTACCGCTCAAATACGCTACCATATCGTTGCGAGTGATACGTCCGCTATGGATCAGCTGGTTCAACGCATCATAGAAATATCCCCTACGACTGTCGTTGTACGGCTGATGAACCGCCCATACCCCATAAGAAAGACCCAACATACGCATCACACGAGGATTATAGCATATAGCGAACACAGTAGAGGTTCCGCGGAAAGCGGCCAGATAACGTGCCGTACGACCCGTATAACTATCCGTGATAATCGCCTTCACATGTAATTTAGAAGAAGACTTAACGGCTTGTTTCGCCAAGAAAGAAGTCACGTCTAAATCATTCCCCTCGATCGGCACACGGATATCATTCGCGGAAAGCTTGGTCTTCTCGGCTTCACGAGCCACTTTCGTCATGGTCTGTACCGCCTCGATCGGATATTTTCCATAAGCCGTCTCACCGCTTAACATCAAAGCATCCGTACGATAATAAATAGCGTTGGCGATATCCGTAACCTCGGCACGAGTAGGACGAGGATTATTAATCATGGAATGAAGCATTTGCGTAGCCACGATAACCGGCTTCTTCACCTCCACGCATTTACGGATCAGCATACGCTGGATACCCGGGATCTTCTCGGCCGGAACCTCGATACCCAAGTCACCACGAGCGATCATGACGCCATAAGCCACTTCCAAAATCTCCTCGATATTGTCTACACCCTCTTGATTCTCGATCTTAGCGATAATCTTGATAGGGCTGTTACGCTCGTCCAAGATACGTTGGATATCCAATACGTCCTGTTTGTTGCGAACAAATGAGTGAGCGATAAAATCGAGATCATGATCGATCGCCCAAAGGATATTATTACGGTCTTTCTCAGTCAACGAAGGCAAATTGATACGTACGCCCGGCACATTCACGCTCTTGCGGCTACCTAGCGTAGCGTCATTCTGGATCTCGCAAAGCAAACAATCGCCGGATTTCCCGGTAACCTTCATTTCCAGATCACCATCATCGATAAGGATGTCGCTACCAATCGCCAAGTCGTTCACGAAATTCTTATATGACACACAAATACAATCATGCGAAGTTTCCTGATCGGGATTACCGATTACCTTCACGATCTCTCCAGTCTTGAAAGGGATCGGTTCCTTGTTTACCGTCGTCGTGGTACGTACTTCCGGCCCCTTTGTATCCATCAAGATACCGATACGGTCGGATACGGTACGGACGTTATTTACCACACGGGTCAACCCCTCTTCCATCATGTGAGCCGTATTCAGGCGCACCACATTCATTCCCGCTTTATATAACGCCTCAACGAACGCAACGTCGCAGCGCTGGTCGGAAACTGTAGCAACAATCTTCGTATGCTTTAACATATACCTTAAATTATTATAACCTAATTATTAATTCTATTTGATAACCTTCTAAACCTTCTATCACATAAACGATTCGATCGCCAACCGATACGAATCCAGCCCAAACCCAAGAATCACTCCCCTGCATGCCGCCGATATCATCGACACATGACGAAACGATTCACGGGCATGTACATTCGAGATATGCACTTCCACGACTGGCATAGTAACCGCCTTGATAGCATCGTGCAACGCAATGGAAGTATGCGTATAAGCGCCGGCGTTCAACACGATACCGTCATATTCAAAACCCACCTCATGGATCTTGTTAATTATCTCTCCTTCCACATTACTTTGATAATAAGATATCTCACACTGAGGAAAGCGAGCACGTAACTCGCTCAAATAGTCCTCGAACGAGGCATTTCCGTATACTGTCGGTTCTCGCTTGCCCAACAGATTCAAATTAGGGCCATTGATGATCTGAATCTTCTTCATTCTTAATTGTAAGTTTATTACCTTTGTACCGCCCGTTGAGGCCGGAATTATCCGGCAAAGGTAAGGATTTTATTTGACACATTCATAACGACATACCGACAATGCGACAAGGAAAAGATATAATAAACCGATATAACACCTATTTACGATTAGAAAAATCGCTCTCTGCCAACTCCATCGACGCCTATTTGACAGATCTTGACAAATTGCTACGTTTCGCAGAGGATGAGAAAAAGGACGTTAAGGAGATCAGCTACGACGACTTGCAACAGTTCATCGCCCAATTACGTGACATCGGTATCCATCCCCGATCGCAAGCACGCATCATCTCGGGTATCAAATCGTTCTATCGTTTCTTATTGCTTGACAATTATATAACAAATGATCCGACCGAATTGTTAGAGTCTCCCAAGATCGGATTGAAGCTGCCGGAAGTATTAACCGTCAACGAGATAAATAGCATTCTCGACACGATAGACCTCACGCTTCCCGAGGGACAGCGGAACCGTGCGATGCTGGAGGTTTTATATAGTTGTGGACTGCGCGTATCGGAGCTTACTGGCCTGCGTTATTCGGATATATATCCCAAGGAAGGTTTCATCCGGGTAGAGGGTAAAGGAAGCAAACAACGGCTTGTTCCTATCTCCGAAGTTGCTTTGCGGGAAATTAAAAACTATCTGTATGACCGGAATTCGGTCGTGGTTAAAAAAGGCTTCGAGGATATTTTATTTCTAAGCCGGCGAGGAACGGCCCTCTCCCGTATCATGGTATTTCATATCATCAAGCAACAGACGGAGGCCGCCGGTATCCATAAAAACGTAAGTCCCCATACCTTCCGTCATTCTTTCGCCACCCACTTGCTGGAAGGCGGCGCCAACTTACGCGCTATCCAAGAGATGCTGGGGCATGAGAAAATCACCACCACCGAGATATATACACATATCGACCGGGAATTCCTTCGCAAAGAGATACTGGAACATCATCCGAGGAGCAGGCCAAGAACTTAAAAGAACCGATCCTGCTCCGCTAGCAAAGCCTCAAGGATGTCATAAATTATTTATTTCCTCCTCTGACAAACCAGTATAACGCACGACCATTTCCATCGAAAGCCCATCAGACCGCATACGCCGAGCTGTTTCTAGACGTTCTTCCACACGGCCTTCTTCTCGACCTTCTATTAGTCCTTCTTCTCTGCCTTCTGCTAATCCTTCTGCTAATCCTTCTTCCCGTCCTTCAAACTTAGCAGTGCTCAACACGTCATTCTGGATCATAATCGCATTCAGATGTTCGTCATAAGCATAACGTTCCTCGGGAGACATTGAGTAATAGCGTAATTTCTCTCGTGCCTCTTCCAAGCCAGGGGCTGTCGTTCCGGAAGTTATGATCCCATCTTTCAAGTATCGCACCCATTCCTCCAAGGGGGTCACGGCCACCTTATCAAACTCATTCACCCGGACCAATATATACTCCGGAAAGATCTCCGAGGGAAGACGCTTGACGATCGCACCCCTCTCCTTGGTATTTACCTGTAAATGATCATGGGTATGCACGCCGACAAATTGGTTCTGCCCGTGATACAGATAATCGGTTCCTACGCCTATATCAAAATAAAGGATACTGATAGAATAGACCTTTTTCACCCCGGAATAGTCCTGTCCCAAATGAAGATGCTCGGTGACGGCTTTCGCCACGCCATAGAGCACACGTTCCAAATAATAAAGCTCGCGGGTATTCTGGATCTCGATAAGGATGATATCTCCCTTTGTGTTCTTAGCCTTGATATCCACCCGATTGAATTTATCATCGGCCATTTGCTGGTTTCCCTCACTCTCCAATATCTCCTCAATCTTGATCTGCTCGCCCAAGAACACGGTAAGAAAGCCTTCTAGCACTCCGAAATTCGCTTTTTGCCGGAGTAGGCGTTTGATGGCCCAGTCGAAACGGATATATCGATCTTGTAATTCCTTCATATACTTCTCCTCTTTTTCTGTTTTCTTTTCCATAGTCATATCATGTTTTAGTTACCCCACTATTGGGTGGCTTCAAATGTACATAAAAAGATCTGGAATACAAGCCTATCCCATCTAAAAAGAAATGTCCTTCTTTTTGGATCCGTAAGTGAATAGCCAACGAACGGGATCGTAAGCGGTCGCAAATGGGTATTCGTGTACCGTTATTACTCTATTTTAATCTCATATTTTATCGATTTAAACTATTTACTTAAAGACAAAAAACATGGATGTGGACAAATGATCACACATCCATATCTAATTATCAACAAATTAAAAGCTATCAGGTTCTCCTAAAATGAACAAATGTAAATACAGCTCAATTCTTAGAAATGAGGATTCTGTACCAAATGGCCATCCGACTTATCAATCTCCGACTGAGGAATCGGCAAGTATTTCTTTGTATCATCCCAGCCTTTGATAAAATCTTTTGCTTGGTTCGTACGTACTAAGTCCCAATAACGAATACCTTCCATCGCAAACTCATAACGGCGTTCCTTATAGATATTATCCAATGAAACCACCGGAACCTTATAATCATCCCCCATCGCACGTTTAACGACTCTCGCATAATAATCCTGTGCCTCGCCTACGCTACCTCCACTTCTCAACAAAGCTTCCGATGCCATCAATAATACGTCGGAGAAACGAATTACACGGTAATTGTTCTTATAATTCAGCGCTTCCGTGCCAACCGTAGAAGAATACCCCGCACGAGGATGATATTTGCGTACGCTATATCCTGTATATTGATTCACATCCGAGCTAACCGTCCCGCCTTCCGCTCTAAACTCCTCATGATCTATGATTGTTGTCCACTTTCTAGGATCATTTGGTAAAAACGCATCATTCAATGCTTTTGTTACAGGCGCAAAACCCCAACCTTCCACATATACATTATTAGGATCTTTCAAACCTCTGGCTCCTAGCATTATTATATCGGAGTTACCTTGATTAGCCTTGCCTGCCCAATCATTCGAGTTCCCGATTTCCGTATAATTGACTTCAAAAACTGATTCTTTGCACCATTCATACTCATCATCAAAAAGAACTTTATAATCCGGGATCAAATCATATTGATAGGCAGGATCGGTAATTAGTTCTTTCAATTGGCTGGCGATCTCCTTCATTTTTGTATCATCATTCTGATATAAAACGATACGTGCTTTCATCGCGATAGCGGCACCATTCGTAGCTCGTCCTTTCTCATTAGCCGGGACTATCTTAGGTAACTTCCCAATAACATTATTATCTAAATCCTCGATTAATTTCGCATAGACCTCATCCGGCTGTAACTGAGGGACAGTTGTTATATCATCCAATCCCAAATTCGTCTCGTAATACGGTATGTATCCAAAGAAACGCCACAACTGGAAATAATAAAATACACGCAAGAAATGAGCCTCAGCCACATAACGATCACGAAGCTCCTCCGACATCGTCCCCTCCGGAAGAAGAGGGCATTTCTCTATCACGATATTCGCACGGTTCACACCCTCATACGAACGCCCCCATAAACCCTCGGGTAAGTTTGTCGGTGTCACCCAATTGGTAAAATCATTCACTCGCTGCAACTGCGGTTGATCCGAGACCGTCGATCCACCGGTCTCCGCATCATCCGACATGATATTACTTACCAGTTCATAAGAACTATACGCATTATAAGCGTTCCATTTCAACGGGTCATAGGCAGCGACCAATGCCTCGGTCAAATCCTCCTGTGTCTTGTAATAATCCGTTTCGATAACCTTATTCGTCGGAGACAACTCCAAAAAATCATTGCAGCTACTTAGTCCGAATACAACGGCTAGCAGATAAATATATTTATTCATAACACTAATTTTAATGATTAAAATGTCAAATTCAATCCAAATGTATAAACCCGGGCTTGAGGATATACACCCTTATCTATACCCATTGTTGAACCAATTTCCGGGTCCATCCCTTTATATCCCGTAATAGTCAACAAATTATCGAACGACGCATAAAATCTCAAGCGTTGTATATAAGCTTTCCGGGTCAACTGAGCCGGTAGCGTATAACCTACCTGTAAATTACGTAAGCGCAAGAAAGAAGCATCGTGAACCAACAAAGTAGACGGACGGAAGTTCTTAGGCGTATCACCTAACACAATCCTTGGCATCGAATTGGAGGTACCCGGTCCAGTCCATCGCTCCAAAGCATCCGACGTATAATTGACTGCCGCCAACTCATAACGGCGTAACGCATCGAAAACATCCGCTCCAAAAGAACCTTGGAAAAAGGCACTTAAATCAAAGCCATTCCAATCAGCCGCAACGGTAAGTCCAACCATCCAATCCGGATTAGGCTTGCCTATCATCGTACGGTCCTCGTTATCATCGCTGATCACACCGTCTCCGTTCAAATCCTCAAATTTCGTATCACCGGGTGCCGCATTCGGTTGTATAGGCTTACCGGTAGCAGGACTGATATAGCTATCGATCTCCTCTTGTGTCTGGAAAACCCCAATTGCCTTGTATCCGAAGAAATAACCGATTGGATAACCATTTTCGTTCCTTGATACCGTACCTAAAGTTGGTAAACTCTCTTTATCAATATATCCCGTCTGATTTCCCAGATTCTTGATCTCATTCTTCACATAAGAAGCATTCGCCAAGAAAGATAGATTCACTTTATCTACACTTAATTTATAACCGACTTCAAGCTCGATACCTTGGTTTGTCAATGTCCCGACATTCGATAAAGGCGAGCCACTTCCCACATATAGGGGTATCGGACGCTCCATCAACATGTCTTTTGTATCTTTCTTGAACCAATCAAAACTAAAAGAAAGGGAGTTATTAAAGAAGCGAGAATCAAATCCAAAGTCCAATTGCTCCGATGTTTCCCAACGCAAATCAGGATTAGCCAAAGAAGTAGGCTTTGTTCCGCTATGAATGACACCGTTCGAGCTTGCCCCGAAACTATAGTTATTTCCTCCGGTCATTGTCGTAGTATATCCAAACGATCCGATTTTCTCATTTCCGTTCTGTCCCCAGCTTCCGCGCACTTTCAAGAAGTCGAACCATCCCGGTTTATTTTCCATGAAAGGCTCGTTAGTCAACGTCCAGCCCGCAGAGACGGACGGGAAATAGGCATATTGATTATTCCGGCCGAAGTTAGAGGAACCGTCCCGACGAAGGGTTAACTCAAGCATATACCTTTCGTCATAATTATAGTTCAATCGTCCGAAAACGGAGGCCATCCGATGCTCCGTCGCCCCACCTTCCGAATGCTGATCGCCGGGAGAGGCACTATTGGTGAAATCGATCCACGCTTTATGATCATCTTCCGCTCGTAAGTTCAAGGCCGTTCCCTTTACCTTTTTACTATCATACCGTTCCATAGAGGTTCCCAGTAAAACCGCGAAATTATGTTTATCGATCGAACGTTTATAACTCAACGTATTCTCCCAAAGAAGTTTCATGCCACGATTCATCGTTTGCTCCACCCTCGATTTCTCATTCTTGACCATATAACACAAATAACTAACAGGGAACCAATTCCTTTCGCCCCAAAAAGCCATATCCGTAGAGAGAGAGGTCTTAAACGTAAGATTCTCGAATACTTCCAATTCACCCCAAACAGATCCTACAAATTTATCCCAGTCCTTGTTATTGTTTAAGGTCTGCATCATAGCGACCGGATTCACGATCTCTTGATTTTCGATCACGTTATAAATACGGCCTTCGTCATCCTTGACATAACCGGGATAATTTTTTTCGTAATAAGCGAGATCTTCCGCCGAAGGATTCTCCAGATAGACCGATTCGTTCGGTGGAGTCATCACCGCACTTGCCAGCGGGCCGGAGAAGTTGTCATTCTCCGAAATACCTTTGGATATGATCCGTGTATATCCTAGGTTCGTACCGACCTTGAAACTACGGAAGAATTTATTCGTCTTATTCTCAAACACATTATAGGTATTGTTGAAACGTAAGCTATATCGTTTATAATCCGACTTATCTTTTCCTCCAACAATTCCTTCTTGATCTAAATAACCAAAAGAAAGGAAATAGCTTCCCTTATCACCACCACCACTGATGCTCGCTTGATGATTCATGATCGGGGCATTCTCGTTATAAATCTCATTCTGCCAGTTCGTCCCTACACCAGCTTTCGAAGGATCATCGTAAATAGGGTCCATCCCGGCATTCACGTAAGCCTCATTCATTATTGTCTCATATTCGGTGGCATTCAAGACCGACATTTTTCGCCAAGGATTTTGCCAACCGATGGAGAAATCATAGTTGACAACCGCTTTTCCTTTTTTCCCGCTCTTTGTCGTAACCAGAATAACACCATTAGCCGCACGTGAACCGTAGATAGCGGCTGAAGCGGCATCTTTTAAGACCTCGATAGACTGTATATCCTGCGGATTCAGATAATCGACACCTCCTTCAAGTGGCATTCCGTCCACAATATACAAAGGGTTACTATCATTGATAGTTCCTGTACCACGGATACGGACTCTCGACTCGGCTCCCGGTTGTCCGGAATTCTGCATAATGCTTACTCCCGAGACTTTTCCTCGTAACACATCCTCTACCCGGGTCGGCGTCAGCTTCTCCAAGTCATCGGAGGTGACACGACTGATGGCCGCTGTCATCACGCTCTTCTTCTGAACGCCATAACCAACCACTACCACCTCATCCAAGGCTTGCGTGTCCTCTTTCAAGACAATCTGTAAATCAGTCTGCGTACCGACCTTAACCGTATGGGAGAGATAGCCTATAAACGAGATTTCCAATATATCGCCATTTTTCACATCTAGCGTAAATACGCCATTCATGTCAGAGATCGTACCGGTAGTAGTTCCTTTTACGGAAATACTCGCACCGATAACCGGAGTTCCATTTGTATCCAAGATCGTTCCTCTCAATTTTCTTGTCGCTTGAGAAACTTCCATCGGATTTACATCAGGATGGGAAAGGCCGCTTGCCTCCAGATTGCCATTTAAGGAAGCGAGCAATAATGACCCGACACATATCCAACGCCATCGCTGATCCTTACTTTTCTTTTTCATAAACTATTTGAATTTAAAGGTTTAAACAATATTCCTAACATTACTTTTTGGTTATTCGGACTCTGAGTATTTTCAAAAAGGGGTAGCATTCCCCTCGACAGCACTCACGAGGAGTGCCGCCGTAGGAAATCAGATATAAAAGCTAACCTAACTAATTTAGTGTATACTCGAAGTAATCCTTGAAAGAGGTTATCGCATCGCCTACTTTTAGGTAACGGCGACTAAGCACTGGTTTCGAAGCCCCCTCCTCATGATACTCGGCTATCAAAAGATAACCTCCTGCTTTTGAGGGCAATTTCAGAAGGCAAGGCTGAAGCCGCTTGCCAAAAGGTTCAATCACAATAGACTCTTCTTGTGTCGAAATAATAGTTCCTTTCTCGTCTAGTAGTTTCAAGAGAACTTTTCCAGACGACTCCTTATTCAAGTCGTTCACCCCTACCAAGTTGAATACTAAATCACTACCCGGTTTCAAAGGTTCGAGATGTTTGGTATAACGACGATCCGCTAAATCGATAAAGACTGCCGAAGGGGCGAAACAATGCTTGAACCAGCGGAAAGCCGGTGAAGGCTCCAAATCCTTGATATCATTGATGAACCAATCTCCTGTGAAACCATAATTATTTGTCAAATGACAAAAAGCCAAGATTCCGCCTACCGAACGTTCCGAACGCAGCCATTCCGTCTCAAGTTCCAACCAATATGCCTGCAATTCACGACATTGTTCCGGAGTGGCATTCTCGCCAAGATAGTAATTGTAATTGTTAAGTGTCAACTTCGAGGGACGTCCGTCACGCCATAACCAAATCCATCCGTACTCATTGACTAACTGAGGAACGCCCGCATCTAGTATAGAAGAGAAACCTACCCAATTCTCATGCAATGCACCTAAGTTATAGGGATTGTTTTTGAAGTAGTCGTTCAGTTCGCTGGAATGCATCAACGTAAGCGCACGATAAGGGTGTGGCTCATCCATCTCATCGTTCGTCCCCATCTGATCTGATGTCATGTAACCGGCATCCCAGATCCGGGTTGGGTCTAATTCCTTTAGTTCGGGAATCAGCGTATTTCCTATATAACTGTCCCAGTTCTCATTGATCGCATCCCAGATCACGATACTGGGATGATTCCCATCGCTCCATACCCAATTCGTATACTCCTTACGTACCTGTTCATCCCATCCATGATTTTGCCAATATAGCCACTCATTCTGTAATACGATACCATACTCGTCGCAAAGGTCATACCAGAAGTCAGGTACAATTCCTACACATATTCGCATAGCGTTCCAATCGATTGACTTTGGCAGGTCTACCATCAGCTTCTTCACCCATTCCCGATCCCAAGCCAACGCTTGACAATCCGGGTCCTCAAAGAAACGTTGAAGCGTAATATTGGAACCTCGTAAGTAGAATTTATCCCCATTAAGCGTAAAGAATTTGCCTTTTCTCGAAAAATCACGCATACCGAAGTTCACGGAATAACGATCTACAAGCTCATCTTGGTCATACACCGAGACCTCACCTTCGTACAAGAAAGGGGAATCAGGAGTCCAAGCCTTCGGATTATCCAAAGAGATACTCGTTTCGAAATAAGTCCTATTATCCCGCTTAGCCTCACCTTCAATCATTTTCTTTCCTACTATCCTCCCTGTAGTCTTCTCCTTGACACAGTACTCAATCTTACAAGAATCCTTCATTTTATCCCCATACAACATTTGGGGTGGATACAAACTTCTCACCAAGGTCTTAACTGTCACCAATCCTTTAGCCAGAGAAGGCAGGAACAAAACTTTATCGACCCGCATCTTTCCAGTAGCCGTAATGAACACGTCATCCCAGATTCCGGGTAGGTAATGGACTTTCTCCTTATCCGTTCCGCCGGCGGCCTCGCTAGGCAACCACGCCCGGTCGCCCACCTGAATCAATATCTCATTGTCCGAGCCATATTTTACGGCACTCGTAATATTAAAATCCATTGGAGTATAGCATTCCATAGAAGCCCCCACTTCATGCCCATTCACGAAGACTCGTGTAACGTATTGGCTTTTCTTTATCGTAAGGAATAATTGCTCATCCTTGAATTTCTCGTCGATAAATACTTTTCGCTTATACCAATTATACATTGGCGTATAATCTCTCTCCAAGAAATTAAACTGTTCCACCAACTCCACGCCGTCAGGCTTCTTGAAGAATTTCTCGTATTGAGAGATTTTCGGCCTAGCTAGATGCACCAATCCCGGAACCGGTATCTTACGGGTATATTTCCGTGGGGGAAAAGCCTGTTCCGTCTGATCAAAATCCCATTCCCCATTTAATGAGATCGTTGTCCTCCCGTCATCGGCCCAAGCGAATACGGATAGGAAGCAACACATAATTAAAATTATTCTTTTCATGACATCCGATTTATTTAACTCTTTCACGAAGGCAAGTTACAATTATTAGAAACATAAACTTTTTAGAAATTTACCTCCTGCTTTTAGAATCTTATCAAAATATAAGAATGATCGTAATACATACCATCCCAAGATTAAAGTCGTTTCAACAATTTGGCTGCTACCTCATTATTCTTCATGAGAGACGCATCAATCGGAGAAGAACGGATAATAGAAGTCAATCGTTTATGCCATTCCACATCTCGCCACATCCCAACAAACTGAGGCCCACAAAAATTACTGGTCGCTACACCGACCCACATACCCGTACGGGCCGCTGTAATAGCTCCTAACTCGCAAAGATCCTTTATCCAATCCCATTTCAATAAAGGCCAATCCTTATAATCCACCAATCCCCAACATTCTGTCGTAACAAGAGGACGGCGATTCTTCCGGGCCACAGAAGCCATAAGCTCTATCTTATCAGTCAACAACTTCTGCCAATATCCAGGTCTTTCCCGATAAACCCGTTCCGCGTTTTTCACCACATTCTTATAGTCATCCGGAGAAAAACGATCGTAGCCATATCCTACCTGTTTATAAAATTCGCCACCATTCTGTTGCGCCATCCAAATATGATGCTCATACAAATCAAGGAAAGAACAATCTACCTCTTCATACTTCTTGACATCTCCATGATCAAACGAATATAAGAATGGCATATCCGGATATGTTTTCCGCATCTTTTCCAATGAGGTCTTCATCCATCGTAAGGATTCCTCCTTATACCAATTCCCCCAACCGACATTCGGGTATATCTTAGCGAAAAAAGGCGCCCACGAATCACCGGGCCACTCATTACAAAGATCCACATAAAGGATCGTATCCAATAGTCCATCCTCCTCGATCGAACGAAGGGTTGTCAACCAGCAATCTGCCAATTTTTCCGGTGTATCCAATTTCAGGCAAACCTCATCCACATCGAGGCGATACCAAGAAGAAAGCCCCACCTTAATATCCCGCTCCTTACACTTCGACAAAAACAAGTTCAAATTCGGTTGAACTTGCACCTCATTCATATCCGGACTTCCCCAATCTTGTTGATTCCAGACTTCTTTAAGCAACCATTTCTTCGTTGGATTCTCTGCGATTAAATGGGGATAAGCGTCAATACGTATCGCATTATACCCCCGTTCCGAGAGTTCGTTCAATACTTGGTCCCAGTTCTCATAACCGGCTCCGGGCCAACGTCTCTCCAACCAAGAAAAATCCCACATGGTAATTGCACGGGGCGATATCTTTCCTTTCCCCGCAAAAGCCATTTCATTTTTAGCTGATGCCTTTGATAAATCGAAAGCCGCTAAGCTGCCTAATGCCACTACCGCTGTTTGTCTAATAAATACTCTTCTATCCATATTATGTTATATTATTTTATCTTTCGGATGTCCTCCTTTTCTCCAAAAAGCCTCGATCTTTTCCAACGGTACCCCTTTCGTTTCCGGTACATAGAAATATCCCCAAATAATCGCCAAAATTCCAATGAACGCATAGAACAAGAATGCTCCCGCCGGATTCCCTTGGCTTTCGCCATTGATCGTTAAATCGGTTCCCGGTATTGAAAACACCTTCAATATCTTGAAGAAAGTAAACGATACGATCGCATTGAAAAACCATACGGACAACGAACCGAGAGAAGACCCCAGTCCTCTCAACTTTTGCGGAAACACTTCCGATACAATCAGCCAACCTAGCGGTCCGATACTAATAGCGAAGAATCCCACATATAAGAAAATAAGGACGATGGAAAGCCATTTCCCAGAATCCCCTAATCGCGCAGCGAATATAAAAGAAGTAGCGAGTAGCAACAAGGAAATCACGATACCGCTCAACCCCAGAAAATAAAGCTTACGCCTTCCCAATCGATCTACAAAGTAAACGGACAACAGCGTGAACAATAAATTGACAACTCCTACCCCGACAGAAGCCCCTATCGCAGAAACCGCACCATCGAAACCAGCCATCAAGAAGATTTTAGGACTATAATAAATCACGGTATTGATACCTACAAACTGCTGGAAGAACATGATACCGATAGCGATAACTAACGCATTCCGTAACCAAGGCTGAGCCAGATCCTTAAAACGTCCTTGTCGCTCATCATTTTTTCGCATCTCATTCCGCATCTGCTCAAACGAGGCATTTACCAAATCCGGATGCTCAACCATCTTTAATACGGATAGACTCTCTTCCTCCCGGCCAACAGACATCAACCACCTTGGAGATGGTGGAACCAGCAACATACCCACGAACAAAATAATAGCGGGAATCACCCCCACATAAAACATCGGCCTCCAACATGAAACAGACGTCTCATCCGCAAAATACAAATCCGAAAGATAAGATACCAGAAGCCCGATCGTAATCATCAATTGGAACATGGCGACAAACATCCCCCGTGACTTCGCCGGGGAAACTTCCGCAATATAAAGAGGTACGGCAAAAGAAGAGATCCCGATAGCCACTCCCAAGAATAAACGGGCGGCAATCAAGTGGTAAATGTCCGGAGCCCAACCCGATCCTAACGCACCGAAAGCGAAAATAACAGCCGAAGTCAAAATGACTTTCCTACGTCCTATGCGATCCGTCAATTTACCACAACACAGCGCTCCCAGAATAGCTCCCAGCAAACCGGAGGAAGTAACCACCTCCACCATACTATCGTCTATACCAAAATCTTTCTGGAAAAAAGGAATCGCCCCGGAAATCACGCCGGTATCAAAGCCAAACAATAGTCCTCCCATAGCGGCGACAATCGCTATTACATAAATCATCCAATATCTATAGCTCGTGTTTTTCATGTTTTTCTTGTGTATTTAATCCATCTATAAACTCAAGGCTCGAAATCACGCCATACCTCCGCCTTCAACGCCGGATTAGGCACATATAAGAAAATCTCCGGATTTTCCTCGAATTGTCTGTAAATAGATACCCCTTTCCGAATATCTAAAGAAATATAATCCGAAGGAGATTTACAAATCAAATGAGAGGAATCGTACATCGAATTTGCGATCCATTCTAATTCATCGCTTCCATTAAATACAGGAAACCAAGCGATTCCCCTGTGTTTACGAACCCCCTCATACACAAAACCATAATCTCTATCGCACCACGCTCCGAAAGTCAAAGGCAATCTCGGATTCGCGCTAATCGTCGCATGTACCCAATAGGGAGGAACGATCACTACATCCCCCGGAAAGGCATGTACCGCATAACATCGACCGGGCTGATCCTCCGCATACTCCTGCATATAAATAATCGCCTCTCCCGACCAAATCTCATAGATCTCCGGCGTAGACCAACCGCTATAAGGAGATATCTTATGAATATGCCCTTGACTTCTGACTGGCTCCTGCCCCAATTTACCAGCGCTATATGTCACTACCCCGAATAACAAATGTAACTTATTCAGCAACGCACGATGTTCTTCTTTGCCGACATCCATAGCGATCGAGTAAACCTGCTCCGGTCCCTTGCATTGAGGATCACGCAAACTAGCCCGTATATCTTCCAGCCGGCGAATCTCGACCTCCGGACCAAATACACCCGCCCCATAGGTAAACCCCATAGGCGATTGAACCGGTGTTATATCAATTCCTTTATCAAATACAAATCCGTTCATTTTGCTGTTGTTTTACCATGAAATACTCCAAGCCGAATAAAGCGGCGTCATCGCCCAAGATTGCCGGGACAATCGGGACTTTCCCGGAAGGACACCAAGCCAACTCATCCACTCGTTTGCTGATATAAGGGATAATCACCTCTTGGCTTTTTAAAATCCCCCCACCTAGAATCACAACTTCCGGATCATAAGCATGTATATAGGTTATTATCGCCGACGCCCAGATATCCATACATTCATTCCTAATTAATAAAGCATCTTCATCCCCCTCCTGCGCTAACCTAAAAATGCGCTTGAAATCATAGACATCCGCATCTCGTTTAAACGATTCCGATAAAAGGGTATGCTCCCTGACAATGGTCGGTAAGAAGAAAGAGGAAGACAGAGCTTCTACACAGCCTTTATTCCCGCATGAACATCGACGGCCCTTATAATCCAACACAAAATGTCCTCCCAAAGAACCCGCTTGAAAATGCTGTCCATACAGGAGCCGTCCATCAATCACGACTCCCGTACCGATACCGGTTCCGATTGTCATCATGACCACATTGTTCTTTCCCCGGGCCGCACCCTGCCACCATTCTCCGGCTACGGCCAAACGAGCGTCATTATCCATGCAGAAAGGAACTTCCCAATTCTCCCATGCCCATTTATCCAGACTGATCGAACAGGCATCATCATACTTCTCATTCGTAGAGATTACCCGGTTATGAATTGGATCTACCAGCCCGGGAAAAGCCAGGCCGATACAACGAAGCGCCGCCACATCAATACGCCAAGCGGCCAACAACCGATCGATCGCCTCCTTTATCTTAGGTAAGTTCGGAGCTAATCCCAGAGCCAGACGGGAAGGTAATCTCACACAGTCTACGATCTCACCATCAGACAATAGTCCGATCTTTACGACCGTCCCCCCTAAATCTATCGCTATCGTATACATAAGCTATCGCAATTTAGGGGTACCGTTCACTTCTACCAATCGGGCCGAGAAGCCCTTATTCGCGATCTCTTCATAATTATGCCCGGCATCCGAAGGCCAGCACGCGGCAAATGACAAGACGCTATTTCCAGTATTAGCTACCCGGTGCGCTACACCGCCCGGTATATAATGCAGGCTACCCGGCATCATCCTTTCCGCCCACGTATTCCGCTCTCGGTCCATCAAGATCAACATACCTTCGCCTTCCAATCCCCAATAATACTCCGAACGATCCTCTTGTTGATGAAAATGGCCTTTCGTCATGAAATACTCATCTCCCACCTTTCCCGGATATAATTGAGTAATACCAAAATAAAGCCCTCCCGGAGTGCCTTCCCGCTCCGGTAAATAACTATATACCTCGTATGCTAATTGATCTAATGGTAATTGGGAATAAGCATCTTGATTCTCAAAAATTCCGGCAAGCTCGCCTAAAGTTCTCCGGCTCTTTACCACACCTTCCCCCTTTAGCTCATCTTGAAAAAATGACAAGGATGGGATTACAATCTTTTTATGTTCCATGATATTCTATTTTACGATACAACTTATATCGCAAAAATAGATCGAATACCTTGGGCTTTATTTTAGTATTTTTCCAAACAACTATGAAATCCTGCCCTTATTCTCCATCCAAGCGCTCCTTATATTTTTTCTGGTACTCGGATGGAAGCATATTCGTGGTTTTCTTAAATTGGCCGATGAAGTTGGATAGATTATTGAATCCGGCCTCGGAGCTAATCGTGGATATCTTCAGATTTCCCTCTATCAATAGTTTTTTCGCATGTCCTATGCGCATGTCATTCAAGTACTCCACGAAAGTATTCTTGGTCCGTTTCTTGAAATAACGACAAAAAGCGGTCGGAGTCAAGCCTACCAAAGCGGCGACTTCCTCCAGCTTCACTGGAGACGTGAAGTTCTTCACCAGATATTTATAGACCTTATTGAAACGCTCGAAATCGTCCGAGTTGACCGTTTCCGTAAACCCCGTACTGGCTAATATCTCATATTCTTCGGAAGTCGCCATTAATTCCAGTAAAGCAATCAATTTGATCACCCTACTCGCTCCCGTCTCATTGGCGGATTGGCTGATCAGCTCGGCAATCTTCTTCCGGGACTTACCCACAAACTTAATCCCTCTACGGGAACGCTCTATCAATTCCCGGATATTATTCATATCCGGAAGACGGATTAAATTAGGTTCAAAAATCTGACGCTTGAAGAACAAGCAAATACAAGTAGCCCGCAAGCCGGAACTCTTATCGAAATAAACAGGGTCGTTTCTCCACTCATGTGGCAGTTGAGGGCCGATCATACAAACATCGCCCTCGAAATATCCTTCCACATGATCCCCGACAAAGCGAGTACCCGTACCACTTGTGATATACATTATCTCAATAGCCGGATGGTAGTGCCAAGGCACTATAAAATGCGGTAGATCCTCCACATAGAAATGAATGTGACTATCTATCAGGAATGGCAGTTCTTGAAATAATGGTTTCATAAGCTTTATACTAAAGGTTTCAACCTCTCGATCAGTTCATCCCCAAGCGCCCGTTTATTCACGATATGTTCCTGCACGGCGGTAACAAACGGGTTATTCACGAAATCTCCTCGAACACCCTCGAAATCCTGTTGTTTTTCCTTGTTGGAACCATCCACACCGAAACCGATCATAGAAGTCAAAGAGAATTCCTTACGGGCATCCTCATAAAGCATCTCATCCAAGCGGATCACACATTCTTGCCAACGACGAACCAGATCAATAATCTCCGCGGCGGAAATCGAACGGAGATCCACCCCATAATAACGTTCGATCATCTCGTAGGCCCATGTCCATTCCAAGGAATAATAACGTCCGTGAACCAAACGGAAAAAGCATTCCACATCCTCTAAGGAAGCGATTTCCCCCTGTTCGATATCTTGCAACAAGGCATCTAGCGGTTCCCTCGGGAGGATCAAGCCCGCCAAGTCCAGCCATTCTCCGGAGCCTTTGGATTCCGTAGGACGCAATTGCTCCCAGACCTCTTCCATAGAACAATAGGTCGTACCTTCCAAACGCTTGATTAACGAGTTACCAAAGAACTTATTAATTGCCATCCCATAAAAGTTCAACGCATTCCGGAGGGAGGAACCTTTTATACGAGTATTCTGATAATAATAAATCTCGGAAGTCTCTCCAACCAATACCTGCAGGTTTTTCAAGATATCCACCGCTTTCAGCATCTTCTGGATCGTATAGGGACTCAATAGATTATAGTTAATCATATCCAAGCGATCCGGGTCCGTACGTTTATCACGCTTCGGCCATTTCTGGGCATCACGGATCGTACCTACGCTGCGAAGATTAATTCCCGGGACTAAGTAAGTCTCATCATCCTTCTCTATTAAATAGGAGAATGGAATATCGGAAGTATCGCTATGATGATGATGGCGGCCCATTACCAAAGAGAAAGCGCCGATACGGGCCGGCCAAAGGATATACGAGTCGCTGGTCGTCTTGGAACCACGTTCCACGATCCCTTGATGAATCGGTCCCAGCTTATACATATGATTACTCTGGTTGGAGCCACTTCCCGCATTCAAGAACGAATACATTCCCGCTATCAGCAAACTGCTCTTATGCATAGACACCGTAAACGGACCGGCGAAAATAGCGCAAGCCTCCCCATTCTCGAAAGCGCAGTTGCTGAACAACAAGGAATCATGGGCCGAGAAGTTATGCGTCACTTGGCAAGCCTGTCCGATAAAGCAACGGATAATCTTAGCGGCATCCGCGATCTTGGCTCCCGAAGAGACAATGAAATCTTGCGCGATCACACTATCCCCGATAAATACCGGGGCCTCTCTCTTACTATTTACGGAACCATTTTCCAGACGTGCGCTATTCTCTATGGTCGCGTAATCACCAATCTTCACGTTACGGATCGTACCGGTATTGACAATCTTGACCTTATCGCCAACCGTTCCCTCCGTAGAGGCGATACCCTCCGTATAAGCGGTAATCATATCCCGCAAGCGTTCGATCAAGGCCGGACGATGGCGGTACAAAGCGATAATATAAGCCAATGAAGCCGACAGGCCATCGTAAATCGGAACCTCACGCCCGCCGGTCTCATTCAAGACCGACACCTCGACATTATTCCCGAACGTAGCCTTGCCTTCCACCAACATAACATTTATATTCTGGATAAAGCAGTCATCACCGATCCGGTAATTAGCGATATAATTCTGTACGTTCTCGATCAGCACATTATCCCCCAACGTACAATTATGCAGGGTAACATGACGAAGCCCGCTATGCTTTACCAATCCTCCCGGCAGGGTAAACACCTTACGAAAGGCTCCTAACTTAACCACTCCTGAAAAACGTACATGGTTCACATATTCAATATCAAACACCTCTGGAACCCAAACTTGATTCCAATCATCGGCCCGGCAAGCCTGAGATCGCAAGGTGGCGATCTCATCCGGCCGCAAATTTCTCAAATGATTCATTGGTACTAATTTTGTAAGACTCTACTCTTCATCATATTGCTGAAAGAGGAAGTCATTGTAGGGGAAACGGGTGATATGGATTTGTTTGACCCGTTCATACAACATCTCTTTCAACGCCTCTATATTCGTACGTTCCTTGGCGGAGATAAAGATGCAATTATCTTGCAATTTTCCCATCCACGTACGTTTCAGTTCATCCAAATCGATATTCTCACGACCACGAGGGGTCAAATCATCTTCCTCTTTCGGGACAAAGGTAAATGCGTCCACCTTATTGAAAACCATGATCATCGGTTTCTCGGTCTTATCGATCTCCGCCAACGTACGGTTCACGACCTCTATTTGCTCCTCAAAAGTCGGGTGTGAGATATCCACGATATGTACCAGCAAATCCGCCTCCCGTACCTCATCCAAGGTCGATTTAAAAGATTCCACCAGCTCGGTCGGTAACTTGCGGATAAATCCGACCGTATCAGACAGCAAGAACGGCAAGTTCTCGATAATTACCTTGCGTACGGTCGTATCTAGCGTAGCGAACAACTTATTCTCGGCAAAGACCTCACTCTTGCTCAATAAGTTCATCAAGGTAGATTTACCTACGTTCGTATATCCGACCAACGCTACACGTACCATCTTACCCCGGTTTTTCCGTTGTACGCTTTTTTGCTTGTCAATATCCACCAGCTCTTTCTTCAATCGTGCGATCTTATCCAAGATAATACGTTTATCAGTCTCCAACTGTGTCTCACCCGGACCACGCATACCTACGCCGCCTCGCTGACGCTCCAAGTGTGTCCACAGACGAGTCAAGCGGGGTAACATATATTTATATTGTGCAAGCTCCACCTGTGTCTTCGCATGGGCGGTCTGCGCACGGCTAGCGAAGATATCCAAGATCAAGCTCGTACGATCCAAGATTTTCACCTGCAATTCTTTCTCAATATTACGGAGTTGCTTCGGACTCAGCTCATCATCAAAGATCACCAAGCCGATCTCATTCTCTACCACATACTCCTTAATTTCCTGCAATTTACCGGTCCCGACAAAAGTGACGGAATTCGGGTAATCCATTTTCTGGGTAAAACGCTTTACCGCATCCACCCCTGCCGTATCGGCCAAGAAAGCCAATTCGTCCAGATATTCCTTAACTTTTTGCTCATTTTGCTCAGGGGTAACCAAACCCACCAAAACGGCCTTCTCGGTCTGTGCCTCAGATATGATAAATTCTTTCATGCCACAAAGATATATTATTTCAATTATTTACGTATATTTGCGAACATATTTACAAATATAAATCAACTTAGCTATGAAAAAGAGAATTTGGCATCTATCCAGATGCGTTGTCGCTTGTACGGCATTCCTATTCGTACAACAATTTATCCAGTCACAAGTTTCAAATCCGTCTACATGGGAAAGCTTTGTGCAAAGTAACGCAAATATATCTATTCGAGATACGTTTCGGATGCAGACATTTGAGGGACTTGCTTCTGATAATTGGGATTATGCCATTACAGGTGAAGCCCTTATTGAAGATATCTCCGGCGTGAAAGATATTCCTAACAGCCACGGAAACTACGGGTTACGAATGCCAATGAATACGCAAGCGGCTTTCGAGCATTTCACGTTAACAGATCATCAAGATATAAAAATCAGTATACGGAAAGGGGGCATCCTTCTAGTAGAAGGAGAAGGCATGAGAGCCAGAACCTATCGAAAAGGGGAAACAAGTTATCCCTCCTTAGTTCCAACCATAGGAGAGAGTGGCATCAATCCTTTCAAAACCACAGACATAAAAAACAATCCTCCGGGTTTAGATCTTATCGTCCCCGCACCGGCCGCCAATACCAAAAACGGCTATTATTATGTAGACAGTGTTTATGCTCATGGAATCATTCCTACCTATTCCCTATTTACCGGAAACAGCGATTGGAACCATGAGGATCGCTGGAGCCACCTACCCGCCTACCGTCACCGCAACGCCTTGATTAACGGCAATATCTCCATAAATACAAATATCAGCTGTAAAGATATCTTTATTGGCAATGGAAATATCCATATTTTACCAACCGGAAATCTATCCGCAAATAACCTTACCATCTATCCTAATGATGGTATCTTGGCGTCTTCCTCCACCTTGCGATCGTCTGGAACTATTAACATCTCCGGCAAAATAACAATCGAGAAGACCTTCGCTCAAAAAGGCAAATGGTATTTTATCTCCTTCCCCTTCGATGTATTCGCATCCGGCATAGACCCGGATTTCCAACTGGGTGATGACAAAAGCGATACAAACGGTAATTACTTTTACGTACAAACCTATAACGGAGAAAAGCGAGCTAATTCACAAAGCCCTTCCAACAACTGGGAAGTCATACCACGAACAATAATCAATACATCCCAGCCCATCTTCAAGAAGAACAAGGGATACCTGATCGCTATTGACGCTTCCGCCGATCGTCAGAACCTTCGTTTCTCCTCGAAAGCAAAAGATATCCCTATAGATTTCGGAAAAAACGGTCAAGCCTCTATTCCGGTAAGCATTAACAACCAAAGCCAGAACCAGAATCACAACGGCTGGTATCTATGCGGTAATCCTCTGCCGGCTCCTTTATCTCTTAGTCAAATAGAATCAAACTCGGCCTTAGACGGATACATTTATATATATGACGGCTCCACCTACCAACCCTACGTGATCGGTAGCGATTTCGCCATCCCTCCATTCTCCGCTTTCTTTGTCAAAGCGCATAAAAGTACCAGCCTATCTGTATATAATACATCCGAACCAGCCAATTATAAATTATTATCAACGAACGCACCCATATCTTTCCCGACATCGGAACCTCAAGCCCGACAAGATTCCCCTGTTTCCAATCAAGCCTTTTCATTTCCGGAATTAAGCTATCAGCTAGAGAACAAGACTTTATTCATTACTAATCTTCCATCCCCCGGTAAAGTCGAACTGTTTACTCCGGCAGGCATATTAGTATTCACGCAAGCGGTACAGGCAGGGAACCCTATCCTCCCGATTCCCCTCCCACAAGGTTTATATATCTTAATTATTCAAACAGAACATTATCGGGCACAGTACAAATGCGTTTTAACCTCCTAAAGCCCGAAACAATCTTATATCTTTGCCCTGTTTTTAGAATAAAACGAATATGAAGAAGATCAATATCACAACAATTGCCTTACTTGTTTACTTAATCGTAATGAGTATCATCGGCTGGCCGGGAAACAATCCCGGAAACAATTATACCGAATATTTCTTGATGATCGGCGCTACGCTCGTCATCATCATCCTTCTACGCTATCTGCAAGTCAAACGTCTGAGAATGCGAGATAAGTGGAATAAAGACGATGATCCTGCCAAGCAATAAAAACACAGCCTGTTTTTCTTCACAGAAGAACAGGCTGAATGAACTTTATTTTATTACACTAGTATTAATATTACTGCTTTTTCGCCTTCACAGGCTACTTGAATGTCTCGTAAAGACTACGCACAGTATAAATTATTCGATTATAAATAAGTACAATCTTAACAGGACACACACACCACTTGTTTCGCTTACTTTCTTAAAATGAGTTACTTTCATAATTCTTACATTTTATTCACTAGTACTAAAACGTCATTAACCAATACGCAAAAGACAGCCAATATCATTTTTGTAATCGTAGCCTAATCGTCATATCCCTGAAAGGCAATACAATCGTGAACATATTTTTAATAACATAGACATATCATCGTAATATAATCACACGTCCTTTGCGTTCTGAAAAAATAGATTAATTCTAATATATTTTAAGGACAAAAGGATGGACAACAGAAATTACTTTACGATGGCGATTCCCGCTCTTTTGCTAGGCGTAGCATACTTACAGCCAATCAATGCGGCACCGGCGGAGGATCTGCCAAACGTTACTGGACGAATGACGATCACTCAACAGACATTCACGGTAAGTGGCGTAGTCACCGATACGAACGGAGAACCAATTATCGGGGCTAACGTGATTGAGAAAGGGACTACAAATGGAGCCGTAACCGATTTTGACGGCAAATTTTCTCTCTCGCTGCAAAACAAGCAAAGCATATTGGTCGTTACTTATATCGGTTATAACACCAAGGAGATTCCAGCCGGGAATGGTTCTCCCCTCACGATCCAATTGCAGGATGACACCCAGAACCTAGACGAGGTTATCGTGGTAGGTTATAGTGTACAGAAGAAAAAAGACCTTACCGGTGCTGTTTCCGTACTGGAGGTAGGCGACCTGAAAGATACCCCGGTATCCAGTGTAGATCAAATGATGCAAGGTAAATTGTCCGGCGTAAACGTAATCCCGGATAATATGCCCGGCGGAGGCGTAGCGGTACGTGTACGCGGTTTCAGCACGATCCGTAACAATGATCCGCTTTATATCATCGATGGCGTGCCAGTAGAGGGCGGCATCAATTTTCTCAACCCGAATGATATCGAAAGTATGCAGGTATTGAAAGATGCTTCTTCTGCTTCCATCTATGGCGCACGTGCGGCAAACGGCGTGGTTATCATCAGTACAAAAAAAGGGAAGGAAGGTACTTTCCGGGTAAACCTAGACGCTTACGTGGGTGTACAAACCTCGGCAAAACAGATGCGTATGCTAAACGCCCAAGAATATGGCGACTTATTATGGCAGGCACAGCGTAACGACGGGAAATCACCAGTAAGCGACGTGTATGGCTCCGGCGAGACCGCCGTAATTCCGGAATTCCTTGACGCAGATCACCGCCTTCCCTCGGGAGACGTGGATTGGGTTGACGAGATCATGCAAAAAGCCATGGTCCAATCCTATAACCTCTCTCTGGCGAAAGCAGATAAAGTTAGCAGCCACTTGTTCTCCCTAGGCTATTTCAACCAAGACGGTCTTATGAAATATACTGGTTTCGAACGTATATCCGGACGTTTCAACAATGAGTTCAAGCTCTTCAACGATCGTTTGAAAATCGGTGAGAACGCCACATTATCACATGCGTGGGGAACCTCGGTCACCAATAACGCCGCACTGGGAGGTATGTTATACAACGCCTATAAGACTGTATCCATTACCCCTGTTTACGATCTGGACGGGAATTTCGGCAGCAACCCGATCGCCGACATCTCCAACCCGTTAGGCGAATTATACCGTAATAAGGATAATAAAGATCGTACCACCCGTCTATTCGGTAATCTATTCGCCGAACTGAATATCCTAGAGGGACTTTATTTCAAGACCAACTTCGGAGCGGATTACAAAAACCTGTATAAACGAAGCTTCAAGGCCAAATACAACGAATTGAACACCCAGCAACCCTTGAGTACGTTGAGCACGCAAAACCGTTGGAACTTCAATTGGGTATTCACGAACACGTTAAACTATTTACGGACATTCGATAAACATACGATCGGAGCCTTATTAGGTATCGAGACAAACCGTTATCAAGAGGAATACTTCTCCGCCTCCCGTGAAGGCTTTGCCTCGGATGACGATAACTTCCATTTCCTCGATGCGGGCGATAGTGGCTCCCAGAAGAACGCAGGTTCTGCCTTTACTTCCAAGATGATGTCTTATTTCGGTAAAATTGATTATAATTTCGACAACCGCTACTTATTCGCAGCCACGTTCCGACGTGACGGATCTTCTAAACTTGGTAACAATAAATGGGGTAATTTCCCGGCTGTCTCCGCAGGCTGGCGTATCAGTAGCGAACCGTTTTATGATATTCCGGCTATCAGCAACATGAAAGTCCGCATAGGTTGGGGACAAAACGGCAACTCTGATATCCCGGCTTATTCCACGATCGATTCTTACATGAGTAATCCGAACCACTCCAACTATCCGATCGACGGTAGCCAAAGTTCCGTGACAACCGGATACACCCAAACCCGTTACGGTAACGCAAACTTGAAATGGGAGACCACCACGCAAACTAATGTCGGGCTGGATCTAGGCTTCCTAGATAACAGCCTAACCGTTGTGCTGGATTGGTTTAACAAAGATACCAAGGACTTATTATGGGAGCGTCCCTTGATCGGTACCGTGGGGGGTACGAACCAAACGGTATGGGACAATGTCGGGAAAATGCGTAACCGGGGTTTCGAAGCTGAGGTCAGCTACAATAAGAGCATCAATAAAGATTTCGGGTTCAATGTCGCCTTCAATATGTCCGCTATCAAAAACAAGATGACGGAATTAGACGGTGATGTCTCCTATATCGGACTGCCTACCAGCGTGATTCACTCTCTCAACTTCGACCAAGAGGTTTCTCGTTCCGCCATCGGACAACCAATCGGCTCTTTCTACGCTTATAAAGAAGACGGTTTATTCCAGAGCGAGGCGGAGATCAAATCATATACCAATAATAAAGGCGAACTACTCCAACCCAACGCAAAACCGGGTGATATCAAGTTCGTAGACGTAAACGGAGATGGCGTAATAGACGGTAACGACCGTGACTATATCGGTAACCCGCTCCCCGATGTCACGGCAGGCCTTACATTAGGAGTCAACTTCCATAATTTTGACCTCAGTCTATTCTTTCAGGGAATGTTCGGAAACGATGTATACGACTTGACCCGTTATGTGGGTGATTTCTACAATCAATCGCAATACAACAAAAACAGCCGTGTCGTTAACGCATGGACACCGACCAACACGAATACGGATATACCCCGTGTCACCATGGACGATCCGAACAATAACATCCGGCCCTCGTCCTACTATGTGCAAGACGCTTCTTTCGTTCGCTTAAAGAACATGAAAATCGGTTATTCCGTACCTCAGTCCATCCTATCCAAGATTAAGTTCAATAGCTTGTATATCTATGCGCAAGCAACCAACTTATTCACGATCACCGGATACGACGGTATCGATCCGGAAGTGGGATTGCAAAGTTACTCCAGTGACTACCGTAACCTAGATATGGGTGTGGACCGCGGCATCTATCCGTTATCCCGCACCTTCACCTTTGGAGTAAACGTAAGTTTTTAATCATCAAACAACAACAAACAAGAATATGAAGAAAATGATTATAGCGGCCTGTGCCGTATTCGCATTGACATCATGCAGCGATTTTCTGGAAGAGACACCTGTAGGCGAACTGACTCCCGAACAAGCACAAGATCCCAATAACATCGAGGGATTGATTATCTCCGCCTATTCCATCCTAGACGGGCAGATGGACGATGCCAGCTCCGGCTTGAATTCAGGATGCTCCAACTGGCAATTTGGCGATGTGATCTCAGACGATACCTACAAAGGCGGAGGTGGTACGGGAGACCAGAACCCGGTTCACTTGATGGAAATCTTCCATATCGACCCGACTATCCAAGATTACAATCGGAAATGGCTAGCCTTATACGAGGGCGTGAACCGCTGTAACCAAGCGATCCGTATCCTCAAAGGCAGCGATTATGATAAAAAGGAGACCCGTATCGCCGAGATGCGTTTCCTGCGTGCCCATTTCTATTTCAACTTAAAGATCATCTATAACCAGATCCCATATTTCGACGAGAGTGTCAGCGATCCTTCCGCGTTCGCCTCTATCTCGAATAAGGAGTATACATCCGATCAATTATGGGAGAAGATACTGAATGATTTTAAGGCCGCCTACGAAGGTCTCCCGGATTCCCAGCCGGATGTGGCACGTCCATGTAAGATGACGGCCCGGGCTTATATGGCTAAAGTTTACTTGTTCCAAGGCAAATGGCAGGAATGCGCTACAGCGACGGATGAGGTGATCAATTCCGGCAAATACCAGCTACTCCCCGACTTCCGGAATATCTTCTTGCCGGAAAATGACAACTGCTCTGAAATTTTATTTTCAGTCCAAGCCTCTATCAACGATGGCTCCCCGAACAACTACAACGGAAATCCGGGCGACCGTTTGTTACCTCCGGGAGGCCCTTATCCCAACTATGGTTTCCTTCGTCCTTCCCAAAACCTAGTAAACGCTTATAAGACCGACTCCAACGGCTTGCCTTTGGAAGACGGCATAGACGTTTCGGAAAATGATTATGTAGACACCCGCCTAGACCACACGGTAGCCCGCCCCGGAATCATGTTCCTAGATGTCCAACTCTATGACTGGACTCCTCGTGAGGCTACGGTTTACGGTCCGTATAGCCCGAAAAAACGTATTGTCTCCAAGAACTCAAGTTACTATTTGGCTATCTGGCCATACGTAAACGCATTGAATGTTTATATTATTCGATATGCGGACGTGTTATTGTGGCGTGCCGAAGCTGCTATCGAACTAGGCGATTTGGCTACCGGATTGAAATACATCAACCAAGTTCGCGAGCGTGCCATGAACAGCCAGACCGTAAAAGCCGCTGACGGGACAGCGGATGCCGCCAAATACCGGATCGGATTATATCCGTCATTTTCCGACAAAGAGGAGGCGATCCGAGCCTTACGTACCGAACGACGTCTGGAATTCGCCTTAGAAGGTGAACGTTTCTTTGATCTAGTCCGTTGGGGAATCGCCTCAGACGTGATGAACACTTATTTCGAGCATGAGAAGACATTCCGCTCTCATCTCCAAAATGCCCATTTCATCAAAGGAACCCACGAATACGGCCCGATACCGCAAGCAGTTATAGACCTTGCGAAAAATGGAATCATCGAGCAAAACCCAGGATATTAATGGGAATGCTCCCATTCCTCTTAAAAGAAATAGCTCCTATCCGAATATTCGGGCAGGAGCTATTTACATTTGTCTTTATATCGTCTCTTTATAACTTATCCCTTAAAAACCTACCGGTATAGGATGCCTCGCAAGCCGCTATCTCCTCCGGTGTGCCGGCACAAACCAACTGCCCGCCGGCCTTTCCGCCTTCCGGTCCTAAATCGATCACATAATCCGCACATTTGATCACATCCATATTATGCTCGATAATTACCACGGAGTGGCCTTTCTCGATCAAGGCATTGAAAGCTTTCAATAAAGTCTTGATATCATGAAAATGTAAACCGGTCGTAGGCTCGTCGAAAACGAACAAGGTAGGTTGCTGCTTCTCTTGGCCTAAGTAATAAGCCAGTTTCACACGTTGGTTCTCACCACCGGATAAAGTGGAGGAAGTCTGTCCCAACTTGATATAGCCCAAACCTACGTCTTGCAGCGGTTTCAAGCGTTTCACGATCTTCTTCTCTTGGGAGCCGGAACCTTTCTCGAAGAACTCGATCGCTTGATTCACGGTCATTTCCAATACATCGTATATGTTAGCGCCTTGATACTCTACATCCAATACATCCTGCTTGAAGCGTTTGCCGTGGCAAGCCTCGCATTCCAAGGTGATATCCGCCATAAACTGCATCTCTACCGTGATCTTGCCCTCGCCCTTACATTCCTCGCAGCGACCTCCTTCTTTATTAAAGGAGAAATAGGCGGCGTTATATCCCATCTGTTTCGCTAGGGGCTGCTCGCCGAATAGTTTACGGATCTCATCGTAAGCGCCGATATACGTCACAGGGTTCGAGCGAGAACTCTTTCCGATCGAGTTCTGGTCTACAAACTCGATCGCCTGAATCATATTCAAATCACCACTGATACCGGAGCAATCCACGGTCAGGCGGGCGGCATCATCCAAATGACGTTTCACGCCCTCGTAGAAGATATCACGAACCAAGGAGCTTTTACCCGAACCGCTCACACCGGTAACCACCGTCATCACGTTCAAAGGAAACTTCACGTCCACACCCTTTAAGTTATTCTTCCGGGCCCCTGTCACTTCTATATAATTATTCCACGGACGGCGATAAGGCGGGATCTCGATCTGATCCTCTCCCGTCAAATAACGTACCGTATGGCTATCGCTACATTTCCGGAGGTTATTCACATCGCCTTGATAAACAACCTCACCCCCCAAACGCCCCGCTTTCGGACCGATATCGATGATATAATCCGCCGCACGGATAATCTCCTCATCATGCTCCACCACGACCACGGTATTCCCCAAGGCTTGCAACTGTCGCAATACCTTGATCAGCAAATCCGTATCTCGGGAATGCAGACCGATACTCGGCTCATCCAAAATATACAACGAACCCACCAAGCTACTACCCAACGAGGTAGCCAGATTGATACGTTGGCTCTCTCCTCCGGATAAAGAGGCCGAGAGGCGATCTAAAGCCAGATAACCCAACCCCACATCCAACAGGAATTGCAAGCGATTATTGATTTCCGTGAGCAAACGTTTAGCGATCGCCGCATCCGTCTCGTCCAGTTCCAGTTGATCAAAGAAAGCCTTTGCCTCCGAAACCGGCATCGTCACCAGCTCGGCGATATTCTTACCGCCCACTTGCACATACAGCGCTTCCGGTCTCAAGCGGCTCCCCTTACAAACCGGGCAAGTCGTCTTTCCCCGATAGCGGGCTTGCATCACCCGGTATTGTATCTTATAAAGATTCTCTTCCACGAACTTAAAGAAATCGTCGATACCGTGTAAGCCTCTCGCCCCATGCCACAACAGATCCTTCTCTTTCTGTGTCAGGCCGTAATACGGACGGTGGATCGGGAAGTTATATTTCTCGCTCTTCACGATAAAGTCTTTCAGCCATTCCCCCATCACCTCACCTTTCCAGCAAACCACGGCTCCTTGGTAGACAGACAAGCTTTTATCAGGCACCACCAGATTCTCATCGATACCCAGCACCTTACCGAACCCCTCACAAGTCGGACAAGCGCCCAACGGATTATTAAAGCTAAACATCATATCGGTAGGCTCCTCGAATATCATGCCATCCGCCTCGAACTTCTTCGAGAATTCCTTCACGACTACCCCTTCCTCCGTATAAATACGGATCAAACAGGTACCATGGCCCTCAAAGAAAGCGGTCTCGGCCGAATCCGCCAAACGGCTTTTCAAGGTCTTATCGTCCGATACCGTCAGGCGGTCCACCAACAACTCGATCGGGTAAGACAGCAACTCCTCGCTGGCCAGTACCTCCGAGATACGATATACCGTATCATTCACCGACAGACGGGCATATCCTTCTTTCCGCAAGATCTCCAGCTGTTCCTTCATATCCCGGCCTTCCGGCAAGACAACCGGGGCGAATACGGCAAAACGAGTCCCCTCGGGGTATCGCATGACCTCCTTGACAATATCGCTCACCTGATGTTTTTTCACCTCGGTGCCGGAAACCGGCGATATCGTCTTCCCGATGCGAGCATATAACAAGCGTAAATACTCATAAATCTCGGTAGATGTACCGACCGTGGAACGCGGATTACGGGTATTCACCTTCTGCTCGATAGCGATAGCCGGCGGTATTCCCTTAATATAGTCGCATTCCGGCTTACTCATCCTCCCCAAGAACTGGCGGGCGTAAGCGGATAAACTCTCTACATACCGGCGCTGTCCCTCCGCATAAAGGGTATCGAACGCCAACGATGATTTTCCACTCCCCGACAGCCCGGTTATCACCACCAGCTTGTCCCTCGGAATCTCTACATCTATATTTTTCAAGTTGTTGACACGTGCCCCCTTGATGAAAATCGAATTGCTCTCAGACATATTACCTTTATCTTTTTCTTTAACGCAAAGATAGCCAAAACTAACTGATTCTGCCCTATCTTCATCGAACTAATTCACACAGTTAGACAGGGTGTGCCTCGTCTCTACTGCCAAGTAAATAAAATAACAAGGGTGAAATATTTCATATTTACAGGGAATCTTCTACATTTGTTGAAAATTTCATAGACAAACACAGCAAGGCACCCATGTACATTAAATATTTTCGCTTCTTAGTAGCGATTCTCTTTTGTGCGATAACCTCATGTTCTACGGTTCGCGAGAAGCCTCGTCCGGCTACGAGTACGGGCAAGGAGGCCAAGCGAGAGTTTAGGGGAGCATGGATACAGACCGCTTTTCAAGGCGAATACAAGGATATGACTCCCGCCCGGATGAAAAAAGACTTCATCCGCAAGCTTAATTACCTGCAAGCATGCGGCATCAACGCCATCATCTTTCAGGTACGCCCCGAGGCGGACGCTTTCTATAAATCCGATATCGAGCCGTGGAGCCGCTTCTTCACCGGAGAGCAGGGCGTAGCCCCGGCTGGTGAGTTCGACCCGATGGCCTTCCTAATCCAAGAATGCCATAAACGGAACATGGAGTTTCACGCTTGGTTGAATCCTTACCGGGCGAGTACGGCGGGAAACACCCGTTTCGCCGATTCCCACGTCTATCATAAGCATCCCGAGTGGTTTGTCACTTATAATAAACAAATCCTTTTCGACCCGGGATTGCCGGAAAGCCGTCAGTTTATCTGCCGGGTAGTGCGTGATATCGTCGGCCGTTACGACGTGGACGCTATCCATATGGACGATTATTTCTATCCCTATCCCGTAGCGGGTATGCCTTTCCCGGATGATAACAGCTTCCGCAAATACGGCTTGCGAAAAGGATACAGCGAGGCGCAAAGGAACGATTGGCGCCGGGAGAACGTGAATACCCTGATCCGGGAATTGAAACGTACCATCCTGCTCACCAAGCCTTGGGTACGCTTCGGTATCAGTCCCTTCGGCATCTACCGCAACAAGAAAAGTACCGCGGACGGATCGGGTAGCAATACCAACGGCCTGCAAAACTACGACGACCTCTACGCCGATATCACCTATTGGGTACAGCAAGGTTGGATCGATTATAACATCCCCCAGATCTATTGGGAGATCGGACACCCGGCGGCGGATTACATCACGCTTATCAAATGGTGGGACAAAAACGCCAACGGAGGTCATTTATATATCGGGCAAGACGTGGCCCGCACCATGAAAGCGGACCAATTAACCCGCAAGATGCGTTACGAGCGTGCCTTGCCTCACGTGAGCGGCAATTGCTTCTGGCCCGCCAACGAGATTCTATGGAACAACAAGGGCGTAGCCGACAGCCTACGGCGGAACTACCACCGTTACCCGGCCCTTATCCCAGCCTATACCCATATGCATAACCGTCCGCCAAAAGACGTAAGCAAGCTAAAGACCGAATGGACGCCCAAGGGCTTCCTCTTGCACTGGCAAGCGGAGCAAAGCCCCACGAATCCGGAGCTAGCCTCTTATTTCGTGGTTTATCGCTTTAACGACAAAGAGCCTATAGACACGAGCGATCCCTCGAAGATCGTGGCTATCACCCGGGAAACCGGCTACTTGATGCCTTACGAGAAAGGTAAGGTAAAATACCGCTATGTAGTGACCGCCGTAGATCGCTTTCACAACGAGAGCGAGGGCAAGACAAAGAAAGTAAAATTATAAAGACACCAATTATGTTAACCGACCATCGCTGCACCAAATATACCGACTGTTCCTCTTGTGGTTTCTACCAGAGGGATATATTCAAGTATCGTCTTTATCCGAAAGGGTACGTGATCCCTCAGACAAGATGCATGCAGAACATGGTATTCTTCCTGATCAAGGGAGAGATCTGGCTGAACAGCGAGGAGCACCCGGACACTACGTTCCGGGGCGGACAGTTCGTATTGCAACCGATCGGCTCGAAAGTGGAGTGCAAGGTACTCGACTACACCGAATGTATCATCTATCTCTTCGAGCGTCCGCAAAACATATGCGACAACCGTTTCAATAAAGGCATCTCCATCGTGGAGAACGAACGCCAGCAGCCCATCGTCATGACGATGGTCCCGCCGATACAACTCTTCATCGAGGGCATGAAGCTCTACCTCAACGATGATTTAAGATGCTCCGGACTGATGCAAGCCAAACGATCGGAGATGGTCTACTTGCTGAACTGCTACTACCCCATCAAGGAGCTAGCCGCCTTTTACGCCCCGATTTACCGGTATAGCCACAGTTTCCAGTATTTCGTGATGCAGAACTACCAAAAGGCGAAAGACGTGGAGACCTTCGCTCAATTGGGAGGCTACAGTGTACCCACCTTCCGCCGTATCTTCAAGGATACGTTCGGAGAGCCCGCTTATCAATGGATGCTGAAGCGCAAATGCCAAGACATCCACAACGACCTTATCATGACCGAGCTTTCCATATCCGAGATTTGTTACAAGTATGGTTTTGAATCGCTTTCTAACTTCTCGCACTTCTGCAGGGCTAATTTCGGCCAATCTCCCCGCTCTGTCCGTTCTCTAAAGGATGAAAATACATAATATTCAATGATTTTTTTTAAAATCTCTCAACTTTTGCAACTCTTTGGACAAAAATAACAATTCTCCCCTTTAGCATTCCCTATACATTTGCGTCCAGAAGATCAATCATAATTGATTTTCAAAGATAAATAAAATGTATAGGTACAATAAGACAAGTATTATCTTAAAGATCTCTATCGCAGTTTTATTCATTATCGGCATGGTGCTGGAATGTAGTTGCGAGAGATCCGAGGAACCGGAGAAAAGAGGCACGGGCTACATCACTTGCACCCTTCGTTGGGATAGCGTGGTAGCAGGTTCCCCGGTACCGGAGAAACTTCGCTATTGTATCTACCCGTCGGAGGGCGGGCCGATGATACAGACGGATGGGAACGCCAATGGCATCACCCTGTTCTTACCACCGGATAAATATAATGTATTGGTTTTCAATTACGACGCGAAAAACATAGGTTTTCGTAATATGTCGAAGTTCGAGGAAGCGGAAGCATATATCTCCTCTCTAGAGGATCTGGAGGCATGTCAAGACGAGGTGATCCCGTTATATGTCGCCACGATCCGTTCGGTAGAGGTTGAGGGGGATACGGAGAAGCATAAGGAATTGACCTTGTCGCCGTTTTTCCTATCGAAGGATAGTTCCTTGAATCTAAGCAATGAAAGGAAAGGGATCGCGAACAATATCAACGGGCTAAAGAAAACGAGTATCCGATGAGAGAGAGCCGGTTATTTATCATCTTGATCTCGCTTGTCATGGGATTGGCGGGATGCTCGAAAGAGACTATGATCGGCGAGTATGTAGACCGTTGCGCCGTGCGCCTCGACATAGATTGGGGTCCTTGCGGTATCGACCCGGATGGTATGACCGCGCTCTTTTACCCGGTCGATGGAGGGGAGCCAAGCCGTTTCCTTACCAACACGGTCACGGGTGACGAGGTGCGATTGAGGAAAGGGATCTATAACGTAGTGGTATTTAACCAAGCGGCCGAAGAATACAGTTATCTCACGATCGAGGGTCAAGATCAATACAGCACCCTGCGGATCGTGATGAAGACGATGGATAGCGATTGGTACACGCCCACCGAGGGAGAGCGGCTGATCTACGATCCGGAACCTTTAGCGGTAGCTACATTGGAGGGTTTTGAGGTGACGCAAGAGATGGTACGGGCGAACCTTAAGGAGGGAAAGGAGTTTTCCTTGGCTTGCCGGCCCGAGAAGGTAATCTTCACGACCCATCTGTCCTTAGAGATAAAAGGATTGCACAACGTGCGGACTGCGAGGGGATCGATTAAAGGGATGGCGGATACATATTGGATAGCCAACAGTAAGACTGGGAGTAGCATAGCGACGCAACTCGTTGACTTCTCGGAAAAGACTTTTCACAAGAACTCAACGACCGATGGTATCTTATCCGGCTCTTACTTGACACTCGGCAGACCAAACGTCACATCGAAGGCCACGGACGAGATCAGTAATTTGCTTACGCTCTCCATCTTATTGGTCGATAACAAGACGGTCATTACGAAGCAATATGATATAGCTCCACGTGCCGCGATCAATAATGAGACGAAAGAGGTGAAAGTGGTGTTGGGTACCGGAGCCGATCCGGACGAGGAGGAAACTCCCGAGGATATTCCGCTGGAATTGCCAAACGTAAAGCCGGCAACTAATGGCGGCGAAGGAGGATTCGACGCAAGTATAGACAATTGGGGAGATGAAGTAGATATTGTGCTCCCCGCATAGATATAGAATAATAAATAGTAACAACATAAAACAACATTAAAAGACTAAGCGTTATGAAGACAAATTTATTCATTGCAGCATTAAGCCTAGTAGTATTGGCTGGCTGCTCAAGCGAAGATGAAATTGATACATTAGTGTCTAAGAGTGATAATGCGATTACTTTCGGGACTTATGTGGGGAAACAGACGAAGGCTTTAGATAAATCAGCCTTTGCTAAGGATGATAAATTCGGAGTGTCAGCATATTATGGCGATGGAACTTTCGAAGCAAACTTCATGAGTAATGAGACTATTAGTACAACAGATGGCTCCACTTGGACCTATACCAACACGAAATATTGGCCAGAAGGTAACCCTGTTTCATTTGTAGCTTATTATCCGAATTTGACAACTGCCCCTACAATAGCTGATGGTGCAACAGCAATTCCTTTTACTGTGGAGAGTGATGCTACAAAACAGGTTGATTTCATGTGGTCAACAGTTAAGGCTGCCACTAAAGATGATAAAAATGGAACAGCAATCAATGGAATTACAAACACCACAACAGATGCCACAAGCGTTCCTTTTGTATTCCAGCACGGACTTTCAAGAGTTCTGTTTAAAGCACAACTCGGTGCTTCTTCCTATGCAGGTGTAACGATCAACATTACTAACGTGACGATTAAGGATATTAATAACACTGGAACATTTACAATTCCCTCCACTTTAGCAGTTGGAAGCTGGAGTAGCTCAGGAACACAAAATTATACAGCTTTAAACACTAGTACAACAATATCAAATAATACTGCAACCCCAATAGGGAACTCGTTACTAATGATTCCTCAAGATGTAGCGAACAAAGCTATTGAAATCACTTATAATCTTGTTTATACAAATCCCGAACTTACAATACCTAATACTAAAACGATTACTTTAGCCGCTAATAGCAAATGGGATATAAATAAGCAATATACATATATATTCACCATCTCATTAGATGCTGTTGATTTAACAGCTACAGTCGGCTCGTTCGATACAATTACTCCTGACATAAAATTATAAACTTATCTTTGAATAATTATATTTATTCAAGTAGCATAAGAATAAGTTAATTAAAAATCCAATATACTCGAATGAACAGAAAAGGTACATTCGAGTATATTCCATTCTATTACGATAGATACTAATTATTTTAAGTACATCCCATATTTAGTATGGATCTTTCAAAGAAACGCCTACGATAAAACAAATCACAAAGACCATTCCGTTAGCAAAACAAGCTCTATACTACTTTTTTGCTCAATACAACCCACATTCGGTGACATCCCCTTCCCGCAAGAACCACAAAACAACGAGAAGGAGATAGCCATTAGTGCCCTTTTCCATCTCAAAAGCCCCCCTTTGCACACACAATAGGTCGCGAAAGCCAACGCGAAAGGCCGCGTTAGGCGACACATATGGTTACGTTGGGCATCGTAAGCAGCTAAGAATAGGGTTATAACCTAATGAGAAAGGCGTTATAACCTTATTATAACCCTATCGTAACCTTATGGAATAGCCCAAACACCCGGCAAACCATGAGTTACGATGAATTAATTTCGCTAGAATAAAAGGCCATTTTCCAACATCTGTCTGTCTACTAAACAATTGCTGTTTTTTTCTTGCGTATTTGGAAGCGAGACGTACATCCGCCCGAAATAATCGACTCTCACGGACTTCCGTTTACATTTTGTCAAAATGTCAATCCGCGAGGAAACTTCTCCCCACATAGCATACGGATATCAATTATTCTTCCTATATTTGCGATAATCCCTCATATCTAAGCGTAGGTCACTGAAGGAGGACATAAGTTAACGAAGAGCGTTTAAAGATATTATCCCGTATTGAAATCTGGACAATTTCATATCCATGGATAATAGACAATAAACGCTCACGTCGGTGCTATATTTACCAGTAATTGCTCTGGACGATATAACAGCATGGCGTGGGCTATTGTTTATTACATGGATAGGGCCGTCCAGAGCCTCAATACGGTAATATCAATAGTTTCCACGCTTCTGTATTTTTAGCCCGGCAACCGATGAAGACAGGTTGCCCTTATCCATTAAATGAAGACGATCCTCCTGTTACCCGTCTTGTCGCTATGGCTCCTGCTTGCCACGCAAGCCCATGCCCAAGTCTATCACCTACATTTATCCGACAACACTTGCCGGATAACAGAATGCGTTGATACTCCACAAGGCATCAAGCCCTTGGGTCAGACATGGAAAGGAAACACCTTCCATGATCGTTTCACGCTAGATTTCGATCGCGCTATCTTCACGTGGGAAAAGGAAGGAAAAGAGACGTATGCCAACAAGATCATCAACCACACTGCCAAATACGCTCACCACTCATTCACCACGGAGCAGATTACCGCCAACCTCACCATCAACAGCCATCGAGCCGTCCTTCAACTTATCCACTTTCAGAATGGCCAATGGATACAAGTCACTTATTTTTGCGAGATAGGGAATTAACGGCTCATGCGAACATCTACAACATCTACCACTTATACTTGATATTTGTACTTTTTATTTGTGAGTGAAAATTCCAGCCTTAAAAAAGGAGGCCTTAAAGTTTACGATAAACATCTTCAAAAGGTACTCTGCAACGTTCTCCCCAAATGCCTTTATTTCCATCCCGTATCCCACAAGGAATAGCCATGTTTATTTCAGCACCATGAGGTAGTTTCAATGTCCTTTTTAGCCGACGGCTGTCCAGCCCTTCTAAGGGGCACGTGTCATAGCCTTCGTTTGCCATCGCAATCATAAACGTTTGTGCGGCAAGCGCACAGGATTTATGGGCTGTCACACGTATGTCATTCTCGGAAACTTCAAGCATCATAGGACGGAAAATACTGATTATATTAGCCAACAATTTCCTGAGCAATCCGAGAATACCGAAGAACCGGGCATAAACAAAGGGCATCAATATACCGTAATATATTTCCCGATCCTTAATACGTTTGGCCTGACGTTCTTTAGGACTGTAATGACGAATGTTCTCCCGTTCAAAATTGAGTACGAATCGCGCATGTTTCTTGTACCAGTCACGCCGAACCACAAAAATGACAATTTGTGAAGCGGTAGAAGCCGCTTTCTGACCAAGGCAGTCCCTTGAAATTTTTGCCAATAATTCAGGTTCTGTAATATGGTAAAATTCCCATAATTGCATATCAGAACTGTTAGGAGCCAATGTAGCCAGTTCCAAACAATGTTTTACCTTTTCCGTATCTATTGGTTTTTCTTTATCATACACCCGTACAGAACGACGATGATGAAGGACTTCATCTAAATTCATAATGATACTGATTTGAATTAAACATTTATTCCCGGCTGATTACTTCAGCCATTTATTATCGTGCTTTATTTAATTGCCGCATAACGACCTTCGCCATTTCTTTAGAACTGAACGGGTCCTGCCCAGTAATCAGATTATTATCTACAACTACTTTTGAAGTCATAGGTATCAATGCTTTTTCATAATCCGCTCCTCTCTCTTTCAACAACGCTTCAAGATCAAAAGGCACGTCTTCTTTTCTTCTGGCAAGACTTTCCTCAAACCAACTGAATCCCGTCAGCTTTTTGCCTTTAATCATATATTCGCCATTGGATAGTTTGACATTCAACAACCCACTGACCCCGTGGCAGATGGCCGACACTATCCTCCCACTTTCATCCTGTTTCCTTACGATAGTCTTTAAAGCTTCATTGTCAGGAAAGTCATACATCGCACCGTGTCCGCCGGCTAAATAGACACAATCAAACTGTTGTTCCAACAGGTTATCCAAACTGTTTGCATGATCCAACAGCTTTTTGAATTCTGGCTTTTCCCAATACTTTTCGGACATTTTATCTAAAAAAATTGGTTTTAAACTTTCGGGATCAATGGGAGTATAACCTCCTTTCGGATTGGCTACCGTTATGTCATAGCCGCTTTCTTTTGCACTATGATAGATATGAGTAAACTCACTAAGCCATAATCCGGTCGCGAGTTTCCCATTGGCAAAAGTCCCTGTGCTAGTAACTATTATTAAAATCTTCATGATAATCAAATTATTGATTCATATTCTTTAAAAGAAAACATACACATGGATAGATTGTTTTTCAGAATATGGAATCTTTAACATAATCCGAAAATATGAAAACCTGCAAATCCTTTCAAATGCTATCTCTATCCACCAGCATTCGATAAGGAGAAATTACCGATCCCTTTCCTATTACCTCCGGGAGGAAGCAATTTGATGAATATTGTTTCCATGATGCCCAAGTTGAAAGAAGAATTAAGAACTATTTTCAACGACTATGGCTTGAAATATGTCTTCGATACCAATAGCCAGGAGATTAAAGTAATGAAAGAAAAGAAACCGGGAGAGATATTTTTAATTCCATTTCATTCCATAGCCGATACCCTGCAGCGTATGATTTTCTACAAAGCGGCTATTGAAAGTAACAGTGAGTCCGCATTAGTTTTTGAAGAACCGGAAGCCCACTCATACCCTCCTTTCATATCAAAGGTAACGCAGGATATTATCCAATCGGACAGAAACCAGTTTTTTATAACGACACACAGTCCTTATGTGGTTAACGACTTTCTGGAATTACCGAGTGACGAACTTGCCATTTACCTAGTTGACTTCAAGAATGGGGAAACTTTCGTGAAAAGAGCCATTGACACAGAAGTACAAGAAATGTACGAATATGGCATCGACCTATTTTTCAACACTGAAACATAGCGAAAGATACAGAACACATTGCAGGCACAAGCCCATACCCAAGTCTACCGCCTACGCTTATTCGACAGTACTTACAGGATAACGGAATGCGTTAAAAACTATTTTACGGAATGTCCAAATGTTCTGTCAATACGTTTACGAATGTTCGTAATGGCGCACCTTCATAATTATCCAACTCCCCAACCAAGATCAGAGCGGCATTCTTCATCCATGGGTGGTATGGAATGGATAGTTCATAGGGGATTTCCCGGATCAGTTCCGGGGTGTTCTTGATTACCGTATAAGCGTCGCCATCGGCGGCTTTCTTGCCTTCGAAAACTAAGGTACGGTCGTACATTTTTTGCTTGTTTGCCCCGTTTAGTACTACTGGGGCCATGACTACGGAATCTCTGTCGCTACGCAACATCGGCATCAAGGACAGGGTTTGATATCGTCCCACGGAGAGTCCGCAGACACTGATCGTTAGGTCTAGACGCAAGGAGTTGCCCTCCCGCTCGATGCGGTTTTGCTTCACGGAGACTTGCCCCCGGTAAGATTGTATAGGTACCTGCGCTCCTGCCGGAAGAACAAGGCCGATCACAAGCAAGCATATATAAATGAATGTCTTCATAGATTTATCTCTTTATTTGATGATGTAAACGATACTGATACCCGCCTTTGTTAATCCCCAATACTCGTTGCGGAACTTGCCGATAGGCGCATCTCCTCTAGGAAAAGCGTACTTATCATATTCGAAATGCAAGTATCCGAAACCCGCCGTGAACTCCACGTTCCAACGGGGCGACACGTATAACTGATAACCATAAGAGATACCGCCGCCATAAGCGTTACCGTTATAACTATTCTTTTTCTCCATCCCATACAGGAGCTTCAAACCGGCGAAATCGTAATCCATATACTGGGCATGAACCCCGAAGAAATGTCCGTTGAAACGCTCGTGTATCCAGTAGCGCGCCTCTGGTTGTATCATCCAATGCTTAAAGGACTTATCGCTCGAGAATGTCCAACCGTTATAATACCCCGATGCCTCAACCGACCAATGCTTGTCGAACGCGACCTCCGCCCCTACGTTCGGCGTAGTGATCGCGTCATAAAGCACATTGGTCTTCACGGCCACGACCTGTCCTTGAATATCCATAAAGGTTGACAAAAGAAATACTAACAGTAAATATAGTTTATTCATATCTCCCGGTTCATTAGGTTTGTTTATTTAAGAGACAAAACCGTACAAATATAAATATTATTTATCAGTTCATTTGTACGTTAACTTATATAATATCCATGATTTCAAATGAAAAACGTTATCTTTGTAAAATAAATCCAGAATATGACTCATGAAGGCTAAATATATCGTGATTTTTTTCCTGTCACTCCTTTCGTTTGTCGCTTGCGATAAAGAGGAGGTCGTTATCCCTACTACCGCCCCTCGTACGGTTCTTATCTATTTCGCGGGGGATAATAGCTTGAGTGGATACGTGAGCCAAAACCTGAGGGCGATAAAGGAAGGGATTGAGCGAGATGGATTGAACAACGGCAATTTATTGATCTATACGGATAAGCAGAACGAGGCTCCCCAGCTTTTCCAATTAAAACTGGAAGCGGATACCATCCGGCAGATCGTGCTCGAGACCTACGACTCGAACCAGAACTCGGCCTCTACCGAGACGCTGACGCAAATAATCGACAAGGTACAAAAGGAATATCCGGCGGATAGTTACGGGTTGGTGCTGTGGAGTCACGGAACGGGATGGCTTCCTTCGGATATCTATAGCTATCTGCGTTCTTTCGGGCAGGATGGGAAGAATAATTTCATGGAGATCAATGATTTGGCCTCCGCTTTATCGAAGTATCATTTTGATTTTATTTTGTTCGACGCTTGTTATATGTCGTGTGCCGAGGTAGCTTACGCTTTCCGGGGATGCGCGGATTATATTATCGGCTCGCCAACGGAGATATTGGCGAACGGCTTCCCTTATCAATCGATAATGGGGGATATGTTCAAAAAAGAAGCTGATGTGGTGGGGATAGCGACAAAGTTTTATACGTATTATCAAAGTGAGGCAGGAACGATCTCGGTCATGAAAAGCGATGAGTTGGATGAATTGGCCGCTACTTGCCGTACCCTATTCCATGATAAGACGGAAAGTGATCTTTTCGCCGTACCCGTTAGCGAATTGCAGATCATGGAGTATTTGACGCCGAATTATCATGCCTTATATGATTTTGATGATTACGTGAGCCGTCTGGCCACGGAAGAGCAATATTACGCATTCAAGCGGAGCATGGAAAAGGCGGTTATTTACAAGGCTACTACACCCAAGGCGGTTTACGCTTATCCGTATCCGTATGGAAGCTATCTGCCGGTCAATAAATATAGCGGCCTATCTATCTACGTCCCCCAAGAAGCCTTGCCCAAACTAAATGAGTGGTACAAGGATCTTGAGTGGTATAAAGATGTATATCAATGATTAAAACTCATCTCTTAGCCAGCGTTTACCACGAGGGGTATACAGGAATATCAAGAAACCTGCCGCCATTATAGAAATAACCGTAAAGAATACTGCTAATAACATATTTCTCTATTTTAATAATTTATACCCAATCAAAGCAAATACTGTAGCGATAAACGTTCCAGTAAATAAAGAATACCAGAATATAGGAGGTCACAGCATGATATCTCTCGTATCCTCCCAGCGGTTTAATAATGCGCTTCCTACTCCCAATACAAGAGCGGCAAAAGTTAATTTTGACAAATCGAAGAAATACTTTGAAGTATTTTCTCTTCTGTTCTTCATTAAATCCTGAGCCACTTTTCTTTTTTCAATGTTACCGTTATAGTTACTCATAGCAAAAATACTAATATTATTTCACAAATGAACTTATTTCACTAAAAACACTTCCTTATATCGTTTTACCTGTCCTTGAGGATGAACAAGTTCCGCATAGAAAATATAAACGCCGGTTCTCACCTTGGAACCATTCACCGCAAGGCCGTTCCAAGCCAATTCACCTTCTATCCCTAATAAGTCATGATTTACCACCTCACTGATACGCCTTCCGGAGATATCAAATATCCAGGCCCTACAGGTATAGCCGGATTCATCAAGATGGTAGGAGATCGTATATTCCTTCGTTGCCTCAGAATAAACGGGAGACTCTATGCCCGTGACCTCGCCTTCATCTTGCTTTCCATATTGGGAATTCCGATAGCCGGGCGTACCGTATCCCGCCGTGGCCGAAGCCGAAGTCCAATTCATCTCATCCTGCGTATCGCTATCAGGATTAATCCGCTCCAAGGCAATCCCCTTCTCATTTTTCACGGATGGGGCATGCCATTTAGAAGTATAACGAATCTCATCGATCATAACCTCATCTTCTGTACGAAACAGGACTAGCGTAGCGGAGGTATTTGCCAAGACCGGAAGTTTTAATTCATGCAAAGCATCCGGCGAAGATATCAGATAAAAATCGCTCACTCCTCCCATACTTTTAGTCAGCAACGCATAATCTTGTGGTTCTACCGGAGAGACTATAGAAGATAAAGGATAATGCGTACTCAATGTACCATCGGATTTGCGGGTAGCAACAGACAGTCCAGCCAAAGACAATGTCCGGTCCGAACGATTATAAAGCTCGATATACTCACTCCCTTCCGGATAAGGATTCGGCAACAACTCATTAAAAACGATCTCATTGGGTAAGACTATAATGTCCGTGGGGATACCCGGTTTATGGGGAGTGTCCGGACGATCCGGATCTTCTGGTTCATCGTCAGGAGAAGAGTTTGCGGAACCCGGCGTGCCTCCTCGCTCATCCGTTGATAAATAAAAACCGATTTCAGAACGTTCCCAAGCGATACCGGCTTTCGCTTTCTCATAGGCAATCCGGTCGATCTCCTTACCGGAAGGATCGAATAAAGCAAGCTCCTTCCCCGTGTTCGCCAAGGACGCCGGGAATTTATCCAAGGGCATATCTTGTCCCGAATCGTTAATATGTATATCCCTACCAGACCGATAAAGCACGATATATCCATCCGCATCCAAAAGCAAAGCTGTCAATACCGTTGGCTTACTACCATATAAGAATGACCAACCATTTAACTCTATAGCCTTATCCGTCGTATTATAAAGTTCCACATACTCCGTTTCCGGAAAAGCCTTTTGTCCTTTCGGATCAGCCATCACCTCATTAATACGGATACTACCGGCGGGGAAAGAAGGAGTATCCGGCACTTCTGGTTCCTCCGGAGCGTCGGGCTCTTCTTCATATTCTAACCGAATCTCGGTAGAACTCTCCGGAATCTTATTTCCCTCAAGATCCATTAACCCCGAGCACAACAAATCATAACCCATACCAACCTTCAACTCTTTATCAAAGCTGATATTCACATGGATCCGCATATCATCCGCATAGGTCATACGAGAGGCATTACCGATACCCGATATAGAGAATATCGCCTCACGGATATCCACCGGAAGATTATATTGTAATTGGAAAACAGACTCGGTGATCGGTTGGATAGCAAGAAGCCGCGGAAGAACCAACGGCTCATCGGGCTCATTGGGTTCTTCGGGAGTATCCGGCTTCTCTGGTTCGATCGAGATATTATCGGATATAATGATGTAGTTACACGCAAAATCATTTACTCGAGTTTTAGAATAGCGGCATTCAAAACGTAGTTGTCCCCCTTTACATGAAGAAGAAACTTCAGACTCACAACTCCCTATCAAGACAAACCTACCCTTCTCTAGCACATATAAGTTCCATATCTTATGATTTTCTAAAGTAAGTTTCACTTTCAAATCCACGGCTCCCAACAAGACATCGAGCGCTTTCTCTATTAAGATCTTTGGATTCTTCTCCGTTGCGGTATGTTTCCGAAAAGTTATCGTTTTCTTATTACTGCCGATTTGGACATAATAATCGTTTTTTAATCCAAGCATCCTCTGATCATCTAAATAAACATGTAGCCGGATATGGTTTTGATCGCTTGGTTTGAAATCCATCCGAATCTCAAATTCCCATTCCATTGTAGCAGAATAAACGAGAGGAGTTTCTATGGAAACACTTTTCCGGGTAGGATCCGCACGTGAGACCAGCCATCCGTTCTCAATCACAAAGCAATCTAAATCACCCGTCCAAGGGTTATCCGATGTAATCTCCGGTCCATTAAACGGTTCTTTTAACTGGGGATAAGCGCAAAGCGGAAGTAAAAACGCAAGAATTAATAATAATTGTTTCATAGCTATATCGTTTTAGTTATAAATTTCTCTATCTTTGCACCCTAATAAGTTACAACTGTAAATAATAGGGCGCAAAAGGCAAAAATATGAAAGCCCTTTACAGACAGCAAAGTTATAACTATTTTACATTATTCAAATTAAATCAGTGCTCAAAATGAAAGTAGCAATTGTTGGTGTAAGTGGAGCCGTAGGACAGGAGTTCCTGCGTGTACTCGACCAGAGAAACTTCCCGATGGATGAGCTGGTACTTTTTGGCTCATCTCGTAGTGCCGGACGTGTTTATACCTTCCGTGGTAAACAGTATACCGTTAAGGAACTGAAGCATAACGACGACTTTAAGGGAATCGATGTTGCTTTTGTTTCAGCCGGAGGTGGTACTTCCAAGGAATTTGAGAAGACGATCACGAAACATGGTACGGTGATGATCGATAACTCCAGTGCGTTCCGTATGGACGAGGATGTTCCATTGGTCGTACCGGAAGTAAACCCGGAGGATGCCTTGAATCGTCCTCGTGGCGTGATCGCTAACCCGAATTGTACCACGATCCAGATGGTTGTAGCGTTGAAGGCGATCGAGAACTTATCTCATATCAAGCGTGTTCACGTATCTACTTATCAAGCTGCCAGTGGAGCAGGCGCTACCGCTATGGCTGAGTTGGTAAAACAATATGAGCAATTATTAAAGGGCGAGGAGCCTACAGTAGAGAAATTCGCTTATCAATTGGCATATAACGTAATCCCTCATGTAGACGTATTCACGGAAAATGGCTATACGAAAGAGGAGATGAAGATGTATAACGAGACTCGTAAGATCATGCACTCGGATATCGAGGTGAGCGCTACTTGTGTTCGCGTACCGGTTATGCGCGCACATAGCGAATCTACTTGGGTAGAGACAGAGCGTCCGATCAGCGTGGAAGAGGCTCGCAAGGCTTTCGCCGAGGCTGAGGGTGTGGTATTGCAGGATGAACCGGCAAACAAGGATTATCCGATGCCGTTGTTCGTAGCGGATCACGATCCGGTTTACGTAGGCCGTATCCGTAAGGATATCAGCAACCCGAATGGTTTGACATTCTGGACCGTGAGCGACCAGATCAAGAAAGGCGCCGCTTTGAACGCCGTACAAATCGCCGAGTACTTGCTAAAGGTGGGTAATATCAAATAACAGACAACTTTGTAAATTCTATATACGTGGAAGCGGGATCAAGAGAATACTCTTATCCCGCTTTTTTATGCTTAGCGTAATTCCTTCATGCCTTCTCAAAACGTATAAATCAATACGCCCAATACCCGATGGTTGGTTATCGAATGTGTGTCATGAATCCGTCCGCCATCTTGCAAATCCACATTGCCATACCATGCGATGGAAGGGCTATATTCAACACCTAATTTCCAGTGCGGAAGATTATACGAAAGTTGCAGGTTGGTCGTAAATACCTGATCTACGTCCAGACCTACGCCATAGGTTTTGCCTACCAGTGCCTCATTCGCTCCCAAGTTCTTCAAATAGCCTAAGAACAAACCCGGTTTCCATTTCTTTCCGTACACGATATTCAACCAAGAAGTAGAGAAAAGATACGGTGAATATTCCTGTTCGCCGGTACGTGGGTCGATAGAGGTGACGCCGTAACCACCCAACATACAAGTTTGCGTCAAGTTAGAAGCCAGCAATGTTTTCGCCATCACCAACCAATTCGCGTCTTGATATTTCACGTGCGCCTCGCCGGATACGGAAGTAACCCGCTCGCTGACTTTATAAATCTTGCCATCCACCTCGTTCTGCGTTCTCGGCACCAACGACAAGATCTCCATACCGGCTCCTACCTGCCAACCGGGTTTCTTATAATCCACCCCGAGATAGACTTCCGGTACGCAACTATTCTTGATATATTCCTCACTCTTTCCATTCGGTCCGGCCGATAGATATTGCAACTGCCATAGAACCGACCCGGTCAATTGCCATCCATTGTCCGTATAACGATAACGAATTTGCGGGCTACGGTTAAAGGGCTGGAACGGGGCGCCGGTAGAAAGATTCAACATCTGTGGAAAGACCTCGCCAAATAGAGGATGCCACGTCTGTCCGATCAAGACAGCGGACTTGCCCCAATCCAGATTCACATAGGCATGACGGATACGGAGCACCGCCCAATTGCTACCCGACCCCCGGAAATCGGCCTCCAGTTTCAAGGAAGTCTTGGCCGAACCAACCTTCGGTCCTTGTACATCGATTCCCAAACGAGAGTAAAGCAGGTAAAAACTACCGTTCGGACTAGCGTTCAAGTCCTTGCCATCCGCATCCAACGCCACGTCCTTCGGATATAGGTGGAACAAACCATCCACGATCTCGGCGTTCGCACGGGAATTATAGAACAAGTCTCCACGTACCTGTCCGTAAAATTTGTAAGAGAAGTTTTTCTTTTGCGCCTGTACGCATACCGCCATACATAGGCCGATCAAAAGAAGCAAGTTGCGTTTCATTTCCATTCCGGTCAATCTATCTTTAAAAATAATACATCATCAAACCTAATATACGATGATTCGTTATCGCATGTGTTTGCTCGATACGTCCGCTCTCTAAGTCGGTCGTGCCATAATAAGCTGTCGCCGGACAATACTCGAAACCGAACTTCCAATGCGGTAAATTATACGATACGTTTAAGCTGACGGTTATTAATTGATCGATATCCAATCCCATACCATACACCTTATCCGCTGAGACCAAGGACTTCCCGGTTCCCAAATTCTTCGTATATCCGACGAAAACACCCGGTCTCCATTTCGTTCCATAGGCGAAATTCACCCATGTCGTAGAATGGCGAAAAGGCGTATATCCCTGTTCGCCCGTACGGGAGTCCACCGAGCTCACCCCGTAACCGCCCAATAAAGCGGTATGATCCAAGGCTGAGGCCATCAAGGTTTTCGCCGCAAAGGTATAGTTTCTTCCGCTATACTTCAAATGTGCCTCGTAAGAGAATGCGGTCATTCGCTCGTTCACCTTAAAAGTTTGCTCCTTCCATTCCGTGGAAGTACGGGGTTTCAAGGAGATCATATGAGCGCCGAGCCCCATCAACCAACCATCCGCAGGGATAAAATCCGCCCCCACGAACATCTCCGGAATGCAACTATTCTTGATATAATCCTCGCTCATGCCTTTCGGTCCGCTGGAAAGGTATTGTAATTGCCACAACACGGAAGCCGTCAATTGTACCCGGCTATTCGCCTTATACTGGTAACGGATCTGAGGGCTACGGTTGAAAGGCTGGAACGGCGCTCCGGTGGAAAGATTCAAGACATCCGGCATCACGGCGCCAAACAAGGGATGCCACGTGATTCCTACTAATACCGCCGATTTTCCCCAATCCAAGTTTACGTATGCCTGCCGGATACGTAACATCGTATTACTACCGGAAAAACCGCCAAAGTCCGTCTCTATCTTAGCGGAGGAACGAGCCTTGCCAATATCGGGACCCGTCACGTCCAAGCCCAAGCGGGAAGTGAACGTATAGAAACTGCCATTCGGCGTGGCGTTCAAATCCTTGCCATCCGCATCAAAACTCTTATCCAAAGGATAGAGATAAAAGTTCCCATCGATCGGAGCCATATTAGCCCGGGAATTGTAGAAAAGATCTCCACGGACGAAGCCGTAGAATTTGTAAGTGAAGTTTTTTCTTTGCGCTGTCGTAGAAAATAAGGCTAGCATCCCCACGAGCAACAGGGTAATCCGTCTCATTATAATTCAGTTTGTTATTTTTCTTACCTTATAAGCCGCGAATGTATATATTTTTATGGATTCAATTTGAAGAAACGAAATATTATTTGTTCCTTTGCTTCCAAGTTGTAAGCCTTAAAGGTCAAATTAGATTAATATTGTAAACACCAGATAAAGAAAATGAGTACTAAAAAGTTTTTGCTAGAAGAAAAAGATATACCTACGGCATGGTATAATATCGTAGCGGATATGAAGAACAAACCGCTGCCGATCTTAAATCCACAAACTAAACAGCCCTTAAAGGAGGAAGATTTATATCCTCTATTCTCGAAAGGCGTCTCTCATCAAGAAATGAACACGACAGACGCATGGATCGAGATCCCCGATGAAGTACGCGAGCTTTATAAGGTATGGCGACCGACTCCGTTGGTTCGTGCCACCGGATTGGAAAAAGCACTGGATACGCCCGCTCATATCTATTTCAAGAACGAGAGTGTAAGCCCGATCGGTTCACATAAGTTGAATTCGGCCTTGGCTCAGGCTTATTATTGTAAACAAGAGGGTACGACTAATATCACGACCGAGACAGGCGCCGGACAATGGGGTGCCGCTCTTTCTTACGCGGCAAAAGCTTTCGGCTTGGAACTTGCCGTTTATATGGTAAAGGTTAGTTACCACCAGAAGCCCTACCGTCGTTCGATCATGCAGACTTTCGGAGCGCAAGTTATCGCCTCCCCGAGTATGAGTACGAAAGCCGGACGCAAGATCTTGACAGACCATCCTAATTATCAAGGTAGCCTAGGTACCGCTATCTCCGAGGCGGTAGAGTTGGCCATGCAGACACCGAACTGTAAATATACATTAGGTAGCGTATTAAACCACGTTATGCTGCATCAGACCGTTATCGGACTGGAAGCTGAGAAACAAATGGAAATGGCTGGCGAGTACCCTGATGTCGTTATCGGTTGTTTCGGGGGTGGTTCCAACTTCTCCGGTATCACATTCCCATTCCTGCGCCATAAACTAACGGAAGGTAAGGATATCCGGGTTATAGCAGCGGAACCGGCATCTTGCCCGAAACTTACAAGAGGGCAATTCCAATATGACTTCGGAGATGAGGCTGGCTATACCCCGCTAATCCCGATGTTTACGTTGGGACATAATTTCTCTCCAGCGAATATCCATGCGGGAGGTTTGCGTTATCATGGCGCCGGCTCCATCGTCAGCCAGTTGATGAAAGACGAATTGATGAGCGCCGTGGATATCAAGCAATTGGATACCTTCAAGGCCGCTACTCTATTCGCGCAAGCGGAAGGAATCATACCGGCCCCGGAATCATCCCACGCTATCGCCGCAGCTATCCATGAGGCAGAGCAAGCCAAGATCGAAGGTAAACCTCGTACGATCTTGTTCAACTTATCGGGGCACGGCTTGATCGATATGGCCGCTTATGACCAATATCTATCCGGTGATCTAACAAACTATGAGGTAACGGATGAGGAAGTAGCTAACAATTTGAAAGATTTGGAGAAAATCATCTGATAAAAACAAGAAAAGGGGCGATACCAAATCGCCCCTTTCCCTTATTTGTCTATGAAAGTCTTAATTTAAAGTATGTATTATGAGAAAATTTCTTCGTAATTAGTACTCGGGATAATCATGTTCTGGACATTTAAGCTAAAGTTTTTCTTTTTCTTATCCCACATACCGTAATTTGTCTTTATCTCTCCACTTTGATCATCATATTGATAAGTGATCTGATAGAATGGAACCCATTCATCGTTTGTCCGATCCCAACGAAACGCTTTCTTCTCGGAAACCTTGCCGTTCTCGTTGTACTGGAACTCATATCTTACCTGTTTGTTCAACAGTCCGTTTTCCTGTAAGAATACCACTTTAGAGATAATCTTACCATTCTCCTCTTTTGTATCATATAGATAATCTTTAGGAGACGCTGCGCTTATCGCTAAACTACACATGAAAGTAAAAACTAGCGCAAGAATACTTTTACCCCAAACTGATGTCTTCATACTATTTTAATTTATAAGGTTACTATCATTTTGTACCGCGAAGTAAGGAAGTTTCCCGACAATCACCAAAAGCAAAGTGACAAATCGTTAGCAATATCACAATATTTAACACATTCAAGACCTTCATTCCCTTCGATTCCCCTATGTTTACTGACATATTGTAAACCAAATCGTAAGTTCCCCCGATTTTTAAATATCTATTATTTACCACCAGCCGGATGTAACTTTCAAAAGAAAACTTTAGACACCGCTTTTTTAATAAATTAAAAATCTATTGATTAATAAATATATTCTTACCTTTGCGAAGGTAGAATGCAAATTGAATTCTACAGAACCTAAAATCCTCCGTAAAATGAAAACGACCGCCATCTTATTTCTTGCCTATCTGGCTTTATGCGTTCAGTGCTCAGTGCCGGAAAACAAGAGCACGAAAAAAGAGATTAGTACTCAGCCGATAAAGGTGGGTGTATTCGATGGGCATGGAGGAGCACAGACCTGTATTTGGGAAACTGTCGCCGCTATCCGGCTGGACCCGGAAATGGAGGTATGTACCATTACTACAGCAGATATAGCTAATAATGTGCTCGATTCGATCGACGCTATTATTATCCCGGGAGGAAGTGGCAAAAGTCAGTACTTAAACCTAGGGACCTTAAATCAACAACGTATCAAGGACTTCATCGCTAAAGGTAAAGGGGCTGTCGGGATCTGTGCCGGAGCCTATCTATTCTCGAATACTCCTGATTACACCTGTATACAGCTAAATGGACAGCAAGCGATCGACATCGAGCATGACAACCGAGGGCATGGATTAGCGAAATTCACCTTATGCGAGGAGGGTAAGAAGATATTCCCCGAATTAGCCGACCGCGATACGAGTTTCGTCATTTACTATGAGGGACCGGTATTTATAAACAATCCGGCTGATACGATCCAAAGCAACACGCTTGCCATCATGGAAAGCGATGTGCATGAGGAAGGAAACGCCCCGGCTAATATGACAAACGGTAAGCCATTCTTCGTAGCCAATAACTACGGGAAAGGGCGTGTTTTTAGTTCCATCGCCCACCCCGAAGGTACTCCCGGCATGATGTGGATGATCCCCCGGATGGTACGTTGGACCTTGAATAAGCCTTTTATCCCTTATCAATCCTCCGCCGTACGTCCAGACCTGTTCAATCATGAATCATTAATGGCTACCGATGATTTAAAGCAGGAAGAAAAAGCCTTTCAAATCCTTTTAAGCGGAGAAAGCGAGCAAAAGGTTGCCGCCTTGGATTGGCTGGAAGCACATCATTCATGGGACGCCAAACGATGGGTACAAGGATTGCTTTATGACGCTTCACCCGCCGTCCGTATCCGGGCAGCCCGGTATATAGCGGATACCCATTACTTACCTTTCTTACCCAACTTACAGGCGGCTTACCGGACAGAAACCGATAAGGCGACCCAAGAAGAGTTAAAGACGCAGCTGGAGAAACTAACAGCCTTACTTCCTTAGGCTAGGGAGATTTAAACTCTCCCTAGATATTCATCTACCGTATAGTTTAAGAAACGATTGAATGGTAATAACAATTTAAAGTCATCCACCGCCTTATCCATCCAATCCGTAGCGTAAAAGAAATTATCCGGCTTATAAGACACCACGCTGAAATCCTTATGCTTCATGATATAACCATAAGGGGAATCCATTGGATAGCCGGCAGGCATGCGTTTCAGCATCTCCCCCTCTAACACCGGGAATGTTTTCTTAAATGTAGGTTCCTCGATAATAGCCGTAAATTCCTCGATATGATCGTATATATCCTGACGAAGTTTCTTTAATAGCGCAGGTGGCGGGCACCATACACCTCCGGAAAGCAAGCAACCTCCCGGCTCCAGATGGATATAATAACCACCCCGTTCGCTGGCACGACCACCTTGGGAGATGTAAGCGGCGAAATGACATTTATAAGGAGTCTTATCCGGAGAGAAACGGATATCCCTGTATATCCGGAACAAACAATCTTTCGCCTCCAACCCGGCTACCTCGGGATCGAATAAGGAGATACGACCTATTAAATCTTGTACCTCATCGATAAACCCCTTACGTAGCGCATCGTAACGATTTTTATTGTCTTGGAACCATTCCCGATTGTTATGGCTCCTCAACTCTGTCAAGAACTCTATGATCTGTTCATTCATAACTTTCTATTTTTAATCCTTACAAATGTAAGAAATATTAGAAACTGTAACCCAGATTCAGATAAAATTGCAGGTTATTATTCCGGTTCGACAATCCGAAGTTCGTATTCATCGGACCGAACATACTATTATAGGCATAACCGATGCTGCCTCCCCATACACTTTCTCCCTTGAGCAGGTCGAAGAAATTATCCTCATGGATCGCATAGTTGGCTATCAATGAGATATAGTGCCGCTGCCCGATACGCTGACGTAAGTTCAAACGGACGATCGCCACGGAATTATCGAATATCTCCATCCGATTGATCCCCGCGAACGGTAACTGCTGGGGAAGGTACCTTTCCGGCATATCGCCTCCCACCACATTCAAAAAGGGATAAGCCGGATCTTTCCCGATCAACACGCGACCATCGATAGACGGCAACAGACTCAAATGGGAAGTCAGCGGCAATACTGAAAGGAAACTGAGTTTCAAAGCGGAGAAGAAGGTATGTCCCTTATAAGTCACGAAGTTATCCGTATAAATGGAATAATCCGCTTGCAGAGAAACGCCTTTACTCGGGAAGTAACGGCGGTCCAAGGTTTCCAGATGGGCCTGAGCGAAGTAACTGATAAAGCCTTCCGGTTTTACTTGATACTTTTGGTTTTCCGCCGTATAAAGGAATGAGTTATAATCAAAATACTCATAACGGGCTCCTAGCTTCAACTTGAAATTCAGCCAGTTCATGTCCGAATATCCAAGTTCCACGAAATGGTGGCGATACGTCGTATTTACGATTTTATCCCCCCGGTTATAGACGTCGAGATCATGGTACGTGAACATGTAAGACAGATTGATGTTACGCAAGGGATTACGCTCTATCGCATAGTCCACTCGCCCATACATACGTTTCCCGATCCTTCCCGTTACGGAGAACTTCGAATGGTAACGAGCCCGATTGTCAAAAGTAGCGTTCAGCAACAGGGCGACGATATCCTCACTATTAAAATTCAAGCCCACATTAATCGCGCTATTTGATTTTTCCTGTACCGTAAGCACCAAATCCTCCTGCCTCTCGCCGACCAATTTATAGCTTACATTCGAGTAAAGGTTTGTACCGATCACGATAGACATGGCTTCCTGCAATTTCTTCACGGTAAGCAAGCTGTTCTCTTTCAAGCCGCTGATTTGCGTCAACCATTTCTCATCACGAGGATCTATACCTTCAAACAAGACACGCCGGATATGAAACGTATCGGTAGGGGCTACCGGATAGGAATGTACTAATCTCTTTCGGTGCATATCCGAACTATCGGATAAACCAATCTTCTTCTTTAAGGCAAGAATCTCATCCCATTGCTTGCGGGCGACTTGCTCACCCCGGTCAATCAAGGTATCCAGGGCCGTCTCCCCAAAACTAGCGGAATTATAAGGGTCTGTATTCGGGCGGAACAACAGATCGGTCTGTTCCTTATTCGGTCCGTATTTCTCATAACCATGCAAGGCGATGATCTGCCCTACGATATCCCAAGGGGTATTTATCCGCTCCAACTGTTTCAAGTCGCTAGTACCTAGATCTACGCCAATAATGATATCCGCCCCCATATCCCGTGCGACATCCGCCGGATAGTTATTCTTGATCCCACCATCTACCAACACCATGCTATCCAAACGTACCGGCGCGAACACGGCAGGAATCGCCATACTGGCACGCATAGCCAACGGAAGACTTCCATGATGGAAAACATATTCTTGGCCGTCCACCACATTCAACGCCACACAAGCGAAAGGTATATTCAATTGATTGAAGTCCACGGAATCATGATAGCCGATCGTTAGATTCGAGAACAGGTTCTGGAGATTTTGCCCTTTTATCATCCCTTGGATCGCTATCTCTTTTTTACTCCGCCCAAAAGGGAGTGAGAATACATAACGTTCGGAATTCTCTTTCTCCGGAAAAGTAAGGCTACTACGTTTCACCCGGTCGCTCAATAACATACTCCAGTCCTGCAATCTCACCATGCTATCGATTTCCGCAGCATTATATCCAACGGAATACAAGCCCCCCACGATAGCTCCCATACTAGTGCCGGCAATATAATCAATCGGGATGCCGGCCTCCTCCAATACCTTCAACACCCCAATATGAGCGACACCTTTCGCCCCACCGCCTCCCAGCACCAAGCCAACCTTTTTCCGCTCAGCCATCACAGAAGGCACCAACATCAACCCAACCAACCACAATAAAAGGAACTTCCTCATCTAGATATTCTTTCCGGCAAATGTAGCTGGTTTACTCGAAAACGCAAACGGATTCATCTAGAATAAAACGTATGTTTACCTATATATAAAGTTTATCGCTATCTCATCTATTCTATAAACCATGCCGTGAACTGTATAAACCAAGGCGTGGTCTGCACATTCCACGGCGTGGTTTATACAGTTCACGGCGCTGATTTAAGAATAAATACTTATTCGCTATGGAATGTATAGGTTATCGGAGAACTATTTCAACAGGAGAGGAACATTTTATTTCCGGAACATAAGTGGGCAATCGATAGTATTTGATACGGCCTCCCTAAAATTAATAGGTATTTCTCGCTCAAATCGATTTACGTATTATGAATCAAGTATGTACGTGTTTATCAAAAAATAATATAGCCATCAACTTACTTTTTTCCAGCAAGGTAGCAGCCGGAGCAATATATTACTTTTTCTTTTTCAGCAGCATGACCACAGGATTCGACTCTTCATCCAAGTTTGCGGCGATCTCCTTCAACTTTCCTTTTAGCTGGCCTTTCTCGTAAGCCTCAACTAAGTCCGGGGCATCTAGAGTTTGGCAGATAGCTATTTCGGGGTTTCTTGGCTCTGATGTTAGAGAGACTTCTTCCTTATTGATGAAATCATCATTGTATAGAATATAGCTGAATAAGGCATTTTCTTGTTTATCATACACCAGATCTTCACCAAGGAAACCTTTAAACGTCGTAAAGTCAACCTCTTTTCTCATGGTTCTCATGAAACAGTAGCGATCGGTGATGACGGTTGGAAAAAGAAATACTTTAGTATCCATGGAGGATATGGAAGGGCTTCTTACGATAAAAGGACTCAGATTACCATCCGGCAAGTAATGGAATATGGTATCAGACGATGTATTGACAAGTATCCATTTATCCCCATCCGGGAACGTAAGATAAAATTCCGGCGTAATAATAAACTCCCCTTCTGTCACAACCGGAGTCTCAGTCCCCTTAGAGGGAATTTGGATCTCATGAGTGATACGGCCATCTTGTTTGGAAATAATCAAATGACACTCCCGCTTGCCTTTTTCCGATGGATAACTCTTATAGCAAATCAAATGATCACGATCATAATTAAATATATAATTATAATAACTGGTATCCGTGAACTTAAAACTCCTTTTATAGTTTCCTAATAAGTCATAGACACCTATTTTTCTCGCTGGATTATCCTTGACGAATATCTCATCGTTATCCTCATCCAAGACAAGCCCTGTAAGCTGCGTGTATTCCTCACCGCTTTGCCCTAAACGATTTATCTTCCTTAGTCCCTTTCCGTTTCTATCGAAAACAAGAATATCCCCATCACTGCCCCGATTCGTCACCAGCATGATATCCTTTCCGATCGCTTTCACGGCACCTTTAGTTATAAAATCATCCGTGGTTTCCAACGCGATGTATTCCACGTCCATAAGGTCTTGAAGTATCAGTTCCTTTTCCGGATAATCGGCCATGACATCAACTCTTATAAGGTTATCGACAGAGGAAGCGGACCGATTGCCACATCCCATACATCCGACTAAAGCGAGCAACATAGCCACTGCGTTCGTAGTTAATTTTCTCATTTTCATAATGTTTAAAGTCTTTCGTTCGATGTCATTTCTTGCTCTTTAGCGCTTTCTCTTTGTTCATCATCCGTATCATCTCTTTTACCTCATCGGATGTCTCCGGCAGTTGTTGGATCAGAGATTGGAGTTCATTTATAGAAAGCTGGCTTTTCCGGTTATCTGGAGCCAGCATGGTTTGCTCCGTGATACCCCGTTTGGACATATCCGAATTTAATGACTCCAAGAAAGGCCGGGTAAAAGTCAAGTTACTCAGATCCGACTCGTTTTTCAACAGTTCCTTTGCGTAAGTCACTTGAGCGAATACACCTCTCTGTAGCTCCTCCGCATTCTTGAATCCGGAGATATCCGGATGGCTATATAGGTTCGCGATCTCACGAAGCAATTCTACACGAGTACCCTTCACCTTCCACGCCCGATAAAGCAGACGGGCCGCCTCCTCTATCTTACCCGAGCTTCTGGCGCTCATGGCACGAATCTCCATGACCATCTCCGATTCCTCCGGCAATTGATTGATCAGGTTACGCAAATCCACGATAGAGATCTTACTCTTTTTCCCATCCGGGTCTATCATAGTCTCCTCCGCCACATTACGGAAGAACATATCCTCATAGAAGGATTGCAGAAGCGCCCGGCTAAACACCATCGTCCTCTCGTCCGCTTTTTTCTTTAAGCTCTCATTCATATAAAGTACCAAGATAAAAAGACCTCGCTGACGATCCTCCTCGCTCTGGAATTTAGACACGTCAATTTCACTATACATATGCGAGATCGCCGCTAGGAAATCCAGTCGTTCCGGATTCTTCTTCCATGCCTCATAGTAGAGACGGGACGCTTCCTTGTATCTCCCGTCCTTTTGGTAAGTCTCCGCACGGAAGGCCAATAATTGATTTACCAAGAAACGATTGGGTTCCAATCCCTTTTCCGCCCGGTCAAATAAGTCGTAAGCCCGCTTCCGGTCATACGTCTTACCCATGGCGGAACCCAATAAGAGGCATACCTCGACCGAGGTCGTATCCTGCTCATATGCCATATCCAAGATATCTACCGAGGGCATATACAGACCGGCATAATACTTCGAGGCTCCCCCATATTTCAAGGTAAGGTAAGTAGAATCACCATCAGCCAACAAACCAGAGTAAATGGAATCAGCCTGAGCGAATTGTTTTGCCATATACAAACCCAAAGCTTTACTGCGTAATAATTGGCGATTCCCCGGATTGTAGATCAAGGCGGTATCGCAAATCGCTACCCCTTCTAATATATAGTCCGGACTACCGACACCCATACGATATAATGTATTTACCAAAGCACCCGCCAGTCCCGCATTCTCCCGGTTCAAGTTATACGCTTGAAAATAGGCGATCGTCGCGGACGGATACTGCTCCATACGGGAATAACAATCACCGATCGCCCGGTATAGAGCGGTATTGCCTTCATTTTGCGCTTGTAACTTCTCATATTTATCAACCGCTTTCTCATACTCACCCAACTGGAAATACAACCGGGCCAATTGATAATTAGCATAGAAGTTTAAGCTATCGGCAGCTAATACCTTATGAAAATAGAACTCGGCGTCTTTCGCTTTGCCCAAGTTCGTAGCCGTTCGGGCCAACGTATTTAAAATATCCAGATTAGTCGTGTCCATGCAGAGGCAAAGACGATAATAGTCGTAGGCTTGCCGGTAACGAAGCATCCCCTCGTAGGCTTGCCCGATAGCGTTCATCACCTCATAATCGGAAGAATCAGCCGGGGTAAGGCTATCGGCACGGGCGATCACAGCCGCATATTGCTTACGGTTCACCAAGTCTTGCCAATTAAACTCTTGAGCATTCCCGGGAAAAATAAGGCAACAAAGTAACAGAACTGTAACTAAATTACATTTCGCATTCATATCTGTATATTTTTAAGATTACTGATTAAGCGACTAACATAGCCTCTATTCTTATTTCACTGTAACCGGAAAGTAATAGGCACCGTATATAAGACACGGACCGCCTTTCCGTCCTGACGACCGGGAGTCCACCGGGGCATCATTCCGATGACTCGCAAAGCTTCCGCATCCAAGGAGGGATCTATTCCCCGTATGATTTTAGGTTCCACGATATTTCCTTTCTTATCTACCACAAACGAACAGATCACACGACCTTGCACTCCCGCTTCCTGCGCATCTGTCGGATACTTTATGCTTTGAGCGATAAACTTTAATAATTCACGATCCCCTCCGGGATATTGCGGCATCACGTCCACTACCGTCAAAGTCTCTTCCTTCGTTTCTTCTACCGGACTTTTCAAACGGAACGTAATCGGGACCGTATATTTCACGGCGACCGCCTTTCCACGTTGCATTCCCGGATTCCAGCGAGGCATAGTGTTTATTACCCTTACGGCCTCCTCATTCAATAAAGGAGTCACTCCCCGAAGCACCTCCGGATTATTGACAGAACCATCACGCCCGACGATAAACGAGCAGATTACACGCCCTTGCTCCCCGTTATCCTGGCTCTCTTTCGGATACTTTATATTCGTGGCTATGTATTTCAACAACTCCGCATCCCCACCCGGAAAACTAGGCATCTTCTCTACCACGGTAAATACTTGCTCGTTCATCTCACGGGATTTGGAAGATAAGGACAAATGGGTATTATTTGTCATATCAGCAGCCAAGACCTCTTGGGACTCCCTTCCTTGATAGCTGCATCGCAAAATCGCATTCGCAGGGACCTCCAAAGAGAAAGCCCCTTTCCTATCCGTGATAGTCCCCTCTTTACCGCCCTTCACCACAACTGATGCCCCGATCAAAGGCTGCCCGGTCTCATCAACCAGAATGCCCGTAGCCGTCACCATAGCGTTCGAGACCGTAGCCTCATTCGCCAGACGGACAGTCAAACGGGCTACCGCCTCGATATTACTTAACAGCATCAAGATCCCTACCAATGGAATAAATATCAGATATTTCGTACGTACGATACCCGGGCTCCGCTTCTTGTTCATCATCATAATCCGGTTCTTCAGATGCAGCACATTGAAACTATTATACAAAGTAGTAACGGACTGATGATGAGCCAATCCCAATAAATGGTATTGATAGCTCTTACTATCGTAACCGGACTGGATCACCGTGTTATCCGCCAGATACTCCAGATTGTGCCTAACCTCACGCTTCAATAACCATACAAAAGGATTGAACCAGCAAGCCATACACATCATCTCGCTCAAGATCACGTCAATCGAGTGCCATTGGGATACGTGCGTACATTCATGTGTCAATATCTCATCCGTTTCCTTATCCGAATGACTCTCCGGATGCAAGAAGACCATACGGAAAAAGGAGAATGGCCCGGCGGCCTTCCGCAACGCATAAACCGGAGTTTCATGAATAACAACACGCTCACTGGTATGAGCCAACCATAAGATACTGCTTAATTGCACGAGAAAACGTCCGCATAAGAACGCTACGATCCCCCAATAAATAAACCCCAAAGATCCCAGCAACCATCCATACCAATCCACGGACGCCGCGGCATCCGCTTTCGCCGTCGCCTCAGGCAACATAGCGGAATACATATAAATCACGTCCGCTATAGGCTCTTGTTGCCTTACCCAATCTTGGATGTTCAGCAAAGGATAAAACAGAGCCAAGCCAAAGAACGCCAGCAAGATCGCACGACGTAGCTTGAAGAACGTGTCCTTATAGAAGAACAACCGGTAGAAGGCGTAAAAGAGTACAAAGGCTACATTTACCTTCAATAAGTAGGCAAATTCCGGTGTCATGGTATGTGGGATTTAGGTTATTCTTTTCCTTTCTCAATCAAATCGATGATATCCTTTAAATCATCCGTAGAGATTTTCTGATCTTTCGCAAAGAAAGAAACCATTTCTTTATACGAGTTAGCGAAATAATTCGTTACCACGCCGCCAAGGAACGTACGTTTATATTCCGTTTCCTCTATCAAAGGACGGTATTCATACGTATTTCCATAACGTTTCGCCTTCACGTACTTCTTTCGCTCCAGATTCTTGATCACGGAAGCGAGCGTCGTATAAGGAGGTTTCGGGTCCTCGTATTTGGCCAGCACATCTTTCACAAAACAAGGACCGATCCGCCAAATCCAGCGCATCGCCTCTTCTTCCTGCATCGTTAGCTTCTCCATAAATCTTATCCTTTTATTTAATGTATATCCACAAAGCTACGAAATAGTCGTAAACGGCATGCGGAAGGCACGTTAATTAACATTAAATAAGAATCACAAGACCTGCAATCGTGAATTATTGCAACTTAAACGTGATCGGCACCGTATATTTCACGGCTACCGGCTCGCCTCTTTGCGTGCCCGGTGTCCAACGAGGCATCATTTGCAAAACTCGAACCGCCTCTTGGTCTAATGCCGGGGAGATTCCTCTAAGGACCTTGTAATTCGTAAGCGTTCCATCCTTCGTTACCACAAACGAACAAATCACACGCCCTTGCTCTCCTTTGTCTTGGCTCTCTTGTGGATACTTTACATTCTTGGCTATAAATTTCAAAAGCTCCGCATCACCGCCGGGAAACTTCGGCATCACCTCTACTACCCTAAATACCTGCTCTCCATTTTCCAGCGTATCTTCGTCCTCCGCTTGTACCTGCACTTGCTCTTTTTCCTTTGCAACATCTGTCGGTACACTGTCTTCTTTTTGTTCCGAAGATTGCCCACATCCTACACACATCGCCAAAGCGAACAGGATGATCATTGTGTTCATAATTGCCTTTTTCATTTTCAATCAGTTTTAAAGTTATTACTTAACCTTCGCAAACTTACGAAATATTCGTACATCTATATTCTAAAGGCAGTTAATTAACATTAAACCCAAACAAAAAATTCAATATAGAGCTATTTAAACTGAAAATTCTCTTTCCTGAAATCCGAAGGGGAAATACCGATTATTTTCGTAAACACACGAGTAAAATAATAGGCATCCGTAAAACCCAACATATAAGCTATCTGATTAATCCTCAGATCGGTCTTTATAAGGTATAAACAGGCGCTATTAATTTTCATCCTCATAAAGTAGTCCATAGGGGCATATCCGGTCTCCTTCACGAACTTACGATAAAAATAGGAGGGCGAATAGCCTACATACGCCGCCAGATCATCGACCGTTAATTTCTTATTCAGGTTCTCGTTCATATAATATGTCGCACGATTGATAATGCTTTCCGCATACTCACTGGGAGATCTCCCGTTTCGATACTGTTCCAGATATAGGAACGTAGCTAAGAAATGAGCGAAGCAAACGTTCGCATAATTCAAATTCTCCTGAGAAAAACCATTTTTCAAGATCATATAAATCTCATCAAACAATTTGATCCGTTCCTCTATCCGAGAGGTATCCGAAGGAGTGATAGAAGTAGGAACGTAAAACTTCTTCGAATACAAGGGAGCCTTGTCGCCTAAAAAATGTATCCAGTAGATACTCCACGGCGATATATCAGAGGCACCATAACTATGTTGGATGCAAGGAGGAAGTATAATGAATTGATTAGCGGTCAAAGTATACTTCTTTCCGTTAAGAATTATCCATCCCTCTCCTTCCGTACAATAAATAAGAATATACTGTTCGCAACCTGTCGGGCGATTTATATAATGATGTAAGGCACGGGAGAAAAAGCCCAATGAATACACATATAAATCCCCGGTTAATGGACTATCCTTAATCCTATCCAACAACTCTAGCGGAAGATAAATAAACCTCTCTCCCGGAAAACCTAACGCACGCTGAATCATATATATCTCCATTCTTGTTCGTCACAAAGAAAGCAATAATTATCCATTCCAGAGGTTATTTTCATCTATTTTTGTGTCATCAGAGAAGCCATATTTTTGCAATATCAACTTAATCATAATATCATGAACTCAAAAAATAAAATACGAAAGGCGATAAACCACCAAACAGCAGATGGAATCCCGGTAGATTTTGGGGCGACAACAGTCACAGGTATGCATTGCCGAATTGTAGAGGAATTACGCAAACATTACGGGTTACGAGAAAAGCCCGTAAAAATTATAGACCCTTTCCAAATGTTGGGAGAAATCGACGAAGAACTTCAAGAGATTATCGGTATCGATACGATCGGTGTATCTGGCCCTAAAGATATGTTCAATAACAACGCATCAGAATTCCATGAGCAAATCACCCCTTGGGGACAACGAGTGATGATCGCCCGCCCCATAAACTTAACAACAGATAAGGAAGGCGATGTTTATATATATGCGGAAGGTGACACGAATTATCCACCAAGCGCCATTATGCCCGCCCAATGTTATTTCATCAATGCGATAGAAAGGCAACAACCTATCATTGAAGAGCAGTTAAATCCATCTGACAATTTAGAGGAGTACGGGCTTCTGTCTGATAAGGATTTAGCATGGATCAAGCAGGAAGTGGAACAAGCCGCCTCAACCGGGAAAGCTGTGGTAGCAGGTTTTGGGGGCACCGCATTAGGTGACGTGGCATTTATTCCCGGTATGGGACTAAAAAATCCGCATGGGATCCGAAGTGTCTCAGAATGGTATATCTCCACGATGATGAGACAAGAGTATATCCATACTGTTTTTGACCGGCAAATCACGATAGCGATCGAGAACTATAAGAAAATATGGGATACGGTCGGCGATAAAGTGGATGTGGTTTTTACTTGCGGCACAGATTTCGGTTGTCAGGATTCGCAATTCTGCTCAATCGATACTTTTAATGAATTATGGTTGCCTCATTATAAGCGTATGAATGACTGGATCCATACACATACAACTTGGAAAATATTCAAGCATTCATGTGGTGCCATCGTCCCCATCCTTCCGGGTATAATCGAAGCAGGCTTTGATATTATCAACCCCGTACAAATAAACGCAAAAGATATGGATCCGACATTCCTTAAAAAAGAGTTTGGTTCCGAGCTTACATTTTGGGGAGGAGGAGTAGATACGCAAAAGATCCTTCCTTATGCTTCTCCAAAGGCAGTATACGATCATGTCTTACGTCAATGCGAGATTTTGGGACAAGATGGTGGATTTGTTTTCAATTCAATTCATAATATCCAAGCGAATGTTCCGGTAGAAAATGTCATCGCAATGATAGAAGCTTTATCATCCATAAATAATTAAGCACAATGAAACTAATAAATATGAATAAATGGGCGAATGAAATCATACAGGAAAAAAGCAGGATCGCTATTCCCATAATGACTCACCCCGGCATAGAAATGATCAATAAGACCATTCTGCAAGCGGTTACGGATGGAGAAACACATTCGAAAGCCATAATAGCCTTAAACGAGAAATATCCATCAGCCGCAGCTACCGTCATCATGGATCTGACGGTTGAAGCGGAAGCCTTTGGATCGGAAATACGCTTTACCGAAAATGAAGTTCCTTCCGTGATCGGACGTCTAGTATACGATATCGACTCCGTAACTCAATTGAGGATTCCATCTTTAAACAACGGTCGCATTCCTGAATATTTAAAGGCAAATAGATTGACAGCCGAAAAGATTCAAGACAAACCGATTCTCGCAGGTTGTATCGGTCCTTATTCTCTCGCGGGCAGATTATTCGATATGACAGAAATCATGATGTCTATTTATATAGAACCGGATGTCATTCGTTTATTATTAGATAAGTGTACGCAATTTATCATTCAATATTGCATGGCTCTAAAAGATACTGGCGTAAACGGGGTTATCATGGCAGAGCCTGCCGCCGGCTTATTATCGAATGCGGATTGCAGAGAATTTTCATCCGTCTATATCAAGAAGGTGGTAGAGGCGGTACAAGATAAAGATTTTATAGTCGTCCTGCATAACTGCGGAAATACGGGTCATTGCACGGAAGCGATGCTTGAATCCGGGGCGAACGCTTACCATTTCGGTAATAAGGCATGTATGACAGAAACTTTAGAGAAATGCCCGAAAGATGTACTTGTCATGGGAAATCTGGACCCTGTAGGTATCTTTAAGATGTCCACCCCCAAACAAGTCTATGAGGCTACCCGGACTTTGCTGGAAGAGACCGCAGCATATCCGAACTTCATTTTATCATCCGGATGCGATATTCCCCCTTTAGTACCCGCAAATAACATCAACGCTTTTTATCAAGCCTTGGAAGAGTTCAATAACAATTAATCTATAAATCGAAATGAAAATGGTAGAACTACAAGAATTACATACGGCCATAGTGACTGGCAAACTGCCTTTAGCGATTAGTACGACTCAAAAAGCAATCGAAGAAGGTATCGAGCCACAAGTTATCATTAACGAATATATGGTAAAGGCTATGGAGGAAATAGGAACCCGGTTTGAGAACGGAAAAGCATTTGTACCCGAACTATTGATGGCCGCACGAGCCATGAAAGGCTCCTTAGACCTATTAAAGCCCTATTTGGCGACAGAGACAAATAAATCCCCCGGCAAGATCGTCATCGGCACGGTAAAAGGAGATTTACATGATATCGGGAAAAACCTTGTTGCCTCCATGTTCGAAGGATGTGGTTTCGAGGTTATAAATCTAGGTGTTGATATCTCATCGGAAAAATTCGTGAAAGCCGTAGAGGAGCATCATGCCAATATTATATGCATGTCCGCTTTGCTTACCACTACCATGAACTATATGAGAGAAGTCATTAAGGCGCTGGAGATTTCCGGACTACGCCAGAAAGTCAAGGTCATGATCGGCGGTGCTCCTATCACGGAACAATATGCGTTGGAGATAGGTGCCGATGGATATAGTGATAATGCTAATGCGGCCGTTGTCTTAGCTAAAAAATTAATCGGATTATCATGATATACTCATTTGAACTCCCGGCTTCCTCCCTTAATCTCCGTAAAGAAGAAATTTACGAGGCTATGGGGTATGGTACACATGAACCAGACGAATCCGTGAAAATCCTAACAAAAGAATTATTGGCAGGAATTCCGGAAGATGTTATTGTCTCAGGGTACTTATCCACATTAGCCGCAGAAATACAGCAGGATTCAATCAGTATACAAAAAATGAATTTTCAAACAGGAAAGACAATAGCGAGTTTGATGAAACGGGCTGAACAAATAGCTGTTTTTGTCGCCACGGCAGGAAGGGGATTCGAACGTTGGAGCAAAAGTATCTCCCACAAAGACGATTGGGCAGCTCTCTTTATTACAGATTCCATAGGGAGCTGTTTAGTAGAAAAGGCCGGTGATTATCTAGAAACCCAGCTCGAACAAAAAATCGAGAAAGGACTAAAACACACCAACCGTTTTAGTCCGGGGTACTGCGGATGGAATGTTACCGAACAGCGAAAGCTGTTCTCCTTATTACCGGATAACATTCTAGGCATTCAACTTTCCGATAGCTGCATGATGTCTCCTATAAAGTCTATCAGCGGATTTATTGGTATTGGAAAGGAGGTACAGACTAAACGATACGGTTGCCAAATATGTGAATTACAAACTTGCTTTCGAAAAAACAAAAGAAAGAATTAATATGAGACGATCTATTGTATTATATCACATACTAATGTTTATCTCTTGCTCATTTAGCTTATTTGGGCAAAAACATATCCCAGTCAATCCCAAGGCATCGAAAGAGGCTTACCAATTACTGGAATTTCTCTATACCATACAGGCTAAACATTATACGCTGTCCGGACAACATAATTTCGTAAGCGATTTAAATCTATATGAAAACGCAGTCCGGAAAGTGACAGGAAAAACCCCCGTACTATGGGGTTCTGATTTCAGCTTTAATGTAAAAGGTGATAGCGCCCAGAATTATCAGCATTGCGGACCGATGAATCTTAGTACACCTTATAAGCCTTTCTCTTTCAATAATCGCAGGGACTCAAGCCTACGTGCGGACATGATAGCAGAGGCGATTCAACAATATAAACAAGGACGGATCATCACGTTAATGTGGCACGCATGTTTCCCTACGGATGGCGATGAATGCGATGGATCATCTATCTGGACTGGAGAAAACCGGATACCGGATGAGGCATGGGAAGAGTTAACCACTCCCGGCACCTTCTTGCATAAGGCGTGGCAACGTCAAGCCGATCGAATCGCTTCCTATCTCAAACAATTGCGGGATTTAGGTATCCCTGTTCTATGGCGTCCTTATCATGAGATGAACGGAAGCTGGTTCTGGTGGGGGGGCCATCCCGGTGAAAATGGTTACAAGAAGTTATGGATTATGATGTATGACTATTTCACCCATTATCATAAACTGAATAATCTTTTGTGGGTATGGAACGCAAGCGCTATCAGTCAATGGGTCCCCTCATATGTTGATTTTTTCCCGGGCACCGAATATGTCGACCTATTAGCCACCGACGTTTATCGCAGGGAATATACTCAAGAGACTTACGATGAACTTGTCTCATTAGGAAAAGGTAAAATCGTGGCTTTAGGTGAAATAGGTGAGATGCCGACAAATGAACAATATAAAGATCAGCCATATACGTGGTTTATGTGTTGGGGATATTATATAGACCAATATAACTCTGCAAAAGACGTAAAGGCTATCTATGATAATCCTCGTACCATCACACTTGATGAGATTGATTTTATTGGAAAAACTTACAAACTGAAATAACAATATTCGTATGAAAAAGAATACAAGGAAAACAGGAAGTTGGCTCATTATGCTTACATTGATCTTATTCGTGTCATGTAGCGAACAAAAAGTGCCAACCATTTGCTCTCTCAGGAATCCATCCCCTTTAACGGAGTTAGGAACCAGGGAGATTAAGAAATATATCTACCAGCGGACAGGCTTAATACCAACGATTCATACAGAGTCCGATTTATCGGATTGTTCCGCGAACTCGATCATCATAGTCAATATCGAGGATATGCCTAATGTACCACAAGCCATACAAGAGAGATCCGCCAATATCGGCAAAGAGGATTTCCGTATATTTAGTCAAGACAACCGCTTATTTATCATTGGCGGTTCCGATGTAGCGACCCTATATGGCGCTTACAGATATGCGGAATTGTTAGGCGTTCGCTTTTATTTACATGGAGACGTTATTCCGGATGAACCTTATACAGGTTCACTGACCCATTTTAAGGAAGAACTCAACTCTCCTTTATTCAGCACACGCGGGATATTACCTTTCCATGATTTTCCAGAAGGACCGGACTGGTGGAATGAAGATGACTATAAAGCCTATTTTTCCCAGTTGACAAAATTAAGGATGAATTTCTTCGGATTACACACTTACCCAGAAGGAGGCCCTCATGCGGAGCCTAGCGTCTGGATCGGTCTTAAAAAAGACATACAAGACAGTGCCAAGGTAGCCAAATCATATCCAGCAACATTCGCAAACACGCAAAGGCCCGGACATTGGGGATACGCTCCTTTAACGACCAGCCAATTCTCTTCGGGAGCATCCTTGCTATATGATAGGGAAGTATACGGCGCCGATATCTTAAAAGGAACCGAACCTTTCCCTACTACGCCGGATAGCATGTGCTTATTATTCGAACGGACCGGAAAATTATTATCCTCCGCCTTCGACTTCGGTCATCAATTTGGCTTGAAATTCTGCATGGGTACGGAAACTCCTTTGACTATCCCACAAATGGTGAGATCCGAATTAAAGAGGCAAGGGATAAATCCAGAAAGTGAGGATGCCACTCGCATGCTCTATGAAGGCATCTTCAACCGTATCACTCAGACACATTCATTAGATTATTATTGGTTATGGACACCAGAATCATGGACTTGGGGAAATCCCACAAATAAGGTCGTGCAGCAAACTATTAACGACATCAAGATCGCTAATAGTGTATTAGCGGATATGAACTATCCGTTTGAGCTGGCATTAAGCGGATGGGTATTGGGGCCCCCACAAAACAGAAGTGGATTTGACCAGATCATTCCCGCACGTTCCCCGATCAGTTGTATTAGCCGTATGTGGGGACAAGATCGCATAGAAAGAGGGTTCTATAAGATCAAGACTGACAGGCCGAAATGGGCCATACCTTGGTTAGAGGAAGATCCCCGGATGACAATTCCCCAATTCTGGGTCGGACGTATGCGAGCTGACGCAGCGGAGGCATTAGATTATAATTGTAACGGATTGATTGGTATTCATTGGCGTACCCGTTCCATCGCCCCTAATGTACGGGCATTAGCAGAAGCCTCATGGAGCCAGAAAGACTGGAATCCTAATTTCGGGAAACCTTATATAGAGACTCCCGTACAAACCGAGGATGTACGCATACAAGGTAAAGTAAATGCGGATGACGGACGAATAATCAAAGGGACAAAAGACAGTCCCGTTTTTAACTCGCTTTGCTATGATATGGAAAGTTACTTGGTGAAGGTGCCTAATGGCGTGTATACCGTCACTCTACAATTCTGTGAGAATGTATACAACCAGCAAGGAAAACGTGTCTTCGGGGTAAACGTAGAAGGAGAAGCGGTAGCCACCCACCTTGACGTATTCGCGAAAGTGGGAAAAGACACGGCTTATGAGATCAAGACGAAACCCATTGCCGTAAAGGATGGTGTTCTAAATATCGATTTTAATGTAGAGGTGGAAAACCCTTTCATTTCCGGTATTATAATTGAAGGAAAAACGGAGGACGTCAACCAAGTAAAAGGAGAATATTTTAAGCGGGCTATCAATGCCGGTGGTATCGCTTATAAAGATTATGAGGCAGACTTACCGGAAGGAACAGGCATGGAATCCAGCCAACCCCGTGACATGGAAGCCTTTAGTTTTTATAAAGACTATGCCACTGGTGAATTTGGTAAAGAAATCGCAGATAGCGCAGCCGCTATATTTGTCTCTGTGGATGGTTTTTATGGAAACGGTGGCAATGATAACGTGAAAATACCTCGTCCGGCTAATTGGGTATCCAATTCCGGGCCAGGCGCAGTCATGCCGAACCAAGCTCCATGGGATAAGGAAAAACAGAAATATGCTTTCGTCGATCATTTCGCACGACTCGGATCTAAAGTCAATGGGAAAGGAAATATTGACCGTTTCAATTACTGGGTTAATACCTTCAACTATACCAAGGCTATGGCGAAACTCGGATGTACACGGGGCCTATTGGATCAAGCGATGGAAAAGGCCGGGAATATGACAAATGCGAAACAGCGCAAACAGTTTGTCCAAAAGGAAATACTCCCTATCCGCATCCAGATGTCCAGAGAATGGGAAGAGATGATGGGCTACCTGTTACAAACTGTCTATACTCCCGGTGAGTTAGGGACAGTCGCCAATTTGGAGCAATTATCAAGAGCAGGAAATCATTTTCTGGATAAACACGACGATATGATCCAGCGTTATACTGGGGCTGCCCTGCCTAAAGAAGCCGGGCTGTCAACTCAATACAAGGGCCCGACCCGGATTATCTTATTGACGGAACGTTCCCTTATAGAGAAAGATGAAAAAATGATCCTTAAAACAATCATCTTATCTTCTGGTAAAACAAGCATACCTGTATTAAAATATAGGCAAATCGGAGAAAGAGATTTTCGGTCCGCAGAGATGGAATTGATAGCGAGAAATACATATAGCCTCACAATGCCATCGGTCTCTCTCAATGGATTAGAATACTATGTAACCGTAGAAGAAGCTGGAAATTCCATAAATTACCCAGCTTCCGCACCTACTATAAACAATGTAATCATGGCTTTCTGATTTTAAACGACATATAAGGTACACAATTATTTAGCATCATTACAAAATGGTGTTATAAGGGGATATTCACGTATTATTATTCATGTTAATCTATAAACAACTAATTCTTATGGAAGAAGAAAAAGGTTTGATTCGTAAGTACAAACGACAACAGCGGTTTGTACAGTTCGTGTTCATGATGTTTGTAGCGCTTTCAATAAGCATGCAAGTCACAGCACAAAACAATAGGAGAATTAAAGGCTCTGTTATATCAGGAACAGACGGTATGCCTTTAATTGGTGTAAACGTAGTGCAGAAAGGAACAACCAATGGAACGGTAACCGATCTGGACGGTAATTTCGAGTTGACAGCCCCGGAAAATTGTTTACTGGAAGTATCCTATATCGGATACATGAACCAGCAAATTAAGATACAGTCCGGAAAGACTGATTATCAGATCGTATTGAAAGAAGACTCCCAAGCATTGGATGAGGTGGTAGTGGTAGGATATGGCGTACAAAAGAAAAAGTTAGTCACCGGCGCCACCGTACAAGTAAAAGGAGACGATATCCAACGGTTAAACACGGTAAGCGCCTTAGGTGCCTTACAGAGTCAGACTCCAGGTGTGAACATTACACAAACGTCCGGTATGCCGGGTGAAGGATTCAAAGTCACGATCAGAGGTTTAGGTACCACTGGTTCATCTGCTCCATTATATATCATCGATGGAGTTACTGGTGGAGATATCAATAACTTGAACCCTGCGGATATCGAATCCATCGACGTTTTAAAAGATGCCGCTTCCGCCGCAATCTATGGTTCTCGTGCCGCTAATGGGGTTATCTTAGTCACAACTAAGCAAGGACGGGTAGGAAAAGCCACGATCTCATACGACGGATATGTAGGATTCCAAAATGTATATAAAATGGCTCCGTTATTAAACGCCCAAGAATACTCGACCATTATGAACGAGTCTCGCATGAATGACGGCTTACCCGCTTATGACTTCGCCGCATTAGTACCCGATTGGGACAAGATCCAAAGTGGGAAATGGAACGGGACAAATTGGCTGGAAGAGATACGCAATAAAAATGCGTTGACACAAAACCATGCCCTAAATATCACCGGTGGCACAGAGCAATCTATTTACTCTGCGGGTATTTCCTATACGACCCAAGACGGTATCTTAGGAAAACCGGTAGCTCCCAAATACGATCGTTATACATTCCGCCTGAATACGGAACATACGTTATTCAAACGCAATAATTTGGATATTATCAAATTCGGGGAAAACCTGATTTTCACGTATAAAGAGAATTCCGGAATCGGAATCGGCAATATACATTGGAATGATATCCATAGTATGATGGTCGCAAGCCCATTCCTTCCAATGAATGACGAAAACGGAGATTATCATTACTCAATCCCCTGGAATGTATATGAGGCAAATCCGGTAGCAGTCATGGAATATGGGAGAGGACAGAACATCACAAAGAACAAGAACTTACGTGCGAACGCTTACTTGGAGATACAACCGATCAAAGGACTTAAGTTCAGAAGTAATTTCGGTTTGAATAGCTATACAAGTTCATACCGCTCATTTACGCCTGAGTATGATTTGTCAATGAATACGTTCAACAAAGAGAACAAAGTCAGTCAAAACCTTTCCACGGGTACCGATTGGACTTGGGAAAACACGTTGAACTACTCGTTCAACGTAGCGAAACAACACAATATCGATGTCTTAGTCGGACAATCCGTAGAAAAAAGAGGCATGGGAGAAGAGATGAATGGCTCAAATGTAAACTCGATCTTCTCCGATCTGTATCACGCCTATTTGGATAATACGACCATCATAACACCAGGTAAGACCACGTTAGGCGGATCTCCTTTAAGGAAATTGGGCATTGTATCCGTATTTGGCCGTGTCAACTATAATTATAAGGAAACTTATTTGGCCACAATCGTTATGCGAGCAGACGCATCCTCCAACTTCGCCAAAGGAAACCGATGGGGATATTTCCCTTCCGTATCGGCGGGTTGGGTACTATCCAATGAGGCATTCATGGAATCCACCAAGAATTGGCTAGACTTCTTGAAAGTACGTGCAAGCTGGGGACAAAATGGTAACGCAGATATCGATCCGTTCCAATATCTAGCGACCATCTCTTTCAGTAATTCCCAATATTTCTTCGGCTCAAACAAGGATATTCCCGTATCCGGAGCATACCCGGATATCTTGCCGAATAAGGACGTTACATGGGAAACCTCCGAGCAATTAGACCTTGGCGTAGATGCCCGCTTGCTCAATGGCCGGATGGGAATCTCTTTCGACTGGTATAACAAAGCGACCAAGGATTGGTTGGTTCAAGCCCCTATCTTGGATACTTATGGAGCCAATGCCCCCTTCGTGAACGGAGGTGACGTACGCAACAGAGGTTTTGAGATCGCATTAAACTGGAACGACCAAGTAGGAGATTTCACCTATGGAGCGAACTTGAATATTTCAAGAAACAAGAATGAGGTTACAAAAATCGCTAACACGGAAGGTATCATTCATGGAGATCCTTATGTATTGAGCAACGGAGCTCCCGAAATGTACAGGGCACAAGTTGGATATCCAATCGGTTACTTCTACGGATATAAGACATTGGGCGTATTCCAGAACGAGACGGAAATCAATGCTTATCAAGGCGCTAAACTAGCGGGAACAGCACCCGGCGACTTGATATTCCAAGACACGAACGGAGATGGAAGCATCACAGAAGACGACCGTTGCATGATCGGAGACCCGAACCCGGATGTTAACCTAGGTCTTTCCTTGAATTTCGGTTACAAAGGATTTGATCTGGCCATCACCGCCAACGGGGTATTTGGCAACCAGATCGCCAAATCATACCGTTCCGCCGGAGACAGCCCTTTGGAAAACTATACGACCGATATTTTTGAACGTTGGCATGGAGAAGGAACATCTAACAGACTTCCTCGCCTAACCTCCGGTACGCATACGAACTGGCAATATATCTCCGATATCTATATAGAGAATGGTGACTATCTTCGCTTGCAAAATATCACCCTAGGGTATGATTTCAAAAAGCTATTTACCAAGTTGCCTCTCCAACAGGCTCGTTTGTATGTAACGGCCCAGAATTTGTTCACGATCACCGGATACTCAGGAATGGATCCCGAAGTAGGACATTCCGGAGAGGATAATAGCCAGTGGTCTTCCGGTATCGATGTAGGATTCTATCCCGCTCCTCGTACATATATGGTTGGTGTTAATCTAAAATTCTAAGAAAAAAGATATGAAAAAGATTATTTATTTACTTCAGATAGTCCTTGTTTTATTAACAAGTTGCGACAGTATTTTGGAAGTCGACAATCTGACTAAAAAAGATACCTCAAACTTTCCAAGTTCGCCCAAAGACGCCGAGTCCGCATTAGCCGGTTGTTATTCGATATTGCCTTACGGATTACCCTCGCAGAAGTCTTTCTATCTGGCGGAATTACTTTCTGACGATCGTTTCGGAGGTGCCGGAGAAGGTGATAGTGACACGCAAGCTGTCAACCAGATGAAAAAAGTGGGAGAGAACATGTTTGCCGACGGATGGAAACAGAATTACACCGGAATATTCCGTTGTAACACGCTAATCGAAACGTTAGATCTTGTAAACGGGTGGGAATCTGAAGGGCAGAAGAAACAAATCTTAGGAGAGGCTCACTTCCTACGCGCTTATTTCTATTTCGAATTATGTCGTATATTCGGTACGGTTCCCTTGATCATAGAAACAGACCCTGTAAATAATCCTAGAGCGCAAGCAGATGAGCTTTACGCACAGATAGCCACTGATTTAAAAACGGCCATCGAACTTCTCCCCGCCTCTCCGTTCGGCTCTTTCTCCGCTCCGGAATTAGGGCATGCCACCAAATGGGCCGCAGAAGCATTGATAGCCAGAGTATATTTATTCTATAGCGGGTATTATAAGAAAGAGGTGTTGCCTTTAAATGACGGGGGAAGTATCGCAAAACAACAAGTGACAGATTGGCTGGATGATTGTATCGCAAATAGCGGACACGGCTTGATCGGTGATTTCCGTAATTTATGGCCTTATAGCAACAGACTTACAACTCCGGACTATAAATACGCTAACGATAATAACTTACGATGGGTAGAGGAAACCGGCGCTAATAACGAGACTATATTCGCAATCAAGTTCTCAACTTTAGCGGACTGGAGTACAAACATCTGCTACTCAAACCAGATGAACCTATATTTCGGAATCCGTTCCCAAAGCGATTATGCGAATTGTTTCCCATTCGGACAAGGCTGGGGAGCAGGTCCCGTAAACCCCGATCTATGGGAATCATGGGAAAGAGAGGAACCGACAGATATACGTCGTGCCGGCTCTATCATAGACTCAAAAAGTCCGGATGAAAATATCATGATAAACAGCAGCGATGGGAAAGAGATGGAATTGACCGGTTTCTGGCAAAAGAAATACATACCGATCAACGCCAAAGGCACAGACGGCACTATCGCCAACTATAGCGTATTCATGTACGGACGAAAGGCGGATTTCCAACTTGATAATACACAAGATATCGTGATAATCCGTTTCGCCGATGTCTTATTGATGAATGCTGAGTTAAAGAAAGATGTCTCTTATATAAATCGGGTACGTGAGCGCTCAGGTCTAAAGCCTAAAGCCACTTACACGGACGAGACACTACGGAACGAACGACGATGGGAACTCGCCTTTGAGGGCTTGCGTTATCATGATCTCCTCCGTTGGGGCATAGCCGGCGAAGCCTTGAACAGGCAAAACGGTATCGATATCACGAATAGTGGCATCAAGACAAAAAGTAACTTCGGCGATTTCGTCAAACGTATAGAGGAAACCGGAGGATTCATGCCTATTCCTCAGACTCAAATCGATTTATCCAATGGGGTATTGGAGCAAACACCCGGGTGGTCCGGAGGAGACATTATGTATAAATAAACCATTAAAATCAATTGAACATGAAAAACTATTTATTTCATATACGCCTGCTAATATGCGTATTTTTCATCGCATGTGAACCCATAACCGATCGTATGGAAATGGGTTTGGTAGTAGCGGAAAGTGACCTGAGAATCGAGGTATACACGACAACAGAGGGAGGTAATCAAGTCGTAATGTCTAACGAGACCCCGCAAGTGGGAAGCTTTTGGGATTATATCGTAAGTACTTCTGTCCGGCAAAGGGATACCGTATTACTTCCTTTCCTTGGAGAACACAAAATCACCTTCACGGGACTTTGCGCCGGAGGAACCGTAACGACTACACGTACCGTAAAGATCGACAGAATCGATCATGCGCTCGCACCGGAATGGGCGCTTTTAGCGGGAACGGAGAAAGAAGGTAAAACATGGGTTTGGGACAACGAAGGGCTTATATGGGGAGATGGCGGTTACTTATACGACATCGCTCCCATGTGGTCCGGCCTCTCCGCAGAGGATATGGAAAGTAAATTTCCGGAAGATTTCGCCCAAAGTATCACGTTTGATCTAAATGGAGGAGCTAATTTCACCAAGAAAAAAGCCAACGGTACCATCGTGGAAAAAGGAAGTTTCAGCCTAGATCTCAGCCGAAGCATACCTAACGGGTATAACACGGCGGAATGGTCTACGGCTTTAATCAAGATCAATGAGGCGACTGTCATGCATGGCATATCTCCCAATGAAGGGAACACAACCATACATCAATTCGAAGTTATGCTCTTAGATAAAGACCACCTCGTTCTGGCATATCCGGAACAGGGCATCAGCCCTGGTGGCCGTTGCTGGTATTGGAAGTTCAAAGCTCAATGAATTAAAAAAGAGATGAGGGATATTTGTTCCTCATCTCTTTTTCATATACACATTATCAACCTATTACAATTGCCAAAGATTTCCTCTTTAGACATTCCCGTTGTTCCATACCCATAAACATCCTGTTTCGACTTTGAGAACACTTTGTTTCATAACCATAAACCATGGGTAATCGCATTAAATTTAATCTCTTAAAAAGAACAATAAGTCTAATATGTAAAGATTATTATTTATATTTCAGATAATCAGCATATAATAAAAATACATCTGTATGATAGTCAATTAGCATCCATAGTATTCTGCATTACTATTAATACTAATCATACTTTCTATGGATAGTAAAGTTGACTACTATGGAATCCGTTTTTAAGAAATATACAATAAACAGGATGGCGCCATGTGGATTAACAAACTATAAAGGTTGTTTTAACGAATAAAACACAAAAACCGGATTGCCCTCCTCTCCTTTTAAGTTCAACTCCTGCGGAATCGTGATCGAGCGAAGCGATTTATATAAGTTTAGCTCATACGGGGTCACTACTTGTACCAGCTCATCTTTTATGACCCTCCCCCAGACCGGGAAATTCCGATAACTTCTCGTACCCTGCATGCCATGTTGAAGGTTCGCATCCGCCAGTTCATAGATAGAACCCGGCATCTCACATTTTTCCACAAGTGTCTTTCCCGTCTTTTTATCTACAGAGGCTATATAATAGCCTTGGTTATACAATAAGCGGAAATAATAATGTTCCGGAAACTCAATCATATCTTGCACAAAGATATCCTTGGGGTCCTTTTTTTCAATTCGCAAATTACTCATGTCCGTAACATCCAACGAACGAATCACTTCCGCATCCGAGTTTTTCAGATCAAGGACACAAGCCGCACTTATTCGATCCGCCGAGATACTGAAGACCGTATCATTGCTACCGGTCTTAAACAACACGGAGTTTTGCGCATCAGAATAAGCGGGGGCGATACTTGTCGTGAACCCGCTCTTCTCATGAGGTAATAAAAAGGAATAAAAATCATTCTTGATCGCTATCGTATCCCCTTTCCTCGAAAATAGGCCTAATCCGAATCCTCCTCCGTTGAAAGGCTGAAAAGGGAATGATATGGCGGCGAAACGATCCTTTCCGATATGACGCATATAGATTACAGAATACTCATGGGTGGATTGTCCGATAAATTCACCTTCCAACGTATATTCCCAAACTCGATTATTACTAAATAAAAAAAAGCGGTCATTACGTTCGTCCACTTGGATACATGGCAGAATACCGCTAAATTCACCCGGCCCCTGCCCTTCTTTTACCAACGTCCGGATAAAACGCCCTTGCCGATCGAACAGGACGATACGGGGCTCTTTTACGGGAAGCACATAGATATATCGATCTGTCACGGCATAATCATAAACTCCGTCTATCAACGAGGCATCATCCGTGGTCACCTCTAAAGGGACAAAAGTAACCCCCTTGATCTCATCGCCTAATCCCAATAGCCCCGGTTTATCCATCCCCCCTCTTATATCCGCGGTTAAAAGAGAGGGCGCTTCCGTTAGCGAAGAACCGCATGACACGAAACAAGAAACGACAAAAACACTATTTAAATAAAACAAGATAGAGGCTAACTTTACACTTTTCATAACCATGCTTTTTTGCCTCCAAAAATATCCCGCATATCTCACAAATCACATGATAAATGAGAACAAAAATGAGAACAAACCTGCCAAGACCGCTATAAATACATAATAATCAAAAACTTGAGATAAACTCCACAAATGTCTCCGTAGAACCTTCTTTCTTAAAAATCTTCCGGAATAGACGAGGACGAAGTACCGAACTATTATATTTCAATACCCGTGTGATCTGGTTGGCGGGAACGCCAATCTTCGTAAGCATACAGACCTTCAACTCCGTATCGGAAATAGCAGGATATAGTTTTTTCAGCCGTAAGGTAAAGTCATCATAAGCCTTATTCAACAGCACCTCCAAAAGCTCCCAATCCTCAGAGACAATCTTGCCGGCATCCCGATCGTGAAACTTCTCATAGACCTCCGATTTCCGCAAGATCGCGACAGATAATAAATGCTTACTCTCCTTATTATGAATCGACTCGTTACAAATCTCCAGCCGTTGTTTTTCCAATTGTAAGGAAACCAACATCAACTCTTGATCCTTTTCTTCCTTTATTTTCGTAATTCTCTTTTCCAAAAGGGCGATTTGCCGTTCATTCCCTTCTTTTTCTTCTCGCATACGTTGTTGCTGGCTAGCAATCGAGCGTCGCAAGGCTTCTTCCCTTCGAAGAGCGTTTTCCTGCGTATTTCTCCATCGCCGATAAAGGAGGAAGCAAATAAATAGGATTATGCCGATAATAAATGCGTACAGATAACGCTCCTGTCCCCTTTGTAATAGCATCAACTCTTTCTTAAACAAGTCCTCACGGATCGGCCTTACATCATAGCGGGAAGTGATCTGATAAATCGATTCTCTCGCTGATAGTGATCCGATAGAATCCCGTAACATCTCGTATTTCTTGACCTCGGTCAGTATCCGGTCTTGTCCGGCCGCATCGTTCAATAACTGATATTGAGCACTCGCTTTTCTCAAAAAAGACATAGCCTTGCCATATAATTCCTGCTCGGCGTACAACATCCCCATTTGGTTATATAACCTTCCCCAGAATTCATAATCCCAATTCTCTCCCTCATATTCCAACGCACGTAAATAGCATTCCAAAGCTAGGGACGGTTGATCCATATCCTCATAGACTTTCCCCCGGTAAAACCAAGCTTTGGGAGGCCAGTAACAGCCTCGTGTCGTCCTATAATAATCCGTAGCGATAGAGATTATGGAATCCGATGTATGCCTCAATCCCGCCTCATCCCGTGATTCGGTCCATAACAGACAATAACGGGCTTTCTCTCGAAGCGATAATCCATTGATATCCCTCACTTTCTCTAATAACACCAAAGCACTGTCCGGATGATGCGGAATCAATTTCTCTACCTGCCAGAACAGGTTGCCATGCTTGTCGCTCCTATATGAAAAAAGCACAAGAACCAAGATCACGATCGTAAATAATAAGATCGTAAACTTGATCCCTATGGAAAAATGCCGTGGCCCATTCAAATCCTTACGCATATAGGCAAATGTATATAAATTATTCATAAGGAAAGCCTTTTCCTTCCGCATTATTCCATGTGTCGGGACACATGCCCTGACCTCTCCCATTAATGCAGAAATATTTCTTTAATCGTTTGCGCAATATATGGATTTAGCATACCTTTGCGTGATAATTACATAGTTTAAGTAGAAATTTCTAAATACAATTAAATAACTTAAATTATTATCTTATGTGGTTACTTAATTCTTCTATCGGGAAGAAGCTGATAATGAGTATATCAGGCCTCTTTCTTGTTCTGTTCTTATTGTTCCACCTGTCGATGAACGTGGCGGCCGTTTTCTCCGGAGAGGCTTATAACATGGTTTGTTCGCTGTTGGGCTCTAATTGGTACGCTGTGGCAGCTACTCTCGTATTGGCCGCAGGCGTTGTGATCCACTTCGTGTACGCTATCATCCTTACCTTGCAAAACCGCAAGGCACGTGGTAACGACCGTTACGCTATCAACGCTCGTCCGAAAGGCGTGGAATGGGCATCTCAGAACATGTTCGTTTTGGGTTTGATCGTTATCCTGTTCATGCTGTTGCACTTCAGCCAGTTTTGGTATAAGATGATGTTCGCCGAATTGATCGGTCATCACGAAGTTGCATTGGGGTCAGCTATGGTATCTCCACAAGACGGAGCCGCTTTTATCAACTATTACTTCCAAGGTAATGCCGTGATCACTGTTCTTTATTTGATCTGGTACGTGGCTTTGTGGTTCCACTTGACTCACGGATTCTGGAGCGCTATCCAAACAATCGGTTGGAATAACACGATCTGGATGAACCGTTGGGAATGTATCTCTAAGATCGTAGCTACGGTTATTTGCGGACTTTTCGCGATCATTACTATCATCTTCTTCCTAAACGGAGTAGGTGCTTAATTGCAAGCTACAGGTTTTATAATTAAGAACTTTTGAAATTAAATCATTATGTCTGAAATAAATTCTAAAATACCTCAAGGCCCGTTGGCTGAGAAGTGGACTAATTATAAAAATCACCAGAAATTGGTGAACCCCGCTAACAAGCGTCGTTTGGATGTTATCGTAGTCGGTACAGGTTTGGCAGGAGCTTCCGCCGCAGCGTCTTTGGCAGAGATGGGATTCAACGTATTGAACTTCTGTATCCAAGATTCTCCCCGCCGTGCGCACTCTATCGCCGCTCAAGGTGGTATCAACGCCGCAAAGAACTACCAGAATGATGGTGACTCTGTTTACCGTTTGTTCTACGATACGATCAAAGGTGGTGACTACCGTGCTCGTGAGGCTAACGTTTATCGTTTGGCTGAGGTTTCTAACTCAATCATCGACCAGTGCGTGGCTCAAGGCGTTCCTTTCGCTCGCGAATATGGTGGTTTGTTGGATAACCGTTCATTCGGTGGCGCTCAGGTATCGCGTACGTTCTACGCCCGTGGCCAGACGGGTCAGCAGCTTTTGTTAGGCGCTTATTCAGCGTTGAGCCGTCAGATCGGTTTGGGTAAGGTTAAGATGTACACTCGTCATGAGATGTTGGATGTAGTTAAGGTAGACGGTCGTGCTCGTGGTATTATCGCCCGTAATTTGATTACAGGTAAGATCGAGCGTTACGCCGCTCACGCTGTAGTTGTGGCTACAGGTGGTTACGTTAATACGTTCTTCTTGTCAACCAACGCTATGGCATCTAACGGTTCCGCCGCATGGCAATGCTACAAGAAAGGCGCTTATTTCGCTAATCCTTGTATGGTTCAGATCCACCCGACTTGTGTACCGGTGAAAGGAGACTTCCAATCTAAATTGACTTTGATGTCCGAGTCCTTACGTAACGACGGTCGTATCTGGGTTCCGAAGAAACTGGAAGACGCTAAAGCTTTACAGGCCGGAACGAAGAAAGGTAAAGATATTCCCGAGGCAGACCGTGACTATTATTTGGAGCGTCGTTATCCGGCATTCGGAAACTTGGTTCCTCGTGACGTGGCTTCTCGTGCCGCTAAAGAGCGTTGCGACGCGGGCTTCGGCGTGAACAGCACGGGCTTGGCCGTATTCTTGGATTTCTCCGACGCGATCAATCGTTTGGGTAAAGAGGTCGTTAAGCAGAAATACGGTAACTTGTTCGATATGTACGAAGAGATCACGAACGATAATCCATACGAGACTCCGATGATGATCTACCCGGCATTGCACTACTCAATGGGTGGTTTGTGGGTTGACTATGAGTTGATGACTTCCGTTCCGGGTCTGTTCGCTATCGGTGAGGCTAACTTCTCCGATCACGGAGCGAACCGTTTGGGTGCTTCCGCATTGATGCAGGGATTGGCCGATGGTTACTTCGTATTACCATACACGATCCAGAACTATTTGTCCGACCAGATCCAAGTTCCGCGCTTCAGCACGGATCTGCCGGAGTTCGTCGAGGCAGAAAAGGCCATCAAGGATCGTATCCAAAAATTGATGAACGTCAAAGGTAAAGAAACCGTAGACACTATCCACCGCAAACTGGGTCATATCATGTGGGAACATATCGGTATGGCACGCGACGCGAAAGGCTTGCAAGAAGCTATCCAGATGTTGAAAGACTTGAAGAAAGAGTTCTGGAGCAACGTCTTCATCCCAGGCAACGCGGACAACTTGAATACTGAGTTGGAGAAAGCATTACGTGTAGCCGACTTTATCGAGATCGGTACATTGATGGCACACGACGCTTTGGATCGCGCTGAGTCTTGTGGTGGTCACTTCCGTACGGAACACCAGACAGAAGAAGGTGAGGCCTTGCGTCATGACGATAAGTTCATGTACGTATCTTGCTGGGAGTACCAAGGCGAGGACAAAGATCCTGTCATGTTGAAAGAGGATTTGAACTACGAGTTCGTTGTTCCTCAAACACGTAACTACAAGAAGTAATAATCATCAATCTCAGAAAAAATTAGAATCATGGATAAAGATATAAGTGTAACACTTAAGGTTTGGCGTCAGAGAGGTCCGAAGGAGAAAGGGCAGTTCGAGACATACAAAATTGAGAAGATCAATCAGAGTGTCTCTTTCTTGGAAATGTTGGATATCTTAAACGAGCAGTTGGTCAACGAGGGTAAGGAACCGATCGTATTCGATCATGACTGCCGCGAGGGTATCTGTGGTATGTGTTCATTGTATGTAAACGGACACCCGCACGGACCGGCAACCGGAGCTACGACTTGCCAGTTATATATGCGCCGTTTCAACGATGGTGAGACGATCACGATCGAACCGTGGCGTTCCGCAGGTTTCCCTGTAATCCGCGACTTGATGGTAGACCGCTACGCTTACGATAAAATCATCCAAGCAGGTGGTTTCACATCTGTCAACACAGGTGGTGTACCCGACGCCAATGCGATACCTATCCCAAAGAAGGACGCTGACCTAGCCATGGACGCTGCCGCTTGTATCGGTTGTGGCGCTTGTGCTGCCGCTTGTAAGAACGGTTCAGCTATGTTGTTCGTATCCGCCAAGGTTAGCCAGTTGGCTTTATTACCTCAAGGTAAGGTAGAGGCTGCCCGCCGTGCGAAAGCAATGGTCGCTAAAATGGATGAACTTGGCTTCGGTAACTGTACGAACACACGTGCTTGCGAGATGGAATGTCCGAAGAATATCTCCGTTAGCAACATCGCTCGTTTGAACCGTGAGTTCATTTGCGCTAAATTACAAGACTAATATTTGATTAGTATATCATGGAAAAGGCGTCTTTCTCTAAAAGAAAGGCGCCTTTTTGTTTTTGTTATATGTCGTAAAACATAATTTAGCATTATAGCCCTTGACAGGAATTGAAAAGTCCGTATATTTGCATCGTGGTTTTTTCATAATAGTATTAGATTTAAGGTTAACAAAGTTTGGTTAGGGCTTGTCGGGAGACAGGCTTTAATTGTTTATAGACCTACCTTTTAAACATGGACCACAAAATACTGCAAATAGAGATTGTTTAGCGTCATTTTATCGTCGACCTTTGCCTTCAAAGATCATATCGTATATGCTAATAAGTATTTTATTTGGCTTCTTATGTTATTTTCTCCGGCTGTTGATCAAACACAAGGAAAAAATCATGCGCCAGATAAGACAAATGGTAAAACAAAAATAAAATGGACAAAAAACGAACCACCAGTTCTTTCAGGGCAATGAGCACGGAAAGAAAACTCGAGTCGATCTTCCTTTTCGTAACAGGCCGATGCAACGCCAAATGCGCGATGTGTTTCTATGCCCAAGAAATGGATAAAAAGCAACCCGACCTCACTTTCGATGAAATCAAGAAGATATCAGAAACCGCCGGGCAATTCAACCGATTATGGATATCCGGGGGTGAGCCTACCCTGCGTGAGGATCTACCGGAAATATTGGAGTTATTCTACAAAAACAACCATATCAAAGATGTGAACATCCCTACGAACGGCTTAAAACCAGCCCGGATCATCGAATGGGTAAAACGGTTCCGCCAGAACTGCCCGGATTGTAATATTAACGTAAGCCTTTCCTTGGATGGTTTCGGTACGACCCACGATACACAGAGAGGCGTACCGGGAAACTTCTATAAGGCACTGGAAACCCTGCGTAAGATACAGGAGAATTTCGGAGACGACGGCAAGGTCCTGAAAAATATAGCAACCGTTATCACGAAATACAATATAGACCAGGTAGAAGACTTCATGACTTGGGTATACGGACGTTTTCGCACCTCCACGCATACGATTGAGGCCGCCAGAGGCATGACCCGTGACGATGGCGTGAAAATCCTAACCGAGTCAACGCTACGCAAAATACAAGATGACATATCCCCTATCTATTCTGCTTATGCGGATCGGATGGTAGCGGATACCACCGGCTTAAGGAAACCGATCACACGCTTCTTCTATCTCGGCCTTATACGTACCTTATATAATGTGCGTGCCAGCAACATAGATCACCCGACCCCTTGGGGGATGGATTGTACGGCCGGAGAGACTACCTTGGTAATCGACTACGACGGACGTTTTCGTACCTGCGAGCTACGGGAACCGCTCGGAAATATAAAAGAGTATGGTTGCGATATAAGTAAAGTGATGAATAGCGAAGCGATGAAACAGGAAATAGCCGCTATCGGACATGGGTATAAAGCCAACTGTTGGTGTACGCACGGCTGCTGGATCACCTCATCCGTCATTTTCAATCCACGTAAGATGATTCGCTCCGTATATAAAGGATACCGGGAAACGAAACGATTGAATCATCCCTTGGCCATCAATGAGCAGAAACTACAAACGATGGAAGCCAAATACCATCTGGACATCGAGCGTTTGCGTCAACTGAATATCCGGTAAACAAGACCCTCATAGCCCATAAATAAACATAGCATGAAAATACTATTAGTAACCAGAGGCTCACAAGGCGACGTCCTTCCTTATTTGGCCATAGCGGCCGAATTGGAAAGACGTGGCCATGAGGTGACCATCAATCTCCCTCAAATATTCGAGGAGACCGTTAAACCCTACGGATTTAAATACGTATTGCAGCAGTTTGACGATATCGGCGGCATGATCGATAGCGCAACGCAAAACTCACATAAATTCCGGCCATTCCTTAAATGGATGAGGAACGTGATCGATAAACAGTTCGATCAATTGATTCCCCTACTAAAAGAGCATGATATTTTAGTATCGACCAACTCGGAATTTGCTGTCGCAAGTATCGCCGAGTATTGCAAGAAGCCCTTGATACGTACCGCCTACGCCCCGTTCTTGCCGGGTAAGAAGATTCCCCCGGCCGTATTGCCATTTCCCAAACCCAACCCGATCATCACCCCTGCCATCCTATGGAAGTTGATGAACCGGATGACCAATTTCATGGTCAAAGACACGATCAACAAGAACCGGGCTAAATACGGACTCGCTCCGATTCGTAATTTTGGTTATCATGCGGGAGAGCGTTCATATAATTACTTGCTTTTCAGCCAGCACCTAGGAAACATAGATCCGGACTGGACGTTCAAATGGTCGATCGGAGGCTATTGTTTCAATGACACTTTTCAATATGATGAGAAGGCTTACGAGGAAATGATGTCATTCGTCGACAGCGCTCAAAGCCCTATTATCTTTTTTACCCTCGGGAGTTGTAGTTCCAAGGATGGTAACCGTTTTAGCAAAGCCTTGGTCGATATTTGCAAGAAACATGATTATCGGCTCATCATCGGTTCCGGTTGGGCAAAGACAGGAATCACCTTACAAGCGGATAAACATTTATTCTTAATGAAGCAGCCGGTTCCGCATAATTTGATATTTCGGCACTGCGACGGCGTTATCCATCATGGAGGTTGCGGCACGACCCATAGCGTAGGAAGGGCGGGAAAGCCCCAATTAATCACTCCGTTGATTATCGATCAACCCTATTGGTCCTATCGAATCCACCAATTAGGGTTAGGGCCGGAAGGGCTTAAGATAGCGAAAGCGAGCGAGCAGGAAATCGAACGCAAGGTTTGTGACCTAGTCACCAATCCACTTTACAAGAAAAATGCCGCTCATATAGGCGAGATGATCCAAAAAGAGAGAGGTATAAAGAATATATGCGACTCTATTGAAAGATTTAGATGAGGCATAAATCTCTATTAGGCTTTATTGCATGTAGCAAAACACAATTTAGCACTTAAACTATTGACAAATAACAGTAACTCCGTATATTTGCATCGTGGTTTTTTCATAATAGTATTAGATTTAAGGTTAACAAAGTTTGGTTAGGGCTTGTCGGGAGACAAGCTTTAATTGTTTTATAAGGTCTGCTTCCCACAAAGCCCTTTGATTACATCAGAATAATCCGATGCGTCAATAAAGTCGATATCTTGTCCTTTAAGACCTTCCCATTAATCGGTTTCGCTGTATAGGCATCAAATCCACTTTTAATAATCCGTTGCTCATCTTGGGCGAAAGCGTAAGCCGTCACCGCAATTATAGGTACGTTGGAAGAAACCTTGCGAATCTCCGCCGTAGCCTCATACCCATCCATGACCGGCATCTTTATATCCATCAAGATCAACTGCGGTTTGTGCCGGTGAAATAGCTCCACAGCCTCCTTACCATTCCACGCATGAATCAATTTATATTCAGGTTTCAATATAGACTCAAACAGGAGGTAATTACTGGAATTATCCTCAGCGATCAAGATCGTAAGCTCATTACGGGCGATCTTGTCCAAAGTAACAGGCTTCGGCTCTCCATCGGGTAATAACTCTTTCTTCGGCTGAAAAGGCAATGTAAACCAGAACCTAGAGCCTTTCCCTTCCACGGAGTCAACCCCTATCGTTCCTTTCATCTGGGTAACAATCATCTCACAGATACTTAAACCCAATCCTGTTCCTTGAGCGAAAGTATTCAGTTTCACAAAACGTCCGAAGATATCTTTCCGTTTATTCTCCGGGATTCCGCAGCCCGTATCCTCTACATAGAACCACAACGTATTATCATCCTTCAACTTATAGCCAAATAAGATCGATCCTGCCTGCGTAAATTTCATGGCATTGTTCAACAGATTGATCATCAGTTGGGACAGACGATTTCGATCCGTATAAATCACGCAAGGCCCCAGATAATCCTTAAATGAGATCTGTACATCCGGATTCTTATTCTTCAAATGAGCCGATTGCTCCAAGTCCCTCAATACAGCGTTAATATCCACATAGTCATAAGTAAACTCCAAGGTACCCGCCTCGATCTTAGATAAATCCAAGATATCGTTTATCAACTGCAACAATAGGGAATTATTATTCTCGATAATATCAGCGAATTCTTTCTTATCCTCAAGGTCATCGGTAGAGGCGAGGATATTAGAGAAACCTACGATCGCATTTAACGGTGTACGTATCTCATGGCTCATATTAGCTAAAAACGCAGATTTCAATTTATTCGACTCCTCTGCCTTATCCCTAGCCATTCGAAGATCATGCTCCAATTGTTTACGCTCGGTAATCGATATCGTAGACCCGATCAAGGCTTTCGGTTTACCGGAAGCATCATATTCGGCCATTACCTGTATCTCTTCCCACTCATGGCGGTCTTCTCCCGGAATCAATTGCTCCAGACAATATTCTTTTCGTACTTTCTTTATTTTCCCATTACACAAATCATCGAAAGCCTTTTCCACGCAAGCCCTAAAAGACGGGTGTATCTTGCTGAAATACTCCTCCAACGAAACCTCATGGGTATTCACCTTGGCAGTCTCTATATTATCTTCCGGACGTACTTTCGACTCATAGATAATCTTCCCTTCAGCCAAATTATATCGCCACGGCAAAAGATCTGCCGCCTCTAGCGCCATAACCAGCTTATGATTCATGGCTTCCAGATGCTTCTGAAAATTATGGATATCCGTAATATCTATGAAAAACGCATCAACTACATTCTCTTCCGAGGTAGGCATGATGATAATAGTATAATAAAGCCCCGTCGGCTCAAAATAATACTCACAAGTAAAGGATTTCCCACTCTCCAGAACCGTAGGCACGGCCGACAGAAGCAAAGGGTAACTCCCGCCAATCAAATTAGCGATCTCTTTTCCACGCTTATTTATCACAAAATCTTTAGATGCGATTTTCTCCTCGAAAGCATGGTTGACATCCAAAACCTGCACATCGATTTGCGTACCTTCCCGAATCAGCCTCTGCCGTATATAAGGCAACGGCATATTATTAAATAAATCGCGGTAACGAGATAATAGCCTCAACTCTACTTCCTTCATCTTTTGCTTGGAACGATACACATAATGCCACGCTAAAAATACGACTACCAGAAAGAAAATCAAGAATCCTAACAATTGCATCCAATACTTCTCTAAGAAAGAGGGAGGCGCATTCAAATAGGTCGCATCAGACGGAAAACTATCCTCATTAGGTATCGCGCTCACCAAGGAAGCATAATTCAAGTATTTATGAGGATTATTCACCGTTGAAACCGGGATCTTGCTCATATCTCCACCGTTATAAACTTGTTGTAGTAAGGGAACTAGAGCCGTCTCAATCGTTTTAGCGCTATTATAATATCCACCAACCATATATCCTTCTTCCACGCCCATATCATATAGAGAAAAAACAGGATGCCTAGAAATACCGTTTATACCTTGATACAAGGTACTATATAATAACGAGTGATTCAAGAAAGGCTTCTCGGTAATCCATGAATAATACATCACGGCTGTCTCTCGATGCGGATCTTTCTCCGACAGAACCGCCATTAAACTATCCATGGAGCAAGAACCTTCCGTATAAAAATCCACTTTCCCCTCCGGAAAAGAAGTTTCCATATGTTTCTCCATCTCATCCCGGAGCCATGTGGAGACATAACGTCTGTCGGATATGAAAATCAAACGTCTCAAACCCGGGATTAATTCCTTCACCAAGTCGATCGAACCTTGAACATAATAAGGGATAACCAACCCCGTAGCGTTATACCCCTTAACCGCCTCTTGTAAAGAAATCACCCTATCAGAGGAATGTCGCTGATTAAAATAACATTCATCTTCTGCCATTTCACCCGTTTCCGAACAAACCAGAGTGGGAATATCCCCCCATTTCTCCCGGATCTTATCCCGCATAAAAGCCCATCCATTTACGCCTAAATAGATAATTCCATCCGGCTTCTTCTTGTTTGCTTCAAAGAAGGCTTCTTGTTTCTCTTTTAATTTCTCAGGCGTATCAACCAGCATCACGCTCATATGATCTATCCGGAGGGTGTACTCTTCCGGGGTAGCGAACTTCGAGATCATGTTTAATAAATTACCAGACCAGCGTTCGCCATCCACATACGAATTTATCACCAATACATACGATTCTTCCTTACCCGGATATGAAAAACTCCCGTAAGCCGGAGTCGGCATACCGGTCATCAAGCATAAAATCAACCCTAAGTAAAGTATTATTGCCTTTAAACTTACAAAATTTTGTATCATCCCCTACATTCGTCTATTGCCAGTTGTAAAGACAAAGATATTCCTTAATTATCAACAAATCTTATCAAACTAGTTTTTTTATCAAGTTTTGGTGTCAAATTCACGTTTCTTACAAACTAAAGGCATTTTTAATCGGGATTATTCGGTTATTTACCGATATTAGTATAGAAATCAACGGTATTTACTTGTACATAGAATGACGAACCCGTACATTTGATAAAAAACAAAAAAATGGAACTTATGGGTATGAAAGATTATGACAGCGATTTCAAAGAGAAGAGGACAAACGGGTATCTTATCGCTACCTTATTTATCATTGTCGGTATATTATTTTTACTACGGAATCTAGGAATGATAGATCCATCCTTATTTGACTTGATCGTATCTTGGCCGATGCTGCTTGTCGTATGGGGTATCTTTACGATTTTCCACCGTCATCCGGTAGGAGGTATGATCATGGTGGGCGTGGGAGTCTATTTCCTTTTCCCGCAGCTGAATTGGATCACGAACGATTTCTTACGTGTATACTGGCCGTTAGGATTAATCCTGTTAGGATTGGTCATCATGCTGAAGCGGAAAGATTCCATCTGCACAAATAAGCATAAACGTCCTTTTAACCATCCCCTTTTCGGGCACAGAAGGTCTAACGATGAGATTAACTACGAGACGGATAACGGCTTCGTTTCGGTCAATGCCACTTTCAACTCGGTAAGGCATATCGTACTAGATCCCGTATTCAAGGGGGCGGACATTGACGTATCTTTCGGCAACGTGATTCTTGATCTTAAAAAAACAACATTAGAGGCTGATGAAACCATCATAAACGTAGATAGTTCCTTCAGTGGCGTAGTAATATACGTCCCTAAAGGATGGCTGGTTCGTCTAAAGGTCGGTTCCTTCTTGGCCGGATGCCAAGACATGAGGGACCTGACAGAAGCAACCGACATGACGCACACATTATATATATGTGGAAACCTGTCGTTCAGCGGCCTTGAACTAAGAGACTAAACTCATCATGCAAGAACATCCTATTACAACATCCATATTACATAAAGGGCTGGGAAGCCTATTACTACTTTTAGCCATAGCGATCCAATGCGCGTTATTAACTTTTTATAGCGATCTTCCGTTGAGCATCACGTTGGCCGATAGCCTGCTTTCCGTCGCATTGTTCGCCGTATCGGGTTATTATCTTTGGTATGCGCAATGTACGTTACATATCATGCAAGCACGAGTGGCTTTCGCCGTGCTCGTACAAATCGTTTGCATAGCCGGATGCTCGATCTTGTTACAAATATTCGGACTGGAAGATTGGGAGGAATTCTCGATCACGATTCCTTTCCGGTTCTTGTTCGGCCTAATGGCATGGATCATCCTATCCCAATGGTACATCAGTCAGGAAAGAAAGAGTGAGGTGGAGCCTATCGTGAGACAAATGGAGCAAGAGCCGACATCTCCTCCGACTACTGTTCCCGAGGAGATTCTAGATCGTATATCCGTAAAAGACGGGGCACGTATTCATATCATTCCGATAAAGGAGATATTCTATTTGCAAGCTTGTGGCGACTATGTGACCTTATTCACCACCTCCGGTCAGCACGTAAAGGAACAAACCATGAAGTATTTCGAGCGAAGCCTTCCTTCTCCGGAGTTCGTACGTATACACCGCTCTTATATCGTTAACACGGAACAGATATTGCGAGTAGAACTATTCGGAAAAGAAACCTATCAAGTACGATTAAAGGATGGAACCTATCTTCGTGCCAGCAGCGCCGGCTATAAGCTACTCAAAGAGCGTCTTTCCCTTTAGCACTCCTATAAAAGGGACCTAATCAGCGTTAAAATTAGAAGATTTTGATTGTAATATATAAAGATTTATGTTGTATAACACTTTTTGGCAAGTGCAAACATGTTGCTTAACATATATTAGTCACAAAAGACTTGACAAAAGGTCTTGACGAACGTATCTTTGCATCGTGGTTTTTTCATAATAGTATTAGATTTAAGGTTAACAAAGTTTGGTTAGGGCTTGTCGTGAGACAGGCTTTAATTGTTTATAAGAGGTTTGACTCTCCAGATTTACATATAACTATAAAAACGGCCACCCCAATTAGGAGGTGACCGCAATTATTTTTAATGAAAGAACCCTACTCTTCAACAATCCTTGTAACTTCCAAATCAAAGATCAGAGTTGTATAAGGCTTTATTATAACGCTTCCCGAAACACTCCTTCCTGCCGAACCGTATCCCATCTGTTGAGGAATCCAAATCTCCCAACGATCTCCCGGATGCATATTCTGCAACGCTGTAGCAAAACCATCTACCATATCAGAAACAGTAATTTTGGCAGGGGCACCTGCCTCAAACGATTTATTATCAAAAGTCGTTCCATCAATAAACGTCCCTTTATAATAACATTCCACCGTACTCGTATAATAGATCGGCTCCTTGCTCTCCCCAGTCTTCAAGACCTTATAAAGGATAAATCCGGCATTACTTTGAGAACTCAATTGCTCGAAACCCGGAACCAGCATCTGGGCTTGAAAAGCCTCCTCATTCTGGACCTTCCAAACCTCATCCACCTCTAGTGCCTCATCATCATCCTTACAAGAGGTGATCATGAGCACGCAAAACAACATCAACGCGATATGCCAGTACTTCTTCATTCGTTTACTCTATTACCTTTTTCAATAAATTCTTCATGCTCACCTTCTCCGTGATAATATCGTGAAGCTTATCGATGCTTACGCGCTCTTGCTCCATCGTGTCACGGAAACGGATCGTTACGCAGTTATCCTTCAAGGTATCATGGTCTACCGTAATACAATACGGGGTACCGATCGCGTCTTGACGGCGATAACGCTTACCGATAGAATCCTTCTCGTCGTATTGGCAACGGAAGTCGAAACGCAACATATTAATAATCTCCTCCGCTTTCTCGGGCAGGCCATCTTTCTTCACCAATGGCAATACGGCCAATTTGATCGGAGCCAAGGCTGCGGGTAATTTCAATACCACACGGCTCTCGCCATTCGCCAACGTCTCCTCGCAGTAAGAACCTGCCATGATGCTCAAGAACACACGGTCTACACCGATCGAGGTCTCGATTACATACGGAGTGTAGCTCTGGTTCAATTCCGGATCGAAATATTGGATCTTCTTGCCGGAGAACTTCTCATGCTGACTCAAGTCGAAGTTCGTACGGCTATGGATACCCTCCACTTCCTTGAATCCGAACGGCATCTCGAACTCGATATCCGTAGCGGCGTTCGCGTAGTGAGCCAATTTCTCATGATCGTGATAGCGATACTTCTCATCGCCCAAACCAAGGGCCTGATGCCATTTCAAGCGAGTAGACTTCCATTTCTTGAACCACTCGATCTCCTCACCCGGACGAACGAAGAATTGCATCTCCATTTGCTCGAACTCGCGCATACGGAAGATAAACTGACGCGCCACGATCTCATTACGGAACGCCTTACCGATCTGGGCAATACCGAACGGGATCTTCATACGGCCTGTCTTCTGCACGTTCAAGAAGTTCACGAAAATACCTTGAGCCGTCTCCGGACGAAGATAAATCTTAGTCGCGCCATCAGCGGTAGAACCCATATCCGTAGAGAACATCAAGTTGAACTGGCGCACCTCCGTCCAGTTACGAGTCCCGGAAATCGGGCAAACGATCTCGCAATCCAAGATCAATTGGCGAAGATCCTCGAAGTTAGACTCGTTCATCGCCTTGCTATAACGCTCATGGATCTCATTCCATTTCGCTTGATGCTCCAATACACGAGGATTCGTCTCACGGAACTTAGCCTCATCGAAAGACTCCCCGAATTTCTTAGCGGCTTTCGCCACTTCCTTATTCATTTTCTCCTCGATCTTGCCCAGATGGTCCTCGATCAAAACGTCCGCACGGTAGCGTTTCTTCGAGTCCTTGTTATCGATCAACGGATCATTAAAAGCGTCAACATGGCCGGAAGCTTTCCAGATAGTAGGGTGCATAAAAATAGCCGAATCGATACCCACCACATTCTCATGCAGCAGCGTCATGCTATCCCACCAATATTTCTTTATATTGTTCTTTAACTCAACACCATACTGGCCGTAATCGTACACCGCTCCCAGTCCGTCATAAATCTCTGAGGACGGAAATACGAAACCATACTCCTTACAGTGTGAAACTAATTTCTTAAATACATCTTCTTGTGCCATAATATACTAATTTGCTATTGATCCATTATTGAAGTTGCAAAGTAAATGATTTTTTCCGTAACTATAGAAAGTTTTGTATATTTACGACGTAAATCGTTAGTGTTTGCGCAAACAGTATAATTTAAACTAGATAATACCATGAAATCAGAAGAAATCTCACGCCGCTCGTTCCTGAAGCGAGCGCTAGCCTTATCGGCAGTATCGGCCATCCCGTCGTTCTGGACACCCGCCCACGGACGTGTCCTGCCTACTTCCCCGCTAATCAGCGCCAATGACCGGGTAAATATAGCGTTCATCGGCATCGGACAACGAGGGGGCGAGATCGCCAAGGAATTGTATAACACAGGCCTATGTAACGTAGTAGCTCTCTGCGACGTGGACATGGGAGCCCCGCACACGCAAGAGATCATCAACATGTTCCCGAAAGCGGCTCGTTTTCAGGACTTCCGCACGATGTTCGACCGGATGGCGGACAAGATCGACGCTGTAACCGTAGGCGTGCCGGATCATTCCCACTTCCCGATCACGATCGAGGCGATGGCGCACGGCAAACATGTATATGTAGAGAAACCGATGGCCCGCACGTTCCAAGAAATAGAGATCATGATGCGTGGAGCGAAGAAATACGGCGTTGTCACCCAAATGGGAAACCAAGGACATTCCGAGGCGAACTATTTCCAATTCAAGGCATGGAAAGAGGCCGGTATCATCAAGGACGTGACAGCGATCACCGCTCATATGAACAACTCCCGCCGTTGGCACGGCTGGAACCCGAACATCAGGCATATGCCTATGGGAGAGCCGGTTCCCGCCACGATGGATTGGGATACTTGGATCGGTGTGGCTCAATATCACGATTATAACCATGATTACCATTTGGGTCAATGGCGCTGCTGGTATGATTTCGGAATGGGTGCTTTAGGGGACTGGGGCGCTCATATCCTAGATACGGCGCATGAGTTTCTGGATCTGGGGCTACCTACGGAAGTAAATCCGCTTTATTTGAAAGACCATAACCCGTTCTTCTTCCCGATGTCGTCCACCCTCTTGTTTAAATTCCCGGAAAGAGGAAATATGCCGGCCGTGGATATCACTTGGTACGACGGGCTGGACAATATCCCCGCCGTCCCGGAAGGTTACGGTGTTTCCGAGCTCGACCCGAACATCCCCACCGTAGCTGGTGGCAAGATCCAACCGGCGAAGTTGAACCCGGGCAAGGAAATCTACTCGAAAGAATTAACCTTCAAGGGTGGTTCTCATGGAAGTACCTTATCTATCATCCCGGATGAGAAAGCGAAAGAGATGGAATCCCGCTTACCGGAAGTGCAGAAAAGCCCGTCCAACCATTTCGCGAACTTCCTGCTAAGCTGTATGGGTAAGGAGAAAACCCGCTCACCATTCGCTATCGCCGGTCCGTTAAGCCAAGTATTCTGTCTCGGCGTATTGGCCCAACGCTTGAACCGCAAGCTCGTCTTCGACCGCGACACGAAACAGATCACGAACGATCCGGAGGCGAATAAGATGCTATGCGGAGTACCGCCTCGCAAGGGATGGGAACAATATTACACCATTTAATTGTAAAATGGAGAATTGAAAGTTATTCGTTTATTACTTTAACTTTCAATTCTCCCATATAATTTACAAGCCTATTTGCTACAACATCTACAATTATCTACACAATGATCTGGCCTTACGGTATTTAACTCATGGTGGTAGATAAAAAACATCTACAATTATCAGGCTCTATCTACCACTATTTACTGCTATTTACCACTTTTCCATCACCAAACACAACGATCCTCCACACTCACTATAGCATTATTCGGTCTCCTTTCAACACGGATAAAATATTAACATCTAGTTATTTGTAGTTTTTTAGCCTAAAAAACAAAAGTTTTCCGTATAGAAAACAAAAGTTTAATAAGTGGAAAACCTTGGTTTCTTCATAGGGAAACTAAAGTTTCCTCAGTACGAAACTTTTGTCACCCCTAAAAGAAAACCTTTTTGGGAAAAATTATAGACGCTACGACTAAAGAGACTTTGTCATTTGCAAATGTAGTTCTTTTTATAAGCGGTGGATTCGGCCTTCGTTACGTTACGGTATCCGAAGATGACGGCACATTCTCGCTAGTTCCCCCTACGAGAAAGTCGATCTTACAGATCTCATTGATCGGATATGAGACTTATACGAAGCCATTCCATTCGCAAAACCAACCATCGAACTAGAACCGTATCAAAACATTTCCATTGAAGATGTATCATCTTCTCCCTATAAGATGTATCACCTTACAACAACAAGATATATCATGTTGCAATGACAAGATGTATCATCTTCATTTTCGTACAAGACAAACAATATAAACACGAAATGTGTCCATGCTAAGACTCAGATTTTGCAGCAATTGTTCTATAAGACCTTTAAATATCCGAACAATATCAAATTTTCGTATATTTATGGCAAATATAAAAACCATGAGAACTAAAAGAATCTTCAAATTACTTATCTGCGCATGCACAGCAAGTTTAAGCTATTGCGTAACCGCACAAGAGCCTGTGCTTCAAATTACCGGAGGAAAAGTGCAAGGAGTGAAAACGACCACGGAAGGGGTCTTATTGTATAAAGGTATTCCATTCGCGGCACCGCCTACCGGAGATCTACGCTGGAAAGCGCCGCAGCCTGTTGTCCCTTGGATGGGGGTATTGAAAGCCGATAAATTTGGGCCTGCGGCTATTCAGGCCGATCGTGACCCTAACGCTAAAGTACCGGATGGAGTCATTGATTATGTGAAAGAATTTTATGCGGAAGGCGATCCGACGCGAAGCGAGGATTGCTTATACCTAAATGTATGGACACCCGCTTCCGGCAAGACCGACGCGAAACTACCGGTGGCGATCTGGATTCATGGAGGAGCCTTCTCCGGTGGATTTGGATACGAGAAGGAGTTCGATGGTGATGCCTATGCGTTGCGAGGCGTTATTTTAGTTACTGTCAATTACCGATTGGGACTTCTCGGATTTGCCGCTCACCCCGCTTTAAGCAAGGAAAGCGAGCGATCCGTCTCCGGTAATTACGGACTGCTAGATCAAATAGCGGCGCTGGATTGGGTACGGGACAATATCCGTCAATTTGGCGGTGATCCGGATAACATCACTATTTTTGGACAAAGCGCTGGGGCGATGAGCGTACGTTGCCTAGCCGCTTCTCCCTTGACAAAAGGGAAAATCAAAAGAGCCATTATACAAAGTGGCGGAGGTTTGAACGCTATAGATCCGGTAGAAACCGTCGCGGATTACGAGAGAATGGGGATGGAGATATTTGGGAATAAAAGCACGGAAGAGTTGAAGGCTTTATCTTTCAACGATATCCAACGATTATATATGGAATGGATGAAAAAGCAAAAGGGATTTAAGTTGGTGTCTCCTATTATTGATCAATATGTATTGACAAAGAATTTCTCGGATCTGGCGAAAGAAGGTAAACTTCCGGATATCTCCTATATGCTGGGCGGTACGGAGAATGATATGGAGATCTTTAAAACCGGGCAATCCCATTATGACTTTTCCTTGGAATTGATCAAGCATGGACAGAAACCCGCTTACATTTATCACTTCGCCCGTCCATTGCCCGGCGATAATTGCGGGTCCTTTCATTCATCCGAACTCTGGTACGTATTCGGTACGCTCAAACGTTGCTGGCGTCCGTTTGTAGCGGCTGATTACGATTTAAGTAATACGATGTTGGATTATTGGACGAATTTCATGAAGACCGGAGATCCGAACGAGCAAGGATTGAACGAATGGACACCTTATACGAAAGAAAAAACATTCGTGATGACATTCCATATCGAATAATGCCATCACGAACGATTTCAAATATACTCATAGGACTCAGAGAAATTCGACTGAGAGCTAGAAGAAGCCAATTCTTCAGAGACTAATTGAAGCAGATTGCCATTCTGATCATAGAACTTCGTGATCCTACGAAGTTCTATGGATTCTTTTTCTGTCGGAACACCGGTATAAACCATGATCTCCATGTTCAAACCGTTCTCATTACGGTATTCGCTATATCGGATAACCTCGGACGTTTCGGGATCGCAGACCGTTTCTTTAGTCAACAATCCTGTCTCATCGTACTCATAGTCCGTATAATCAAGCTTCCGGCCTTGGCCATCGTACTCAACTTTTCGCGTTAAGAGACCGTCTTTATAAGAGAAAACCGTCTCCTCGCCCCTGCCAATAACCGGATATTCAGTAATCTCCTTTATTTTCCGGCCTTGCTCATCATACTTATAATGAAGCGTAGACAAATTATGATAAGTCTGGTCTAGGTTTCTGTTGAAGTAAACTTCTTCAGACAAAAAGCCTCGCTCGTCATAAACATATTCAACGTAGCCAATCAAGTATCCTTCTCCATCCTCCGTATTCAATGGATGTAATACCTTGGAGATACGTCCCGACTCATCGTACACATATTCCTTCGCTAGACTCTGAGGAGAGGAAATACCCGCACCGTACCAAACTCGTACCAATTTAGCTCCCTCCGGATAAACAACACTAGGACAAATCACCGGCTTAGCCTCATCTTGAAATGAGTCCTCGCTACACCCCAGAGTGCCCAGCAAGACAAAAAGCAGGATGATCCCACCTATCGGATTGATGATTCTCATAATATCTTATTTATTTAAGTTTCTATAAGTTATAGATGATCAAACAATCTCAAAAGCTGCATATCTATTAAAAAAAGACACCGAATATTCGTCAGATTCGTATCCTATGAGTGATTTGCTGTTAAAGCTTGAACTTATACCCAACCGTCAGACTCATCGTATTGTAGTTGGCACCGACACTTCTTACCTCATACAGCGAGAAATTATCGCCATCGATCTTATAGTTACCGCCCTCATCACCTAGAGAGAGATCATACCCCAGATTCATCACCCAGTTATTCACCTCTATACCAAAAGAAGTTGTCAATCCCCAGTCAAAAGAATTCACGTCTCGAAATGGATGATCGGCGTTTTCTGCCTCATCACATCCCGAATGGCCACAACCATAACTATACCCTAGGCCAGTAGATTTGACATATTTACCAAGCGCCTGCGGCTCCTTCGAATACCCCATCGTAAACGAAGATCCCCAATTCGTATCATTCTTGACAGATACACCGGCATACATACCGACCGCTAAATGCATACGTACCTCTTTCGACACTTTCCATGAGAAATCAGCCATCACAGGCAATTGCAAAAAATGTTGCGTGATACCACCGGTCATCATCTCTTTCAAGACATACGTGGCAGACTCCGTTGTTCTCGGATAATCTCCCAACGAATACCCTCTATTCGCATAATATAAACCGGATTTCAATCCAATCCATCCCGGTTCAAACTGGTAAGATACACCAACGCCTACCTTAACCCCCGCACGCCAGCTAGATCCCATTCCAACACGATTAACCGCGGCAAATCCACCCTCCGGAGTAATCCCCCAGCGTGATTGAGCGCTCACCATCAAGCCGCTCAAAGCACATAACACAAACAAAATCAGCTTCTTCATATCATTATTCTTTTATATGTAAATATCAATTGTTATTGATAAGACAGAAGATTCTGAAAAACCCCTACTCCAACACCTAATTTTATAGTTACCTCATACCTAAAATAGCATATATCAATTTTTTTACTATATTTGTTACTCAATAAATTACATGGTCATGAAAACATTAAATGAAATCATAAGTATTCTCAAAGAATACAAAAAGACTATGTCTTCCCAATATGGTATAAAGCGATTGGGAGTATTTGGTTCCGTTGCCAGAGGAGAACAAACAGAATCAAGCGATTTGGATATCTGTGTCGAGATAGAAACTCCTAATTTCTATATTCTATGTGATATTCAAGAAGATTTGGAAAAATTGACCGGATATAAAATCGATCTACTACGTTTAAGACAAAACTTGAATGAATTGTTAATGAATAATATACGACGCGATGGAATATTTGCTTAACCAAGAAATACTGCAAATCCTTCATAGAGTTCAATCTACAATTGAAACGGTCTTACGCAGAAATAAACCGATCTCTTCCGTAAATGACTATTTGCTGAGTGAGTCCGGCATGGAAAAGCTAGACGCCGCTTGTATGTTAATACAGTCCATCGGTGAAAACCTAAAATCCATTGATAATAAGACCCATGGAACACTATTTTCTAAATACCCACAAATACCTTGGCGAAATATTTTTAGAATGCGCGATTATATCTCTCATCATTATGATGGTGTCGATGCCGAAATCGTTTTTGATGTCATTAAAGATAAACTACCCCCATTATTAGTTACAGTCAGCCAAATTATCAAAGAAATAGAATAGAATTTGCTATATTTACACCCTGTTAGCAATTTGGCGTAATAGCGTTGTGTAGAAAGAACTGGATTTTATGAGACCGGAAGATAAAGAAGACGATTATATCGAGGATAAGGAAAACGAGGAAATTGAGGATGTAAATAGTAATACCCCAGATAACGAGACTACGGAGGAAGAGGCAAGTACCCATTCCGACTATAAAGTCCCGGGGAAAGGGGATACACGTGTCACGACCTATCATTTGTCTGGGATGTACCAGAACTGGTTCCTAGATTATGCTTCCTATGTGATCTTGGAACGGGCCGTTCCGCATATCAACGATGGATTAAAACCCGTACAACGACGTATCCTACACTCTATGAGAAGGTTGGATGACGGGCGGTATAACAAGGTAGCGAATATCGTAGGCCATACGATGCAGTTTCACCCTCACGGAGACGCCTCTATCGGAGATGCCTTGGTGCAATTGGGACAAAAGGATCTATTGATCGATTGCCAAGGAAACTGGGGTAATATCCTGACGGGAGACGGAGCCGCCGCTCCCCGTTATATAGAGGCTCGCCTTTCCAAGTTTGCCTTGGAGACCGTATTCAATCCCAAGACAACCCTTTGGCAACTTTCTTACGACGGGCGTAATAAGGAACCGGTTACCTTACCGGTAAAATTCCCTTTATTGCTGGCACAGGGCGTGGAAGGTATCGCCGTAGGCCTGTCTTCCAAGATACTCCCTCATAATTTCAATGAGTTATTAGATGCTTCCATCGCCTATCTACGGGGAGAGGAATTCGCGTTATACCCGGATTTCCAGACAGGAGGCTCTATCGACATAGCTAAATACAATGACGGGGAACGGGGCGGATCGGTGAAAGTCCGCGCCAAAATCGGCAAGCTCGATAATAAGACATTGGTGATCTCGGAGATCCCGTATGGAAAAACAACCTCTACCGTGATCGAGTCCATCCTGAAAGCGAACGATAAGGGAAAGATCAAGATCAAGAAGGTAGACGATAATACCGCCAAGGATGTAGAGATCTTGGTGCATCTGGCTCCGGGAGTCTCTTCAGACAAGACCATCGATGCCTTATACGCCTTTACGGATTGCGAGATCAGCATCTCCCCGAACTGTTGCGTGATCAAGGAGGACAAGCCGCATTTCCTTACGGTCAGCGACGTGCTTCGCCACTGTACGGATCGTACGCTGGAGCTATTACGGGAAGAGCTCAAGATTCAGAAACAAGAGCAAGAGGAGGCCCTGTTCTTCGCCTCCCTTGAAAAGATATTTATCGAGGAGCGCATCTATAAAGATCCGGAATTTGAGAACGCCAAGAACATGGACGAGGCGATATCCCATATCGACCTTCGTTTAGAGCCGTTCAAGCCCCGATTTATCCGTGAGGTCACCCGGGACGATATCCTAAAGCTCATGGAGATCAAGATGGGACGTATCTTAAAGTTCAACTCCGACAAGAGTAACGAGTTCATCGCCCAAACCTTGGAACAAATCGCCAAGATCAACGATAAACTGGAACATATCATCGACTATACCATCGATTGGTTTACCATGCTGAAAGAGAAATACGGCAAGGCTTACCCCCGCCATACCGTGATACGCAATTTCGACACGATCGAGGCGACCAAGGTCGTAGAGGCGAACGAGAAATTGTATATCAACCGGCAAGAGGGTTTCATCGGCATGGGACTGAAAAAGGACGAGTTCATATGCAACTGCTCGGATATAGACGATGTCATTATCTTCTATCGCAACGGTACTTATAAGATCGTCAAGGTAGCGGACAAGATCTTTATCGGTAAGGATATCCTATATGTCAACGTATTTAAGCGTAACGACAACCGTACCATTTACAACGTCATATACCGGGACGGTAAGTTCGGATATAATTACATCAAACGCTTCGCTGTCACGGGCGCTACACGCGATCGGGAATACGACTTGACCAAAGGTACGGAAAACTCCCGTATCCTTTACTTCAGCGCGAACCCGAACGGAGAGGCGGAGACCGTCAAGGTAATCCTGAAACCCAAACCCCGGCAGAAACTACTCGTCTTCGAGAAGAACTTCAGCGAGGTAGCCATCAAGGGACGGGGCTCTCAAGGTAATATCCTGACGAAAGCAGAGGTACACAAGATCAGCCTCAAGCAGAAAGGCTCTTCCACCTTGGGAGGCCGGGAAGTATGGTTCGACTGGGACGTACTCCGGTTAAATTACGACGGACGAGGAGAAGAACTAGGCGAGTTCCACAGCAACGACCAGATATTAGTGATCCTGCCGAACGGTGATTTCTACGCCACGAATTTCGACCTTAGCAATCACTACGAGTCCAATATCATGGTCATCGAGAAATACCAACCGAGCAAGATATGGACCGCCGTATTATACGACGCGGATCAGAAATATTATTACATCAAACGATTCTTGCTGGAGGTAAACACCCGGAAACAGAATTTCCTAGGAGAGAATCCGAAGAACCGCTTGATGCTGCTTACGGATGAGGTCTATCCTCGTATCGAGGTGATCTTCGGAGGACATGACGCTTTCCGGGAGGCTCTCGTCCTCGATGCCGACGAATTTATCGCGGTGAAAGGCTTCAAAGCCAAAGGCAAGCGAATCTCTACATTTGAGGTTGAGACCATCAATGAGCTGGAACCGAATCGCTTCGTTCCTTCCGAAAACGCATCGGAATCAGACGATACCGAAGGCAATGAGGAGGGAAACGACACTGACGACGGGCAGAGTACCACGGATATTATCGATGAAATTACGGGACAGATGAAATTGTTTGACGAATAACCCATGAAAGCTATCACCTGTTTGATCGGTTTGCTCCTACTGCTTCTCACGTCACCGGCCAAGGCCCAGTCCGATGGAGACGAGATCCCTTGGTCCATCAATAGCGGGACCATGGTCGGTATAGGAAGCTACAACCTAATGGACACCTATTTATCTCCCAGCATGGAAGATAAGAAATATACAGGCCCCGGATTACGGGTAATGAATGAACGGATGAAGAGGGTCCGGCTGGCAAACTATCGGGTATCCAGACAGCAAATCATAAGCGTCGATCTGGCTAGCACGGATAATGCCGCCTCTACCGCTACGGATTTCGCGGGCTTTATCGATTATACGTTGGGTTACCATTATCATTTGCCCACGGTATTGCCGGACCTAAAGCTTCTGGCGGGTGGTGCCGTGCATGGCATGGGTGGTTTTATATACAATACCCGCAACGGAAATAACCCGGCCTCGGCCAAAGCGGATATCGACTTGAACATCTCCGCCATGGCGATCTATACGTTACGCATCAAGGAATATCCCATGACGCTACGCTACCAGTTCACGATTCCATTCGCCGGTGTTCTATTCTCTCCCCATTACGGGCAATCGTATTACGAGATATTCAATCTAGGGAATGCTTCGGGAGTGGTGCAATTCAATTCCTTCCATAATAAATTCGCCATGAAGAACTTTTTCACGGTAGATTTCCCGGTTTGTAACTTTACGATACGGGCAGGTTACCTAAACAGCTCTTACCGTACGGATGTCAATGGGATACAGTCTCATATAATCTCTCACTCTTTTATGATCGGCCTCGTGAAAGAATTCATCTCTTTCGGAGGAAAACGCCTAAAGAATACCCAGCGATTCAGAAGCGCTTATTATTAAAAGGAAATCAAATGAAACGATACCTTATATATATATGTATATCTCTCGGATTCCTGTTTACCGGATGTGAGAAATCGGACGAATACATGGCCTCCCCACAGGAGAACTTTGAGGCGCTTTGGAAAATATTGGATGAGAATTACTGCTTCTTCGAATACAAGGACATTAATTGGAACGAGATTCACGACCGTTATAAGACACAGATAAGCGATACGATGAACCAATACGTCCTATTTGACGTATTAGGCGATATGCTAAACGAGCTGAAAGACGGGCATACCAATTTGATATCCACCTTCAATATGTCCCGCTATTGGGATTGGTATCTCGATTATCCGGATAATTTCGACTCGGACATACAAGAGAATTATCTCGGAAGGAACTACTCGATCGCCGGAGGACTTAAATACACGACATTGAGTGACGGGCAGATCGGGTATATTTACTACGGTAGCTTTTCCAGTTCGGCCGGCGAAAGCGGTTTGGATCACATATTCTATCAATTCAAGGATTGCAAAGGTTTGATCTTCGATATCCGGGATAATGGCGGTGGCATGTTATCAAACGCCGATCGCATCGCTTCCCGTTTCTTGGAGGAAAAGATACTGACCGGCTATATCCAACATAAGACGGGTAAAGGGCACGATGACTTTTCCGAACCTTATCCCCTTTATCTCTCACCTTCCGAGCGTATCCGCTGGTTACGCCCTGTCGTGGTCTTAACGAATCGTCATTGCTACAGCGCCGCCAACGATTTCGTGCAGAAAGTACGCATGATGCCTTATGTAACGACGATGGGAGATCGCACCGGAGGCGGTAGTGGTTTCCCCTTTAACTCCGAGTTGCCCAACGGCTGGGGTGTCCGTTTCTCCGCGTCTCCCATGCTGGATGTAAACAAACAGCATACGGAATTCGGTATCGACCCTACACACAAGGTATCTATGACCCAAGAAGATATCGAGAAAGGTAAAGATACGATTATCGAGGCGGCGATCACCCACCTCTTGTCCGAGACCGAGAAGAAATAAGGTTTCGCTAAAAAAACAACGCAAATATTTGCAAGTTTATAAAAAAGCATTACCTTTGCACACGATTCCAATGCGGCTGTGGTGTAATTGGTAGCCACGTCAGACTTAGGATCTGATGCTTCACGGCGTGGGGGTTCGAGTCCCTTCAGCCGCACAAATCCAGAAATCCTTGTAAGTTCGCTTACAGGGATTTTTTAGTATGGATAAACTTCTTTCATATATACAAATCGGAGGTCATACCTACTTTAAGAGTATACGCAATGAGTATCGAGTAAACCATACAAGAACTATATCCAAACTGTTAATTTTAGAAGATTTTATGCCTATTCTGTATAGTTTCAAATTCAAAAACATTTTTTATACCGGGCAGGCATGTTGTTTAACACAAGTTATACTCAAAACCCTTGACAAAGGGGCTTTACAAGCTTATCTTTGCATTGTGGTTTTTTCATAATAGTATTAGATTTAAGGTTAACAAAGTTTGGTTAGGGCTTGTCGTGAGACAGGCTTTAATTATTTATAGGGGTCTCATTCGTTTATAGATGCTTCCCGGCATCGATTTTATCTTTCCATCCAATTCCAACTCAAAGAGCAGAGAAGATAATTGATGTACCGGAAGATTCAAGGCTACGGACAATTCATTGATATGAGATTCCTTTCGCATTTCCAAGAACGACAAGATCCGTTCACTCTCCTCGTTCTCAGGAAATAATAATTGGGTTTGGACCGGTAACGCATCTGTCTTTTGAGCGACATCCCAACGCATCGCCATGATTAAATCGTCAGCGCAAGTGATCAAGCCTCCTTTATTCTGCCGGATTAAGCCATTACATCCCTTAGAGTTGATATCCGTTACCCGACCCGGAAAGGCATAGACATCCCGGCCATACGAGAAAGCGATATCCGCCGTGATCAAAGAGCCTCCTTTCTCCGCCGATTCAATAACGATCGTGGCATCCGCCAGACCGGCTACGATCCGGTTTCGCCGGATAAAGTTCTGCCGATCCGGATTCGTCCCGCTAGGGAAGTCGGTCAATAAACCTCCCCGCTCCAACATCTCGACCGCCGTAGAGCGATGCACGGGAGGATAGATACGATCCAAACCATGCGCCAATACGCCCGCCGTGGACAATTGGTTCTTCAACGCATTCCGATGAGCGCAAATATCGATGCCATACGCAAGTCCGCTAACGACCAATAGATCCGGAAAACTCGCGGACAAATCCCTCAATAAACGCTCGGTCACTTCCTGTCCATAAGCGGAGGCTCTGCGAGTACCCACAACGCTGATGATATGGGCGGCGTTTAAATCCGCGTTTCCCTTGAAATAAAATAAAACCGGAGCGTCCGGGCATTCCCGCAGACGTTCCGGATAATTCATATCTTTCAAGAAATAGATAGAGATACCGTTCTTTTGGGCAAAAGACAGTTCTTTCTCTGCTCGTAAGAGTACATCCGCCCGCTTAATCTCGGCGATAATCGAATCGCCGATACCCGGTATCTTCTCTAGCGACTGGCGCTTTTCCGTAAACACGGCCTCCGCATCTCCCAACGCTTCCAGAAGATGGCGGGCTAGGATATCTCCCACCCCATTAATCATAGTAAGGCCAATTTGGTAAATCTGTTTGTCTGTCATTTATGCTTGTTTTGATTCTATACGCTTTAGCATCTCATCGAAATATTCTCCTCTGGTTAATTTGCCGTTCTCTACGACAACGGATTCCACGATCCCTTTAGTGGCCAGCGCCCCATCGGATTCCCGGTATATGTCTTGCTCGAACACCAGTTTCACCCCTTTCTTATATACATTCAGGCAAGAAGTATACCGATCGCCGCTCCGCAAGGAGTTCTTGAACTGGATATCCACACGGGCCACAAAAGCATCGATGCCCTTCTCATGCATGGCGCCGAAGTTCTCACCCAACGACTCCAGAAACTCATGCCGGGTATGCTCCATATAATGCTGGTAATTGGAGTTATTCACCACGCCTTGCAAATCGCACTCGTAATCGCGAACCTTGTCTGTCAGTTTAAAAATATATTCCTTCATTATCGTAGTTCTTTTTCGATTTGTACTTTCTCCATTTTATAAAGACGATCGGACGGGCGGATCTTCTCGGACATCCTTATCGAGAAGCGTTCCCCTTTCACGGTCTCCTCCACCGGTTTCAGGTCTACCCGGATCTCATCGACGATCTGCATAACGGCTCCGGTCGTGGGACCCGTTACCAAGATCTCATCGCCTACTCTCAAGGAGCCGGACTCCATCTCGAACTCGGCGACACCGATTCCGCTGAAGTATTTGATACCCCGTGCCACGTACACTTTCTTACGGGTAGCGCCGGAGCCATATTTACTGCTCCATTCGCCCAATCGCTGTCCCAGATAGTAACCATCCCAGAAGCCACGGTTAAAGACCCTACGTAAACGCTCGTCCCAAACCGCTACCTTCTCCTCATCGAAGGTACCTTCGCAATAGGCCTTGACCGCCTCCTTATAACATTCGGTCACGAGACGCACATACTCCGGTCCGCGGGCACGCCCCTCCAGCTTGAACACACGTACGCCAGCATCCATCATCTTATTCATGAAATGGATCGTCTTCAAGTCCTTCGGCGACATGATATACTGATTCTCCACATCCAGCTCGATCTGGCTATCCTTATCATGCACCGTATAGGCACGACGACAAATTTGCATGCAAGCCCCCCGGTTGGCGGAAGCGTTCATCTCATGCAAACTCAAATAGCATTTACCGGACACGGCCATGCACAAAGCCCCGTGAGCGAACATCTCTATGCGGATCAATTCCCCTTTCGGGCCCTTGATCTGCTGCTTCACGATCTCCTGATAAATCTCATGCACCTGCTTTAAATTCAATTCGCGAGCCAATACGACCACATCGGCGAAGCGGGCGTAAAACTTCAATGCCTCCACGTTCGAGATATTCAACTGCGTGGATAAGTGCACCTCTTGCCCGATGCTATTCGCGTAATTCATAGCGGCCACATCGGCGGCGATAATGGCGGAGACACCCGCGTCCTTAGCGGCGTCTATAATCTCCCGCATCAACGGAAGATCCTCACCATAAATAACCGTATTAACCGTGAGATAACTCTTGATACCATGTTCGCCGCAAATAGCGACGATCTTACGCAAATCCTCCGTCGTGAAATTATTCGACGAGCGAGAACGCATATTCAATCCCTCGATACCGAAATAAATGGAGTCGGCCCCTCCTTGTATAGCCGCCATCAACGATTCATAGGAACCGACAGGCGCCATTATTTCAAAATCCTTCCCTTTCAAGGTTATATATTTTAATATTACGGTAGCAAAGGTACGAATAATATTTGAGAAGATTTCTTATAAGCACAAACCCAGTTTTACCATCAGAAGCAGTTACCGAGAATTCCTCGGTAACTGAATTTTCTTCCAGATCACTTTCTTTAAAGATATTCTTTAAATGCAATCCAATATTGTCCGTTGAGGAGTCAAGACACCCGGTACGATAGGTAGCGTTGGCTAACACAATAGACTAGGATACGAAAACCTATGGATTATGACAGCTAAACACTATAGTATTCCACTCCGAATACAACAGAACTAGGACATCAATCCTGCATTGGTGGCATCTTTAACACGCAAGATCTTTTTCATCTCACTGATTTTATCTATTTTCGCATCCATAACAGATTCGTTTTATTAATCGTAAATCAAATGTTTCTCGGCACATCCTCCACTTTAGAAAATTATTGCATATAGATATATATAGATAAAAAGGGCGTGCGGCTGACTTTTATTCTTCGTCGGGTCTTTGCCGAACCTTCGTTTCGTAAAAGTTCAGCCAATCGCCCTTTCTTTATTTAATGAAAGGACTACTACTTTACATAAAGCCATATACATATTTGGGCATTAAGCGCATATTAATCTATCGGAAGTCATCCTGCTTATTGTATATTTCTTGAAGACAGGTCCCATAGTAGTAGGCTTTACTATCCATAGAAATCACGATTACTATTAATAGAAATTCAAAATAATATGGATACTAATCGGAGTTTAGATAGACACGATCTTATTATACACTGATTATCAAGTATATAAATAGCGACTCTTAATATTGAACTTATTGTGATTTTTATAGATTAAGCTTAGTGAGGTTTCTCTAGCTTGTAGTCCCAAGACGATTCAGAATCTTGCTCAACTCCGAATAAATAGGAGTTAACTTACCTTGGCTTAGAAGCTAGCTTACTTGGCTAAGTAAGTTAACTTACTTCGTCATTTAAGTTAACTTACTTTTTTCCGCTTACAGGAGCATGTTGACAGAGAGTTTTACGATAATTGCCACATAAACGTTAATTGGATGTCAAACGCACCATTGATCAAGGAATATATCCTATATTTGCGCACATAGCAATTAAGAAAGAATAAAACATTGATAAAATAGAAAATGTATGGACTATCTTAGGTTAAAATATTATTAACGCGTATATTTGCGACTAGAAAAGGCTTTCTATTTTGAATGCCTTGTGTTGCGTGTGATATTTGTGCTATTGGTTGAAAATCGGCAAAATTTTCTCAAGATAATGGATGCACAAAGAAGGCCCCGCAACCCTTTACCGACTATACGTGTTATCTATGCTGCTGTTTATAGCATGGATAAGTTACTGTATATAGATAAAGGGGGCGTGCGGCTGACTTTTATTCATCGTCGGGTCTTTGCCGAACCTTCAATCAATTAAAAGTTCAGCCAATCGCCCTTTCCTTTAATAAGGAAAGGACCACAACTCTACATAAAGCCATATAACGCCCGCCCTCACGAAGGACATCCTTTATAAATTGTCTTGACCTTTTAATCTATTATTAACTGTAAAACAATTGGCGTATGGACGTTTGTAGCCTTGAAGAGATTCAGAATCTTTTTATTTTTTACGATACTTGTTTTAGCAAGTATTTCCCTGAATTAGAATTTTATTGTAATGAGAAGGAATTCCACGTTCATGGTATCATACGTAAATATAGAGACATTACGGGAGCGTGTCATAGTACCACTCATTTCATAATTGAGATGAAGCAGGAATACGTGATCTATTTGCCTTTATCGATCGATGCTAAATTCCGTATTTTAACTAAACAGAAAACCTATTACTCGTAATATAACCTTATTTCAATATGCCTGAACTTATTACCATAGAAGAGGCCGCCCGTATCACGGGGTTCCCTAGCGAAGATATCCAATATTGGGCCAAAAGCCATAAAATAACCTCTTACTCCGTGACGAGAGACAGTCGTCTCGTGGATCTGGCCAACCTGCGTGAATTCATCTCCCATATCGAGCATCTGGGAATACAGAAACTATACCTGCAACTGATCATCGAAGACAAGAAAGAAGAGGCCGACGAGATCATCGCCCAACACGATGATTTCCTGTTCTGCCTTCGATCCCTTAAAAACATCTCTCCCCTCCTTAAACAAATTACCGCCGAACTAGCTACATTCATACACGACAAACAAGATCGATACATATTCACGGAAATAACCTCGGGCACCAAAATGCAGGATGTAGCCAAACGTTGCGATATATCCTACGACAGATTGTGCTACCGGTACAAAAACATAGTACTCCGATTACAAGAAAGCACCGGATTTCTGGCTGAATATAAGAAAACAATCAAGTATCAGGATCTGGAGATAGAGCGTTTACGGCTCGAGAACAGGAATATGGAGTACGAGTTGAAAAGCCTGTACAAAAAGGCACTTGAAAGCGGTTTGTATATCGAATCTCCCCGATCACTCGTCTCCATCCCCCAAAGTGCCGCCAAACGGATATGCCAACCCATCACTAACCTCACCTTGTCTCCCTATATCCGCAAGTGCCTCGCGAAGCTGGAAATAGAAACCATAGAAGATCTGTTACGCTACGCGAAGAAAAAAGGCCTCGACTCATTGTTGGATATGCCGGGCTTCGGCCGCCTCGGTTTGGATCAGTTGAAGTTCCAGTTGGAGAAGCACAAGATCCTAAATAAAGCGGGGCAATCCGAGCTCTATCAATATATCATAAATGATCCGGATTATTAAAAACGCCTGTTCCATCCACCGATCATCTTACGAGATGTAAAAATTATTCCCCAAAAAGAAGTACTTTTGTAATCTCTATTTAGTTAGCAAACAGAAGGTATGAAGATTGGTTCAATAGATTTAGGGGAGCGTCCGGTATTCTTGGCGCCTATGGAGGACGTGACGGATATCTCGTTTCGTTTGATGTGCAAACGCTTCGGAGCGGACATGGTATATACGGAGTTCGTATCGAGCGACGCATTGATCCGCAGTGTGAACAAAACACAGCAAAAACTAAATGTCTCCGATGATGAGCGTCCGGTCGCTATCCAGATTTACGGTAAGGACGTAGCCTCGATGGTAGAGGCCGCACGTATTTGCGAGGAAGCTCGTCCGGATATTTTAGATATAAACTTTGGTTGCCCCGTAAAGAAAGTAGCGGGCAAGGGGGCCGGGGCCGGTATGCTACGCAATATCCCGTTGATGCTGGAGATCACGAGGGAAGTGGTAAAAGCCGTGAACATCCCCGTCACCGTGAAGACTCGCTTGGGATGGGATGCCGACAACCGCGTTATCGTGGATCTGGCCGAGCAACTACAGGATTGCGGTATCGCCGCCCTCTCCATCCACGGACGTACACGGGCGCAAATGTACACGGGCGAGGCGGATTGGACCTTGATCGGTGCCGTAAAAAATAACCCTCGCATGCAAATCCCTATCATCGGGAATGGCGACGTGACTTCCGCCGAGATATGCAAGCAGCGTTTCGAGGACTATGGCGTAGACGCCGTAATGATAGGTAGGGCTAGCATAGGCCGCCCTTGGATCTTCCGGGAGGTAAAACACTATCTTACGACCGGGGAATTATTGCCGCAAGAGCCTTTCTCTTGGTATCTGGATATCCTAAAAAAACAAGTGGAGCAAAGCGTGGAACGATTGGACGAACGCAGGGGAATCTTACATATTCGCCGTCATCTGGCAGCTACTCCGCTCTTCAAAGGTATTACCGATTTCAAGCAAACACGGATCGCCATGCTACGCGCGGAGACTGTTAACGAATTATTCGAAATCATGAATAATATTCCTAAAAAGTACGGAATTTCAGAATAACAAGCTTGATATATATCAAATTGAAACCCATTTGCAATATTTTTACAATAAAATGTTACAAATACTATTGACGCATATTATAAAACCTCTTATATTTGCATCGAGTTTTTTTCATAGTATTTTAGATCTAAGGTTAACAAGTCTTTGCAAGGGGGGAATCGTGAGATTGTTTCATTGAGGAGCAAAAAAAGCCGCATCCATATTGGGACTAGCGGCTTTTTTGTTTTTCCGGACTCTATATCCTAAATCAAGAAACTTATCGTATCTTTGTCAATAGGTCACATTAAATACTTGGCACTATGAACCAGACTATTTATCCCATCGGTATACAGAACTTCGAGAAGATTCGTAAGGACGGCTATCTCTACGTCGACAAGACCGCCTTGGTTTATCAATTGGCGAATACCGGAAGTTACTACTTCCTCAGCCGTCCCCGACGTTTCGGGAAAAGTTTGTTGCTCTCTACTCTGGAAGCCTATTTCCAAGGGAAGAAGGAGTTGTTCGAAGGACTGGCGATCGCGAATCTGGAGAAAGAGTGGATGGAGTATCCCATCCTGCATCTGGATTTGAATGCCGAGAAATACTCAGACGCGGGCGCCTTGGAAAGCATACTACGGCGTTTCTTGAATCTTTGGGAAGACCGGTGGGGGAAGGATGACAGGGAGATCACACCTTCCGATCGTTTCACCGGTGTGATACGCCGGGCTTATGAGAAAACAGGGCGAAGAGTTGTCGTGCTGGTAGACGAGTACGACAAGCCTTTACTTCAAGCCCTAGAGAACGCGGAGCTTCAAGAGGCATATCGTGCGATATTAAAGGCGTTCTACGGTGTGTTGAAAACCATGGACGGATATATCCGGCTGGCATTTCTGACCGGTGTTACGAAGTTCGGGAAAGTGAGCGTATTCAGCGACCTGAATAACTTGGACGATATTTCTATGCGAGAGCCGTATGCCACGATTTGCGGGATTACGGAAGCAGAGTTACTGACTTATTTCGACGGAGATATCCATAAACTGGCCTCCTCCCTCGAACTGACCTATGATGAAACACGCTCCTTGCTGAGAAAGCGTTACGACGGCTATCATTTCGTGGCCAACGGACCGGGTATCTATAACCCTTTCAGCCTGCTGAATACCTTTAAATATATGCGGCCCGAGGATTATTGGTTCGAGACCGGAACACCTTCTTATTTAGTAGAGTTACTCAAGCACACCCATTACGACCTCTATGAGCTGGCAAACACCGAGACCGATGCCGATGTGCTGAACAGTATCGACTCAACCTCTAGCAATCCTGTCCCTGTCATTTACCAAAGCGGCTACCTTACGATCAAGGATTATGATTCTCGCTTTGGTATCTATAAACTGGGATTTCCCAATTTAGAGGTAGAAGAAGGCTTTGTCAAATACCTGCTTCCTTTCTACACCAGTGTTAGCGCCCCAAAGACTCCTTTCGAAATCGGGCGTTTTGTCCGGGAGGTGGAGAATGGTGATTACGACGCTTTCTTCCGTCGCTTGCAAAGCTTCTTCGCCGACACCCCTTACGAGGTGATCGCCGGCCAAAAGCCGGAACGAGACACGGAGTTGCATTACCAAAATGTACTTTTCATTGTCTTCCGACTGATCGGGCTTTACGCCAAGGTGGAATATCACACCTCAAACGGTCGTATCGACCTCGTTGTACAGACTGATCGTTACATATACATCATGGAGTTTAAGTTGAATGGCTCCGCGGAAGATGCCCTGCGGCAAATCGACGAGAAACGATACGCCCTGCCTTTCGCCAACGATGGACGCAAGGTTTTCAAGATCGGTGTAAACTTTTCTTCCGAGACACGAAACATTGAGCGGTGGGTGGTGGAATAAAAAAGCCTATGTTTTCGCACACACGCTATACATTATTCGAAATAAACCCTTACATTTGCGAAAAACATAATACTATACCACCATGAGTAAGAAAGTCATAACTTTCGGAGAGATCATGCTTAGGCTGGCTACTCCGGACTATTTACGCTTTTGCCAAGCCAATCAGTTCAACGCTACTTTTGGCGGAGGGGAAGCGAATGTCGCCGCTTCACTCGCCAACTATGGCATAGAGACTGAGTTTGTAACCCGTTTACCAAAAAATGACATCGCCCGTGCCTGCGTTATGGAATTACGCAAACAGGGTATCGGAACTTCCAAGATCATTTACGGAGGGGAGCGGTTAGGCATTTATTTTCTGGAGACCGGAGCGGTCGCTCGTGCCAGTAAGGTGGTATATGACCGGGCCCATTCTTCCATCGCCGAGATCCAGCCGGGGATGATCGACTGGGAAGCGGTCTTCAAGGATGCCTCTTGGTTCCACTGGACAGGCATCACGCCTGCCATATCCGAAGGTGCCGCCAACGTATGCTTAGAAGCGATACAGACAGCAAACCGATTGGGCATCACGGTATCCTGCGACCTCAACTACCGGAAAAATCTCTGGAAATACGGCAAGACAGCCCATGAGGTCATGCCGGAACTAGTAGCCGGATGCGATATTATCCTAGGAAACGAGGAAGATGCCGAGAAGGTTTTCGGTATCAAGCCCGAAGGTTTCAACGCCGCCGCCACAGAAGGCGAGGTACACGCCGCCTCTTTCCAGTCGGTATGTACCCAATTAATGGCCCGGTTCCCACGTGCCCGAAAAGTGATCATCACGCTAAGAGGCTCCATCAATGCCAATCATAACACATGGGGCGGAGTGCTATACGCCGACAACCGGTTGTACGAATCCCGCCGGTATGACATCACCCATATCGTCGATCGTGTAGGTGGAGGCGATTCTTTTATGGGAGGCCTTATTTACGGCTTGCTCTCCTACCCCGGCGACGACCAGAAAGCCTTGGACTTCGCGGTAGCGGCTTCTTGCCTAAAGCACACGATCTACGGCGACTTCAACCAAGTAACCGTAGAAGAAGTGGAGAAACTCATGTCCGGCGACACCTCCGGCCGTGTCTCCCGCTAATTTTCAATTCTCAATTTTCAATTTTCAATTCCCAAGTATGGCTCGATTCAATAAAATACAAACACTACAGGCTATCATCCAAACCGGAATGGTGCCCGTCTATTATCATAAAGAGGTAGAGATCGCAAAACAGGTTGTAAAAGCCTGTTATGAGGGAGGCGTCAGAGCCTTCGAGTTTACTAACCGGGGAGATTTCGCCCACGAGGTATTTGGCGAGCTGGTTAAATACGCCGCCAAGGAATGTCCGGAATTAGTATTGGGCGTAGGTTCTATCGTAGACCCGGCCACAGCCGCCTTATTCATACAGCTAGGGGCAAACTTCGTAGTCGGCCCGTTGTTCAACCCGGAGATAGCGAAGATATGTAACCGTCGCCTCATCCCTTATACGCCCGGCTGCGGTTCCGTATCCGAGATCAGCTTTGCCCAAGAAGTAGGTTGCGATCTTTGCAAGATATTCCCCGCCGGAAATGTAGGAGGTCCCTCATTTGTCAAAAACATAAAGGCGCCCATGCCATGGACCCTAATCATGGCGACCGGTGCCGTGGAGCCGACAGAGGAGAATCTATCCGCTTGGTTCAAGGCCGGCGTGACCTGCGTAGGAATGGGATCTAAATTGTTTCCTAAGGAAGCAATCGTAGAAAGCAATTGGCAATCCATTACCGATTTATGCCGCGACGCCTTATCTATCATTCAAAAGTATCGCCAAGTATGAAAAGCTTTTTAGATCAAGATTTCTTGCTCCAGACCGACACGGCCCGTGAATTATATCACGAGCATGCGGCGAAGATGCCCATTATTGATTATCACTGCCACCTAGATCCCCGGCAAATAGCGGAGAATCATCAATTCGAGGATCTTACGGAGATATGGCTGGGCGGAGACCATTACAAATGGCGGGCGATGAGAGCGAACGGTATTCCCGAGGAATACATCACCGGAGATAAGCCCTCTTATGAGAAATTCCTTAAATGGGCCGAGACGATGCCTTACACGATGCGAAATCCGCTTTATCATTGGACGCATCTGGAGCTTAGCCGTATATTCGGAATCCATAAAGTCTTGAATCCGGCTTCCGCCAAGGAAATCTACACAACTTGTACGGATAAACTACGTACCCCCGAGTATCGTGCGCAAGCCATCATGAAACGGATGAACGTAGAGATCGTTTGTACGACCGACGATCCTATAGATTCCTTGGAATACCATCAAAAAATACGTTCAAACGGATGCCACACTCGTGTATATCCGGCATGGCGACCGGACAAGGTACTCGCTATCGATAATTTCAAGGCGCTTAATGACTATTTGTCCAAGCTGGAGGAGGCTGCCGATAAGACCATCCTCACCTACAAGCATTTATTGGAGGCTTTACAAAAACGACATGATTTCTTCGCCGCCCAAGGGTGCCGGTTATCGGACCACGGGTTGGATACATTCTATGCCGAACCTTATACCGAGCAGGAGATTGAGGTGATCTTCCTCAAGGCTCGTATGGGCAAATCGCTCACGGAGCAGGAAGTTCGCAAATACCGTTCGGCATTGCTATACGAATTGGCGGCGATGGATGCCCAGAGTGGATGGGTACAACAATTCCATATCGGCGCTAACCGAAATAATAACAAACGGATGTTCAAGTTATTAGGACCGGACACGGGTTTCGACGCTATCGACGATCAGCCGATCTCCGTATCCATGAACCGCTTTTTCAGCCGTTTAGATCAAGAAGGGCTGTTAGCGAAAACGATCGTTTACAACCTGAATCCCCGCGACACCGAGTTGATGGTAGCCAATGCCTACAATTTCAACGACGGCAGTGTACCCGGGAAGATGCAATATGGAGCGGCTTGGTGGTTCCTCGATCAGATCAAAGGCATGGAAGATCAATTAAATGCGCTTTCCAGCCTCGGGCTTTTAAGCCGTTTCGTCGGTATGCTGACAGATTCCCGTAGCTTCCTGTCATATCCCCGTCATGAGTATTTCCGCCGGATCCTTTGTAATATGCTAGGCAATGAGATAGAGAAAGGCTTATTGCCCGCCTCCGAGTTTTCCTTCATTGGACAGATGGTGGAGGACATCAGTTACAACAACGCTAAACGATACTTTGATTTCTGATTACTGCAACCCGCATTGCAATGTTACTGCACGCCTGTCGCAGTAACACTGCACGTGCGTTGCAGTAAGGCTGCAACAGCTTTGCAACATTTTATTCACAAACACTTCATAAGACCTTCCACTATACTCGCACATATTACGCCTACTTTTGCGGCAGATTTAGATAAACACTAAAATACGCAAACATGAAACAACGGCTTTATGATTTCATCCCTGTCAAGCATCTATGCGTAGGGATGTCTTTATGTGGCATAGTGGCAGGTACCCAAACCGCTCAAGCTTCTCCCGTCTTTGGGCAATCATCGGGCTTAGAACTTCCGAGTCCCAGCATCTACCAACAAAGTACGAAACAGATTTCCGGTATCGTCAAAGACCAGGCGGGGATTCCTGTAATTGGCGCGAACGTGATCGTAAAAGGGACGACAAACGGAGTAATCACCGGGCTCGATGGAGATTTCCTACTGGAAGTTCCGGAAAACGCTATCTTAGAGATCAGTTATATCGGTTATATGACGCAAAGTATCCCGATAAACGGGAAAACGACCTTCAACATCATCCTAGAAGAAGATACGCAGAAATTGGATGAGGTAGTCGTACTCGGTTATGGAGCGGGGCAACGCAAACAAGATCTCTCCGCTTCCGTGGGCGTGCTGAACAACACGGAAGACTTGGTGGCCCGTCCGGTTACCTCTACCGAAAGTATGTTGCAAGGGCAGTTAGCGGGTGTTACCGTACAAGCGAACGGTGGAGACCCAACGGCTACACCCTCAATCGTGATCCGTGGACAGGGCTCACAGAATGGCGATAACGTATTATGGGTTGTTGACGGTGTTCCCGGCGCACCCATCGCCTCTATGAATGATATCGAGACGATTGTCGTCTTAAAAGATGCTGCCTCTGCCGCTATCTATGGAGCGCAATCCGGAGCCGGCGGTGTTATCTTGGTAACCACCAAGAAGGCGAAAGAGGGCAAGACCTCGTTGAGCTATGACGCGACTTTCGGTGTTCGTAAAGCTAGCAACGTAATCGAGCCGTTAAATGCGGAAGAGCAACTCGAGATGCGAAAACTGTCTTACGCAAACGCGGGGCTTACATTGCCGACCGGTTGGGATTTGACCAAGAACCCATGGGTAGGTACCACACGTACCAACTGGATGGACGAGATCTTCCGCACCGCTTTCTACCAACGCCATAACGTAGCCTTGAATGTTGGTTCCGAGAATGCCTCCAACCGTGTTTCATTTGCTTACGATAACGATGAAGGTGTATTGATCAATACTTTCAACAAGAACCTTTCACTTCGTTACAACGGTAAATTCAAATTGAATAAATGGGTGACCATCACCGAAGACGTGGTTTGGAAAAACAACGAAAGCCGTTCAAAAGATACCGACAGTGGTTATACGGGAGTTGTCGCGGCGGCTATGTATATGCCTGCCAGCGCTACGGTTTACAATCCGCTGGATGGTACTTACGGTGGAACAACGACCGAAGACCCGGATTACATCGCCAAATATGGCTCCAACTTCGCGGATATCCACGGAGACGCTGTCAATCCGGTTCGCTTGCTGGAAGCGGAAAACCGCTATGACCGAACCAGCGACATCTGGAGTACGACCAGTCTGGAACTAGCGAATATCGTTACCGGCTTAAAGTTCACGAGCCGTTTCACTTACAACCTGAAGAATAATCTATATAAGAACTTCAGTCCGATCCGTGACGAGGTGGGAAAACCCTCCTTGACAAATAATCTGGATGAAACGACTTACCGTGCAGACGCATGGAAAACGGAAAACACATTGACTTACGACAATACGTTTAATGACATGCACACCGTGGGTGTCTTACTATCCACTACGGCCGACCATTACAGCAAGCGAGGGCTAGAGGTTAATGGAAAAGATTTATCGGACGAATCCACTTATTTACAATATCTATCCTATGCGAATTCTGTTTCCGCTACCGATTATTTGACCGGTCCTGACGCAAACGTATCCTTGATCGCCCGTCTGGCTTATTCCTTCAACGATCGTTACTTCGTTACAGCCTCTTGGCGTCGTGATTACGCAGGCCGTCTACCTAAAGATAATAACTATGGCGACTTCCCTGCCGTAACAGCCGGATGGAAAATCTCTAATGAATCTTTCTTCCCGAAAAGCGAGACACTGAATTTATTGAAGATCCGTGCTTCTTGGGGACGTGTCGGTAATCTAGGATCTATCGGTTACAATTACAAATCAGCTTTATTAGGTAAGAATTATTGGTCGGAGCAGGCACAGTACGGCGTAGAATCGAACAAGATTTGGGGAAACTTCGTCTATAACTCTACCGCATTAAATCCCAACTTAACATGGGAAACTTCCGAGCAATGGGACTTAGGTCTAGATGTGAACATGTTCGACAATCGCTTGAGCATGGCATTCGACTATTTCGACAAACGCACGTTCAACTTGATCCAGTCGCAAACGATGAACTGGCCGGGAACGATCGGTATCGATGCCATGTTAGTCAATCAAGGTGAAGTCCGCAACCGAGGTTTCGAGGCACAAATCAATTGGAACCAACAAGTAAATAAAGATTGGTCGTACTTCGTTTCCGGAAACTTCTCTTATCTAAAGAACTGGGTTTCTGATATTGGGGTAAAGAACGCAGACGGAACCCCGGGCGTTTGGACAGGTATCACCAAAAATGATGCATATTTCGATGGAAGTTATCGTAACCTTCCATATATGTATCAAACAGCCGAAGGAGAACCGCTGGCCTCTTTCTATCTGATCAAGACTGACGGCATTTTTCAAAGCGACGCAGAGGCAGCCGCTTATGTAAACAAAGACGGAAAACGAATCCAACCGGACGCTGTAGCCGGCGATTTGAAATTCGTCGATGCCAATGGTGATGGAGTCATCAATGATGAAGACCGTCAATACTGCGGTAGCGCTACACCTAAAACTACATTCTCATTCTCCGGAGGATTCACTTGGAAGAAGCTTTCCGTAAGCGCTATGTTCCAAGGCGTAGGTGGAGCACAAGCTTTATATGTAGGTAAATATATGGCCTTAAGCGATGTAGAAGGAAACTTCAACCGCTCAAAAGAGATCATGAACGCTTGGAGTCCGTCGAATACAGGGTCGAATATTCCACGCTTATCGAAAAACGACCCGAATAGCAACTTTAGCACACCGTCTGATTGGTATCTGGAGAATGCTTCTTACTTGCGTTTGAAGAACTTCACCGTATCCTATGACTTGAGTGATGTTATCCGGAAATGCGCTCACCTGCAAGAACGCAACAGCATGATGTCGGTTTACCTTAGCGGTGAGAACCTCTTCACGATCACGAACTATTCAGGAATGGACCCGGAAACCGGCGGTTGGGATGCCTTGAAGTATCCGGTTTCACGCGTATTCTCTGTCGGAGTCAAATTGACATACTAATCGGGTGTTTTAAAAGATATTCATATTAACAAAGGATCAAAATGAAAAGATATATTACAGTATTAGCATTATCCGCATTGGTTTGTAGTTCTTGTAGCGATTTCCTCGACGTTCAGCCGGAAGGAAACGCAACTACAACCTCCTATTTCTTGAATGATCAACAGGCCATTGATGCCATTGACGGATTATATGAAAGATTCCATCAAGAAGGTTGTTACGGCCGTGAGTTATTCTGGGAACAGGGAGCCGCATGCGACATTGTTTGGGGACGTACACGCGGTTATAACTCTTTGGCGACCTTAGCCTATACCGGTGATGAATCTCCTCTAAGAGATGTATTCAGCCGTATGTATTCTACTATGTCCCGTGCGAATTGGATCATCCAAGAATTAGTGAAGAAAGAAAAGGGAACGACGCTGACCGCCGTCGAGAAACGCAGCTTGGGCGAAGCTTACTTCAGTCGCGGCTGGGCACATTATCTGATCGCTTATCGGTACGGTACGGATAAACAAGGAGTACCTTTCGTACGTTACGAGGACTTCCCCGACGATTACGACAACTCCATACCGCCTCAGCAAGCTACCGTTATGGACAATTATAAACTGATCATCGAAGATATGGACAAGGCAATCGCCTACCTTCCAAACTTCGAATCCTATGACGCCGACAACCGGGGCCGGGCACATCAGGCTGCTGCCGTGGCGTTCAAAGCGAAAACTTATGCTTACTGGGCTACTTGGGATGCTACCCAATGGAACAACGTCATCGAGATGGTCAATCAATTGGAGAACAACTACAATCGAGATCTAGCTCCTACATTCGCGGAACTATTCTCGTCTGACTTGAAAGATTATTGGAACGCCGAATATCTCTGGACTATTCCGAGTATCGGCGGCGCACTACCGGGCGGTACCGAATTCCCGGGCATTATCCTTGAGAACAAAGGATGGGGCAAATATAATGGTTGGGGGCAGATGAAGCCCTCTTACGACATCTACGAAGAAATGGCGAAAGATGGTAAAGGTAATGACCGTTTAGTACGTTCAATCTTGGAATACAACCAAGAGTTCCCGTTCTTCGGCGAGACACGCAAGTTCTGGTCTACCTCCGATCTTGAAGCTGGTTTCATGATCAATAAATACATGGACGCGTTCAAATACTCAGACCCTGTAGGTGAAGGAGCCGTGAGTGCTAACGGAGACTGGCCTACGGTCCGTGTCAATTTCCCGATCATCCGTTTCGCAGAAATGTTATTGTTCCGTGCCGAGGCATATTTAATGACAGGCCAAGCCGATAAAGCAACCGCAGATATCAACCGTATCCGCCTACGCTCCAACTTGACACCGCTTACCGGTACCGCCACGATGAAGGATCTATATCACGAACGCCGTTGTGAATTAGCTTTTGAGTTTACAGATCATCTATTCGACTTAAAGCGTTGGAACCGTTCTTCCAATACCGACATAAAGACATTGGCCGATAAAGAGTTGAACGCACATCCACGTATCCGCAGATATGAAGACCGGGCGAATCCGGAATCCGCGTTCACGATTATTGGTTACGAAGATTACACCAACAAAAACGCATATCAAGCGCATATGATGGTATTCCCGTATCCAAGTGAAGAGATTACTAAATCGAATGGTCAATTGAAGCAGAACGAGGGATATTAACCGGCTCCTTTAAACCGATCAAGGTACGAATAAGATTCATTACGGGCTGTCTCAGAAAATGAAACAGCCCGTGTTATTTTCTACCGGGTAAAAACGCATATCTCAAATAGGTAGCTTACCTTTGCCAATTGTATACTATATATTAAACAAAAAATATACCATGAGATTAATTCAAACGCTTTCTTCTTGCTTGTGTACAGGAATAATAGCCTTATTCACGGCCTGTAGCCAAGCTCCACAATCCCCCATCGATTCCGTGGATCCGTTTATCGGCACGGGATTTCACGGACACACGTATCCCGGGGCCACGGCTCCCTACGGAGCGGTCCAACTAAGCCCGGACACCCGGAAAGGTAATTGGGACGCTTGTTCTGGCTATCATTACAGCGATTCTACCTTAATGGGTTTCTCCCATACCCATTTAAGCGGTACGGGATGTATCGACCTAGGCGATATCCTATTCCGCCCGTCTCTCCAGACACCTTTAGCGTTCTCACATTCGGACGAGAAGGCTTCCCCGGGTTACTACTCGGTGAATCTCAGGGAGGCAGGTGTATTAGCGGAACTTACCACGACCCCGCATGTCGGGATACACCGATATACCTATAAAAAAGGGATAGAGGCTACGTTGGTGGTTGATATGGACCATTTATTGGATAACGAATATATATACGAAGGCTGGGTTAAGCAAACCGGGGAGAATGAGCTTACCGGTATGCGGCGTACCCGGGGCTGGGTAGACAATCAGTATGTCTTCTTTGTAGCGCAATTCTCGCAACCCTTCTCTTCCATGGAACAGCCTTCCGAACGGCAAGCCGTACTTACCTTCGATACGACTACCGGAAAACCCATCGTCTGCAAAGTCGGGGTATCGATCGTAAATGAGGAGAACGCCCGTCTGAACCTTGAGCAAGAGACGGATTCCTATGGCTTTGATTTCGACGCCATCCATCAAGCGACACGCTCCGACTGGGAAAAAGAGCTGGACGTTATCACGGTAGAAGGAGGCACCGAAGCCGAGCGCACGAATTTCTACACGGCGCTATACCATAGCAAGATCATCCCGAATATAGCGAGCGACGTGAACGGACAATACCGCCGTCACGACATGAGCGTAGCGACGATCCCGGCAGGTCGCCGCCAATTCTCCACCTTCTCCACTTGGGACACCTTCCGGGCCTGGCATCCGATGATGACTCTGTTGGATACTACCTTGGTGAATGATATGGTACAGTCTCTCTTGGATATGTACGACGCCAGCGGCGAGCTTCCGTTATGGCCCTTATCGGCAGGCGAGACCGGGACCATGATCGGTTATCACTCCACATCGATTATAGCGGACGCTTATTTAAAAGGTATTCGCAGATATGACGCGGAACACGCTCTCGAAGCGATGAAGATCTCCGCTGAGAAGAATAAGAAAGGAGCGGATTTTTATATAAAGGAAGGCTTCATCCCGACGAATATCAAGAAAGAATCGGTTTCCTGCCTATTGGAATTCGCCTACGATGATTGGTGTATCGCACAAATGGCGAAAGCTTTAGGACATATGGATGATTATGAGACGTTCATCAAGCGCTCCCAGAATTTTATCAACGTATTCGACGGTAGTACCCGGTTCTTCCGGGGCAAACGGCAGGATGGGAATTGGGAGACTCCTTTCGATCCATTCGCCATCGGACGTTCCTATACGGAGGCTACGGCCTGGCAATATCGTTTCTTTACCCCGCATGACGTATATGGATTGACCCAGTTGTTCGGAGGCCGGGAGGCGTTCATCGCTGATCTGGATAGCTTATTTATGGTTACCTCCGAGGTAGTCGGCGATCTAGTAGACGTTACAGGATTGGTCGGTCAATACGCGCATGGCAACGAGCCTAGCCACCACATGGCTTACCTATATAGCTATGTGGGCCAGCCCTGGAAGACACAGGAATGGACCCGTCGCTTGCTGGACGAGATGTACCAGCCCACGCCGGAAGGCATCATCGGCAATGAGGATTGCGGCCAGATGTCCGCTTGGTATATCTTGAGCAGCCTCGGCTTCTACTCCGTATGTCCGGGTAGCAACCAGTTTATCCTAACGACCCCGTTGTTCGATAAGGCGAACATGAAGCTGGGCAATGGCAAGACATTGGTCATTACCGCCAACCAGCCGGATAAGAACAAGTATATCACGAAGGTTACCTTAAACGGCGAGGAGATATCGCATTGCTACATCACCTACGACCAGTTGATGCAAGGAGGTACACTGGACTTTACGCTCTCGGCGACACCGGACAAGCGTTGGGGAACCGCTCCCGAGTACGCTCCCTATTCCTATACGGAGCAACCGACCGTCTCTATCCCTTACATAGCGAATGATCTGGATTTGTTTGAAGGAGAGATTACGGCGGAACTAAAATCCACGACACCCGAGGCGGTTATCCATTACACGCTTGACGGATCGGAACCGGATGAGAACGCTCCGGTATACAGCGAGCCATTCGTCCTAAAAGAGACCACGATTATCAAGGCCAAAGGATATAAAAAGGGATTCGTACCCAGCCGTACGTACTCGATCCAAGCGACAAAAGCCGTATTACGCCCCGCGTTATCCATACAGCCTACGAAGCATGGGGTAGCTTATACCTATTACGAAGGAGAGTTCCAATGGGTAGCCGATCTGCAAAAGGCGAAGGTGGTCGAGACCGGAACAATACCTGAGCCTTCTATCCTGAACGCTAAATTGCCAGATCATTTCGGTTATATCTTCACCGGATATATATACGCCCCGGAAGATGGAGTCTATGAGTTCAGTACCCGCTCGGATGACGGTAGCGTCCTCTATATCGGCAAAGAAAAGGTAGTGGACAATGATGCCTCCCACGCCGCCATCGACGCGACGGGACGCATCCCCTTACAAAAAGGCTACCACCCCTTCGCCTTGCATTATTTCGAGGATTACGAGGGTGAGTACCTAGGCTGGAGCTGGCGTACGCCAAGCATGTCCAAACTAGACGCGATCCCAACAGAGAACCTTTATATAAATTGATAATATTAAATACTGAATCATATGAGAAGAACAACTCTATCCGTGCTATCCGCCTTAGCCATCCTGCTATCCGGCATGATCGTTCCGGAGGCCGCGGCACAAAGTCGCCGAGACAAAGAACAAACGTATGTACTAGAGAAACCTTACGAGGTCAAGAAACTAGTCCCCCCTACCGGAAAGAAAATAAAGAACGTGATCCTAATGATCGGCGACGGCATGAGCCTTATGCACATGTATTCCGCTTGGACCGCCAACCGGGGCAAGCTCTGGCTGGACAACTCCCAATACACCGGCCTCTCGAAAACCTATTGCGCCAACCGCCTCATCACCGACTCCGGAGCCGGAGGTACCGCACTGGCCACCGGCCATAAAACGAACTACCATATGGTAGGCGTAGACCCGGAAGGCAAGCCCTTGGAATCTTTGGCTACCTTGGCGAATAAGAAAGGCCTGTCAAGCGGCATCGCCGTTACCTGTCGCCTATGGGACGCTACGCCCGCCGACTTCTGCTGCCACAATACGGATCGCGACGCCGAGGCCGAGATCGTAGCGGATTACGTGAACTGTGGCGTCGATTACGTATTCGGCGGCGGCTCCAAGCTATTCGAGAACCGTGCGGACGGTCGCGATTTGTTCAAGGAATTAAGGGAGAAAGGTTACCAGACTCCCCGTAGCTGGGAGGAACTGGCGAAGATTCAAAAAGGCAAGGTATTCTGCGTTACCGATACCGTAGACACCCCGCTTCCCGCCGAGCGAGGCGATCTCTTGGCTCGTGCCTCGATGAAAGCGATCGATCTGCTGGGACAAAACCCGGAAGGTTTCTTCCTGATGGTAGAGGGCTCCCAATTGGATGATTACGGACATTTCAACGATATCGACCTGTTGATGCAAGAGACACATGATTTCGACCGTACGATCGGACGTATCTTCGAATGGGCCGCCCAAGACGGTGAGACATTGGTTGTCGTAACCGCCGATCACGAGACCGGTGGCCTTACCTTGGTGGACGGGGATCTGAACGAGGGCCGTATCGTTTGTAAATTCTCCACCGGAGGGCATAGCGGCGTGATGGTTCCCGTTTACGCTTTCGGCCCGGGTGCCGAGAACTTCACGGGTATCTTCGAGAATACGGATATCTTCTGGAAGATCAAAAAGCTCCTGAATCTATAATCAAACAGTATTCATCCGATGGAGAGTATAACAGGGCTATCCCGCTAGTCAAGTACCGCAGTACCCCTGCCCAAGTACCGCAGTACTTTGGCTGAGAGGACAGCGGTACTTGACTAGCAGGACAGCAGTACTTGACTAGCAGTACTACAGTACCCGGCCGGGAGGACTGTGTTCACCGACTGAGGCGCGCCTTCTCCCTCTCTCCCCCAATAAATATCATAAAGAATGACAACAAGACGAAACTTCTTAAAGCAATCCCTTCTTGCGGCAGGCGCAGCCTCCGTTCCCGCCGGGAACCTTTTAGCGCAAGAGAAAATGGAAGAGAAACGACCCAAGTACAATCTTCCTTACAAGAACACCTACCTGAAGGAACCCTTCGTGACCGAGAACGAGTTCCGGACAGCGAAACCGGAGACCATCACGCCCGGAACCTTCGAGGAGGCCAAGCAAATCCTCCCGGACCCGACTTGGAGCGGACACGAGAAGGAAATCGAGATGTACTGGAAGGCTTGGCAAATCGGCATCGGCAACATCAAGGCCCCGGAACCGGATTCCGGTTTCGTATGCAGTTACCTCGATGTCGCCTACAACGGCAATATCTTCATGTGGGACTCCGCCTTCATGATGATGTTCGCCCGTTTCGGTACCCGCTTCTTCCCCTTCCAACGTACGTTAGATAATTTTTACGCCAAACAACATCCGGACGGTTTCATCTGCCGGGAGATCAAGGCGGACGGAGCGGACTGTTTCGAGCGTTACGATCCGACCAGCACCGGACCGAATATCCTCCCTTGGAGCGAGATCGTCTATTATAAGCAGTTCGGCGATATGGACCGCCTACACAAGATATTCCCCGCCCTTTGCGCTTATTATAAATGGTTGAAGCTAAACCATACGTGGCGCAACGGTACGTATTGGACCAGCGGTTGGGGTACCGGCATGGACAACATGCCCCGGGTGGAACCGAAATACAATCCGATATACAGCCACGGCCATATGATCTGGCTGGACGTTTGCTTGCAACAATACTTCACCGCCGGGCATCTGCTTGAGATGGGTTTCTATCTGGAGCGTTGGCAGGAGATCGAGGAGTTCGAGGACGAGCAGAAGATGCTAAAGAAGTATATCAATGAGAACCTATGGGACGAGAAGGAACATTTCCTTTTCGATCAATACGCCGACGGAAGCCTTTCCTCCACCAAGGGAATCTACGCGTACTGGGCCTTATTGACCGATGTCCTGTCCAAGGAACGCATGGACGCTTTCGTGGCCGAGCTGGATAACAAGGAGACATTCAACCGCCTGCACCGCGTCCCTTCCCTTGCCGCCAACCATCCTAAATACAAGGATAACGGCCGCTACTGGCAGGGTGGCGTATGGCCGGGAGCGAACTATATGGTGATTACCGGCCTATTGCAACAAGGCTATCGTAAATTGGCTTACGAGATCGCACGCAACCATTACGATAACGTCCTAAAGGTGTATAAGAATACCGGTACGTTCTGGGAATACTACGCTCCGGAACATGAGGAGCCGGGCTTCATGGCTCGCCCGAATTTCGTGGGCTGGGGCGGACTGGCACCGATCTCCGGCTTGATCGAGCAAATCTTCGGTATCCGCTCCAATGTGTACGAGAAGAAATTGACCGTAGACGTGAACTTGACGGAGGCTTATGGTATCGACCGTTATCCTTTCGGCCTCGACGGTCTGGTAGCGATCAAAGTCAAGGCCCGTTCTTCCGCTACCCAAGAGCCGCAGGTAGAAATTACCAGCAACGTCCCCTTGGAACTAACCGTCCTTTGGGGCGACAAACAGAAGACGGCTAACGTAAAACCCGGCACGCAAACCATATAAAACAGTAAATCCATCAAACATCCAGTTGTAGAGACGGTGCGTGCCCCGTCTCTACAACTAGACTCAAAAAACAATTAGTATATGAAACAGATTCTATCCTTATTTATCACCTCCCTCGCCCTCTGTACGGCTTGCTCCTCCCCGAAGGGATCGGACACAGTTCAAGTGGCGGAGACAACCACGGAGCAGACGATTCAAAAAGCCTCCTCCGCGATTCATTACAACGCCTTCTCGCACAACGATTATTGGCGGGAGAGACCTCTGCTGGACGCCTTGTCCTTCCGCTTCAACTGCGTGGAGGCCGACCTGTGGCTGATCGATGGCGAGCTATACGTTTCCCATGACCGCCCGGAACCCAACCCGGCCATTACCTTCGAGAACCTATACCTCAAGCCGCTCGTGGCCCGCATACAAGCGAATGGAGGTAAGGTCTATCCCGATAGCGATCGTCCTTTCTACCTGATGGTGGATTGCAAGGCACAAGGCGAAGAGATGTACAAGCTATTAAAGAAACAGATGGAGCCTTACAAGGAATATTTCTGTTCCGTCGATAACGGCGAATATAAAGAAGGTGCCGTCCTCTTCTTCCTTTCCGGTGACCGTCCGAAAAACAGCCTGCCGAAAGAGAACAGCCGCTTCACCTTTCTCGACGGACAAATAAAGGATCTGGGACAGGGCATCCCTGCTTCCCTCGCCCCGGTCATAAGCGATAATTACTCCGATTTCTTCACTTGGAAAGGTGAAGGCGAGATGCCCGCCGACCAACTACAGAAGATGCGTGAGATCATCCGGAAAGTCCACGATGAGGGAAAACTATTCCGTTGGTGGGGCGCCCCGGATACCGAGCAGTTCAAACGCTTCTTCATCAAGGAAGGTGTAGACTTGGTAGGTGCCGACGATCTGAATGGGTTATACAACGTATTGAACGAGCGTTAAACGAGAAAATTACAATAGGCATTATAAGGTTGTTACAATGGGCATTCTAGCATCCTTACAACAGGCATCGTAACAGCCTTATAATGCCCATCATAGTTTTAACATATCACAACCGCTTTTATTCCAACCAAGGCTGCGGATTCAGCTTCGTCTTTTCCTTCCACAATTGGAAATGGAGGATCGTGGAATTACCATCTTCCGGATCTGAATAGATCCTTCCGATCGCTTGACGAGTAGAGACCCGGTCGCCCGCTTTCACATATACCTGACTCAAATTGCTATAAACCGTCAAGTAGTTACCATGACGAACGATTACGGAATTATTATACCCCGGCACCACGAACACACGCGTTACCTCCCCATTGAATACCGCACGGGCATCCGCCCCGGGTGAGGTCTGGATATCGATACCACTATTACTGGTACGAACATATTTCAACTCCTGATGCTGTTGCTCGCCGAATGTAGCGACGATCGTATGTCTTCCGGCCACCGGATACGGCAAACGTCCCCGGTTATTGGCGAAGTTATCGGACAATTGCTTCTCCGCCTTTGTCATCGCATAGCCCCCTTTCGTATCCGCCACACGTTCCTCACGGATCGGCTCGTTTTTACTCTCCGGTACGGGTTTACCCTTAGCGGCAGCTTGTTCACGGGCACGACGCTCACGTTCCGCACGTTCACGGGCGGCTTTCGCCTCGGCCTCGGCACGGGCGATCTCCTCGGCGATCAGCTTCTCTATCTGCCGATTCAAAGCCTCGGCTTGACGACGCTTCTTTTGGAGATCCGCCTTCAAATCCTTTTGTCTCTTATTCAATAGCTGGACTTCCTCTTTCTGAGAAGCTTCCTCACTTTCTAGCTTCTTACTCTCTTCTTGACGAGTTCCTAAAAGGGCACGCTTCTCGGCACGGGTCTTCTCCATCTCAGCTTGCTTGCGGCTGATCTCGGCCTGCTTTTCAACGATGTCATTCGCTTGCCGCTTCTGCCAATCCGCATATTCCCGCAAATACCGCATACGCCGCATGGATTGAGAGAAACTCTCGGCGGATAGGATAAACAACAATTTATCTTGCGAGCTATGGCGTTTATAAAGCCCTCGCATCGATTTACCGTAATTCGTCTGCTTATCGCCCAGTTCCCGTTTTAAGGTGCGCAACTGGCCTTGGATATTCAAGATATCTTTCTCGATCTCATCCAGCTCTTGATTCAATAAACTGATGACTTTCCTACGGGAAAGAATTTGTTTGGAGAGTAGATTCAAACGGTTCAGGGAAGTTTTAGCAGTCTGGGCCGTCTCTTGTAATAATTTATTCGTCTCCTCGATATCGGCCAACGCCTCCTTGCGCTGCTGCTCCAACTGACGGACAGCAGCGGATTTCTGACCGTAAACCACGGTAGATAAAGACAATGCCAATAGAACGATCCAGACGTACCTCATGATAGATTATTGATTCAGATTCGTAATCGTTTTCAATACTTGCGCAAAGGTAATACGCTTATATTTAGAAGGAACTGAGAAATCCAACTTGAGCGGCTCGTCCAGTTGGATACGGGAGTAATGGATCTTCACCCCACCCTCGGGATTCCCGTTCTTCAACACCTGCACATCCATCAACATCGGGAACGGCTGCCGATCCACCAAGCGAAAATCCTCGTACAGCCATTGCAAGGCATAACGATCGGAAGGGTCCGCCACATAGGTAGAGAGAAGTTTCTCCTCGCCGTCCGCCTTAAAGGTATAGAATAGCCCCATGGCATCCTTTGTCTTGATCTCGGCTACCGGACCTTCTTGATTCAGCTTAAACCGATTATAATGCTTACGGGAAACACCTTGCTCCCCCGGGATAAACAGATGATTCGTGAAAAGAGCCTGCAAATTGTAGAAGTTGAACTCGATCGGAGTCTGTCCTTGCAAATTGGAATAATTCTCGATCATATAGCGTTTATTCATGCGGTCTACCACTTTGATCGTATCCCGGCTCAACTCGATACGGAAGATCTCGATCCCGAGAAATGGCTGTACCGACAGCTGGAAAGCACTATCCTTGACCATCTTCATATCCACCCGAGAGCTCATTTGCTTACCGGGGATATCCAGATCCACGTTCAACCGGGCCGTCAAGGTACGGAACTGGAAGGATTGATCCTCCACCGACTGGAAGAACTCATTATGAGCCTTCACGCTAGCGGATTCCACCGTCCCGACTTTCTTGGACGATTTACAGCCTGTCAACATCGAAAGTAAAAGACCTCCACATAACAGGAAGGTCAAGAAATAGTCTCTTTTCATTTCGCGTTCTCGTCTTCTATATATTGTTGCTCGGCGATCTTACGGTTCAAGATCTCGGAATCCTTCCCCATCTCTTTCGCCTTTTTCCATTGCTCCACCGCTTTTTCCTTATCACCGTTCATGAAAAGGATGTCCCCATAATGATCCACGAGTTCGGCGCTCTTTGTCTTATCTTTCTCCAAAGCGCTCTCGATATAGATTTTCGCCAAGGTATAGTTTCCTTGTACGAAGAAGATCCAAGCGTAGGTATCCAGATACGTGGCGTTGTCCGGTTCCAGCTTGATACATTGGGCGCTCATACGCTCCGCCTTCTTCAAGTCTTTCTTCTCCAAGGAAAGGAAGTAACTGTAGTTGTTCAGTACGACCACGTTCTTGTCATTGTACTTCAATGCCTCATCGTACGCTTTATACGCTTGATCCAATTGCCCCATCTGGTAATAAATATCGCCGATCTGGCCGTAGAAATCCGATTTCAGCGGCAGGTTCTCCTTCGGAATGATATTCAAGCCCGCATAATAGGTATTCAAGGCTTCTTGATATTTCTGTTGTTGGTAGTAAGCGATACCCAGATAGAAGTAATATTCCGGCGACTCGGGGAAAAGCTCCATACAAGCCGTACAGATACGGATGACCTCCGGGATATCCTCCCCTTTCAAAGCCAGATTCAGCAATTGCTGCCAAGCCCCGGCGTTACTCGGTTCCATCTCGGTTACCAACTGGAACTGGAATTTCGCCTCCTCTGTCTTTCCTTGGGCCATCAAGAGACCGCCATACATCAGCTTTAAGTCAATATCCTCCGGATGTTGCTCCAAAAGAGTTTGGAATAAATGGTTTGCGTTCTCGGTTCCCTGCTTCGTTTGTTGCAGTTTCAAGATATACCGGGAAAGGATGTTCACTTTCGTCTCCACGTCCAGCTTCTCGTTTACCAAAGCGCTACGGATTTGCTGCTCGGCGGCCTCCTTATCCCCTTTCGCCTCGTAGTAATTGGCCATAGAGACGATATAATAAGGGTCAGTCGGATCAATCTCATTCGCTTTTTGATAGCAAGCCAAAGCCTTGTCCATCTCCCCGTTTTCCAAATGAAGATCGCCCAATACGATCTGGTAACGGGCCTCCATAGGATATTTAGCCGCTAGCTTCTCGATCTCCTTGAAAGCCTCTTCCGGTTTCTCCAACTGGACGTACAGTTTGTATTTCTGCATGGAGATCGCCTCGTTCATACCCATAACCGACTCCAATGCGTCATAAGCCTCGATCGCCTTCCCGATCTCGCCGGCTTGCGTCAAGGCATCGGCCAGATAATAATTCAGCTCCTCCTTCTCCGGATAATCACGAACCAATTCCTCGTACTCCTCGGCGGCTTCGCCATACATACCCAGATTCCGGGTGATAGACGCCAATGCCATTTTATACGTGAAATTATCCTTGCTGTTGGCTACGGCTCTTTTCAACATCTCGACCGCTTTCTCCGGACGGTTCAACTGTACATAAAAAGAAGAAAGCTCATACAAGACCGGAGCCGCCGTCGAGTCAATCGCCAAACAATGGTTGAAGGCATCATAAGCGGCGTCGAATTTCCCGGCATTCTTCAAGTTCAAGCCCTCATAAAAGAAGTAATCGAATTTACGTTGATCCTTCTCCGTTTCTGTAGCACCAGCCGGGAGCACAGCGACCAACGAGAGGAAAGAGATGAGATATATCAGTTGCTTAAACATCCTATTATTCTTGTTAACCTTATTATTCTTATTCTTTTCCGGTATGACCGAATCCCCCGGCTCCCCGCTCCGTATCATCCAACGTCTCCACGAGTTCCCAATCCACATGGCTATGAGCGGCTATAACCATTTGGCAGATACGCTCACCATCATTCACCGTAAAAGGCTCGGAAGATAGATTCACGAGAATGATACCGATCTCCCCCCGATAATCGGCATCGATCGTACCCGGCGTATTCAGCAGGGTTATCCCATGCTTTAAAGCCAGCCCGCTACGAGGACGCATCTGGGCCTCATAGCCTTCCGGCAGCGAGATATAAAGTCCGGTCGGGATTAATTTACGTTCCAACGGTTTCAACACAACCGATTCCGACAAATTCGCCCGGATATCCATCCCGGCAGATAAAGGAGTCGCATAACCCGGCAGCGGGTGATGCGATTTATTGATAATTCTTACTTTCATATATTATCTTATTTTCTTTATTCCCGAACGGAGACTATTCGGATTACACCGAGTGCTCCAAAACGAAGCGATAAAGACCATATCATCATCTATATAATAAATAACCTTATAATTCTTATGAACAACCAAACTGCGATACTCTCGTTTAAGCCCTCTCAAAGCAGGTTCAATCTTACCTAAACGAGGGAAAACAGACAGCCGCTCATTTGTTCTCTGCACTTCGTCCACAAAACGAATCACGGCCTTTTCCCCAAAAGCAAGAAAACCAAACGATATCGCTTCCTTAAACAACACCTTAGCCTCATCAAGCCAAACTACTTGCATAAGAACGGATATTCATTTCTTAGCTCTTGAAAGACTTTCTCGCTCGGGGTAAAACGTCCAGCGACACGATCCTCTTCAGCCCTCCCTAGACTTTCTTTCAATTGAGCGATCGAATGAGGTAATGCCGGTACATCTCCAAACAAACTATCAGAAACCTCTTGTCTTTCTTGAAACTTTACTTTTACTTTTCTTACAGCATCAAGAATCGCTTCCATAAGCTCCTCATTACCTAAGGCACTCATGGTTTCCTCTATATATACATATTTCAATTCATTTACTGTCATACTTCTTAATAGGTTCTAATCCTTGATCTCCACAAAGGTAATGAATTAACTAATTAACCCAATCCCCGTTCTCTTTTATTAACTGAACTAAACGTTCTACAGCGTCTTCCTCGGGGATATTCTTGAGGACACATTCCTTACCTTTATACAGGCTGATTTGTCCACGTCCGGCACCCACATAACCATAGTCGGCATCGGCCATCTCGCCGGGGCCGTTTACGATACAGCCCATGATACCGATCTTCAAGCCTTTTAAATGGGAAGTAGCCTCCTTGATACGAGCGATCGTTGTTTGCAGGTCGTACAAGGTACGTCCGCAACTCGGACAAGAGATATATTCCGTCTTACTGATACGGGTTCTTGTAGCCTGCAAGATCCCGAACATACAGCGATCCGAGACAACCGCCTCGCATCCCTCATTGTGCAGCATCAAGCCATCCCCGAAACCATCCAGCAAAAGCGTACCGAAATCGGCGGCGGATTTCAGTTGCAACAACTCCACATCCGTCTCCCGGAAATCACGATGCAAGACAACCGGCACGTCACAACCCGCCATCAGCAATTTATGCATAGCCGCACGTTGCGAGCCAACCCCATTCCGATGATGTGTACTTAATAAAACCACCACGGTCTTATCCGCTTTCAAGATCTCCAACATACGATCCGTAAGATCCATATACGTCAGACGGATAAACTTAAGCGGACAATCGTAATCCTTTAACTCCTCCGCTTCCGAGGCGATGAAGCAAGGAAAAGCATTCGGACGCTCTTTCCAAAAATGAGCGTCTACCAATAAACGGAAATTATCCGGCAAATTATCCGGATCTTCCTTTCCTATATATATATAGTCCGGCAAGGACAAATGATCAAACTCAAAATCCCCGTTACTACGATCGGAGATCACGACTGGCGGGAAAGTACCTCCGATACCCTCCACCACACGGCTTATACGACGGCATGTCGCCACCGTATCGAAACCGGGAGCCATCGAAGCCTCGATAGGACGATGATTTTCCCGTTCCCTAATATAATCCACCAATTTACGCGCTACCGGCATTTCCGCCTCGGGGTCCTCACTCAAGGAAACCCGGATCGTATCACCGATACCGTCACATAGAAGCGTACCGATTCCGACAGCGCTCTTGATACGCCCGTCCTCACCGTCACCCGCCTCCGTTACCCCAAGGTGCAAGGGGTAATGCATATTCTCGGCCTCCATCGTACGAACCAACAACCGCACGGTCCTTACCATGACAACGGTATTGGAAGCCTTAATCGAAATAACCACATCCGGGAAATTCTCCTCCCGGCAAATGCGAAGAAACTCCATACAACTCGCTACCATCCCCTCGGGCGTATCACCATAACGGCTCATGATACGATCGGAGAGCGAGCCATGATTCACACCGATACGAATAGCGGTGCCATGTGCCTTACAAATATTCAAGAAAGGGACGAACCGCTCACGGATCCTCTCGATCTCGGCGGCATATTCCTCATCCGTATATTCAAGATGGCTGAATGTCTTTACCTTATCTACATAGTTTCCCGGATTGATACGTACCTTTTCCACCTCACCGGCGGCGGCATCAGCCGCTCTAGGATTAAAATGGATATCAGCGACCAAAGGAGTCGTATACCCTTGCTCATTCAATTGTTTACGAATCTCGCCCAAGTTTCGGGCTTCCCGTTCCCCCTGTGCCGTAAAACGCACATACTCAGCTCCCGCCTCGATCATACGGATCGCTTGAGCTACCGCCGCCTCCGTATCCATCGTTGATACATTAGCCATGGATTGAATACGGATAGGATTCTCACCTCCCATGGGTGTGTCACCGATTTGGGCAACGGATGATTTACGGCGGTTGTAATTAAAGTAAGCCATTGTTAATTGAAAATTGAGAATTGAAAATTGAGAATGAGTGTTGAGAACTGAAAACCTAAAGAGAGACTTTCTCCTTAATTTTCAATTCTCAACTTTCAACTTTCAATTAATTAGTTTTGTATTTAAAAGAAACCTTAGCCAACTCCTCGTTAGCCTTCACGATTTTCTTCTTCAAATCCTCCTTATAAGCGGATAGCTTCTCCTGAAGTTGCTCGTCGCCGACGGCAAGCATCTGCACCGCAAGGATACCAGCGTTCAAAGCGCCATTGATGCCGACAGTAGCCACAGGGATTCCCGGAGGCATCTGTACGATAGCCAACAAGGCATCCATACCGTCCAGCGTAGAGTTAATAGGCACGCCGATCACGGGAACCGTCGTCATGGAAGCGATCACACCGCAAAGATGAGCGGCCATTCCGGCAGCGGCGATGATAACCTTGATTCCACGTCCTTTAGCTCCTTTGGCGAAAGCCTCCACCTCAGCGGGAGTACGGTGTGCGGATAGAGCATGCATCTCGAACGGGATCTCCATCTCATCCAAGAACTTAGCCGCCTTCTCCATAACGGGTAGATCCGAGGTACTACCCATGATAATACTTACAACAGGTGTCATTCTTATTTAGCGATTAATTTTTGATAGTCGTCAGCGGATAATAGTTCCTCCAACTCAGAAGCGTCCGTAAGAGAAATCTTGATTAACCAACCTTTACCATAAGCGTCTTCATTAACCAATTCAGGAGCGTCTTCCAATTCAGCGTTTACTTCCAAAACCTCTCCGCTAACCGGCATGAAAAGATCGGAAACAGTCTTAACAGCTTCAATCGTACCGAACACCTCTTCTTGAGCGACGGTCTCCCCCTCTGTCGTAATGTCTACATAAACGATCTCACCTAGCTCGCCTTGAGCGTAATCAGTAATACCAACATAAGCTACGTCACCTTCTACACGAATCCACTCATGGTCTTTTGTGTACTTTAAATCTGCAGGAAAATTCATAATTTTAGTGTTTTTATTAGATGAATAAATAGATATAACTCATTAATGAGGCTACAAAGGTACATATAAATCCCAGACAAAACCCCGCATATACCTGCATTGGTGTATGCCTTTTTAAAAAGATACGCGAGGTACCTAATAAACCAGCCACGATCAACACGACTATAAAAGCCCAGTAGGGATTTATCATATGGATACGCGCCACTCCCATAATACCGCCCAGTAACCCGCCGATACCAATGGCATGCGCGCTAATCTTCCAAGCAAAATTGATGCATAAGGCGATTACCAAGGCTACGCAAGCCCCGATCAGCATCGCTAACAACCAAAACGGCATCAGCATCTTATACAGGAAAAAGATACATACCAAGATGGAAGTGATAAAAATCAGATAAGGAACCACTCGTTCCTTCCGGTCGGAAAGCTCTATATCGCCGGCCGCGCCATTTCTCACCAATAAGAAGATGAAAAGCCCGGGAACTATCGCTGTCGAAATAAAGGTACCTCCGGCAATCAGCAGCTTCACAGGTAACGGGTAAATGGCGAGAAATGTAAACATCAACGCCAACACGATCCCATAGGTTACCATAAGCAACGGATGGAACACGAAGGATATTATATTCGAGAATAGTTTCATACGCTTTTATATTTCTTTTCTCAGACGAGCTACCGGAATCCCCAGTTGCTCCCTGTATTTCGCTACCGTACGCCGGGCGATGACATATCCTTTTTCTTTCAGGATCGTAGCCAACTCCTCATCGGTCAACGGTTTTCGTTTATCTTCGGCATCTACATGTTCTTTCATGATCTTTTTCACCTCACGGGTCGAGATCTCCTCACCGGTATCGGTCTGCATAGACTCGGAGAAAAAGTATTTCAACGGATAAATACCGAAATTCGTTTGCACATATTTACTGTTACTTACCCGGGAAATAGTGGAGATATCATATCCCGCACGCTCCGCTACGTCTTTCAAGATCATGGGATGGAGGGTAGCCTCATCGCCTGTCAGGAAAAAGTCCCGTTGTAAATAGATAATCGCCTCCATGGTACGCTGCAAGGTCTCATTACGTTGCTTGATAGCGTCGATGAACCACTGGGCGGAATCCAACTTTTGTTTCACGAACTGTACGGCATCCCGCCTCTCAGCGGTTTGGTTCGCCTTATTCGCCGTATAATCCTGAAACATCTCGGCATACTCCCGGTTGATACGCATATCCGGTACCCCCCGGTTATTCATGCTCAAGATAAGCTCTCCATTATGCGCTTCCACCACGAAATCCGGGATGATCTGGCTCATCGCCACTTCCATAGAACCACCCCAACTACTTCCGGGTTTCGGATTTAACATAGTAATCTCGTGAATGACCTTCTTTAACGTTTCCTCATCGATATCGAGACCTCGTAAGATCTTATCGTAATGTTTGCGGGTGAACTCCTCGAAATATTCGGTCAAAACACGAATCGCCAAATTTGTAACCGGAGTATTCTCCTTCTTATCCAGCTGGATCAACAGACATTCTTTCAAGTCACGGGCACCTACCCCGGCAGGCTCAAAATCTTGGATGATATTCAAGATAGACTCGATCTCCTTCTCATCTACCTCTTGTCCGGCTTGGAAGATCAAATCGTCCGCTATCGCCGAAAGGTCCCGTCTCAAATAACCGTCATCATCGATATTTCCAATGATATACTCCGCTATTTTCATTTGCTTATCCGGTAAATCCCTTAATCCGAGCTGCTGTAACAGAAACTCATTCAAGGATTGGCTTACGGAGAAGGGGACATCCTCTTTCTGTTCCGCACGCTCGGTCATTTCCCGTAGCTTATAATCAGGTATATCGTCTTCCGTTAAATAATCTCCCAAAGAAAGGTCGGTCTCAGTATCAACAGAAGGGATCTCTTCTCCCCCCTCCTCGCTTTCAGTTCGTTCAAAATCATCAACAGGCTCTTTTCCTTCCTCCAAGGCTGGGTTATCTTCCAGCTCATGCTTCACACGTTCTTCCAACTCGATCGCGGGAAGCTCCAGAAGCCGTATCAACTGTATCTGCTGAGGGGATAGCTTTTGCTGTAACTTTTGTTGTAACTGTTGCTTTAACATAATCTAAATCATTGCACTGTAAGAGCAGGACAATCACCCGCCCTCTTATTTATCAACATGCAAATATAAGTTTTTAGTTTTAACAGTACAGCTATTAAACTATAATAGTTCTAAACAAGGTGCATGATGGACCCTAGCGACTTTAAAATCCTTCCTTCACGATCCGTTTGATCGGGAGGAAGAATCGTTCGATCAGGCGTAATTCTTCCGTTACGATCTACGCTGTATAGTACTCATCGGTGGGGACCAATGAGATATTCAATACCACGCCGTTTTTCACGAACACCCTTGGATCCAATTCTACCGTACTTACCCAAGATATTAGTCATTATTGTTGATCTTACCAATATCCTGCCGCAACACTCTTTGAGGGTATACGAAATCATTCTGTTGTTTGGGGATCTGTTTGCCCTACCCTTGATACATTACACAAGTCCATCTTACCCATGGCTATTTCATAATTAGATATAGGAGAACATAAAACTCTATATAAGCAGTTTTTGCATGGTTCTATTTTATTTCTAGTTTGTAGCCAATAAGATCCTTCGGCAATCTCTTTATAAATAAGATTTTTTATACCATGATCAATATTACCTATGGAATTAGCGTTTACGTTAGGTAAAATATCGCCATTCGATAAGACGGTAAGTTTCCCAAAGAAATTTGAATTAAGAGTTTGGCGCATGAATATTTCTCGTTTGTCCAATTCCTCGACTAAGATGTCATCTTTGTCTTGAAAGATGTTTTTCCTGAAAAAATCTTGGTTGGTTCCATTGAAATAAGGATATATAAATACGTTCTCCAAGTTATGCATGGAAATAAAATTGGCGAGAAAGGAAAACTCACTCTCACCTTCAACTGAAAAAATGCATTCCAAGTTCTTGTCATGGAGAAATGGAAGAGCCGCCAATTGATTCAGTCGCTCCGTATCTCCAATCAGTAATCCGATATTGCCCCCTGAATTTATCAAATGAGCTATCTTACGTTCATGGTCGAGAGAGTATTTATAATCAAGTATGAATTTTTTATTGAAAAGACAACTTGAGAGTTCTTTTAATAATTCATTTATGTATGGATAAGTGAAAATCTCTCCAAAGAAATTAACTGAGATAGAGTTTAATGTACTAATCTCTAATAGTAATCCATGAAGTTTATCATAAGGAAGTGTTTCTTTGTTAGATTTGCACCAGCGTATTTGTTTATATTTTGTATCACAATAATCACATGTATAAGAACAAGTACCTCCTAAGTATATATCGATAGATATCAAGTTATTCAATATTTTCCGTCCTAATGTCTCTTGACTCTTTACAAATTCAATCTCCCGATTCATGTCCTCATTAAAATTTAATGAGGGATACATGACCATTGGTTTGTTTTTACATAACTCAAGACTGACACAATCACCACTATAGCTATCCCGTAGTATAGAAATAAAATCTTTTACTGTCTGATATTGGAGTTTATTCTCATCAACAAGTACACTATATAAATTACGTTTATCTTCAAGAGCCAATATGATTGGAGCCAACATCTCGTTATTTTTGGCAAGAAATGCCTTTTTCGATAGAGTGTTATAAAGTAATATGGTAACAGAGTTAGACCAAATGAATGTATAGGGCTCTAATATAATCCAGAATTTATTCATGATTATGCAAATATTAAGTCGTTAAACTTGTAAAATAATTGATGATCTCTTTCTAAAATATCAACCATATTAGATAAATAATTTTTGAAAGAATCTTCTGATATGGAATAGGGACACAAAGGCTTGTCTTTTTCCATTTTTAACTGGAAAATACAAACTGGACAAGTATCAAATCGATAGCACTTCTGGCATCTCTCCCGAATCCCATCAAAATACATATTATATTGTTGGATGATTCTTTCAAAATCGATAAAAACCTTATTTGGTTCTACATGTCCCCAAATATGAGACATGGCGATCTTTTCGCAAACCATAATGTCCCCTCTTGAAGTAATATACATCTTTTTCCAGAATGGTAGGCATGTGCCTGTTGGTACCTTTTTATAGATAGAGGAATTCATCTTATATAGCAGATCGGCATAATGATGGAACGAATTATTGAGATTATAGTAGAAAAAACGGCCTATCTCTTTCCCTATATTAGAGAAATCACCCCTTTCTCGCAACAACTCGATGTCCTCATTATATTCTTGGCTAATTTGTTTGAAATTAGCGATTTCTGAATCTTTTAAATCAGTTGTAGAAACCGGCTCTACCAAAGGTGTTTTCTGGAAATTCTTATAGATGAAATCGTGTATCTCTTCTACGCTCGACTTATCTGTTAATACAGAGTTGAAATACACGTTCTCTTTAAAGTATTCACAATATCTAACCTGTACATATTTAATGTTATTAAATACCCGCTGGAAGGTGGAATGATTGTTTTTATCTACTCGATAGCTGTCATGGTACTCATTTCCATCAAAACTGATTAACAGATTAAATCGGTGCTCCACTAGATAGTCAATATATCGAGGAAGTAAGGTCGCATTTGTTGTCATGCTATATTCAAACCCGATATTCTCTCGTTCTTGGACTTGTTCACAGTAAGAGATTATATCCTTTATCAAGGAGATATTCAACAAAGGTTCACCACCATAGAATCCGATGTTAATCGTATTCTTGCACAAAGAACTCCTTTGTTTCCAGTAAGGAATCAGAAATGAGAAAATACTATGAACCGTACTTATATCCATATATTGTGTCTTTATCTCAGGACCATTGTATAAGTCACCAAAACAACAATATTTACATTTTAAGTTACAGTCATTGGTCACTTGAAATACAAGTTGATTTAGGTTAGCAAGGTTTTTCTCTACTATATCTTTAGTGACACGACCAGTTAATAACCTATCCGAGTCTATCTCAGAAAAGATACCATGTTCTTGTAGAAATAGGTATTTTTGATAATAATATTCAAAATCAGCATCACTAATATGATTTGTTTGTGATACGATTTCCTTTATCTGATTTTTCTCATATAGTGCATACTGCCAGATAAGATTCAAAATCGGATGGATATAAAATAGATACTTGCTTTTGGTGTCATAAGCATAGCTATTTTGATTTTTAGTTGAAAATATTACTGTTGACTTCATTTTTTCTACGGTTTTAAGTGTGCCATTACCACGATCGGGTTATCCTCCGGACTCATATTCTCCAATAGCCCCTGCAACTTTTTATCTACAGGTTTTCCGATTCTTTGCAAAGAATCGACACGTTCTTGTAGTTGATAGGGCCAATAAGTATTTACCATACAATTATCATGTATGCCTAAGAGCGGATAGAAAGTCCCCAATGAACTGATATCATCCACAAAACCCTCTCCCTCAACAACCGTAGTGTTCTTTGTTCGCTTATCAAAATAAGCGATCTGGAATTTCGTTTGGGGTAGCTGCCTTAATTGCCAAAAATCAAACATTCTAAACCAATAGATAAATACATAATCCTCAGATTCATATACGGAAAAAACTCGTATTTTGTTATCTGTCTCTTTCAGATATTCCCAATCAAAAAAATTACCATTCGTAAAATATTTTGATCCGGTTTCAATCCGTTTCAATTCATCTCCCAGCAGATATTTTATAGGCATTTTTTCTTTTTTTAAATCAATGATCCAACGTGGTTGTATTTTATCATTCAATACTCGATAAATAGTGTCATTGATATAATTGTAAAATAAGACAGAATCTCTATTTTCAAAGAAGAATCGAAGTAGCCTGTTAGAACTGAACATAGTTGATTTCTCAGTCCAATCAGGAACAACTCGTATAGCCTGTTTGAAGTTAAAGTTTTTATCCCAAAAATAAAGAGAATCTAACGTACATGTCACAATTCCAGAAGTATCCGCACGCCCCATATCCAAAGGGTGGAGTTCTAGGACATTCCGTTCTCTTCCTGTAAATTTCCCATCACTGTCATATACGATCATCTTATCTGTCATTGAATAAAAAGATTGGTCAGCCTCTATTATACTATTGAGATAGATCTCTTCACCTGCGCCTTGCCCTCTACTTCCTATCTCAAATATGTAATTTCCCTTCCAATCAAAAGCGCTGGCTCCAACAAATATATAATTCTTGGACAAACTTGTTTTTGCATCACCAAGCAGATGACTATTACTTAGAGGTAAATAAGTGATTGAGTCTACCATTTCCGACAACTTTACAGATCGCATTTCCTCTATGGCATCTGAAAGCTCTATACTATTACTCTTGTCATTTGTATTTATGACATTGATTTCACTACTAGATCTTCCATTACAGGAAAAGAGACCAAATATACCTATCACGATGAAAAAATAAGCTAATATTTCTTTCATGATTATTCTCAATTTTAGACCGTCAGATCGATAACGATCTGACGGCTTTGATTTAACAATACTGTCCCCAACCTGTTGTGTATTTCATGAATGAGGCAGAAGCTCCTGAGGAACTAGAACATAAGCCAGAACTTGTATTTGCATAATTATTAATTGAGCTGTAAGCGCAATAATTACCTCCCTGCAACCGTTCCAGTTCTTTTTTTGTTAAATCCCTTTTGGATAACGAATTCAACTTTAACTCACTGATCTTTTTCATAACTTGTGATTTAAATTTGTCCTACTCTAAATGCTTTTCGGTTCCGCAATTTAATATTAAATTTTGTAATTGAATTCTTATATAACTAAAATTATAACATTTAGGGAGCATAGCCTTTTTTCCCGATATTATAACCTGATACATTTGTAATGCCACTTTTTCCAGATCACAATACGCCTTACCATCCTTATATCGATATTCAATAATCATGTTTTCATCCTCGATCATTTCTTTAAGCCCGGTAGAATTACTACCCAATACAGGAATCCCAAAAGACAACATCTCCAATACGGCATAACTGCATTGCTCATGTAAGGAGGGTAAAATACCAAGATCCGTAATTTCATAAAATTGATATAATTCCTCCTTTGATAATTTCCCGGTAAAGGTTATTTTGTTCCAATACCATTTGCTATCTTGTAAATAGGTAGAGAAATCACCTTCTCCAATAATGATTAAATGAGAATTGTGTATATATTTCTTATTGAATATCTTAAATGCTTGGATCACTACATCCAGTCTCTTTATCTCATCTAAGCGGCCAATGAACAATACTACAATGTCGTTTTCAGACAATGATAAAGAATTTCTTAATGTCTCTTGCGTATAATTGGGATTGTAGTTTATCGTGATCGTGTTCGGTATGTATTTGAGCTTTTCCTTTGGAATATCATATTCTTGGGCTATAAGATTTTTAGTATATTTTGATAAACAAATCGTATAGTTACATAGTTGGTACATAAGCTTTTCTATTCGAAACGACTCTTTCACCTTTTTGTGTAGCGGGGAATCATCATCAAACTCAGCATGAATGATTTTTCTCAATTCGCTCTCATCCCCATTCAAGTGAAAACACCAGTCTTGATAATGAATGGTAAACAAACTTTTTACAGACGGAATTTTGTCCTTCACTACTTTTAGAATATAATACTCCTGAACGTAATTAAATAGAAACAAGATCTCATTGCAAGAACTATCCGGTAAAACGGACAAAATCAAATAACCGATATTTCGGTAATAATTATTCTCAAAGCTATTTCTAAATACATTGGCGCATGGAATTGTATATTTACAATAGCCATCTTCTTGAAGCACCTCAAATTCTTCGCATTCGGAACGGGATTCTACGATAATCAACTTCGTGTCTGACAAGTCTTTTAACATACATATTATTTGGCTTATATACGTTCCTATCCCGTATTCAGAGGCTCTTGAATTTTCATTATAGACGTATATGTACCTCATTTTGACATCATCTTTATCGCTAATCCGGAGCAACCATGATGAAGGCCTAGTTCCCAATCACGAATATTATTATTGAGTTTAATACTTGAAGAAATGAACTGATTGATGTCATCGCTGTTCTTAATAGGATAAGGCATTAGTTCAATAAGGCGACTGTCATAGTTCCCGAGGGAGATACGTTCATTGATATAGAAAGATAAATCTTGTTTCCTTGTTTTTCCTTTCATAAAATTAAAGGATAAAAGCGTGGAATCGATATCCTTGAAAATCAAAGAGGGATCTCCTTCCACAAACTGGTTTTTCAGTAAGTGGATAATCCCCCAACCGATTCCACACAGCCCACTTTGGAGGTCCATCGACGAACTTTCATCTAATTCCATGTATATATCTTTGAGTAGTACTTCCATATAATCTTCAAAGCTCTCATTGTTTGTGTATCTCGAATAATGGGCAAAAAACAAAGCAATACCCATTTTTCCATAAAACAATCCGCAATTGTCTAAAAAGCTAGCATTAATTGTTAGATGATTTGCTATTCTCCGTAACAATAAATCTTTATCATTCATACGTTCTCCTTATTTATCCCATGTACCCATAAAATAATGAACTGCTACAGCTTTTTGTAATCTATCTTCCCAATCCTGTTCGATTACTCCGTGCCAAATAGATCGAATTTCAGGCGAAGAGAAGGGAGATACATATTCAGCTGGGATCAAGTATATATTTTCTTTGCCCGTATAGCTTGCATAAACATCTGATAACATACCTGGCCCTGTCGTACATAACACATGTTCAAAACGTGTCTTGTTCTCTGGTAAAGATGATAAATCTTTCTGAAAAACATCATTGATGACTCTTTTCATGAAGGGATGACCGGGAATTGCCGCCATGAAAGCATTGTTGAAATAAGGATGATTTGGGTCTAGAAATGGTAGCCGGTGTTCCTCAGGCTCTAGCGCAAAGCAGCAGTTGCCTAGTAAGACCTTTTCGACAGGATCGATACATTCATAATCAAAATCAACATATAGTCCCCCCATCTTGTATAGGATCAAATAACGAATGACATCCCAACGTTGCACATTATAAGCAAAACTGTTAAAAGGTTTTGCGCACAAAGGAAAATATCTATTTACAAACTGTTCTATCTTTTCATCGTCCCAGAGAACATATTGCCAATCCTTATGGAAGTATTTCCAAGTATCACCCAATTCTTGAAATATCTTAGGTAAAGGCTCATATACGTCTGACCAAATCTGGTGGATCATTTTAGGTATTAGATTATTCATCAATTCCATATTTTGTTATTTATAATACCCCCACGACCCTATGAAAAAATGCACGGCGGATGCTTTTTGCAAACGTATATTCCATTCCTTCTTTTCTTCTCCTGCTAAGATGGCATGCGCCTCCATTAGGGAGAAAGGAGCAACATCTGTTGCAGGAATAATAGTGATTTGCTCTTTTAAGGCGTATTGACTATATACGTCAGAGAGCATCAGGGCTCCACTGGTTTGTAACACTTGTAATAATTTATTTTCCTTTTTAATATACATTTGATCTGAGCTGAAAACGCAATCAATCAAGGATTTAAGAAAAGGATGTCCAGGAGCGGATGCGATATATGTATTATTCAAATATGCGTCTTTCACCAAAGATGAATAAATGATATTCTCTTCTGTATCTGTTCCAAAACAACAATCGGTAGCTAATAAAACTTCGATATTTCCTAAACACTCCGTGTCAAAATCAACATACAATCCTCCCATTTGGTAAAGGATGAGATAACGTATGACATCCCAACGTTGCACATCATAGGCAAACAGGCTATAGAGCTCCATATAATCTGGATAATATTGTCGTATAAAAGTATTCATTTTTTTGTCATTCCAAAAGTAATATTGCCAATCTGGATGAAATTCCCTCCAGGTATTTCCCAACTCAATAAAAAACTCCGGCAATGGGTTATTTTGAGATGACCAGATTTGATGTATGATTTTAGGGATTGCCATACGTTTTATTTAATCTCGAATTCACCCACTAGCCATCCTAACTTGTGGCTTAGAATAACTTGATATACCCCTGTCCGCATTCCGCCCACCGGAATGTTGATTATATCGCCCATTTCTCCGGAAAGCATATTCTCATACATTATATTACCATTGTCATCCGTAATATAGATTGTTAGATTGTTTAGAGCATCCATGAACTCTATGCTCAATACATTATTATCTATGGATAATGTGGGCGGTAGTACGGTGATAGAACGATAATCTTCATCATCCCATTTCCCATGTGTAGGAACATCATCTCCATACGCTAATAAAATGGAAAAGAATGATCCGAGAAAAATACATAAGGTTAACAGATCTGCTCTCATACTTTTTGATTTTTTGTTGTTAACAAAGAAATAAGATAAATCTGGAAGAAAGAAGAACAAATAATGAACAAACATTTTTTAACTAAATAATCTTTGTTCACTTTTTGTTCACTATCCTATGTAATTTATTGTAATTTAGCTATATATTCGTCAAAATCCTTTGCAGTTCCACGTTCGTTCTTCAGTTTCTCGTACAACCGTTTACGATAAACGGATACATTTTCCAAATTGAGCAATAGGGCGATCGCTTTCGGTTTTACATTGATCTTGGTTAAATAGCAAATCTTTTTCTCGGTTTCATTCAGCCAAGTCGCCCCTTCTAGCGCAATTGCGAATTTGGGAATATCTTTATCTACGGAAGCGAAAAGCGTGTTCCATTCCTCTTCTGTCGGTTGCCAGTCTATAGGGGAGTGAAATTTGTGATACAATTGCGTGTTTTGAAATTGTTTTAAAAGATCCTCTCTCTCCTTTTTCCATTTGCTCAAGGTTATACATTTATTCTTTTCTGTCTCCAGTTCTTCTTCCAAACGTGCTTTGATGCGAGATAGATTCTCTAGCCGTTCATTTGTTTGGGCGAGTTGCTCTTGGTTATCTTTATAAGTACGGATGTCTTGCAGCAGACTGTCTTTAAGGATGGATAGCTCTTGGATGGTCTGCTCATTCTTTTGGATGAGGGACTCGCTCTCTTTTAATCGTTTCATCACTATTTTTTTCTTTTGCGTGTAATGGATGAAATAGAGAATGATTCCGCAGAGGGTGGTCAAGAAACCTATTACGGACATCGTGTATTGGTACCTCATGCCGGAAGCATAGAGTCGTGCGTTCCATAATTCCTGTTCCATCTCTGTGTAATCGTAGAGAGCTTGGTTCTTTCGTATGAGTTCCGTTTGTTGTGCTTTTTCTATGGAATCATGCGATAACTCATAGCGTTTGGATAATAAAGCCGCTTGCTCCCACTGTTTTTGTGCCAAGGCAATCTCTTTTAGATAAAAAAGTCCTCCGGCACGGGTTTCGGGCAATGGGGCGGAATCCACGCAGGCTTGTAAGTAAAAACGGGCTGAATCTATTTGATTGTTTTCTTTATGAAGTTGCCCCAGCACTAGGTATATGGGAAATTTGGCTTTTGGTTTGGCTATATTCCGTAAAGATATTTGTAATAATCCGTATGCTTCCTCCATTCGTTTTTCTTTTATATACAGGTCTGCCAGCTCTGTATAAACCGAAGGAATGGTTTTCTCTCCCATTAAAGCGATTGCTTTTTGGTTGCAGATAATGGCGCTGTCTTGATGGCCCAGCATTAAAAACGTACGTCCTAGATTTCGCAACGCAAACACTTGCCCTGTACTATCTTTTAATAGATGGAAATTTTCCACCGCTTTTTTCTGGAAAGGTAATGCCTTATCATAAACTTTCTGGTAGGTATAAAGCATACCTATATTATTATTGATTCTCCCAAGTAAGGCATGATCCTCTATATCTTCCTCCTCCCTCAAAGCCTTCAGATAATATTCCTGCGCTTGCAAAGGCCTGTCCAAGTCTTGGTTGATTCTTCCCCGATAATACCATGCTTTCGATTTACGTACCAGATCATCCGTGTTCTCGTAATAATCCGTGGCGATGGTGATCAGGGAGTCGGTGGTATGCGTGGTGTACATCCTGTCTTGCGCTTCCGTCAGCAGCAAATAATAATGCGCCTTATCTTTTCGGGGTAGGTTTTCTTTGTTCTCTATTTGTTCAAGGAGCATTAACGCACTATCCGGATATTGGGGCATAAGGTTCTCTACTTTCCGGAAGTCTATGGTTGGGTAGCCCATTCTATCGCAAGAGATCCATATAATAGGTATTAGAATTAACAGGAAAACAATGTTTTTCTTCATCTGCGTATTATTTGTTGGCGATAAAGATAATACAAAATGACATGATACAGATTTACTTCACACGCAATTAACAATTAAAAGAACGTGTGTAAGATGTCAAACAAAGCAAGAGAACGTAAAAGTTACAGCCAGGATTTCAAGCTCCGTATGCTGAAGGAGTATTATGAGAGTGGCTCAACCAAGTACAGCCTATGTAAGAAATATTCGGTTGATTACGTGACCTTCAGTCGCTGGGAACGTTATTTTGAGTCAAAAACGCTATCTTTACCGTTCGATCTGACAGAGTTAGAGCATCAGGTATATATGGCACGAAAGAAATCCGAATCATCAAAGGCGACCGGTCCCCAAACGGAGAGCGAGAGGCTCCGGGAGGAGAACTTGCGCCTACGCAAGGCGTTGGCCTGCTCAGAGTTGCGCAATGAGGCTCTGCATGAGCTTCTTAAGATCGGGCGGGAACAATATGGCATCAACCTGCTAAAAAAAGCTGGCGCCAAGCGGTAGACAACCTTCGGCTCAGGCATCCCAAGGAATCGATCGGTAGCCTGAGCGGGCTGTTTGGCAAGACAAGAGAAGGTTATTACTCCGTGAGCAAGGAGAAACGCATGCGCAGGGAATTGTCAGAGAAAGAGATACTTGACACCGTGAGGGATATCCGGCATGAGGCTCCGGGCATCGGGGCGTACAAGCTGTACCTGATGCTCAAGGAACTCTATCCGGACGGGATGCGTGGCCGGGACTGGTTCTACGGGCTGCTGCACAAGTCGCAGCTGATGCTGAAGCCCGGGAAGCGCCGTCACACGACAAGCTCCAACCATCCTTACAGGAAGTACAAGAACATGATCAAGGGATTGACCGTCTACAGGATCAACCAATTGTGGGTGGCCGACATCACCTATATCGACACCGATGAGGGCGTAGCCTACCTGCATCTCCTGACGGACGCGTTCACGCATGAGATCATAGGCTGGGTCCTTTCCGACAGCCGGGTCGCCTCCAATACCGTGACGGCTCTGAACATGGGTATCTCGCACGTGTCACCCCTGGGGGTCGATGGACTGATCCACCACTCCGACTGCGGCGTTCAATATTGTTGTAATCAATATATTGATCGTCTACAGGCCATTAAAGCCACGATCAGCATGACGGAGGACTACAAGCCTACCGACAACGCGATCGCCGAGCGGGTCAACAGCATCATCAAGCAGGAATGGCTCTACAGGATGAAACGCCCCCCGGACGTGGTGGTCGCAAGGGATTTGTTGGCGAGGATCATAGACTTCTACAACAATAGGAGACCGCATAGGAGCAACAGGGACATGCTCCCACCTGTCAGGTTCCGAGAAGCTCTGACTTGTATGTGATCGCTCAATGGAGGCTTTGCGCCTCCAGCCGCGAGGCTTCCTCCGCAGTGGTTTTTTCATGGTTGTTTTGCATGGAAAAAGAAAAACGGTATTTTTGCCGCTGTGAACCGGTTCAGGAAACAACTTTCAACCCTGTGAAGTTTTTCAGGAGAAGCTTCTCTAAGATGTGAAGTACCTTAGAAAATAACAGTAAAATCTGTGAAGTAAATTTAGGCATAGTCAAAAAGGCGAAGTGGCCTTTTTCCGAAGATATACATCAATGCCACTTGAAGTATATCTTCTCTGGACATAGGATATATACTTCATCGGCAAAGTAAGTATGACCTCAAAAAAACACGTACGTCTTTTTTTAAAGGCTTTATAGAGTCTGATTCTACCTAGTACTTGAAGCTTCCTCCCCCCAAGAATTCACGGAGCAAGGAAGTTCCCGGCAACTCTTCCGTAGGGATATAATTAAAGTAGCGAAGGAAACGAAGCAAACGATATGCCTCGGCATTCGCTTTATTGCTCTCGGGTACTTGCGCTAGGATCGGTTCCGCATATTTCCGCAAAGCGGCCAACTCATACAACATAGCGCTATTAAACATAGCGTCCGCATTCTCCTGATACGGAAAGATCCATTTATCCTCACCCCGGCGCACGCTCGGCCAACGGTTGATCGTATCTTCCGCCGAATATCCCCTAAAGCGATAATCCCGGATAATACGGCGCAGCAGACGATTATCCGTCGTCGGTATCCAATTATGGTTATCCAAAGAGATAGAGGTCAAGACCGAGACATATACCCGATATTTATATTTATCATCGATAAACTCCGTCAGTTCCGGATTCAAAGCATGAATACCTTCTATTACCAAAATCGAGTTCTCACGAAGTTTTAACTTCTTTCCCTTGAAAATCCTTCGGCCAGACTCAAAGTTGAAACTAGGCAGCTCGATCTCTTCCCCGGATAACAACTTCTTCAAATCCTTATTAAAATAAGGTAAATCCAGCGCATACAAAGATTCAAAATCATACTCGCCATGCTCATCTTTCGGTGTATCTTCCCGATTCAAGAAATAATCATCCAAGGAAATTCCTACCGGATGAAGCAGGTTAGTCGTCAATTGTACTTGCAAACGCTTGCAAAACGTAGTCTTTCCCGAAGAAGAAGGGCCGGAGATCAAGACGATACGGATGCCCTCTTTATATCCATCGGCGATCTTTTCGGCGATCTTGGCAACCTGTTTTTCCTGCATCGCCTCAGAGACAAGGATTATATCCTGAGAGCGGCCTTTCTCTATCGCTAAATTCAAATCCCCCACATTATCTAAGCCGACAGTCCGCTGCAATGTAAGGTGTTCCTTATAAGCCTCGAACATCTTATCCTGCTTGATGACAGGCTGCAATTCCATCGGATCGGTCTGCTTCGGGATACGGAGCAAAACGCCATCCATATACGGTTCCAAGTCAAACAATTGGATATAGCCGGTCGAAGGGGTTAAACAGCCATAAAAGAAGTTGATATAACCTTCCAACTCATAATAAGAGGTATAAGGCAATCCCGCCGTCTCTATTAAGCGAGCCTTATCATTCATACCCCGCTCCCTGAACAATACGGCGGCATCCACCGTACGGACACTCTTATGGAGGAAAGGAAGATCCGCGTCAATCAACTCCCACATACGTTTCTTGATCTTCTCGATCGTCTCCAGATCGATGTTCTTGCCGTTATGGATCACGCAATAGTAACCTTTCGACACCGGATGTTCCAGATTTAAGGTCGCCGTCGGCCAAATATCATACACCGCCTTGGAAAATATATGGCAAAGCGAGCGGACATAGGTTCTCAATCCGGATAATTGAGTATAGTCGATAAATTCGATATCCTTCGGTTGCCAGCAACGGAAGTTCAAGCTTTCCGTCTTATTATTCACTTGCGCGTTCATCGGCCTGTACCGAAGCGGAGCGCCAACCGCCGTATAAATGTCCAACAACGAAGAACCAATGGGTACATCCTTGTAGGTATTATTATTTTTGCAGTAAATTGTTATTGTCTCAGACATACTATCTCAGTTATTATTTGTAAATTCGCCCCCTAAAGTTAGGAATATTAATCGGATATACAATCCACTTAAACGTAATTTAAATGGACTATTCTTTTTTTGATTTTCTCCGGCTGATCGGCTCCTTGGCGCTGTTCTTGTACGGAATGAAGATCATGAGTGAAGGGTTACAAAAATTTGCGGGTGACAGTTTACGGCGAATACTAACCGCGATGACCACGAACAGAGTAACCGGTATGCTCACCGGGGTGTTAATAACGGCTCTTATCCAATCATCATCGGCTACGACGGTTATGGTCGTGAGTTTCGTGAATGCCGGACTCTTGACATTGACCCAATCCATCGGAGTCATTATGGGTGCCAACATCGGAACCACGGTAACGGCATGGCTTATCTCCGCCCTCGGTTTCAAGGTCGATATCGCCGCATTCGCCCTTCCCCTTTTAGCTTTCGCTCTCCCACTCTTCTTCTCAGGAAAAAGCTCTCGTAAATCAATTGGTGAATTTGTTTTTGGTTTCGCGTTCCTGTTCATGGGTCTTCAAAGTTTAAAGGCAAACGCCCCGGACCTCGGAGCGAATCCGGAAATGCTGGCTTTCGTGCAGAATTATACGGATATGGGATTTTTCTCCATCATCTTGTTCTTATTTATCGGAGCGATCTTAACCATGATCGTACAAGCCTCCGCCGCCACGATGGCTATTACATTGATTATGTGCGCCAACGGCTGGATCGATTACCATTTGGGAGTCGCTTTGGTATTAGGCGAGAATATCGGAACCACGATTACGGCCAACTTAGCCGCATTAACAGGAAACACACAAGCACGACGAGCCGCGTTAGCGCACCTTGTTTTCAACGTTTTCGGTGTCATGTGGGTTTTGGTGCTCTTCTACCCTTTCACGAATGCCGTCTCATGGTTTGTTACCCATGTAATGAAGGTCAGTGATCCGGCTGTGGCGGTATCCTTTAAACTGGCAGCGTTCCACACTGCATTCAATATCAGTAATACTTTCATTATGATCTGGTTCGTAAGCTTGATCGAAAAGACCGTATGTACGCTTATCAAGCCCAAGGTGGAAGACGAGGAATACCGCCTTCGCTATATCACGGGAGGTATGTTATCCACCGCCGAGCTTTCCATCCTACAAGCTCATAAAGAAATCTCATTATTCGCCGAGCGTACGGCTAGGATGTTTAATATGGTGAAAGAATTATTCTACGAGAAGAATGAGGAGACCTTCCTCAAGACTTATAGCCGCGTCGAGAAATACGAGAATATCAGCGACCGCATGGAGATCGAGATCGCAAATTACTTGACTGAAGTATCGGAAGGCCGTTTGAGTTCTGAAAGTAAGGAAGAAATCCGTATCATGCTACGTGCCGTCTCGGAAATCGAGAGTATAGCGGATTCTTGTAATAACCTTGCCCGAAGTATCAAACGCAGAAACGAGTTCAAATCCGAATTCACGGAGGAGCAAAACAAGCACTTGGATCATATGTTCGAGCTGGTATCCGGGGCGTTAAATCGCATGAACCTAATTTTGCATAAACCGGAACTCGTACATGATGATATCAATCCTTCTTATAACATAGAGAACGAGATCAACAACTATCGTAACCAGTTGAAGAGCCGGAATATCGAAGATATCAACAATAAGCTGTACCAATATCAAGATGGCGTTTATTACATGGACATGGTTAGTGAAAGTGAAAAGCTGGGCGATTATGTATTAAATGTTGTTCAAGCGGTTATCGAGAAGAAAATATAGCGTATATTTGTCCTTAACAATATCAACAGCCCTTTTCCGTTATTGAGAGAAGGGCTGTTTTTAATATATATCCACTATGAATTATAAGTATTATACGATCGTTATCCTTGGCCTTTTAGCATTCTCCGCTTGCGAGAAAGATGATATTGACATTCCGGCAACCGACAATGAAGTAAATCAATGGATCGAGCAAACGATGCGAGAGAATTATCTTTGGTATTCCGAGTTCCCGGATAAAAGTTCCTTGGACTTTAGTCTTGATCCGGAGACCTTCTTCAAGGGCCTGTTATCCGATAAAGACGGGAAAGATCTTCCTGAAGGTCATCATTACTTTTCCCAATTAGAGAAAGCGACCGTAACAAAGAGCATTTACGACGCGAACAACTCATATGGATTCGATTTCGCGACTTCCAACCTTAAAGACGGAGGCAGTACCTATAAAATAGCCATTGTCCTTTATGTATTAAAGGATTCACCCGCCGAAGAAGCCGGATTGAAACGGGGAGACTGGATACTTGGCGTAAACGGCTCCTTGGGTTCTATCCAAGACTATGATGTATTGAGAAGCGGAGGCAGCGTATCCCTCCAACTAGGAAAAGAAATAGGAAACACCAAGGGATTCGTCTCCACCCGAAGAGTTACCTTGAACGCATCCCGAACGGTAGAAGACACCCCATTCCTAAAAGATTCCGTATACACATATGGCAATAAGCGAATCGGCTATTTGATGTACAACCATTTCGCCTCCGGACCAGATGAATACGATTATAGCGACACTAGTTATAATCTTTATTTGCAACAACTCTTCGAAAAATTCAAAAGCCGCAACGTCAATGAGTTCGTACTTGATTTACGCTATAATGGGGGTGGGCTTGTCAATTGCGCCCAATTACTGGCTTCGCTATTAGTCCGTGAAAACGTTTTAGGAGAACCTTTATGTATCATGGAGTATAACGATAAAAACTCCAATAAAAATGAGACCTTGCCTTTGCTCAAAACGACCGAGGTCATGGCGGGAAACTTAAACCTACAACGGCTATTTGTTTTGACAGGTTCAACTACGGCTTCTGCCTCCGAACTTATCATTAACTCGCTACGATCTTATCTAGACGTTCGGGTTATCGGTAAGCAGACTTTTGGCAAGACCGTCGGTATGACGATCTACAATGAATCTAAAAAATATGGCTGGATACTTTCTCCCGTCACTTTCCATATTTATAATAAGGATCGGGAAGCTGATTATGAAGACGGATTTCATCCCGATATAGCTATTGATGAATTCAAGAGTGATCTAGCTGAATTCGGAGATTTGAAGGATCCTTTATTAGGACAAGCTATTTACGAGATAACCGGCCAGTCACCACTCTTACGATCCGCTACCCCGAGGGGCAACCGGGAAATCCAATATAATCCCCCGTTGTCCTATAAGGATAACTTATTACTGATTCCAAAAGACTAAAAACAAGATATATGGAAAGCACATTTCTTAAAATCATAAACGCAAAAGTATTAACTCCTTCGGGCCTCCTACCAAACGGGCAAATCATCATCTCGGATGGGAAAATAGTGGAGATCACCGGGCAAAACCGGGAGATTCCTCATGCGGAGATCATCGACGCAAAAGGATATTATGTGGCTCCCGGCTGTATCGACACGCATGTACACGGCGGCAACGGACATGATTTCACGGAAGCTACCCCGAAAGCGTTCTATGCGATCACAAGAGCACATGCTTTACAGGGAACAACGGCTTTATATCCTACATTGGCAGCTGCCCCTATCGAGACCTTCCGGGAAGCGATCAAGACCTGCGAGCACATCATGAACCACCCGGAACAGGGGGCCCGTATCATGGGATTACATCTCGAAGGCAACTATTTGAATATGGCTATGAAAGGCGGACAAGACCCTAATTATATTTACCCGCCCGATCCCCAAGAATATAAGGAATTACTAAACAGTACCCAATGTATTAAACGCTGGAGCGCCGCCCCCGAGCTTGACGGGGCTTTGGTATTCGGTAAATATGCGTCAGCTCATGGTGTGTTGGTTTCACTAGCCCACACCACAGCCGATTATCTCCAAGTGAAAAAAGCATACGAAGCCGGATTCACCCATGCTACCCACTTCTACAATGCCATGACTTCCGTCCATAAAGACCGTGAGTATAAACATGAAGGAACGGTAGAAGGTATTTATCTCATGAAAGATATGACCGTTGAAGTTGTAGCCGATGGTATCCACGTACCACCAGCAATCTTAAAGTTGGTATATCAAATCAAAGGGGTAGAACGTACGTCCTTAATCACGGACGCAATGGCCGCCGCCGCTTGCGATAACGGTACGGAACATTTTCCGGACTCCCGGGTAATTATCGAGGAAGGCGTATGTAAATTAGCCGATCGCTCAGCTATCGCAGGAAGTATAGCTACCGGAATCCGCTTGATCCGTACCTTAGTCGAGAAAGCGGAAATTCCATTGCACGACGCTGTTCGTATGGCTTCCGAAAGCCCAGCCCGCCTAATGGGTATTTTAGACTGTAAAGGAACATTGGAGAAAGGAAAGGATGCCGATATCATCATTTTCAACAACGATATAGAGATTCAAGAGACCTTCATCGAAGGTAAACGGCTCTCCAAAGAATAAGAAATCCAATAAACAATGACTTCTCCTATCTTGTTTTTAGATAAATAAGGGCATGAATGTATATGGAAAACGTAAAAGAACATTACTGGAGATACTCATTGATCACCATTATATTAGGACTAGGGGTAATTCTATTTTTTAAGATTACCCCGTTTCTTGGAGGTATACTTGGAGCATTCACCATCTATATATTGCTGCGTGGACAGATGTTCCACCTGACAGAAAAGCTAAATATGAGACCGGCTTTTGCAGCTTTACTGTTACTGGGGGAAACAATCTTATGTTTCTTAATCCCAATCACATTGGCGATCTGGTTGGTAATCAACAAAACTCAAAATATTAATTTAGACCCGACTGTACTGCTAAATACAGGCCAACATATAGCGGATCTAGTTCAGGAAAAGACCGGGTTTGATGTACTGGATAGAGGAAACTTATTAAAAGCGGCCTCTATACTCCCACAAATCGGACAGTTTTTAGTGGGTAGCATAAGCAGTTTCGCCGTAAATGTCGTCGTCTTGATTTTCATTCTGTACTTCATGCTGATAGGCGGAAGAAAAATGGAAAACTATCTATACACCTTATTCCCCTTCAGTGATCAAAACAAGGATGAGGTACTCAACGAGATCAATATGATCGTAAAATCAAACGCCATAGGTATCCCTCTTTTGGCGGTTATACAAGGTATCGTAGCGGTGATCGGTTACTTTATCTTTCAGACTCCCGATCCGCTGTTATTTGGGTTTCTCACTTGTATCGCTACGATCATTCCCATTGTAGGGACCGCATTGGTCTGGGTTCCGTTGGCGGCTTATATGGCTTTAAACGGAGATTGGGTACATGCCTTGGGATTGGCTATTTATGCCTTGCTTGTCATTACGAACGTCGATAATCTGATTCGTTTTATCCTACAAAAGAAGTTGGCGGATATACATCCGTTAATCACCGTCTTCGGAGTCGTAATCGGGTTGTCCTTATTCGGATTTATGGGGATCATCTTCGGGCCGTTGTTAGTATCCTTATTCCTTCTTTGTATAGATATCTTCAAGAAGAGCTATTTGGATAAATAAAGAGTATCTACAGGACAGGGTATCTTAAAAAGTCATACCTTTACACTACATTTTGAGTAAAACGAATTAATATGTCACGTAGAACAGTAAACAATTGGAAGCCTATCAAGGGGCAACCTCTCACCGAATTAGACAAGAAAATCCTATATATCCAAAATAAAGGACATTTAGTACCCACCCGCAAGCTTATCAAGACTCCAGAGCAGATTGAGGGCATCCGCAGAAGTAGCGTGATCAATACAGGGGTGCTGGATTTAATCCAGAAGGAGATTAAAGAAGGTATGTCTACAGCTGTTATCGATAAATTGGTGTATGATTATACGGTAGGGCATGGAGCGATTCCAGCCCCCTTAAACTATGAGGGGTTCCCTAAAAGTGTATGTACCTCTATCAACGAGGTCGTTTGTCACGGTATTCCCAGTGAGAAGGAGATCCTAAGAGACGGTGACATTATTAATGTGGATGTCTCAACGATTTTAGATGGTTATTATTCGGATGCGTCCCGCATGTTCATGATCGGGAACGTATCTCCGAAAAAGCAGAAATTGGTACAGGTCGCCAAGGAATGTCTGGAGATCGGTATAAAAGCGGCGAAGCCGTTCGGATTCGTCGGTGATATAGGCAACGCTATTCAAAAGCATGCGGAGAAAAACGGATTCTCTGTCGTACGGGATTTATGCGGACATGGCGTCGGTCTGGAATTCCATGAGGAACCGGAAGTTTGTCATTTCGGACGGAAAGGAACTGGGATGCTTTTAGTTCCGGGTATGGTCTTTACGATCGAGCCTATGATTAACATGGGTACTTGGAAAGTATTTATCGACGAGGAAGACGGTTGGACAGTCATCACCGAGGATGAACTACCCTCCGCCCAATGGGAACATACCTTCTTGATGACAGAGACAGGATTGGAAATTCTTACCTATTAATATCTAATGCAATTAACGCTTCCGGGCCTTTTCCCGGGCGGCCTTTTCCTTTTCCCGCAAGGCTTCCTTGCGGGCTTTTTCTTTCTCTTTCAATTTCTGCTTGTATAAGCGCTCCTTCTCCTTACGCTCTTTTTCCTTCTGTTTCAGGCGTTCCTTATAAGCACGTTCCTTTTCCTTACGAAGGTCCTCACGAGCTTTCAGTTTCGCCTTACGGTCGGCTTCCGCTTGTTTCAGCTTGGCCTTGCGATCAGCTTCCAACTGTTTCTCTCGATCAGCCTTCGCTTTCAACAGGGCACGTTCTTCCTCCGCTTGCTTCTTGAGAAGTTCTTCCTGTTCTTTCGCTTTCTGCTCACGTAATTCCTTATCCGCCTTTTGCTGGGCCTCGAAAGCCTTACGAGCCTCTTCCTTGCGGGCTTCTTCTTCGGCAGCTTCCCGTTTACGGATCTCTTGGATTTCTTTCAAGGTCATGCCTTGATCCTCAACCGCCGGCTGAACAACAGGAACCGTATCCTTACGAAGGGTATCGACAGGCTGGATTTCCGGTTTGTCAAACGCAGGGACCTCAATCGTATCCGGGACGACTGGTATAGCGGGCTGTCGAACAGGTTCTTGAACAGGCCGTTGTTCCTCCTCCGGCTCTGTAACAGGTTGTTTTTCCGGTTCAACTTCTAGTTTCAATTCATCTGCCTCTTCCGGAACTTCGGCTTCTTCCTCCGTGATCATTTCATCTTCAGTCGCCTCCTCCTCCTTAGCGGCTTCCATACGGGCTTTCCAACGACCTGCCAGATCCGGTAATTCCTCACCGAAGCTCTCATCGAAGAAGGTGATATATTCATCCAAGGTCTTGCCACGCATCAAGGTCTCATAATTATCATCAGAGATCGGTAACACGGCAACCGCTTTATTCAAGGCCGTAGCATAGCCATCCTTACCGTATATCATCTTATAATATTGGATAATCTCGTCAAAACTAATAAATCCTTTAATCGCCAGCATACTGATCGGGCCGGCCTGCTCCAAAGCCAAATCAAACTCTTTCACCATGAAGTTCGCGAAGTTATAAGCGGCGACAGCGAATAGCAACTGGTTCTGATCTACGCTACCCGTAGGATATACCAAAAGCATCTGATAAGGCGTGTTCCGTTCCGGATTAAATACACGGGCAGAATCCTCGGCAGATAACATACCATCCTCGCCCAAACCGAATCGTAAGTTCCAACTCATACCTTTCACACCGCCCTGCACCAAGGCACGTCCCCGAAGAACACCTTTCAACATCTCCCCGGCCAGTTCCGTGACATCCGCGTTCGGATACTTCTCGACCAGCGCTTTCAAGGCATTCTTAAACCCTTCCGCATCCCCGGCCTGCACATATGATAACGCATCCAAGAACATGAATTTAGGCATCAATGTAGCCAATGGATATTTCTCGCTTACGTACCGGAAACTCTTACGTACATACGCTGTATCGCTTTCCAGATAGCGGTCGTAAGTAGCTTGATAGATCGAGTCTTGTACCACATCCATCATGCGGATATTATACTCGTAATTCGGATCAGCCACAGCTACCGCATAATCGCTTTCCGGGAAGGCATTCATTAGTTTATTCTTATACTCGGTAGCCAACGCTGTATTTCCGGTTTTCAAGGCCATCAAATATACTTGATAATAGCTCTCCAAACGGTGCTCATTATCCGGGAAACGGCGTTCCAAATTCTCGAACGCCTCGACAGATAAGGGGATATCCTCCAACTTATCCTTATAGATCATCGCCATATTGTAAAGACCGTCTATAATAATAATGTTAGAAGCGTCTATATCCTCTTGCGTGAAAGGTAGCTGCTGTAGATAATACTCACGGGTATGCGGATCATCGGCGGCAACAGCCGGCAGATCACCGCCTATCGAATCGGTCGGCAACGGCTCACCGTCCGGCCCTACCATTTGGGTGGAATCTCCCTCGGCCAGCATCTCCTCATCCAGATTCTCATTAAAGGTAGAGAGTTCCTTCTTACGGCGGCGCCAGTGATCTTCCAACGGACGACGTCCCCATTTACGCTGGAACTGTGTCTTTCCTTGCGCTACGGTCTGAGGGTTATAGAAATAGAAAGACGCTCCACCGGACGCGTTCGGCAAGACAACAACGTTGGTTTCCGTACCGGGACGGTCGATTCCGGTGCCTTTCGCTTCCTGCTCGGCCAGATAAGCCTCCTTCTCAGCCAAGGCTTTCGCCTCTTCCTCCTCTTTCTTTACCTCCTCAATCTTCTTATCGATAATCGCTAACCGCTCCGCTTCCGGTAATTTAGCCAAGGCTTGCAAACTGTCTTGAAGATGGACCGCTTCTACATGCACGACCAATTCATCCAGAATCGCCGACAATTTAGAAACCCGTTCATAATCCTTGTATTCCTTTTGAATTCCGGCTAAGGCTCCGCTAAAGCAAGGTTGCGCTTTCACGTAATCCCGCATCGTAAAATAGATATCTCCCAGCTTTATCTGGCAGATCGCCTTATCCATTCCATTCAATGTACTCTTATCGATACCGAGTTGATAGTTCTTTATGGCATTCACCGTATCTTCCCGGCTGAGGTATACATTTCCTAAAGCATAGTATACTTGATCCAGATAATCCTTATTCTTTTGGCTTTTCGCCATTTTCTCGAGCATCTTCACCACTTTCAAGTAATTCGTACCCGAGAATACTTCTGTCTGACGGATACGTGAGGCAAATTCCAACTCATACGGAGGATTCGAACGGGCTACCTCACCAAAGGTCTTATAAGCCAAGCCATCTAATTCTTGATCCGCATAGATTTGTCCCAAAAGATACTTCATCCGGGTACGTTGCTTCCGGTTTTTCTCCGCCTTGATAGCGGTCTTCAGATAAGGGATGGCATCCTCGAACTGCCCGTTCTTGATCAAATAATCGGCATACACCGCCGCATATTGCTTCAAAGCGGAAGCAGGAATACCGTTCTTGTTCATCTTATCCAAGATATCCTCGGATTCATAGAACCAACCCATCTCGGAATAACAACGGGCTTGCCACAAACGGGCCTCGGCCACGACCTCCTCGTCCTTCGCATAATGACGGGCTATATAGGAAAAGGTAGCGGAGGCTTGCAGGAAATCGGCATTGTAGAATTGCGCCTGTCCCATGATCAGCCAACTATTCTTTAAGAAAGGGTTATATTCCTCTTGTTCTTGGATAGCACGTAGTTTGGGATTATTCCGCCAGCCCGGTTTCTTGGCCGGTTTCGCTTTTATGGAGTGTAGTTTAATAGCTTTATTACTTTTCTCGATCGTCCGGTCGAAAGGGCCGCCGGGCTCGGCTTTGTCTTTAGGCTGGGCGCTAATCGGATACATATAGATCCTGTCGGAATAGTTCTCTTTATATCCGTCCTGTTGGCTTTTCAGTGCCTCGTCAAACGCTTGTTTTCCATTGAAATAAATATTATAACGGGTCGTAAAGGCATGATAAAAACGGCTCGCTTTCGTGTTCTTCTTCGTGCTGCACGACCAAAGCAAGAGTACCGTTAATAACGCCACTATGTAATAAAACCCTTTTTTCATTCTTTAATTAACGCCGTAACAACGGTTTTATTGCTTTCAAGGCCAAAAAGAGGACCACCAAAAACAAGATGATAAACGCACCGGAAGGCACGTTCAGGAAATAAGAAAGAACCAGTCCGGACACGCAACCCAGAAAGCCGATTGCGATACTTCCCCACATGATCTTCTTGAAGTCGGAAGTAAACAAGTTCACCGTTATTTGAGGCAAGGTCAGCAAACTCATCAATAGCATAATCCCTACCAACCGGATCGAAAGAACAATTGTCATGGCGATAAAGCACATCATCGTATACTCGATCCATTTTACCGGCAGGCCTTGCGTGACAGCGAAGTCACGATCGAATGCCACGTAAACAATCTCACGGAGGAAAAGGGAGAATATGAGTATCAACAATACGACCAATCCTAAAATCCACAAGATATCGACCGTAGAGATCGTTAAGATATTACCAAATAGATAAGCGGACAGGTTCGGGGCGTACCCCGGGGTAAGGAAAATGAAGATTACTCCCAAAGCCATACCCAGCGACCATACACCCGCTATGGCGGAATCCTCCCTTACGTTTTGCGTCTTGCTCGCCCACTCCACGCCAAAAGCGGAGAGGATGGAGAACAGCATCGCCATCAAGATCGGATTTGTTCCCAAATAAAAACCCAAGCCCAAACCACCGAACGAAGCATGCGTGATCCCTCCGCTGATAAATACCAACCGGCGGGATACGATGTAAGTCCCGACAACCCCACAAGCGATAGCGGTTAGCAAGCTCCCGATCAAGGCATTCTGAAAAAAGGCATATTGCAATAAATCCATATGATTCGTTTCCTAAATTAATGAGTACGGCGTTCGCCAATGATCAAGAATGCCTCATCCTTCAAGGCATCCGGCAAATTGATCCCCCGCAATTGCAGGCTACGGAGCCAACCGGCCACCTCCACTTCCCGGAGGGTATAAAGCACTTCACTAAACTCCTCAACGGCTTCCTCATCGTAAGCGTCCGCTTCCACTCCTTGGAACCGATCCAGTTCCTCATCGTTATAATATTCGATTTTCTTGCTGACGGCAGCTAATAAACTATCCCGCTCGCAAGTCTCATGTTGTCCGCAGCAAACCTCCGGAATCTCCTGTGCCTCGGGGATCTCCGAGATCTCCCCCCGTTCCAGCATCTTCTGAAGTTTCTTATTCCGGAAATATCCGGCGATAGCGGCTACGACACCCAGGCCTATAAGACTTATGACAATGTACCACATAATTCAATTGAAAATTGAGAATTGAAAACTGAAAATTAAAGGGCTGATTCCCTAATAGAGAAACCAGCGGCCTTAAGATCTTCCCAATAATGGGGATAACTCTTGCTGACCACTTGCGGGTGGGCGATCTCTATCCCCTCGGGACGTACCAAAGCGGCGGGAGCGAATGACAAAGCCATCCGATGATCCTCGTAAGTGGCGATTACCGGATGCGACTCCGGTTCCCTGCGTTCACCGTTCCACTCCAAGATGCTATCATTGCGATCCGTCAACACATAACCTAATTTACGAAGCTCTGTCTTCAATGCCTCGATCCGATCCGTCTCCTTTATCTTCAATGATTGAAGTCCCGTAAAGCGGAAAGGGATATTTAATAACACGCAAGTCACCACAAAGGTTTGAGCCAAATCCGGTTCATTCACGAAGTTATAAACCAACTTCTCACAGATATTTCCAGTATGCTTTAACATGACTCCACGTTTCGTATAAGTAGTGCCCACTCCCAATTGAGCGAATAACTTCGCTCCGGCGGCATCTCCCTGCAAGCTATTCTTGAATAAACCTAACAATTCGATCTCAGCATTTTTCGATAACGCCATGATCTCATACCAATAAGAAGCGGCACTCCAATCGGATTCCACCGTAAAACGAATCGGCTTATACTCTTGGGGGAGCACCTTGATCGTATTCTCCGTCCAAGAGGCTCTCACTCCATATTGCTCCATCAATTGCAAGGTGATATGGATATAGGGCCTAGAGATAATAGCGCCCTCCAAATGCAACGTAACCCCACTTTCTGTTAAGGGGGCGATCATCAAGATAGCGGATATATATTGAGAGCTAACATTTCCCGGTAGCGAGATCTCTCCGCCTTGCAAGGCGCTTCCGAAAATACGCAAAGGAGGATAACCCTCCTTCTCCATGTACTCGATCCGGGCGCCTAAAGCGTTCAGCGCATCCACCAAAACCTTGATCGGACGGTTCTTCATGCGTTCGGTTCCCGTAATCGTCCATTCGCCCACCACCTTCGAGAGGAAAGCAGTAAGGAAACGCATCGTCGTACCCGCCGCACCCACATTAAAATCCCGATCGTTCGAGTTCAATGCCTTTACCATCAAATTTGTATCATCGCAATCGGATAAGTTCTCCACATCATATGCGCTATAACTTAGCGCATTCAAGATCAATGCCCTGTTACTGATACTTTTAGAAGCGGGAAGCTTTACGGTAGTCCGGATAGCGGAACCCGGAGCATCTATCTGATAATTCATCGCTTTCGTATATTCAAGATTCAAGAAGCAAAAGTACGAAAATTAGCGTACATATGGAGTATAACTGTGGGAAACTTTCTTCTTTCCTCTCACTACATGACTCCTTACATTAACAACGGACCCCTTTGCCGACATGATACAGAAACCGGCCTTCGGCTTTCTTTATGCTTCTTCTCGAACACCAACCGTGACAAGGCGTTCGTTTAAACCGATCCAACCAGTAGACGGGAGGGGCAATAAAACGCCCTTTTAAGTGAGAATATTCCCGTTTTCAGGCACGAAAGGCGATGAAAGCCTACACGTATAGTCGCGTTGGGCGACGCCAATACTGCCGTTAGGCATTATAAACAGTCACGAATAGGGTTGTCAGTAGTCGTGAATAGGCATCGTAACCCGGTTAGAACCCAGTCGTAACCCTATCGGATAGCCCGAAGAAGTCAATGGATATGAATTAGGATGAATTATTTTCGCTAGAATGAAAGGCGGTTTTTCGGTATTGTATTATCAATGAACGAATTATTGTTTTTTTCTTGCGTATTTGGCAACGAGTCGTACATAGTCCCGGAAAAATCGGTTCTCCGGGACTTCAGTTTACAAAATGTCAGAATGTCAAATCGCCAAACGGTCTTATCACAAGGCCTTCATCTTCAAGAAATGCTTCCAGAAAAAGAGGATCTGGTAATCAATAGAATTATTCCAGTATTGTGAATCATGATTACCCGGGCGAGTGATAAAGTCGTGGTCGATGCCTTGTTTTAATAACGCCTCGTGGTAGTTCTTATTCACCTCCAAAAAGAAATCGCTGTCACCGCAATCGAAGATCAAAGCGATCTGGTCTTTCCTCAAGGTTGGAACCAAATTGATAACCGTGTACTTCTCCCAGTTTTCCGGATATTTTGCCTTCTCACCTATTTGTACGCTCATCTCCCAGTTTTTCGGGAAAGGGCGGATATCCACGCCACCGCTAGTACTTCCCGCAGCGGAGAAAACATCGCTATGACGAAGGCCATTCCACATAGCGCCATGTCCACCCATGCTCAAGCCGGTAATAGCACGTCCCTTACGATCGGCCACGGTCTTATAATGGGAATCCACGTATTTCACCAACTCATCCGAGATGAAAGTCTCATACCGTACATCAGCGTTCAAAGGGCTATCCCAATACCACGTATTCTTACCATCCGGGCATACGAAAAAGATACCCTTCTCATCAGCGATCTTAGATAGATCCGGCTTGATACCGACCCATGTACGAGCGTTACCGCCATAGCCATGTAACAAATAAATCACCGGACACGCTTTCGTCGCAGCCACATCCGGACTTACCACGACTACCTCTATACTTTTATTCATCGAAGGACTTTTCACTTGCAAAGTATCTACCTTCGCCGCCTGTAAACCGAGCGGAAGCAAACAAACCAACGCTACCGCTACCTTTTTCATCCAATTCATATCAGTGAACATTAATGATTAATTCCCCGTAGCCTTGTTTTCAAGGAACTACGGGGACAAATATACAGATTTTACAGCCAAAAACTTATTTACTTAACGAGAAAGGACGATCCTCTTTCGCGGTTCCTCTCGTCTTCTCCGGTTGATTGCCCATTTGAAGCTCCAGCACGCCCCCATTCACGATATCGCTGTAATGGATATAATTACGTGTATGTCTCTTCCCGTTCAAGGTAGCGTTTTGGATATATACGTTATCCTTACTATTCCCTTTCGCCTCGATCACGAACTTCTTGCCATCCTCCATCGTAATCGTAGCTTTCCGGAATTTCGGGCTACCCAATACATACTCATCCGTCCCCGGGCAAACACTGTAGATTCCCAACGCGCTCAATACGTACCAAGAAGACATACCGCCTTGATCCTCATCACCCGGATAACCATTTTCCGAGCTATTATATAACCGATCCATCACCTGACGAATCCAATATTGCGTCTTCCAAGGCTGGCCTGCGTAACTATACAAGTAAATCATATGCTGGATCGGTTGATTACCTTGGGCGTACTGTCCCATCTTCGCCAATTCCATCTCCAGCATCTCATGAATTTTCGTTCCGTATGTTCCATATTTCACGATACCGGGTAAAGCGAAAACAGAGTCGATCTTCGCCACGAAACGCTCATCACCTCCTGTCAAATCGATCAACCCTTGGACATCATGGAAAACCGACCAATTGTAATGCCAAGCATTCCCCTCGCAATAAGGACCGCCCCATTCGAAAGCATCGAAATCCGCCCAACTACCATCCAATTTACGACCTCTCATAAAACCGACAGATGGATCGTACACATTCTTGTAATTATAAATCTGGCGGGCAAAGACCTCCTCATAAAACTTATTCCCAGTCATTTTCGCCAACTGATACGCACAAAAGTCATCATAGCAATATTCCAACGTCTGTGCCGTAGATCCCATGGATTCCGGATAAGGTATATATCCCAACTGATAATAATCCTTCCAACGAACCCGTCCGTTGGCACCGCCCCAAGGTCCCTTATTCATCGCCTCATGCGCATACGCTTTCAAGGCTTTCTCCGGATCGAAAGTGCGGATACCCTTCACCCAAGCATCCGTCAATAAAGAGATCGAGTGATTCCCTACCATCCCGCCGGTCTCACTCGGGAACGACCAAGAAGGTAACCATCCACATTGCTCCTGAGCGTCTAGCAAGGCTTGCATATATTGCCCCTGCATCGTAGGGTGCAAGATATTGGTCAGCGGGAACTGGGAACGGAAAGTGTCCCAAAAACCATTATCGGTAAACATATATCCATCATGAATCTTCTCATCGTACGGACTATAGTAGTAAGGAGAACCATCCTCTTTCTCCTCATAAAACTTATGGGAAAACAAATTGGCACGGAACATGCAGGAGTAGAAGGTTTTCATATCCTCCTCGGTTCCACCTTCCACCAACACACGATTCAATAGCTGGTTCCATACATCAGCAGCCGCTTGCTTCGTCACTTCTACCGATGAGTGCTTACCTAGCTCACGAGTCATCGTAACCTCCGCTTGCTCCGGACTGATATAAGAGGTAGAGACCTTGGCCTGTACCTTAGAGCCTTTCGCAAATTGTACATAGGCACCGATACCTTCCCCTTCCCGGCTCAAATTATTCTTCTGGATCGTATTCTTACGATTCTCCCATGTACCATAGCTAACGAAAGGTTTATCAAATTGAATGATAAAATAATTCTTATGTGTCTTCGGAGAGAAAGCCCCATTGTGTACATAGCCGGTGATCCGGTGGTTCGCTACATCGATTTGTACCTGACTGGTTTTCGTATAGCCATCCAGTACGAGAAAAGCGTCTCCCTTCGCGGGAAAGGAAAAACGGAAATGAGCGGAACGGGTAGTTGGCGAGAACTCCGTGGTAATACCATTCTCCAACGTAACCTTATAATAATGAGGCTTGGCAATTTCTTTATCATGAGAGAACGGAGTCGCCCGTTTGGACTCATCAACAACCAATTCCGATACAGGCATCAAAGAAAATACCCCGTAATCTCCCACCCAAGGGCTACATTGATGCGTCGGTTGGAAACCCCGGATCGTAGTGGCCGAGTATTGATATTTCCAACCATCACCATTCTTCCCGGTCTGTGGAGACCAGCTATTCATGGGATAGGGAACCGCCGTAGTCGGGTAGGTATTTCCCCAACTCAATTCGTAAGTCGAGTTTGTTCCTTGCAAAGTATTTACGTATTGTACCAAGTCTTTCTCCGCAAAAACAGGGAAAGAGAGGGTTAAACAGAGGGCTAAAGCCGCCCCCTGTTTATAAAAAGTATTGAGTTTCATGTTATTTTATTTACTGATTAATTATTCACGCCCCAATTTGTATTCGGCTCGGGGCCCATCTCCAATTCTAGTACGCCACCTTTCATGATATCCCTATAATCAAGATAGCATCTCGTATAATCCGTCCCGTTTAATTTAGCGGATTGGATATAGGTGTTTTCCGGGGTATTTCGGTTGGCTCGTATGATAAATGTATTCCCTTCGCCAACCTGAATCTCAGTCTTCTCAAAAACCGGGCTGGATATCTCATAGCGAGTATCTCCCGGACAAACCGGATACAAACCACATGCCGCCAATACATACCAAGCGGACATCTGACCGACATCCTCGTTTCCAACCAAGCCTTCTACCTTATTCTTATACGCCTTATCGCAAATGAAACGAGACCATTTCTGGGTTTTCCACGGCTGTCCCAAATGATTATACAAGAAAGGCACATGATGAACCGGCTCGTTCGCATGATTGTAATAAGCGTTCCACAGGAAATCTGTTGGTGTCTTGTCGAACATCGTATCCAGATCGGCGATCACCCGTTCCGTTCCTCCCATCAGTTCCACCATACCCGGAATATCATGAGGCACAAACCACCCCTGTTGCAGCTCATTGCATTCCATACAGCCGTACCATTCCTTCAGCTTACCCTCTTCCGGCCAAGCCTCAAACCGGCCATTCGCTTCTCTCGGGCGGAAGCTATGTTTCTCCGCATCATATAAATTCCGGTAAGACTGAGCCAACTTCGCATAATAAACCGCATCCTCCTGTTTTCCTAATGATTTCGCCAACTGAGACATACACCATTCCGTATACGCATACTCCAAGGTTTTGGAGATACTCTGCGGATTCGGGGTATAGCCCAACTCCGCATTCCCGAACATTCTCGAGGTTTTATCCGCATACCGATAAGCCTTTTCCATATCCAAGCTACAAATACCTTTCGCATAGGCATCCGCCAAGACCGATATAGCCGGATTTCCTAACATACAACCGCTATAGGCGTTCAACAACTCCCAGCGCTCATAGTACTCACGGCCACTCTCCTCTGCCATCGTTGTCAATGACTTCAACAAATCGTTCACCAATACCGGATTAATAATCGTTTGCAAAGGCATCTGACTACGGAACACGTCCCAACCGCTAAAGATCGTACGTTTCGTGAACGTATCCGACTTATGCGCTTTTCCGTCCGCGCCCATATATTGACCATCCACATCCGTGTAAATCCTCGGATCGATCATTGTATGATACAAGGAGGTATAGAAGATCACCTTCTGCTCATCCGTTCCACCGCTGACATCCATCTTAGCCAAAGCCGTATCCCATAACGAGCGGGCACGAGAACGTACCGCATCAAAATCCCAATCCTTGATCTCCGCTTTCAAGTTCTTTTCCGCACCCTCCAAGCTTACAAAGGAAATACCAGCCTTGAAAAGAACCTCCTCATTCGCCTCAGTCTCAAACTCCGTAAAGAACCCGAGGTGCTCGCCCTCATATGCCTTTGGTCTCTCCGAAATCTTTGCGTTCGCTGTCAATATCTGGAAAGCCGGACTCTCCACGAATTCCCGATGCCGATCCTGCCCTGCCGGGATATCCACGCTCCATACACCATAATCTTTCAACGGTTTGGAAAACTGCGCATAAAAATACACGGTGTATCGGGAAGAACCTTCACCATTCCCCCAGCCTCCACCTTCCGGCGTACATTCCATTCGTCCGGCGATCGTATGGTCATCTATCACTTGAACCGCCTGATACGTAGAAGTACCTCCCACACGACGGGCTAAGTCCAACTGGATACGGGACTGCTTATTCTCGGGGAAAACGAATCGCAGCATACCGCTATGAGGAGCCGCTGTCGCTTCCGCTTGTATCTGGTAATCGCTAAGCAATACCTTATAATATCCAGCCTTAGCCTCCTCGGATGATTTATCATATCGGGAACGATACCCGGCTACGCCCCCCTCTTTTCCTGAGTTCGTGCGCAGATCGCCCACGGTAGGCATTACCAATAAATTACCCAGATCACCGTACCAGCCGATACCACTCATCTGCGTAAAGGCGAATCCCTCGATCGTCTCATGCTCGTAGCTATATCCGGAACCATTGTCGCCCCCCGTAATCGTATTCGGACTTACCTGTACCATACCGAAAGGGGTAGTCGCACCGGGGAAGGTCTTCCCCAAGCCATGGTAAGCACCGGCCGCCTCCGTATTCGTACTCGCCCCGATAAAGGGATTTACATAATCAGAGAAATGAACCTCCTCGATAGTCCGGGTCGGACCGGAACAGGCCGTTCCCACCAATGCGAGCGATAACGCCGTAGTCGTTATCCATCTTAAACTTCTTACTAATCGTATCATTTCTTTATAAGTTCTATTCTACGTACCTTCGGTTGGGCGATCTGATACATACGATCCACCAACATATCGATTTGTTGGTTCCAAGCCTCCCGGATCTCCGGATACATCATCTTGGAGTAGTTATCCAGATGGCCGGCCAAGAAGATATTCGTATGAAGGTTCGCCCTTAACGTATCCATAGCGGCGATATTATCCTGAAATAACATGCCCTTCCGCTTCAAGATATAAAATTCCGTCCACGCATATTCCCGGAAACGTTTCTCGATATTCCAACGTTCCTCATTCAAATGCATGACCCGAACGGCCTGCTGATATTGCGGTGTGTTCGTTAACGCCGCTAAGTTAATACCTTTTGCCAAATCCTCGGCCGAAAACGTAGAAATTGAATCCCCGTCTATCTCCAACCTATACGCACCTTTCAATCCATCCACCCGCAATACCTCTTGATTAAGATCCTCCATAATCGGAGCGTATAAGGTCGCCTCATATTGCGTATGTTTTTTCTCCCAGCCCCGAGAGATCGTATCCATCGGATAAGGTAAAGACTTCGCTAAATAGGTAAAAGAGACCGTACCCTTGTCTGATACTTTCAATTCATTCACGAAACAATTCTCGTTCGCCAGCACCACACGTCGGGAAGCATCGATATCAACTTTAGCGACCGGTTTACCCGCCAATCCCTGAGACTTCAAGAAGAAATAGGCCATCAACATATTACCGTGGTTATCCGGATGAATCCGATCTCCTTGCATTAAGGTAAACCGCGGATCTTTCGCTTGTTGTACCCTGTTCACCTTTAATACCGGGTTGTGGAAATCCACGAACGCCCAGTCATTCTTCACGGCCGCCTCTCTTTGCAGACGGATGATTTTCTGGATCGTAGCGTTCTTTCCAAGAAAAGGCTTATTTTTCTCATTTTGCCAAGTCTCGTCGTACGGCGTGCCACCGATCATGATCACCCTTGTATCTTTGTGAGATTTCATGATCTTCTGCATCGCCTGAAAGGTCGTATCTACCCGATACATTTGCCGCTCCACGAAAGCCGTAGGATTATCGCCGTTATATTCGAAATAACCACTATCGTTCATACCGAAAGTAGCCGTAACCACCGTCGGATTTTTACCATATACATCCTCCTCGATCCGTTCCAACATATCCCAAGAACTGTCACCACCGGTACCGGCGCTATACATCCGCATCCGCATATCCGGGAAATGAGTGATATAGTACAACCATATATAAGAATGATAATGTCCGCCCTCTGTTATGCTATTGCCTAAAAAAACAACCCGGTCACCCCTTTGAAAAGGGGAAGGAGTTTTCTGCGCATTGCCACACACAAACACAGAAAGCATACACGCCAAACTAAAAAGCCATCGATTAGTTCTCATCTTATTTACTTTTGGACACTTAGAAGTTCAATTGTTTATCCGATACGGCCACAGCCACGAATGAATCGGCACAGCCATAATACAGATACCATTTATTCCGGTAATAGACCAGACCTTCCACGAATACGGTACCCGCAGGGTATTGACCGCTTTTTTCAAAATCATCCGTCGGTTGCAAGAAAGGCTTATCCAAACGACCGATCAATTTTGTCGGGTTATTTACATCGAACAATGCTTGTCCGGCACAATAAGAGTTCGCAGGATAAGCGGTATCCCCTTTTTCTCCCGGTTCGTTTTTACCATTATACAACAGAACGATGCCATCCTTTGTCAAGATAGCGGGAGGTCCACATTCGGTCAACTGACTATCGAAATAGCCGGAACGAGGAGAGAACAATTTAAGCAACTCACCATTCTCGTCCAACAGTGGGTCCCAATCTATTAAATTATCGGAGGTAGCCGCATATACATTCTTCTCCCCCCAGTACATGAAATACTTGCCATTCACTTTCGCAATGACCTGCTTATCTCCCTTTAAAGTCGTGACTAGCGATGCGGATTTAGTCGCCTCATCCTTGAATTTGCCATTATAGGCTTTCTCAAAAGCCGGACCGAACTTCGTCCAGTGTTTCAAATCCTTTGAGGTCGCCACCGCCAGACGAGGCACCTTACGATTCCATTGCGTATATAGCAAGACATACGTACCATCCTCGGTCATAGCGATACGAGGATCTTCCGTACCTCCGGGACATTCGTTCTCCGCTTGATTATCTTTAGCCGGATAAAAAGCAGGCTTCGTATCCCTCTCGAAATGGATACCGTCAGTAGAGGTCGCATATCCCAAACGGGAAGTCCGGGAACCGATTCCCTGAGCGGAGTTATCTTCCGCACGGTACATCACCACAATCTTCCCATCGTAAATCGTAGCCGCCGGATTAAATGTGTCACTCTCCTCCCATGCTACAGAATCTTCCCGCATCGGGCAATAAAACTTAGTTGGTAACGGCTTAATTACCGGATTCACTCCTGTCGGACGCTCAAACCCGTCCAAGCACCAAGCTGTTTCCGATACAGCTTCCGCCGTCTGGTCTTTCTTTTGAGAGCCGCAAGCTACGGTAACCAATCCCAATAAGCCGAAAGTAGAGACTAATAATGTTTCTTTAATCATGTTATTCGTAGTATTAAGTTATATTTATTTTCCATATGAAGGGGGAGCTATCCGAGTTCCCCACGTCTTATCCGGCTTCCCGGATAATTTATATTCCAAGGTCGCCCCCCGATATAAATCCGACCAATCGATCCAAGTGCCCTCCATCTTCTTTCCATCAAGACTTAAGGAATGGATATACTCTTTTCTCTCATCACCCCCCTTGATAATCACGTCTCCCTCGGGCAAATGTAAAACAATCTTACGGAATACCGGACTATTCACAGAGAAACCTCCCACTCCGGGAATCTCTGGAAACAAACCGATACTGGCAAAGACATACCATGCTCCCATCGATCCTAAATCGTCGTTGCCCGGCAAACCGTTCACACTGCTACTATATTGTTCGTTCAGTATACGCCGGATCACTTGTTGCGCCTTATAAGGAGCCCCCGCCCAATTATAAATCCAAGGGATTTGGAAACTAGGCTCGTTACCGGAGGCGAACCATTCATCTCCATAACTAGCGTCCAAACGTCGGAACATCTCATCCAAACGCTTCTCCGCCGCTTCCTTTCCTCCTATACTATCGATCAACCCTTGCAAATCATAAGGTACCATCCAGAAATAATTCTTATATGTCGATTCCCGCCAATCCGCGTCATAACGTTTCCACGAGCCATCCTCGTTTCGGGACTGCAACCAACCGGTCTCCTTATTAAAAAGATTCTTCCAGTTCATCGCCCGTTGCGTATACCAATTACAAACCGGCTCATCATTGCAGGCTTGCAAGGCGAAACGGCCAATCGCAAAATCAGAAGATGTATATTCCAGTAAGATCGAAGCGTCGTAATACCCTTTCTCCAAATACTGTTCCAAGCCCGGTCGAGTCAAAACACCTTGGGAATTAGCCCCCGGCACTTCTGCTCCATAACGCATAGTCCGCAGTAAAGTTCGAGGATCATAGTTGCGAGCTCCAAACGCATACGCATTGGCTACAAGAATCGGAGTCGGGTCCCCCTGCATAACACCTGTCTCTATATTCGCCAGTACCCAACGAGGGAAGCCACCACCGGATTGCTCGGCAAATAAGTAATGAGACATAACGATATCCGAGGTCTCCTCGGGAGCTAGCATAGCGATCAAAGCAGTCTGCGTACGATACGTATCCCAATTACTGAAAGAGGTATAGAATTTTCGGGCTGTCTTATGCACTTGGCTATCCGCCCCCATATATTCCCCATTCACGTCGCTACAAACATTCGGATGGATTAATGAACGATATAGATGCGTATAGAATTGCATCTGGCGATCCTCGTTATCTCCCTCTACCTCTATCTTCCCGAGGTATTCATTCCATTTATCCTGCGTCGCCTGACGGACCGCAGAGAAGTCCCAAGCGGGATTCTCAACCCTCAAATTCTCACGGGCATTCTCCACCGAGACATAAGAAACACCGATCTTATACTGCACCGCCTGATTCCCCTCTTTCAACGGAAAAGTAAAATACACCCCCGAGTGACTGCCTTCCGCAAACGTATGATTCGCATGTAGTCGCTCCTCCTTCCATGTACCAAAACTCTCCGCGTCCGCATCGAACTCAGCCACAAAGTAAACCTTATAGGGAGTTGGGATTCCACAGAAAGCACCACCCTCCGCATATCCCTCGCAACTATGAGGACCCGTAATCTTAATAGCGGCTACTTGGATAGGGGTAGCGGCTACTCCTCCTCCGATAATCACGGTACCCTGCTTTTCCTTGGAAGAAAACGTATAACGAGCCATACCCGTACGTTCCGTAACGGTTAATTCCGCACGTATAGAATGATCTACGGTCGCTGCGTAATAACCGGCCGTTCCGATCTCCTTGCCGACCGGAGTCTGCATATTCAAGATACTATCCGGAGAAACCCGTAAAGCTCCGGCAACCGGAAGCGTAGGGAAATTTCCCATATGATCGCATCCCGCACCACTCAATTGATTGATGACAAAGCCTAGTTGTTTCGTGAAATAAGTCGGGGTAAACTGTACCATACCGAAAGGATAGGTAGCCCCCGGATACAAATATCCGGAAGCCCACCCATTACCTTGAGTCCCTATCAGGGTATTGGTCTTAGAAACGAGATTTGACGCATTTACCAAACCTCCACACAACAAGAAAACATAGCTAACCACACATATTCGCCTTAAAAGCTGTTTACATTTAAACATGGTAATAGATCCTTTTTATTATTTAGCCTTTTATACTATATACCCTTCAATAGAATAAAACACTTACGGCGTAATAATTAAAAAACAGCTATTAACATAAGTCAACAAAAAGGGAATCATATGATTCCTATTCCGCAAACAGCGATAGGGTGTGTTTTCCACTTTCCAACAAGATCGAACCCGCCGATATCTCTACATTATTCCCATCTAACACACAATTCGATACGTTAAATGGAGCGATAAAAGTCGCCGTACTATTCGCAGGAATTTCCAGATCAAGGGAAAGCGATCGGTTCTCCATAGTCCAAGACACACGTGCCGTACCGTAAGGGGTCTCTCTCGCCACCCTCGCCCACGTCACGCCATCCGGCACTTGCGGTTTGATAAAGAAATGTTTATAGCCCGGCCTATCCTCATCCGGCAAGATCCCTCCGATCGCCTGACAGAACCAAGCGCCAATGCCATTGAAACAATTATGAACCTTACTACGTTCTCCCGACCAGTATTCCCAAGTCGTAGAAGCCCCTTGATCGATCATATATAGATATCCCGGTAGCTCTCTCTTTTTCAGCATGGAATAGAGAAAATCAGCCTCTCCGTTCTTTATCGCCCAATCGGTCAAGATCGTAACACCCACCAAACCGGAACCGATATGGCCCTTACAATTCTCCAAAGTCTCTCGATATAAACCTTCCTTTACCTCGGGCATATGCTGTTCATCTGTCACGCCGACCAACATCGGATAAATCCGATCGATTTGGGAGCCTGTAGCGTACTGTTTCTTCTCCGGATCATAGAAAGTCTTCTGGATAAGCTCGTTCAATCGTTGGCGACGCTCTTTATACTTAGCGGCATCCTCCGCTTTCCCCAATACCTTCGCGATCTTCTCCATCGTAGTGAGGCAATCGCTTATAAAGCAGTTACTAACCAGATCTACCGATGACTGCGCCGTATAATCGACACCCGCCGGAGCCAACCAATCCCCTAAATACCATGCCCGATAATCCGTATCCGGCCAACGTTTCAGCAACCCATCGACCGTATACGCATCCACATAACGCAACCAATGTCGCATAACCGGATAATATCGCTCGATCAGACGGCTATCCCCATAATTCAAATAAGTCTGCCACGATCCCGTGATAATAAAGCCACACCAATACGGACCACCTCCCGCCGGGTATGGATTCGGTACGCAATGCGGCATCCCCCATCCTCACGGATGCAATCCTGCCACATCTGCATCCAGTTCATATACACGGAAGAGCCCTCATACAATGTCTGGAAACTCTTACAAGAGGCATTTCCATCCCCACCGTATCCCATACGCTCATAATGCGGGCAGTCTACGATATAACCACTGAAAGCTAGGTTCTTGAAAGTATATTTGATCATCGCATAGATAGCATTCAAGTCCGGATCCGAACACTCGAAAGACGAGGCATCCCTATAATCCGTATGAATCAGATAGCCAGTTACCTCCTCGGGAGCTTTCGCCAAACCGGATATCCTTATATATTGAAACGCATGGTGGTTAAATTTATTTCGGAATACCTCTTTGCCTTGTCCGGAACCGATATACCAATCCTCATACTGTCCGTTCTCCTCTTGTGGCTTGAAATCTTCGTTTTCATTTAACCAATCCGTATATTCCATACGGACCCGGTGGCCTTCCGGTAATTTTGGGAAACTCAGCTCAACCCAACCATTTAACGCCTTTCCCATATCTACGAGCCAAATACTGTCTCCTATTTGTTTGATTCCTTTGGGACGGATGATCTCTTGTATTCGATTAGGCTCACACATTTGGGGACTTACCTCTATCCCGGGTACCTCCACCTCCAATACCGGCGTCCAATCCAGTTTGTCAAGCGTAGCCGTTGTTAAATCCGGCAACGCCTTCCGCCCATCCACACATTCACCCCCGAATTGATGGGGATACCAAGTACCGGTACCGGTCTCACCATACATACTTCCCCGGCCTTCCCAAGAGCTATCCGTAACGAGTAGCGTACTTGTAGTGCCATTTCTTTGAATCTTGTCCAATTGCAGTTTAACCAACGGCCCATCATGAACGGCATTAAAAGTAGCTTTTCTGTACCAACCACGGCCCAACCAGAGCAATAAGTCGTTTATTCCCTGCTTTGCGTACGGCGTAAGATCGTACGTCACCGATAATGATCTTTTGTTTAATTGAGATACCGCAGGCGAGAGAACATCTTCCGATACCTTCCTCCCATTTAAATAGATCTCATGATACCCTAAGGAGTTTACATGAAGGAGTAATGAGGCATCACGGTCTTGAAGCTCGAACTTCTTCCTTAACATCGGATTCTTCTCATCCGGCATCCCTATATATTTCCCTTGCCATTCCGCTTTATCCAAAAGCCCGATCCCAAAGCGATTGATTGGACTCCAATCCGAGGATTCCCCCTTATTATCCCATACCCGGACTTTCCAATAGGCCAGCACACTAGATCGCAACTCTTTTCCTCGATAAGGGACCATCACGGAAGCGGACGATTCCACCTTACCTGAATTCCATAGATCGGCTTTGCCTTGAGCCAGCAAGGAACTATCCGTGGCTACTTGTATCTCAAAATACGCTTGCCGCATAGTTTGCCCGTCTGTCTCGATTTTCCAGCTAAAATGGGGATGGGTATTGTCGATCGCGACCGGATTCTCCAAGTTCTCACAACGAAGATCTTTTAAGATGATCCTCCGCCCGGATTCACAGCCCGACATCAGTAACAATAGGGTCACAAAGTAGATAGATATACATTTCATGATAAATAGATTGAGATTACGCATGAATATACTTTCTAATGGCTTACGATACTTATATCCCCGATAAATATTAAGATTTATTAAACAAGAAAGGCGAGCCACTCGCAAATGACTCGCCTTCCTATGATTCCTCAAGAATGGCTAGAAGCGGATCTTGTAGGATTGGTTGCCAATATAAATTATATAAGACCCTTGTGGAATACTCGTGATAGTCTCGCCTACAGGCAAAGATAAGTTCCTATACAAACGCCCTTCGAATGTAACGATACAAGCTGTGTCCATAACAGGAGTCTGGATATGCAATCGTCCATTCTCTCCCCATACTCGCAAGCCATTGGGATCTACCTCTGCGTTATCAGTAGGATTATCTTTCACGATGCCTGTTACGGTAACAACGATATTACTCGTTACTTTCTCAATCACATAACGGCCGCTTGATACCGGACCAAGTACTGAGCCATTCGCTTTCACTGTCAGTTGAGGCGCACTGTAGCCGTCCTTCAAAGTCAGTGTGAACGCAAAACTCTTGCCGGATTCTACATTCGTGGAAGACTCCGCAATCAAGGTAGCGCCCTCTACAACCGGCAATGTCACCATGTAGGTGGTCGGGGTTGGCTCCGGTTCTGGTTCCGGATCCGGAATCCTATTACCTGCCGCCGTAATCACCAAGGTAGCCGTGATCTTCTCCAATGCGAAAGCACCCGTGCCAGAATTGTATGTATAATCCGTAGACGCTAGCGTATTCTCTCCCATCTTCACAGTAATGGATGTCGGAAGCGTATAGCCGGAGGCTGCTTTCAGCGTAAGTTCCACTTTGGAATCCTTAGCCAAAGGCTCGAAAGAAGCCGGATCGGAAGTGAGGTTAACAAGATTCGGGATTACCTCAAAGAAGCCCTCTTGTACACCTTTCGCCTCAATAACGATCTCGCCATCCACATTCTCAATCTCGATTATTCCCGTCGTATTGTCATACGTATAGTACTCAGAACCTGCTGCCCTAAGCAAATTCTTTTGCTTCAACAAACGACCATTCATCATCACCTTTATGACATAAGGGAATTTGTATCCCGTAGCTGGTGCTAATTCACATTTGAATGGCTCTCCTTCTTTCACAGTCTCTCCGGAAGTCTTAATCTCTATGTTCTCGGTCTGTTCTTTCACTTGGAAGATCTCCGCACCAGAAGCTTTAATGGAAACCTCAGCGGTTACGTTCTTTATTTCTATCTCCCCGGTCTTCGGATCATAGGAATAACCGGAACCAGCAGCCAGCACTTTACCACCCATCATCACCTCGATCGTGGAAGGAAGCCCGTACTGTGGGGTCACTACAGATAACTTACCGGTCAAGGTCTCACCATGTTTAATCTTCTTGCCTTGCGAGATATCAGAAGTCAAGTCTTTTAACGTAAGGGCTACCGCATAGCTCTTCTGTACGCCTTGCGCCGTGATCGCTAACTCACCGGTTACTTTCTTCAAAGAGATTTTTCCCGTAGCGGCATCATAGGTATAATCAGTTACGTCTACCAATGTTTTACCACCCATCGTTACCGTGATCTCAGTTGGAAGTGTATAACCCTCATTTGCGGAAAGTACACAAGCGAAGGCTTCACCAAATTGAACTTTAGTGTCCGACTTGATATCGGAAGTTATATTTGCCAATGTAGCGGTAACTGAATAGCTCTTTTTCACACCTTGTGCGGTAATGGAGAGCTTCCCTGTAATCTTCGCCAAAGAGAAAGCTCCTGTGGAAGTGTTATAGGTATAATCCGTACCGGCAACCAAGGTCTTATCACCCATCTTCACCGTGATCGTGGTTGGAAGTATATGACCTTCAGCCGCCTTCAAGGTCAATTCAACTTTGCCATTAACTAATACCGGATCAAAAGAAGCAGGTTCGGAAGTAACTCCAGCCAAATTGAGTATCACCTCATAATGGCGATCATCAATACCGGAAGCTTTCACGGTCAAGTCACCGGAAACTGCCTTGATCACGACTTTACCCGTTTTAGCGTCGTAGGTGAACTCTTCCGCTGTCAATGCGTCATTGCCCTTCAAGATACTGATCGCATCCGGAAGCTTGTAGTTCGTAGCGGCTTTCAAGGTGAAAGTGAACGATTCGCCTTCCTTCACGGTCGTAGCCGAGGTAATGGCCGGCGTGGAGGTTAGGTTCTTTAGGTCTGCCGTTATCTTATAAACGGATGGCTCAGACACTCCTTCGGCGGTAATGGCTACCTCACCTCTCACATTCAATATCTCTACTTTGCCTGTCTTGGCATCGTAGGTATATCCCTTTCCTGCCTCCAAAGTGGAACCGGACATCTTTATCGTAATGGATGCCGGAAGCATGTAACCGTTATTCGCCGATAAGGTAAACGAGAATGTCTCTCCTTCTTTCACGGTCGTAGCGTTCGTGATAGTAGGGGAAGAAGACAGATTCGACAAATTTGCCTTAACAGAATATGTGGCGGGTTTGCCGGGAGTGTCGGGAGTGTCCGACTGCTTAAATAATACGGTATATATCATACTGTCATCTCCGTTCATAGCCGTAATCTTGATCTTCCCTTCTGCGAAATCTCCTTTCCATACTGGGTTAGTTATATCAACCTTCGCCTCGCCTTGGACAGCCTTGGCCTCAAGACTTAGCTGAGGCCTGTCTTTTAAGTCTTTGGGCAGAAAGACTGTGTAGGATTTCCATTCGCTATTTAACGTAATAGGGATGGAAGTGCCATTTATCCTATAGCTAAGCGAGGCTAGAGAGGTGTCCGAGTATTTATAGACATCATCACTGACCTGTATTCCATTCGCACTTATATACAAATGCCCAAATATGCGTGATATATATAACTCGCCTGTTTGTTCATTATAGGTAGCATAATCTGGTTGTGGCCATGCATGATTTATAGAGATAGACTGATAATAAGCTTCTTGTATCGAAATGTCATTCGCCTTGGGCAAGGTAAATCCCGGTTTGGCGACTAATTTGACGGTTATATCCTTATTATACTCCAACTTTCCCGGGGCTTCCAAGCCTAGCCCCCCGTTACGGCAATCAAGTTCCCAATCATAATAGACCTTTTGGTCTGATACCGGCCCCTCCACACTACACATATCTGCGATCTCAGGAGAGAGTCCTCTTATCACCGTCCAATTCTTCTTGTCCGTGGAACAAGCGACCATTACGTAATCATCCTCGGACATCTCCACGATAAAATTACCGGGATGCCTATTCCCATAAATCGTATTTCCTATTGATGCTTCATTTACGTAGCCTATACTCTTTATATTTCCCTCACAATCTGTCAAAGCATAGGTTAAGTAACCTTCGAAAGGTACATTTCCCGTATTTATGATGGGAAACATAACGATATCCTCACATTTCCCATTCGTGCGTATTTCAAATCCATTTCCCTGTGCTGATTCATATACATATAGTGAGGCGTTATTCTCGCTATCCTTGTTTGGTTTTATATTTATCACCATCTCATGCCCCCGGTTGTAGCCCCCCCATGTCTGATCGTTCTTGGGGTCGAGCGACGAAAGCACATAGAATCCGTTATACATACCGCCCCATCCCCAGTTGATATGATAGCGGCCATAAGTGTCATATCCATCACAGATGAAGGCATGCGCCTTACCATAGAAAGCGTCTACCCTTGTCTCGGTCTCGCTTCCATAAAGGACAGGGCGTCCATTGTCTAATTCCTCATGGATGATCCGTTCCCATTCTTCCCATGAATAATCCATATCCGAAAAACTTTGAAGCAAGTGCTTCATCTGTCGGCTATACCCGAACACATCCCTCATCGCAACTAACGCATCATCAATATATGCGGAACTTTCCTCAAGCTTATATCGCATGCTCATGTTTGCCCCTACTTGCCATAGCAAATTCGAGACTGCGCCGATATGCTCTGCGGCAGAAGAACCAGTCAACTCGTTTGGCATATTATTCCAATCGTAACTCCCGTAGGATATGGATAAGTCGTTATATGACGGGACTCTATTTTCCGGGCGGGCTTGTTCCGGATAACCATGATATTTCATCAAGATACCTACAGCGGTCGCCATACAACCTGTCGGCGCATGTTGTCCATTCTTCAAAGGAGTTTGTCGATTGAAAGGATCTCCTTGCCCCCAATTAGCCGTTGGCAATAACACTTCTCCTGTAGCCGCCCTTAAATAGCCGCTTAAGTAACGGTTCCATTCGGCTTCCATAGCAACAGAGGCCCTCATGTCTATTTTATCCGCATACGTGATTTGCTCTTGATAGTACGCCAGTATCGCCCGTAGATTCTCCGGTAAATTATCCGGATCAAAATTACCCTCGTCCGATTGTCCTAGAACCGGGTAAGCACGATCATCGCCGGAAACGATCACGAACCCCTTGTTTCCCGGTACGTTAAACACGAAATAGTCCGCAGCACCATCAACCGTCCCGCTTCGTAGCGCAGAACTCGATTTTCCCGGAGCCGCCGCATAAACCAACGTCAAGTCTCCAGCCGAGCGCAAGCCCGAACCCGCGTTAGCCACGTTCTCCGCCACCTTGCGAGCCGTGGACACGTCTATCCTTTCTGCCCGGACCATCATGGCCGACAGGCAAAGGATGATGATTAGTAGAATTTGTTTTCTCATACACGATAATATTTATAATGAATAAAAGATTTAACATTCGTTCACGGGTATGCTCATAGCTTCCCGTCTATGACCGGTGAGAGAGCCTAGGCCATGAACCATGAGAGAGCCTCGTCTATGAGGGGTGAGAGCCTAGGCTTTATCAGCCCTCATAGATGAGGCTCTCCGCCTTATCAGATCTCGTCCGGACTCTCGCTATCGCCTCCGCCTCCGGCACCTACCGTCAAGAGGATGGGGAACTTATAGGTACGCGGGTCTTTCACCAAGCCGTAATTCGCCCCTGCCTGCGTAGTGACGCTCAGCCAGTACTGCCCCTCGGCGAGTTGCGGGATCTGGATAATTATCTCGCTCTTGGTGTTACGTACGATAAGGGAGACTTTTGTTGGCGTAGCGCCCTCCTCATCCTTGGTGAAGTAGACGCCTACAGATGGATCATCCCCCTTGATAAGCAGCGTGCTGCCGAAGATGATAGCCGGGGCGTTCGGAGTGATATGGAGGTTCTTCTCGTTCGTGGTAGAATCCGTGAGGCTCTCGATCATCGGGCCCACGGTAGCTACGTCGGCGTTCACGTAGATGTTTTCTAGCGCCTTTAGGAGGGTGGCGCTGGGGGTGAACATTACGGTGATCTTATTCTCCGTAGAGCGGAAGTCTGATTTCTTTCCGTCGAACGAGCCGTTGATAGTGAGCAGCCATTGCCCGAACTTGTTCACCACGCAACGGCCTTGGGCGAGGGCCTCTATCATCTCGTCGTAGGAGAGGTCGAGGATGTTGGTGATCGTCTCCGGGCGGTACTCGGTGCGTTTCTTCACGATGCGGTTCGAGATGTCTGAGGTTCGCGTGGTTCCGGTAATGCGGATCTTTCCGGTGAAATCGCCGGTTTTCTCGGTTAACACGTTGTCGTACAGATCTACGGTCAAGATGGTCTTTTCTTCTGCCATGATGTTTTTTGTCTTTAATGCCCCGTGGTAGTGGGGCGTTACCTTTTAATAATGTTTATCACCCTTATTCGCGAAATAAGGGGAAGAGATATCGCACGTCCAACATAAACTAAAAAAAACACGCATAACCACTATTTTTAACCGCATATCCACGATATATGCGCAATAAGCATAAATTTGGATTAATTAGAGGATACGATATCTGTATCCCCTTCAATTCCTATTTCTTAATAAATAGATAAAAGTGATTGTTTATCAATAATATTTTTTACATTTGCCAAGCCTTCTGTTGAAAATAGCCTATTATAGGTAATTTTTATGCTGAATAGGCTCTTCCCCTTATTTCGCGAATAAGGGCATCATCCAGCCGCCAAAAGCAAATCCACCTCTTCCGTCACCCTAGCGTTCGCACGATTCAATTCCGACTGTTCCAAAGAGGCCAGATAAAAACGTGTTGTTTTTTCCGAGGTATGCCCCAACGCTTGGCTAATGATCGATAAAGGGACTTGTTTCCGCAAGGCGTTCGTTGCCCATGTATGGCGGAAAACATACGAGGTCAGATGAATGGGACGAGATAGCGCACGACCGATCTTCTTCAACGAGTTATTATACGAACGCAGTATCGCCTTGTATTCCTCATGCCCTACCTCTCTACCCGGAGATAAAATAGGGAAAAGGTACGGGGAAGAAGCGTCCGCATACTTATTAATCAACCGCCGCATCCCCGCTGTTATCCCGACACGGATTAAGGTCCCCGTCTTCTTACGCCGATATACGATTTCCTCGCCATACAGGTTCGCCGTAGTCAAGCGAGCCATATCCGCGAAAGGCATGCCGCAAGATAAATAGGCGAACGTACAATAGTCGATCACGCACGCCAAATCCGGCTCCTCAGACTTCAAGGTCACGATCTCCCTGAGCGACTCGTTTCCCAACGCCCTAGATCCGGCTCTTTCCCGCTTCAAGTTCAAGTACGCGAAAGGCGATACGACGCAAGCCGGCAACAGACCATCCCGACAAGCTTGGTTATAAATCGAGCGAAAGTTGCTGAGGTATGTATTCACGGTATTCACTCGCAAGCCGGCGGATTGCAGATAAGCGACAAAACGGCTTATTAAGCCCGGGGTTATCTCCGGGAAAAGAAGGTTTCTCCTACCCAGAAAGGCGCAGATCCAATTACGGGTCGTCCTATATAAATCGGCGGTGTTATGTTTCCCCGCTAAACGTTTCTCCCGGATGCGTTCGGTGGCATAGGTATAAAATGTGATGCCCGCCTTGCCCAAGCGGTTATTCTTTCTTTTGCTCATATCTCCTTTTTTGATGATTAAACGTATTATTATCTATCATCAAAAATAGCATAAAAACAAGATCAAGCCAAGTCCATCTCGGGCTCGTGAATCAAGTCGGTCATCACGTAGAAGTCGGCGTAGCCCTTGTTGGCTTTATACTCCGGATAAATAATAGTAGCTACGGGGAATCTTTATAGATTAATGTTATCCAACTTAAAAGAGGAAGGGATTATCCCACATAAGTCGGAGATAATCCCTTTCTGCCGGAATAAAGTACTTTTAGAAAGATACATCTACAGGTACGACCTCACTATAATTAACCTTACCGTTTGTCGTTACACCGATACGAATATACATCCTATTTCCGTTTCCTTTCATGATGGCCTGCTTATCCTTATTGTTGAAACTCGCACTTTCACTTAAGCCGATCTCTTGGGTTAATATCGTATTCAGGATATCCTTATCGGACACGTTCGTATAATCAACAGTCACCAATTCCTCCGAGTTACCGGACATCTTATCGATATAAGGGCTGATATGCCAAGCCAAAAAAGCATTCTCTATCTTATAGTCATCCTTGCTACGAGTGATCGTATAAGATACCTTCAACTTCTTGTTCTCGAATACAGCGTTGTTTACCTTGATTCGGGCGTAGGGAATCACCTTGATATCTTGATCCGTCAGTCCACCAGCGTTCAGATCAACCACCATCGTATCCACCGGATAGAAATTAGTCTGCTCCAGCGTCAAGATATATTGCTTACTGAACATCCACGAGTTCTCGTAAGTCCCATCGATCTTGGGATACGTGATAACCGGAAGCTGCGAGTAATCATCACCCGTAGAATAATAACGGTCACGCTCATACATACGTATCTGGATACTGCTGGTACCCTGTACCGGCATCGGGACAACCTCGGAGGTTTCCGCATCGATAAAGCGGCCTTTGATACCGGAATTAGGCTCATCATAATTATCATCCTCACAGGAGGCAAAGAGGCAAGAAGCCGCCAAGACAATCGCTATATTATATATGATCTTTTTCATGATTCTTTTTCCTTTCATTAATTAGAAACCGGGATTATTAGGAGCCAACATCGGGTTGCTACCCATATCGCTATCCTTGATCTTTATGTAATAGTTACGTTCCAAGAATACTTTATTAGGCTTCGGAGCCTTACCAGTCGTAAAGATATATTTACCTTCCCCCCAGATATACCATGGATAAAGCGCCATTGTTGGGAAATCAGCCATTTTGATATGAGCGATATGCCAACGCTTTAAATCCCAATGACGATGATTCTCATACGCCAACTCTACACGGCGCTCATTACGGATACGATCCAATGAAACCTCCCCGGCAGAAAGCGTACGGATGCCCGCTCTCTCACGAACCATATTCAATGCGGTAGCGGCATCGCCCGTCTTGCCTAATTCCATAGCGGCTTCCGCCTTGTTCAAATACATCTCGGCCAGACGGAACACCGGCCATGGAGCATCTGATTTATTCCCGGAGATATCCATCACTCCCTCGTCTGAGAACTTCTTCGTATAGAAGCCGGTCTTTCCAACATCCCCGGTATCCCATACGCCATCCTTACCTAAGATCTTCATTTGGTTACCTTCCTCACCATAATACTCGTTCACGTTATTGCTGGTGATAAAACGGGCATCCCCAGATTTAGAGGCATCGTAAATACCCCGACGAATCTCGACGATCCCTCCCCTACATTCATCCATCGGTAAATAGAAAGTCGCCCGAAGACGTGGGTCCTTGTCCTTAAATAGATCCAATGGAGAGTCATATTTGATATAATTACCGGAAGCATCCTTCAATTTCAAGGTACCGTCTGAACCATCTTTATATTCAAAAGCCTCTATTAAATCGAGTGTGGGATTCTGCCCGCAGCCATAGCCATTCTGCACGAAGCTAAACGGCACATTCAATAAATCCCAAGAATGGCCTAGATCGGTAGCCAGAAACTCTTTCCAGAAGATAAACTCCGAACATCCTCTTTTCTCCAGAAACATATTCCGGAAGTTCTCCACCCGGTCCGCATACTGGTTGTAAAGCGTATATTTACCCGAGTTAATCACTTTATCCGCCGCCTCGATCGATTTCGCCCAATATGCGTTAGCGTCATCGCTATTCACGCCAACGATACCGTTCAATTGCACTTTGCCGTATTTAGCGATCGATGCCGCATACAATGCCGCACGAGATTGCAACGCATAAGCCGCATATCGAGTGGCACGGGTTCTTTCCACAGATTCACGGGTCTCCGGTAATTCCAAAGCGGACTCGTCTAATTCAGTTAGAATAAAATCCCAGACTTCTTGTTCCTTGTCACGGGAAACTTGTAAGCCATACAAGTCTTCCGGACCGGTATATTGCTGCACTTCTGTCACGATAGGAACGCCTCCGTAGCGTTTTACCAGATTAAAATAATGGAACGCACGAATAAAACGAGCCTCGGCGATCAATTGCTGCCGTTTGCTTTCCGGCATCTCGGCCGCATTCAGCTCTTGTAATACCAGATTCGTCGCTCGAACAGCCTTAAAACCGTCCTCCCACAGACCAAACCACTCATCATTGAAATTCGCACGGGCAACGTCACCCGTACCAAGATCCCCAGCTTGGTAAGCTCCTGTACCCTCATCTGAAGCGGTCACTAAGCTGACATTCCAAACATCCCATCCCTCAAAATAAGTGGAGTTATGTTCCATCTGCATCTGGTTATACAATCTAGAGAACACTCCTGTTATCAGATTATCATCCTTCCAAACTTCCTCATCCGGCAAACGGTCGGTCACAGGAACATCCAAATCACAGGAAGAAAGTAATAAGGAAGCGCAACACAAGGAATAAATTATAGTTCTTCTCATCTTCATTTTTCTTTTAAATCCTATTAGAAACTAACGTTAACACCGAATGAATATACTTTCAATTGTGGATAATAGAAACTTTGCCAACCTTCTATTGCCTCTGGATCTGTATATTTGACATTCGTAATCGTCAAGGGGTTATACGCATTAGCGTATACACGCAAATGCTCAATACCCACCTTGCTTAAAAGATTCTTGGGTATGGTATACCCAATCTCAATAGATTTCAAGCGAACATAGTACGCATCAGTCGTCCAATAGGTGGATTTTTTCGAGTTATTATCATTACCCTCAATACGTAAAGAGGGGAATTTGCCCGGTACCCACTCACTATCCGGATCATTATAATCCGCCTTATGCCAACTATCCATCCATACACGGAAACCATTTCCCTCGCCCGGTCCACGGAAAGGACTGGTCAAGGCATTCAATACCTGCGTATAGTTCGAGGCTCCTTGAAATAAGATATTCACATCAAAGCCTTTCCAATCCGCAGCTAATGTCAACCCGAAATTTAAGTCAGGGAAAGTTCCTTTACCTATCACTTTCTCATCATTCGCATCAATCAAGCCATCTCCATTCAGATCCTTATATTTAATATCACCTGGACGTAACGATGAATTACCTTTACCATCTTGGATCGGTGAATTATAGATCTCATCATAAGACTGGAACTGACCGATATGTTCATACCCCCAAGTAACATTTTTCCAACGATATGCGCCATTGTCTCTCCAATTCTTATATTGATTCAGTGGTAATGCCTGCTCCTTATACAAATCCTTTTCACGAGCATAAGCCACATTTCCTTTGATCTGTAAATTCACGTTCCCGATCCGTTGGACAGTACCTAAAGACAATTCAAAACCACGGTTATCACTACCATTCAAATTCTCTTGCGGCAAAGGGATACCAGAGGTAGTTGGTAAAGAAGTGTTACGTGTCGCCGGATATCCTGTCGTCTTGCGATAAAAGTAATCGAACTCAAAACTAAGCTTACCGCCCCAGAAAGAGCCATCCAAACCAACATTCGTAGTCATTACCTTATACCAAGTAATATTCGGATTCGCCAAATTCGCTTCTTTCATACCATTCGTAATCGAAGCCGAAGAGTTTCCTGCACCTCCCAATATAAATCGATCCTCAAATTGCCATCCACTGACGAACTGACTAGCGTTTAGTTGGCTATCATTACCAATGCTTCCCCATGAGGCACGTAGTTTCAAATTATCCATCTGAGGTACCAAGTCTTTCATAAATTGCTCTTCAGAAATACGCCAGCCAGCAGATACGGCAGGGAAAAATCCCCAACGTTTATCCGGAGCCGTCTTATAAGAGCCATCATAACGAAAACTGAACTCAGCCATATATTTACCCGCATAGACATAATTCAAGCGGCCTACTAAACCGCCATATTTATAGACCGCAGAGTTTCCTTCATTATACATATTATCCACGTCACCTCTATCTAGCTCAGGTATAACCGATGTTGTCGAATAATAACGTCTAGCCATGAACCAGTTCGTATTTGTCTCTTTCCACTCCCATAAAGCCAAAGCTTCCACATCGTGCAAATCATTGAATGTATTCTTGTAGTTCAATGAGTATTGCTGGGTAGTCTTATAATAAGGTTGAGTTTTCTCCATCAACTCTCCCTTCGCGACCTTCGTTATCGGGTTATACGTATCTTGAACCGAATCGTAGGTATAGAACGTACAGGCCGTCTTCATCTCTTTCTGAGCCAAGTTGGTATAATCATAGGCGAAGAAAGCACGGGCTTTTAGTCCTTTAAAGATCTCATAATTCAAAGCTAATTGACCGTTAAACTCGACATTGCGCTTATCCTTGAAGCCTGTAGCGTCACGATCGAGCATGGCTACCGGGTTCAATTCATTATTGTCCGAATTATAGTAGTAGTTTTTATTATTATTGGCATAGACAGGGACATTCGGAGCGTTCGACTTAATCGCTGTAAATAACTCGATACCTTCATCGCCCGTCCAATACGGATATTTATAATCATCGATATGACCGCCTAGGCCCACTTCAGCGTTCAATTTGCTGGTGATCTCAGCCGTAATATTTGAGCGGAAATTATAGCGCTTAAACTCTTGGGTAGATTTTAAGATACTCTCTTGATCCAAATATCCTAACGAGAAGAAATAGCGGATCTTCTCAGAACCTCCATTGATATTCAAGTTATGCTGTTGTTTCGGGGCAACCTTGCGGACCGTTTCCGCATACCAGTCGGTGGACGGATAATTGATTGGGTCCGAACCTGTACGGTATTTCTCGACCTCTTCATCCGTAAAACGCTTGGATTGTCCGGCGTTCATCAACGCTTGATTACGGTAATAGGCATATTCATACGCATTCATCATCTCAAGGTTCTTTACCGGAGATTGCAAACCGATAGAATAGCTATAGTTAATTTTAGGGCGGCTCATCTCACCTTTTTTTGTCTCAATAATGATGACACCATTCACTCCTTTGAAACCGTACACAGCGGCGGAGGCATCTTTCAAGACGTTCATAGAAGCGATCTCATTCGGATCGATCTGGGTAAACGGACGTTCCACTCCATCCACAATAACTAACGGCTCTCCAAAACCACGGATATTAAATCGATCCGAGCTATCGACACCTGGCTCACCCGTAGACTCCTGATAGCGTACACCCGGGATCTTACCGATCAAGTTTGCCTTCATATTCGGTTGGCTAACCTTTGCCAGTTCCTCGCCCTTCAAGGAGGCGACAGCTCCGGTTAAGGTCGCTTTCTTTTGCGTACCATAACCGATCACTACGACCTCATCCAATTTTTGAGTATCTTCCGCTAATTTAATATCGACCCGAGTCTGCCCTTTTATAGCGATCTCTTGAGGGCGATAGCCAATATAAGTAATTTCCAGAATGGCATTGTTAGGTACTTCCAGCAAGAAATTACCATCCATATCCGTAATTGTACCGTTGGTGGTACCCTTTACGGATACATTCGCTCCGATAACTGGCATCCCTAGATCATCTACCACCGTCCCCTGCACTTTCCTTGTTTGCTGGGCTACATTCGCTCGCTTTTCAGCGGATAGGGCGATTTGGTTGTTTTTAATAACATACGATATACCCATCTGATCGGCGATCAAATTAAGTACATTCTCGATATCGCTATCTTTTACGTTTACCGTAACCCGTTTCTCCATCGGAATCGAGTTTTCATTATAAAAGAAACGATAATCACTGATCCTTTCGATCTCTTTAATAACTTCACGAACAGGTTGTTGTTTCACAGATAAAGTTATCTGCGCAAAAGTGGCGTCCGTATAAGCAAATAGGAAGCCACACAATAAGATTGTTCGTACCGTTTGTTTAATTTTACGCATTTTCCACGTGTTTTTAATAGTATAATTTACACAATATGATACGCTTCCACTCTTTTTCGCAGAGTGGACTATTCACAAAAACATATCAAAAGTTAACGATTGATTTAGCTATATAAGCCCGACATTTGTTATCTCACGTCCTTCGTCATAGGCATTACTTTTTTTCATCAATAATAATAGTATCTCCTTTTGATGTATATATAATAGGCGATGTCAAACTGATTAGTTCGATAATATTATCCAAGCTATTATTGGTTATCACTCCCGTGAATCGTAATGCTTTAACCTTCTCACTCTTAAATACTACTTGGATATTATACATCCGGTTTAACAATACGGCGATCTCGCTTAAAGCCTCATCATTAAAAGCCAACTCATTATTCCGCCATAGACAGGCCCTATATGCGTCATTCAATGTGGATTTTTTCAGTTGCCCCGTGTTTTTCAAGTAAGTAACCGCTTGATCCGGCAATAAGAACGCCTCGTCTCGTCCGACACTCGTTTTTACTTTTCCTTGAAACAAGGTGACCACGGCTTGATTATCTTCTTCGTAAGCCTTTACATTAAAAGAAGTGCCCAACGCCTCTACCGCTAAATCGCCCGCTTGTACGACAAAACGATTGAGACTATCTTTCGCTACCTCAAAATAAGCCTCTCCATCCAAGGATATGATGCGCTCTCCATCTCCATATAGGTTTGTGTACTTGATTTCTGAGTCTGAGTTCAGCCAAACCTTGGAACCATCCGGTAAGACAACGCTCGCTTTCTGTCCTTTAGCAGCAAAGACCAGATAGTCTTTTTCCACACCAACCGACCGTGAATACCTTGTCAGCAGATGTCCTCCCAAACCGGCACAGATCACCAACAAACCAATAGCCGCATAACGCATGATATTCCGAAGAGAGAATCGCCCAACTTCCTTCTTCTCGGCCGCTACGCTCTCAATACGACTTTGTATTTTCCGGAACATTCGCTCCTTCAAATCCGTAGGAATAGAACTGTTAGACGCAATTTCCCATTTCCGCTGGATATAGTTCCTTAATTCATCCCGGGAAACATCGCTCTTGAACCAATCCACCAGAATCCGTTCCTCGTCATGAGTAGTCTCTCCTTTCAAGAAACGTTCTAACAATATGATATATTCACTCTTTTCCATACGCTTTACATGATTATATACTCTTTGCCCGAAGCGACTACTTACAAGCAAAGCGTTTTTTTTCGCATTTAATATTCATTAACAACAAAAGATAAGAGCCAAAGCAAGATCCCTTCTTCCGCCAAATACTTCCTTAAAAACTGAAGAGAGCGGTAAATCTGGGCTTCAACGGTTCTTTCGGAGATGGACAGACGTTGTGCGATTTCCTTCGTCGATAAGTGCTCTTTACGACTAAGCAAAAAGATTTCCCGACGGGATACCGGTAATTTATCAATAAGAGAATCAATATATTGTCCTATCGAATTTACCGTAATATCTTCTTCGACTTTTGGAGTGTCCCGTTCATCCCAATCTGCTTCTAAGGATTTCATATATAGCTCCGCATGGAAAAGGGAATCCCACTCGTCATACACTAAATTACGGGCAATCGTGAAAATATAGGAATCAAAATTCTTATCTATATCCAGTGAACCTCTCTTTTCCCAGATTCTAACGAAGACTTCCTGCGTCAAGTCCTCCGCCTCTAACCTGTTATACAATAAGGAATAGATAAAATTATAGATATGAGCGCTATACGATTCATATACAGACTGAAACGCCAGCATATTTCCTTCCTGCAGCCGAGAGATTATTTCCTTTGTTACTTTCATTTCTCAGAATTTGAAACTCTATCCTTATCATAACATTTACAGATAGTTACAGAGAATATTTCTTACAAAAACGACTAGTTTAAACGATCGTCTAGATTCGTCACAAAAATATATATTTTTCTCTGACCTACAATATTCAAAGCTTTCATTTATCTTCTTTCTTTTCATGTAGTTAGCTCTTCATAATGAAGCATATTCAATATTAAAAAAAACGGTTGATTTAGACGATCGTTTTAATCATTCATTTTCATTGTATGATAACAAAATAAGAGGCTTCCCTCACCACTATGAGACAGCCTCTTAACTCAAGGAGAAATAAATATATTATCTCCGATCTCCCTTCCTTACTTTTTTAATCCTGTTGCTTCCAACCAGACATTTGCCATTAACTGGCGGCCCGGTAAATCGGGGTGTACACCATCCGCTCCCCAATAACGAGCTGGAGCTAATTTTAACGCAGCGTCGAATGCCGCTTGGTAGGGAACAAATATCGCATTAAACTCATCGGCTAGTTTTTTCAACGATACCCTGTAACCATCAAACTCCGGGAACCATTTGGCATCATCAATGGCGGATCCGCCACGTAAAGCGAAAGGTTCTCCTAGTACTAGTTGGACATTGGGAAGTTTTTCCTTCGTATAATGTAGCAGATCTCGTAAATCCCTTTCATAAATCCCTAATGATCCTTTATAATTTCCCATCAATATATGCCAGAAGTCATTTACTCCAATCAAGATACTTAGCACATCCGGCTGAATAGCCAAGGTATCCAGTTCCCAACGATCTCGTAACTGATATACCTTATTGCCCCCTACACCACGGTTATATATCTTCAATTGCTTATCAGGATAATCACTCAATAAGGTTGAGGCGGTAAATAAGGCATATCCCATACCCATTTGCTCGGGTGTATTACATTGGTTACAATCATATTTCCGAAACATATCCGTTATCGAATCACCTTGAAAAAGAATCACACTATCCTTTTCCAATTTAATCTTCGGAGATACATTTCCATTTTGTTTACTCACTACCGCCTTCGCTAATTCCGACATGGTTAACATTCCTAAGCCCGCAAAAGCCCCCTTTCTCAAAAAATCCCTTTTTGTGTTCATCATTCTAAATATTAAGATTCATTCTTCTTAATATATACGACTCATTCATTTAAATCACTTACAGAGACAGTCTTTTTTTATTCAAAAGAGGCTATCTCACTTTTTCGGAGATAGCCTCTTTCTACTGGAATAAAGTTCTTTTAGAAAGAGATGTCTACAGATTGGATATGCATAGCGGCACCACCATCGGAAGCGAGCGGTACTGTTATTTTATCCTTTGCGGTAACAGTAAAGGTCTCTTTGATAAGATGGTTAGGATTGGTATCCGTGTCTCTCGCATCTTTATAAAGAGTTACTTTATAATCTCCTTTACCGAGGAAATCCAAGGCTATTTCCACATCACGGGCTTGACTATTGTTGATCGCCCCAACGTACCAATCGTCTCCATGCCTACGTGCGATCGCTACATACTCATTGACAGAGGCATACGGTACGACCGTTTTGTCCCAAGTAGTCGGTACGGTTTGTAAGAACTCGAATCCCGGCTGGCCTTCGTAAGCTTCCGGAGTATCGCAGATCATTCCCAAATAACTCTCCAATACGACATACATCGCTAGCATATGGCAGCGAGTACTAGTGACATAAGGGTTACTTTGTTGTATCTTAAACTTGTCTTTCGGAAGAGCCCGAAACCCGCCTAAATGATAATCGGCAGCTCCAGCCAATAAACGGGTAAAAGGCATAGATATATCATGATCCGCGGTCGTGACCATACATCCTTTGAAATTCTCATAATTGAGCGTCCCTTCCCGGGTAAATTCATTCGGATAAGTCCGATGTAATCCAGATGGCTTACTGGAACCATGGAACTGCACGAACAAATGATGTTTAGCCGCCTTTGCCAAGAACTCTTCCTGAATACGTATCATCTCTTGATCGTCACGATCCATGAAATCAATCATCATACCTACGACCCCCCATTTTTCAAACAAGGCAAAAGCCTCGTCAATCTTCGCATATAAAGGTTTCCAATTCGTCCATAAATGGATTTGAACACCTTGGCTTTTCGCATAATCGCAAATCTCTTGCATATTCAAGCTAGACACAGGTTTCGTAATGTCCGAATTTTCCCCGGGAAACCCGAACCATGTCCCATCATCTGTATACCAAGGCTGTTCCGCATATCCATATATTGAATGGAAATCCAAACCATTGCGGGCAGCGAAATCTATATAATATTTATTGGTCGGGAAATTATTACCCCCCAAAAAGGTCGTATCTGGTGTTACGTTCCCATTCCACCAAGTAAAAGTTGTCTTGCCGGGTTTGATCCATGAGGTATCCTCTATTTTACACGGCTCATTGAGGTTTGTCAATAAATCAGACTCTATCAAGGCTCCTACCCGGTCACTGATCATGAAAACACGCCATGGAGACTGATGCGGAAGACTCGCCTCCACTTTTATCTGTTCTTGATTAAGCTTAGGTGATAACTTACCTTGTAAACACCCATTTTCTTTCCACAGATACATTCCGGCATAATCCCTGACAGCCGCTTCCGTAATAGCCATAAAAATATGGTTCGGATATTCGAACAACGCAGGCATATCCATTAAATTCCGCTCTTTTATTTCCTCATATTTCACATGTGAATATGTGGCCTCGTGCGAGGTTTGATAAGAAGGTAAATACATACCCAAGAATTTAGGATTATCCACTACGTTAAATGCCGTATTCTCATCGTACATAACATACGATTTCCAATTCGGTTGCTCTGGAAATTCATAACGGAAAGCGATACCGTCATTAAATGCCCGAACCACAAGATTGATCTTCCGAAAAGGAGCGGCCGTTTCCTCTAGGGGAATAACCACCTCCTTCGACAAGCTATGGACTGTTTTCGACTTACCGACAATTAACTCGTATGTTTCCTCTTTTGTACTGAAAACCGGCTTGTTCATCTTAAGCCCTTCTCCAAAAGCCCCGTTATCGAAAACGAGGCTTAAGGGAGAGTTTTGCACCAATGCCTGCTTTTGATATTGAATATCATAAACCGGATGTTCTCGCTCAAGTGTCAATGAGAACTTCAACTTGCCGTTTGGAGAGGTAAGTTGCACGTTTTTACGGGCAAACAACGATAGATTCCCAATAACAAGGAAAAAGATCATTGAAAAAATTGTTACTTTCTTCATATATTCAAATTAAGATTATTCATACGCCGGATTTTGCTTTAAATTCGGGTTTGCGTCAACCGCTTCCTGTGGGATCGGGAACAGACTCCGGAAATCCCCGTTTGGTTTGTGAGAAAGCCATTCGGCTTTAGTGAAATGACCAAAACGAATCATGTCGCGTCTACGCATTGTCTCACCTACGAACTCCCAACCTAACTCATCGTAGAAACGCCCGAATTGCTCCGGATAACTTTTCCCTTGAGGAGTTAATACATAATCCGAAACTGTTCCATATACATATTTAGACGGTTGTTTCAAATCATTACCTGTCACTTTAGCCTTTTCCGGATGATTCCTGAACGCACGCTGGCGTACGGTGGTAACTAACTGGGCTGCCTCATCCGCTTTACCCGTACGCAATAAACATTCCGCTTTCATCATATAGACTTGCGCTAAGCGGAAGATCACGAAATCGTTATTCATGAAAGTCTTACATTCTTCTTGTATCTCATATTTTTGCAAGCGGAATCCATCCGCTTCTCCCGTGAAAATACCATCGGGCATGCTATTGACAAAGACAAGAGGCTTACCCATCATATCATAAGAACCTTCCAATGGCGTGCCGTCAGCGGCATATTGTTGTCCTTGAATCCAAGTCATATCAAGACGTTCATCATCCGGATCATAGGTATTGATGAATTGAGGTACCGCCTTATACGATCCGGGTCCCCAAGGGCTATCTTGGAGCTTATAAGTCGCTTGGTTGGCGGCGTGCAGGATTGCTTTATAAATTTCGAACCCCTGTGCGTAAACAGCGTCAAAAGGTATCACAAAAATGTTTTCCACCGAACCTTCGTTATAGACCTTGAACGGAGCAAGATAATCTGATTCCAACTGATATTGACCACTGTTCAATATATCGTTACATTCTTTTATACAAGCCTCCCATTGAGGTGTACCCGTGTAAACTTCCGCATTCAGATATACATTTGCGAGAAGAGCTTTCGCTCCCCATTTATTAAAGCGTCCATAATTAGAGGCATCTTTTTGCTCCGATAGATCATTCATGCATTCAGTTAATTCCTGCACCACAAATTTATAAATCTCCACCCGTGAAGTTTTTTCCGGTTGTTCGGAAGTCGATGCGGAAACAAGGGGAGCATCTCCCCAGTTATCCATTACTAACCAGTAATAATAGGCCCTTAAAGCACGGGTTTCAGCAATCAGGGAGGCTTTATTTTCTGTGCTACTTATAGGGAAATCATCTTCAGAGATAATTTCAATAGCTCTGTTCGCCAATAATATCCCTGTATAGCAACAATTCCAATATTCGTTTACATGCGCTTGATTGGTATTCCAAGAATGAAGATGCATACGACGGAAAACACCACCATCGTCCCATCCTGCTTGATTAGCAGGCTGTACGGTTTCGTCCGTACAGATTTCCTGTATATAGTACGTATTAAAGCCGACGAAACCCCTTAGGTTCGCATACGAGCTTCCGACAACTTTGGTCGCATCACCTGCCTCATACTTATACGTACTTTCAGTGATCTCGGAAAAAGTTTCCTCATCCAGATTCGTGCAGGCAGTAGTGGTAGTAAGTAAGCCTATACCTCCACAAAAAACACAGATATATTTAATAAATGAGTTCATGATAATCAAATTTTAAATTAGAAAGTAAACATGGCCCCTAAAGTAAAAGAACGGGTGGACGGGTATCTGTTCAGCGGATCCACACCCGGGTCTAACCCTTGCGTATTGACCTCTGGATCTATACCGCTATATCCCGTGATAGTACATAGATTATTAGCAGTCGCATACACTCTGACTTTCTTTAAGAAACAATCTTTTAACATAAGGGTATAACCAATCGTAATGTTATCGATTTTCCAAAAATCTCCATTCTCGATATAGTAACTTACGTATTGAAGCTCTTGATGATCATTCAACGGACGTTTGCCGAATACCGGATCATATGCCGTAGCCATTAAATTACCATGCGCTAAGCTGACAGGTACTTCATAATATAATCTCGGAGTGTTCAATATCTGATATTTGAAAGCACCACGCATCGTGAGATTTAAGTCAAAATTTTTGAATGTGAATGTATTATCCCAGCTTAAAAAATGTTTTGGCAAGCCATTTCCAAGGACCATCTTATCTTCTTGCTGCTGTTGGTCGATCGGTTTAGGATTTCCATCCTTACCTTGGATAATCCATTTACCATTCTCATCAACATCGATAGATTTGAATCCATAGAAATTACCCATTTGCTCCCCTTCTTTTACGATATGGGTATCTTGTTTGATCGTATTTCCCAGATAACCGGCATAGAAGTAACCACTTTCAACCCGGAATTGGTTGTTAGATAAGGATACGACCTCATTGCTGTTCGTTGAATAGTTGAAAGTAGTAACCCATTGAAAATTCTTCGTTTGAACAGGTATGGCACTGAGACGTATTTCCAATCCTTTATTCTTCATAGTACCTGCGTTCGCTAAAATAGTAGGATACAAATAAGGAGGTCTGGGAACATTATACTCCCATACCATATCACGAGTCGTTCTCTGATATAAATCGATACTACCGCTCAAACGTTCATTAAAGAAACCATAGTCAAAACCAAGATTCCATTCCTCTTTTTTCTCCCATTTAAGATCCGGATTCGCATTACTTTCAGGCTGTAAAGTCGGAATCCAAGAAGAACCATTCGTTAAGAAATTATTTCCAGACGCAAGTCTGCTTAACGACGAGTAAGCTTCATTGGGAAGCGAACCTGTAATACCAAAACCTGCTCTGACTTTCAATGTGCTTAAGAAAGCAACACCTTCCATGAAATGTTCGTTAGATACATTCCAACCAACAGACATCGCAGGGAAATTACCCCATTTATGGTTAGCTCCAAATTTGGATGAGCCTTCGTGACGAATACTCACCGTAGCTAAATAACGGTTATCATAGCTATAATTAGCACGAGCGAAGAAACCAATTAATTTTGACTTCTCTTTCTCAGCGTTCATAGTAGCCTCACCCCTTTTCAACGCTGATCCTGCCCCCATATTATTATATGTATATTGATCAGACGGGAAATCCCAGTTAATCATATACTCATCCTCATAAACATTGTCTTGATAGGAATAGCCAACCAGCCCTGTAACGTTATGTAATCCGAAAGTTTCTTTATATTGCGCTGTTAACTCGATCAAATTATCTCTTGAACTCGCACTTCCCTTAGCCGCATAGCCATTTCTGTTATCCCGGATCGTAGAAATATGTTTTTTGGATTCAGAATAACCCCTTGTCTGGTTCCAAGTCGTATGCGAAACCAATGCTTTGATAAAAAACTGTTTGATAGGAGTCAGAGTGACAGAGCCGAAAGAGCGGATTTGTCTACTTTTATTTTCTCCATCACTTTCATAGATCAATGCAAGTGGATTAGCGTACTCATACATAGTAGGATGCTCGATCCAACTACCATCATCATTTCTCGGACGGTCTGTCGGGATATAGGCCAGTGCATTTCTATAGATGACATCATTGAAGCTAGATCCAGAGCCAAACGCATGATAAGTCTGTTCACGCCCCATAAGGTTAAGGTTGAACTTCAATAAATCATCCCACATACTATGATTCACCTCAATACGGGTGGTTAAGACATCATTTTTAGAACGTTTGATGATACCTTCCGCAGATTTGTAGTTAATATTGGCGATATAATTAGATTTCGTAGTCCCTCCTTTCAAGCTCGCATTTGTCACCCAAGAGAAAGGAGTTTGCATAATCTCGTCCATCCAATCTGTTTCATATCCATAATCCACAGCACCCGGTTTACCCTGTTTTACCAATTCCCGGTATTGGGAGGCGTCCATCATATTCAATTTTTTCTTGATATGCTGAGTGGTCATATAAGCGTGCACATCCACCGTAACAGGAATTTCCCCTCTCACTTTCTTCGTAGTGATGAAAATAACGCCATTATTACCCCGGGTTCCATAAATAGCGGCGGCTGAACCATCTTTTACCACATCAATGCTAGCGATATCCTCTGGAGCGACCATGTTAAGCTCTCCGGGAACACCATCAATAATCACGAGAGGAGATGCCCCAGTCGCAATACTGCCAACACCTCTCAACATAATTTGCGTAGAACTGGCAGGGTCTCCATCAGACAGTACAACACCCAGACCCGCAACCTTACCTTGTAATAACTGGGCGGCATCTTGTACGGAACCTTGTATGAAATCCTCACTTTTTACGCTGGAAATAGATGAGGTTAATTCTCCTTTTCTTTGTGTTCCATATCCGACAACCACGACCTCTTCCAGTTTTTGAGTGTCTTCTATAAGATTAATATCAATGTTATTTTTACCGGCCGTCGCTACATCCTGCGTAAGATATCCGATATAAGATACTTGCAAGCTCGCGCCAGACGGGACATCGAGCGTATAATTTCCATCTATATCCGTGATCGTCCCTAAAGTAGTCCCTTTTACAATAACATTCGCTCCGATAATAGCCTCACCATATTGATCTTTTACAGTTCCTGTTACCTTCGTTTTTTTATCGATCGAGGTTGAGATATCCTTTTTCAAGATAATATTCTTCCCTTGGATCTCATACGTCAGCCCTTGGCCACGCAAGATCTGTTCGATTACCGCATCGACTGATTGATTCTCAGCAGACACAGATACTTTCTTTCCTGTATCCACGTCCGCCGACGAAAATACAAATGAGTAGCCACTCCTACTCTTCAGCTCATCCATCGCTTGCTTTACTGTTATATTGCTCACCTTCAAGGTTATACTCTGAGCACTAACAGTTAGATTTAAGCAAAACAAAGCTACAGCCACATAAATGGCCTTTTTTACAACTTTCATAAATAGCTTAATTTTTAGTAATTTAACTTGTGATTGATGATGACCTTTCAGAGGATTGATTACATTTGTAATCCTCATCCAGATCATTTGCATAATGTAATTTGAGGATTTATGAGTCGGAGGATCTAGCCCATTCTCCGATTCCTTTTATGATCCTGTTACTCCTTTTTAATCTCCTTCCATATACTCCATATTAAAACAATTTTAAGGTTAAACAATTATTTATCACTTCGCATAAAGCAGAATACTATCACTTTCCACTTTATATCTTACTTGATTTGTCGCAGTTATAATATCTAACACATTATATATAGTCTGTTCTTTTCTATTGAATAACGCATAAAAGCGATTATGGGCCAATTGCTCATCCACGATATGAATCTTCACATTATAGCTACGATTCAGTTCTTTCACGATGTCAGAAAGAGGCATCTCATCGAAGAAAAGTCCGCCATTCGTCCATTCCTTAGCATTTTTCACTTCCGCCCGGCTTATAATCATTTCCCCGGTAAGTTTATTTAAGGTAACTTTCTCCGAAGGAGATAAGTAGTTTATTCCCATCTTCTTTACATAATTCTCTAGCTGAACTTTTCCTTCCAACAAGTTCACGATGACTTCTTCATCCTCGTCATAATTCCGGAAGTTGAATTTAGTACCCAATACTTTCACATTCAACTCTTTCGTCATTACATCAAAAGGTAACTTCTCATTTTTCCTCACCTCAAAATAAGCCTCTCCATTCAGCCGAAGATGGCGGTCTTTCACCCCAAAACCTTGCGAATATACGATCTTTGAGCCAGCGTTTAACCAGACCAATGTACTATCCGGTAAAATCAGCTTGGTCTTGGCCCCTAAAGGAGCTTCCACCAAAATATCCGCAAACTGGTTCTGTAATTGCCGCTCACCCCACCAATAGGAAATCGTAGAAGCGATCAATAATAGGATAACCGCTGCCGCACCATAAACGATTTTAGGAATATTGAAAACCATACGGCGTTTTTGCTGGGTACGAGAAACAAAACGATCGAACGCCTTATCGACATTATAGGCACAGGAATCATCGGCAGCCAAAGCAGAGAACCAAAGTTCTTGTTCTTCATGATCAGGTAATGATCGCTCGTTTTTCGTATGTGATTTCTTTTCTTCCATATAGATTAAATATCCAGCTTTTATATATAAGACAGTTATTTCTCCTCAAGGGGTAGTGAGAAACATCAATTTCTTCATCCTCACAAGGAGAAAAATGATATCAACAAGATCAGATACTTCCTCAGATCTTGATGTAGGCGGGTTAAAGCCATCTTTATGTGGTATTTAACCGTATTGACAGAAATTCCTAGCTCTGTAGCGATTTCCTCATTTTTTTTATGCTCAAAACGGCTTTTCCTAAAAACTCGTTTACATTCATCGCCTAAACTATCGATTGATTTTATGATCTCCTTCTCTAACTCCCGTTCAAGTAATATACCTAGCGGCTGTTCATCCGATTGTATCATAGCGTCCCACCCCAAGGTCTCAGACTCAATCTTCGAGAAACGGACTTCCTTCTTTTCCTTTTCTGATGAGATATGGTTATAACAGCGGTTCCGCACAGCCCGCATTAGATAAGCACGAAGAGAGCTATTTATATCCAATGTCTCACGGATTTCCCACAGATGAAATATCACATCACCAACTATAGTCTCCGCTAGAAATGGGTCGCCAACCAACTCATTCGCAAATTGACATAGTACCACATAATGACGATCATATAAATATCGATAAGCATCTTGCTCGCCATTTCGTAATTTTTGCACTATTAACCGCTCCTTAACATCCATCTCATCGCAAAGATGAGATTTTAAAATGAAAATTAAAAATATTATTTCTAATTATACGATCTTCCATCCACAGCTTTTTCATTTACCGCTCCGTTTAAATGAAGCTTCTTGTAGATTTTTATATGCACTCTGGTTTTCTGTGGAAGGATTCGGGACAAACACGTACGACTTTCATCCAAAACACGTACATGTTTTTTCAAAAAGTCGTACGCGTTTTGGATGAAAGATCATCGTGCTTTTTTGACTCTGATTTTTAGCATTTTATACACTAGACTCATCAATGGTCTTATTGTACGGAATTTGTATTGAGAACAAAGCTTTCCGGCTTAACCCAAACGGATGGGTTGCCATCTCATATACGTGCCGGTCCGCCATAACCACTCCATCGGGCCGTAGCGCAAGCCCGACAGCCAATATTGGCTAAAGGCTATCTGTATAGCCGTAAATCCAAGGCAGACCAATACACTCAAGAAAACACCCAAATGGCTCCAATCCAAGCCAAAACCGGAGAAAATAAAGACACCGGTCACGGATTGTACGATATAGTTTGTCAATCCCATACGCCCATAGCTAACCAATGGTTTCATGGCATTTTGAACTTTTACCGAGCGGTAAGCCTCTAAGACCAACACCACCCACAGATAAGCCGTCATCAGATTAATCAAGTTAGTTGTCGTAGCACCCATCCACGCATTGATAGAGACCTCACGCCAAGATGCGGCAGGTATATAAGGTTTTAGCAGATACAACAAGCCGATTAAAACCAACGCGACCAACGCCCCGTAATTCAAACGGCTACGGAACTCATCCATGCGTTGGAACAAGCGGATTCGGCCTACGATAAATCCGAGGATAAACAATCCCAAGGTCAGATAGATACGACCGCTGGCAAACTGGAAATTCATTTTTCCTACCAATCCGTCCCAAGCGTTGTTCTCAATGGTCTCGGCTAATGTCGGGACTCGCCGGGGAGCCTCAGCACGAGCGATAGGTGCGGCAGCCGGTCTCTCCACCACTTGCTCGACGGCAGGAGCCTTTACAGCCTTATACGCTACGGGAATTAGCGAGGCACCGCCCAAGAAAAGGAAAAGGGTGATTCCCACCAATAATTTAGTAGGCCATTTATACATCAATACCAATACAAAACCAAGCAACGCATACACCAACAAAATATCTACACGGACTAATAAACCATGAACAAAACCAATCACCAGCAATAGTACCAATCGCCATAAAAAACGAGGACGGAAATCAACACCTTTTTGAGCTGCCCGATCCATCTGGATAAAAAAGCTCAAACCAAACAGGCAAGAAAATATAATGAAGAACTTGCCAAACACCAAGTAATTAATAAACCACCGAAAAATCTCATCCAGCGTCCCTTCCCAAGGGAACATGGCTTGAGGAGCCATCGTCCCCATAGCGCCAAAATGCTGCATCCCATGAATCAAGCAAATACCAATCAAGGAGAAGCCACGCAGAGCGTCGATTACCGTAATACGTCCACCGGACGAAGCAAGTGTCTTATTCATTTCCATATCCGTAATAATTTTTATTCTTATTCGTTTTTTCAAGTTTGATAACGCAAAAGTAAATGGTGGCACTAAACGCCGCAATACTTTCAAACTCCAAAACGAAAAGAATAAGCCTTATCACGAAAAGAATTAATTCACGGTAAGATAAGCAATTATAGTCCCAACGGCCAAAATAGCGCCGATCGCGGTCTCATAAGGAATCAGCCTCAACCGCTCACGAATGCTTATATCCGCTACCCCACCAGTAGCATGGAAGAACGATCCATGCGGCAAATGATCAAGCACGGTAGCACCGGAATGACACTAATAATCCGATAAAAGCTCCCCATGTACTCATAATACCCATGTATTAGTGATTCATATAATATTGGATTACACGCAATTGTTGTTCCAAGGCACGCCCAATATTCCAGCAAGTGAAATCCTTATCCATCGCCTGCTCCAAGGAAACCGGATAAGGAAGAAGTGGCAAGACCGCCAGAAACCCGGATTTATTAAGCGCCTCTACCTCCTCTACGGAACCACCCATTACGATAACCGGGATACCCTGTCTCATGCCTGCCTGCAATACTCCGCATGGGGTCTTTCCCATGCAAGTCTGTTTATCCAGTTTACCTTCTCCCGTAATAATTAGATCCGCCCCCCGTATACATTCATCAAAACGCAAGGCATCCAGAACCATCTGGATACCGGGTTTAAGTTCAGCCTTTAGGAAAGCGACAAATCCTCCACCTAAACCACCTGCGGCTCCCGCACCCGGAATGTCGTCTATCTCTATTCGTCCCGTTCTTTTTATGACTTCCGCAAAATTTCGCAAGCCCTCATCCAGCAAACGGACCATAGCGTCGTCCGCTCCCTTTTGGCGGGCAAAGACATACGCCGCCCCTTTCTCACCATAAAAAGGGTTATTCACATCGCAGGCTATGGTAAATGAAGTTTCCCGCAATTGCGATAATGCCCTTGAGCAATCTATCTCATAAATCTGATTAAGGATCTGCCCACCCAATCCCAGCTCATTCCCGTTTCTATCAAGAAAACGAAAACCCAAGGCCTGCAACATACCCGTTCCTCCGTCATTCGTTGCGCTTCCTCCTATTCCTATCAAGAAATCCCGGCAACCACGATCCATAGCGTCTTTTATCAACTCTCCGGTTCCATACGTCGTTGTTTTCAAGGGATTACGCTCCGACACAGGCACTAACGTAAGACCACTCGCCGTTGCCATCTCGATAACCGCCGTACGATTATCTCCCAGTATCCCATAAGTGGCCTCGACCGATCTCATCAACGGATCATGTACGACACAAGATACGGCTTCTCCACCCATCGCCGTAATTAAAGTCTCCACGGTACCTTCTCCCCCATCCCCAACCGGGATTTTCACGACCTCGCAATCCGGAAAGACCTTATGGATCGCCAACTCGGCACATTCAGCCACTTCAATAGAAGATACTGAGCCTTTAAATGAATCGGAAGCAACAACGATTTTTTTCATTTACCAACCTTTTTATAACATGAAAAATAAGATGCCCAAATATATAAAAAAGGAGTGTCCTTTTCCGAGGACACTCCCATAAACTGAACTAGGTATTCTTTATTTTGCCCGTGTACATTTGATTACCTCTTGATTGATGTATTTAACCTTCTCCAGATCCATCTTTTCCACCTTTCGGTCATAAGTGACCAAGCCGTTTATCTCATGTTCCACATCTGTAGTCTGCGTATAGATGGCCGTGCTTAGTCCGAAATAGTTTATCATCTGCTCTAGCTCGGTAAGCATTAATACATAGGTATCGGTCAAAATTTCTCTATTCAACATCATCTCATAAGCGTCATTGCGTACAGGCCACATATGCCCACGCACAAATAGACCTTTTCCTCCGAATTCGCCAAGGGACGCAGCACGTTTATCATCGGGACGGGGGATCGCCTTAGACTCGATCTTGCCATAATGATGCATATCCACAAAATCTCCATTTCCGGGATCTCCATAAGCTTTCCGATAGCCCGGAGCGTAATTATATCCCGACATACCGTTTACCCAACGATTCGGATCGTACTTCTTCACCCAAGCTGTGATGTCTGTCGCTTCAAAGGCTCCCCAATTCTCATTAAACGGGACCCACATCACGATAGCAGGCGAGCTGACGTGTTGGTCGATCATCACTTTCAATTCGTCACGGAACTGTTTACGAACCGCCACGGAATCCTCACCATCCGGCTCCCAAAGATTCGGCATATCTTGCCAAACCATTAGGCCAAGCCTGTCACAATGATAATACCAACGTTGAGGCTCTACTTTGATATGCTTGCGTATTACATTAAAACCCGCACGTTTCGCCAGCTCGATATCATACAACAAGGCCTCGTCGGTAGGGGCGGTAAATGCGCCATCGGGCCAATAACCTTGATCTAAAAGACCGATATGGAAAACAAACTCCCCGTTCAATAAAGGCCGAAGCACACCATCTACCTTTCCCATACTAACAGAACGCATACCAAAATAAGAAGATACCTCATCTATTATCTCACCCTTTCGATCTTTCAACTGTAATTTCAAACCATACAAGAAAGGATCATCCGGACTCCATAGACGGGGTTTCCGGATAGGCAAGTAAAAACTCATATTGGAATTTCCTTCGGTTCTTGCCACCTCTGAAGTACCATTATCCGCGATAGCCGTTACCTTTAACTCCTTATCCTCCGTATAAGCAATTACTTCCAACCGATTATTTTTTAAATCGGGCACTAGCTTAATCTGAGAAATATATTGTTTCTCTACCGGTTCAAGCCAAACGGTTTGCCAGATACCGGAGGTAAAAATATAATCTCCACGTGAGCCGTTCTTGCCCGAAGCGGCCCGGCCGTCGTTAGGATCATAAGCACCTACCACAAGGACATTTTCACCGGATTTCAAATAATCAGTAATATTTAAACTAAAAGCATCGTACCCTCCCGTATGGGTACCCACCTTCTTACCGTTGACAAACACAGACGAGATCCGATCTACAGCCCCAAAATTCAACAATACATTCCTACCCTTCCATGCTTGAGGAACAGAGAAGCTACGCTTATACCACAGGCAAGTATCACCCCCACGAGCTATACCGGATAATTCCGATTCCGGAGGATACGGCACACGTATCTTTTCTACTTTTGCGGGAAAGACTGGAGGAGTGGTCGCCGTAACAGGATCAAGCAGGTCTTTTCCTCCCATATAATCCCATATACCATTCAGATTCAACCATTCCGAACGTGCCATCTGTGGACGCGGATATTCCGGTAAAGGAATCTCAGCCTTCAATGCCTCCTCTGTCCATGGGGTAGGCAATGTGAACTTCTCTAGGATTTGCGCCTTTACGGAGAAGAGATCTCCCCCAAAAAGAAAGGAGCAAAGAGCTAAACAAACAACGGTAATCTTTTTCATAAACCAACTATTTAAATAATTCCGGATAATATTTCCGGATCAAATCTTGATCTTCTTTCTCCAACTTATCGATCAAGACCGGCTTATCTTGTGGGCGGAGACCTTTTTGGTTGATTTTGTTGATCAAGCTCCAATCCTTAGCCGGTTTTGTCGGGGTCGGATCGGCAGGTTCATGAGCCGGCAAATCATAGCGGGTAAAGTCGATGACGTAAGCCGGGGAATTTTTCGTATGCCAATCACGTAATAAGGCCAAGCGGAATTCCTTATTCATAAACCATTTTATCTCCAAATTATTATAAGAGTCTCCCAAACCAGAGCCACGTTCTATGAAGCGATAGTTCCAGTCGTCGTTCGATTTATATTGTTTTCTCCAAAGTTCGCCAAATTCTCCGAACGTAACGAAATGAGTATCCGGCCAGCGTTCCTTGGTACCCGTTACCCACATCTTCATGGCATCACAGATGAGATCCTTCCCGAACTCATGTACCATCTGCGCCTCCCAGATATTGGCGACCCAGCCAAAGCCATTCAACTCAAGACCTTTATCAAAGTGAATCGCTTCCGTGTGCATCACCTCACGATGCCCCAAGTCAAGCCCCCAACCTTTGTACGTCTCGATCGGGCCGACACCTCTACGGCTGTTGTATCCATCGATACCATGTCCGGTCTGTCCGCTACGGCGGGCACAGATGAAGTCCATCGTCCAGCCATCCAGATTCACGCAATCGATGAAATCGCTTTTTCCCTGCGCCGGCTTGCAGAAGTGTTCCGTCGAGGGATAGAAAGGATAAGAAGGAGAACCGTCAGCACCACCACCGTCTATATTATGCTGGCTCCAGATCACGGCGTGCGCCACATGGATGTTCTCTTTCTCCGCCAGATATCTTAGATTATCGGCCGATAAGAAACCTCCCATAATCGATTGGGGACGATAACCATTTCCTACCATTTTAGAAATAATCTCTATCGCCTCCGACATCTCACGGTTTACCCGCTCACGGGGTAGATACATCGCCGGAAAATAACCGGGGAAATAAGTAACCTCATCCCCATATTTCTTTTGGCACTCCACTACGTAATCACGGATCTCCCGGTAGTTCTTCCGTCCGTCCTCCAAGGCATTCATCGTGAATCCCCATGTAAGACGACCGTTCGGGTTATTCGTGGCGAAAGCCTCCCGCAAGGCCCGCACTCCTTCAAGCGTATGCCAATCCACCTCATCCCGGGGATGCAACTTGACATCCCGGGAGACTTCCCAAGGCGTCGTACGTATCATGATACATAAGGTGACAAAACGATTTCCTTCTATCGTCAGCGGTTCCATACTCGCCGGGGCGACCACAGGATCCGCCGCCCTTAATTGAAAACCACTGAGCACAGCGACCATCCATACGATCGCCCATTTTCTCCAAACTGATATATTCATATTACTTTCTCGCATTTGTACAATCTATTACTATTTCCTGATCCGACGGAAACATCCTAAAGACATAATCCGAACCAGATTCAGGTTTCCTTATATGGCCTTTCTCGCAGGTGATCACGTAGTTAAAACCATCGAAGCTAGCGTTGACCGCCTTATCCTCTATAACGGTGAAAGGTAACTCCTTCCCTGCCGCAGCCTTTAGCTCTAAAGCCCATGAGAAATCCGCCTCCTTTGACAGAGCGGCTACCTCGAAGCGGGTCTCATAGAAGGTGATCTTGAAAGCATGGCCTTTTGAGTCTTCGGCGGAAACTACCAAGGTATCCTTGCCTATCTCCGTCACTACCGGATGGTCCAAGGAAAGTTCCTCCTTATCTCCATCCTTGTCTAATCGGACGATCCGAAGCCCGGCACGATCGAGTCCCTCGCTCCACATGAATCCGTCCACGACCGGCAACGTATAGAATAGGAACTGGTTCCCGTCTCCGGGCTTTTCTAGATAAGCCGACTTATAGCTCTCGTCGAAAAGATGGATATCCCTAAAGCGGAATGTTCCCTTCTCCCACAATAAGTTCGCCCGATAATAACGGCTGTTAAACCAGACCGTCTTATTTCCTTCTCCACGGACATCCGTCAACGTAGTGACAGCCGTCGCCGGCGTAACCTTGAAGCATTCCTTGAACCACGCACCGGATTCGCCCAGCGTCTCCACCCGGATCTTATTTTCCTTCCTCAAGGAGTCCAAGATAGGGATCTGCATCTCCAGTCCCTTGCTCATATTACTCCACGTGAAAGAGTTCTCCTGTCCCGCTTGCGCGTAATTGAAGGCCAGACAAGGCTGATCCACGATCGATTCCAAGAAATAATCCACCCAGCGGCGATCCATGCCTGCCTTCTCATACACGGGCTCCAAGGAGATCACCCCTTGACGCTCTTGTCCCAGACCATCATCATACTGATAAATAGGATCACTGCCCAGCATACGGAAAATAGGAACGGGGATTTGCCCCTCCTCGGTCTGCGCCGGCATATAGGCGTTTACCCGGCTCGGGTAATAGGCTTGGTTCCAGTAACCACCCCATAGGGTATAACCATCCGTCCCCACTTGGTCCTTGCAGTTGCACGACGCCACGATCTTATATTTATCGTACATATAACCCAAGGTATGCGCGTCGATAAACCAAGAGCCGACCGATTTCGGGTACGTGCCGAATATCTCCTTGAACTTCGCCATATAGACATCCACCAGTCGCTCCCGTTCTTCTTTCGTATATCCGGTGCTGAAAGCGATATTCGCGTGCGAGACCCAAGAATGCTCGCCACGCCACTTGATCCCGGCGGCCTCGATCTGCGGTTGCGTAAGTTCCCACCAAGCGCCGATCTCGGAATGATCATTGAGTTTACTTTTCAACAGATCTTGGTACAATGGGTTGATCAACGCATCGTACTGCAATAAGAAGGTTGCCGGTAAATCATATTTATTCACCAATTTCACTTGCTCACAAACCGTCTCGTACAATAAACTATCAGCGTTCTCCACCCGGTAATCTGTCTGGCGGATGAAATTGATGATGTTGATAATACGGGGAGCAGCCGCACTCTCAACCGGTTTCTCTCCCGCGCTACGGCATCCCGCACAGCAGAAGACGATAAAGCATACAAGACCTATCTTCTTTATGAATGACATTCGATTCAATTTTAAATTCATTTACTCTCATAAAATATTCTAGAAATGGCATTTCACCGGTGTAAAATCATTTTTAGAGATCTAAAAAGCATTTCGCAAGGGGGCAAAGCCATTTCTTAAACCTAAAAATGGCATTTCACAAGCGCAAAGTCGTTTTTAGAAATCTAAAAGGTACTTCGCGAGGGTGAAAAGCCATTTCTTAGATCTAAAAAGGCATTTTACACCAGTGCAAGGCCATTTTTACCGGAATATAAGGCATTACCCTACCACCCCGGGTTGTTCGGAGCCAAGTTCGGGTTCAGATACAACTCATCCAACGGAAGGGAATAATAGTAATGCTTCGGGGTCACAAAGTTACGATTCTCCGTCGGTTCCACAATCAAGAAACCATTTTCGTCTGTCAAACCGGGATTTCCCTCGTTCAAGACATCCAAGTTCTCGTATTCCGAACCTTTCAGCTTAATACCTTTTATGGCACCTATCAATTCCGTCTCAGCCGTCTTCCAACGTCTCAAATCATCCCTGCGGAAGCCTTCGAACGCTAACTCGATCGTACGTTCCCGACGGATCTCCGTCCGCATATCCAACCCATTGCTCTTCACGAAAGCGTTGGTCAAAGGAGGCATCTCCACGCCTTTCCGGGAACGGATCACATTGATCGTCTTGTTCAAGATGTCATCGCTGATCGCCCCGTCTTTCTCGTAAGTGGCCTCAGCCAATATCAGCAATACCTCCGGATAACGGATGATGTGATAATCATATACATCCTTGTCAGAAGGAACGGAAGTCTCCGCCATATATTTCCACAACTTATAACCCGTACGTGTCTCGGGACGTATGGTAAATTGCGGCGGGCAAGTCAAGGCGCCGTCTTGCGGACTGATATAGTCGGTTCCGGGCATCAAGAAGGTCTGTTTCATACGAGGATCACGATTCTCGTATTCGCTCTTGATCGTGGCATATCCCTCAAATCCGGAATTAGCGTTCTCAATTGGCAATCCCGTACTCTTACACAAATACATATCTGCCAGCTTACGGGTAGGCGTCCCTCGCCATCCCCAATATACAGGGCACGCGTCGCTATGGTGGCGGATATCCGTCTCGTACCGACTGTCGAAGATACCTTCTTTTGAATTATCGCCCGCATTGATAAACAAGTAGCGGTAGCTCTCCTCACCAGAGCCTTCATATAAAGCATACTCACCACTATCGATCACTTTTGCAGCGGCATCGATCGCTTGTTGCAACAACTGCTGATAGTCCGAACGGTGCTGGTGATACTTCGCCCACGTCCCGGCAAACAAGGCAACCCTCGCTTTCAACGCCAAGGCAGCGCCTTGGGTTACACGTCCCGCCTCATCCGAGCTTAACTCACTTTGCAAGGGTAGTTTAGCATACACCTCGTTGAGTTCCGACAAGATGAAGTCCTCCACCTCCTGTTGCTTATTCCTAGAACCATACAACTCCGGGGAATCTACGGTAAGCACCTTCGTCAAGATAGGAATATCGTTGTATTTCGCCATCAACCGAAAATGCGAGTAAGCACGGAAGAAACGGGCCTCAGCCACATACCGCTCGATCTCCGAGGGATCGCCCTCGTACGTCTGGCTCTTCTCGATAATCATATTGCTCTGACGCAGGTCTATGAAAGTAGAGTCCCATAGGGCATCCGTATTCGGGGCGATCAACGTACCGTTGCTCGTCGTATTCTCGTTCAACTCATAGGCGATATCGCTATCCGTATCCTTCGTGCCGAACGTCTCGGTACGTGTGTAGAGCCAATTGACCTCTTTCTCGAAATCATCCGGGGTTTTCCAGAATAGCTCGTCCGGCATATTATCTTTTGGCAACAGGTCTATATCTTGGCAACTTGACAAGAACAAAGCGGAAACAATAAAGCTTCCCAATATTATCCGATAGTTTTTCATGACTTTTCGCTTTAATTTTTAAAATACGACATTTATACCAAATGAATAATTACGGGTAAACGGATAGGAAGTAATGCTACCGCTGTTCTCCTCCGGGTCCCAACCATTTGGCGTGTTATGTACCTCAAATAAATCCTCGCCGGAAAAATACACCCGCACCTTCTGCAAACCGGCCTTCGAGGTCAAAGTCTGCGGGATCGTATAACCGAACTGCAAGTTTTTCAAACGAGCATACGCAACGTTAAACTTCGTGTTCGTAGATACATAATAATTGTAGTTTCGTTTATCCTTCAACGTGATCGCCGGATACTGGGCATCCGTTCTTTCCGGGGTCCAAGTTTTTCCATACCAATACTCAGCGGATTGATACCATGCCTCTGGCATCGGGCACCGGCTCTCCCCTTCCAAGAACATCGTCCTACGGCCTACTCCTTGTATGAAAGCGCTCAAATCGAATCCCTTCCAAGCCATACTCAGGTTAAAGCCGAAATTATAACGCGGGTTCTTGTCACCCAAGTATTTCACGTCACCGGAGCCTTCTTTACCATCACCTAATACGGATAGCTTCCCGTCTCCATCCAAGTCCTTGTACATAGCGTCACCTACGCTCAAGTCACCCGGGATACCCCCTTCCGAGAAACGAGATTTATACGCCTCCAATTCTTGCTCATTCTGGATGATTCCATCAAATTCATATCCGAAATAGGAATTCAACGGATATCCGGTCGGAGTCTCGTTATTACCTAATTTGATCAGGTTACTTCCAACCCGATCCACGACCTTGTTTTTCGCGTCACTGATATTAAAGCGAACCGAGTAGCTGAAATCCTTGATCTGATCCCTCCAGCCTAGAGAGATTTCCCATCCATGAATACTTAAATGGCCGCTGTTCGTGCTCGGAGCGTCCGCACCTAACATAGAAGGATATGTCTTCGGGATAAGCATGTTTTTATTCTCTTTCCAGAAGTAGTCGAACGATCCATATAAACGGTTATTGAGCGTCGAGAAATCAAATCCCACATTGGTTGTCTGGATCGTCTCCCATGTACGAGAGGTAGAAATAATATTTCCAGACGTAGCCATTTGTCCTTTTACGCCAGCCCCGAAAGGATAATAATCGTTCGATAAAGAGATCAATTGAATATAATCATACAATCCGATACCAGACTGATTACCCATCTCTCCATAAGAAGCCCTTACCTTCAAGTCCTCGAACCAACCCAATCTTTTCATGAAGCCCTCTTCCCCGACACGCCAAGCCGCGTTTACACCCGGGAACCATCCCCAACGGTGATCCGGATCAAAGCGGGAACTACCATCCGCACGGATCGTTCCTTCGATGACATATTTATTGGCAAACGTATAATTCACTCTGGAGAAGAAAGAATTAATCGTCCACTGATTTCCCTCGCTCCAAGCGTTTTGATCTTGGGCGCTACCCAATTGCAAAGACATATTTTCTTGTTGGTCGAAGTTAATACGCTTCGCCGTGAACCTATCATAGTTCTCAGACTCATGGGAAGTACCGACCATCACGCTTAAATCATGCCGGTCATTGAAGTTCTTTTTATAATCAGCATAGAGCGTGAAGTTCTTGGATAAAGTTTTCTGGTAACGACGCTCCGCGCTATTCGGCGTACGTTTCTCCCGGACCTCGTTATTATCCCAATCGTAATTGATGATTTTCTTGTTCGTCACGTTCTCATCCTGATCATACTTACGGATCACGGCTTGCCCCACCAATTGTAATCCGTCGATCACTTTCCAGCGTAATTGGTTGTTGACCGTTATATTACCTGTAGTCTTATTCACCATACCCCCGTCTTCCAATACTTGGGCCGGATTATCGAAACCCTCGAATGTATAGAAAGTTCCCGACGGATTGTACATCGGAGTCCAAGAGCGAGTCTTATAAATCAGTTCCCATATATTTTGTCCTTCCGTCAAACCCGAGGAATAGTCCCTGTTGCTTGCCTCATAAGCTAAATTAAGATCGTAAGTCAAGTTCTTGAAGATCTCGACGCTCGATTTAGCACGTACGAAGTAACGCTTGTTCACATCCTCACCGAATTTAGGGATACCTTCCTCCCGCTGATGGCCTAAAGACAACATATACGAGTATCTCTCTCCACCGCCGGAGATATTGACATTGTAATTCTGCATATTACCATTGCCAATAAGCATATCATTCCAGTCTTGATCCTTGAAGAATTGCGGATAGCCAGTCCAACGCCCCCATTCCGCATCTGTCAGCACCAGATCACTATTCTGCCGGATCAGGTCCAATTGATCTCTCGTGTATTCTGGAGTGAATGATCCATCGGTGATCTCCAAGGCCATCTCCGCATGTTGTAATAGATTCGCCGGTTTCCTTAACAACGCAGGAGTCTTAATAGAGTAATATGCATCAAAAGCAACAGATGTCTTCTGATTGCGCTTACCACTTTTCGTTGTCACCAGAATAACACCATCCGAGGCACGAGCACCGTAAATAGCGGCCGTACCATCTTTCAATACGGAAATATTCTCGATATCGGAAGGATTGATCATATTAATATTTCCCTCCGCTCCATCAATCAAAACAAGGGGAGTACCACCGTTGATAGAAGAGACATCACGAACCTTCATGGTCATGTCCGAACCCGGAGCGCCTCCGGTACGTGTAATCGTCAAGCCGGGTACTTCTCCCTGCAAAGCCTGAGCCGCATTCTGAACCGGACGAGACTCAAACGCTTTCGCGTCGGCCGTAGATACGGCACCACCCAAGTTCGCTCTTTTTACCGTACCGTAACCGACAACTACAACCTCATCCATTTGCAAAGCATCTTCCCGTAACTTCACGTTCAAATTCGCTTCCTTGCCGGGACGCAATTCCGTCATGGCATATCCGATGTAAGAGATTTGAAGGACACCGTTTTCCGATACCTCCATCGTAAATTTTCCATCAAGGTCCGTAACCGTTCCGTTGGTAGTACCTTTCTCAACTACGTTCGCACCAATAATAGGTTCTCCATTCTCGTCGGTCACTACACCTTGCACTAAATTCTTCTTTTGCAAAACGGCTTGTGAGGAAGGGGCGGCTTTCTCGTTTTTTGTAGAGGGATTAATCAAGATGAAATTATTCTCCGTAATCTCATACTTTACGCCTTCCCCTGCGAAAAGACGCTTTAAAATGGTTTCCACCGTCTGCTCTTTCACATGTACAGATACTTTCTTATTCAGGTTAACCTTCTCGCTCTCGTAGATAAAACGGAAGCCAGACTGTTTCTCTATCTTGAAAAGAACCTCCTTTATTGTCTGGTTATTAACGTCCAAAGACAACTTTGTCTCTTGCGAATAGACAGAGGCCGAGATCTGAAGTGAACATGCGATAGAGAATAATGTCGTCAATCTCATAATAGACAAAGTTTTTTTAAGGACCGGAGACTCTTCCGGCCTTGCTATATTCCAAAAATTCATATATTTGTAATTCGATTGTTTGTTAACACTAGTGTTACGAGCACTAATTTTAATGATCAAAAAGATGACGGGGAATGTTCCAGCATTTCCCGTTTTTCATGTGTATTCATGCGATTCCTGTTCTTTACTTCATAGGCAGACTTTATTTAGAGGTTATACTTATATTTTTTCCTTTCACGTTATAACTTATATCACTCAATCGGGATAGTACGCCCAATATATCCGTTATGGTTTCCTCCTGTATGACTCCATCGTAATGTATACTATTCCCCAAATCCTTTTGAAGATGGATAGTCACATCGTACCTCCTCTCCAGATATTTACAGACGGAAGCTAGCGGCATATGATCCATATAGAGTTTATCTTCCAGCCAACTGTACGAATGAGATAACACGCCCGATGTCGGTCTCATCTTGTTGGTTTGCTTATCGAAAATCGCCATGTCACCGGCGTTCATTAGCAATTTATCATTCCCATGATCCAACTCGATACAGCCTTCCACCAACGAGGCTTCAACTGTTTTTTCATCCGTGTACGCTTGCAAATTAAAAGAAGTTCCATGTACCTTTAAGCGTAATCCATTGTTCATCTTGATCACGAACGGTATCTTGTTCTTCGAGACATCGAAGAAGCCCTCTCCTTGGAAATTCACTTCCCTGATATTCTCCTTCGCGTTATAGGAATACGTAATATCAGATCCAGAATTCAGCTTAACAACGGAACCATCCGGCAAGACCACCTCCGATCGGCTTCCATAATCAGCGGTCATTCGAACCAGCATTTCCGGCTGTTTATCAAATACTCCCATTTTCGAAAACCCGAGGACAAGCAATAAAGTAGCCGCCACTCCTGAAATGATATATCCGATATTCACCAAGCGTTTCCGCTTATTATCTCTCTCCTTATTGATACGATCGATCTTATCCCATGCGTATTGAGCATTAAAAGTTTTTTGCTCCAGATAAGAGCCTGTTTCTTTCCAGATCTCTTTATACCGTTTAAAATCTTCTTGATTAGACTCATCCTCAGCCAACCATTCATCCAGAACCGGATCCACGATCTCTTCATTCATCCTCTCCGATAAATGGTCAACGATGTGTTCTCCTATTTGCTTTTTCTTCTCCATGAGTCTAGTCTTTATTTAAATGACACCACAAATAAAAAAAGGTCCTATACGAACCTTGAAAATTTTCTCATTATTTTATACCTCCTTCATCTCCAGACATTCCTTCAACTTCTGTAAAGACATCCATATTTGATTTTTAATTGTTTTCACGGATATAGATAGTTTCTCCGATATTTCTTTCTGCTTCAATCCTTTTACCCTGTGAAGAAGTAACACTTCTCTGCTCCGATCCGGCAAATGGTCTATACAATCATAAAGAGCGATCCTAAACTCTTCTGTTTCCAGTTGATTATCCTCATAGGATAGAAGTAATAAGTCTTGATTCTCTGATAAACTTCCCGTCTGCACCTTTGATCGGATAAAGTTCAAGGCCAGATGTTTAGCCATCCGATATAAATATCCTGATACATTTTCCTTTATCTCTATTCTCCCCCTATTTTTCCATAAATTCAAGAAAAGCTCTTGAACAACATCCTCCGCATCATTTCTATCCATCAATAGACTATACACATACTGACAAAGACGCCCGTAATAACGATCAAACAGTTTATTATAACTGATATAATCATTATTTCCGATCGCTATCATTAAAACCTTATCGGCATGAATTTCCTGCATACAATCTTTATTATCATGAATATTCGCAATCGTCTTTACAGGTAAATGAGTTTCGGCAAGACTATGGCTAACAAAAAGAAGAACGAAGATATAAAGCGAACAGAATCAGTTTGTAATCGAGGTTTAAAAAGATGCTTAGTTGATAGATCTGAGATTTCATAAAAAGGAGGAATAGATTATAAATATATATGGTTGAGTGATTTACGGTTTATCAACAAAACCATAGTCTTGCCGAGACTCAGTTGTAATAGATCTCAGAAATATATTTTACAAGGGATCAATCGTGTCTTTCCTCAAATCTCCTGTAACGCAAATGTAGAAAAATTATTATTCGATTGGTTATTTTAATATTTATTTTCCTGCAAAATTATTATTTTTGGAAAAAACAGAACGCAATCTCCGATTTTATCTACGAATAGTTTAAAATCTAAGTTGTCATGAAAACATATGCTGAAAGAAAACAGAGAACACCGCATACCCTTGTTGGTCATGTTGGTAATTCCAAGCAAGCATCTTTGTGTGAAATATTACAGTCTTCTCATGATAAGTTGCTTGAGAGGAAGGCTATTCAATGTCAAATAAATAATAACAGTCCAGGAACTAAAATAAAAGACGAGCTAAAAATACCATCAGTCAATAATTTTGTACCCATTCAACGATATGCTACCTTCACGGAAGGTGGGAAAATTTATAATATTTCCAATTCTGGCCAAGCTATTTGCGGCTTGGAATATCCAAATCACGAATTGTATGTATTAGATTTTAATACTATTATGCAAAAGGAAGGTGCTATGATTGAGTTTGTGCCAAAGGAAAAAAGACAATTTACAAGACTCAATTCAACATACCGTACAAAAGAGTATATCCGGGTAGAACCGAAATGGAAAAAGGAACATGATTTTTCGAGTAAAAAGTTAATTTCAAGTTTTTCAAATCTTAATGATGTTACAGGTGGATATAATGAAGAATTTAATTCGCTCTATCAAGAGGTGAACGAGATAAGAAAAAGCAGTGAGAATTTAAGGAAGTTCTTTGTTCAGTTGCAATTTAAATGGCCGGTCGAACAGAGTCAATTTACTTCTGTCTATGAAATGTATAAAGAAATTCACATTAAACTTTCCTCTTGGCTCTACCCAGAAAGAGGTAAAAAGCCTGTAACTGGAAGTTATGATACCTTGATCGAAAATTTAACCACATTGAAGTCTGATCTGGAAGTAGCCTTGTCGCCCTCTTCCTATATACCTACCGTCTTTGATAATAATAGTGAAAGGGATGATGTCCACGAGATGTATGGTCCGATTGTAAATAATATAGATTCCCTTATATCGAAATTACGACAAATAAAGAGTCGTATCTCAATTGATACCTTAGGTCTATGTACCAGAGAGGCATTTCTTTACGAACAAACCCACTCTGAAGAGGTTAAAATGCCCAGAGGGTGCGATATGGTTGCCTCTCTGTTTGGCCGATACGAAAGTCAAAGTAAATCTAGCATGTTGAATTTTACAGTGAAAGATAGTACCGCTCATCATTACGCTACCATTATCTCCCAAGACAATTCGGATTATATAACGATAGAAGGGTTTGCCAAAAAGAATTATGCGGGTGTAGACGATACTTGGGAATTTTTTATGCATGGACATTTTAATACCTCTCCCGAACAAGCATTTACGGATTATACGAAAATAAGATATACTTATTTCGATCAGTTTAAGGGAGGAATCGATCCAACAAGACCCCATACATCCAAAGAAACAGGTAATTGTTATTCTGATACAATTAATTCTTTTATGGGTAATTATTATAAAAAGAATGAGTAAATAGAACCTCTATAATATTTCTACAGAATAGGAGGCGACCTCTAGCGATCGCCTCTATTTTTCTTAAAGTTTTTCTATTCTACTTCTACCACAACCATTACAGGAAAATGATCAGATGGCGTACGAGCGACATACTTCTGCATGGAAACTTCTTTAGGGAAGTTCGCATCCTGTTCCTTTTGAGCGCTTTCTTTTGCTTCCGAACGATACGTATCCGTCAAGACTCCGTACTTTTTCACATCAAACTCTTTCGTAAGGAATAAATGATCGATACGACTGTCTGTTTTGCGATCCGCATGGAAGGCATTAAACGTGCCGTTGGGTACATACCGGAAATCCGCTATCTGATAAGAATCCCGCATAATACCGGAATTGTCCAGTAATAAGTAGGATTCATTATGTTGATCCACATTAAAATCACCTGTCAGAATCGCCGGTAGCTTCTCCGGAAATTCTTTCAACTTCTTAAGGATAAGTTTCGCGCTTTCCGCACGGGCCTGTACGCCAATATGATCCATATGTAAGTTAAAGAACAAGAAAGTAAAGCCGGTTTGTTTATCCCGAAATTTACCCCATGTGCAAATACGGGGAAGAACGGCATCCCATCCCTTATTGGGGCGATCGGTTATCGTAGACAACCAAAAGTCCCCATGATCCAGTACCTCAAACTTCTCCTTACGATAAAATATGGCAGAGTGTTCCCCGGCTTGTTTACCATCATCACGCCCTACCCCGATATAATCATAACCGGGCATCGCATTTTTAAGGTCTTGCAATTGCTGGTACTTGCCTTCTTGAGTTCCGAAAATATCAAAACCGTGAAACTGAATCAACTGGGCGATATACGGATACCGTTGCCCCCAGCCATTACCATTCGTCGAGTCACCCGCATTCGCATTACGCAAATTATAAGTGGCAACTACCATAGACTCCGCCTGCAACGCAAACACGGAGCAAAGGAGAAATAAGAAAGAATAAATTAGCTTCTTCATACCTTTATAATTATTTTTAACATCCTAATCCTTAAACTCAAAATTCAGCCTCAATCATAATCGGGAAATGGTCTGAAGGGTAATGACCGTATTGGAACTCATTCAACGTACCATATTTATTCACGTGAATATTCTTGGTAACGAAAATGTAGTCAATTCGATTCTTCATCGGAGCATTCAAATTAAATTGATTTGTCGTTCCTACCGTTCCATAGGGTGGTGTTTTTGAGATTTCCCGTGAATCCAACAGTAAACCATCGGATTTCAATATTTGTATAGGCTCAGAATCCGGCGTACCATTGAAATCACCTACACAGATAGCAGGGGAATCCCCCGCTATCTTTTTAATATTAGCCAACATAATCAAAGCAGACTCATGACGGGCCACTTTACCGATATGATCGAAATGCACACTAAAGAAATAAAATTCCTTTCCCGAAACCTTATCCTTCAACTTCGCCCAAGAACAAACCCTCCGGCATTGCGCATCCCAGCCAAAAGAAGGCTTATCCTGTGTCTCCGACAACCAGTAATTTCCCGAATCCAATAATTTAAACCGATCTTTCTTAAATAAGACCGCGGCATGTTCCCCTGCCTCTTTTCCGTCATCCCGACCTACGCCGACATACGTGTACGTACCATCTTTCACTAAATCCTTCACTTGGTGAATCAACCCTTCTTGAATCCCAAAGACATCAAAATCATGAAAATGTACCAACGACACGGCCATATCCTTCCGATGCGTCCAAGAATCATCCTTATCTCCGTCATTATCATACCGCAGGTTAAAACTACCTACGTTCAACTGACATTTCTGCTGCCCCAATATTCCGGAGCAGAAACTAAATAAAGAAATAAATACTATAACTAGATTTCTCATACTATTCTTATTTTAATTACCAACCCGGATTCTGTTTCAAATTAGGATTTTTCTGAATTGCCGCCGCCGGAATCGGATAATAATATTGACGATCATCATCATACCAGATCCTAGGATCGTTATCAGACCAAGTGAGGTTTCCATATGTACCCTGTGTCAACCCTTGTTGGGTATCATCCCCTACTGATATCGGCGTACAACTAGCTGGTAAATTCTCCGGTTTACTACCGATATAGAACACGACATCCATTGTACCGTCATGGTCAAGATCCATCGGCTCATTCAATTTCGGGACATAAATACCCGTCCAACGCATAGTCATCAATTTACCCAACTTCCAACGTTTGATATCCGAGAAACGGAATCCCTCTAAGGCAAGTTCAATGGAACGTTCCCTACGTATTTCCAATAAGACGGGATCTGAGATATTAGGGAAATAAGTGTTCTGAAGATAAGTATCCACCTTCACCGGCTTAGCATTTAATCCCCCCGTAATACCGCCGCGGGCACGTAAGGCTCCAACTGTCTTGCTCCAATCCTGATCACTCAATGTGCCCAATTCCGCTTTGGCCTCCGCATAATTCAACAGCACCTCCGCATAACGGAAAAGAGGTATAGCGTTTGTATTCAAGGCCCCAGCGTCATAATGAGTAGCATCCAACGTATACTTAATCGGCTGATAACCGGTAAATGTATAGCCATTGAAATTCGGAGCGGCAGGTTCCCCGTCTCTCTGATAACCCGGAGTACGAATTGTTTGCGCTAAACGCATATCACGATCTTGGCATTCATCATAGAACAACATTGTCTCATATCCCGGACGATCCGTGAATGGAGTTCCATCGATATTCAAAAAGGTATTGACAAACGTACGAGTCATGCTAAAACGAGAACCGTAGGTACCCGATGTCCACCACCAATTCGCATCACCTAGTTTACCTAAGGTTACATCACAACAGCTAGCAAGCATTACTTCGCTCGTGATCGGCGTATCACTAATGAATATAGCACGCATCGAACCATCCGTTCCCGCACCCGTATATAAAGAATGACCAGATTCCGTCATCACGACCTCTGCAGCGTTAACAGCCTCTTGGAACCACTTATTCGCTGTATCGGTCAAACCTAATTCCGTATGATATTTACGGAAAGAACCTTCAAACAGGCAAATACGGGATTTCAAGGCATAAGCCACCCATTTCGTCACCAGAGATCCTGTACCATCACTCGTACGACTGATATGTTCGCACGCAAAATCCAGATCTTCCAAGACTTTGTCCATTACTAATGTTCTGGGATCACGCTCATCATACAGTTTCTCGTCATCAATACTTAATGATTTATCTACCCAAGGCACATCTCCAAAGCGGAGTACTTTCTCATAATAGAAATAAGCACGGAAAAAGCGGGCCAATCCGATATAATTATCACGGACGGACTCATCTAGCTGATCACTCACGCAGTTCTCAATGAAATAATTCAAATTACGTAGGTTTTTCCAGTCATCGGAAGACCAGCCGGTAGCGACCTCCGCCGAATAAGCCCCATCTCTCAAAAAAGAGTCGAAACTTGTTACCGCACCATAATCACACATCGCATCTTTCTTATATCCATTACTGATAGAAGGCAAAATATCATAAAAGGAATAAGAATATGTCTGAAGTCCTTTCTCATTATTAAATATAGATTCCTTGTCTATTTCCGATTTTGGAGACTCATCCATCGAACAAGCACCCAATAACAAGCAAGCCGATACAAAAGAATATATTAGTTTTTTCATGTCTCAAGATTTAAAAAGTTACTGATACACCTAAGCTTATGCTTCGCATTTGAGGATAACTATTACCATCGCCACTGCCTCGTTTCCCGTTCAAGCCAGACTTCATATCCGCATCCGTCAAGTCCGGGTCCGAACCATAGATATTCGTCACATCCAAATCACGGGTATGTTTATACAAGGGAGACCAGCACCACAAATTCTCCGCCGAGATATAAACCCGGGCATTTTGAAGCATGATCTTCGAGATCCATTGTTTGGGTAATGTATAACCAAATTGCAGATTCTTCAAACGGATATAAGCCACATTCTGCAAATAACGAGTCTGTTTCGTATCTCTAATAGATGTATTATAACCCGCATAACGAGGCAAATAAGCGCCTTGATTATCCTCAGTCCAATAATTATCGACATGCCATGTCGGTAGATTATTATACGGACGATTATATTGTCCCCAGAAAATACATTCCGAACTAGGATACCAATCCTGCTTTCCTACACCTTGGAAGAAGGCTGATATAAAGAAGTTATTCCAATCACCGCTTAGGTTAATACTATAAGCAAAACGGGGTAAGCTATTACCAATCACCTTCAAATCCCCATGATCATCAACCCGGTTCGTTCCATAATCGATCGCACCGTTCCCGTCTTGATCCTTTAGCTTCACGTCTCCCGGATACCAAATATTTTTGGAAGATGACTTGATTAATTTCTGGGTAGCATGATTATCGATATCCGCTTGGTCTTTAAATAAGCCCTCGGTCTCGTATCCCCAAATCTCACCGACACGCATACCCTCATAATAATCATCCAGATACTTATTCTCATTATTATAACGATCTATGGTTGAAATATAATCAGACAGAGTACCCTTGATCTCATAATTAAACGGTTTGCTAGCCAGCTCAAAATGATCACGCCAAGTCAATGTGATTTCCCAGCCTTTCGTTGTCATATCCGCATAGTTACCTTTTGGGGAAGCGGCACCGAAAATCTCAGGGAGCGTCTTACCGACTGTGTACATATCCGTAGTCTTACGGATGTAGTAATCGCCGGAGAAACGGAAACGACTGTTCAACATACCAAAGTCAAGTCCTACGTCAGTTGTCGTAGCAGTCTCCCAAGTAAGTCCGCTTGGCATAACGGCAGGTGCGCTGGTATACTTATTCAACGCTCCATTCAATACCCGATCGGAAGTCTTGATGCTTAAAAGCTCAAGGAAACTATACGGGTCAACATTACCATTACCCAGTGAACCATAAGAAGCCCTAACTTTCATATCCGAGAAGATTTGTTCATTCACCCGCCAGAACGGCTCCTCCGAGATTCTCCAACCCGCCGATACAGATGGGAAGAATGCCCATTGCTGATCTGTCGGGAATTTCGAGGAACCATCATAACGGCCGTTCACCTCCAACAGATAACGATCCTTAAACGCATAATTCAACCGGAAGAATCCACCGGCTACCCGCCAACGGTTATATTTACCGGATGTAGTGATAGCGTCACCCAACGCCAAATTGATGTTATCCGTATCATCAAATAACAATCCATTCCGCTGAACCTCTAGGTTCTTATATTGAGACTGCTCATAATTATAACCGATCATACCTTTAAAATAATGCGCCTCCGCAAACGTATCCTCATAATCGGCATAAATATTAGTAGCGATATAATCAGTCTTACCGGTCGTTTCTTTTAAATCATTGTATTTCTCGCTCAACAGCAAGCTCTCACCTTCCACTTTGCTATAAGGAACCGGGACACGGCGTTGCGTCTTATTATTATCCGTATTCCTAAATGTAAAATCACCCCTTACATGCAACTTATTGTTTAAGAATGATGTCGTAAAGCTAGTCGTATTCCGTAATACCTTATTATTCGTATCAATGCCGTTCTTGCCATATATGAAATCACCTATCGTATAAGCGGCCGCAAAAGACAGGCTTCCATCCGGATTGAAAATAGGCTGGCAAGGATGCCCCTCATCCGATATATTACGCCAGATCGAACCACCCTCACCCACATTCATCGGGTTATGATAATCCATATTCGAGAATTCCATGTTATTCTCTACTTTCAACCAATCGAACAGTTGGATAGAACCTTTCGCACGTAAATTCATCGTTTTGTAATCGTCCGTATTATAACGGAACAAACCATCATATCCATAGAAACGGCCGGATATATAATAATTTAATTTACCATTACTTCCTGTCAACGATAGATTATGGTCCTGCGCAAACGTATTCTTCTTATATAAAGCATCGTAATAATCCTCATTTCCGTAATAAACATACTTGCCGTTGGCATCTTTCTCTACTTCCGAGGTAATACCTTGTTCTTTCCGCAACCTGAAATCTTCCAGCCAACCAAGAGAGAAGTCTTGGGTCTTATTAATGTTCTTCGGATCTGCCGAATAATTGTTCCATGCGTGATAAGCCTCATAGAAACGTTCGGCATACATATATCCATCCGTCACCACATCGGGAACCGTAGCCGGGCGTTGCAATGAGAAATTACCCGTATACGTAATAGAGGTCTTATCTTTAGCCGGTTCTTTTGTCGTAATCAATACCACGCCAAACGTACCCCGGGCACCATAAATAGCGGCAGAGGCCGCATCCTTCAATACAGACACGCTAGCGATATCATTTGGATTCAACATAGACGGATCCCCCTCAACACCGTCGATCAAAACCAAGGCATCCCCGCCTTGACCAATAGAGGTCGTACCACGCACGTTATAACTAGCCGTACGGGTCGGCTTACCATCCGTCAATTGAATATTCAAGTTCGGGATAGAACCTTGCAACATCTGGGTAGCGTTCGATACGGAGCGGTTCTCAAAAACCTCGCTTGTCACTTGTTCTACGGCCCCCGTTAAGTTTACTTTCTTTTGAGTACCATAACCTACGACCACGACCTCATCTAATTTTTGGGTATCCTCATGAATAGAAATAACCAGATTATTCTTATTCCCTACCGGTACCTCTTGAGCTACGTAACCGATATAAGAGATTTGAAGTATCGAATTCGGAGTTACCTCGATGGAGAAATTACCATCAATGTCCGTGATCGTTCCATTCGTAGAACCTTTCACTACCACATTGGCGCCGATAATAGGTTCGCCTTTTGAGTCCACCACCGAACCTGTAACTTTTTTACTTTCTTGTTGTTTTACAGCCTCTGCGGATGACAAGACAACTTGATTCCCCGATTTCAATACATAATCAACATTCGCTTGTTTGGAAAGCGATTTCATTACAAAATTAATGTCTCCGTCTTTCACATTAACCGAAACCGGAAAATCCAATCCTTTGATTTCATCATTGTAAAAGAAACGATATTCCGTTGTCTTCTCCAATTCTTTAATAACTTCTCGCATCGGTTTATCCTTGACCGACAACGAAATCTGAGCGGCTACCGCAACCCCGGAAAAGCCCGACAATAATTGGGCATACAAAAGTGTCCGGAAAAAAGAGTGCTTGAAATTACTCATTTTTAAAAGTTTTTTAATAATACATAGATTCTAAACAGGTAACTTTACAAGCAAATCACACATGTAGTCTATCTTATTTATAACCGGCTAGTTATTTCCTTAAAGATATTACATACAAGTGATTTTGCTTAAGAGGAAGAAGGGCTTAGCCTTTCTTCTTTTTTACTACAATCATCTAACTCATCCCATAGGCTTCTTCTTTATTAGGTTAACATTCAACATCCTACTTCTCATTTAAATAGATAGTATCACCTACCGACTCATAAGTAATCGGAGCTGTAAGGCTTATTATTTCAAATACATTATCAAGACTATTATTCCGGATAACGCCCGAAAAACTATATTTTTTGATCCTATTTGATAAAAAATGGACTTTTACATTATACATACGATCCAGAAGAATCGCAATCTCTTCCAATGATTCACCGGAAAACGCCAGTTCATTCGTACGCCATAGACTAGCATACGAAGTATTCCTTAGATGATTTACAGATAGCCGGCGATCGGTTTTACTAAATATAGCACATTGATCAGGCGTTAATATCGCCATCTGATTTCCAGCTTTGGCACGCACGCTACCCTCAAATAAAGTAGCGATCATTTCATCATCTTCATCGTATGCCTTCACATTAAAAGTCGTACCTAATGCCTCTACTTCCATATTTCCGGCTTTTACGACAAAGCGATGCTTCTTGTCTTTAGCTACCTCAAAATAAGCTTCTCCAGATAAAGATACAGACCTTTCTTTTATCCCATAATTCGTATCATAAATAAGATGAGTATGTGAATTTAACCATACTTTTGTTCCGTCGGGAAGAATTATACTAGCACGTTGTCCCTTATCCGCAGATACGATATAGCTTTGAGGCTCTGAAAATTGTGCTCTGCGTATATATAAATGAGAACCCATTCCCAAGCCTATACAAATTAAAGCCGCCGCCGCATAAGAGAACCACTTCCATAAGGTATGCGGTTTCTTCTTTATCTCCAGAGTTTTTTTCTCTTGTCTCATCCGCTTTTTAATCTCACAAAACATCTTTCCTTGTATCTCAGGAGAAAGCTTTTTCCCGGAAGCTTCTTTCCACCTTGACTTATAAAAAGCAATGATCTCTTCTTTATGATCGGGATCTCTAAACCACGCCAAAAGAGTTCGCTCTTCTTCCGGTGAAGTCTTACCACTCATGAAGCGATCCAATAATTCGATATGTGTATGCATTTTTCTCATCGTGTAATAAGTATATCCCGAAAAAGAACTTTACCCTTACACGGAAAAATCAAGAAAGCCTTGATTTAACACAAATTAATACCACACTTGTTTTCCGCCTTCATAAGTAAACGGGCGATGTTCTTTTCCTCGTGTATGGTTATGAATACGAAAAATAGATTCCCGTGGAATATTTTGATAAATTAATTTATTGTCTTCGGCATACTGTTTACCTAATGATATCCACTTTTTGTCCCAATAGAAGAGTTCATATAATTCTCCCGTTACGATCTTATTATCATCATTCCTCGGATAAAATTCCACCTTCGCTATCTGTTTAGGTTCGCCTAGATCTAAAACAACAAATTGATCTTTTTGAAATTGATCTGGTTGATAATAAGACACTCGGTCCTGATCTGTCACCAAATCGAGACCATGTCCTTTAGTCCCTTCATTTCCACCCCACTCTCCGGAAAACTGCTGGCCATCGCTTCCAAATACTTTTATTTCCGCTATAGCGTAAAAATAGCCCAATGGCTGTGTTTCTTGGAAATCACAGATCAGATAACGATATTTTTGAGAAGTAGATATACGAAAACTATCCACATAAAAGGGAGGCTTTTCAATAGAATATATCAAAGAGCGATCCGAAAGATCTTTCTTGTTACAAACATAAAAGCGGGTTCCTATCGTTCCTGTGGCTTGAAGCGCCGTATTCATTCGATATGGAACTTTTGAATAGAATGTAGCAGAACTTTCCATTCTTTCAAAACCCGGCAATAACTTACGTAAGTTTCCTTCATTAGTCAAGATGAACGCATCTCCCGCCGGTTGTATACTTCCATTATTATAATAAGCGGGAAGGTAGAGCATATTGACACCCATCTTAGGGAAGTATGCCTTTGTCCCTTCAGCCCGGCTCCAACATACCGGATTCCAACCAATAACATCGTAGCAACATAAATAAACATATTCTTTAGGATGTTTTTCTTTCCAAAGCGGAACCTCTATATCCTTACATACGACATACTGGTCAGTGATATCCTCAAGTCCCGGATTTTTAAATAAAGCAGGTATTTCCTCTTTTGACAAGATAGCTAGAGAGTGAAGCTGTATCCGATAGTTATACCGATAAACTTTAGGAGCAGTCCTACAATATTGAATAGTAATAGCCGACGGAAACATATCAATTTTAGATTCATAGACATCTCTCCAAAACATCCCGTCTATCTTAATGTCATCCTTGGTAAGGAAAGGTCTTTGTGTATTATCATATATCATGCCGGATTGCTTACTCCCTATAATCTCGACCCATGAATGAGGATATTGTGAATTTCCCCAACAGGGAACCATATTTAATGCGGCAGGTATACCATTCGCCCTCAATGCGGCAATTTTATATGTAGACTTTTCTAAACAAGTTCCCATTTGAGTGGCTACTATATTTTGGAAAGTCATGGGGCGCAATCCTTGATATTTACCAGTAAAGATTATCCATTCATTGAGAAAGCCCTGCTCTACCTCATCCGATATAGCTTTACCAATCTCTTCATACGAACACATATACATAGAATCTCGTAGTGAAGCATATTTTCGATCAAAATAACTCCCAGCATGTTCCCAATGACAATTATCTGTAGTGTAAGGAAGTACATAATCAAAGAAAATATCCCAGTCCATATTCTTACACCAAGGATATCGCTCTTTATTTTGAAAACACTGATCTATATGATGTATAAGATAATCAGAAGACAATTCTTTCAAATCAGATAAAAAGCGAGGATTTACTTTTGTATAAGGATACAATTTGTTTATACTATCATATATAGCGTATTGGATATCATATAAAAAGGGACCGTATGTCGCTCTATAATTAGCGAAAGCATCGAAATATACCAGGTTCCCTTTCACCGAGTTACTATCTAATACTTGCTTTCCTATCATATTACTTATTAGAAAGCGGGCTGCTTCCTCTTTCTTCTGATTATCCTTATAATGATGCAGAACAGCTTCTAACTCCGATCTATTTTCCCCGGATTTATCCAACGCTAATTCCAATAAAACATTTTCATTCGAAGAACAAGCACAAAAAGTTAAAACAACAAAGAAAAAAAAGTATCCTACTATCATAGCTAAAATGCTTTTTAACTACCATGTAAATGTAACCTTTGATAGATCAAAAGAATACAGATGATAATCATCATCCCAGCCCAAGGCTATTAGTTCTTTATCATCGTTTGTCACACAAATATTGAATAGTCTTATATCAGTAACTAATCGACAAATACATTTTCCACTCCAATCATATACTAAAATGTCATTACTTAACATAGTATCTAACATGCCCGCATTAGTATGCTGATCCAACTTTTTCCCTGAATATAAGGTGTAAATATAATGATCAGTCGCATATATATCCGTATAACCAATAACATTCTCTTTGCCATGTTGTATGCCGTTCCTGCCAGATCTACTATCATCAATGTATATAGGATAAATATCGTGATAACGTTTTATGAGCATTGGAATCGTATCTATCTGATATAGTTCAAAGATAGCGCCAGATGCCGCAACTGTAGCCAATCTATCTAATACTGGATTATAAACCATATAGCCTTGATAGGCAAATGTTTTACTTTTACCTCCACTATTGTTCCCATCATTTGGAAAATCGCCAAAAGACTTCACATATTTACCTGCACAATCAAACAAAGCATATCTCTTAGCATTTGTTTCCTCTTTATCAAGGAGTCCAGAAACGACATACCCATGCTTTGTTTGAATAGCAGAGAGAAACATATATTCCAAATTCACAATAGAAAAAATACTTTTAGATAAACTTTTGGTTACAATTTGTTTCTTTTGTATATCCAATATAATCACATTTGATTCATCTTTCTTTTGCATCAAACGAGGCATGATGTTTTCATCTGGGCCTTCTCCCGTTTGGGCAAAAGATAGAATACTGTCTTTTGTATAATATATTTTATCCAAAAGAGATTCACCTAAATAATTCTCTTTTATTAGACATTTCTCACTCTTAAATAGTATCATCCTACCAAACGAACTTAACTTATAAGTATCCGCATTGAGTTGATTTGCTTTTATATTAACGACTTGTTGAAAGTACTCTTTGGGATCTATTTCGTTCTGTTGACAAGAGACAAAGTGTATAAAAATTATAATTAATATATATTTCTTCATATTGTTCTTTTCAAACAGCTGAATCATTATACTTCTCTTTGCTTTTACATAGCCTAAACAGTCTAAATATCAGTTTATCATCATCATAATTTGTGTTTTTATAATGATTTTCAGAAATATACAATCCTTTTTCATCAATATACATCAGATTTGGATTATATGTATATTCAGGAAAAACAGTCTCACCTATTATATTAAAGTTTTTATCTAAAATTATAATAGAAAATATCTTTCTTCCAAAATCCCACAATTCCATATAGTTTTCTCTATTATCTATCTCTGTTTTCAAATAGCAAACTCTATAATACACATTACGGTATTTATCATATAACAAGTTACCATAATTTGGATTTTCACACATAGATTTTAATGTTCCATTATAATCATTCGGCATCACAACCCTATCAATATAATTACTTTTTACATTCACTCTTTTAACAATATTGTGATCTATAGAAGTTATAAATATATCTTCTTCATAGAAAAAAGAATAGATAAATTTATCACCATTAAAACATCTACTAAAATACAATTCTACACCAGCATTCTTTTTTTTATTATCTGCACCATTAAATCGGGGATATTCAAATGGAAGTTCTTGTACATCCCCTGTATTTAGATCAATCATTGCAGATACAGGGTTGGGATATTTCCATCGATTACACTCCGATAATACAAACAGATTATTATTAAATTTAAGTATAGGGTGATAACTAAACGACAAAGAGTTACATGCGTTTAAAACATTTCCATCTTTTGATTTTCCATAATAAATTTTTTTATTTATTTTTCCATCTTTATTTACACTATATATTTCTGGAAGTTGTAAACTCGTCAGATAAATACTATCTAGACTGTCAATATAATACCCTAAGAAAAAACCAACTCCATTATCTCCCTCTATATCAAGATCTATTTTGAAGGCCATTTCTTTTGTCTGTATATCATAAAAAACAATCTGATTTTTGAAACCATTTTGAAAACTAATATATTGATATCCATCTTTATCTGTATAAGGAAATAGAGCTTTAATATATGGTTCTACATCATAATTCAAATCAAATATTATATTACTATCCTTTTCCAAGTAATACATATAATTTATTTTTTCACAAGACAAAAGAGCAATTAAGCTTGATAATATTATTAGCAAATTATATCTTTTCATTTTATAAGTATTTGAGATAAGTTTCAATCGTAAGAATTAGGTTCTACAACGAATTATAGATCAAAACAAAGTTATTTTTATTACATATTTCACTACAAAAACGTTATAGAACCATAAAATTAATCACATGGAGCACAACCGATAGACCCACTATTACAGCAAACTCTTGTATCTAAGTTCAACCAGCAACTCCAATGAGTAGTACATTCTTCACCCGCAAGAGCTTCTATATTGCTTAAAGCTAATCCAGACAAAGAAGGATCAATATTATTTTTTAGAATATTAATCATCACCAAACAGAAAACAATAACAATAAGAATAATTCTTAATTTCTTCATAACACTCATAATATAATTATTTATAAGATCTTTATGTTTCGCCTAATCCTCTTTAGTTAGAATAAGATATCCTCTGTATCTTTTTTACATTTAAATAAATTTTAGACTTTCACATCACCTCCTTTCTGATAATATTAGGGAGCGAATAACTTGCTGTGATAGTTTCTAAGATATCAGGCAAGTTTCCCTTTTATAATTTGACTTTATCAAATCGTCTTTCCCCGTATATTGAGTTTAATTAATTGATTTGTATTACATTTTACTGTGATTGTCTCATCAAAGAGTCCCTTATTTTCAGGTGTCACTCCCACTTTAATATGAAGAGATTCACCGGGCTGAACTGGATGTTTATCAAACAAAGCTTGAGCACATCCACAAGTGGTAGTTACATCTATAATAACTAAAGGTTGGTCTCCTGTATTGACAAGCGTAAACAAAGTGTCTTTACTCTTCCCTAAAGGAATAGTTTCTAGTAAGAGTGATTCCTTTTCCACTTTTACGGTTGTCTGAATTGGTGCAACAGGTTGTTTCCTACTTATTTCTTCCAAATATAATTCTTTTACGTTCGGGTTATGGACAGGATTACCTATCACTACCACTTTATTATTTTTGTCTAATAAAAATACTTGAAACCGAATATCTTTTGGAAAATGATTGAGCAGATTTAGACTGTCTGATCGATCCAAGCAAATCGGCTTGTCAAAATTCTCTCTTATTAATAAAGAATGTATCTCCCACTGATCATCAAACTGAAAAAAAAATAAGAAAGGGATATTCTTCTGACTGATAGAATCTGTATATCGGATAAATTCTTTCCAACGGGATAATTGCAATTTACAACTCGTACAACCAATTGAGTCTACAAAAACCAAGACTTTGTAATCCGAAGTCGGGATTACGAAATTAGTTGTATCAGATGCAAATCTGGTAAAGACCATATTTTCCGGAAATAGAATCTGCTTACCCTGCCATTCTTTAACCAACAATGTTATTATTTCCTTTTGCTTATCTTGACAAGCTGATAGAAAAATTGTTAATAGTAATATGATTAGATCTAAAGGTTTCATTTTATGTAAATGTATATACGTTTGTTCATCATATAATACGTATATCTAATAAAAACTATCTACCCCTACAAACCACAAGATATTTAATGCTTATTAACTATAAAAAGAGTGTTATAAGGCAAAGAAAGCCATCAGAAGAAAGTCGATCTCGCAAAAAACGCAAAGCCCTACTCAACTGTGTCTCCACAGTCTTTTCTGAGATAGAGAGGCGTTCCGCTATTTCTTTATAGGATAAATGCTCATGACGGCTCAAACGGAATATCTCCCGACGTGATGGCGGTAATTCTTCTATCAAGCTATTAATATATTCCCGTAAAGACTCCGCGTCGATTCGCTCTTCCATAAGCGAATCGGCATCTGATAGTTGCCGTTGTAGGCTTTCCGTCAGTTTCTCGGAGAGTAGCCGATTCTCTGTCTCTTTATAAACTAAGTTACGGGCGATGGTGAATAGATAGGCGTCAAAGTTTTGCTCCGCATCTATCGTCTCATGCTTCTCCCAAATCTTAAGAAAAACGTTTTGAGTCAAGTCCTCTGCCATAGATTTTTCATATAGTAATGAGTAAATAAAATGATATACATGCTCATTATATTTCCAGAATAGAGTCTCAAAAGCCTTTTCATCTCCATTCTTCAGATCTATAAGCAAATGTCCATCCACTTTCATATTACATATATATTACATATCCACGCCATACAAATCTTATCTCCTTTCTGCATATTTGCAGTTTTCATATACATGAGTTCTGATGAGACTATGTCGGTTAGTGTAGATGATATGAATGATAAGATAAAGATAATCAGCGGATAAGTAAATAGTAAAATTACCGATGGTAGTGGAGAACTAAAGAAAAAACGAACTAGATGGTTGTTATTTAGATATTTATATTATAAACAAGACATGGTCTCATCAGAACCAAGTACAAGGTTACCAATAAATATCCAAATATAAACAAGCATCATTACATATCGCAAATATACAAAAAAATGTAAATACAGTATGAGCATCCTTGAAATCTAGTTAAATTCTACTTGAGGACAAAGAATGTCCTCACTAATTATCCGCTTCGCGAATGATATATTGATAAAGGTCGGAATGGCCGGTTTTATCGATTATCTTATGCTTTTCGAGTTGGAATTTCAGTTGGGCCAAACCAAAAGCGCCAAAGCCGGGAAGGTCTAATAAAGAGTCGAGTCCGTTTTTGAGGGCGTAACGTAGAATATCTTCTATGGTTTCTATATTCAAGGTTGTAAGGCATTTACGAATATAGGGCGCTAAGGTGAGACGGGTAATGGGTTGGCATATCCGTTTCGCGGCATTTAAGGGAACGGGGGTAAGCGATCGTGGAGATTCGATACATAGACCGTTTTGGAGCGCCTTTTTATATAATCTTCTCAATTCGAATTCCATGTTCCTGTTCTCTATTCTCAGACGTTCTATCTCAAGGTCTTGGTTCGTGATTGTTTTCTTGTATTCGGTCAGGAAGCCCATGTTTTCTTGCAAGCGGAGCGATATGACCTTATATCGGTGACAGATTCCGTCGTAGGATATGCCACAACGTTTGGCTACGTCTTCTATCTTGGCTCCGGAAGTTATTTCCGTAAAGATAAGTCGGTCTTTCTTGTCGTGTATGAATGTTGATAGTTCGGCGATAATGAGTTTAAGTAGGGGAGAGATGTTTTTAAGGGATCGCAGGCAGAAAAGGTAATCATCGAATTGGGAGATGATCTCGTTTATCTCTTCTTCCTTGTCTTGGAGGATAAGTTGCAGGTATAGCTTTTGTATTCCCATGCGCTCGATATGGGAAATGAATTCACGTAAATTGGTCAGATCAACTAGGCGAACACCTTGCTTCACGACGTAAGATGTTATTTTTTTAGATATCGCCCATTGCTGGATTTCTTCAGATGGAAAGCCGGTGATACGAGCGGCTTCTTCAATAGTAATAAACTCAGGCATAACTATTTGATTAAAGTAAAACTTATACGATTTATCTTTAAAAGGGCGTTATTTGGCGTTATATTGAAGAGCTGGCCTTTCATTATAAAATAAAGAAAGGGCGATTGGCTGAACATTACGTAACAAAGGTTCCGCTAAAAACCCGTACCAAAATAAGTCAGCCTCACGCCCCCTTTATCTATATACAATAATTTATCCATACTTTAACAGCATAGATAACACGTATATCCGGTAAAGGGTTGCGGGGCCTTCTTTGTGCTTTTTTGGTACTAAAAAATTTAGCGGATTTTTGTCACCTTGCACAAATATCGCACGCAACACATATAAGACTTCTAACTTAAAAGCCTTTTATCGTCGCAAATATACGTATTAAAAATATTTTAGCCTATAATAATCCATACGTTTTCTATTTTATCATTGTTTTACTACCAACAAAGAAAGAATAAGTAGATAAAAACCTACGCTTTTACCTTTTACTTTTCTGTCTTAATTACTAGCTAGGCAAATATATGATATATTCTTTAATTATAATTGATTATTAAGGAAAAAATCAAGATGCCAATCCATCAAACAGTACGAAGACTACTACCCTAAAGTTTATGGAATGACCTTACAAAACACTTTTATAGCGCAAAAAAGATTAGGTACATTGCCAAATGGCTTTTTTTTTGGTAGAAAGTTACCAGTTAACTAACATTTCAAAGTAAGTTAGCTTCAACGGCAAAGTAAGTTAACTTCATTGGCAAAGTAAGCTAACTTAAATGACCAAGTAAGTTAACTTCATAAATCCGGGTTGAAATCCGCAAACGACATACAACACGCGTCTACACTCCCAACACGATATTAGCATCAATATTCAGTTTCCGGCTTATTTCACGGGCCACTTTCAATGTTGGTTCACATTTACCTGAAAGATATTCACTAACACGTGATGGGCTAACATTTAGCAACTCCGATAATTTAGTCTGAGTAAGTCCCATTTCATACATACGAAGCTTTATATCAGCCAAACAAGACCAACCTGCTTCTAAAAAACAAAATACTATTCTAATATTTGGAAATAAAAAATAGCGGCTACTCCATTGGAATAACCGCCATTGTTCTATTTTTTAATAACCAATTAAACAGACATCATTCTTCATACCTCAACATATAGCGATCTGTCATCTTTCGTCTATCTTCCAAGCTTTGAGTATCACCATATTGCTTTTGTAGTTTCACGATCTCGGCTTTCAACTCTTTCACGACACCGGCATACGCAGGATCATTATATATGTTTTTCACCTCTTTCGGATCTTTCTTTAAATCATATAATTCCCATGTATCTATATTATAGTAAAAATGGATCAGTTTAAATTGATCCGTACGTACTCCATAATGAGGTTGTACATTATGCCATTTGGGATATTCGAAGTATTGATAATAGGCGGATTTCCTCCAGTTATCCTTCACTCCGGTCTTACCAGTCAACAAGCCTTTCATACTCTCACCTTGGATATCATCCGGTATTCGCACCCCCGCAAAATCAAGCAAGGTTGGGGCGATATCTATATTAAGGGTCAACTCCTCTAAATCCTGCCCTTTCTTAATTGCGTTAGGATAACTGATCAGACAGGGCATTTGAAGGGCCTCTTCATACATCCAACGTTTATCATATAATCCATGTTCTCCCAAGAAAAAGCCTTGGTCTCCCATATATATAATAATCGTGTTATCATACAGTCCGTTATCTTTCAAATACTTCACGACACGCCCAACCTGATCGTCAACAGAACGGACTACACGCAAGTAATTCTTGATATAAGTCTGAAACTTCCATCTTTTCAACGCTTCTCCCTCTAACGCAGGGTCTGGAGTCCAATACTGGTCTTTGCCAGAGCCACCCCACCAAAGCCATTTACTTCGTTCCTGCTGAGTCAAGCCTTCAGGAGGAGTTTGTTTTAAATCTCCCCGAGATAGGTGATTCTCGATAGTGGCCATCGATTCGCCTAGCGTTTTCTCGCGTCCGGCATAATCGTCATCAAAAGTCTCCGGATAAGGGAATTCTACGTCATCAAACAAATTCAAGTAACAAGAATCCGGTTGCCAAGGACGATGGGGGGCTTTGTAATGTAGCATCATGCAGAAAGGTTTCTCACCCTCCTTCACTTCATCTAACCATTCCAACGCAGCATCAGTTGTCAACCGGGTAGCGTACCCCTTTTTCTGTTCTTTCTTTCCATTCGTGTCAAACACAGGGTCCCAATAAGTCCCCTGCTGACTTTTGTCCCCATGAATCATATAATAATCAAATCCTTTAGGTTCAGAGAACAAATGCCATTTACCAAATAAAGAGGTCGTATATCCATTTGCCTGCAATAACTTCTGATATTGCTGTTGGGTATTATCAAACACGATCCCTCCCTCATTTTGGTAGAAACCATTCGTCGTACTGTATTTACCGGTCAATAAACAAGCACGGCTAGGCCCGGAGATTGAGTTCGTACATAACATATTGCGCATTATAACCCCATCTTTCCCAATCCCATCGATATGAGGAGTCGGCGCTAATCTTGCGTTAATACCGCCATAAGCGCTAACAGCTTCACGAGAATGGTCATCTGATAAAATAAACAATATATTCGGACGCTTCTCCGCTTCTTCCTCCACTCCACAAGCGGAGAAAACCATAAGCCCATATCCGAATATAGGTAATAAATGTATTGATTTCATGATTTATAAATTTACTCATTTACTAATTATTCTTTGATAAACTCGATCTTTTCGCTATCCTTCATTCCCGCACGAACAGCTATCACTGTTAGTTTTTCTTTCCTCTTTAACTGGATAGGCCCTGTATATAAGAACCAATGCTCTTTACTAAATCCTTCTCCATTGATCTGATAAGCGAACGAGACCCCCTCATCTTCCGATTCCAACGTAATCCCCTTCTTGGTCTCCACACAAATAGGTTTACGAAGTTCGGGTTGCTCCGCTCCAGGCCACATCAATTCTTGGTTCTCCAATTCCGTTTGTTTCCACCGGGGACATTCCTCCTCTACCCATCGGTCAAATTCCTTGCGCATCCTGTCGACATCCGCTTGATAACGAGCGTCTCCAATCAAGTTATGCATCTCATAAGGATCATTCTCCACATCATAGAACTCCTCCTCACCCCGTGGAGCGGAGAACCAACGCATCTGAGCGGCCTCCAAACTGTCTCGTTGCAATAACTCCACCATACGACGCATCATAGGCATCTGCAACCGATAAGCGTTCGGATTATAATTCGGTCGTTCCGGATTATAGTTTCTCACATAACGATAACGACCGTCACGAACAGCTCCTTGCTTATCGACCTGCTCATCCATACGATTGCGTGCGCCATATACATATTGACGAGGTGTGGTATTCGCATACTTACCTAAAAAAGCCTCACCTTGCATGGATTCCGGGGGACAAACACCCGCTAATGATAAAATCGTTGCCGGAATATCGGGAAACATGCACATCCGGCTATCCTCATCACCCGCATGATAGCCATCCGGAAAACGAATCATAAATGGAACCAACATCCCACTTTCATAAATCGCTCGTTTCTCACGAGGAAGCGGACCACCATTATCCGAAAACCAGATTATAATCGTATTCTCCCATTTACCCGCTGCCTTCAATTCATCTACCAACACTTGGAACTGCCGGTCCATCTCGTAAATATTACTATACATCACCGCCATATCATGACGAACCACCTCGTCGTCCGGATAATAAGGAGGAATTTGTATCTGATCCGGAGATACGACCAATGGTTTATCAGTGCGTACCCACACTTGACTTTCATGCGTCACGTTCAAGTTGAAAATAGAGAAAAAAGGCATTCCTTTTGGGGCATTTTTCCAATGAGCGTCCTTCCCTTGCTCATCCCAAGCTGTCAAAGGAGGAGCAAATTGATAGTCTGTCTTCGCATTATTCGTGCAATAATAGCCAGCCGCACGCAAATACTCCGTATAGCATTTCACCCCAGTAGGTAATACTACCTGATAAGGAGGAATTCCTTCGGGCATAGATTCCGGACGTGCGAAATTCCGCATATAGTTTGCCCCGATCGTGGTAGGATACATTCCTGTAATCAAAGCCGCACGACTTGGAGCGCTCACACCTACGGTCGTAAACATCCGAGTAAAACGTATCGCGCTCTCCGAGAATTTGTCCAGATTCGGGGTTTTCGCCACTGGGTCTCCAAAGCATCCTAGACGAGGACTAATATCCTCACATGTAATACATAATATGTTAGGATGTTCCACCGGTTTCCCAAAAGTCTCGGAAGCCAACAATAACAAACTATAATAATACCATTTCATACTTACCTGTTTTTAATTCATATAAGACATTCTATTATTATTTCAAATTATCCCCGAAACGCATCCTAGCATCCTCCGCTATCTTCAACAAAGAAGAGACAACTTCCGGATACTCTTCTATAATATTACAACGCTCTCCGGGATCCACGAACAAGTCATACAAAGCCATTTCAGCCCTTAACTTCCTTACATCTCCCCGAAAGCCATTCCTTCCGGGAATATCACAAGTCATATAATCATGTGGAAAAACTAGTTTATAACGTTCGTTACGAACAGCTTCCAAATCATTCTTTTTATAATAATACAAAAAGTTCTCCCGGGGAGAGACACGACTCTTTCCCGACATCAAGGAAGTAATATCCACTCCATCCAACCGGCAAGATGAGACATCGATATCAAGTAACGCCGCCAAAGTAGGAAATAGATCTAATGACGAAACCAACTGATCGCAAATCCTTCCCGCTGGAATAACATTTCTCCACCACATCAAGCAAGGCACACGTAAACCGCCCTCAAAAGAAGTCAATTTACCTTCCCTTAATCCACCCGAGCTTCCCGCATGATCACCGAAAGTCAGCCAAGGGCCATTATCGGAAGTGAAAATCACAAGCGTATTATCATCTATACCGCATTCCTTTAATGCATTCATGATCGACTCAACGCTCCAATCGATCTCCATCATGACATCCCCATATAGTCCTCTTTTACTTTTCCCTTTAAATTTATCAGACACCGCCAATGGGACATGCGGCATTGAATGCGCCATATAAAGAAAAAAAGGCCGTTCCTTATTCGATCGGATAAAACGGACAGCCCTTTCCGTATAAATCGTGGTTAACCGCGCCTGATCTTCCAAGGTACGGATTTCGCTGACCACCTCATTTCCATCCAATAACGCAAGAACCGGATAATTACTTTTATGAGACGATTCCGAATCCTTCGAAACCGGTTTACCATCAAATCCGACAGGCCACATATCATTGGAATAAGGCAGCCCAAGATATTCATCAAAACCATTTTGCAGGGGTAAACTCTCTTTCTTATGTCCGACATGCCACTTCCCTATAGCACCGCAATAGTAGCCTTTTTCCTTGAACAGTTCAGGTAAGATAAACAAGTCCGGGGAAATTCCGACCGTATCATGTGGCATGATCGCTCCCGAAAAACCTAATCGGTTTGGATAACAACCGGTCAGTAAGCCGATCCGTGAAGCACTACTGACAGGTTGTGCCGCATAAAAGTGAGAAAAGAACAAGCCCTCTTTCCCTAACTTATCAATCGCAGGAGTCAAATGACCTTGAGAACCAGTCAAGGACAAATCCCCATAACCCATATCATCCAATAATATAATAATCACATTAGGGTCTTGTTTGGCTGAGGCGATTGAAGAAAAGGCCATCGTGCCTAACAGGATTCCTTTCACAAATCTACGCATGGCAGTACTATTTTATTCTTTGTCGATTCAAACTTTTGGGTACTTGCGGGCACCATGTGATTTAACGCATCCATCTCCGTTTGTAAGCCGAGATCCCCTTGCTCATGCATCCACAGATCTAACTGTTCCGACAAACGTAATTTCACTTCCGCATATTTTTCCTCATCCGCTATATTATACATTTCAAAAGGATCTTGCTCTGTATCATATAGTTCCTCAATAGGACGGTATACATAACGCATCACTTGTTTCCTCGCAAACGAATCACGCTCAGCCAGCTTACACCACGATAACCATATATGATCCGTTTCCTGCATCTGAATACACCTGAAAGGTTCACCCTGCGACAAGTTTCTTATGTAACGGTAACGTCCGTCATAAATAGTCCTAACCCCATAATGCTCGGAACCATACACAATACCTCTGGAGGTCTGAATGCCATAGACATACTTTTTATGAGTAACCTTATCCCCTAACAACACCGGTAAGAAACTCTCCCCATCCAGTTTTTCGATCCTCTTACCTCCAGCTATATCTATCAAGGTCGGAACCACGTCCACATATTCACATAATGCATCACTTTGTATACCCGATTTCACTACACCCGGCCAGCGAACGATAAAGGCGGTTTGTAAACCTTGGCCATAACACGTCCATTTGGCGTATGGCAACGTAAAACCTTGTTCCGAAGTAAAAATAAATAAGGTATTTTCATCCAGTTCATATTTATGTAAAAGAGAATCCACTTTCCCTACATCGCTATCCAACTGATTGATCTCAGCCAAGTATTTAACATAACCAGCCCTTGTCTCCGGAGTATCCACTATGAATTCAGGAAGCGTCAACTTATCCGCTTGAAATAAAGACTGATCTCCTCTTGTCCAAGGCATATGAGGATCATTTGAGCAAACAAATAAACAAAAAGGCTCCTCCCTCACCGACATTCTCGCCAAGAATGGCTCGATCAGACTAACATCGACATCTTTCCATGCTCCCAAATAATCAAAGGGGAATGTTTCCTTTGGCGCTATATGCCTCTTTCCCTGTAAAGCGACATGATAACCCAAGGCACTCAGGTAATGTACCACACTTTTAGTTCCCGCATTCGCCACCGCATGATTAGGATACGCACCGCTTCTCACCGGGTATAAACCAGTCATCAAACATTGCCGCGTCGGGGAACTCATCGCCGTAGCCTGAAAAAAAGACTGGAATCGCATGCCCTCCCTAGCTAACCGGTCTATATTGGGAGTTATGGCATCCGGACTGCCATAACAGCCCAGATCCATAAATCGGCAATCATCCGCGATCATTACCACGATATTCGGTTGTTTCTTCTCAGTAGCCCATAGGATAAGTGGAGAAACACAAGCCAAAATAAGATTCATTCTCATAATGCCACTCGCTAATCTTGATAAAACGCATCCGGCGTATCCCATCCGGGATTTTGCACTAAAGAACCATTCGATAGCTGAATCTCATCTTCCGGAATCGGCAGGAATCCTCTTGTCTCCTTACGGAACTGAATAGTAATCGTTCCATCCACACCCATCGTTTTTACGGGTACATCCTTCTTCATCCGATTCACCTCCTTTTCCAGATCTCCCCAGCGCATCAAATCATAATAACGAACTCCCTCATATGCCAACTCATACAAACGTTCTTTCTTGATATTTTCCAAGGTAGCCGGAACCGATGGTAAATTTACCCGACTACGTACTTGGTCCAGATATGCCTGCGCTTTCGGGCCGCCTAATTCTGCACCCATTAAAAGTACATCCGCAAAACGAAGGATCACGACATCTTGTGTATTATTATATTGGAAATTCGGGGTTACCCCATAAAGCTCACAACTATAATTCACAAGTTTCCCATTTGAGTTCCGCACATTGATTGGCATATACTTTTTGTTGAAGTATCCGGTTTCATTATAATTCCGATTGGCATTCCATTTATAGGAAACCCCTTCTTCCTTATCATATACGCTCCAAAGCGTTCCTTTTTTCCTCAAGTCTTCATCCGGCCATTCTTTATAAAATTTGGGATTAGCGGTAGCCCAACCCCAACCTTTTCCAAAGGGCATTGTCTCTTGCCCCCGGATACCATAAAACAGGCATATACCATTCCCATAAGACGTATTTTGCGCCGTTCCTAAAGTAGAATATTTATAGGCAAACATCGTCTCTATATTATCACCGGTTTCTCCAATCCAACTTAATCCGTTTTCTTTCGCATACCCATAATCCTTATTAGAATAAGCATAAGGCCACAAATTGCGGAAATCGGAAATCAAGCCGTGCCCGCTATTAGCGATGCAATCATCCACATATTTAATCACCTCTTGTTTCGTTAGGGCAGTCCCATCCTCTAATGTCACATCTGTTTGTCCATATACTCCTGAATAGTATAAATAAGCGCGAGCTAGCATTCCCTCGGCCGCCCATTTAGTAGCATGCCCCAGTTCAGAAGCCGGCATATCCTGATAACGGACTGAAGGTAACAATTCCACCGCCTTTTTGAAGTCAGACAGGATCAATTGAAAAACGAGAGAAGGCTCCGCCTGTGGTGTATCCTTATCTACATCCGTAGATGTTACCAAAGGGACATTCTCAAACACACGGACCAAATCAAAATAAAAATTAGCCCGTAAAAAATAAGCTTCGCCTAATACCTTATTCTTAGATTCCTTGCCGCTCCATGTTATTTGATCAGCTGTCTCAAGAATAAAATTCGCACGAGTAACGCCAGAATACAAACGACGCCACATGGATGACAAGAAATTAACCGCACTTTGTTTATACTCTGCCAAAGCCCTCACATGGCGATCTCCCAATCCTCCGCCAGACAAAGTATAATCAGCCATGCACTCTGAAATCAGCATCACATTCTTCCAACGGTCACCCCCTATCTCACAATATGTATTCGCCGCATAAGCCGCAGTCAAGCTACTCCGCATGTCCTCCTCATTCGCAGGAAAATTAGAAGAATTCTTCTGAGTCAGGTTATCCGTATCCAAAAAGCCTGAGCAACCACTCAATAAAAAAACGCTTACCAACAATAAATATATATTCTTCATAACCATCGCTATATCAATTAATTTTAATATTTAATAGAAACACCCACCATAAATATCCGTGGAGAAGGATAGAACCCTAAATCGATCCCACTGGCCCAACTTGAATCAAATCCATATCCGACCTCCGGATCAAGACCTTTATATTTAGTTATCGTCGCTAAATTCTGGCCAGTCACATACAGACGAGCCTGTTGTAAAGGAAGTCCCGTAAACAATTTCTTAAAATCATACCCTACCGTTATATTCGAAATTCGCCAATAACTACCACTCTCAATATATCGATCCGATACATACAGATCATTGATATGCCCACTGGCCGTAACTCTCGGGATGCTATTAGACGTACCTTCGCCATGCCATCTTCCCAATATTTCCGTGGTATAGTTCTCAAACGGTAAATTAGCGGAACGATAGGCGCGGGCTATCTGATTACCGGCGACACCATTTGTCACCACGCTCAAATCAAAGCCTTTGTAACCGAGATTCAATGAAAAGCCAAAATTAACATCCGGATTCGGGTCTCCGATCATCACTTTATCGTTATCGTCGATCATTCCGTCGCCATTCGTATCCACAAACCTCAAGTCCCCCGGCTGCGCATCCGGCTGAATCACGGTTCCTTCCGCATTCGTATAAGCCTTCACATCCGCTTCCGTCTGGAATAATCCATCCGTCTTATATCCCCAAAAATAACCGATCGGATATCCTACCTCGGCACGGTATAACTCGGAGGTATTATGACTTAACACATTGGCCGGACCATGAATAATTCCTTCCGTATTAGCGATTCGAGTAACCTCATTCTTGTTATATGAGATATTAAAGTTTACCCCATAGCGGAAATCATTTACCTGATCATTCCAGCCCAATCCAAGCTCCACACCTCTGTTACGGACATCACCGCCATTCACGAAAGGCGCACCTGTACCATAAATACCAACGATAGGAGCCTGTACCAACCAATCTTTCGTTGATTTATTATACCAATCAAAAACAGCGCTCAGCCTTCCGTTCAAAAAGCGGGTATCCAGTCCGACATTGATTTGCTCGGACGTTTCCCAAGTGATATCCGGATTCGCCAAGATAGAAGGATAAGCCCCCGTAAAAGAGTTCGTCTTATTATCTCCAAAGAAATATTTAGAATCAAAAGCGTTATTCGCCAGATATTGGAATCCCGCGATATTCTGATTACCATTTTGTCCCCAGCTCGCACGCAATTTCAGGAAATCCATCCAAGAAGAAGTTCTTTCCATAAAGGCTTCATTGGAAATAACCCAACCAGCCGAGACAGAAGGAAAATATCCCCAACGATTACCGGGAGCGAACTTAGAGGAGCCATCCGCACGCATGACCAAAGTCGCCATGTAAGTTTCATTATAATTGTAATTGACACGTCCGAAGAAAGAGAGCAATCTTCCCGGCAATTCAGGATTACCTGATAGTTTCGTACGACCTTCATATATTATCGGTGTATTGTCTAAATAAGCATGATCGAAATCATCAAAAATAGAGTTCACATTCTCTCCTTTTACCGTATTGCCTATCCCCCATTTCTCAGCGGATGTTCCTACCAAGACATTAAAACGATGCTTTTCCCGAATCGAGAAATCATAACTCAAGGTATTCTCGAACAACCATTTCAAGGAAGTCGTCTGAGATTGGATCACCTTATCTTCCGTCGTAAATTTCTCGGGTCCCAAGTCATATACGGGAATATAACTCCGATAAGAAGACGTATTCATATGAATACCAAAGGATGAACGATATTTCAATCCTTTAACCGGCTGCAATTCCAGATACATATTTCCACTCACCCGATGACCCGTATTCAAGTTATGCCCTCTTATATTCTCTAGCAATCCCATCGGATTCGCTTGCTTCTCATCCCAATCTAAAGCATAATGATAATCACCATTCTCATCATAGACAGGCATAAACGGATTCATGCTTAACGCGGACCGGATATCATTATTATATAGATTACCGGTTCCTAACGTATTTCGTTCCGTATACGTATAGTTCAAGTTCTCTCCCACCTTCAGTATATCGAAACTATTTCCTTTGACAATCAGATGCTCACTATTCACTAAAGCCGTATAACGGGAAAACTCAGGAACCGCCGGTTTACCGAAACTACCTTCTTGCCCGGTATAGGATAGGCCAAGCGAATAAACCGATTGGTCGGTGCCTCCCCGGAAACTTAACGCATGGTTCTGTGTCAAGGCTCCCTTATTGCTCATCTCGTCCAACCAATTCGTTCCTTTCCAAGAGCCATTCTCTATTTGTTCCCAATTGGGGACCAAAGAAGCGAAGTCGAACGGATTCATACCTGAGTTAGATGCGGCCTCGTCCATGATCATCGCGAACTCTTGCGCATTTAGGGGAGTTACCTTTTGAACTAAACTCTGGAAACCGACATATCCCTCATAATCGATAGACGCTTTCCCCGCCTTACCTTTTTTAGTAGAGACAAGAATTACTCCATTCGCCGCACGTGAACCATAAATAGCGGCCGATGCCGCATCTTTTAATACATCTATGGATTCTATGTCAGAAGGATTTAAATAATCTATATTTCCCACGGTTACTCCATCCACGATATAAAGAGGCGCCGAATCTCCCGTAGTTCCGATACCACGAATCGTTACCTTAAACTCTGAACCCGGTTGGCCTGAACTCTTCACGATATTCAAACCGGGGGATTGGCTTTGCAAGGCTCCCATCGGACTAACCGTATTCAATTTCTGGATATCGTCGCCTTTAACTTGTACGGTCGCTCCCGTCACTAATTTTTTCTTTTGTACTCCATACCCCACTACCACTACTTCATCCAAGGTTTGTGTGTCTTCTTTCAATGCGATATGTAATACAGATTGCTTCCCTACTTTTATCTCTTGCTTATTGTAGCCGATATAGGTAATCTCCAATACTGCCCCTTCCCCTACTTCCAGCGAGAAATTGCCATCCATATCCGTAATAGTTCCACTGGCCGTGCCTTTCACCTTCACGTTCGCCCCGATAACCGGTATTCCTGCGGCATCCACCACCTTACCTGTTACAATTTTGGATTGTTGGCTCGTACTGGGCCCTATCTCCAATCCTTTCCTGCTCAAGATAATATGCTTATCACTTACCTTATAAGTCACATCCGAATTACCAAATAAATCAAGCAAGACAGATTCAATGCTATTCCCATCTACGGAAACGGATACACGGCGATCTACATTGATTAATTTATTGTTATACAAGAAATGATACTCAGACTTAGCTTCTATCTCATTAAGGACATCTTCTACTGTCACATTATTCATATTCAGCGATATACGGGTTGACTGAGAATAAATAGCCTCCGCATTTGCTTGAAATAGAAAGCCGGCTAACAAAATCGAGGTTATTCGCATACGCATGGGAATTTTTGGGCATAAACCATAAGTAGGTTTAAAACCTTGTGGTATAAAAAAATTATTCATAAATTTACGATGAATTTATTAGATTTATAATTGTTATGTCGTAGTTCTTGAAAGGTAGGATGTTCAAGAATTACTGTTAACGCTTTGAGAACGGGGAAGTGATCTCATTTCCCCGTTCGTAATTATTCAGGATGTCTTTGTTTTTTCATGCTATTAAAATTTAAAGTCATTATCTCTCCTTTACCTAATAGACGAAATAGGGAAACAAACACCCTATGATAAAAAGTACTTTTTCTGAAAAAAAATAATCAAACCGGACGGATCACGACTTTTCTCTTGCTAAATCCAAGATTTTCTTGTTGTTCCGGTTCTATTATCTCACAACGGATCGGGGCTGTTTGTTCCAACAATGAAAGGATTTCCGCTAAGGTCTCGGTTGAGAAAGAACCAGAATAAGAATAATCAAAAATCTCTTTATCCCGCAACTGAATATCTACGTTAAAATGACGAGACAACCGTTTAGCCACCTCTTCCATCCGAGTGCGCCGGAATACGATCTGACCTTCTTTCCATGCGGTTTCCACGAATAAGTTCACGTTATGCAGATCCATGGTTTTCTTGCTTTTAGAAAATACAGCCTGTTCACCTGGTCTAAGATTTTGCTCCAGCCGTAATCCGGTTTGCTCCACTTGAATCGCTCCTTGAGCCAAAGTCGCTTTTATAGATTCATCCTCCTCATAGGCCTCAACATTAAATTCAGTGCCATACGCACTTACCGTTACACCATCAACGGTCCGGACATCAAACCGATGTGATTTATCTGATTCTACCTTGAAATAAGCCTCACCTGAAAGGTAGACCTGACGTGTTTCCTCTTGAAATCGCCTAGGATAGACCAATTTCGAACCTGAGTTCAGCCATACCTCCGATCCATCGGACAAGGTCACCTTGGATACGACACCATAAGCGGCAACCAACTCAACTTGCTCCGTCGGCATAGAACGTAGTTGATTTAACTGATAGAATAAAAATCCGGAAAGAATCAATATTGGTAACAATAAAATAGCGGCAGCCGTCCTAGAGAACCTCCAAATACGGACTTTCCATTTCTCTTGCCGGATACGATGATGAAGACGCTTCCAATTCTCATCCACATTCACCTTCTTTTGCCAAGCCAACCGCTCGGAAAGATCAATGACCGCTTGTTCATCTTTGTCCCAACTTGTATTCCCTTCCGTATAATCAACTATTTCTTTTTTCATGCCATTCATTTTTATATAGACGTATATCCCGCTATCATACCCTATACATTCAATCTATAAACACAATTAACATGGGTAAATAATCCTTCAATTCGACACGTAAGAATTTCAAAGCTTTAGTCATATATGCCTCGACAGTCTTCACTGATATTTGTTTCTCCAACGCTATCTCTGTATAAGTCTTCCCCTCAAAACGGTTACTACGAAACGTAGAGGCCACTACTTCCGGAAGCTTGCCCAATGCCTCATTCAATAAATTTTCCAATTCAGTTGTCGTATATAGTTCCGATACATATTCGTCGCTCTCGTTTCCCATCTGCTGTTCAGCCCAATGCCGTTCCGTCTCTTTCTTTCTAAGTGAATCCAGACAAATATTACGCACACTAGTTATCAAGAAATTTCGGGCAGATACTTGAATATCTATGTGTCGACGATTTTTCCATATCCGAAAAAAAACCTCTTGTACTATATCTTCACAGGTCTCTTTTTCTTCCACATAACGATGGGCAAACGCACATAATGGAGGAAAAAGATCGTAAAATAACTGGCAAAAAGCTTCTTCGTCATCTCGAAAAATAACTTTTCGCATCAATTCATCCACTAGATCTATCTTTTGCATATTCATTTGTACATCCTCCCCCATCTTCAACTAAGATGAAAACAAATCTAACAAATTTTTTTTACATAACTCATCTATTGATTTATTATTACAGGAGAAACACATCACAATGGCACGACTGTGCCATCCTAGTGGCACACCATTGCCATAAGGAAGGCACAGCTATGCCACGCCAATGGCACTGCCGTGCCACGATATGGGAAATGATTGGCACTGCGGAAGTCTGCTGACTAGACAGTTAAGGATGGATAAATAATTATTCCCCTAACTTATCAAGCAACTCATACGACGGAACGAAGAAAAGAGTTCCCGTTATCGGCGTGCTGAAGTCCAGCAGACGATCCGTATTGCCTACGGGATCACCGACGAACATATTCTCCAGCATTCGTCGGGTGGTGCTGAACGTGCTGGCATAGGCGATAAAATAGGTACCGTATTCACCTTTGGAGGTATGGGCGAATGGCATGTTAGCACGGACTATTTTCAGATCGTCTCCGATGTTCGTCACGGCGTTATGGGCGTTCTTCGGTTTTTCCTCATCTGATAGCTCGACATCGTTGAATTTACGGCGACCGATGACTTTCTCTTGCTCTTCCACTGGAAGCGCATTCCATGCCACCATATCATGAATGTATTTTTGCACAAACACATAACTTCCGCCCATAAACTCGGGGTCCTCATCGCCTATTACCGCGAAACGATAGGGGTCTTCATCCACGGCAGGGTTCTCCGTACCGTCCACGAAACCGATAATCGCCTTACCGTCTCTATACCGAAAACCGTGGGTCTCATCGATCGATTCCACGACACCTCGCAGTTTCTGGTCTATAATGGAGGCGAACTCAAAGCACAGTCCCATCTGCTTACAGCGGATGTGGAATAGTAAATCCCCGGGGGTAGAAACAGCCGTAAGCTTAACTCCTTTGATCTCTTCAAACGGTTGCAATTCTTTGGGGTTTCCTTGCTCCGGGAAGAAGCGTTTCCAAGCATCCGCCCCGAATCCTATCGTACAACTGAATTGCATATCAGGATAGCGATTGCGCATACTACGTATCAAAGCGGAGAAATTAGCGCACACGTCCTTCACCTTATCAATCGTGTCGGGGAGATCTTTTAGAGCATAGACAATGAAAACCGCATTCTCGCCCGGTTTTTGGGTAACATCTTGCGGATAGTTAGCGTTCAATGGATTTTGTAGAGAGTTCATAGCACATCTTTAATTATATTGTTATTATATGGATATAACTCTATAGATGCGCTCTTGTTCAAGGAAATGTAACGAAAAATGTCCTAGCGGTTATTTTTCAATATCTATTTGTAGAGACGGGGCGTGCCCCGTCTCATCCCCTCAAAATGGTATTTTAAATTACTGTCAGACGGTGGGAGACGGGGCACGCCCCGTCTCTACAACTGGGTAGTTATTTCACCTCCACGCTGATTCTCTGCGTGATATCTAAGGCGGAGGCTCCTAGTTGGAGGATGAACTCGCCGGGTTCTACGACGAATTGGCTTTGTGCCTCACTATAGAAAGCTAAAGAGGATACGGGGATGTCCAACGTGATTCGCCGACTCTCACCGGGTTTAAGGAATACCTTCTTGAAGCCTTTTAACTCCTTGACCGGACGCATCACGGAGCAAACCGGATCGCTTACATACAATTGGGCCACCTCAGCTCCTTCACGGTCTCCGGTATTGGTTAGGGTGAAAGTCGCTTGGATCGTGTCCGCTTGATCGTACGTCTTTTTATCCGTATTCAGATTGGAATAGTTGAATGTCGTATAGGATAAGCCGTAACCAAACGGATAAACGACCGGAAGCCCCTTCGTATCGAACCAGCGGTAACCTACCAAGATATCTTCCTCATAATTCACTTTCAGATCCCTGCCGGGGAAGTTGCCCAACGCATGCGCCGGAGATTGATCCAAGCTCACGGGAGTGGTGAACGGCATCTTTCCGCTCGGATTCACCTTGCCGGATAATACGTCCACCAAGGCATTTCCTCCTTCCATGCCGTTGAACCAAGCCCAAACGATAGCCGGGGAACAAATATCTACGGCGGCCATATTCAATGGCGATCCGGCGATCATGACCACGATCGTACGAGGATTCGCCTTTACCACCTCTTGAATCAACTCAACCTGCCCGTATGGGATATCCATATTCAGACGGTCGAACGACTCGGTATCATAATCATGGTTCAAACCACAAACCAAAAGGGCCACGTCACTCGTGCGGGCAACCTCTACCGCCTCTTTCAATAATGCGTCGCTTTCCTGTGTCTTGGAAGAGAAAGTACCAGAGCTTTGCCCATTATTGCTTCCCTCCACGAAAGTAGATAACTTCTCATAGCCTTGGGCAAAACGGATATCCACCTTATCGCCCCATTTCGCACGAAGCGCCTCTAATGGAGTTACCTCGTAAACCGCCTTGATCTCGGAACTCAAGCCACCATTGGAATGTTTGCGGGTAGCGTTATCGCCAATTACCGCCAGACTCTTGATCGAGGAGAAATCCAACGGGAGAAGATTATTCTGGTTCTTCAATAAGACAATGGCTTCGGCAGCCGCGTCATAAGTGGCTTGCTGATGCTCTTTCGTATTCATGGAGCCGGGGCCGAAACGCTTTTTCGGGTCCAAGACATTCGTCTTGATCATCACACGTAAGACATCGCCCACCTTCTCGTCCACCAAGCTCATAGGAACCTTACCGGACTTAACAGCCTCTATCAAGGGGTTGGCATAATGCCAATCCTCGTATTTATCGATCAGCGTGCCCATCTCCAGATCCAAGCCGGCCTCCATGGAAGGAACCGTGCTATGGGCGGCTCCCCAGTCGGTTACATATACGCCATCGAATCCCCATTCATTCCGAAGGATCTTGCGAACCAAGTAGTTATTCTCCGCGCAGAACTCCCCACGGAATTTATTATAAGCGGCCATTACCGTCAAGGCACCTCCCTCCTGTACGGCCGCCTTGAAAGCGGGTAGATAAATCTCTCGCAAGGCACGCTCGCTACATTCCACATCGACCGTCGTACGGTTTGTCTCTTGGTTATTCACGGCGAAATGCTTTACGCTACAAGCCACGTCACGGCTCTGCAAGCCTTTGATATAAGCGACCGCCAATACGGAGTTCATATAAGGGTCCTCGCTCATATACTCGAAGTTACGGCCACAAAGCGGGGAGCGAATGATATTCACGCCCGGGCCCAGCAACACATCCTTCTTACGCCAGCGAGCCTCCTCGCCCAGCACCTCGCCCCGGCGATAAGCCAACTCCGGGTTCCAAGCGGCGGCGAAAGCCGTGCCGGTCGGGAAATAAGAGGCGGAATCATTCGTCCAACCCGCATACGCCCAATCGTGGCGATTGATCTCCGCACGTACCCCATGAGGCCCGTCACTCAAGCTCCACTCCGGAATCCCCAGACGCTCTACTCCGGCAACATAGAATTTTGAGTTACCGTGCAACAACCCGACCTTTTCCTCCAAGGTCATCTTCTTAATCAGTTTCTCGATACGTTTCTCCATTTGTACCTTCTCTTTATCCGTGACCTGCGAGCTCGCGGCAGCCGCATTCAAGAATAGCCCGCAAGCGATCACGCCTATTATCTTTTTCATTTCCTCTTTATTTATAGGTTTATTATTGCGCTTGAATCGTTACCGTCGCCTCGGGTAAGCCCTCGGCTATGGCTTTTAAGTGGATGTCGCCTTGTCCGCCCTTGTTCCGGATCACGACCAAGGCTTTTCCGTAGTAGGCTTGCCGTTTCGGTTTACGGAGGCTGTTCGGATCGTTCGGATCTCCGTTATCCGTTCCGGCGATCTCACCCGGGCCCTCCACGGAGAAACGGATCAACGGGGTAGCGTCGGGAACCCGGTTACCATCGATATCGCATACATCTACGGTTATAAACGATAGGTCCGAGCCATCCGCTTGGATGACGCTACGATCCGGTGTCAAGACCAAACGGGCCGGCTCTCCTGCCGTATGGATCTCTTTCACCAAGACCTCCTTACCCCCTAAGCGGGAGACGGCTTTCAAGGTTCCGGGCGTGAAAGGCACACGCCAAGAGACATGATAAGTGCCGTCCGTTTTTTGTCGTACGCCTAGGCTCTTTCCGTTTAGGTATAGTTCCACCTCATCGGCATTGTTATAATAGGCCCAGATATCCACCGGTTCGCCTTCCTTCCAGTTCCAATGCGGGAAAATGTGTAATACGGGTTCATTCGTCCACTCGCTTTTATACATATAATATATATCCTTCGGGAAACCCGCCAGATCCACGATACCGAAGAAGCTGCTCCGGCTGGGCCACCAATAGGGGGTAGGCTCTCCCAAGTAATCGAAACCCGTCCAGACGAACAGGCCGGATACATGCGGAAGCGTCTTCACCAGATGCCAAGTCTTCTCGTGCGTAGAGCCCCAAGGTACATGGCAATTATCATAAGAGGAGCAAACATGCTCGGGAGCCTCGAAAGGCTTGTCCCACGATTCCGGACGGATATAAATATGATCGGACGGCATCTCATAATAGCCACGGGTCATCAAGGCCGAGGTAGATTCGCTCACGATCAGTTTCTTTCCGGGGAAATTCCGGAGAAACGGCTCGAAATATCGCTCATGGTAGTTGAAGCCCAGCACATCCAAGGCATCCAAGCGGAACAGATGATTCACAGGGTTTACCTCGTTACAGCCGGCGGTAACGACCCGAGAGGTATCTAGCCGTTTCACGATAGCCGCCAGATGACGGGTGATCAAGGATTGACGGCTAAGGGTCGTATCCTTCAGCAAAGCGGGATCGATGGCATGGCCGGCATTCAAGATCAGGTTCGCCGCTTGCAGATCCAGCTCGGTAGCGTCGGCATGACTCCATTGCTCAAGTACCTCATTGCCTATACTCCACATGAAAACAGAGGCGTGATTCCGGTCACGCAAGATCTCGTCCGTCAAATCCCGCTCGTGCCACTCCGCGAAATACCGGGCGTAATCGTACGGAGACTTACGGCGTTCCCACATATCGAAAGACTCATCCTGTACCAGAAGGCCCATACGATCGCAAAGATCCAGCAACTCGGGTGCCGGGGCGTTATGGCTGGTACGGATCGCGTTCACACCCATCTCCTTCATGATCTGTAGCTGGCGCTCGATAGCCCGTGTATTCACGGCGGCACCCAGACAGCCTAAATCATGATGCAGGCAAACCCCTTTTATCTTCAAAGGCTTATCATTCAAATAAAAGCCGGTAGCGGAATCCCAACGGAACGAGCGAAGGCCGAATACCGTCTCGTAACGATCTACCACCTTACCAGCCACTTTCACTTCCGTGACGGCCGTGTAGAGCGAGGGAGAATCGGGACTCCAAAGTTTGGGATTTGGGATCGAGAACTGATGATCGACAGATGCCTCCCGCATACGGGCGTCGTAACAGGGCGTATACGGTACCCGTAACAGAGTTGTTACGGGTGCCGTAACAACTCTGTTACGGTCATCGTAAATAGAGGTAGAGACTTCGGCCTCCCTATCCGCCTCCGAGCTATTCCTTATTCTCACCTCCAAGGAGAAGGTAGCCTCCTCCGGTGAGATCCTCATATCATGCACGAAAGTACCCCAGTTGTCCACATGTACCGGATTCACCTTTACCAACCATACGTTCCGGTAGATCCCCGAGCCTGAATACCAGCGGGAATTCGGCTGCTCGCTATTATCCGCCTTCACGACAATCACGTTCGGTTGGCTTCCATACCTCAAATAAGGCGTCAAGTCATAACGAAACGATACATAACCATTCGGACGGAATCCCAGCGAATGACCGTTGATCCAGACCTCGCTATTCCGGTAAACCCCGTCGAAATCAACATAAACAACCTTACCCCGATCCGTCTCCGGAAGGGTAAATGTCTTTCGATACCAACCAATCCCGCCCGGTAGCGCGCCGCCGCCCGGGGTAGACGGGTTATCGAGGGAGAAATCCCCCTCGATACTCCAATCATGCGGTAAAGATAAGATACGCCAAGTGGAATCATCGCTGTCCGGGGATGAATAATCCTGAACGCTATCCGACAAGGCAAACTTCCAATCGTCATTCCATGAGCTACGTTCACGCACCTGCTCCCCGGTGGGGGAACAGGCGGTGAGCAATAGGCCCAGAAGCCACGCAAGTGGCCGATTCATCAGTGGTATCATTAGTGATTATATAGTTTAATTGATACTACCCAGTTGTAGAGACGGGGCGTGCCCCGTCTTAGCACAGACTGATGGGTATTATTTAAAGTTACCATTTAGAGGGGTTAAGACGGGGCACGCCCCGTCTCTACAACTAGAGGTTTACCTTGGTAAGATATTGTCACGTCCTTACCAGCGGGGTTCTCCGGCGTGATGAGACGTACCGTGATCTGACGCTCGCGGATCATGCCCGGATAGTCGCCCTCCCGTGCGCCGATCGTGAGCGTTCGCCTCGCATCATCATAAACAAACGGGATGGTAGCGTAATTTCCTTTCTCGTAATCGTAGGTCACGCCATTATCCTCATATAAGGTGAAGGAGCCGTCGGCACCGGCGTAAACAGAGACGATTAAGTCTTTCTGCTCCTCTTTCGTAGACTGGATTACCTTTCCGTTCGGTACGATAGAGCCGGCTCTCACGAACAAAGGCATACGCTCATAAGGAGCATCCACATGCATTGTCGTCCCGCCTTGTATACGCTTGCCGTTGTAGTAATCGTACCAAATGCCTGACGGGAAGTACACCTCACGGTCGCGAGCCTTATACTCATACACCGGGCATGCCATGAAGGCCGGGCCAAACATAAACTGGTCGTCTATATCGTAAGTCTTCTCATCGTCCGAATAATCCATCACCAAGGCACGCATGATCGTATAATCCTCAAAATGCGTCTTGGAGGCCAAGCTATAGATATACGGCATCAATTGATAGCGCAACTCGGTATAATACTTCATCGATTGGTACGTAGGCGATCCTTCCGGAGCGATATTATAGATCTCGCGGCAAGGATATTGCCCGTGGCTACGGAACAACGGACAGAAAGCCCCGAACTGATACCAACGGTTGTTCAACTCCCTCCATTCCCTCAAATCCTCGCTACCTTCCTTAGCGGCCATATAACGGTTCTCCACGCTGAAGCCACCGATATCCATCGTCCAGTAAGGGATACCGGACATGGCGAAGTTCAAGCCGGCGCTGATCTGCGCTTTCATATCCTCCCAGCGAGTACCGATATCGCCACTCCATGTAGCGGTAGAATAACGTTGCTGGCCGGCGAAACCGGAACGGGTCAACAAGAATACACGGTCATCCGGGTTTACGCTACGTTGTCCGTCGTAGATCGCCTCGGCGTTAGCCAAAGCGTAAGCGTTGAAGTATTTCGTGGACGGGCCCAGATAAGTCGGTCCGCAAAGCGCCTTGCGATACTCGATATCCGTATTATCCTGTACGTTCGGCTCGGAAGCGTCCATCCACCAAGCGTCGATGCCCAAGGAATACAGATGCTCGTTCATCTGTTCCCAGAAAAGCTTGCGGGCTTCCGGGTTGTACGCGTCATAGAAAGAACCGATATAACCCGGATAAATCCAGTCGCAGATACTATCCTTAATCGCCTGCTGATACATAGCACCCAGCGCGTCCAACTCTTTATAATGCTCTGTCGTATAATAGAACTTCGGCCATACGGAGATCATGATACGGGCATCCTTATCGTGGATCTCCTGAATCATACCTTTCGGGTCCGGGAAGCGTTCCTTATCAAACTCGTGGCTACCCCATGCGTCTACCGGCCAGTAGCTCCAGTCCTGTACGATCACATCCAAGGGAACCTGCCGCCGGCGGTATTCGTTCAAGGCGGTCAATAGCTCCTCTTGCGTCTTATAACGCTCACGGCTCAACCAGAATCCCATCGCCCATTTCGGCATAATCTGGCTCTTGCCCGTAACCGTGCGGTAACCGCTGATCACCTTATCCATGGAAGACTCTCCGTTGATGAAGTAGTAATCGATATCATCCCCCATTTCCGACCAGAAAGCCAACCGCTCCCGCTCCTCCTCCGGTAGCGGAGATAATACCTTCAAGCCGATATAAGAGACATCGCCATCCGGCAACCATTCGATACGGATCGGATAGCGTTTGCCCTTTTCCAGATCGGCCGTAGCCTTGTAATCATTCGGGTTCCATGCCGCACGCCAACGTTCCGGGATGATCTCCTCGTTATTCACAAATACCTTGGTATAACCAGCGTAATGTAGTTTGAAATGATAAGTACCCGTCTCTTTCGCCTCGATCTCGCCCTCCCAAGTAGCGGAAGCGCTCGGCTTCGGGAAGTCTGCCGGCAGGTTCTTGATGGTTTTCAGATTCTCATAATCTACCTTATCTTCATCCCGCTGGATTAAAACGGAATTCTTCGCCTTATCCGTATAGTAGGTAGCGGTCAACGCCCCTGCCCTCCCGTCTTTTCCGTATAGACCAAAGACATCGCCCAAATCGGCGTATGGACGCTTGTCGCCGAAACGGCTCAAGGAATAGTTATGCCAAAGTACACCATACCCTTTTGAGGAAACGATAAACGGCACGCTCACCTTCGTGTTATATTGGAAAAGCTCCTCGTTCTTGCCTTTGTAGTTGAACTCATCGCTCTGATGCTGTCCTAGGCCGTAAAGCCCTTCCTCGTCCTCGCTCTCAAATACCTGACGTAAGGTATAGCCTTTGGTTCCTTCCACCTCGATCGGCGTAAATTCCTTGCCTCCGCTTGTCTTCTCACGAAGGATCATGCGTCCGTTGGCGTCGGTAAAGCGAACCTCTCCGGTCTCCCGGGAAAGACGGGCCTGTGTGGTTTGCGTACTTACGATGATCGTATCCCCCGAGGTCGTTATCTGAAACGATGGGGCGGGCAACGATTTCGTGTCCTTGATCAAGTTCACTTGGTTGGAAAACTTACCATCCGGAGAGGCGATTACCCGGATAATATCATCAGAGATTACTTCCAATTTAACAGCCTTCGCCTGTCCGGAACGGATATCGGCGACCAAGCCATTCTCGACCTTCCGGTAAGCGGAATCAGTCATGCAGGAAGTCAGCAGGGAAAGCCCTAACGTGAATACCGCGATGTGTTGTTTCATATTCTATAGATTCTTTAATTATTTCCGATCAGCAATGAGTCCGAACAGGTTTTTCCATACAAGAAAAATGGTTCTTCATTCGTTGGCAAAATTAAAGGGTTCGCGGCGGACAGGAAGCCATAAATGTTTTGGGTTATGGGGAGAACCGTAAAAAGGTAGGGGAAGAATGTTTATTTTAAGGGGATATTTTGTTATATCCCCTAATTACGTGGCATTTATTTAGAAAAAGTTTATTTATGATAGTCAGAGGGAAGCCTTCCGAACTCATCCTTAAAATACTTCCGGAATAGCTTCACATCATTGAAACCGCACTCCAGCGCGACCTCGTTGACCCGCATCTGGCTCTTCTCCAATAACTGCGCCGCACGCTTCAAGCGCACCGTACGGATCAACTCCACCGGAGTCTTACCCGTGATGGAAAGGCATTTCTTGTAGAAGTTCACACGACTCATGCCCATCTCCCGGCTCAACCGTTCTACGGACAACTCCGGATTGGCGATCTGCTCCTCGATATAGCCGATGGCCTTACGCATCAACTCCTCATCCATGGAGCTAGCTTGTACCTCCGTCAAGGCGATGCCCATGGTAGAGGACTGCATAAAGGCCTTTTGCATCTTCTTCTTCATCTCGATCAAATGCCGCACCTTCAAGAGAAGCATCTCCATATTGAATGGCTTGCTGATATAATCATCCGCACCGGCTTCCAGACCGACCAGTTGGCTATCTTTAGCGGACTTTGCCGTCAGTAGGATCACCGGGATGTGGGAAGTCCGGATGTCTCCCTTGATCCGGCGGCATAAGGTGATACCGTCGGTGATAGGCATCATCACGTCGCTGATCACCATATCCGGCAGCTCCTCCGGAATGAGTTTCCACGCATCTTCTCCATCCGCCGCCGTGAGTACCGAATAAACGCTACTCAAGCTTAACTTCATAAATTCCCGGAAATCCGTGTTATCGTCTACGACCAGCAACGTAGGTCTTTCCGCCGGAGACGCATCCTTATCAGCGATCTCCGGATGCTCCTCAACCGGAGGCAAGATATCCCCTTCGGCAATTCCTTCTGGAGCCGAGATAATATCTTGGTTGTCCAAGGGGATCACCGGCAGCGTAACCGTAAACGTACTACCCGCTCCCGGCTCGCTTTTCACGGTTATCGTCCCATGATGCATCCGCACGAATTCCCGGCATAGGTGCAGGCCGATACCCGTACCTACCACGGGATTTCCCTTATCCGGGGAAGACACCTGATAAAAGCGATCGAAGATAGCTCCTTGTTTATCCGCAGGAATACCGATACCGCTATCCGACACCTCGATAACCAGTTTGTTCTCTCCCTCCTTCTCCAACCGCAAGCTAAGCGTCACCGAGATAGTACCTCCCTCCGGCGTAAACTTAAAAGCATTACTCAGTAGATTAGAGACGATCTTGAAGACCTTATCCGTGTCAAACTTCATCGGGAGAGACGTGAAGACCGAGGAGAAAGAGAAATGAATCCGCTTTTGCTCCGAAAGCTCCTTGAAGGAATAAGCCACGTCACGCACGAACGGGACAATATCGCCGGTAGACAAGACCAAGCTATCCCCTTGCATATCGATCTTGCGGAAATCCAATAACTGGTTCACCAATTTAAGCAACCGGTCGGCGTTCCGGTAGATCAACTTCAATATTTGCTGGGATTCCATGTCTTTCTCCGTTTTCATCAACTTCTCCAAAGGAGTCATGATCAATGTTAGCGGCGTACGGAACTCATGGCTTACGTTCGTAAAGAAACGAAGCTTCATCTCGTCCACCTCATGCTGCTGACGCACAGTAGCCCGTTCTTGCTCCTCCTCCAACTTCTTTTGCTGGATACGGAAAATAAAACGTATCACGCCATACGCCAATAATATACCAGCTATGATATACAACGCTATTGCCCATCCGGTAGCCCAGAACGGAGGCAAGATCGTGATCTGCAAGCTCGTGATCTCCTTGCTCCAAATCCGGTCGTTATTCATCGCCTTTACCTTGAAAGTGTAAGTTCCCGGGTTCAAGTTCGTATAGGTAATACGACGTTCCAAGGCGCTTACGGTAGTCCATTCCGAGTCGAAGCCCTCCATCTTAAAAGCATATTTATTCTTCAAAGGAAGGAAATAGCAACAAGAAGAGATGGTAAAGGAGAAATTACGTTCCGTATAATTCAGTTTCAATTGCTTGGTACAGGTGATATCTTTATCCAAAATCACATGCCCGTCATACGCCTCTCTCGCCGTTATCGGGACATTATTCACCATAAGTCCGGTTATCACCGCCGGTGGAGCATAGCTATTATAACGTATCCGGGCAGGATCAACGAAGGTAAGACCGTTTGTCCCGCCAAACGCCAACTCACCCGTTTCCAGTCCGCAAGCGCTATTCACGTTAAACACACGTCCTTGAACGCCCTCATTCTCATCATAGCTATTCCAATCGAACGTATAATTATTATCCGTATCCCGATTCGGAACGATATTCAATAAGCCGTTCTTCGTTCCCACCCAAACCGTATGATATTTATCCTCCAAGATAGACATGATGCTGTTATCCGGTAATCCGGAAGAATGGTTCAACCGATACATCTTATCATTCAACCTATCATATATATGTAGCCCATGATTACTCCCGATCCATACCCATTGGCGGCTATCACAAAATACGACATTGATGATTTGATCCTCAAACACGGAACGTCCATCCTTCGTGCCGTTAAAAGAAGTAACAGCCCCCGTCTCCGGGTTGATCCAGTTCACTCCTAAAGAAGTTCCAACGACAATATTCCCCTTCTCATCCCCGGAAAGGCTATATACGATATCCGAGTTAATCGCGTTCTCCTTATCCCCCATGCGATAATACGTCCATTTCCCGGTAGATTGATCCAAGCAATCCAGCCCGCCTTCCAACGTACCGATCCACAAACGATTCTTGGCATCGACGTACAAACTATACACGCTATTATTGGATAAGCCGTCCTTGCTGCCCGGGATATCCCGATAATGCTTGAAACGTTTCCCGTCAAAACCGGTCAACCCCTCCATATAAGTACCCAGCCATAACTTGCCATCCAAATCTTTCGCCATACTAATCACGACATCGCCGGAGATAGCGTTCTCGCTTTCCCGCCCCGCCCGGTAGCGGACATACTCCCCGGTTTCCCGATCGTAACGTAATAGGCCGTTTCCGCTAGTACCGATCCACAGATCCCCTTCTTTATCTTCTACGATACAATTAAAGTCATTGTTAAAGATATCCCGCATCAACTCCAAAGGGTACCGGATAGTCTGGAATTTAAAAATGCTCTCATGATAATAGTTGATGCCGTTTTTATAAGTGCCGGCCCACATAATCCCCGTATCATCCCGATACAAGCAGATCACGCTATTCTGGCTCAAACTCGTTTGGTTAAACGGGTTATTTCGTATATAACGCATCCGGTCCAGACGTTTATCCAAGATATTGATACCGCCATGATCGGTAGCGATCCAGATATTACCGTTCATATCCTCCGCCACGTCACGCACCATTATAGAGGATAAAGCGACCGGGGTTTCGGTCGTATAATGTTTCCACTCCTTGCTTTTGGGATTTAGGCGAAAGAGACCTCTACTATATCCGGGATTTAAGAAAAACCACAGATCCCCGTCACTATCGGCGAACACATAGAATAACTGGGCATTCGCATATTGAGTCAGATACTCATCCCGATAGACAGGTTCTCCGGATGCCTTATCGATCCCCTCTACCACTCCCGAGGTATGGACTACATATAGACGATCGCCCACGTCACTCATATCACAAACCCGGCCATCCTCTTTATTTAGCGGATACGAATAAATCTTTCCCCTCGCTTGATCATAACGGCAAAATTCATTCGTATAGGTAGCGAAATAGAGTTGTTTATCATTGTCGACAAATATCTTAGCGGGAGGATTCTCTAGACGTAAGCTATCTAATATTTCCTTCTCCGGAATAAAACGGTCATTACCGGGCTCATATACGCAAAGTTGGTTCGTATTATAGGTAATCCAAATACGCCCATCGGCGGTTTCTTGAAGCTCGGAGACATGCTCCTCCCTAAAAGGCAACCCGCTTTCCTTGTATTTATAATGCTTAAACTCATACCCATCAAAACGGTTCACCCCAGAAGTGGTACCCAACCACATAAACCCCTTCCGGTCTTTCAGGATACAAGTGATCTCATTGGAAGACAGACCGTCCTGTACTCCCAGACGGTTGAAAAGAATATCTTCCGCCGCAAGTCCGGACCCCAATATTCCCCAAGACAGGATCATTATGATACAGAGTAGAGTTTTCGTTTTCATACTTAGCAAATATAGATATTTCCCGAGAACGAACCAAACCAACCGGTATCTAATTCTGCTGCAATGCGGGTTGCAGTAAACATACACGTAAAGTATCCATATATAAGAACATGATTATTAAAAATTATCCCGTACATTTGTCTTTCGATTGGAATTGAAACGAATAAGGCGCAATGATTGTTGTAAGAGATTTTGACAGACTGAAAGGAAAGGAACTGGTAGCTACGATCGGATTTTTCGATGGTGTGCATCTAGGACACCGTTTTTTAATCGACGAGATGAAAGAGATAGCCAAAGCACGTAACCTGCCATCGGCCGTAATCACCTTCCCGGAACATCCCCGGGCCGTATTGCACGCGGATTACCAACCGAAGCTATTAAATTCTTTCGAGGAGAAGTTACAGCAATTAGAGACTACCGGAGTAGATTATTGCATCGTATTGGATTTTACGATCGAGCTATCCCGGCTCTCGGCCAAGGAATTCATTACCTCTATTTTAGCGAAGAGCCTGCATGTAAAGACCTTATTGATCGGATATGACCATCGTTTCGGGCACGATCGGACGGATGGCTTCGAGCAATATGTCGTTTATGGCACCGAATGTGGTATCGAGGTGCTGAAGGCATCTCCCTATGACGAAGGGAATACGGCCGTCAGCTCTTCCGAGATCCGGAAATTACTTCAAGCCGGAAATGTAGCTGAAGCCGCTTATTTACTGACCTATCCCTATCAATTGCTGGGCCATATCGTCAGCGGCTATAAAGTGGGACGCACGCTAGGATTTCCCACGGCGAATATACGGGTAGATGAGCCTTTTAAAGTCATTCCGGGTATTGGCGTATATGCCGTATGGGTGGAGGTGGAAGGCGAACGATATAAGGGAATGCTTTATATCGGTGACCGTCCGACACTCAATAATGGGAAGGACATATCCATGGAGGTCAACATTCTGGATTTCTCCGGAGATATCTACAATGATAGCATTCGTGTCTCATTCGTTCAATACGTACGCGGAGACATCAAATTCGATTCCTTAGAAGAATTGAAAGCCCAACTGGAGAAAGACAGATGCACCGTAAATAATTTATTATAATATGGAAAGATATTACGAAGCGATTGATTTATTAAAAGGCATGATCTCCCGTCCGTCTTTCAGCCGGGACGAGACCGCCGTAGCGGATTTCCTGCAAGCAGAATGGCAAAAGGCCGGACAAAAGGTGTTCCGCAAAGGCAACAACCTGTGGATCATCGCCCCGGATTTCGATTTCGGTAAACCGACCCTTTTACTCAACTCCCATATAGACACCGTCAAGCCCGCTTCCGGTTGGACCAAAGACCCGTTCACTCCCGAAGAGACCGAGGATGATCAATTATATGGACTGGGCAGTAACGATGCCGGGGCGAGCGTAGTCTCCCTCTATGAAGCCTTCTGTATCTTAAGCGAGAAAGAACAACCTTATAATCTAATTTTCCTTGCGTCTTGTGAGGAAGAGGTATCCGGGAAGAATGGCATTGAAAGCGCATTGGCCGAGCTTCCTCCTATCTCCTTCGCTGTCGTAGGTGAACCCACGGGTATGCAACCCGCCGTAGCCGAGAAAGGGCTAATGGTACTGGATTGCACCGCTATCGGAAAGGCCGGACATGCCGCACGTAATGAGGGCATCAATGCCATCACTTTAGCGATGAAGGATATAGAATGGTTCAGCACCTATCAATTCCCGGAGAAAAGCGACTTCCTCGGACCGGTGAAAATGACTGTCACCATCATCCATGCCGGTACGCAACACAATGTCGTTCCCGATAAATGCGAATTCACGGTAGATATCCGCACCAACGAATTTTATACGAACGAACAGTTATTCGAGCTAATCAAGGAAAAGGTTCATTGCGAGATCAAGGCCCGCAGCTTCCGCCTTAGCTCCACCCGCACGGATCTGGATCATCCTTTTGTGCGACGGGCGATCTTGATGGGAAAAGAGCCTTTCGGCTCTCCTACGCTTAGCGACCAAGCCTTGATGCGTTTCCCCTCCGTAAAGATAGGGCCGGGAAACTCGGCACGTTCCCATTCCGCGGACGAATACATCAAGGGACCGGAGATCCGGGAAGCGATCGATACCTATGTAAGGTTACTGAATGGATTACAACTATAGCTTATGTTAAAAAAGATACTGGGGACAATAGGCTCGCGTTATCTGATAGCTTTCCTTAACCTAGCGCTGATCTTCATCAACGCGAAGGTGCTGGGAATCGAGGGCGTGGGGATGATCGGGTTGATCGTGGCCTCGGTAAATATAGCGGTAATCGTCAATGGGATTTTATGCGGGAATACGATTGTCTATTTCATGAATCGTTACTCCATGCGGACAATTTTCCTTCCCGCATATCTGTGGACACCTATCGGCTCTTCCCTAGCTTGCGGCTTCATGTATCTTACCGGGCTTTTACCCACCGGCTATCGGCTGGATATCTTCTTGTTGGCGATCTTGAGCTCTACGGTAAACGCCAATGCCCGCTTCTTGTTGGGTAAAGACAATATCAAAGGGTTTAATCTCACGTTTATATTGCAAGGAGGACTGCTATTTTTCGTCTTACTCTATTTCTATTATATATTGAAGCGCCCGGACGTACGGTCGTATGTCTGGGGATTATATGTCACGAACGGCATAGCCTTTATTGCCAGCCTATCGATGCTTGTTCCTTATTTCTTAAAGGAGACATCCCGGTCTTCCGGCAAATCACTCTACGGTCTATTAAAAGAAATGTTTGCCTACGGCCTGTGGGGCGGCGCGGACGGGTTGGCGGAAACCTGTACTACCCGACTCAATTATTTCTTGATACAACGTTTCGCCGGGTTGGGAAGCGTAGGCTTGCTAGACGCTGGGACCAAGATCTCCGAGAGTGTATGGAATATTAGTCGCAGCGTAAGTTTCATCGAATACAGTAGCGTGGCCAAGACCTCAGAGGCAACGGAACAAAAACGTATTACCTTACAGCTTTTCAAATTGACCTTTTGCGCTTTAGCCCTCGTGATGGGATGTATCTTATTGGTACCGGAATGGATATATACGGATTATCTTTTCAGCGCCGAGTTCAAAGGCATACGTAAAGTGATAGGCGGATTATCGATCGGAATCGTAGCGTTAGGCTGCAACAGCATCATCAGCCATTATTTCATCGGCAGCGGAAAGATCCGGTACAGTACGGCAAGTTCGTGCGTAGGGCTTATTGCCTTATTAATCTCCGGCTTCTTACTCATCCCGTCTTACGGGGTCGTAGGTTCCGCTATCACGACCAGTATCGCCTTTACCTCTATGCTGGTTTTCTCATTGACGGTCTTCTCCCGGCAAACACTTACACGCTGGAATGAGTTCCTTCCGAACAAAAAAGACTTCCAAGCTTGCAGAATTCATATACAAAAATCCTTGTAATTCTATCACGAATTTTATCGATAACGCCATCAAGTTCACGGAAAAGGGGACAATTACGCTTGAAATGATTTCGTGCAAGGTACAGGTCTCGGGTTATCAAAACATGGACTGTACCTTATAAACAAACTCCATCCAAACCCAATAACGGATCGCTTTTCCTAAGAACATGGAGATCGCCACGACCCATATATTAGCCCGCAAGAAACCTAGAGCGACAGCGATAAAATCACCGATACCGGGAAGAAAAACAAAAAAGCCCATCCAAGAGCCTTTTCCCTTGATCCAATCCTGCACCTTCTGTAGTTTTACCGGATCGAGTTTGAGGTATTTCTCGATCCACTCTACCTTTCCCAACATCCCCAACCAATAGCAGCTCATTCCACCTAAGAAATTACCAAGCGTAGCGGCGATCATACAAGGCCAATAAGCCGAACCCGCCAATAATACACCCGTCAATACGACCTCGCTGCTAAACGGCAAGATCGTAGCCGCTAAGAAAGAAGCGATAAACACCCCGATATACCCGTAGGCTATAAGAAATTCCATATACGTATCATTAATAATGCGATAAACATAACTACCGAGAAATGGAACAGCCAAAAGATATATTTCCCCCGGTTCACCGTAAAGAAATGGGCGATCAAGATAGACGCCGGAACACAGGCCATTTCCAGAAATTCCTCGGACGACTGCTCATAGATAAAGAACAATCCAAACGACCAAATGGCCATGACAATCAGAAAAGAAAGAAACTGACGAGTACGCAAATTATCCTCATACTCATGTGTAACGATGTTTAATGAGGCAATGATCGTTAATCCCGCCACTAAAACAATCTGTATCCAATCTATAATTCCCGTCCCTAGTACCGCAAGGAAACGAATCTTGAATAAGGAGGTGAAAGGTATGGTAAATGCCGTGAAATCCCATTCCCAGACACACCATCCGAAAACAAACCAATAAACCGTCAAGATTCCGAACAAGGAAGCGACAAAGGTCCGGATATTCAATGTCCTGAAATTATACATCCCCAACCAAAACAGCGGCAAGAACCAAAGGATGTGTATCCACAACAGACTTCCGATACTGATAATCAAGGATGCGTTATAAGCCTTATCCGTAGCGTCCGGGTCATGATAAGAGGTAAATAACTGATAAAGGGCCAATATCAAACAAAACACCCCGACAGATGTTGATTTCAAGGGAAAGAAATCCGGGTTTGTACTTGTCAACAAGGCATAGAAGAGAAAGGGAAGCAATGTCTTCTCACGAATCAACATCAACGCATAGTTTACCCGATGCACCAGAAACGCACCACCGGCCATCAGCAAAAAACCGATCAAATAGGTAAACAACTTACCCGGAAGAACCAGACAAAGGGCATTCCATAAAGGAGGAGCCGTCACCTCTCCATACACGGGATAGCCTACCGAATCCACATACCCCACGATCCAACAAAAAATACAAGCGCAAAGCATGTACAAATGGGTCATAGGTGTCGCTATAGTATATCTACGTCCGTAATATGAAGTTGTTCCTCTTGCCATATACCTTATTCTTTCATATTCACATCCTAAAGGAATGAAATAAGTGGCAAAGGTATGAAAATATTTCTATTTGTTCGTATGAGGATTCTATACGTTACGATATTGACGTTACGATTCTTTTTATATCTACTTCCTTTCTTTTTGATTCTTATTGACCATTAATCATGACAGGAACTGTTCGTGAATCGACCAAACTAGAAGGCGAGAACGGCGATAAAACGCTCTTTTGGATGAAAATATCCTCGTTTTCATGCACGAAAGGTGGCGAAAGCCTATACATATAGTACCGTCAGGCAACGTCTATACTGCCGTTGGGCATTATAAACAGTCATGAATAGGGTTGTTAGTAGTCGTGAATGGGCATCGTAACCCTATTAGAACCCAGTCGTAACCCTATTGGATAGCCCAAAGAAGTCAATGGATATGAATTAGGATGAATTCTTTTCGCTAGAATGAAAGGCGGTTTTTCGGTATTATACTATCAATGAAAAGATTGCTGATTTTTTCTTGCGAATTTGGCGACGAGCCGCACTTGGGTAGGGAAAAATCGATTCTCCGGAGGTTTCGTTTACAGTTTGTCAAAATGACAAATCGCTTATCGGATAGAAAGCTATCAATAACATCTTGAGGGTGTCAAAAGTCCGGTTTATTAGATTTGACACCCCCAAGTATAAACTGTTTATTTAACGATCTGATACGAACCCGCACGATACTCGTGAGCTTGGCTTTCGCCCGGAAGTGTCACGAGAGCGACCGCTCCTTCGGGAATGGTGAAATCCCAAATCCACTGGTCTCCCTCATACTTCCAAGAGCTCTTGATAATTCCTGCCGCCGAATTGTACTCCGCGTTTACGAACTCCAGACGCTTATCGGGAATCGGCTTCATGATAATGCGCTTGAATCCTGGCTCCGACGTATCCGCAGAGATACCAGCCATGGTCTCCCACATCCATTCACATACACATCCATAGGCATAGTGATTAAAGCTGTTCATGCCTTGCGGTCCCATGCCTTTATCAAGCATATAGCTATTCCAACGCTCCCAAATCGTTGTCGCCCCATTATCTACCGAATACAGCCAACTCGGATTCTTGCGCTGGAAAAGAAGCTCGTAAGCGATATCGCTCATTCCATTCTCCGTAAGCGTAGGCATCAAGATGGAAGTACCCAAGAAACCTGTCTGAAGGCAATTGCCATGCTCGGCGAAGTTGTCACGCAGTCGTTTCATCATGTTCTCCTTGGCTACCCCTTCGACCAGCTTGTTCTTCAAGGCGAATAGGGCAGGCGTCTGCATGGTATTGAATATCGCCGTCTTAAATTCTCCGTCGGCATTCAGGAATTTATCCAATATATACTGTTTCGCTTGAGCAGCCATCGCTTCGTATTTCGCGGCATCCCGTCCTGTCGCACGAGCCATATCGCTCATCATTCCGGCATCTATAAGCCAGTAATTCGCACTTAGATAATTCCAATAATCATAGGTTTCCGGAAGCGTTCCGGATCCATCCTTCGCTGTATGTCTGCCGCTGCAACTCTCAAGCGGCTCGTAACTGAGCCAGTCGGCCCACTGGTAATTGCCATTCTCCGCGCTGAGGGCATGATGGTCATACTTGGTCTCGTTGATATGATTGAGATATTTCTCCATCGCCGCCCAGTTCTCATCGATAATCTGAGTGTCACCAAATTGCTTCCAGACAACCCAAGGCACGATAACTCCCGCGTCCGACCAGCCCAAGCGGTTCATATCAGTAGGAGACGCACCGTATTGAGCCAATGGAGCGACACCGGGATACGCACCGGTTGGTGATTGTGTGTCACGCATATCACGCATCCATTTATGGAAGAAATCAGCGGTATTGGCAAAGAAAGTACCAGTCTCAGCAAATACCTGCGTGTCGGCGGTCCATCCCAGCCGTTCGTTGCGCTGCGGACAGTCGGTAGGAACCGAGAGGTAGTTGGAACGTTGTCCCCATAGGGTATTTGAGATCAACTGATTGACCAGTTTGTTGCCGGTCGTTATTGATCCGGTCTCCATCTGTTGGGTAATCGAGGAGACAGGAATCGACTGGATCGACCGGATACGTACCTCCTGATCGGCCGTGATCGATACGAAGCGATAACCATAGAACGTGCGATGAGGGCGATAGGTCGTATAGTCCTTATGATCCGCAAAGGTATAGTCGAGTAACATCCCGGTATTCGGAGTGCGTAGATTCAAGCGATGGCAACTACCTTCAGGCCCATCCATTCCTCGGCTCTTCGCACCATTTCCATCGTTCAATATCTCAGAAGGACGACAATTTAGTTGGGTACCCTCCTTTGCCATGAACTCGAAAGCAGGAATCGCCGCGCAATTCTGGCCAAAGTCCACGACAAGTGTCTCGCCCGGATGAACTACCATTTCCTCGCCAGCCGCATATTCTTTCGTTATAACAACCTTTCCATAAGCATCTTCACTCTCTCCGGTGACCCCTTTCCATAGATAGGCCTTTTGAGGAGAAAGCGCCAAATCTTCACGAAAATAGACCTCACCTCCATTTGAAGGAAGTATCTCTCCCTCAAATTCCGTATTCTTTTCCGGTGTCGAAAGCTTATCGAGCGTATCGTATCCCGGTAACTCACGGGCATCATATTCCTCACCATCAAAGATAGCGGCATGTTTGACCGGTCCGGCGATCCCGGCTTTCCAATCGCTCGTATTGGAACCTAAGTACGCCTTGCTACCATCCGCATAGGTAAGCTCAAGCACTCCACGGAAAGCGACCTTGGTACCCACCATCCCTTGCTGGCCGCTGTATGTGATGATCTTATCGGCCCACCATCCCGGTGTCACCTGCACAGCGAAAACATTCTCCGCTCCCGCCTGTTTCGACAGGGCATTGCTTACCTCATACGTAAACGAACGCTTCGTCTTGTAGGGATGCGTAAAACCCGGTTTGAGAATCTCTTCTCCGATCAACTTCCCATTCACGTATAACTCGTACACACCCAAGCCCGTGGTCATCCAGCGTGCCGAGGTTATCTCTTTTTCATTCTTTACGACACTCACGAACCAAGCGGCACCATCGGCCGCACGCTCATTCGATCCGTTGATCTCACCCGTTATGACAGGAGCATTTGCCACGGATATCCATTCGGAATGGTTCCAAGCGGCATCATCCAATGCGGAGACACGCTTCCCCGATTCGTTCGTCTGATCAGTCGAACAGGCATAGAGAGCCGCACAAACAACCCCTAAAAGCAATAGTTTTCGTTTTTTCATACGCATATTCTCTCTAATTGTCATTTACAGATCAAATCCGATATCCCGACGGAAATACTTCTTATCGAAATCGATCTGCTTAGCTCCGGCAAAAGATTGGGCCAAAGCCTCTTCCTTATTAGCCCCATACGAACTGACCGCGATCACACGGCCGCCATTTGTCAGGATCTGGCCGTCTACCAGCTTCGTTCCGGCATGGAACACTATATTGTTCGAGGATACGCCATCCAATCCCGTGATTACCTTATTTTTCTCGTAAGCCTCCGGATAACCGCCGCTTACCAACATAACCGTAACCGCCGCACGAGGGTCCTGTACCAATGTACGGCCCGCTAAATTACCTTCCGCTACCCCTTCCAGCAAATCAACCAAATCGCTTTGGATACGAAGCATGACTACCTCTGTCTCCGGATCGCCCATACGACAATTGTATTCTATCACCATCGGCTCATTCTTCACATTGATCAGACCCAAGAAGATGAAACCTTTATAATCGATATGCTCCGCTTTCAATCCCTCTACGGTAGGACGGATAATACGCTCGTCCACCTTCGCCATAAAGACCTCATCAGCGAAAGGAACCGGGGAAACAGCTCCCATTCCACCTGTGTTTAAACCCGTATTGCCCTCGCCGATACGCTTATAATCTTTCGCTACCGGAAGCACCTTGTAACCGTTGCCATCCGTCAAGACGAATACGGAGCATTCGATACCATCCAAGAACTCCTCGATCACGACCGTCTTGCTCGCGTCGCCAAACATTCCGCCCAGCATATCTCCCAACTCTTTCTTGGCTTCCTCCAAGTTATCGATAATCAGTACCCCTTTACCGGCAGCCAATCCATCCGCTTTCAATACATAAGGAGCGGAAAGAGATTCCAAGAACGCATAGCCTTCCTCTAAGTTTTCAGTGGAAATACTCTTATAACGAGCGGTCGGGATATGATGACGCATCATAAACGCCTTGGCGAAATCCTTGCTACCTTCCAACTGGGCACCTTCCCCACTCGGGCCGATCACGGGGATGGAGCTTAATGCCTCATCCTTCTTGAAATAATCATAAACACCCTTCACCAACGGATCCTCGGGACCTACCACAACCATATTCACTTGGTTCGCCAACGCAAAATCCTTGATAGCGGCAAAATCATCCGCTTTAATATCCACGTTCGTTCCTACCAACGCAGTTCCCGCATTACCGGGAGCGATAAATAACTTATCAACTTTCGGGCTTTGAGCGATCTTCCAAGCGATCGCATGCTCACGCCCGCCAGAGCCTAATAACAACACATTCATACCTATCCTAATTTTCAATTCTCAATTCTCAATTTTCAATTCCCAAGGTAGTCATCGAAGTACCTCGTAATCTTCTCATGCAAATGCGGACGGTCCTTACCGGTCACATTATGCTCATGACGAGGATACACAAAGTAATCCGGATACGTATCAGCCTCTACGCAAGCCTTTAAGAAACCAAGGCTGTGTTGCCACACTACCACCGGGTCGATATCCCCATGTATCATCAACAGATGGCCTTTCAGATTACCGGCCTTCAGTTTCAGGTTCGCGTTCTTATAACCTTCCGGATTATCCTGCGGGCGATCCATATAACGCTCGCCATACATGATCTCGTAATTGCTCCAGTCGATAACCGGACCTCCGGCCACGCCCACCTTAAAGATCTCCGGATAAGTCAGCATCAAGTTCGTTGTCATAAAACCGCCATAACTCCAGCCATGCACCCCGATACGGTCGGCATCCACATAAGACAAAGATTTCAGGAACTCGACACCCTTCACTTGATCCGCCATCTCGTTGATACCCAAATTACGATGAATCACGCTCTCAAAAGCATGCCCGCGGTTCGCCGAGCCACGGCTATCCACGGTAAACATCACATAACCTCTCTGTGCCATATAGAGATCCCAGCCACGGGCCCCGTTTTGCCAGTCGCCTGTAACCAGTTGGGCGTGCGGCCCACCGTATACATAAACAATCGTAGGATATTTCTTAGTCTCATCCAAATCCGGCGGCAAGATCAACCGGTAGTTCAAACGAGTCTTTCCGTCGGCGGCAAGGATATGCCCGGTCTTGATCTTTGGCATCCGGTACGATTTAAAGGGGTCCGGAGCGGAAAGCAAGGTAGAAACCACCTTAGCGTCCTTCACACGGACTAAATCGATATCCCTCGGGGTAGAAGGAGAACTTACATAATCAATCGCGTATTCGCTGGAGGGACTCAGCAACCAACGGTGCACGCCCACTTTCCAACTCAAGCAGTTCATGATATCATTCGTTCTCAAATCCGTCTCCCAAATATAACGTTGCATCCCCGTTCCTTGCATATTCGGAGATACGGGATGAGGTGCCGTTCCCTCGAAAATCACCTTATTTCCGTCTTTGCTAAAGCCTAGCACCTTGGTAACCACCCATTCCCCACCGGTTAGCTTCCTTAATTCCTTTCCGGTCGTATCATACAGATATAGATGGTTATAGCCATCCGCCTCACTCTGCCAGATAAACTTATCCGGATCGTTCGGCAAGAAGAGCACGGGATGCTGCGGCTCCACATAACAACGATCCGTCTCGGTAAACAGATCAGCCTCTTTCTTTCCCGTCAAGGCAGAGTACCGCACCAAATGCATCTCGTTCTGCTCACGATTCAACTCAGCGATATAAATACTCTTCTCATCCGGACTCCAAGCGATATTTGTTAAATATTTCTCTTTCGGCAAGCCTGTCTCCAGCCAAACCGTCTGCCCGGTAGCTACCTGATAGACACCCACCGTAACCTCATGGCTCTTCATTCCGGCCATCGGATATTTATGAGGAACCGGCGTAGCGCAACGAGTATCGATATTCACCAGCGGGTAAGCGGTCACCATACGCTCATCCATACGATAAAACGCTAGAGCCGAGCCTTTAGGAGACCAAAACATACCTTTCGTAATCCCGAACTCCCGTTGATGGACAGCCTGTCCGCATACGATTCCATCCTGTGTTTCACGTGTAACAATCGTATTTCGTCCATCCGGGGATAAAATATGCACATTGTTTCCCTCCGTAAAAGCTAAGTTATTCGTAGCCGGACAAAAGTCATAATTCGCCCAGTTATTCTTCAAAGCATAATCAGCGACTACCTTATTCTTCTTATAGTCATAATGAATCCGGTGCTGTTTGCTAGTAAAAGCCAAGACCGAACCTCTTTCATAGGGTACCGAAAAGCTAGGCAAGGAACCAACCGTCTGCAGATTTGCCGCCGTCAAGGCCCCATTCAGTCTTTCCAACGAAAAAAGGACCTCTTCTTTTTTCCCCGGCTTAGCTCCTAACACGCTATCTCCCTTAACATATAAGTACTCGTCCCCGCACCATCGTAACTGTTTCAAGTCACGAGGTACGAAGCGGCTATACGTCTTCCCTCCAGGAATCAAGTCGTGCAAGGAGAGTTGCTTATCTTGGGCGGTAATCGACATCGTTAATAAAATCAGACATAGGCTTATGAATAAAGATGATTTAATCCTCATAATCATCATACCCTCTCCGTTTTATAGGCTTTATAGGTTTGCTAAATGGGCGCTTTCCATCCCGCTTATGATCGCCAAACCCTTTCTTACGGTCATCCTCATCCCGATAACGCATTTTCACAGGACGTTCTCCTTTTGGCTTGATCGGCTTACGAACCGGGGCATCCACGAATTTCTTGCGGACCGGACGGTCCTCTCCCCGATCCTCTCCAAAGATACGTTTCCCCGGAATGGAAGCGAAACGCTCCTCATCATCCTCGCTATGGGCAGCGGCGAAACGACGCTCCGGACGATCCACACGACCCGTACGGAAGTTTGGACGATCATTGCCTCTACGCTCGAAAGAGCCTTCCGATCTGTGCGGACGCTCCTCTCCATCCTCATTCAATGCCTTTTTGAAGTCCTTATTGGTTCCCTCAAATAACTCATAGCAACGGTATTCGCACTCCAAGGAACCGTTCATCAATTTGATCTTCTCGCTCGGGCGCAAGCCGATCTTATCGAAACATTCATCTTTATAGCTCAAAATCCAAGCCTTATATCCCATGAACACATGTTTCAAACGCTCGCCGATCATATTATACAATCCCAATAGATCACGAGATGATATACGCTCTCCATAAGGTGGGTTCGTCACCAATATACCTGGCTTCGGAGCCTCTGTATATTGTTGGAACGGTTTCACCTTCAGATCGATATATTTCATCAAGCCAGCGCTACGGATATTCTCCAAGGCGATATCGATAGCGGCTTGGGAAATATCGGAGCCATAGCAATGGAAAGCGAACTCACGCTCCCCGCTCTCATCATTATAAATACGATCGAACAATTCCTCATCATAGTCCACCCATTTCTGGAAAGCGAACTCTTTCCGATGGATACCCGGAGCGATATTCAAGGCGATCATGGCAGCCTCGATCAACAATGTACCGGAACCACACATCGGATCTACGAAATTAGATTCTCCTTTCCAACCGGTTTTTAGGATCATGCCGGCAGCCAACACCTCATTCAACGGAGCTTCCGTTTGATCCACCCGATAACCACGCTTATGCAAAGACTCGCCGGAGCTATCGATAGATAAGGTACAATCGTTATGCGAAATATGGATATTGATATATAAGTCCGGGTTATTGACACGAACGGACGGACGCTTCTTGAACTTCTCGATGAAATAATCCACGATAGCGTCTTTCGTACGGTAAGCGACAAACTTCGAGTGATTGAAATCCTCGGAATAGATCACCGAGTCGATCGCGAACGTCTTGTCCAGCGACAAATACTTCTCCCACTCTACCTTTTTCACCTCTTTATAAACGGTATCAGCATCTTTGGCCTTGAAATGATAAATCGGTTTCAGAATGCGCAGGGCAGTACGGCAGTGGAAATTCGCTTTATAAAGCAATTCCTTATCACCCGTAAAGGAAACCATACGACGACCGATCTGCAAGTCGTTGGCACCTAAAGCTAATAACTCCTCGGCCAAGATCTCTTCCAACCCGTATAGGGTTTTGGCCACCATTTCAAATGTCTCGCTCATTTTAATTGAAAATTGAGAATTGAGAATTGAAAATTATTCCCAATTGCGTATTACGTTGTTTATTATTAATTATTCTCATTTCGCTCTCTGACATGCTTCGATCTCCTGCCGGCTACCCTCTTGATAATTTTCAATTCTCAATTTTCAATTGTGTAACCGTACTCCCTGCCGGTACATCCTCCGCTATCCAGACGTTACCACATATCGTAGCCCCTCTGCCAATCCGGATTTTACCGATTAAGGTGGAATTAGAATATACTGTCACATGATCTTCCAAGATAGGATGACGGGCTACGCCACGGATAGCGTTACCGTTCTCATCGGGGGGAAGTTTCTCTCCCGCCAAGCTGACGCCCTGAAAGATTCGGACGTAATTGCCGATCACGCTCGTCTCGCCGATCACCGTACCCGTCCCGTGGTCTATCGAGAAATGATGACCGATCTTCGCGCCCGGATGGATATCGATACCGGTCTCGGAATGTGCCATCTCCGTAATCATACGAGGAATATAAGGAACCCCGAGCTTATACAATTGATGGGCGATCCGGTAATTACCGATCGCCCGGAAACCGGGATAACAAAATATGACCTCACCTAGATTTTGAGCGGCGGGATCGCCATTGAAAGTCGCCTCCACATCCGTAGCCAGCAGACCGCGAATCTCCGGAAGCGTAGAGATGAAAGTCTCCGAAATAGCCTCTGCCTCAGCGGAGATCTTTTCTTCCGGGCAAGTCACGCAAGATGTATCCGCGAAACAAAGTCCCGCATAAACCTGCTTGGATAATAAAGAATGAAGAGTCTCAACATTTACGCCCGTATGAAAACGGATCGTCTGTTTACTGATACGGGCATTCCCATAATAACCGGGGAACAGGATCGCACGGCATAGATCGATGATCTCTTTCAGCACCTCGCCCGAGGGCAGCGCCTCCTCATCCCTGTACGCATGGAACAATTGTTTATACGATGCCTCATCCGATAGCTTCTCCACCGTATCGCCCAATACGCTACTATGCCTCTGTATATCCATTATTTGCGGAATATTCTTTATAATGCGCAAAAATAGTATTTTATTTGAGAACACCTTCACGAAGAGGCATCAAAAATACAGCCAACGACTAATATTACGTTCTATAGCGCTAAATTCCACGCCAACCTTTATCAACTTACGCCCATCCGCCTGAAAGGGAATCAAATAACCTTTCTCATCGATTTGCCGTATGGCTTCCTCGGCGGTTCCGTTCAACTTGAACTCAAAGACGTAAATGTATTTTGGTGTCTTAACCACCGCATCCGCACGTCCTCTGGCACTTCGCACCTCCGCCTCAGTAAATTGCCCCATCAACTTAAAGACCAAATAGAAAACCACTTGATAATGACGTTCGGTCTTATCATTCAACTCATACGGGAAATCAGCGAAGAAAGCTTGGAGACGGGAAAGGAAAGCATCTATATCCTTTGTCCGTAATTCTTGTACAAATTTACCAATATAAAAACTCTGCTCTTCCTTGGAAATGGAGGTATAGTAAGGGACTAAGAAATTAATAAAACCATATTTTACTTCTTCGTTCGGAAATTCCAATAAATAATTACGAAATTCCCGATCATAATCCTTTATCGTCAAATATCCACTCTGATAAATCAACGGAATCGGATTATTGGTGTTTACTCGATATTCAGTGAATGAAGCAGCAGGCGCCTCGATACCATCTATCAAAAGCCGTAAATCATAATTACTTTTACGGAGGAGGCTCACCAAAAAGGTCGGCGTACCCGTCTGAAACCAATAACTCTCCAACTCCAGCTTATTGAACGCATTCAGTACACTGAACGGATTAAACACTCCCACTCCATCTTGATGGAAATGATACCCATCATAATTACGTTCCATCCGCTCTACCACCTCAACAAACGACCAATTATTCTTTTTCCCGAAGGCTTCTATCTCCGGTACAAAATTCGTCGCTAACTCTTCCCGTGTTATGCCACAAAGCGTTGCGAATTGCCAGTCCATGCTAATATCGTTCAACTGGTTCAAGTCACTAAACACGCTAACTTGAGAGAACTTTGTCACCCCGGTTAGGAATACAAAGCGCAAATAGCGATCCGCACTTTTCAACACCCCATAGAACGCTTTCAACATTAGGCGATACTCCTCTTGCAATTTCTCATTATCAAATGATTGCAAAAGAGGCTTATCATACTCATCCACTAAAACGACCACCCGTTTTCCTGTCTGTTCACAAATCAAGCGTAACAAGGTAAACAAACGGTCATCAATCGTCTCATCCGCATCACTAGAACCATATATAGCCTCGTAAACAAGCAACTGCCTATCCACAAGACGAATCAGATCCTCCCCTGTATCAAATTTCTTGGCATTCAAATCCAAATGGATCACCGGATACTCAATCCAATCCTGTTCCAACCGTTCGATAGCCAATCCCTTAAACAGATCTTTTCTTCCTTTAAAATAAGCCTCAAAAGTAGAAAGCAAAAGGCTCTTTCCAAACCTACGGGGACGACTTAGGAAAAACGGTGTCTCCAACGAGGCCATCCGCCACACCCATTCCGTCTTATCCACATATACATAATTCCCTTCCCTTATCTTCTCGAAGGTCTGTATACCTATCGGCAGTTTGCGTACGATACTGTTTGTCATTATCTTTTCACTTTTGTTCCAAAGATAATTACTATTCTTGTCTTCCACAAGTTTTCCTAAGCGCACAATCGGAATTCACGAGAAGTACTACTTCCTTGGCCTATGAAGTATATCTCCTAGAGCAGTTGAAGTATATATTCTACAAAGGAAGGAGGAGTACTGGGAAAAAGGCCTGTTGGGATATAACCCTAAAAACTTTCGATAATTAGAAGGGGATACAGTGTTTATTTCCCACATAGTTATTGTACATTTTTCCAAATGCATTTAAAACCTCATTATCTGTTTCCCAAAACACGTACGTGTTTTCACAAATTCTCGTACGTGTTTCCGGAAAAACACGTACATATTTTTCCGGAAACATCATCAACTTTTTATCAGTCTGATTATAAAGACATTATCAATACGTATATTTTAAATACTTACTGTATTTTTCACTATCAACAAAATACCTTATGGTTATGATTTTTGAAGCCCCAAGAAGGCTTTATTTACGAGCTTATCGACTTCCTTATACAGCCGTTGTATTTCCTTTGTATCCAATCCATTTTGCTCCCACTCCGTCTTATGAGCGTCGAATAAATCGAAAATCCGGTTCTCTACCGCACGAAGCTGTTGGATATAACCAGATTGGTCATCATTCCATAACAGTTGCCAATGCAAATACTTTTGACCGTTGCCACGATGTATGGAGTAGACATTCTTCTGTAATTGAACGGAATACCAATCTAATAGGGCTGTTTTATAGGATGCGTCGTAAGTAACTAAAGCGCTTTGCTCCTTTCCCATTTTCACCCAAAGAGGAATAGCGACAGAGGTAGGAGGATATCCCAAGGCAGTCCACATCGTTGTCAATTCCGGATTCATGCCGGATCTCACGCCTTGGATTACGATAGAGGCCGTACTTTCCAGACGAGGGATGAAATCCTGCTCCACAAACCAACCCGTACGATTGTTCGGACTTTGCTCTTTGTCCATCAAATCGATATCCAGCAAGCTATTATAAAAAGAGCGGGAAGCCTGTTGAAAGATACGCTGAGGAGTAAATCCTCCGTCCCGCATTTCCTTAAAGATCTTTTTCGCGTTCTCATAACGTACATACCCTTTGCCTTCATCCGTACGCCCCTCGAAAGAGAAATTCGTATAAATCAAGTAACCTTCCGGCGCCAGATTCGGATCATTCGCGTCTTTCTTATAATATCGCTCATTATTCGTCTCATAATAAGCCGCGCCACCATAAGCATCGATCACTCCGAAATTAGCCTCCACACGCATCGGGCGAGGCAAGGTATCCAAGAAATGCTCGAAATCCTGCACCGTCTTACAGACTCTCAAGGCTTTTCGCATCAAGTTTCCCTCTTGATCCATCTCCTTTATATCATCGTCTTTCAAGTTATAAGAAGCCGTATTCATGATAGAGAAGCCCGTCTCATTGCTTCCGGTCCACACGGCTCCCTCCGGATCATCGCTATTTACCAGCCCCAGAAAACGATAGCCACCTTCGTCAAAATAACCGATATGGTTATACGGAGCGCCGGTATCCCGGTGTTTCCACATCAACGGACACCCGTCGGGAGTAGCCTTTCCAGTGATTATAATGGAGGTACAAGCCTTGTCAACCACCGGAAAACAAAGACATAGAACGAATAAAAGAAGTAGTTTTTTCATATCATTTATTGATTTAATAAGATTTCTTATGAGGAGCGCCAAATTCCTTACAGCTGACCTCGTCTATATCTACCGTCCAAATCTTCACGTTACGGACCGCCGGATCGCTATAACGGAAAGTCTTATCGGAATATTGCTTCATGATAATATCCAAGGCTTCCACCTTCTTGTCGAAATCCTCTTCGTAAGCGACCTTTCCCCAAGCGATCACGCTCTTCGAACGCATACGGTAGCTACAAGCTACCTCCGGGTGCTGGAAAACCAAGGCATGGTCAATACTAAACGTAATACAGACTTTCGGATTACGTTCCAATATAGAGATGCTTCGTCCATCCTGCGCCGAGTGTAAATAAATCACGCCATCCTTATAACCGAAATTCATCGGTAATACATAAGGCGTTCCATCTGTATCCGCCATGCCCACAAAGCAAACATCGCTCTGGCGGATAATCGATTCGATCTGTTCCTTGTCCGTGTGTATAAGTGTCTTCATATTCCTTTGTTTGATTCTTATCAAACACAAAATTATAAAAAAAATCCTCTTATATTTGTAACAGCTTCTCTACTTTCACCGTCTAAACTAAAAAATCAAATTAGAATGACAAAAAACACAATCTTCTCCTTTTTACAGGCTTGCGAAGCCACCGTGATCAAGACCGCCCAAAAATCATGGAAAGGAGCAACTATAGGAGCATTGGCTACTTTTACCTTATACCTCGTAATTATCAGCCTATCTTATCTGAAAATCGGAATATCGCCTATAGCGGATCTTAGTATCGCATTGATAACCGTGGGCATTCTATCAAGCCTGCTCGCCTTACTAAGCACATGGGGCTTTAAGATCATAAGATTATTCAATCCTTGGTTTGTCGGAATCTGTTTATCTACTTATATATTAGTCGGATTTCTTCCTTATCCGGATACTAGCCGGATGTTTATCGGATTCGAACTGCTTTGTGGTGCTTTAATAGGATACTCTGTTTACATCGGTATCAAGAAGAAAGTATCAATCACATTGATATTGATCGTATTAGGGCTAAACACATGCGTTGTTTACTTCTTGGCTAATGAAGGATTTGATCATACGACCCCGGTCTCGGAAAATTATTGGAACCAAAAAGCCCCTACATTTAACGCTCCTGATCCTACCATCGAAGGAACCTATACAGTAAAAACATTGCTATATGGAAATGGGGATGATAAAAACAGGGATGAATACGCAAACTCATGCGATATAAAAACCTCCTCTGTAGATGCCACTCCCTTTTTCGACCAGACTTCCGGATTCGATAATTGGATAAGAGAAATCTTTTGGGGATTCGACGCCTCCAATTACCCGATCAACGGACGAGTATGGTATCCTGAGGGCCAAGGCCCTTTCCCGCTGGTTATATTCGTACACGGTAACCATCTTATGCAAGAATATTCAGACCCCGGCTACGAATATATCGCTACCTTATTAGCAAGCAAAGGGTACATCGCCGCCTCGATAGACGAGAATTTCCTAAACAGCAATTGGAGTGGGGATTATAGCCATAATGAGATATTCACGAGAGCTTGGCTAATCCTAAAGCATCTGGAATGCTGGAGAGAATGGAACCAACAAGAAGACAACCCCTTTTACCAAACGGTTGATATGGATAATATAGCGCTTGTCGGACATTCCAGAGGAGGGCAAGCCGCTCCTCTAGCGACCGTGATCAACAAGCAAAAAAGATATTACAAGGATGCCAATCAGGATTTCAACTTCAATTTCTCCATCAAAGGAATCGTAGAGATCGCTCCAACCGCATTTTATAGCATGCACAAAGATAAGCCTTTGGAGCTGGAGAATATCGATTATCTACTTTTACAGGGAGGGTATGATCAAGATGTGTTTTCCATGGCAGGAAGCCGAAAATATAACAACCTTCACTTCACGGATACGAATTTCCATTTCAAGTCCGTATTATATATCTATGCGGCCAATCATGGACAATTCAACACTGCATGGGGGCGGAAAGATATGCCCTTCCCTTATTCGGCACTCCTCAATCTGACCCCTTTAATGGATGGTGAGGGTCAACGCAAGATCGCCCAAACCTATATATCCGCATTTCTCGACGCCTCATTAAAAGGCAAGAAAGAAAATCTATCGATCTTAAAAGATTACCGCCTAGCGAAAGCTATCATTCCCAAAGGATATTATTTCAACCAATACGAAGACTCCGGTTTTAAATATATAGCCGATTACGAAGAAGATCTGGATGTAACTACAGCTACATTGAAAGATTGTAGCATTCATGGGCAAAACTTAAAAACGTGGAAAGAAGATGCCTTAATACTGAAGGATGATGGGAGCACATCCCAATTAACCTCCGCTGTTTATCTGGGATGGGAGAAAAAGGATACGAATTCCCTCCAACAGGCCGAATATACGCTTCAAATAGATTCAGCGGCCTTAGCCTCTTTGGATATCAACACGGTGAAGAATCTGTTCTTCTTTATCGGGAATAACTCGGATACAATCGATGCGGTAGATTTCACGCTTGAATTAACGTTTGGCGAGACAAGCGTAAAAAAAGATTTCTCTTCATTCTATGTGCTTCCTCCGTTATTAAAACCAGAGCTAACGAAATGTAGTACTTTACTCTCGCTGGGAAAAGAGAAGGTTTCTGAGAAAGTACTACAGTATGTAGAGATTCCGTTATCCTCCTTCAATCAAGGAGATAGCCTATCCATCGACCAACTGAAGGAAATCCGCTTTATCTTCAATAAAAAGGATAAAGGGGAAATCATTTTAGATAGAATCGGAATAAATTGATCCTTATTCGAAAAAAGTCCCTTATTTCTGCAACCCTTACAGATACTCGCTCGTCTATTAAGAAAAGAACCTAAAAAATTAAAGACGATGAAGACGAGAGTATCACTTTTTATATTCTGCATACAGATGATCGCGGTTTGCGGATTCGCCGCCGACCGACGTATCGATGGAAATGGAAATCCGGAAACCCGGGAGATAAAGATTAGCGATTACGACGAGATTACGTTCGTTGGCTCCGCTGATTTCGAGTATGAGCAGTCGGATAAAGCGCCTTATCTATCCGTAACGATCGATGAGAACTTATTTGATTACCTCGTGACCGAAGTAGAAGGCGGTACGTTAAAGATCTATCCGAAATCTATCAAGAAAGGTTTTAATAATAACTCTTACGACTTGAGGCCGACCGTCTACAAGATAAAATCCAACTCCAAGGAACTAAAAGAGTTGAATACGGTAGGTTCCGGCAGTTTTATTATCAGCAAACCGACGAAAGTAAACCGGATGGAGATCAATATGGCCGGTAGTGGAAACGTTGAGTTGAGAGGCCCCGTAAAAGGTTACAAGCTTGAATGTAACATGGCCGGTAGCGGAAATATCATCGCCAAGGATATACAGCTGGACAACCTATCTTGCAGCCTCGCCAGCAGCGGGGAAATCGAGGTAATAGGAACCGTAGATCGTGCCTCATTCAATGTAGCGGGAAGTGGTGAGATTAAAGCCTTTGACTGCCAAGCACGTAAAGCAGAGTGTAATATCGCCAGCAGCGGAGAGATCAGCGTATACGCCACACAAATCTTGGATGCCAATATCGTAGGCAGTGGCGAGATCCATTATAAAGGAGATCCGGAGATCAGTAAGTCTATCATGGGTTCCGGCTCGATCAACAAAGTCAAATAAACATTTAATACATACGAACGATGAAAACAAAATTAGTAGCGGTAATAGCCCTCATCTTTTGTGCCTTCATGGCAGAGGCTAGTAAAGTAGAAGGTAATGGGAATATTATTACGAAAGAGATATCGGTAGATAACTATAGCGAGATCGAACTGGGTGGAAATATCGAATATTCCGGCAATAATTTTTGGGGAAATAGAAGCAACAAGAAATTCCCGGTATTCAAATATACGCATGGACGAAGCGCTTCATTGAAAATTACGATCGACGAGAATCTATTCCCACTCCTCTCGATCAAATCCAATAACGGACGGTTAGCTATCCGCATACAAGACGGGACCCGTATCAAACCGACCCAGTATGTAATCGAAGGAAGCTCGAAGACTCTGAAATACTTAAAGACTTCCGGCCCGATGGATTTTGAGGCGCAGAACGCTTTTTCCGAGGATCAACTGGAAATCAAGATTTCCGGCTCCAGCGACGTAAAGTTCCCACATAACGTGAAATTAAGATTAGGTGAGTTCTCGGTATCCGGCTCCGGCGATCTGGTTTTTGAAGATTTGGACTGCAAGAATCTTACCAGCAAGGTTTCAGGCTCCGGAGACATCACCTTGAAAGGTAAGGCGGACGAGGCCCGCTATTCCGTATCGGGCAGTGGAGATATAAAAGCATACGACTTATCTGTCAATGATTTGAGTTGCTCGGTAAGCGGTAGCGGAGATGCCCGTGTTTATGCCAAAGATAACATGAACCTATCGGTTTCGGGCAGTGGAGACATCCGCTATAAAGGCCCGGCGAACGTGAATAAATCAAAGTCCGGCTCTGGATCCATTCAAGGCGCAAATTGATCGAACACACACATTTTTTTTAATACACACATTATCAAATTTAAAAAAGCTACTAGATGTGATATCCGGTAGCTTTTTCTTGCTATTTTTGTAACCAACTCTTTATTTATAGAGTCTAAATTAAAAAGTAGAATCACAAAAAACGATACTTATGAAAACAAAGGCTATCTTATTAATGGTATTTTTCCTAGGATGGGTCACTACCGGTTGGGCCGCAGATCATGTAAAAGGCGATGGTAAATTGACCTCGAAAAAGATTTCTGTCGCCGATTATAACGAGATTAAGGTGGATGGCGTAATTGATTTCAATTACGAGCAATCCGATGATCCTTCCACCGTGGAGGTTACCGTAGACCAGAATCTTCATCCCTATGTCAATATCGAGGTGAAGGATCGTGTCTTAACCATCGCTTTCAAAGGAGCGAAGGTAGATCATTTCACGAAGTTTATCGTAAAGACGAATTCTAAATGGCTTGCCGCCGCAAAAGTTTCCGGAAATGCCAACTTCATGGTAAACAGTCCGCTTACCGGAGACGAGACCGTTATTAAGGCGAACGCCAATAGCTTGGTGCAACTGAAAGAGACAGTTACAGTCGGTAAACTGGATTTGAATGTATCCGGTAGCGCAAATATGGTTGTCAATCATCTAGAAGCCGACAAGATCGAATGTGATATCGATGGCTCCGGCTCTATAACGATCAAGAAAGGTAATGCGAAAGAAGGAGACTACAGTATCGTCAGCAGTGGTGATATACACGCTTTTGGGTTAGCGGTTCCTCAGCTAAGTTGCAAAGTAACAGGCAATGGCTTAGCGGAAGTACATGCTACCGATAATTTAAAGGCCAACGTAATCGGTAAAGGAAATATCCGTTATAAAGGCCCGACAGCAGTTCAACAGAGAATAATCGGTAAAGGTACCGTAGAAGAAGTAAAAGAATGAAAACAAGAATTATATACCTATGTCTGCTGGTGATCTTTTCTACGACAGGTTGCATCAGTAAGAATGCTCGAAAAGGTATCAATGGGAACAAGAATATTGTTACTCGTACCATTCAAGTAGATGATTTCGAGGAAATACATCTAGGGTCCAATATCGAATCGGCGAAAGGCATCAATCCGTTCAACAAGAAGAACCGTGCGATATGTAATTACACCCAAACAGATGGCGCCTCCTCGTTGGAGATCAGCATGGACGAGAATTTGTTTGACTTATTGGATATAGAGAATAAGGATCACAAATTAATCATCAAGGCTAAATCCGGCAAGAAGATCTGTCCGACCCATCTGGTATTGAACACAAGTTCCAAGAACCTGAAGGAAGCGGGGATCAGTGGCAGCATCGACTTTATCGCCGATCAACCGCTACAACTGACAAATACGTCTTTTTATATCAGTGGCGTAGGCGACGTGAAATTAGCTGATTTATCTTGTGATACTTTCAAGGTAGCTATATCCGGAGTCGGCAATATTTACTTGAATGGAAACATCAAGAAAGGCAAATACTCCGTATCGGGTGTAGGGCACGTATATGCGTTCGATTGCCCCGTTGAGGATCTGGAATGCGAAGTTTCAGGTGTAGGAGGAATGGAAGTGAACGCTACCCAGAAATTAGACGCTAGCACTTCTGGTGTGGGAAGCGTTACATATAAAGGCAATCCGGAGCATACGCAGAAATCCGCCTCCGGTGTCGGAAAAATCAAACAAGCAGATTAATCATCCCAAAAATCAATTAGATGAAAAAGATATCACTTTTATTCTTTATAAGTAGCCTATTTATACTGAGTAGCTGTATCCCTACACAAACCATAAAAGGAGACGGCAATATCACCACGGAAAACATCCCGGTTTCCGAGTACGACTGTCTTGAGTTAGAAGGAGGAGGTATGGTCGTGAATTACACGCAATCCGATGCTCCCGAAGGTTTGGAAATAAAGACAGACCGGAATATCTTCGAGAAATATGAGTTTAACGTAGAGAACCATAAGCTTAAGATCCGTCCGAAAAAAGAATTCAGGAAACATACGAATTTCCGTCCGACCGAGTTCATGGTTACGGCCAACTCCCGCAATCTAAAGAAACTAGCGGCGGCAGGCAGTACCCATGTAAATATAAATTCCCCTCTACAAGCCGAGGAGTTCGAGGCGGGATTAGCCGGTAGCGGGATTATCCAATTCCACGACACGGCCTCTTTTGCAAACCTAAAGATAGAGATTGCCGGTAGCGGAGATTTCGTTGGCCATAAAGTGTATTGCGAGGAATTAAACGGGGATATGGCCGGGTCTAACACGATCGTTCTAGGGGGAACCGTAGGCATAGCTGAATTCTCGATCGCCGGTAGCGGTACAGTACGTGCTTTCGATTGTACCATGGATGAGCTTGAGTGCAAGATTGCCGGTAGTGGAGACATAGAAGCCTCTGTCGTAAACAAAATCAAGGCAGAGATAGCCGGTAGCGGTTCCGTAAAGTACAAAGGAAATCCCCAAGATATCCAAAAAAAGGTAATGGGTTCCGGTAAGATCGAGAAGGTGGAGTGATTCTTACAACCACCCCTCCTTTTTATACCATTCGATACTTTCTTCCAAGCCTTTACGTAAAGGATAGGCCGGGATAAAACCTAAATCATCTTGAAGAGGCGTGACATCGCAAATCCAGTTACGCTGCTTCAAGATGATGTATTTATCACTATTTAGCGTCATACTTTTCTTCAACAACTTACCGATCCATTCAGAGCAATGGCAAGCGATACGCACCAATCCCAGCGGTATACGGGCATGCAATACCCGTTTCTTTCCTAGAATATCTTGTATCATACGAGCAAAAGACTCATCTGTGTAGACATCTCCGTCGGCTACAAAATAATGCCGATTCTTTATCTCCTCTTTCTCAAGGGAAAGGAAGGCCACGGTCGCTAAATCTTTTACATAGATAAACGTGATTCGCTGGGGAATAGCGCCTACGGCGAAATCGAGTCCCGACTTTACGCTTTGTATTTCCATGAAATAATCCTTCTCACCCGGCCCGTATACTCCTGTAGGCCGCAAGATCACGTAAGGAAAATAGGTTTGTTTACGGATGTAGTTCTCCGCCTTTAGCTTACTTTGGCCATAAGCCGTGTCCGGCCGCTGCGGATCATCCAAACGTATCGGGCGGAAAGTCTTCTCATCGCCTCGCCCATAACTGCTTAGACTGCTCATCAAGAGGAATTTCTTCGGTTTGCAACCGGCAGCAGCTAAAGCCTCGATAAATCGATGCGTATTCTCGGCGTTCACACGGAAAAAGTTTCGCTTATCCAATGTCTTCGTCAACCCGGCGTTATGGATCACATAATCCCATGCCCCATGCTCACAGGCAAAGTCTGAGAGTTGAGCCGTAAGCGCTTCCTGATCGCCATATTTCAAGTCGATGAAATGAATCCGCTTATCTTGCAGATGCGCTTTACTGCTACCCGCACGGATACCCGCCCACGTCTCATAACCACGGCGTAGCGCCTCCCCTACCAAGAAACCGCCGATAAAACCACTCGCTCCGGTTATCAATATCTTCCTATCCTTCATTTTTCTTTCATATAAAATGTATAATAATACCACAACAACCCGATCCAATTCAACAACAGGATCGTCAGCATCCAAAGAATCTTTTGTTTCTTACTAATGAAAGGGTTTTGCGATACGGCCTTACATCCGAACAGGATTACGGCAATACCTACGATATAACCGATCTCCGGCAAGCTTATCCAGCAAATGATTTGTGGTATCATAAAAATAGAGTTATTCGTAAAAAAGAATTATTCGTGTGGATGTTTCTTCAAGACTCGGTGCGGCAAGTCACCATGCCCTACCAACTCGATCGGACAAGCGTATTTCTCGCCCAACCATTCCTCAGAGACATTCGCTCCCGGGTGATAATGCAAAGTCTCGTTTACGCAAGCGATATTTTTTACCATCGCCAAAACCGTACCGATATCATGGGAAACCAAGATGATAGCGCTCTCTTTATTGATCTCTTCCAAGAGCTGATAAAAACGAGACTCGAATCGTTTATCCACATACGAATTAGGCTCATCCAAGATCAATACCTGCGGACGAGAGACAATAGAACGCCCCAATAAGACCCGCTGCAACTGGCCGCCGGAAAGCTCACCGATGGCCCTGCCCGCCAACTCCTCCAATCCCATCTGTACGATCACCTCGTCTACACGCTCTCTCTGGGATCTACTGAATGGACGGAACAAGGGTTTCTCCGCAGATAAACCGGAAGAGATCACTTCCCGTACGGAGATCGGAAACTTCTTATCGATCTGGCTCATTTGGGGTAGATAACCGATCTTCAAGGAAGGAACCTCTACATTCTCATCGTAAAAACGAATCGTTCCGGAAATAGGAGGCAATAGACCTAATATCACCTTTAAGAGCGTCGTTTTCCCGCCGCCATTCGGTCCGATAATTCCCAAGAAATCATTTTTCCACACATCCAGCGTTACATTACGTAAGGCGATCTTATTACCGTATCCGGCGGTAACCTCTCTCAACTCAATCAGCTTGTCCATCGGCTAACGATTTTGCGATATGAATCATTTCCTTACACCAATCGTAATCCAGCGGATTGATCGGGATCAGACGACAACCTGTTTCTTTAGCGATCAACTCGGCGTTCTTCTGGTCAAACTCCCGTTGGATAAACACGACTTTCGCATTATGTTCCCGTGCGGTCTCGACCAGTTCCTTTAATTGTGCGGGAGACGGTTCTTTTCCATCCATCTCGATGCAAAGCTGGGTCAAGCCATATTCGTTGGCCAAATAGGTCAGGGCCGGATGGTAAATAATAAATGTCTTATTGTCAAGAGAACGTAACAAACCGGAAACGGTCTTTTCCGTCTCTTCGATTTCTTTCGTCAGTTGCTCATAATTCGCTTGGTAATATTCCTTATTCTCCGAGTCCAAAGACACAAAGGCATCCAAGGTGTTCTTGGCGATCACCTTCGCCCCGGAGATAGAGCTCCACGTATGCGGATCGACGCCTCCGGGATGATGATGGTGGTGGTGGTGATCATGTTCCTCTTCTTCCTCGGGGCTTTTAAGTAAATCAATTCCTTCGGACAGGTCAAAAACCTTGAGTCCCGGATTATTATTCCGGATATTATCCATCCAAGCCTGTTCGAACCCGATCGATCCGATCCTTAAATAGCCTTGGCTTTTACCCACCTGCACCATTTGTTGCGGTGTAGGATCATACGTCTCCGGACTTTGCCCTGCCGGAACCACACAATTAATCTTAAATTTATCTCCGGCTATCTTCTCCGCGAAATACCGTTGCGGCTCAATCGTCACGGAAACGATCCTCTCATCTACCCGCTTATCGCCGCAGGCCATAAGTATCAAGACGAAAAGAGCTGATATCAATACCTTAAATTCTTTCATACCACATATATATTTTCGCAAAGGTAACGAATATCGGGTAATAAGGCAGCAAGGAGACGATTCAAAGTTATCAGGAACTAGCTTGACAACTTCCCCGGACAAGGCATTTGCGTAAACTATGTTTTACGAACATATAGCCATCGGTAAATGAATAGGAACAGTTAAACCGGTCCAGAAAAGCCGGGATTTGGACAACATCTGTTTCTTTATGATACGTACAGATTGCGAAATCCAAGTGATCCGCTTTCGCGAATAATTCCATACAGCCCTGTAAAGCCATACATTCCGCACCTTCTATATCCATTTTTAAGAAGATATCTTTTCGAGACTTGTCTTTCAAGAAATTATCCAAAGCAGCATTAACGTCATCGTCATGATCGCTGATATATTTCTTTACGATCATCGTTTTCTCTTTCCACGGCTCAAAAGTAGCCTGAAGCGCCTCGATCCATTTATCCTCATATTCAAAAAGATAAACAAAACGGGTAACCTCGATGGTATCCAGAGCGGTAAATCCCTCAGCGGAACCAATATCCAAGAGTGTCTTTCCCCTAAACTCCTCCACGGAATCCGCATAATGATGGGGATGCCTCACGTCTTGCTCGATCAACAAAGCCCGATAGCATTTCTCGATCTTAGATGTGCTATACTCTCTCGGAAAATATAATCGTTTACTTCCCTTGTGCATCACATAAGGCAATTCTTTCTTCTTATCCCACAGAACGGCAATCGACATCTCCAGATATTCCGCAGCGAAATCATAAGGATAACGTGTATATCCTCTTTTTCGAAAATAATCATAATACGCTAATTTAGGAGAAGAGGGCTCAAACACCTTGGTATAGTAAAAAGGTAACGTCCCATATAATATGCTTTTCAACTTCATCATCGAACCGGTAAACATTTCATCTAGTTTTTAATAGGGCGTAATATACGAGAAATATCTTAATATACATAACAAATCCCCGTATTACAACCGATAAGTAATAATACGGGGATTTATTAGGGAAAAATAGACTACTCTATTTTTACTCAGCTAACCATTTATTAATCTGCGTGAGGATCTGTTCCTTCATTTCTTCCGGCATATTGCCGATACGGGTACGATGACTACCTCGGGGCTGGATATAGATTTGCTCGTTCTTCTTACCTTTGAAAGCGGGAACCATGGCCGCGCTCCACGGGTCGATCTCGCCATAGATGAAGATCATTTTCGGATCGTTGTCTTTCAAGAAGTTATAGATCTTGTGGTACAGAGCCGGACGGAAGTCTACTTTACCGACCAGTTCCTCGGGAAGCATGATACGGTTCAAGTATCCGTGGGCACTATCAATCGTAAGGTATTTCTTGAAAGGTTTTACGTCATAGCCATAATAACCGAGCTCACGGGCAGCTTGTACGAAGAAAGAGATATTCGGCTGGTTCTCGGCGAAATAATCAGGACCGCTGATTTCCATCAAATGATCGAAGAGCGCCTGATCGTCGGCAGACTTGGAAGGGATCATACTTACCGAAGTTCCCCACTGCCAAAGAGCGAATGAATATTCCAGTACGCAATAATCCAATACCTCGGGCATCGGGATACGGAATGTCAAGTTCTTATTCTTACAATAGCTCTCCAATAAAGGGAGCATATCGGACTTACGTTTCAAGACTTCCAATTGAAAATCCTGTATCCTCTTGCGTTCCGCTTTCGTACCTACCTTACGTAAGAAAGGTTCGTGGCGGCCATCCTCTACGCCTTTACATAACGGACCGACATAAGGAACGGAGAAATCCACGTCGTCCGGGAAAAAGGCACGGTAAAGCATTGTAGTCTGTCCCCCCTTACTGATACCGGTACTGATCCATTTTTCCGGATAGATCTGCTTGAATGTATTGCGGACGTTATGTAAATCGTACGCAGAGTTCTCGGCGGTCAGATAATCCCAGTTTTTAGGTTCCGGCGTCGACTCCAAGAAATAACGGTACTCCACGAATACTAAGTTCGCGTTCAATAGTTTAGATAGTTCTTCTTGATATTTCGGATTGAGCGCATAAGCCGCTCCATATCCTTCGGTCACGATAATGGTAGGACGATCATAACCTACATGGCCTACGATAACCCGTTGCGTAAATGTTCCGGCGGCAGGGTCTTTCGGATCGACCTGCTGCGTGATACGTACTACATATTTCTCCGGATAATAATCGGATTGAAGTTTTTCAATGCCACTAATTCCTTTTAGGGCGGCAAGCTTCTCTTGTAAATCTCCGGGAGCGGCCATTACCGTCATCACCGACAGGAAGAAAAGAAGCAAGAAGTTAAATGTTCTTCTCATGGTAATTTAGTCTTTTAGATATTGTATTGTTCGTAATAATCCCTCATATTTGGCGCGTTTCACCGCCGAATGCGCAAAGATACGATTATAATCCTCACGGCTCAATGCCTTGAGGTCGTCTTTTTTAAGGGAGAGCAAAGAAGGGGTGGGATGAAAGGCTGCTACTGCCGTAGGCATAGCGAAGCGGTTCCAAGGACAAACGGCTTGGCAGGTGTCGCATCCATAGATACGGTTACCTAAAAGGACGGCTTGCTCAACAGGGATTTCTCCACGATGCTCAATCGTAAGATAAGAGATACATTTACGGGCATTCAAACGTTTCGGTCCTTCCAAGGCTCCGGTAGGACAAGCGTCCAAACAGCGGATGCAGGAACCGCAGTGATTCTTTTTGGGGGAATCATAGGTATCGACTACCAAAGTTGTCACGATCTCCCCAAGGAAAAAGAAAGAGCCTTTGCCCGGGATGATTAGATTCGTATTCTTTCCGATCCATCCCAAACCGGCTTTCCAAGCCCAATAACGCTCTAACAGAGGGGCGGAGTCCGTGAATACACGGGCCTCATTGTTGGAGGGATGATGCTCGGTTATCGCTTTCCATAATTGGCGAAGTTTATCCTTTACGACCCCATGATAATCTTCTCCGTACGCATAATACGAGATATAAGGTTCCGCCGGATTCCGGAGAACTTTCGGATAATAATTCAAGGCTACTGAGATAACTGATTTGGCACCTTCCACCAAGCCATCCGGATTGAGACGGATTTCCCGATGATTCTCCATGTATTTCATTCCAGCATGGTAGCCTTCCGCGATCCATTGGTCAAAATAAGCCTCCTCGCTCCCGGCCTTCGCTACTTCAGCGATACCGCAAGCGGAGAAGCCTAATTCCATAGCTTTATCTTTTATAAACTGGGAGATACCCATTATTCAAAAACTTTAAACTCGTAGCCTTCCTTTAAGAGCCATTCGACAGCCCGGGGCATTGCCTCACGCATATTGCGCTCGGCTTTCAAAGAATCGTGGAAGACGATAACAGAACCATTACGGGTATAGTTCTTTACCACGTTGAAGACACCGTTCGGAGTCATATGAGGGCTATAGTCACGGGTGACCACGTCCCACATCACGATATGATAATGGCGGCGAAGCCATACTACCTGCGGAAAACGCATATGCCCATGAGGAGGCCGAAATAAATTGCTGGGAATATATTCGGCTGCCTTCTCCACATTCGCCAAATAATTCTTCGTCCAGAACTTGATACCTTGGATATGGTTGAACGTATGGTTACCGACACGGTGCCCACGATCTATCACCATCTGGAAGACCTCGGGATGCTTACGTACATTATCCCCTACCATAAAAAAGGTAGCCTTGATCCCATACGTATCCAATATATCTAAAACCCAAGGGGTAACCTCGGGAATCGGGCCGTCGTCGAAGGTGAGATACACACACTTCTTCTCTGCCGGTATTCGCCAAGTTACCCCCGGGAACAGTGCCCTGTAAAACCAAGGCGGTTGTTCTATAAACATACTTTGTTAGTCTTTTGCCACTGATCCGTACGCCATACGGTAATTATCAAATTCCTCTTGATAAGGCTTAGCGAACTCCGGATTGTATTGTTTGCTCACACGCAATACCTCTTGGAGAACCGCCAAGTTATGACCTAAATCACTCTCGACAGATGATAATTGCCCCGGACGCAAACGGAAATACCAGTTTATACTGCGCAACGCATTGTCCGCTATACCTTTATAAACCATCTCCGCCTTCTCCTTCTGGCCCAACTCGTAATACAGCTCACCTAAAGAAAGAGCGCTATAATCCAACGGAACATTCTCGGGAGGCAATACTTCCATCGCCTTATCCAATACGTTCAGTGCCTTCTCATTCTTACCTTCCGCAACCAAAGCGGCAGCCAGCTTGCTGAACAATGCGATACGATAGCTCTTGCACATCCGCATTACATTCTCATCCAAGTACACACCCGGCGTATTGACACCACCCCATTTGAACTTATTCATCACGTTGTCATACATCTTCTCCGTATTGATCGAACGAACAGTTCCCTGTGTCTCCATCGGAACGATCTGATAAGCCATACCGGTCTGCTGGAAGTACGGATCCAATTTCACGAACTGATCCGGGCTTACGGTAATCGCATAATAGATCGGACGGTTCCAGTCATTCGTCTGCAACATATCCAAGATAATCAACTCTTGCTTACCCAAGACATCCTTGCCTTTCAAGTCAATCTTCATCTCTTTCTGCAAATACGGCAAGTTAGCGGTATCGATCACGCCGGCAGCCATAACCGCGGCGGAATCTACCCCCATCGTCAATGTCTGCGCAGGAATATAATCTAATTCTTGATTGATACCCGGGATCTTCTTAAACTTCGGATCGTTGCTACGAACGAAATCAAGAGCGGTCTTCAGATCAATCGATTTATCCGTCATCGGGAATACATAAGCGGCATCACGAGTACCTTGCACATAATCCTCCGGTTGCCAAGAGATTGGAAGCGGATCGGATTCGTATGCTTGCTTCTTCATTTGGTTGATATACCAGTCGGTTTGCAAATAGCTCGTATTACATACACGTACATCCGTACGGATACCTTCCACCTCCTGTGCGTACCACAACGGGAACGTGTCATTATCACCATTCGTAAATATGACAGCGTTCGGCTCGCAAGATTCCAAATAGTTCGCACCGAAATCACGGCAAACATAACGGTTCGAGCGATCATGGTCGTCCCAGTTCTGCGCACCCATCTGGATAGGAACCAACAAGCACAGTACCGTAGCGACAGAACCCGCTATCACCGGAGATAACTTGCCATACTTCTGCAATCCTTTCGCCAAGGCCGCCACACCGAAACCGATCCATATACAGAACGCATAGAATGATCCGGCATACGCATAGTCTCGCTCACGAGGTTGATACGGCGTCTGGTTCAAGTAAAGCACGATCGCGATACCCGTCATAAAGAACAAGAAGAACGTGATCCAGAATCCCTGAATGCCCTTCTTTCCGGCATAAGCTTGGAATAGAAGCCCCAAGATACCCAATAGAAGCGGTAACATATAATATACGTTATGCCCCTTATTGTTGATAATATCGAACGGCATATCCTCTTGCGGGCCCACTAAAGCCTCATCAATAAACGGAATACCGGTTATCCAGTTACCATTCGAGACCTCACCGTTACCTTGTATATCGTTCTGCCGTCCGGAGAAGTTCCACATGAAATAACGCCAGTACATGAAATTCAGCTGATAAGCGAAGAAATAACGCAAATTCTCGGCAAATGTAGGTTTCATCACCGTCACCATCTCACCGCAACGGTTGAACTTCACCGGTGTACCTTTCACTTGTGCCCACTCCTTATAAGCAGCCACATGACGTCCGTCGCTACTATACATACGGGGGAAAAGCATACTCAACTCATCCACGTATTCGTATTCCGTATCGTAACGAGAGATATAATAATGATCCTTCTCGTTTTTATCTTTCTTAATGACACGGCTCCAAGTCGGCTCACCCTCTTTCGATACAGGTACGCAAGTACCGCCTTGGTTCTCACGCTTCACCTCAGAGACATAGGTCTGACCGTAGATCAACGGAGTCTTACCGTATTGCTCGCGAGCCAAATAAGTACGCAAGGTAAAGATATCTTGCGGAGCGTTTTGGTTCATAGGCGTATCGGCTGTCGCACGGATCAATGTCAAGGCATAGGATGAATAACCCACTACGATTACCATCAAGCAGACCAAGATCGTATTCAGCATCTTGATATTTACCTTCTTGCTCATGAACAAATAAGCCGTCAAGGCCGCCGTGAGGATCACGGCGATCACGTAACCGCTACCGATAAACGGAATACCCAACAATACGATCGAGAGGATAAAGGATATCTTCATCCGCACCGGATGGATCTCGTCTTGCATCGTCTCCCAGATCGCCCAGATCAAGGAAGCCGCCAAGATAATCACGAACGCATATACACCCGAGTTATACGGCATACCGAACGTATTGACAAACAACAGCTCGAAATAACCGCAAACCTCAACCAAGCCTTGTACGACACCATACATCATCAAGCCCACGATAGCGAACGACACCAATAAAGCGATCAGCGTACCCTTCATCGTAGGATTCGGGAATTTCTTATAATAATATACCAGCACGATAGCCGGGATACACAATAAGTTCAGCAAATGGACACCGATACTCAGACCCATCAAATAAGCGATCAGCACGATCCAACGATCAGCATGCGGACGATCGGCGGCTTCTTCCCATTTCAAGATCAACCAGAATACCAAGGCGGTAAACAAGGAAGAATAAGCATATACCTCGCCCTCCACGGCGCTAAACCAGAATGTATCGCTAAACGTATAAGCCAAAGAACCTACCAAACCGCAACCCATGATCGTAATCATCTGTCCCAGAGACATCATCTTATCGTCTTCCACGATAATCTTACGAGCTAAATGGGTAATACTCCAGAAAAGGAATAAGATCGTCAGGCCGCTAAAGAGGGCAGACATCGTATTAACCATTACCGCCACCTTGGAAGGGTCCGAGGCGAACTGCGTAAATAAATTGGCTGTTAACATGAAGAAAGGAGCTCCGGGCGGATGGCCTACTTCCAATTTGTATGCCGAAGAGATAAACTCACCACAATCCCAGAAACTGGCGGTGGGTTCCATTGTCATCAGATAAACGGTAGAAGCGATCAAAAAAACGACCCACCCCAACACGTTGTTGATTAGTTTGTACTTTCCCATACTTTGTATAAGTGTGATAATTAATTGTTTCTACTTGCATACCCACACGGGCAGTCGGCCGCAAAGGTAATCATTTACGTTTAATACCTAACGTTCCATTCCCCTATAAATTATATAGAATAGATTAGAATTATATTAAACAAACCTTATCACTCAAGTGTTAATAGAATAGTTGAGTATTAAAATTATAGGGAGATGAAAGAAAATTATGAACTAATTGATAATGAAGAACGCCACCAATATGAATTTCATATAGAGCGATACGTTCCCAGAATAGAGTATATAAAAAATAAGGATGGGGTAATTTATCTCACCCACACTGAGGTTCCCATGGAGCTTGGAGGTAAAGGAATTGGTAGCCAATTGGTGGAGAAAGTGCTCTTGGATATCGAGAAGAAAGACTTACGTCTCGTTCCGTTATGTCCGTTCGTAGCTGGATATATCCAGAAGCATCCGGATTGGAAACGCATCGTAATGAGTGGTATACATGTTTAATATTTATAACAAAATTATATGGGCAAGAAGATCGAATATACGAATGGTGAACTCACCATTATCTGGCAACCGGAGTTATGTCAACATGCCGGTATCTGTGTAAAGACTCTTCCCTGTGTCTATAAGCCGAAGGAGAGGCCCTGGATACAGATAGAGAACGCGACAACCGCAGAATTAATTGCCCAAATCAAGCAATGTCCGTCTGGCGCGTTGACATACCGAATGAATAAAGAGGTGAAATGAGACACCCCCCGCCTGTTTCATCTTGATAGAAAGGAGTATTCCGCATCGGATACTCCTTTTTTCGCCATAAGGGCCTCTTTCTATGATTTTTTGCTAGTTTTGTGATCTAGATTCACTATCAATGAAACAAATATGATAAAAAGACATTCTATCTTAACGGCAATCCTGCTTTGTTTCGTCGCTTTCACACAAGTGATGGCACAAGAGATGCAGGAACCCGAACCGCTTCCGATCGACCCAAAGGTTCGATACGGGAAATTGAGTAACGGATTGACCTACTACATCCGTCACAACGATCAGCCCAAAGACCGGGCAGACTTTTACATCGCCCAAAACGTAGGATCCATCTTAGAGGAAGACAATCAACGAGGTTTGGCTCACTTCTTGGAACATATGGCTTTCGACGGCAGTAGGAACTTCCCGAATAACGGGATGGACGAATATATCGAGAGTGTAGGTATGCGCAGCGGGGAAAACTTCAACGCCTATACTTCCTTTGATGAGACCGTCTACATGATTACCAACGCCCCTGTCAACAAAAGCGGCGTGGTTGATTCTTGCTTATTGATCCTTCACGATTGGTCCGGGTTCCTAGCCTTGACCGACTCGGCTATCCAGAAAGAACGTGGGGTCATCCGTGAGGAATGGCGTACCCGACAGGATGCCCAGACTCGTCTATGGGAGCAGCAACTACCCAAGATGTACCCGGGAAGCCGTTACGCGAACCGGATGCCGATCGGTTCGATCGACGTGATCGAGAACTTCAAGCCGGACGAGTTGCGGGCTTACTACAAAAAATGGTATCGTCCGGACTTGCAAGCGATTATCATCGTGGGAGACGTAAATGTAGATCAAGTGGAGGCAACGATCAAAAAGATGTTCGCCGATGTCCCTGCCCCGGTCAACCCGGCAAAACGGGAACAAGTATCGGTTCCCGACAATGATCTACCTCTGATCTCGATCGCCAAAGACAAGGAGGCATCCAATACGATCCTTTATATCTTCTATAAACACGATAAATTGCCCAACGACTTGAATCGTACGATTGCCGGATTGGTAAAGGACTATATCCAGCAAATATGCGCGTCGATCATGGACGAGCGTTTCGATGACATCTTGCATCAAGCGAATCCTCCGTTTATCTATGCGGAAGCCTACGACGATGATAATTTCATGATCGCGAAGAGCAAGGGAGCATGGACCGTAGCAGCTCTTGCCAAGGAAGGCGAGATCGATTCCACACTGACCACGCTTGTCAAAGAGACTCAACGGGTAAAACAATATGGCTTTACGCCATCCGAGTATGAACGGGCACGCATCAACGTGTTGAAACAATACGAGTCCGCTTACAACGAGCGGAATAACCAAAAGAACGACGCTTATGTCCGTGAATACGTGAACCATTTCACCAACGGCGGTTATATCCCGGGCATTGAGATGGAATACACGCTATTGAACCAGATCGCCCAGAATATCCCGGTAGAGCAAGTCAACCAATATATCCAAGATATGATCGGAGAGGATAATATCGTGATCGGGTTAACCGGACCGGATAAAGAAGGTATAAAATACCCGACCGAGGAGAACCTGCTCCGTACATTCCTCAAAGCGCGACAGATGCCGGTAGAGCCTTATAAGGAAACTGTCTCCAACGAGCCTTTAGTCCCGACCTTGCCGACCCCGGGCCAGATCACGGAGACAAAGACCGGCCAGCCCTTCGGAGCGACGGTATTTACCTTAAGCAATGGTATCAAGGTGGTATTGAAACCTACCGAATTCAAGAAGGATGAGATCATCATGACCGCTACCAGCCCGGGAGGAAGTACCTTATTTGGCACGAAGGATATTGATAACTTAAAAGTTTTCAATGACGTGATCGAGATCGGTGGATTGGGCAATTTCTCCGCCACGGATCTAAGTAAGCGTCTGGCCGGAAAGAAGGTATCTTGCGCCCTATCGCTCAGTCAAGATAGTGAGAACGTGAACGGAATGGCCGCTCCTTCCGATTTGCGAACCTTATTCGAGTTAATTTACCTTAGCTTCACGGCTCCCCGCATGGACGAGGAGGCCTACGCATCTTTCGAGACACGGACAAAAGCGCAATTGCAGAATATGGAGTTAAATCCGATGGTCGCTTTCAGCGACTCTTTGTCTAAAGCGGTTTACGGAGATAATCCTCGTGCGTCACGTCTTCGTCCACAAGATTTCGAACATATCAGTTATCCTCGTATCATGGAGATGCGCAAGGAACGCTTCTCGGATGCTTCCGGTTTCGTATTCACGTTTGTAGGTAATATCCAGATCGATAGTATCCGTCCGTATATAGAGCAGTATTTAGCGACATTGCCATCTCAAGGAAAAATTGAGAAGGGAAATCCGGCGGAGGTTCCATCGATGCGTAAGGGAGACTATATGAATCGATTCAACCGCTCCATGGAAATCCCGAAAGTAACGGTAGCCAACCTCTATACCGGACAGATGGAGTACAATCTGGAGAATATCATCACCGCTACCGCATTGAAACAAGTTATGGACTTGGTATATTACGAGAAGGTACGCGAGAAAGAAGGAGGAACGTATGGCGTCGGTGTATCCGCTAGAATCTCACCTTTCCCGGAAGGAAGAACGACATTACAGATATTCTTCGATACGGACCCGGCTAAGTGGGAGCAGATGAACACAATTGTCCGCAATGAGTTGAAACGGCTTTCCGAGGTAGGCCCTCGTCAAGAAGATTTCAAGAAAACACAGGATAACCTGCTGAAACGTCATGCGGAAGTCTTGCAAGAGAACAGCTATTGGTTGAACGTATTGGATGATTATTATTATAAAGGATTTGATACCGATACGGATTATGAGTCGATTGTTAAGGCGTTGACTCCCGAGAAGATAAAGGCATTCGCCCAAAAGCTTTTGGGACAGGGTAACCGGGTAGAAGTTATCATGCAACCCTAGTTACTATTTTGAGAGGATGAGACGGGGCACGCCCCGTCTCTACTTTGATTTCTTTAGTTTAAAATGATCGAATCCTTCCCCATAAACCCCGATTACGGCGCTTTGGGATACAAAGGCGGTCGGATCAATATCATTAATGATACGGAAAATCGTAGTGGATTGCCGTTTTTTAGCGAGTACGAACATCATCTTCTGTTCTTGCCCCGTATATAACCCGGTAGCATCGATCACCGTAACCCCTCGATGCAACGCATTAATCTCCTTACCAATCTCTTGATACTTCTTCGAGATGATAAAGAATTGCACGGACTGGCGGGCACTGTTCACGATCTGATCCAGCACGAAACTACAAACATATAACGTTACGAAACCATATACCACTTTCTCCCAATCCTTTAGCACGAAATAACTGGAGGTGATAATAATCATATCGCAGATCATCATGACCCGCCCCAGCGTTATATCCCGGTATTTATTGATGATAGCGGCAATAATATCCGTTCCACCCGTACTACCGTTCGAGGAGAAAGCGATACCGATACCACTTCCGCAGAAGGAGGCTCCCAGCACACATGCCATAAACGGTTGATCTTGTAATAAATGCATATCGGCCGTCAACTTCTGGATCAGCGACAGGAAGAAAGTAAGCGTAAACACGGCGAAGATCGTCTTGATACTGAACTTAAAACCTAATATTTTCAAGGCAAGCATCAGCAAGACGGCATTAATGAGGAAGTAAGTGTACTGAACAGGAAATCCCGTAGCCCAGAAAACAATGGAAGCGATACCCGGCACTCCACCTGTCGTAATGTCATTCGGCAAAAGGAAAACGGTCCATCCGATACCGTAAAGGATCATCCCAAGAGCGATCATTAAATAGTCCCGTGTCTCCCGAAGCAGGACTTGTCTGGATAAGGAAGAAATTGATAAAGTAGATTTCATCTCATTTGTTTATTTTTAGCGGGCGCAAAGGTAATGAAAGTTATTGATAGGAAATGCTTCACCTTATATTTAGCCGGAAATATAATGGTTCACTTTCCCCTATTTACAGAGACGTAAGCAAAAGCCAAGGAATGTTAACTATTTATCAGTAATAATCCCTTTTATATAACATCACCTTTATTTAGAAAAGCTCTATAAACGAGAACATGAAGGAGAAAGCAGGCATTTATACGCCTTTTCCACACAAAAAGACCCGTTTTTCGATAAGAATACCCTCGTTAGATTACACATATAGTCCCGTTCACCCACGCCTGTACAGGCGTAAACCCACACATATAGTCACGATAGGCTACACATATGGTCATAATGGGCGATATGACTACCTTATAATGGGCATTGTTGCCCCCTAACGACTGGACCATAAGGCATAAGATATGAGATAGGATGAATTAATTTCGCTAGAATAAAAGGCCGTTTTCCAACAAGTCACTAGCGGATAGACGATTGCTGTTTTTTCTTTCGTTTTTAGGAGGCGAGACGTACTTTGGCCCGAAATAATCGATTCTCAAGGACTTCAGTTTACAAATTGTCACATTGATATTCTAACCGGAACACGCATAAGCCCTTTCATCCAATTGTAGAGACGGGGCGTGCCCCGTCTCTACAACCAAGTATGTATGAGCTGCAAATATAGACTTACAATCTCACATTCTCCATTTCCTCACACTTCTCTTCCCGCAAGCGTTGAATATCCTTAAGCTGGCGGTCGAAAAACATGAGCAAGTCATTGATGAGCCGTCCGTTCTGGGATAAAAGCAAAACCCCATCCATCAATTGCGTTGACAGGTAGCGAACTTTCATATTACTTACATGCTGATCGGGACGCTGCAGATAAACGGCCATACATCTGTACAAAATTGGTGCTATTTGTATCCACGGCAGTTTTAGACCTACCAATAGATTTTTCACGCTTTGCAACTGATGGTTCAGATAATCGAAATCATCCTCATCTTTCTCAAAACGGCACGCTTCTTTCAAGCGTCGTGCCTCTTCCTTAAAAAATACATCACTCAACATTTCCATGTTCGAAACCGGAGCGTCTTGCTCTGAACCGACAGGTTCAGTTACGGGATAAATGTTTTCCACTTCCATAATATATTAGCATTAAGCAGGCGGAAAAAAGAACGGTCCCGCCTGACCCGTTGCTAAACACTTTACCAGAAAGCTGGAGGCACATTAATGCACTCCACGGGGGTACGGAACCGTCATATCGGATCGGTTACAGGCAAAAAAATGCCTGCAACCGAATAGAAGCAGGTATTCTACTCTGCTTTCTGGTTTTAAAATGTTTAGCATTGCAAATATACTTCTTTTTCCGGATATCCAACCTATAGAGGATAAATAATGTCTAGTAAGTAAAAAATCCGGAGCTGATACCTATACCCTAGAAGAGAAAAGTTTCTCTCGTCTATTTAAATTCTTGATGGGGCTAGGCAAGCATGAAAAATAAGATCTGTACTATACGGGAATTCAACGCTAAATCTACGATTAAAGAACAGATAGAAAGTCTTTAGGGGTCAATACTGTTATAGTTGAATTTACAAACCCTTTCACATCCCGCGTAATAATATAATCCGCCCCCGACATTTTTGCGGAGTAGTATTGAACGGCATCTTCCAAATCCGAGCTATTGGAATACAAAGCATTCATAAATATTCCATCGTCTATCGTTGATATCTCAACATAACCGCATATACGCTTCAAGACCTCAAGAAGTTCATCCCAAGAATAACCGTATTTATGAGCCGTATAATTCGCATTGATTAAGGTGAGAGCACTCATGACAATCTTTAGTTTATCCTCTATACAATATCTAAAGATAGTATCAGCATCCTCTTTGAAGCCTTCCCGCTGACATATCATGTCTAGCAACACATTGGTATCTACAAACACTCTCATCCGATTTGTTCCCTTTAAATGAATTTTGCGGATGCTATTGCTCCTTTTCCCATATCATCAGCAGGCACTTCTTTATGTGGCCCCTTCAAATGGAAGCTGTCTATAATTAAGTCAGTCGAAAACACATCGTTTTCCCCATCTTTTGCCCGTATAAGCTCCCGGGTCAACATTGTTTCTAACCACTTACTCAAAGCCTTTCCTTCCAATCTCATCTTGTTACTATATCTATGTAACAAAGAGTCATCTATATTTAAAGTGATTGTTGCCATATATATTTTTTCAAGTTATTGTAGCAAAGATAATTATTTTCCCATTCTATCCGCACATTTCTCCTTAAAAACACGATTATTTCGATACACGGGGAAATCACCAATTATGCATAAGAAGGATTAAGTATGCGTTGAGACTATAAATAGAGCCCCCTCACGCTATACTATCATGGAAATTGCGGAGGAGGCCGTTTCAGTCTAAAGAATCTTATAACTTGACAGAAATTTGTTCACCTTTGTACTCAATTACCTTTGCAGGCTTACCCTTATTATCCCATCCCGCAGGAGCATTCGGGCTTACGTAAATAATATTGAAAGTTCTCTCTGATAACATCCCGGGATAAGAGCCTTCACGACTACCGATTGTCAAAGTATTCGTCGCATCGCTATAATTAAAATCGATCTTCGAATAAGTTCCTTTCTGGTAATTATTGTTCGTACCTTCATCTTCATATAGATAGAAGGAGCCATCCTTTCCGGCATAAATATAGACATCTATCACTTCCGGTTTTTTCTCATTTACATAAGTGATCTCCGGACCATATAATAAGATACCACCTGACGGAGCAAATATCGGCATACGTTCGAATGGAGCCTCAACCTCCTGCTTTTGGCCACCTTTATAACGTTTACCCGTATATAGATCATACCAATCCGTTCCTTTCGGGAAATACACCTCACGGGAAGTCGCTTTATAGGTATATACCGGGGCGATCATCATAGAGGGGCCGAACATATATTGGGTAGAATTATCCCGGACAGCCAAGTCGGAGGCATAATCCATCACCAATGGACGCATAATCGTATAATCATCAAAATACGTCTTACCTGCCAACGAATAAATATAAGGCATCAAGCGGTAACGCAATTGATTATAATACAAGATCGTCTGATAGGCCGGATGATCTTCTGGGGCGATATTATAAATCTCACGCAATGGAAACTGTCCATGCGCACGGTACAAAGGGGTAAATGTGCCAAACTGATACCAACGGGCATTCAGTTCCCGCCATTCCTTCAAGTCGTCATTCTCAACACCGGTCTTGTCATAAATAAGCTGTCCTGTACGATAACGGTTCTCCACGCAGAAGCCACCGATATCCATTGTCCAATAAGGTATACCGGAGATTGAGAAGTTCAACCCCGCAGAAATCTGAGCTTTCAATTCCTCCCAACGAGTACCGATATCTCCGCTCCAAGAAGCGGTGGAATACCTTTGTAGGCCAGCGAATCCGGAACGAGTCAACAAAAATACGCGATCATCCGGATTTTCCTTCAATTGCCCCTCATAAATAGCCTGCGCATTCACCAACGCATACGTATTATAATATTGAGCTGAAGGGCCTAAAGCTGTCGGGCCGGTCAACGCCTTTTGGTAAGACATCGGTGTACAATCCTTAATATTCGGTTCGGAAGCGTCCATCCACCAAGCGTCCACTCCCAAACGATATAGGTTATCATTCATTTGTTTCCAGAATAACTTACGGGCACCGGGGGCATAAGCATCATAAAATGTAGCCACGAATCCAGGTGGAACAAAATCAAGGATGCTATCCTTAACCGCTTGCAGGTAAACCCATCCGTTAGCCGCCAATTCTTTATAATTCTTTGTGGTAGGATAAAATTTCGGCCAAACAGAGATCATGAAACGGGCATTCAAATCATGAATCGCATCAACCATACCTTTCGGATCAGAGAAACGTGCCGGATCAAACTCATGGCTTCCCCATGAATCAGTTTTCCAGTACTGCCAGTCCATGACAATATTATCCACACCCATTTTACGTTTTCGGAGCTCACGCAAGGCCGTCAATATCTCATCTTGCGTTTTATACCGTTCACGGCTTTGCCAAAAGCCCATCGCCCAAGCAGGCATGATCGGCGATTTACCGGTGACATACCGATAGCCTGAGATTACCGCGTCCATCGAATCACCATGAATAAAATAATAATCTATATCATTTCCCATCTCCGACCACATAGACAATCGCCCTACTTCTTCTTCCGGACGAGGAGACAATACTTTCAACCCGATATAAGAGCCGGCTCCCTCACGCCATTCGATACGCACCGGGACTTTCTTTCCCGCTTGCAAATCGGCCGTGAATTTCACGCTATTAGGATTCCAAGAGGGCCGCCAACGTTCTTCTACCACCAGTTTATTATCCAAGAAGACTTTCGTATACGCTCCATAGAATAACTTAAAATGATAGACACCACTTTCTTTCGGTTCGATCTCACCTTCCCAAACGACCAAGCTGTTCCTGAAACGGAATCCTTCCGGGAATTTATCAAACGTCTCTCCCTTAAAATCAAACGTCTTCGGAAGAGGTTGGTGCGTAAACAGGGTCTCGTAATCAATTCTGGACTCTTGACGTTCCGCAAAGACCTCCAATCCGTTATTTTTATAATAAGTAGCGGTCAAACCTCCCTCTTTCCCATTCTTATCGTACAACTTAAAGATATCCAAGTTCGAATAAGGGCGTGGATCACCGTACCGGGAATAAGAATAGTTATCGAATAAGACACCATAATTCTTGGAAGAAACCACGAAAGGCACCGATATCTTGGTATTATACTGATACAACTCCTCATTTTTCGATTTATAATTAAATTCATCCGACTGGTGCTGCCCCAATCCATAGAAAGCCTCGTCTTCCGGTGAATTAAATTGCTGGCGAGTCGTATAGCCTTTGCGACCTTCTACCTCTATCGGCGTAAACTGCCGTCCACCGTTACTTTCTCGCAATATTAGCTTACCCGACATATCATAGAATGTCACTTCTCCCGTAACAAGACTGACGGCCGCACGTAATTTGCCGGTATTCAGAAATACGGAATCCGAAGTCGATTCGACATTCCATTTTACCGGGGCCTTTACCGGAGCGACACGGACTAAGCTCTGCTTATCCTGAATCTTAGCCTCCGGGCTTGCCGTCACTTGAATAACCTCATCATTCACAACCAACAAACGAACCGTTTTCGATTGGTTCAGCTCGCCTTCCGGCAAGCTGACCAATATACCATTCGCTATCTTTTTATATCCGGCCTGCGCCGAGAATGGTAAGACAGCCAATAGCCCATATAACAATAAATACTTACATCTCATATCCTCTAAATTTAAAGAATTAATAACCCGGATTTTGTGTTAATTTCGTATTTAACTCAAGCACAGAAGTAGGGATCGGGAAAACGGTTGTAAAACCGGTATTATCCACTACGTAATCGCCAGTGGCGACATTATGATGCACTCCCGCATAACGATCAGTCGTAGGTTCCGTATAAGTCCCGAAACGTATTTGATCCTGACGGCGCATCCCCTCATAAGAGAATTCCAACATGCGTTCATCCAAGATATCTTGCAAAGTCACGTTACTTTTCTGTCCGGCTTGTACACGGTCACGAATCTCATTCACTTCCGCATCACCGCTTTGTCCCATACGGACTTTCGCCTCAGCCGCCAATAACAAGGCATCTGCATACCTCCAGAACACCTTATCATTATTATGATTCAAATAAGAAGAAGTCGTATTATCCACCTCATATTTAGACATACGGGCTCCCGCAAATTTTAATATCTGGTTCGGTACATCCTCCTTAAAATCAACAACCACATCCATTGGGTTATAGCATAACTGAGCTCCATCGCCTAAACCCGCATCTATCGGCTTGCCATCCACGAACACCGGTCCATAAAAGAACGTCATATCCATACGGGGATCTTGTTCATCCGTACCGTACTTGAAAACTTTCATCTGTTCTACGGTAGCGCAGGCACCATTCCAACCTTGCAAGCCATAAGCGGATGCGTGGGCCGCATGTAATGTACGAGTCGGATTATAATCGCTCACTTTATAGGTAGTACCATCACTCGGTTGGGTCCAGATATTTTCTACCGAACTATCGTTTGTCTTGGAAAAATTCTGGGAGAAGTTGGGTTGTAGACTATATCCCTCCTTTTCTATCTGTTTCTGACAATAAAGAACCGTCTCCCAAGCGTCACGAGTCGTACCATCCAACGCGATCTTAATATTTTTGCCCGCTTGGTTTACATACGGCGCCACTTTAGCGATACCACCCACCAAAGAACCATCATTCCAATCATCTTTTGACAAGATAGGACTATTAATAGCGACTTTCGCCATCGCCATATACCCCACAGCCTTGGTCACCCGGCCATAATACTTGCCCATATTCTGGCATTTTCCACTGGGCAAATGGGGAATGCAATCCGTCAACTCATCCACAATAAACTGATAGACCTCACTTCTCGAAGATTGATTCACATCCGCCATCACAGTCTTCGAAGAAGTAACCAGAGGTACACGACCGAATAAATCGACCAAATGATAATACAGAATCGCACGCACCGCACGAGCCTCATATTGATAATCTTGCAGATAGCTCTCCCCACCCGCTTGAATGAAGGTCTCCAGATTATCGATCGAGGTATTACAGTTACCGATAATCGTATATAGCGCATTCCAAGTACTCTTTATCGTAGCGTTACCCGGACCATAATTATGCAAAAACAAGGATTGCCATTTACCTCCATCTACCCAGTCGCCTTGTCTTCCCGGCAATATCCAAGCATCGGAAGAAAACTCTTGTAAAGTATGCACATTATCCGTACTTCCATATAACCGATTCCCAAATGAGGTATAAATCGTAGCGATCGTATTTACATACACCAATTTCTCACTTTTATAAGCTTCTTCTTCCGGTATCTTACTCTTGGGATCCTCATCCAAAAATCCGGAACAAGCGGAGAATAAACCACCTAAAATCAGCATGGAGCTCACCAATACTTTTTTCATGACAATACGTATTAAAAGATTAACAATTAGAATTTAACACCCAGTGAGAGTGAATAAGTACGGCTCAACGGATAAATCAATTTATCATCCACACCCAACGTACCCGAAACAGAAGATTTAGACGCCACATTCGCCGAGTTGATAAGCGGCGTCATACCAGAATAACCTGTGATGGTCGCGACATTGTTAACAGAGAACGCCAAACGCAAGGATTTTAAATACTTCTCAATCTTCAGTTTCTTGACGGGAATATTATAACCTAACGTAATATACTCGATATTAACATAGTTACCATTTTCCAGATAATAATCAGAAATCTTGATGTCGTATATCCGCTTATCCAACGCCCCATCCAATATATTATAGGTTGGATACAATGATAAATTATTAAACGTCAAACTTGTACCATTATAGATTTTATGCCCGAACGCCCCATTTAATTGAACCGCCAGATCAAAATCTTTATATCGCATATTAACAAAGCCACCCATATATACCTTTGGTAACGCTTGACCCGCTATATAACGGTCACCGCTATCCGATAAGTCCACTTTGCCATCGCCATCCAGATCCGCGATATCATAAACAAACTTACCATCTTCCTTCTCTACCAATCCGTTGCAATGAGGAATATAGAATACGCCTAAGGGTTGTCCCTCCGTCAAGTAAGTAACACCCGCATACTGGGTTAAGCTAGGAGCGTTCACCGCCGATACTTGGATATATTTACTAGTCGTAAACTCTGACCCCATATATGTACCACTTAATGATTTAAGCTTATTCTTCTGGAAAGACAGATTCGTACCCACGGTTAATGAGAAATCTTTTTTCTTGATGATATCGCCGCTGATCGCTACCTCAAAGCCGTTATTGGTCATTTCTCCTAAGTTCGCAAGCATAGACGTATATACGAACGGAGGAACCGGAACGGTATAAGTGTACAACATATCTTTCGTAGTAGACGCATAATAATCCATTGTCAAGCGAAGACGGGATTGGAACATCGCTAAATCCACGCCCACATCAAACGTATACTTCTTTTCCCAACGCAAATCCGGATTTGGATTTGAATCGATATAGAAAGTAGTCGTAGCCGATCCATCCACCAAGGTCGTTCCATTCGGAGCCATCAAGGAGAGGGATTGATACGGATCGATCGCATCTTGATTACCGGTCACGCCATATCCGGCTCTCACTTTCAAGTTATCGATAAAAGTCAAGGACTTCATAAAAGCCTCGTTCGAGGCGATCCAAGCGACAGAAGCCGACGGGAAGAATCCCCATTTATTACCATAACCTAATTTAGAAGAACCGTCGCGACGGACATTCGCCGTAACTACGTAACGGCTATCATACATATAATTAAAGCGTGCCATATAAGATAATAAAGCGAAACGGGTAGCATTAGAGGTAGCGTCACCCCAACTTATGTTAGCACCGGCTTTCAAGTTATTATAGGTAAAATAATTCGTCTCGTAACCGCTGGTTTTCGTGGAAGACTCGAACAAAGACTGTGTCTGCGCCTCCAATAAAGCCAAAGCGTTAATGCTATGCCGTCCGAATTCCCTTGCGTAATTCAATTGGAGATTTCCCATCAAGTCATTTCGTTCCGCATATTTCAAATAGGCCTGTCCATTCCCGTTCATCGAACCCTGTTGGATATCATTCGGGATATAACGCCGGTCATTCAAGCTATAGTAAGTATACGAACCGAATCCCGTCAAGTTCAATCCCTTGATGATCTCCACGTTTACACGTCCGTTCACGTTCACATGAGAGGCTATTTTCTTATTTGTGATCTCCAACATACCTAAGGGGTTATATACCTCGATCGCGGTCTTATCCTCATCCCAGATACCCGTTTCCGGATTCTTATAGTTCGGATACGTAGGATTGTAAGCTGCCGCCGAATAAATCGTACGGTACATATCAAATTGATGATCGCCTTCCCTACGTGATCCAAACATGCCTAAATCAAACTTCACCCGTTTCTGGAAAGCATACTGGCTTGCGTCCACTTTGGCCGTATAACTATTGGAAGAAGAATTCTTCAACAAACCCGGACGGCGGATCACACCGAGAGAGGCCCTTAGATTGGAATTATCATTACCGCTCGTAAATGAGAGATTATGGGTCTGGGTAAGACTGGCAGAACGTTCCACCTCCTCAAACCAATTCGTACTCGCTCCCATATCATTCGTACTCAATCCCATAGCCACCGCACCGGCACGCCATTCATCGGCCGTTAACATTCCCAAGTTCTTATAAACCTTATTAACACCGAATAAACCATTATATTCAATTTGAGCGAAACCGGCTCTACCCTTGGCAGTCGTAACGACAATTACCCCGGACGCACCCCGTGAACCATACTGAGCCGTCTCCGAAGCATCTTTCAAGATAGTCAAAGACTCTATATCGGAAGGAGAGATGGCGTTCAACATACTTAAATCTCCAAATACCCCATCGATGATAACCAACGGATCATTGCCTCCGGATAGAGAGGTAGTACCCCGGATACGGATATTCATATCACTCGTAGGGTCTCCACCTACATTACTGATAACAACACCAGCGACCTTACCCTTTACCGCATCCAAAGGCTCCGTAACGACACCCGAGTTCATATCCTCTTTCTTTACTTTCTCCACAGCACCAGATACGGAACGCTTGTTTCCTATGGCGTAACCCACAACAACAACATCATCCAGCCTTTGAACGTCTTCATCCAATGCAACATTAACCACCGAAAGATTCCCTATACTCACCTTCTTACTTACATAGCCAATATAAGAGAAGACTAATGCCGCTTTTCCATTTTGTACTTCCAGCACATAATTCCCGTTAAAGTCGGTTACCGTCCCGTTTTGGGTACCTTCCTCCAGCACGCTGACACCGATCATCGGTTCTCCTTGGGCATCTTTTACAACCCCGCTAATTTTCTTATTTTGTTGCTTTATTACCGCATGGATCTCTTTGTTCGCCTTCGCTTTGTAGATTATAATATGCTCATCTTTTATCTCATACGTCAATCCCTGTTTTCTCAGAACCTTATTCAAGACATTCTCGAGTGGCTCTTTGCTGACATCAACAGACAAAACCTCTTTCAAATTGACTTCACTACTTTTATAGATAATAGAATAACCAGATCGTTTTTCCAACTCACGGAACACTTGTTCTAAAGTAGTCTGATTCAGAGATAAATCAAGAACAACCGGAGACTCTGTGGCAGCTAATATATTACTCGTATTTAGTATTAAAAATAACATGCCGATTGCCATAACACGAACTATAAAGTATGGTGTTCCATACTTTACACGAATTCCTGTGTCTTTCTTCATGATAGATAAATTTAAATATTAACAATAACTAGAGGTCATTTCAAATAGCTTGGCTCCTACACTCTTTTCCAGATTTCACTTCATAGGCAAATTAATTTAAGTATTAAACGTTCTTGACTAGCTTGATTTTTCCATCCTTCTGAATATATGTCCATGAACGTTGGTAAGATAACTTTTTGAGAATATCATCCAAACTCACGTGTTTCCGGAAACTTGCGACATATTTATCATACTTTATCGACTCGGAGTCTATCTCGATCCTCACGTTGAACCGCCTTTCCAATATGGTAGAGATTTCTGCCAACGTCTGATCCTTAAACACCAGAATACCGTCCTTCCAGCACGTATAATCTTCCGCATCCACCTCATGGCAATAGAGTTTACCTGTATGGCTATCTTTAATTACCTGCTGATTAGGAGATAATATCATATTGTCCTTACCATGATCCGTCAATACTTGCACGGAACCTCTTTCCAAGGTCAACACGGCTTGGCGATCAGTATCATAAGCCTTGAAACTAAAACGGGTACCCAATACTTTCGCCGAGAATTGCTTCGTATGTACGATGAACGGGCTCTCCATCTTCTTCCTGACATCAAAGAAACCTTCACCCTGTAAGCACACTTCACGGTTATCGGAAAATTCGGCCGGATATGTCAAGCTAGATCCTCCATTCAACGTAACTTGAGTACCATCAGAAAGGGTGAGATGCGTGATAGCACCCTCCGGAACTTCCACGACAATAGGCGCTTGAGCCGTTAAGAGCTGCCGACTATTGATGATTCCGATAGAAACGATTACAGAAGAAAGAATCAAGATTGCGATAGAAGCGGCCACCGGCCAATAACGGAATAGACGGGTTCTTCTAGTTGCCATCAGATTATAACGACGTCCCAACTTCTCTTCCACCCGTTTGAAAACAGCCTCTTTTCCCTCCTCCGCTTCTTGAACGGATAAAGTGTGTTTCGCTTTTATCGCATTTAAAAGCTGTAAAATCAGCTTTATCTCTTTTTCTTGATTCTTTTGATTATCCACAATCATACACTTTTTACTTGTAGGAGCCACCTACATTTGATTAATGATTCTATAAATAAAGAGTATGGAAGTCTTTTTTACCTATAAAGGGTATCACGAGTTTAACATTCATTAAAACAACAGATGAATTCTCCTTTTAACGACATTGTAATATCGGCTCACCGCATCCAACATTTTCCGGATTGCGATATTCATTTGTTGCTCCACGGTTCCTTCCGTTATTGACAAGGCTTGAGCGATCTCTTTATGCTTCATTCGCTCTTCACGAGCCAATAAGAAGATTAATTTGCAGCGTTCGGGGAGTTCGGAAAGGGCTTTATTATATACCTCTGTCATCTCGGCGTCAAGCAGATCACTATCTACCTCATTCGTATCTATATACAAATCTATCGGTAACTCATCAATGGATATGTTTTGGCGTTGATGCTCTTTCTGTTTCAAGTAATGGAAAGATTCGTTTCTACTGATGATAAATAACCAAGCGTTCAGGTCTTCTATATCAATCAATTCTTCCCTTCTTTTCCATAGGATACAGAATACCTCGGATACGACTTCCTCACGATCTTCCTTATTTGGCAGAAAATATCCCACAAAACGATTGACCGTGGCATATTGTATGTCAAACAACTCACGAAAAGAGGCATAATCTCCTTTCGCAACACGAGACAGTAGAGTTTTTAATATGAATTCGTTTTTCATTACGATTAGTCAAATCCATTGTCTTTCATAACAGATGGACTCATCTCTCTCCTTTCGTGACAAAAGTAATAAAAAACTTATAAACAAAAAGCCTTATCAAATATTTAGCTTCTTCTTAATAAGAGGGAAGCACTTATATATGATAAGGCCTATAAAAGATACAAGACTTACTAACTATAAGCTATGCTGGAACATCCAAGCCAGATAATCCGGTTCGGCGAAAGCGTTATCCCAACTGTTATGGTCTACACCGGGAAATTCCTTATAACGGACATCAGCTCCTGCTTTCTTCAATGCTTCATTAGCGTCACGGGAGAATTGTACATCGACTACGCTATCGGAGCCGCCATGATAAATACTGAAAGCCGTCTTGCCCTTAAAGTTTGCCAAACGTTGCAAATTCGCTCCACCACAGATCGGGGTGGCAGCGGCAAACAGGTTCGGGTAACGCATCACGATATCGAACGTGCCCATACCTCCCATCGATAGGCCGGTTACGTAAATGCGTTTCGTATCGACCTTACCTTCCGCTATATAACTATCCAATAATTCCTTGACTGCGGCCATTGATTGCGTGGCCGGGGCATTCAACGGATAGAAACGCTTCCCTTCTTTTCCGGCGTTCAATCCCTTATATTCAGACCAAGTCTTCTCAGCCGGGCATTGAGGCGCTATGATGATAGCCGGATATTTGGTTTGATTCTCGAAAGAAGCGAACATATCACCACCATGTACTAATTGGGCCTCATTATCCGACCCTCGTTCGCCCGCTCCGTGCAGGAACAGGATTACAGGGTATTTCTGCGCCGGATTATAATCTCGGGGATACAGAACCCGATAATTCAATTGATAACCATCACGAGCCGTAAACTGCTTTTTCAAAAAACTAGCCTTATCACCAGCATATCCAGCAACGGAGAGAAGAAGGCAAAGAGACAAAAAAAAGATACTTCTAAGTGTTTTCATAATCATATATTCAAAAGTAAATACTATCTACTTAGATCGATAACTTCCGCAAATATAATTAAATAGTCTGTTAAGGCGTTGTATAATATCAAGATTAAAATTACTTTTGCAATAAAAGGATATAGGATATGAGTCCAAGGGCTATACTAATAAATGGATTTGATTAATTCAAACAATAATTGAACATGAGCGAGTTATCAAAGACAAATGGAACAACCACTTCGGCAAATAATAGAGCTGAGGTAACACATATTTCCCGCAATGGCTTAATATTGTGGGTAAAGGATCGGGAATATTATTTACCTTACGACAAATTCCCATGGTTCAAACGTGCTGCCGTAGATGACGTGTTTAATGTCCAACTATTAGGACGTGAGCGGATTCGTTGGGATGCTTTAGATGTAGATTTGAGCTTGTCTATCATAGCAAATCCAGATAAATACCCGTTAGTAAGTAAATAATCGAATATTGTATGTATTTTGTAGAGACAGATTGTCCTATCTCTACAAAATACATTTGAAAATGATACCGAAAGATTATTGGGCTTCCTGTATTTTTGTCGCTTCTGATACACCGTTCTCGTTGAATGCCTCGATGGTGAAATAATAAGGCTGGTCGGTGGACAGACTCTTTAATAGTAATTCATTCTTTCCGTATAGGAGCCATGAGTTGTATAGTTTATCGGGAGCGATACCCCAACGGATGTTGTAGCCTTGGCTATTCTTGGCTGCGTCCCAGGTAATCATCGCGTCACGGCGGTCCGCTTGGCGAACGACCTTGAAGTTCTTCACCGTCGCAGGCTTCTTGCCCTCACCGATACCGAACACACGCAAGTCCGAGATCGCCAGATGAGGCGTCGGGACCTCTATATTCTTATAACGGACATAACGGACACGAGCCGGATTATCCACTTGTACGTAATCGTTCGGGACATCCTTATAATTATTCCGGCGATCCACCAACGTTACCCAATCCTGCCCGTCCAAAGAGCCTTCCACCGCATAACGGTGGCGTAAACCGGGAATACGTCCATACATATTCGATTGATGATCGTGATAATTCACTTGCACGGCATACACCGTAGCGGGAGCCTCCAGATCGATCTCTACCCATTCGGTATCTCCATTCGTGCGAGCCATCCAGAATGTCTTACATTCCTCATCCGTCAAGTTGGCCGGAAGGAAATTGGCGGAAGTCTTGGGACGGTTCGATTCCGTGAATCCTTGCGCGGCGGGAGCGGAACCCTCCGCATACGAGGAAGCTTTCACCGGCTTTTTATAAGAGAGCAACATCCACCCCGTAAACTCTCCTTTCTTTCCCGGCTCGGCGGGAGCGTAATGCGGATAATCACCGAAGTTATTATCACAATACATAATCCCCTCCTTATCGAAGAAAGTAGGATACATGCAGAGGCGACGCTCCCAATTCACCGTAGCCGAGAGAGACATAGAGGCGAAATGCCAATAATTACCTCCCGGCCCCACCAAGGTACTTCCGTGTCCGGCACCATTCATGAAACCACCGGGCTTATAGCTTACCGGGTTATGCGATTGGTATTTATACGGACCTAATGGGGAGTCCGCCACATAAACACCATCGGCATATACGTTGAATTCCGTACCGGGGGCGGCATACTGCATATAATATTTACCGTCGTGCTTGGTCAGCCAAGCACCTTCCATATAGCCCCCCAATACCGTATCGGTATGGTTCTCGCCAAAACGTTCCCAGCCATGCTTCGGCATATCCAAGCCGAAAAGCTCGACCGTCTCACCCTCGATCAAGAAACGGTCATCCTTATTCAGTTTCTTGCCCCGAAGCGGATAAACATTGGAAGAGCCCCAGAATAAATAAGCTTGCCCGTCATCATCGATGAATAAATCCGGGTCTTGTAGGTCGTGGAGTATAGCAGGAGTAGCGTTCCAATTACCCGATTTCGGATCATCAGTATAAAGAACGCTCATGGAGCCGGACGGATCACCCATCACATAAAGCACGGAATCCTTATAATTATGAGCGGCGGGAGCGTTGGAACCCTGAGGATACCAGTTTTTACCGGGAGTGATAAAATCCCAGTTCAACAAATCTTTCGAATGCCAATAGCCATGCGAACGGGTTACGAACATATAATACTCGCCCCGGAATTCTACGACAGCGGGGTCCGCGCCCGAACGGTAAGACAGGTTGTTCGATGAGTTATAAATCATATACGTATAATCCACATTAAGCGGATTACAATACGTATTCGCCCGCATGGATTGAGCGGTGGCGGAACCTCCGGAAGCAGCCAAGAATAGAGCGGAAAAGATATATTTTGATAATAGTTTCATGTTGATATGTATTAATTTTTACCGCAGAGAGAAAGAAGACTGATTCGCCTCGTCGGTAGAATTCAAGCCTACCCAAACCGTGAAATCACCCGGCTCGGCTTTCTTCTGCATATCGATACCATAGAAAGCCAGCAAAGCTTCGTCAATCGTGAAAGAGACTTGCTTCTTCTCGCCCGCTTTCAAAGCCACCTTCTCGAAACCTTTTAGCTCTTTAACCGGACGGGTCACGCTACCCGCCAAGTCGCGGATATACATCTGGACGACCGTCTCGCCATCCACCTTACCCGTATTCTCTACCTCAGCCGTTACCGTGATCTTACCCCCTTTCGTGAAAGAGTTCTGATCCAGCTTCATAGAGTTCACGGCGAAAGTCGTATAGCTCAAGCCATAACCGAACGGATACAACGGTGTGTTAGGCACATCCATATATCTGGATTTATAATCCGTATCCGGAGCTTCCGGAGGAACCGGGCGGCCTGTCGGTTTCTGATTGTAATACAGAGGCAATTGACCTACCGTACGAGGGAAAGACATCGTCAGGCGAGCGGACGGATTATAATCGCCACTGATCACATCAGCCATACCATGACCCGCCATCGTTCCCAGATACCAAGCCTCCAAGATACCGTCGACATGCTGATCCTCCCAAGAAAGATCCAAAGGACGTCCGTTCACCAAGATCAAACCAAGAGGTTTACCCGTCTTTTTCAATTCTTTCAACAAGGCTTGTTGAGCACCCGGCAATTTCAAGTCCGTACGGCAAGCGGCCTCACCACTCCAGTTGAAATCCTCGCCCATAGCCGCCAATACGATATCCGCACGGCGAGCCGTAGCGATCGCCTCAGCGAATTTAGATGAATCATCAGTCAAGAGATCACATCCCTCGGCATAAATGAACTTCACGTTCGTACCGGCATATTTCTCGGTCAGACCCTCGAACAAAGAGATACTCTCCTCACGCTCACCCCGGCCGGCCCACTCGCCATTCTGGTTGATCTTATCTTTTACCATCGGGCCGATCAAGGCTACCGTAACATGCTTATCCTTCGAGATCGGGAAGAAGTTATTATCATTCTTCAAAAGGACGATCGAGCGAGCGGAAGTCTCACGAGCCTCTTGCAAGAACTCCGGCTTCATGATCGTATTCTTCTCACGCTCATTGTCCAAGTAACGATACGGATCATCGAACAAGCCCAAGAGGAACTTCATCTCCAAGATGCTCGCCACGGCACGGTCGATATTCTCTTCCGAGACTTTACCCTCTTTCACGGATTGTACAAGATATTGGCTGTAGATGCCACCCGTCATATCCATATCGATACCGGCGTTCGCAGCCAGTTCCCCAGCCTCCTTGTCATTTCGCACGATACTATGGGCTACCATCTCATTGATACCGGTATAATCGGTAACCACGAAACCATTGAAGCCCCAGTCCTTACGTAACAAATCGGTCATCAACCATTTATTACCCGTGCTGGGCACTCCGTTGATCTCATTGAAGGAGGCCATGAACGTAGCGACTCCCGCTTCCTTTGCCGCTAAATAAGGCGGCATATAATAATTCATCAATGTATTTTGCGACAACTCGGACGTATTATAATCACGTCCGGCCTCAGCGGCCCCATAAGCGGCAAAGTGCTTGCAACAAGCCAAGACCGTATTCACGTCGGCCAACGAACGCCAATCGTTTCCTCCTTGGAAACCCTCGACACGGGCCTTCGCGATCAAGCTTCCCAAATACGGGTCCTCACCGGCACCTTCCATTACACGTCCCCAACGGGCATCCCGGGAGATATCCACCATCGGGGCGAACGTCCAAGCGATACCGGAAGCGCTCGCCTCATCCGCCGCGATCGCCGCGCTTTTACGCATCCGCTCCAAATCCCAAGAGCAGGATTCCGCCAACGGCATCGGGAAAATCGTACGATAGCCGTGCACGACATCATAACCAAACAATACGGGTATCTTCAAACGGCTCTCGGACAGAGCCATCTCTTGCATTTTACGTACGCCATCTACCGTATATACATTAAACAAGCTTCCAACAAGACCTTGTTTCAGCAAAGTCTCATAATCCCCCGTCATAACCGGGCCGGTCACATCCCAGTTACAGGAGTATTGGGCCATCTGCCCCACCTTTTCCTCCAAGGTCATTAATTGGAGCACAGAATCTACACGGCGTTCAATATTTTTGTCGCCGCTGAAGCTTTTCCAACCGCTTACAGCGGGTTGCTGGCATCCACCTAAGGTAGCGGCAACGACCGCACCAGCGATAAAAGTCGTTAACCTTTTCATTATTCGTATCTGTATTATTTGTTCCAAGTTACCCGCGCCGATTTCACGTCCCGGGAGTTCGTACCTACATAGATATTGAATAAGCCCGGTTCCCAGATGTATTCCAACGCGCTGTTATAAAATTTCAAGTCTTCCGGCGTAATCGTAAAAGAGACTTTTCGGCTCTCACCCGGTTTCAAGGAGATCTTCTGGAAGTTCTTCAACTCTTTCATCGGACGGGAGATGCTGGCAGCCGGATCGCCGATATATAACTGTACGACTTCCTCGCCCTCTAGCTTGCCCGTATTCGTCACCTGTACGCTGGCGGTCAATACACCGTTCTCTCCTTGCACACTCGTCTTATCCAATTGAAGATCACCGTAAGAGAAAGTCGTATAACTCAAGCCATAGCCAAACGGATACAAAGGATCGTTCGTGATATCCAGATATTTAGAAGTGAAATGATCATCCGGATTCATTGGGCGGCCTGTTTTCTTAGCATTGTAATACAAAGGAATCTGGCCTACGCTACGAGGGAATGTAGTCGTCAATTTACCGGAAGGATTCACGTCGCCGAACAATACGTCCACCAATCCGCGAGCCGCGGCGGAACCTCCATGCCAAGCCTCAACGATCGCGGAGAATTGGTTATCCTCCCACTCTAAGGTCAACGGACGGCCGTTCGCCAAGACCAACACCACCGGTTTACCGGTCTCCAACAAAGCTCTCAACAGCTCTTTCTGGCTCTCCGGCAAACTAATATCCGCACGGCTGCAAGCCTCTCCGGACCAGTTATTCGGCTCACCCATTACGGCGATGATACGATCCGCATCTTTCACTTGCTCAACCGCTTCCTTCACCAAACGGGTATTCTCCACCGGATCAACCTTCAAGCCACTGGCTTTCGCCAACATCGGCTCGTTCGTCAAATTACATCCCTTGGCGAAGATCACACGGGCCTTATTGCCAACCATTTCCTTCACAGCCTGCACTACGGAAGCTGACTTCGCCGTATCGATACCACACCATGTTCCGAACAACTCAACCTTCTTATCCGCCAACGGGCCTACCACAGCGATCGTCCCTGTCTTTCGCAAAGGCAACAAACCCTTGTCATTCTTCAACAAGACAATGGATTTACTGGCGATATGGCGAGCCGTATTCATATGCTCATCCGTGAATGTATTCTTTTTCGCACGATCTGCGTCCAAGTAGCGATAAGGGTCCTCGAACAAGCCCAATTTATATTTCGCCTCCAATACACGGCGGCAAGCCTGATCGATATCCGCTTGAGACACACGGCCCTCTTCCAGCGACTTCTTCAAGGTCGTGATATAACCATTTGTCATCATATCCATATCCAAGCCGGCATGCAAAGCCAAGGCCGATACGGTCTGCGTATCACCCAGACCATGATTGGTCATCTCGCCGATCGAATTATAATCGGAAACGACAAACCCATCGAATCCCCATTGATCACGAAGCAAATCGGTCAATAACCAACGGTTACCCGTAGCCGGAATCGCCTCCACCAAATTAAAGGAAGACATGGCCGTAGCACAACCAGCCTCTACAGCCGCTTTATAAGGCGGGAAATACTCATTAAACATCTTGATACGGCTCATATCCACCGTATTATAATCACGACCGGCCTCGGAAGCGCCATACAAGGCAAAGTGCTTCAAGCAAGACAAGATCGTGTTCTCTTTCGTCAAGTCATCTCCTTGATAACCTCTCACCATGGCGGCGGCGATCTTTCCACCCCACCAAGGGTCCTCTCCACTACCCTCGGCGATACGTCCCCAACGAGCGTCACGGGCGATATCCACCATCGGGGAATACGTCCATGTTATACCATTGGCACTGGCCTCAATAGCGGCGATACGGGCACTTTGTTCTATTAATGTAGTATCCCAACTACAAGACAAAGCTAATGGTATCGGAAAGACTGTCTTATATCCGTGAATTACGTCAACCCCGATCAGCAAAGGGATCTTAGCAGGAGATTCCTCTACCGCGATCTTCTGTAACCTACGCAAACCTTCCATATCAGAGAACCCGGTCGCACCTAGCCAACCCCGGCGAACCGTCTCGTCCGCTCCTTCCGAGCCACTCAATATACCGGGAACACCGCCTCCGGATAAGTTCAACTGCCCGATCTTATCGTCCAAAGTCATTTTACCCATTAAGTCATTGATAAATATATCCATCTGTACCTTATCTTGTCTCTGCCCATAAGCGGTAAGCGCTAGGCAGACGGCGAAAGAAACTAATATCTTCTTCATATATTTAATTATTTATATTCACTATTTATCCAGTTGTAGAGACGGGGCGTGCCCCGTCTCTACAACTAGGTATTATAAATGCAGCCAGCCACTATTATTTTCATTGAATAGAGAAACCCAACTTTTTCAAACCGTCCTGAATTTCCGGACAGCTCATAAACAAACGCCACAGAAGGCCCGTACGGTAATTCTCGATCATCGGGGCGATCGTACATTGGTCTATCGCCAGATAACGACGCGGATACCAATTCTCGCCTTCACTGAAAGCGTCGTAAAAACCATACTTACCCCAGATGCTATCTCCCAGATTGAAATAGAAATGCTTCAATGCCTTCGAGGATTCCTCCGGTGTATACGGATAACTGCTCAAGGCGGCTGTCGGCGTAATTACCCCATGATCGTTGGAAGGCATATGCGCGTTATAGCCTTTCACGGAATAGCTGGCGGTCAATCCCCAGCAAGCGTCGCTATATCCCTTGAAACCCTTCGGATTCTCCGCACAATAACGGTAATCGATCAAGACGTGATTCCGGTTCAAGTCCCAGTAGTTAGCGTATCGATCCGACAAGCCTACCGGACATAGGCCGATATAAGAATAATGCGCCCAAAACAACGGGCCGCCGTACTCCTCGGCATAATTATGTTTCAAGATCAAAGGTAAATCGTAAGCGACCGCATCGCTCTTGATCCCCCCTTTACGAGCCCATCCGTTATGATAAGCGGAAGCCGGGATCGGATACGTAGGCGAAGACGCCGCCAGAATATAAGTGATCAAGCATTCATTATAACCTTCCAAAGGAAAATTCATCTCCCATGCGTAATTCGGGCTCCAATGCCAATACAATACATCCTGCCCGTTCAAATACCATGTCCATTCCATCTCACGCCATAGCTGGTCAATCTTCGCAGCCAACGCTTTCTCGCTCTCATTACCATCCTTGAAATATTGGCGTACGCATAAGAGACCTTGCATTAAGAAAGCGCTCTCTACCAAATCGCCTCCGTTATCCTTCTGGCCGAAAGGCTTTACCTTACCCGTAGGCCCATGCATCCAGTGAGGCCAGACCCCGTGGAAACGATCGGCCTTCGCCAAGTAATCAGCGATTTGATGAAAACGGGCCACACCTTCCTCACGGGTGATAAAGCCACGCTCAATACCTACCAACAGCCCGGCGATGCCAAAACCACTACCTCCGGTGGTCACGATATCAGCGTCGTTCTCAGGATACACGCCATCCGTATGGATACGCTCACAGGCCAGTCCGGAGGTAGGCTCCGCACCTTCCCACATATAATTAAAGTGAGCCTTTTGTATATAGGTCAAGAATTCATCATCCGACTGAAAATCCAACTTACGCTCATTGGGCGTAGACTCTGCGGATGTGTCACTTTTCTTGGCCTCATGACAAGCGGTCAACGAAAAGCCAAGCAACAGGGTAACAACGCCTGTACGGAAATAGGTATTCATAGATATATACATTTAAAATAGTTATCGTCTCAATACTTTACTCATCGGTGAACGGCCGCTCTCTCCCAATGCCTCGATCGAGAAATAATAGTCCGTATCCTTATCCAAGCCCCTGAAATCGTACATCGTATCTCCCAGTACCGTGATACTGTTGTACAATTTATCCGGCGCTATACCATAATAGATATTGTAAGCGTACGCCTCTTTTACCGGCTCCCAAGTGATCATCGCATTCCGCTTATCCGCTTTTGAGCGTTCCACCTTTAAGTTCTTAACGGCGGTGGGAGCTTCTCCCAAACCATTTCCAAAAATACGAAATCCGGACATAGCGAAGTTGCCCGAAGGCACATGTTCGTTCACTATTTTCAAATAACGGGTTTTCAAAGGCTCACGCAACTCGATATAGTCGTGCGGGATGTCCTTGTCGTTATCGCTCTTATCGACTACCAATTCCCAATTTTGTCCATCTATAGAATGATAAATACGATATTGATGATACAAGTCCATCGCCTTATTATGCTGTACGGCTCTATGCTCGTAATAGTTCAACTGGATCGCACGTACCTCTTTCAATCCCTCTAAAGAGATCTGGAGCCATTCACCCGGCTCTCCCGAGCGGGCGGACCAGAAAGTACGCATGCTCTCATCCGTTACATTCTCTGGTACTAACGTACTATCCATGGAAGAGGCCATCACCGGTTTTCCATACGATAGCAACATCCAACCGGAAAACGTATTCGCGATATCATCTACCTTCCCTTTCGGCGTAAGCAAAGGATAGTCCCCGAAAGCGGTGTTCGAATACATCACGCCATCCTTATCGAATGCCGTAGGGTACAAACCGATACGACGCTCAAACTTATATTTCAAAGAAAGCATGCAAGTAGCCACATGCCAGTAATTGCCATACGCATCCTCGAAAGTACCACCATGGCCGGCACCTTGTACGAAACCTCCCGGCTTATAGCTCATCGGGTTATGTTTCTGGTAGGTGAACGGGCCCATCGGTTTGTCGGATACATAGACACCATCCGCATAGACCTTGAACTCCGTTCCCGGCGCACCGTATTGGAAATAATATTTACCGTTATGCTTGGTCACGAAAGCTCCTTCCGTAAAAGGCGCTAAAGTCGTACTATCGTCATTGTTCATCCCGAAACGTTCCCATCCGTGTTCTTCCGGGCGCAGCATCATGATCTCTTGGATCTTGCTGATCGGGTGGAAATCACGGCGATCCAATTCCACTCCCTTCAAAGCAAACTCATTACTTGAACCATAGTACATATACAAACGTCCGTCATCATCCAGCAAAAATGCCGGGTCCCAGCTAGGAAGAGCCGTTTTCTCCACATACCGCTTGAACTTTCCGCTTTTCGGGTTCGTACTATACCAAATAGGCAATCCCGCATAGGTAGAACCGGTATAGAACAAGGTATCTCCACTTACGAAAGCGGCCGGAGCGCACAAGTCGTCATCTTCCGGATAACGTTGGAAACCGGCGAATACAAACTCCCAATTGCTCAAATCCTTGGAATAATAGAATCCGGCTTGGTTCGTGGCGAAAAGGAAATATTCCCCTTTATACATGACCATCATCGGATCGGCCGTAGAGCGGAAAGAGCCATTCTTCACCAAATCCGGCAGATTCGCCCGGAAGCAGTAGCTCAAATTCATCGGGTTGCAATAGGTAGAGGGATGATCGGCCGTACCGTCGAACCAGCGGGTGGCTTGCTGAGGAGCTTTTACCCGTACATCACGAGGATCCGCCTCCATCCGGATATCTATTTTCGTATCGTTATCGCCAAAGGCGCGATAAGCGTACTTCATTCCCGGATAATACACGAATAACTCATGATCGTAGCGGCTTGCTTGTATCTTATAATAGCCTGTCGCATCGGTGGTATAATGAACCGGGCTAGCCGTGAACATCACCGTAGCGCCTTCCAAGGGCTTGCCGTCCGGTCCGGTAATCGTACCTTCCAGAAAATGTTTTTGGGATACGGTAATATAGTAATCGCTTACCTGCCCCTTGATCACGATCACGGAATCTCCCCGCTCGTTTACTTGAGCGTTTACGGTAGAGACCGCGAAGAAAGAGGCAAGGAGTGATACGAGCATACACTTATTGTAGGCTTTTAAGGAAGCGCTAGAAACTCCTACGTCTTTCCGGAAAAACATGTACGTGTTTTCCGAAAAAGACGTACATGTTTCCGAGAAAACACGTACATGTTTTTTCCAAGAAGCGATAGCCCTATTTATTCTATTACATGCCAGCATATTATGTTCAAGATAAGTTATTGTTGTTTTTTGTCGCATTATTATTTTATGGATTGAATCTTTTGGATACCTTTCTGGACATCCGGATGGCTCATGAAAAGGTTCCACAACAGATTCGTACGGTAATTCTCGATCATAACCGTTACAGGCGCTTGATTCAATCCCATAAATAAGGGAGATACCCAATTTACAGTCAAGTTGAAAGCATCCCGGAAACCGTACTCACCCCATAAGAAGCTGCCGTAGTTACGATAATAATTCCGCAAGGCTTTCATGGAAGCGTCCGGCGTGTAAGGGAAAGAAGCCAGAGCGCCCGTAGGTGCCATCGTTCCGTTATCCCGGTGCGGCATCGGCTCCTGAGCTTGATAGTTCCAAGCGAAATCGCTAGCGGTCAATCCCCAACAATCTTCTCCATAACCTACATACCCCCCTTGGTTCTCGATACAATACCGTTGATTGATCTTTGCCATTTTCTGGTTGTTCTCGAAATAATTCGTGTACTTATCCGTGAACTTATGCGGATCCAACCCAAGATAGGAGTAATGGATAAAGAAAAGAGGACCGCCCTTGGAGACACCGACTTTTAAGTTCTCCCCATAATAGGTATTACCATTCGTATACATCTTACCATCTTCTACACACCCCCAACCGGCACGGTATTCCTGCGCATACTCCTCTTGGCTGGCCCAGCCGCTATAATACATCTCCGGAGAGATTCCGTATTTCGGCCCCATGATAGCCAACATATAGGTAATCATGGTCTCATTCCAGCCGATCAATTTATGATTGATCACCCACGCCTGATCTGGAGACCAGTGCCAATATAGATATGGGCTGTCCTTAAATTGCTTATACCAGCTCCATTCCACGTTTTTCCATAGATTATCGATGCTCTTACGGATTTGTTTCTCCTTGTCATTCTCTTGGTTGAAATATTGACGAGCCGTTAACAGCCCTTGGAATAAGAAAGAGGTCTCCACCAAATCACCTCCATTATCTTTCGGGCCGAAGAAAGCGACCGTCTTCCCGGTTGTCCCATCGATAAAGTGAGAGACCGCCCCATGGAATTTATCCGCTTTCTCCAAGAAAGAAGTGATTTTCAAGAAACGCTGTACGCCCTCTTCCCGGGTGATAAATCCCCGTTCGATACCCGCCACGATCGCCATGATACCGAAGCCGGAAGCCCCGGTAGCGATCATATCATTCCGTCCGGGAATATTCTCACGGGCAAGACCGCTGTTTGGCTCCGCTCCCTCCCAATAGTAACGGAAGTTCGCTTCCTGTACCATATCCAGCAATTGCTCGTCCGTCATTGGATAGGTAGTGGCCGAGACTGTCTGGGAATCATTGGATTCATTCAGCGCATAATCCACGGCCGTCACCTTATAATAAGCCTTTTTACCAACCTCTCCCAAGAAATCGGTATAACGATTCATCCAAGGGCGGCGGACAGCGACCGGCTGGTAAGTGATCCCGTCGAAAGAACGGTAAATGCGATAGTATTTTATATCCTCCTTTGATTGAGGAATCCATTTGATATCGATATGACGCTCATAAGCCTTAGCTTCCTGCAAGACCGGAGCGTTTAAGGTACTTACCGACGGAAGGGAAGCCGGCAAAAGCTCTATATCATCCAGATAAATCGTATATTCGTTTCCATCGGCCGTACCGGGACGAAGGGCTACAGCCGCTAATTTCTTGATGTTCGTATCGTTCACGGCGTTTAATCCGAAATCCTTCAAAGGAATGGATACGGAATGCCATACGCCGGGACGTGTATCTTTCAGATAATTTCTCAGGTTTAGGTATTGGGTATACGTGCTGTCCGCATAACGAATAGCGATATTGGGAAGAGCGGCAGCATTCATGCTCTCTCTCAGTTGTACTTGTAAAGAGAGCGTAGAGGGCTCACGAAAGAAGTCATTGCCACGGACCGGGCAATATTGTATCTCGCTATACCAATCTCCACCGGGAGCGGATACATAGGTAAGCTCCAAGGAATTGCCGGGAGTAAAAGCGACAGAGCCGGCAACTGGAAGATGATGTCTCGCATTTTTAATCCAAGAAGGTGAGGTATATTTCGCTTGAGAATAAAAGTAATCCCCTTTCATCAAGCTATTCTCGAAGAAAACATAGTCGTAAGGTTTCTCCACCGCTTGCAAGCTGGCGGATAATAAGAGAGTAGTTAGTAATGCGATGTGTTTCATGATGCTGATATTTATATAAATAAAGATATGATTTGAGATAAAATAGGCGGTGCCAAACGGGTTGACACCGCCTTGCCAAACTACAAAGGTCTAGTAAATAATGAGAATCTTATATTACTCTGTTACTTCCGGCTCAAAAGGCACAGGCTCAGCTTCTAAGTTAGGATTCAAGTCAATTTGATCCTGTGGTATCGGATAATATTCGCTTTCTCCTTTCACAAAACCCGGAAGTTCTTGAGTGGCTCTGTCCGTACGGACTAAATCGAAGAAACGTTCGCCCCATTCCAATGCCAACTCAACTTGACGCTCTTCCAGAATTTGATCCAAAGTCGCATTTGCAATCGGAGCTAAACCAGCACGTTCGCGAACCAAGTTTAATGGAGCGTCTCCATTTTGTCCCTTACGAACTTTAGCCTCAGCGTTCATTAACAACACATCAGCATAACGGAATACACGGATATTATTATTATCGCCATATCCAGTACGTCCCGGAGTCATTTGATTAGCCGGTGTATAAGCCTTTCCATTATAAGCAGTCGGTTCACCCGGTTGAGCGACAGGAATATAATCACCGTCACGAGTAGTGGCATCCGTCATGAGGAACGTTGTTTCCGCACGAACCGCTTCACCACGTTTAGAGAATAAATTACGGATTTTCTCAGTCGGCTCAATAAATGCCCATCCAGAGATAGGAGCCTCTCCACGAGGACCTTGGAACGCAAACCAGTTGTCAGAAGAAACGATATCACCACTTCCATTTCCAAAGTCAGTAAATTGATACTCTAGCAAAGACTCATTACACAATTTTCCCGGAATCTTAAACAACTCATAGAAGTCATTATACAACTCAAACTTTCCGCTATTGACGATATCCTCGGTCAAGGCCAATACCTCATCCCATTCATTATCATACATCTTCTGTTTCGCTTTCAACATCTCAGCGGTATATTTTGTAACCGCTCCCGGATGCTCAGACTCATTCGGACGAATAGCCGGTAAGTTTGCTATACAATAATCCAACTCGTCATAAATGTACTTCTTTACATCCTCTTTCGTATTCTTGAATACATTCAGTTCTTGATTGTCTAACAAAAGAGGCACATCGCCAAACAAATTTACCAACTGGAAATAAGCATATGCTCGGAAAAAGCGAACTTCAGCAGCATATTGAGCGTTTAATTGCTTGTCTGACTCACTCGTCAAATGTTTAGCATAATTCTCTAAAGACTCCAATGCTGAATTAGAAGTAGAGACAACATAATAGCAGTTTCCCCAAAGGCCACTTAATGCCCAGAAAGTAGTCAAACGATCATACTGGAATTTACTAGCATACTCATACTCAATCTGGTCCGTAGGAGATCCTCCTTTATTCACATCGTCACCGCGAACTATGATACATCCATACGAGGACCAAGACCCCAGATAACCACGAGCGGTCGCATATACACCGGAAACAGGCATATACATATTCGATTTATTCGTATAATCAATACCCTCTACCTCTACAGTATTCTCTGGAAGCTTATCCAAGTAATCACTACAACTGGATGTCAGCAATGAAAAGGCTAAAGGGATAGCCCATAAAATCTGTTTTTTTAATATATTTTTCATATACTTCTGATTAGCATTTAAAGATTAATAAATAATACGAAGACCTAACGTATAAGAAGATGCTAAAGGATATACACGCTCATCAAATCCATAAGAAGAAGATGCTATCTCACCTTTCTCGTTCTTACTACCCAACTCTGGGCTGAAGCTGTTTGCCTTGAAAACAGTTAAAGGACGATCAGCAGTCAAGCTCAAACGAATGCTCGGCATCTTGAATTTTCCAAAGTCTTTCTTCGGGAATGTATAAGCAACTTGTACATTCTGAATACGGAAATAAGAACCATCTTCTACATAGAATGAGTTAAAGTTAGAGATATTCCAAGGTTTTACAGAACCTTTCGCAGACATATATTCGTTAGTAGAACCCTCACCTGTCCAACGATTCTCGAACTGATCTAAGTCATAGTTCAATTCAGAGTGCCAACGGCGGTCACCACGTTTACGGTTTACGATCTGGTTTCCAGCTACACCTTGCATAACCATAGAGAAATCGAAATTCTTGTAAGAGAATCCTAAGTTGATACCGTAATTGAAGTTCGGGATATAAGAACCCAATGTTACACGGTCTTTATTATCAATCTTACCATCCTTATTTTGGTCAACATACTTGAAATCTCCGGGCTCCAAACCATTTGCTACAGCAATCGGATCAGCAGCGACCTCTGCGGCATTCTGATAAACACCCTCAATATCATATCCATAGTAAGCATTCAACTCACCACCAACTTGAGAAATCGTACGGAACTCCGCAGAACCACCATATAAATAAGATAAACCATTCAAATCTTTTACCTCATTGTGCAAGGTTGTCAAGTTTGCTCCAATGTAGTAAGAGAAATCTTTACCGATCTTATCAGCCCAGTTAAAAGACAACTCAACACCTGTATTCAAAATCTCACCTCTGTTACCTAATAAGTTACCGGCACCCATTGGCAGAGGAGCGTCGATCACGGCATTTTGAGTCAAACGATAATACCAGTCTGCCTCTATTGTCAAACGGCTATTCAACGTACGAAAATCTAAACCGACGTTCGTCTCATTCACGACTTCCCAACCTAACCAACTAAAATAAACCAAGTTCGTATAACCAGGAACAGCGCTTCCTCCAAATATACCAGAGGTACCCATATCTTGCGTAATGGAAGCGAAACCATCACTAGCCGCAACCTTATCGTTACCTAACTTACCCCAGCTCGCACGTAATTTCAGATAATCAACCCATTTCTGATCTTTCATGAATCCTTCTTCTGAAATATTCCAAGCAGCACCTACAGAAGGGAAATAACCCCATTTCTCTTGGTATTTGGAAGAACCATCAGCACGCATTGTAGCAGACAATAAATATTTGCCTTTATAATCATAAGATACACGACCGAACCAAGAAACACCACGATAAGTCGTACCGTCATCGCCAGTTTTACGTCCATCCGCATTACCTTGATTCAAATAGTAATATTCCTCGTGTCCGCCCGGAACACCTGTAGCTTCTCCCCATAGGTTACGCCAGTTCTCTTCACGTACGGATTGACCCAACATCGCGGTTAAACCATGATCACCGAACGTATCTGTATAGGTCAATGTATTATCTAAAATCCAACTGTGATAAATATCATTCTTCTTATTCAAAAGGGGAGTCGAATTCAACTGAGTTCCACCAACCAAAAATTCTGGAGTATAAGCTCTTGTCTGAATAACATTGATATCTTGGCTATAAGCCGTTTTAAAGAATAACTTATTCTCCGGCAAGAAGTCGAATTGCGCATAGAAAGAAGGCATTACGCGCAACATTGAATTTTTAGAATCATAATACTCCGCTTGAGCAACCGGATTGTAGTAATACTCACTCAAACCGATTTGGGCAGGAGAACCATATTTCGTAGGATACGGATTCAAGGAGCTATTTTCATCATATACAGGAATAATACCCGGTGTACGGAAAGCTGCTAACCAAACCTCGCCGTTTGGCAAGTTTTGCGTAGAGTTGCTCAAAACAACGTTAGCTCCTACTTTCAACCAATCAAAAGCCTTATAATCCGCTTTCGTACGCAAATTGAAACGAGAGTAATCATTTTTAGAATCCAAGATACCATCTTGATACAAATAAGAGGTACCCACAGAATAAGTAGCTTTTTCAGTACCTCCAGAAATGTCTAAAGAATGGTTGTGAGTTAAAGCTGTATGTAAGATCTCATCATACCAGTTTGTATTCGGAAGTGTTCCCCAAACATTTTTAGCGTTATTTACAACAGCCTGTAAGGTTTCATTACCCATCTCACTGATCATAGTCGCATATTGCTCACTATTAGCCATTTTCAATACATTCGTAGCCTTTTGAAAGCCAACATAACCATCATAAGTAACCGTAGCAGGACGATTCAACGCACCTTTCTTTGTCGTAACCAAGACTACGCCATTCGCCGCACGTACACCATAAATAGAAGCGGCAGAAGCATCTTTCAAAATAGACAAATCTTGAATATCACTATTATTCAAGAAATCAATATTATCAAAGAACATTCCATCTACAACATACAAAGGTTGGCTATCCGTATTCATAGAACCGATACCACGAATACGTACGGAAGGACCGGAACCTGGCTGGCCACTATTCGTAATCTGCACACCCGGCACTTTTCCTTGCAAAGCACTCATCGGAGATGATGTCGCATGTTTCGTAATCTCATCAGCCTTGATCACGGCAATTGGAGCTGTCAAATCCTTAGCCTTACTCGTACCATAACCGATAACGACAACCTCTTCCAAGTTTTGCGTATCCTCACTCATAAGAACATTTACTACAGTCTGTCCGTTAACCGGAACTTCTTGTGTAGTCATACCTACATAACTAAATACTAAAGTCGCATTCTTGGGAACATTACTCAAAGTATAGTCTCCATCCATAGAGGTTATGGTACCGTTAGTCGTACCCTTAACCAAAACACTCACCCCGATAGCCGGGTATCCTGTGGCCTTTTCAGTTACCACACCAGTAACTGTCAGATTCTGCGCAAACATTGTTGTCGCGGCAAGTAACAGGCATAAACAAAGCATTAATTTAGCTTTCATTCATTCTAGTTTTAAAGTTGAACATTTGTTTTTACACTCATTATTAAATTTGAAGCAAATGAACACCCAAACCTAAAAAAGGGCAAATTTTTGTATACTTCAACACTACTGCAAGCCTTGCGCAAGCAGAAAATTACTACTTTTATACTACTGCAATACATATTAATTATCTTATTTTCAGTTATAATACATTTGTTAATTCAAAAGGAGAACATTATATGTTATTAAACACATCTCACTAAATATGGGAACACAAAAATGACAAGGAAAACTCATAGTTATGATTTTCTTATTTCATAGTTATGATATTTTTCATTCATAACTATGAAATTTCTTAGTGGAACTGGATCATGAAATCTACCAAGCTTTGCCCCTCCGGTAGATTTAGTTTTTTACGCAATCGATAGCGCGCCGCCTCGATACCACGTACGGAAAGATTTTGCATACGAGCCATATCCTTAGTTGGCATATTCAAACGTAATAAAGCGCATAATCGTAAATCGCCCGGAGTCAAATCGGGATACCGCTCTTTTAGATTCGTAAAGAACTTTTCGTGGATACGATCGAAATTAGTCTGGAAAATGGCCCATTCATCCTCGCCTGATATATTCTCTTCGATCATGCGGATTAGTTTATCGAAGAATCGTTTCGTATAACTTCCTGATAATTGTTGAGCTTGTATTTCCTTTTTTAAACCTTCAAGGAAATCATTATGAGAGATAACAGACAAAGTAGCGCTGGCTAATTCCTTACTCTTATAAGTAAGGTCATCTTCTAATTTTTCATTCTCTAGCTTGACAATTAATTGCTCTTGCGCCCTCAATTGCTCTTCTTGCAATCTCTTTTGCTCCTCGTTAGCTTTCTTCTCACGCATGACAATCCACATCGTATACATTCTCACTAATACAACCAGTATACATAAAAACAAAGCAAAATAGATGATCAGAGCCCACCAAGAGCTATAAAACGGACGTTCGATCTTGAATGGATAAGACAGAGAAGATAGCTCTTTTCCTCGATCGTCTTTCACAACCGCATGTAACACAAAATTACCATAGGGTAAATTAGAATAAGTCCGTTGAAAATTACTGGTGCCTTCTATCCATTCATTATCAAATCCGTCCAATTTATAATAGATCAGGAAACGGCGCCCCGTAAAATCCGGATACGAAAACTTGAAAAGGATTGTATTATAACTATAACTCAATGCGGACGCACCAGCTTCCGGTGCGTCCGCTCCCTTGCAAGGGAGCGGAGCGAACTCATTTTCGTGCCGATTATAAGCTCTTACTTGCGACAAACTCAATGGAACTCGAGTCGTATCCACATAATTCCGGTATCTGTCATAACGAGCGATCCCCCCGTTTAGACAAAAATAAGACGTCCCGTCGGAAGCCACATAAATATTTCCCCTATCCTCTATGGTCGGATTATCAAACAAAGTAAAAGGAATACGCTGTTTTAACTGGAATCGCCCAGACTCATATCCTAACAATACATATTCCGAATTCCGGATAAACCAATATAAATCATTATTCAAGGAAACAACCCGATAGGTATCGCTTAACTCGGGAAAATCCTCATTCAACAAATCATAAGGAACGATCTTTCCAGTCAAATCCTCATAAGTATAAAACTTACTCCCATCCGAGAAAACAATACGTCCGCGTAATTTCATTACATTAATCGTACCACTCTCATTACCTTCCTCCAGTTTTCCGATATACTCCATCTCTTTCACGCTCCTCAAATCCTCATTCAAGCGAAGACGATAGATACCTTTATACATATGGCTAGCCCATATATTGCCGGTAGGGTCAACCTCAAACGATTTGATCAAATTAGAGAATCCTTCTACATTATGGCTAAATTTCCAACGATTAGTAACCATATCCCGGGTGAAAACACTGAGTGGACGGTAAGACATCTGGAGTAAAACTTCCTTTCCATGGATAATTGTCTTACGTAATGCGGTACCCCCTCCATTGGGCCCCGGTATCTGAGTAGCTTTTCGGCCCTCTAGCTGTAAGGTACCTGTATTATGTCCGGCAATCAGTTGATTTCCGACATCGGAGATATACCATGTCTGTTCTTGAGTACCGGGAATCAAGGTTGGATAACTATCATTCTCAGATAACGCATAAAGACCTTGGTTCGTAGCTAAATAAACAATACCCTTCTCTATCACCATATCATGCACCATACCAATCTGGGCCTCAAGCGGTTCATAAAAATAGATCGGAGAATTCACATGTATCTGCGCGATACCATTATCCAATGTAACCCATAAATTATCCGAATTATCAGCAAATACTCTCAATACCGTATTATTAATCAAGCCATTCTCCCGGTTGATATGCCACAAAGTTTCCCCCTGCTTATTAATCGCTACAACCCCATTAGAAATCGTACCCACAATAAAAGTAGAATCTTTCATCATGACTCCCCGGTTTGCGATCCCTTCCTTTAATATCTCATTGGCTGGTGTATTCCACACAGACAATTTTTTACGCACCTCATCATAGATAAAACATCCACTACGAGCCGAGACCAATAATAGCTGATGATCAAATGGCAAGACCGAAACCACATCATCCTCCAAAACCTTTTTCGATAGTAACTCTGTAAACTGGCCATCATCCATTCGACAAAAGCTTCCTCCCTCCATGAACTGAACGTATAGATGATCGTCTAATGTGAAAATATACAATGGAGACAGGTCGGATACACCTTTTCTTACTTTTTCCCCGTCATAAATAAAAAAGCTCCGGAATGATTGAAAATAAATCTCACCCTTATATTCATTAATCGTCCAGAACTCATCATTATTCAGATAGACATTCATCTCAGACGAACTGAGTGAATGATAAATCAGATCATTCTCATCATCCATCTCAAAATACCCGAACTCCTCGAAAGAGCCGACATAAATACGTCCGTCCTTCGATATATACAAAGCACGGACACCTAGATTATTCGGTAATTTCACAAGATCCCAATGAATACCGTCAAAAACCAAAAGCCCCCGGTTATTCCCAATATACATCTTTCCTCCCGGACCTTGGGAGACGGCCCAATTCTGGTTTCCCGCTTTGTAATCGCTTACGGAATAATTGATGATTTTAGGAATATAGGGTACCTTCGCATTCCCCGTTATACAAAATAACAAGGCAATAACGCAACAAATCAACATACGAACCAACGTCCTCTTAAATATCTCCTTCACTATATAGTACAGAATGTTATGTACCACAAAAGTAAATAAAAAAACATCACGTTACACCCTACTTCTTATAAACTCTCACATAATCAATCTCGAACACATGTGGAAAAAGAGAATCATCAATACCCTTTTGGCCTCCCCAATTCCCACCGATCGCCAGATTCAGCAAGATATGAAAGCGTTTATCGTAAGGCCAAACCTCATAGCCTGTCCCCTCGTTCTTAAATGTAAAGTATAATTGATCATCTACATAAAGCCGGTACTCATCTTCCTCCCATTCCAAGGCGTACACGTGAAACGCTTTATAACAATCCGGACACGCAATTTTAGCATTTTTTTGAGTTCCGATCGCATGATTATATTTTTCCGTATGCGAAGAACCTACGATCGTGTCGGGATCATAGCCCACATTTTCCATAATATCTATTTCCCCGCTTTTTGGCCAATCCCCGTATTCCCAATCCGTTGGAAGCATCCAGATGGCCGGCCATGTCCCTCGTCCAGTCGGGAGTTTCGCCCGAATCTCAAAACGTCCGTACAACCAATCCCCTTTTCCTTTCGTAATCAGGCGAGCCGATGTATATGAACGACCTTCCATCGGTTCTTTCAAGGCCGTAATCCTCAACACCCCATCCGATACCCAGGCGTTCTCCTTTCTGCCGGATGTATAATATTGAGCCTCATTATTTCCCCATTGATATACATTACCTTCCGTATCATAAGACCATTTCGTAGAATCAGGAAATCCCGTATAGTCAAACTCCTCACTCCATATCAATTTCCACCCGCCTTTATCCATGGGTGCAGACAAATCGATATCACTAGCATTCGCCAGACTGCTCAAGAAAACACTATATAGGATAAAACCAAACAAAAGAAATGAACGTGACATAACAATATAGATTAAGATATAAAACAGAATTTCCGCAAATGTATAAAAATCACATCAATAAAAGGTCATAAGGATAAAGTCTTTTACACTTTATCCTTATGACCTTTTACAAATAGTCTTTTAAGGCTATAAATGAATCAATATCCCGGATTTTGTTGCAATTTATTATTTTTCTGCATTTCTAACGCTGGAATAGGAAATATCCCTTTATAGGCTGGAGTTATTTCATTTTTCTCCCACCAAGTTCCTGTAAAGAAAGTCCCAAAGCGTATCATATCCGTACGGCGATGATCCTCAAAAACAAACTCTTTTTTCAACTCATCCTCAATTGTTTGTAAGGTTATTGTTTCCGGGGTTCCAGTAATACCGGCACGGGAACGAATCTGTTCTAAGAAAGGACGCGCCTTCTCCGGCTGATTTAAGCGCACATAACACTCAGCTTGCATCAATAACACCTCCGCATAACGCATCACTACTAAATCATGATCACGTTCCCATTCCTCACCATCTTTTTGCTCATATTTACACCAATGCACTCCCTCATAATCTTTTGCGTCCATGATATCACCAATCTCATCCGTAAAGCTTAACGGTTGAAGTCCCTCCTGATTCGGATCTCGATCAACAACTTCCCCAGTACGAAGATCGATCTGATCACCGATCAACATTGTATTACGGCGTATGTCTTTCTCATCGAAGCTATAGTATAATCCGGGTTGAGCCACAATACTATTACCACCTCCCTCAAAAGCTCCAGTCGATGAGATTGCCCATCTTTGCTCATTATGCGTTAAGGCCCAATTCAAGAAATTGCCACTTGTACCCATTTTATGGTCATAAGGTATAGCTAATAAGATTTCCTTAGAAACCTCATTCTCTGTCTGGAAATTAGTAAAATAATTTGTTTCCAATGAGCCAGATATTTGCTGACAAGCTTTAAGGCAATCCTCCCAACGGGATTTTCCAGAAAAGATCTCGGCATTCAAATACAGACGAGCTAATAAACAATACCCTGCGTTCTTTGTCATTTTGCCATAGCCGGATTCAGGCAATTGGTCAATAATAGCTAATAACTCTTTTTCCGTAAAATCAAAAATCTCAGCCCTCGTTGAGTTCGTCGGTAATGTCAGATCCTTATAGTCCGTAATCAATGGTACATTTCCGAACCAATCGATCAAGCGATAATAGAAATAAGCACGTATAGCCCGTAATTCAGCAAACATCTTATTTTTCTGTTCATCCTTTAAAGAAGACCCTTCTATTTGTGAGATAATAGCATTAACCGTCGAGATTCCATTATAACAATATCTCCATGCCCCAGTGATAGCCACATTCTGATTATCCCACTCATGACGTTTCAACTGAACATATCTTCCGCCATCATACCAATCGGCACCTCCATTCCGAGCCGGAAGTACCGCCTCATCCGAGCTAATCGCCGAAATAAAATAGACATACTCACTAAAAGCATATCCATTCGCACCATCAAAACTGCCTCCACGGAGGGAAGCATACGCACGTCCCATGATAGAAGCGATTTCCGAGTCCGTTTGCCCATATTCATTCGCATTTATCTTATCATACAGATTCTCGGACAAATCGGTACACGCCCCAAACATCATAAGTAACCCAGCCGCTAATATTGATTGTATTTTCATAATTCTCCTGTTTTTTATAAATGATTAGAATGATAGATTAAGGCCGATAGAAAATGTCCTCGGCATCGGATAAATATTACCTTTATCCAGTCCAACTTCCTTTAAATCTGAAGTACTAACTTCCGGATCTATCCCCGTATAACCAGTTAATACAAACAAATTCTCTCCTGTAGCATAGAAACGTAAACGGTTAACCCCAAAATTCTTCAGGAGACGAGCAGGGAGCGTATAACCCAAGGTTACACTTTGCAAACGGAAGAACGAACCATTTTCCAACCAGAAATCAGAGTAAACCGGCATATTCTCATCAGAGATACCACTTTCAGCGAAAGAGGAAGTGATATTATAATTTGGCATATGGGCCGTATAACCTCTTTCCATTCCCGCTACATTCAGTACCTTCTGACCATACATACCATAACCAGAGATACCCAAATCAAAATCTTTATACGTAAAATTAAATGATAAGCCCATCGTCAATTTTGGTTGGGCGTTACCCAAGATCTCGTCTTCTCCATCATTTGCCAACACGAATTTACCATCTACAATACCCTCGCAATGAGGCCCATAAAATGTTCCTACCGGATATCCTTCCTCTATAACCTGCGAATAACGATTAGACATTCCCAAAATACCTTGTAGCGAACCACTTAATATTCGATCGGTTTGATAAACTTGATTAGACAGTTTATCAATTGTCTGTTTGTTATGTGCCAACGTCAAATTAGCGTCCCAAGTGAAATCCTTATGATTGATAAGGTTTGCCCCCAAAGTCAACTCTACCCCCTTATTGGTCAAATCACCTACATTCGCTAAAATGTTAGAATACAAATAAGGAGGATTAGGTACTTGATACGTATATAATAAATCACTAGTCTTTTTCAAATACCAATCGAACGTTAAGTTTAAGCGATTGAACAAGAACATATCGACACCCACATTCGTTTGAGCGGTAGATTCCCATTTCAGATCCGGGTTCGGGTTCTGAGTAACCCCATACGATTGTTTCCAAGAATTACTCTCGCTATCAAAATAAGCACCGCCTCCCGTACCCATCAGCATAGCCGATTTATATTCTCCGATCCCGGATTGATTTCCCGTCACACCATAACCGGCACGTAACTTTAAATTAGCGACCCAACTCTGTAAGTCCTCCATAAAAGCTTCCTCCGAAATACGCCAAGCTGCCGATACAGACGGGAATGTACCCCATTTATGATTAGTACCGAAACGTGAGGAACCGTCACGACGAATCGTGGCCGTAAGCATATATCGGTCTTTCAACGTATAATTAGCACGGGCGAAGAATGAGATCAATTTCGCTTGGCTCTTAGAAGATGCTACGTCCTCCAATCGGTTATCCTGCCCCGCTCCCAGATTATTCCATAAAAAATCATCCGTGTCGAATTTTCGTCTTTCGGCTTTCAGAGTCTCAAACGAATAATCCAGATAAGAATAACCAACCATAGCGCCTATACGATGTATCTTATTGAATGTCTTGTCATAGTTTAAGAAAACCTCTAACTGCTTATTCGTATATTCCTCGTTATATCTCTTAGCGTATCCACCATCTGTAACTTTATAAACATAAGACGGACGGTAATAATAATCTTGATTTGAATTATATTCATAAGATAAATTGGTGGTTGCTTTCAGTCCGTCAATAATGGATAGTTCTACCTTACCGTAACCGAGTAAATGCTTACGGGTTGTCTCATCATTTCGTTCCGTATGGCTCTCCACCGGATTATTTTCAGTCAATCGTCCACCGACCTGCTCCAAATAATTCCCATTCTCATCATAAATAGGGGCTGTCGGGTTCATATTATAAATCGTACTATAAATGCCCTTATCCACATTATGCCGTTTATCTGCATTAGCCTGTAAACTCAACTCAACTTTCAACCGGTTATTAAGTCCATATTGATAAGCGGTCAAACTAGCACTCATACGATCCAAATCGCTAAACTTAATAATACCCTCGTTCCTTAAATAATTCATGGATGCACGTAGCCCATTATCTTCTCCACCGGAAGAAAAGGAAAGCGTATGGGAATGAGAAATAGCGGTTTGCTGGATCGCTTTCTGCCAATCGGTATTGGCACCATAATCTACGGCATCGGTCAAATTATGATCACTTACATATTGACGCCATTCTCCAGCAGTCAATACATCCAAATTATTAGCGCTCTTTCCTATCGCTACATATCCATTGTATTCAATACTACGCCCTTTTTTCTCTCGATTGGTCGTAACGATAATCACACCATTCGCTCCGCGTGAACCATAAATAGCCGTAGCCGAGGCATCTTTCAGTACATCCATAGACAGGATTTCATTGGGTTGGACCGTACTGAGATCAACCCCGGGAATACCATCCACCACAACCAGTGGCGCATTACTAGCAGACAAAGAGGTACCCCCACGTAAACGCATGGAAGAACTTTTCGTCGGATCACCACCACCTTGTGAGACTACCAAACCAGCGACCTTACCTTGTAACAACTGCTCCGCAGAAGAAATCACGCCTTGCTTAAAATCCTTGGCCGAAACAGAAGCGATAGAGCCTGTTAAATCCGATTTACGAGAAACACCATAACCGATAGCGACAACCGTTACCTCATCCAAACCGATAGAAGTCGGTTTCAATTGGATATTCAACTGTGATTTAGCTTCCACCGATTGCTCTGAGTATCCGATATAGGAGAATGTTATTAATTCCCCCTCCGTTGCCTCTAAAGTATAATTGCCATCTATATCGGTGGTCGTACCATTTTTAGAAGCGGTAATGATAGTAACTCCGATGATCGGCAAACCATTTTCATCAGTCACGACACCTTTGACTGTAATATGTTTTTGTGAAATCTGGGAGGACTGGTTTGTTTCTGCCTTATCCGTTTTTCGATAAAGAACAATATGCCGATCCGTTATCTTATAAGCGATATCATTACGATTTAATAATTGGTTTAATACCTCCGTAATTCCCTTATCCTTAACATGGATACTAATCCTTTGGTCCGAGCTTACTTCCTCCTCATTATAAAAGAAAGAAAATTCACTTTGCTCCTCAATCGCCTTAAATGCCTGTTCAATCGTTACATTTCGCAAATTGAGGTTGATCGCAGCCGTATCCATATAGCTAGCGGCGAACATCGACGTTGCCCCGGTTAACCCCAGACTTAGCATAAATACCTTGAAGAAATGTTTTTTCATTTGTAATGATTTAATTTATTAATTATGCTTTTGATAATTCCATTCCTCTCATTGACTTATTTAATATTAGATCCGGATCTTTCTATTTAAGGTCACTCAGAATATTGTTATCTCCATTCATAGTAAAGAGACAAAAAGGATTCGATACGCCTAAAAGAAAATTAAAAAAAATCAGTACATGATCTCTGTATTAACCAAACCGAAATAAACTAAGCCAAACAAACCGGTATTCCAGCCTTGGATATGATAACCTAAATTCTCTCCTGTCAGACTATTTATATGTTCATTAGGTGACCAATCCCCTGAGTTTACTAAATCCGCACGTCCTACCTTCTTAATAATATCAATAGCTTCCTCTTGTCGTCCCATATTAATACGTGCCCAACAATCCATAAAACTTACCCACGGCCATACACCTCCATTGTGATAAGTAGCCGAAGGATAACCAAAACTATCATCATAATAAGGAAAAGTCTCGGCAATCCCGTAAGGTGTCATACTTTTCGTATTTAATGTCTCTATGATTTTCAAGGCTCGTTCCCGGGGAACAACATCAAATAAGATACCGATCGTTTGATCCTGTAAAATCCTATCATTTACGCTCCCATCTTTCCATATCTGACAATAATAGTTTCCATTCCACAAGCCTCCTTCTCTTACATCTTTATTCATAGTCTTATATCCTTTTTGATAGGCAGATTGGTAATAGTTAGCTCCCGCTTGATCACCACACTCTTCCGCCAAATAAACCATTTCTTTTAAGGCAGATAAATAAATCAAACAGGTAAAAGGAGAATATTTTCTTCCCTCGATCCCCTTCACATCTTTCCAATCTCCCCAAAAAGAAACCTGAGCTGGAAGTCCAATCTTATCCGTATCTCTAGAAATCAGCCAGTTCATGGCATTTTTCATAGCTGGCCAGTAGTTGATCAAGTCTTGTTTATTATGATAATACCGATAGAATCTAGCAATACGCAAAATAAAGAAAGCATTGATATCCAAATCATCCTCCCGCTCAATTAAAGGAAGGATCGTAGTCGGAATCTTCCCGGACGGTTGTTGCCACTCGATACTTTCCTCAATCATCTTTCTCTCTAAATCTTTATAAAACACCAAATGCAGCCAACTTGTCCAATAACTATCGCGTTGATTTAACTCACGATATCCCATCGTAACAAGTTCCCCTTTTTTTGTCCATTTCGTAAGTGATACGCCCGGAATCATATACCATCGCACGTAAGTATCTAATTCTTTATCGCCTGTTTTGGGGATCGCTAAACCAAAAGCTGTTGTTTTATCTTTAAAAGCCGACCACATTTTGTATGCATAGGCCGAAAGATCATCAAGTGTCCGGAAATTAATACTACTGATCCAGTTATCATCCCGAAAAGTAAATAAGACCTTGATTTTCTTTTTCTCGCCAGCCAACAAAGAAACTGGGATAGAAAGTTTTTGTCCAGCCCACAAACTTTCGGTTTGATCAGTCGTAATTTGGCAATTATTTTTGTTACTAATGCCCGTATATTCATCATTCTCACAGAAGCTCATATCCTTCGCTAAATTCTCGTCCGGTTGAGCGACCAGTGTAAAATGCTCTTCTTTAGAAGTCGGATTAGAACAACAAATCTCTAACATCAAAACAGGGAGAGCAGAAGTTTCCGCATCATTAACCCCCAATGGGCAAAAAGCCTCTGTAGTAAAAGTCACTTTTGTGAGGGACGATCCTTTATAATCATTTTTTACAAACGGAAATTCCCTTATGATATTCTTTTTAGGAAATTCAGAAAATAACTGTCGCCTACCATCTTTCTCAATCGAGAACATTACGGCACCTCTGTTAGTTAACCAATCCCCTAATGTCCCGGGATTTTGCATAATCTGCCCGAAGAAGTCTCCAGATACTGAGGCATTAACAGTTAACGCAAAGTTAGCGATCGGATACCCATCGACAACTTGCCTTTTTTGAGCGACCATAGAATGACTAATCATCCAAAATAAAAGAAAAAATAGAGAATGTGTTTTCATGCTATTCATTGAATCGTATTCTTTTAATAAATTGTTACTTGATTATCAACTATTGTATATTGAAAAGGTACATTAATCCGTATTATATTGAAAATTTGTGGAAGCGTTTCATTATTAATAAACTTACCGGTAAATACCTTATGTTCCAAACCAACCTTCTCAATCGTGATCTTACAATTGAACTTTCTTTCCAAACTCTTACAAATATTACCGAACGATTTCTTCTTAAAAAACAATTTCCCCTCAGTCCATCCTATAGCATATTCCCTTTCGAATGGCTCTAACTGAACCACCTTCGTGTTCTTATCATATACAGCAGAGGTACTAGGCGTAAGATGATAATGTTTATTATCCATATTATTCTTTATCTCGACAGATCCGGATATCAAGCTTGTCACTACCTCTTCTTCCTCTCCATAAGCCGATACATTAAAAACAGTCCCTAATACCTTAACATCTATTTGCCTCGTTTTGACAATAAACGGGACATGTTCATTACGTGCAACCTGAAAACAAGCTTCTCCTGCCAGTCTCACATCACGGGAACTTTTATTATAATCCGTAGAATAAGAAAGCCTGCTCCCATGATTAAGGGTTACCACAGAACTATCTGGCAATACCACTTCAGATACGCCATTTTGAGAATTAAAAACAATCCATTCCTCTTTTACATCAGACCGAGGTTTTATCGATTCAAAGAGAAAAAAGCCTATTAATAAAGTGATACTAGCCGCTATAGACAAAAACAGATATATATTTTTTATGGAACCCTGCTTACTTCCCTTATCCTTAAACATCTTATGATATAGCTCCTCCCGCACACCTTCTTTTATTTCCGAGGCATGCCCATAATCACAGTCAAGCGAGATATGATCTATTATCTTGAAAATCTCTTTTTTCTCCTCATCCAGCACATCTAGCGCATCAGATGGAAGATCATCGTTTTCCCGGTTTAATAGACTTGCTAGTTTTTGCCATTCTTTTTCAACCTTAACCTTCATATTTCATTTAATTTTTTTACCTGTGCGATACTCCTGTATGACTATTCCAATTTTCCTTATCGCTATGCACATCTGTGCGTGTACCGTCCGATCCGATATCGAAAGGATCTGAGCCACTTCCTTGTAGGTCATATTTTCTTCTCTCACCATAAAGAAAATTAAACGACACTTTTCAGGCAAAGAGTTGATCGCTAACTCAATGATTTTCTTTAATTCATTGTCCAAGATCTCTTGTTCCGGTGTTGATTTCTCAGACAGACCTCCTAAATCAGCGTCTTCCAGCCGTATTTTCTGGTACTTATCGCTCTCACTCTTATATTTAAGAGCATGATTCCGGGCACAGATAAATAGATAGTTCTCATAATTCTGTATTTCTGGCAATTGCTTTCGGTTTTGCCACAAATACAAATAAACATCAGAAATCACATCTTTACATACACCTTTCTCCACAAGAAAATAGCTTGTGTATCTATACAATTTCATATAGGTATAATCAAAAAACAGTTGGAATGCCCTTGGGTCATCATTCGCAATCTGTTTAAATATAGATCGTATATTAATTGTTTCTTCCAATGGATGTGATGTAAATATCTATTTTATGATGAAGAGAAAAAAAGAGTGAAGTATGCCTAAAGAAGCAGATTGAATAAATTCTCATTTAGGGTTTATTAAGAGATCATGACCCCTACTTGCTTATATCCGCTAGGGCATTATATAATAAAAAAGAGATGTCAAAATTGACATCTCTCTCTGGATTGTGTGTTGTCTCACGAGGATTCGAACCTCGACAGACAGAACCAAAAACTGTAGTGCTACCATTACACCATGAGACAATCCGATTGCTTTACTAAAGCGATGCAAAGGTAAGAATAAAATCTTACCTTGCAAATTTTTTGATTATTTTTTTACTTTGCGATCAACAAATAATAATTTTTCTTACCTCTTTGAACCAATAAATACTTATCGTCAAGCAGTGAAGAACAGTCGATTACAGTATCAACCTCCGCTAATTTCTCTTTGTTAAAACTTACGCCACCACTTTGTACCAATTTACGCATCTCACCTTTTGAAGGGAAGATAGCGGCTTTTTCAGTACACAAATCAACAGCCTTGATTCCTGCGGCCAATTCATCACGGGAGATATCAAAATGAGGAACACCCTCGAATACGGCTAGTAATGTGTCCTCATCCAATTTCAACAAAGCCTCGTGCGTGGAGTTACCAAACAAGATATTGGAAGCCTCGACAGCGGCCTCATAATCTTCCAAAGAGTGAACCATAACAGTCACCTCTTTCGCCAAACGTTTCTGCAACGGACGCAAATGAGGAGCGGCTTCTTGCTCCGCTTCCAAAGCGGCGATCTCTTCTTGGTTTAAATCCGTGAAGATCTTGATATACTTGGCGGCGTCAGCGTCGCTTACGTTCAACCAGAATTGATAGAATTTATACGGAGAAGTATAGCGACGATCCAACCAGATATTACCGGATTCCGTCTTTCCGAACTTACCACCGTCGGCCTTCGTGATCAACGGGCAAGTCAAGGCATAAGCCTCCCCTCCCAACGTACGACGGATCAATTCCGTTCCAGTCGTGATATTACCCCACTGATCGGTACCACCCATCTGTAGGCGGCAACCCTCATGCTCATACAAATACAAATAATCGTAGCCTTGTAGCAATTGATAAGAAAACTCGGTGAAAGACATACCTACACTGGATTCGCGGCTCAAACGCTTCTTCACAGAATCCTTAGCCATCATGTAATTCACGGTAATATGCTTACCGATATCACGGATAAAATTCAAGAAAGAATAACCCTTCATCCAGTCATAGTTGTTCACCAACTTAGCGGCATTAGGAGCGTCGGAGTCAAAATCAAGGAACTTAGCCAATTGTTTCTTGATGCAATCCTGATTGTGACGAAGAGTAGCCTCGTCCAGCAAATTACGCTCGGCAGACTTCATAGACGGGTCACCGATCATACCGGTAGCGCCACCCACTAAAGCGATAGGACGATGACCGGCACGTTGGAAATGCTTCAGCATCATCACACTTACTAAGTGTCCGATATGCAAAGAGTCTGCCGTTGGGTCGATCCCCACATAGGCCGATGTCAACTCTTTCTGCAATTGCTCTTCCGTCCCGGGCATCATATCAGCGATCATGCCCCTCCATCTTAATTCTTCTACAAAATTCATCGTATTAATTTATATCGTATTACATTAATATATTTGTCACTTTATCTCATACGAGGCAAAGGTACGACTTTTTAATTGAGAATCGAAAATTGATAATTGATAATTATCCGTTTAGGTGGAAGATAGAAACGTTTTTAGCGATTTGAATCCGCAGCTTTTCTTCCGGAATATCCAACGCTTCCGCTACATTTTGGTAGACCCCGCGGATATCAATCGATTTATCATCGGTCTCCAAGAAAAGGAAATCAGGCCATGCGGCACGCAAAGCCGATGGATTAAAACGATCTCCAAAAGAGAGATAAAACCCCAAGCGAACCAATTGGAAGGCAAGTTCACCATTACCTCGAAAGCCATGGATAATCCAAGGTATCTTCGGTTTCACAGCCTTTTTACAGGCAATGAGATCCGCCCACGCTTTTACGCAATGGATGATTAATGGCTTATGTGTTTCCTCCGCTAAATTGGCTTGTGCCAGAAACACCTCTTTTTGCAAATCCATTGGAGATTCGGCCAGTGTATCAAGTCCAGCCTCTCCGATCGCCACGACTCCCGAACCAGACACCAATACCCTAAGTAGGTCCATCTGCTCCTTTACATTATATATATACCACGGATGGATACCATATGAGCGAATAACCGTATCAAGAAGTGGACCCGGCTGCATATCACCCATTGGACTCACGATCCTATTTATAATCGCGATATCCTCCTTATGGAAAGGCATCTGATGCGTATGTATATCATAATAACCCATGGCGTTACGGAACCGGATCATAACCGCTCCCACCCCAAGGATGGCAACGAAGTATTCGTTTAACCGCAAGATACAATCCTTTCACAGGGCCATATTTCTTCAAGGCTTGCACCGCATATTCGGAACAAGTGGGCGTATACCTGCACGAAGCCGGTGTCATAGGAGAGATACAATATTTGTAGAAATAAACCGGCAATAAGAGTAATGTGGTAAAAAAGCGTCTCATTATTCTTTATCCCGAAGGATATGGATCGCTTTCTTCATTGCCTTTTCCATCGCAGCGTACGGATGGATCTCTTTATCGAGGTACAGGAAAGCGATTAACATGCCCTTATTCTTCGCTTCCAACGGTTCCAGTAAATCATATTTACGAACCCGGTAAGCCTCACGTACCTGTCGTTTGATCAAGTTACGTTTTACGGCTCTCTTAAATCTTTTCTTCGGTACACTCACTAAGAAGGAAGCACGGGCAGGCATCTCTTCCTCCATCGGTAAATAAACGACCCGCAGTGGAAACGCCACGAACGATTGTCCTTTTTCGAATAATAGGTCAATGTAACGTTTCCACGACAGGCGTTCTTCTTTTGAAAGGGTATACCTTTTTGTCGTCATTATTTTTTACCGTCTTGCTGTTTTTTCAGATATAAATCCAAAGCAGCAGTCATAGAAGGGGCTTCCACCGTGGGAGCCTCAACGTCCAAACGCAGACCCGCATCTTTAACAGCCTTTGCCGTAGTAGGGCCAAAGCAGCCGATCTTTATATCGTCTTGCTTGAAATCCGGGAAGTTCTTCAATAAGGAAGAGATACCCGACGGACTAAAGAAAACCAACATATCATAATCGAATTTCTCGTCCTTCGCGAAATCATTGCTCACCGTACGGAACATCACCGCTTTCGTATAGTTGATTTTCTTCGCGTCTAACAAAGCGAATAGATCATCTTTATGTACATCGGAAACAGGTACTAGGTATTTCTCCTTCGCATGTTTGGCGATAACAGTCACCAAATCATCTGCCTTACCGGTCTGACCATAAAAAATCTTACGTTTTCTATAAACGATATACTTCTGGAGATAAACAGCGATCGCCTCTGTCATACAGAAATACTTCATCGTTTCCGGGATAGCCACACGCAATTCCTCGCATAAATGAAAGAAATGATCGATAGCCGTACGAGCCGTAAAAATAACGGCGGTATGATCCAAAACCGAGATTCGTTGCTGCCTGAACTCCTTGGAAGATAAAGGTTCAACCTTGATGAACGGGCGGAAATCTATTTCCACACCGTATTTTTCTGCAATATCGAAATATGGTGATTTCTCCGATGCAGGCTTCGGTTGTGATACCAATAATTTTTTAATATTCAATGCCATAGAGTACTTGACTCGATAAAGTTATACAAATAAATAATGCCTTCATACAGAAAAACTAAAGGCAATATTTCTTGGCCGCAAAGGTACAAACTAATATATAAAAAACTGCTATTTTTCCTGTGAAATATCCGTATGGTCTTATAAATTATCACAAAACGACACAGAATATAGAAAAATACAAACAACAAAACAGGAATCTGTATACTGCTCCCCACGAATACCAACCAAAGTGCCGGAATGTATAAACAAATCCCCCACGCTCCTATAATAGCGTTATAATTAGTCTTCCAAAACTTGTATTTCGGAGCGTCCGTAAAAACAACCCCCAATAAATAATAGAAACAGCGCTTACACCAATAAAACAGTATCAATACCATCATTATCAACCCAATAGATATCAACACCGTATTTTCTAGCAAATGGTTGAAATACCCATATGCCCTAGCGATAGCAAAAAGGCAAACGCTACAAAGAAACAAGGCTTGAAACGTCATGAAATTCCGGAAGAGCCATTCGCTCCCCCTCGTTACCTCAAATAAATTTTGACGTTCTTTCACATATACCACATCACGCATCATCTTCAGGAATAAACGATAATTGGTACGGAACACCAACGCAAAACACATAAATAAGACGAACAAAAGGCTAAAGACCACATCGTCCACCAATTGTCCGTCCCACAAACGAATCCCTACATATCCTTCAAATGTACCCATGTGCCGCTATTATCGGCACAAAGGTACATAATTATTTCAATAAAGCGCTTCCTTAATAATCTCTCCTACCGTAGGATGCGGGAACACAAACGACTTTAACTCATCCGATTTCATCCCCTTCTCAATAGCGATTCCAGCGATCACGATCAACTCCGAGGCCGGATTACCCAACATATGGGCACCGATCAACGTCTCATCCTCCGACAAGATCAACTTACAAACACCATTCCCCATCTCATTCTCCGCGACAAAACGCCCAGAGAATGCCATCGGTATTTTTTTCACGGTATACGAAATACCTTCTGCCTGCAACTCCTCCTCTGTCTTCCCGACACCGGCGATCTCCGGATTCGTATAAACGACAGCCGGAATAGCCTTATAACTCATCGGGCGCAATTTGCCCAAGAGATGATCCACGGCCACCTCCGCCTCGCTAACTGCCGTATGCGCCAGTAAGGAAAAAGCGGTAATATCACCGCAAGCATATACATTTGGCAGGGAAGTCTGCATGTACTCATTCACCTTCACCCCATTACGAAAAGTCTCCGGAGCCAGTGTCTCCAAGCCAAAACCTTTCGTAACCGGACGACGCCCTACACTCAAAAGGACCTTATCGCCATGCAACGTGAATGTCTCCCCGTCTTTCTCTACAGAAACCTCGGTTCCATGCACCCCGGTCACTTTATGACTTAGATAGAACTTAATCCCCCGTTTAGCGTATTCCGCTTGCAACATTTCGGACAGCTCACGATCCATCGGGCCTAATATCTTATCCAACATCTCCACGACATGTACCTCTACCCCAAGGCTATTGAAGAAAGAAGCGAACTCCATACCGATCACGCCTCCACCGATTATCACCAAAGAGGCCGGAAGCTCCTTCGATTGCAACGCCTCCCGGCTCGTCCAATATTCCGTCTCCGCCAATCCGGGTATAGGAGGAATTACCGTTTCTGATCCCGTACAGATCAAAAGGTTCGCAGCCTCGTATAGCTCTTCTCCGGCGGCGATCGTAATCGTCCCGTCGGCCGCACGCCCTTGGATACAAGCTTCCGCCGTAACCATCACCACGCCATGCTCCGTCATTTTCATACGGATACCGGCTGTCAGCTTTTTCACGACCTTATTCTTACGGGCGATGATTTTCGGGAGATCAAAAGAAGGATTCTCCGCTTTCACCGCATACTTGGAAGCATGCTTGATATTATCATACGTCTTAGCGGAATAAAGAAGCGTCTTTGTCGGCACACATCCCTCATTCAAACAAACCCCGCCCAATGCGTTTTTCTCAAAAAGAATCGTGGAAAGCCCACCCTGCGCCGCTCTCTCCGCGGCAGTATAACCGGCAGGACCTCCACCGATTATAGCGACATCGTATTTCATACTATTAGATCTATTTAAGTTGTATATTAGGATTAATCTTTCTCAACTGTTTGATAAAATCAGCCCGGTTGGTCGGAGATATGAGCATCCAAGGTTTCCCATTGCTCCATATGATCAGCCGATCCAACGAAAGGGCGTAGCTGGACACCGGCATCACGGTAGATTCCAACGCCTCTATATCAGCGATAGCGATCTTCTTCTCCGGGAAAATACTACAATGCGCTATCAACATATCATCTTCCGTTATCCGATAATACGTATTAAAGAAAACATGAAGCACCCCTAACGCAGCGACCATCATACCCACTATAGCCGATATATTGGTACGCAAAAACGCGGCCACGCAACCAATTACCACCATGATAATCACCAGATGATACCACCATCCCACTTTTGATTTATATTCTCTTTCCATTTTCCGAAATTTGCCGCAAGTTAACGAAAAACGTCAAACAAAAAGAAAATTGCCCAATCTTTCCCATAAAAGAAAATACGCTGTCACTTCTCAGCAACAGCGTATCCACTTAAACCGGTTAATACAAATCATAAGATTGTAGTCGCCTTTTTTATTTTAATTCTTCCAATACCGTATAGGATTGTAATACGTTATTCTTATCATATTGTTCCGTACGCACTAAGCCTACATTCGGGCTGTACCACTCATACCCATACCCAGTGATTGTCTCCTTTGATTTAGGGGAACGTGTAGCGATATTATATTTTACCTTAGCGCAATCGAACGTACCGGCAGGAGTTGTTATGCTTTCCGTTTTAATAAACTCACGGTCCTTAATGGCCATATCCTTACGATTCTTCCGATTCTTCTTATCGTAGATCTTTACGGAAGCCTCGTCGAAATACACGTTATTCTTATCGAAATTAGCCGCATACGGATTTGGGTAATTTATAAAGTTCTCCGTGATATCCACATTCGTATTCATTTCCGATACCACTCCCGGATAAGAGAGTGTCTCTTTCGAGTCGAGGAAAAATTCTCCATTCTGGCAGTATGCCTTGATATCTCCTTTGTTCACGATCGTACCGGAGGGATTAGTATATACGTAGTCCGCTTCCACCTCTTGGCCGGAAGGCAATGTTTCCACCTCATCCACTTGATAACTCATAACAGATTGTAAGTTTCCCTTCGCGTCATATCCTTTACGGACCCATACCGTTCCCTCTGTTTGCGGAAAGAAGAACGTACAATCTTGCGCCATCGCTCCTCCCGCGATCAATGAGATTAAAGCCGTGTATAATATTTTCACCTTCATAATTTTGACGTTTAATTAATTCACTACTAAATACATGCCGGATATCCAATGCTTTGTTAGAACAGAGTGAACCCCCAAATGTTCAGAAGGTAAAAATTAAAAATAGCCAAAATATCGTAAGGCAGCGGTTATCATCCACTATCAATGGATACCGAATATAGCATCTTTTACGACGATAGAATCATTTACATCGTACCTATTATATAAAGTCCCTTCCATCTTTCCCTCAATATATGGCATCATGGACGATTCATGGTAACGAACACTATCCACATAGACCTTAAACGGTTTTTTTAAAGGACAATATTCCACCTTATTTAGTGAATCCGTTATCCGGATATAAGACGTTATCTCCTCTTGTGTCCGAATCCCCTTCTCTATATTATATTCTCCTTCTTGTAATGGGAGCAATACCACCTTCATCGCATAACGGCTTGAATGTTCGCGATCCAGTGGAATCGTCCAATGCGAACATCTCAAGACCTCCCATTCTCCCCTCCTTACTTCCGAATAAAATCCAGCATCTATATATCTCCATGAAGCCGACTTATTCCTAATAGAAATATCCTGTCCGTTTACCGCCCCCTCAAAATATCCCAGATAATAGGGTGTTTCTTTAGGTGTATCCTCTATTATCTCTTCTTTCTCGCAAGAGATAAACGCCAACTGCAAAAGAAATAGTGAAAAATAAATTAGGTATCTCATAACGCATATATTTTAGAAGTAAGACACTTATATTCAGAGCTATTTCCAAAGATACAAACTTTATCCGGATTTCAAACTAAAAAGACGTAGAATTGAAGTTCTATAAACCAAATACACACAAATCACTTCCTACATATGTACGAACCTCTTTACTATACAAGTTTCCATATATTATATTATCAGTTACATTTTTCTTAGATAAATTCAATCCCCAATGATATCTAAACATTAACCTATTCTCGCCTTCCTTAAACAATGGGGATGATACTATTACGGGGTAGTTAATCTCATAGACTAAACCGGACGGTATATTTTGTAACTGATCCGATTTTCCCTTCGACAATATGAAACTAGGAGGCATTATACTAGAACTCATTCGCATAGATTTTTCGTATATCATAATCACTCCTCCCGGATAAAACAGCTTATCCTTATCCGATATATTCTTAAATCGCAAGCTTACCCTTACAGTATCACCCATCAAAACAGTGTCTCGATCAGTTGCAATCACAAGGCTCATATTTTCTACGATATTCCCATCCGGCAATAATTTATCTTGTTCTTTCTCAAACATCAATGACTCCGAATAATGCCATTGTCCACTGTCCTTGCTTCTTTTAAGAACAAAATTATAGAAACTTTTAGCGGCCAAATCTCCATTTTTTGCTGAGATGAACCTAAATGATTTTGACAATTCCTGTATAGTATCCCTATCCTCTCCATCCATACCTTTCTCCCAAGAAGACGAGCTACAATAAGGTATCCCATTCTCATCTATCAAAAATGTTATAAAAAAATGGGTATCCTCATAATTAATCTCCGATAACTTCTCACAAATCAAATCCGCATATTTACCGGACGATCTCATCAAAACTGGTGGGACACCCCACCATGTCACTAGATGATTTTCCATCCATCTCCCATACCTATCGTAATATTCTTTATCACAATCAGAAGAAGTGTCTTGAGCAAATGCAGTTACACTGATAGACAACATCATCCATAAACATCCTATTTTCAACATCTTGATAACATTTTTTCGTCAATACTAGAAATGGAATCGTACCCCCGCATCAAAAGTCAAACGAAATAAGCCAGAGTAATCTCCTTTATCGTAAGAGACATTCTCTTGCTTGGGTAAGGAACCTCCTACATAACCGATATTCAAGCCCACTCCCACATGCTTTGACAAAAGATATTCTGCGCCTAATGAGAAATTATATCCTACACCGGATAAGGACTCGCTTATCCCCCTCGCCGATTCCCGGTAACTAAAATATCCTATACCTATTTTCTCTTCCACGATCCATCGGTTTATGATTTGTTTCATCACAAATTGAGGAGCGACATAAGTAAGCCCCACGTTAATATCTATTCCCGAATAAATATAAGACGATTTATATCCCGAATACAATAAGCCAGCACCGAAACCGCTCCTTGATATCCAATCATACCCAACTTGCCAATCCAATCCGTTTTTAGGATGGCCAGACCCACCCGGTGGCAAATAAAATTTACTGGTCACAAAAGCGTAACCTATATTCGCATAAATCGTGTTATGCTCAAATGAAGACTTCTCCACGACAGCCTCTTCCTCCAAATCCAACGCTTTCGATAGAGGAGCGGCCCGAAACGCCACCGTGTCCGACACTAAAAGCATACTACCGGCTATCTGATGGCAACTACTACCCAATAATGAAGGTTTCCGATGGTCTGTCAACGCCAATGCGTTACCTCCCGCTTTTGCCGTTTCTTGTTTCGCCAACCAAACAACCTGATCATAATTACATTTAGTAGACACTCCGTTATCCACTACAGAAACATTGCCGATCCTCTCTGCCGAGGCAGGAACAGCCTCCCCCAGCTCATACAAACGAACCTTATCCGCAGTTACGCTTGCCGGGTAACTTTTAGAGATATTTGTAATGACTTTGGGCGCACATCCCGTCATTAAAAACAGAAAAGAGACTAATAAGACAGACAAACATTTAATCATTTTCATTTTTCATTTATAAGTTCAACATCCACTTTTTGAAAATATTACATCTCCCAAATATCCGAAGGTAAACATATAACGAGTTTAGCGATGAAAAATTATCCACTATGTACCAAACATACTATTTGCTTAACGATCTCCATCTATTTAACATATAAAATGATATTACTCCTATTTATCACCTTCAATAAAGAATAATATAAATTCATTTCCTTAAAGCACATATTTTAAAAAGAAATAAAGGTGCATTTCACAATACACCTTTAACAATTCTATTTGATTAGATAAAATACTTATACACCTTACCATACTATAAATGGATAAGCTTCATCACTTACTAAGTGATAATCCCATTTTAAATTCAGTTCATTTGGAAAACGAGTCATTCTCAAGCCATCAGATTGAACAAAACCCTTAAATGAATACTCTAAAACCGGATCATATAAAAATAGTTCATTATTCTCTTTTGACCATTTCCCCTCAGATAATAAACAAGAATATCCATCTAATAAATAATATATTTTATAACAAAAATCCAAATCTAAAAATAGAGATACAAATCCATTTCTATATGTCCCTAATGGCAAAGGTTGAATTTCAATATTTTTTTTATCTTTAGATTCTAAACTATAAGTACGTACACTTTCACATCTATCTTTAAAATCTAACAAATAAGAGAAAGAATCATCCGCATCATTTTCATAGAAAAATAGTTCATTTTCCATAAATGAAAAACCTTTCCTAACGATTAGATTCGAATGGTTAATCTCTTCCAAAACAATATTAGCTCCACTTGGGATATCTTGCAAATAATACATATTTCCTTCTTTATGAAAAAATCCATAAGAAGGAAATATATTTTGTACAAGTTCCGAGGTTCCAACAGAGAGTAAAATGTAATATCTATTATCCTTTAATAAGTTCAAGTCGCAAGAAACCAATACATTTGATAATTGATTCCACTTTGATTGATTTCCAAGTGAGTATGTTTGAGAAAATAAACTTCCCGAACATATCAGAAATAACACAATAAACTTACATCTCAAATTTTTCATCTAAATTTCATCATTTTAGGTAAAGAATAACTACTAGGATATGATTGCCAAAAATTTAATTTTAAAGCGGTTCTCACTTGCCCAATTGCATCTTGAATTCGGCCTGCACTAAAATATACTCCTGCAGAATATCTATAAGCTACACTTTCTGTGAATTTAGAGAGACAATTTTCCATTAATATATTGTGATGATAAGCATGTATTAACTCATGTCCTACAACAGCCCTAAAATCCACAATATTTCCACCAGCAAATTTAGGTGATATATGAAGCTCACTCTTCCCTCCAGAAAAACGATCTAAATATCCTGCAACATTAGCTCCTGTCTTTTTATTCACATAGGTTTCATCTGTTATCATACCATATTTACGCCCAGTTTTCGTAGTAATCTTCTCTATTCCCATATCTCCTTTTTGTATGTCAAATTCTTCCAAAATCCGAGTATTCAAATTTTCATCATTAAATTCAGCTGCTAGACTTGAGTTATAATTTTCTGCTATCTTAGCATGATTAACCCCAATCACAAATTCTGAAGTTTTCGATCCATTCCAAAAATTATATCCATTAGCCATATCCGTAAAGCCACGAATTAATCCACCAGTAAAGCCACTAAAAGCACCAGCCAAACCTCCTCCTATTAGACCAGCTTTCAAACCACCACCAAAGCCCGCACCCGATAGCCAAGCGTTTCCTGAACAGCCAACAAAACCTCCACTAAAGCCACTAGCCATTCCAGTTAAACCTCCAGAAATAAAACCTCCTGCGGTTAATGATCCTGCCACTGCTCCTCCAGCCCAAGCTCCTGCAGCACCAGAAGCAGCTCCTACAAATAATCCTTTAAACATATCACCTGCTAATCCCCAGCCACTTTTTTCACTAGAAACCATAGCACTCCCCATACCAATCCAGCCACCAATAATAGCCGCTGCCAAAATAAGGCTTTCCCCGTTAGGGTCCGTATAAGCCAACGGATTATTCAACGCATACGTATAGCCATTGAACGACTGCGTGAACTCCGGCGCTTGCACGATCGGATCCGGGCTTAAGAAGCGGCCCAGCAAAGGATCGTACAATCGGGCATTCATATTGATCAGTCCGAACATATCCAAATGCTCATGACCCGTAAAGCCACGGTCAAATTTGAATGTCGGTAAGTTCACGTAATTGCTCCAGTTTGAAGCATCACGCCTACGTCCCCAAGCATCAAAGTTCAAACGTTGGACCTCATTACCGGAAGTATTCGTTATCAACCAAGGAGAACCTAGATGGTCATTATGGAAATAATACATCCCCGCATCAGACGAGCCTTCCGTATAGACCGCCGCAATCTGGCCTCCGGCGTAAATGTAATAATTTTTCTGCGTTATAGAACCTTTTTGTATCTCTTCATAAGGACCACTGTAATATTTCGTGAACACTGATGAGTTATTCTCTTTGTATAGACTCTTGATACGTGTATTCTCGCCGTTATAAGTTAACGTATAGACTTTATTTCCTTCCGTTAGTTGAATGGGCATGCGGACACTATTATATGTCACTAATAAATCTGAGTTATTAAATTCTGCTGCCCCATTAAAGTTTACACTTTTTACCGCATGAGGATGATTAGAGTCATATTGATAACTTCCAACGTTGACTTTAGAAGTGATATTACCGTTTGCACTATAAGTCACACCTGTAGTCAACCGATTCATATCATCATAAGTAAAACTCTCTGATAAAGACTTATACAGATCCTTTCTCTCTCTGATATTTTGATGAGTATCAATACTTGGATAACTGATGTTCAAAAGAGTAGAAGATCCCTTCTTTGCTTGAATAGAAGTCGGCATTCCAACCGCATTGTACACATAACTTTCTTGTATACTATTGCCTAACGTGGATGATAAGAGTTGCCCTTTTGCATTTTCATTGCCCTTCTGCCATACCGTAGTATTACTAGACAGCCAAATCATTTTATATAGATCCCCATTTACATATTCGTATTTGATAGACTTAGAATTTGGGTATGTCATAGTTTCCAACTGTCCTTTATCATTATAGGTATAGGAGAATTTAAACGATTTGCTATCTACGGTTTCCGTCTTAGATGACAATCGGCCATAAGTCCCGTAACCATATTCCGTTTTCACACCGCCATAAATAACAGATTTCACTTGATTCTTATAGGTAGGATCATAAACATACGAGAAAGATTCGGTACCTCTTTTATAGGTTTGTAGTCGCCCGCTATTCTCATAGATATATTCTTCCGCCTGTCCCCTAGCATCCGTTTGTTTTTTCAGATTTCCCCAACCATCATAACTACAAAGTATTGTACCCGCATTAGGATCTATCAATTTTGTACGTCGTCCTAATAGGTCGTATTCCATCGTGGAAGTTGTGGAACCACACACAATTTTAGTTGGATTTCCGGATGGTCCGTATGTATAAGTAATAGTACCTCCCGGATCTGTTACACGTTTTAATTTGCCTGCCAAATCCGTTTCACGGATAGTTGTATATCCTTTAGTTCCATCATTAATTGTCGTTTGATTTCCTGAATAACTATACGAAATTGTACCTAGAGGAGTAATTTGCTTACTGATCCTTCCAAAACTATCATATTGGCTAGCATGATATTGAATAGAAGAAGCACCAGAATAATAAGGTTCAGACACTTGAGTAGTTCGTCCCAATGCATCGTAGGTAGTAACCATATAGACCTCTTTACCTAAAAAATTCTTATAACTCGATTGTATTTCACGCCCTAAGGCATCATACCAAATTTTCATCACTTGACCATCTCCCATTGTTTCTGTTCGAAGTATAACCGAATGATTCGGACTGTTATTGGTCCATGCCCAATTAATCATAGCGGTATTTCCCGTAGCAGATTTTTGGGATTTAGTCTTTATCTTTCCAAAACCGTCATACGTATAAGTATAAACATCTCCACTTATATCTGTTTGAGAAACCAACAATCCTGTAATTGCATCATACGTAGAAGATTCTATTTGTCCCAATACATTGGTATATGTTTTTAAGAAACGGCCATTATCGTACGCATACGATTCAATTCTAGAAATACTACCTACCGTTTTTGTTTTTGATGTAACATTTCCAAATCCATCATACTGAAAAGTTACTACTGTTTTATAAGCAGATTGGTTCGGTTCTACTGTCTGCGTTTTCAACAAGCCATTCGCATCATACGCATAGTCTACAGTATTTGTTTGAGAACTACCATTCACGGTGCTTACACTCACACTACGAGTCAGTAATCCTAACAACCAATTCGCCGTATTATTACTATATGTATTCGTTACTTTCTGAATATCTCCATTTCCGTAAGTAGCTGTTTGTGTCAATACATTTCCATAGGCATCATAAGAGTAGCTAGTCGTTACCGACTGAGTCAGTTTATTAGCTGCCGGTTCATAAGACTGTTCTTTCACTGATGTAGGATGGAAAGCAAATGAACCCGAGAAATCCGTAGATTTCACTAAGGTATTCACATAATCCACTTGAGTTAACTTACGATTTGTTGGGACATAAACTTTCTCTACACTTTTCGTAGCCGCTTGATAATAATCACCTGAAAATTCTTGGGTAACAGTAGTTTTTATAGATGTACCCAAATCATTCATGATCGTTTTAGCAAATCCCAAGAAACCACGTCCTCGCTTACAGACCTTTGCGTTCTCATAATTATAGGATATGCTATTAGTTCCACCAATACCATTGCTTGTACTTACATTTGAGACTAGTTTAAAAGGAGCAGTAAAAGATAAGCAATCGTATCCTGCAACAGTAGATGAACCACCACTCGATACTGTTTTCGTATAGATAGAGGTATCCGCCATTTTTTTATATGTAACAGTTGTTATATTACCATGAGAATCAGTTGTCGATTTTAACAAATTAGAAAAATCCGCATTGGGCATATATAATTGATAACCATTCCATGAGAAAGGAGCAGATACGACTAAAAACCCCAACTTTCCATCAGCTCGTGTGTCTAATGGATAAAAATTCCATTTATCTGAACCATAAGTATTAACACTCGAATATTCCTTGAAATTACGTCCACTATCATATCCCAAGTAACATTTAAGTGGAGTTGTACTACTACCTGAAACTTTATCAACAGCAAAGAAATCATCACATCCATCGCCATTCAAATCACAAACGAATATATCCTTTGAATAAGTAGTAAACTTTTTAGGAAAAGAATAACTCTCAAATCCAGCTCCTGTAGATAATAAAGTCTGCCAATTACTCCATTCTGTGTTATTCCATCCGGTTAATAACATATCTATTTTACGGTCACCATTAAAATCACCAAAACTAATTATATGATTTTTATTAGGAAGCGTACCGGTACGGTCTTGTACCACAGAACCAAAGCCATTATTATAATAATGCTCATAGCCATTCTCTTTTAAGTTCATAACCTCAGCCAGACCATCGCCATTAAAATCCCAGACCTCAACCCGATCCCAGTTCGTTTTCCCATTGATAATTCCTGATTTTATAGTATTAAATGCTATTAGGTTCCCTGCAGAAAAGCCAGACATACAAATTTTAAAATCATGTAATCCAGCACTTTTACTGGTATAATAGACAAATAAATCCATAGCACCATCTCCATTAAAGTCAGCCACTCTCACTCCGTGCGGACGAGACTCGGTCGTCACACTTGGCCCTGCTATAAAACCATTACCTGTTCCATAATATACGAAATAATTCTGATAAGTAACAGATGCAACCGCAATATCTCCATTTGAGGGCACAAGAGAATCTGACAGGCTTGAATTATCATTTAAGTTTGATTGATCATTCTCAAAAGTCAGAACAGAACCGTCTTGATTTTCATTTGAAGATATAGAATCGGACATTACACTTCGGCTAATAGTTTCCCGTCGAGCGATAAAATCAGTAATACCATCTCCATTAAAATCACCCGGAATAATCTCTTTAAAATCAGCAGGTAAAGATCCGGTACCAGAATAAGTAAATCTATTACCATTGGAATCAGCTAAAAATAATCGCCAGCCTGTCCAAGTTGCGTCAGGCGTAGGCGATGCGATAAAATCGGTTCTTCCGTCCCCATTAAAATCACCCAAAGATATATATGACTTATTTACATAATTCGCCGCATACGTAGACTGATCATAAACTACTTGTGTTTGTTTGAAGTCTGTATTCTTATACCAACTAAACGTAAGGGGTTTTAGTGTCTCGTTATTAGTTCCCGTAACCGTTATTTTTGATAGTAAATACGTATAATCATTCCCATCATAATTATATGACAGATTATATTTACGAAACAAAGAAGTGCCATAATAGACACCAATCTCACTTAACAATTTACTTTCCTTAAACTTACTTCCTGCTATATAATTTAAATTAACATCATAATTACGAGCCGTATATGTAAACTTTACAGAACAATAAGGAGTACGGCTAGCACTTCCCGTATAATCGATTTGTTTCAGTCTAATTTCTCCACTGCTTTCATTTTTATCATATGTATATGTATAGTAATTACCAACACGATCTCTCACTTTATTAACCATCCAAAAAGAGACTTGGTTATTATTTGGAGACTGCGCACATAACCTTGAATCAGCAGTATTTCCATATTCTAAAATTAAACCCTCTCTCGTTCTTACCTCAAAATGCGCAGAAGATGTATTTGCTGATATAATATTTATCTTCGAATAAGGATTTATCTCTGTCCGGTATTCGCCTGTAAGACTATTATACATCAAACGATTACCATCTAGCGTATATTTATCCGTACTATTAAATTCTATATCATTAATAGCGCCGTCGTGAAAAATAGTCTTACTAACACGAGTAATCGAAGATAGAGCCGATACAGAAAAACCTTTTCCCATTATTCCATCACCCGAAAAGCTATTATACACTATAGAAATATTTGGCTGTAAACCCGCTGTTCCAGGGGGAAGATCTATCGGTATATTATACGTTGCATTTCCTATTGGCCCTATATCAAAAGAACCTGACACATTCGATGTGTTCTGGGCCAAACCATGTAAATACAAAACGAATGAAAATAATATATATATGTGTCTTTTCATCACATTCACTATAAAGTTGTTGAACTAATTATTTGCTCATAAAAGATCAAAGCCTCACTCTTTATCTATTACGATAGTCTCCTCTTGAAAGGTACTAGTAGCAGAAGAAAAAGAAGATGTTACCGAACTAAACCTTCGTGTAGTCCTATTCCCGGAAGCGTCATAAATATAATTGAAAATTATCTGTTGAGATAACTGCATATTTAAGACACCTCCTGACTTCACCTCAAAAGGCCCATTAATCGTCACTTCTGCTGGTGCAGAAAGAGATAGATTTCCACTACTTGCCACAGTCACGTTTTGTATCGCAAGTGTAGTACATCCTAAAATAGACATCCCAGAAGAGACAGTCTGGTTAGTAAAAGTATTCATGCAAGATCTCGTATCAACTCCTTGTGACAACAAGGATGAATACAGGCAAATAAGCATTACTAAAATTAAATATATTTTTTTTGATCTCATATAAACTACAGACTTATATATTTTTTAAGAATATCCGCTTTCTTCCCATCCACAAAAAGAGTATAAATAAACGTTCCATAACCAAGTTCCGAACGGCTTACTTCTACCACATTACTACTTCCATTATCCAACTTAATAACTTTCACGGGTTTACCTGTGACATCAAATATCTGTAGACTAGCAGACACAAACGTCGCCGGTAAGGTATAAGAGACAGAAGCACCTTCCCTATTATATAATTTTGCGCTATCCACAGCACTTATATTACTTGTGGAAGTCGTGCTCGAACGTAATTGAGATTGTACCTCCGGCGATAGTAGAGCTTGCAAATTATCAATCACCTCATTCTGTTGTTGGATCGTTTGTTGCATCTCCTTGATACTTTCTACGATAAGCGGAATAAAACCTATATAATCTATAGACATCATCCCGTTTTCATCCGTTTGTACAAGTTCGGGTAATACCTTTTGTATGTCTTGAGCCAAAAAACCAATTCGTTTACGACTAGCCTCCGCTGCCTCTCTTCGATCTATCTCTGCTTGGATTTGTTTGTCTCTATTTATCTTTGCGATAGTAGCGGCATCCATAATCTCCTCTGAATCGGAGGAACTTCCCGATATCCCATTATCCAATGTGGCAGAGAACTTAGACTCATCCTGCTCCCTATTCTCCTCAAGTGTAGAGAGGTTGTATGAATAAGAGACCCCATTCACTTGCTCTAAAAGAGCTAATGGATTTTGCAGCGACTCTACATTTTCCTTCAAGCGAGCGTCTGAAGTTATATTCACTCCATTCACACGAAGATTCGTATTGAACACGAAATTAGTATTACTAGCCGGATTGTAATACGCCACGACATTGTTAGCATAACCATTTGTAGTCATATAAATACCCAATTTCCCATGCAGCCAAAGTTGATCCGTATCCGTGGTTCCATATTCTCCAGCAAACACATTCCAACCTTGATTCGCATATTGTCCAAAATCACCAAATGTTAATTTCGAACCTGCGCGTGCATCCCCTATCCGACCATATATCTGCATTGAGGTTACATTTCCTAAATCCTCATTATTGTCTTTTAAAAGGCCTGCTTGTACTCGTCCATTTGAAAGAACCCGGAGTTGAGCATTTGCGTTTACTACTAAACTAATTAAAATTAAGAAAGAAAAAAGTCTTGTTGTTTTCATATAAGTTGTTCTAAAATATAAATAGATAAACATTCAAATAATACTTCTAAGGAACCCAGTACCATATCCAAACAATTGCGTAAAAGAGGCTATTACGGATAGCGATCCTACACGTAAATCACATTTATTGCGGAACATTGCGTCTACAAACAATAAAAGGGCATAAATAATAAGAGGCACCAGAAACAAGCGGCAAAAGAATGAGCCGATAACCAATAGACAGACTGAAAACGTGAATAATGCCGGTAAGCAATGTACCAGCTTCAATGAGCCGGGATGTTTCCGGTTCAACGCGATCCGGGCCTCCCCCGAATGACGTACCTGACGGAAGAACTGCGTGAGATCCGTCCGCCTTTTATGATAAACCCATGCCGAAGGAAATAGCCGGGTCCGATAACCAGCCTCCATGATCCGTATGCTAAAATCAATGTCCTCACCATATCGCATGCCGGAAAAACCGCCCAGACGCTCATATACATCCCGCCTTATTCCCATATTAAAACTACGGGGATAAAATTTATCCAACTTTTTCTTCCCGCCGCGGATACCACCGGTCGTCAGGAATGAGGTCATGGCGTAATTGATCGCCTTCTGGATCGGGGAAAACGAGGCATGCGCCTTATCCGGACCACCGAACGCATCCACCGGATAATGATTCAACGAGTCGTGTATATGCTCAAGCCACGTGGAGGGTAGTACCACGTCAGAATCCAGTATGAGCAGATACTCGCCACGCACTTGCCTAGCGCCATGATTACGCGCCATACCCGGGCCGGAGTTCGTGATCACACAATAATGGAGGTCCAACCGCTCTTGGTATCGCCTTACGATCTCTTTCGCCGGTATCGTAGAGCCATCCTCCACCACGATAACCTCAAAATGGACATAGGTTTGCTTGCAAAGGCTTGATAACAGATCATCAAGCTCATCCGGCCTGTTATAAACAGGAATTATAATGGAATATAAACGCATATCTTTTGTATAAAAAAGATTGAGGATACCCTCTACAGACGGTATCACTCAATCTTATCAAAAAAACTATAGCTTCAATAGAAATAAATATTATTGTACCAATAGCATACGTTTCGTTGAGATCAACTGTCCGTCTACTACCAAAGAATACATATACATACCTGCGACACCTAGATCAGAAAAGCTTACCATTATACTACCTTCTCCCCGGGTAGCGATATCGAATTTCTTAACTTGAGTTCCTTGCAAATTGCAAATAGAGATAAAAGCAGAACGTGCGGATGTAGGGATCGTAAAGGATATATTCGTGGTAGAATTAAACGGATTCGGCGTATTTTGATTCATTACCGCATTCGAGAGCAAAGACTTACTCGTCAAATTCTTGTTATTCTGCAAATCAGACAAATTAGCTTTTTCATCCAATTGCAATTCCAGTTGTTGGATAGTAGCGTCCAATTCTTTTACAGCCTGTACTAAAACGGGTATAACAGCCGTGTAATCCACCAAGCTATCACCTGTGGAACTTAACGTCACAATCTCTGGCATAACCTCAGCTACCTCCTGTGCCAAGAAACCAAAAGCTTTAGAAGGTACGGCTTCTGCTGATCTCAATTGCGATGTCTCACTTTTCCAATTGTAAGATACCGGTTTTAACCCCAATATGGTTCCTAATCCACTATTTAAGGGAGTGATATTGGTTTTCAACCGAGCATCCGAAGATTGATAAACCCCCTTTACTTCTATATAATTATACTGGGAGCTTTCTGAATCATAGAAAACGACCTTTCCTCCTGTTCCTGAGATACGAGGATTAGCGACCGCAACTTTTAATTTCAAGAATGTACCCGGATAATCACTCCCGTTATAATACAATTTTTGTCCCCACGTTTGTATATTCGTGTACTGGGCTTGGACACTAAACGATACGAATAGGCATAGTATGCCTAATAAAGATACAGATCTTTTCATGATTTAAAGATTTAAGTTGATAATATCTATTTTAACACATCAAAATATCCAACCAAATAATTATTTCCTTTTGATATAAATATCTTATAATCACCATTCAGCAAAAAATCTATAGAAATAGGATATTCTATCTCAGAAGAAACAGTTATGATGTCATTATAAAGTACATTTCCTTTTATATTTATAATTTTCACATTAAGTCCATCCAATAATTTATTAGAATGGATGTAAATATTATTTTCATCTATTGATAATGTAGGAGAAGATATTATAGAACGATCTTCCTCTTCTTCCCAAGATTGTTCAGTATCCTTCACTCTATTCGGATACACAACTGAAGAAACAAACATCAGAAATACTAATCCCAATATAAAACTTCTCTTTTTCATTATCTATTTTTATAAATAAAAATAGTCTCTATGAGAAATCTATAAGCAAAATAGGATTTACTTCTTATTTACTTTTTGTTTACAGCGATTAAGTTATTATAAATCAGCGATAAATTTATCCATCATTTCTGCGGTACCTTCTGTTCCATGAATCTTTTTATAGAGACGAATCCGGGATGCTGTTATTGCAGGAGTCGAGCGTCCAACTAACCTTGCAATGTCCTTCACGGGCATGGATATTTTTATCAAATAACAAATATGGAGTTCTAACTCTGAGATTTGCGGGTATAAAGCATATAATTGAGCGGTGAAATTTGAATAGGTTGTATCAATCTCTTTTCTCAACTCCTTCCAATCCTTATTCTGAATTTCCGTATCAGTATTATTACTTGTTTCATGAAATAACCGATAGACTTCGGATTTTCGAAAAGCTATTTCAAGCAAACTTTTTTCATTTTGAGAAGTAAGAATCTTTCGGTTTGATAGTTCTAATAATTCCTTTTGAGATTGCACAAGTTGCTTTTTAAAATTATCTCTTTGACACTCCGATTGCTGCAAAAGTTCCTCTAGATATGAAATTTTCTTATTATTATATTCAATACAATCCAAACTTTCCGCATATTGATTCTCTTTCAATAGACGTATTTTTTTCTCCTTTTCAATCGCTGCTTTTTTCTTCTTTTCTAACACATATATATAACATAGACTAAAGAAAATAATTAAAACAACAAATAATGCAAATTGATAATTGCGAATTTTTCTTTTTTCATTATCTATTTTCAATTGAACATTCTCCTTTTCTGTATGCTGATACTTATATAATGAGTTAACTTTTGCTACAGCTTCCGTTTTTGTTTGATTCTTAATTGAATCAGACAGTTCTATACATTTATACGCATAATTCAAGGCTAATTCACGGTCTCCTTCTTGGTTTTTTATTTTGGATAAGATTCTATACGTATTTTTTTTCATATAGATATTCCCATACTCATTTGCTTTCTCAAAATAATATAGAGCTGAATCTATTTGCTTATAACTTTCATATATACAACCTAATCCAAAATATATATTTGCTTGATTCTTCATACTTGAAACCTTACTGAACAAATCTTTAGCCAAATCATATTTTCCCATATCTATATAGATGCTACTCAATTCCCTTAGTACATTATCCATTCTCGATTGATCATTTAATAACAATGCCTTCTCATAAGCAGATTGATAGTAGTATATAGCACTGTCTGTATCTTGCTTGGCGTTATAGATCCGAGCAATATTCCTCAATGCGATCACCTCTCCTTTTCCTTTATCATACATCTTGTATTCATACGATTTCCTATAAGCTTCGAGAGCCTCATCATACAAACCTTGATATGCCAGTCGATATCCCATCTGCTCATAAACCCGTCCTAATATATCATATCGCTTACTATCTTTCCCTATGTCCGCAGCATCTTGAAAAGCTCTCACCGCTCTTGGGGCATCTCCCATATCCCGGTATGTACTTCCTAGATAATAATATGCCTCCATTAATTGATCTGGAGTCCCATAGTCCTCATAATACTGAACTATTGATTTGATCAAAGAGTCTGATTTATGAGGAATATACAGCTTATCTTTAGCTTTAATCTTAAGCAAAGCATGGTACATACGTATATTTTCCGGCTCATTCATGATTGAGCTATCCAAAGAGGAAAGACAGAGTAATGCGCTATCCGGATGCTCCCACATAACAGATTCCGCACGAGATAGTTCCGCAGGTAATGGTTTTTCTTGGCGCATACAAGAAAAAAGGGTAGCGAAAAGTAGTAAAGTCAGTCCTAGTGTTGTCTTCATTTAGATTATAGTTTACAACTTAAACGCAAGTTATAAAATTTATCCACAAATATCAATAAAAATATTCATTTGCCACAAAAAAATATCTTCTTTAAGCCTACTACTCAACTAAAAATCTTTTCCTTTAGTTTGATATCCTTCAATAGCCTCTGTGCATACCCCTCCATTTAAATGAATTTTCAAATAATACTTCTCAAAAAACCGACTCCATATCCAAACAATTGCGTAAAAGAGGCTATTACGGATAACAACCCTACACGTAAATCACATTTATTGCGGAACATTGCGTCTACAAACAATAAAAGGGCATAAATAATAAGAGGCACCAGAAACAAGCGGCAAAAGAATGAGCCGATAACCAATAGACAGACTGAAAACGTGAATAATGCCGGTAAGCAATGTACCAGCTTCTTTTTCTCGTTGCGGGTACCACCGGTCGTCAAGGACGAGGTCATGGCGTAATTGATCGCCTTCTGGATCGGGAAAAACGAGACATACGCCTTATCCGGACCACCGAACACATCCACCAAATAATGATTCAACGAGTCATGTACATGACAAAAGACTGTTTAACTTCAGATTGTCAAACAGTCTTTTTAGCGATTTTTCAATGCTCATCTTCTTCCGGCGGGTAATTAGAATATCCATATCCTTTCTCTTGACGTGATATTTGAGTTTTCCATCTCTCCCACTTCGGAGATTTAAATACCTCATCTGGAATGGTTCCAGATAGCCTATTTCCCCACAAATGAGGTACCAAACAATCATCATCATCTGTGAAAAAAGACCATGGAAACGATGTAAAGCAGTTATAGCTCAGATCGATGCCACTAATACCGCTTGATTCATCACTATTTTCATAAAACCGCAACGTCTCCGGTACCTCACCCGCAAACTTATTGTGTTGCATCATATAGACACCCGATTTGGGAAGATTGCCGAACTCTTTTGGTATTTCAGTAAATTCATTGAAATAAATTTGCATCACTTCTATATTCTTTAAATTGCCAATTTCTTTAGGCAATGCGCCACTTAAAGAGGTAGAAGAAACGACAAGACTTTCCAAATTAACTAAATTTCCAATCGTCTTTGGAAGCTCTCCATACAAACCTTTCCCATAAAGACTCAAACTTCTCAACTCCACTAAATCTCCAATCTTATCTGATAAAATACCACTTGAACCATCCTGCATCACAAAACCAACTACCCGATATTCATTCATAACAGTGTCTAGGGCAGCAGTCACACCACCCCATGTCTGTATGTTTTCCAGATCCCAATCAACCAGTGTCCAACCCTCTCCATGCGCCTGTTTATAGATGTCCACCAAAGCCAGACTGTCTTTCACGTTCAAATAAGGTTTTGCAGGTGTAGGTATTTCCCTTCGTTCATCATCAGAACAACTGCAAACCAGCATTAATAATGCGATTATACTCAACCAGCATTTTTGTTGTCTTCTTCTAAAAATCATATCTATATTTCATTTTTAATACTTTGAACTTCTACATCTAGAGAGTAAGGAAATTCGTATTTCTCCTCTGGCATACACTAAAGATTTTTCCTTCCGCAATACACGATATTGATATACGATAATAAGAGTCAACAGAACGGAAATGACAAACAAACCGATTACCTGTTGATTCGTTTTTCCTATCTTTAGTTGGTTATTTATGTTCAACAATCTCTCATGATCGTACTTCACTTGGACTTCTGCTAACTTTTTGGCATGATTTCCTCCCTTCTCAAAAGAATCCATCGTATTTTGAATCAATTCATCCGAGGAACGGATATTCAACGAATCCGGATACTCCCACATCACTGATTCCGCACGAGATAATTCCACAGGTAGTGTTTTTTCTTGGCGTATGCAAGAAAACAGGGTGGCAAAAAGTAATAAGATCAATCCTAGTGTTGTTTTCATTTAAATTATATTTACAAGATAAATGCAAGTTATAAATTTTATTTTACAAACACCAATAAAAGTGTTTGTTTTTCAATTAATATTTACCTCAATTAATTTTGAGATACTATTAGCCAGTAGGGAGACGCAGCACGCTACATCTCTACAGGTTGTATTGTATTTAAAATATTAGCATACAAATATTTGCGGTTTTTTATGGTAAAAAACAAAAGTTTATCAAGCAGAAAACTTTTGTTTCCCTATATAGAAACTAAAGTTTCTTCAGCACGAAACTTTTGTTTTCCCTAATAGAAACTACTTTTACATATATAGGCACTACGACACACGAACCTAAACGATAATTTGATTTCTTGCGTTTCCGTATGCGTCTCCGCAATGCCGTCTTTTTTCATAATTATCCATACCTTTACCCCATGAATTACGGGCGGATAATAACCATGTTGGAAGAACAGTTGCGCTTTTCTAAAACTCAGAACGCACAACTCATCGAACAAAACGCAAGACAGGCAGAGCTGATCGGCCGGATGGCTTCTCAGATCGAGACATTGACCGCGTCCGTTCACTCACTCGAGTAGGCTTTACTATCCAGGGACGCTTCCCTGGAACAGGCATTGGTTACTAAACGTGCGTTAGGAAAATTAATAAGCAATAAATCAGAAAAGATTGTTACAGCCCCACCTCCCTGTTCGCCATCAGATGAGACACCCCCAAAAAAAGTAGCCCCCTCCGCCAAGGAACGTGGTAACAATAACGCCAAGCGCAAGGAGCATTTTGACATGGAAGTGCGGGAACACGACATTTATCCTTCACGGTCCGGTTTCCAGCCCGAGCTTGGCAAGTTCCTGAAAACCGTAGACTCCATCCGCTATGAGTTCGTTCCTCCCCGTTTTATCAAACATATCCATCACCTGCATTATTATCAATACCGGGGAAATATCATATATGGCAATCTTCCTGCCACGCCCCTGCTCAATTCCTCTTATGACGCTTCCTTTATTGCCGGCATACTACAACTGCGTTATATCTACTCCATGCCGGTGGAAAGGATTATCAAGTTTTTCGGCGAAAGCGGTTTCGAAATAAGCAAATCCACCGCGCACGGACTGATAAAAAAAACAGCGTGGTTGTTCGACTCTCTGGAGCAGGCCCTGGGGGAAGCGGTCCGTCAGGATGAATATCTGCATATGGACGAGAGCTATTACACGGTATTAGAAAAGGGAGGCAAGTCCTCTACGGAGAAAGCCTCTCGCAAGGTCTATATCTGGGCGGCCCTGGCCAGTCATCTGAGGCTGGTCCACTTCTTCTATGAGAATGGTTCCCGTGCCAGAAAGGTCTTAACCCAATATATAAAACCGGATTATCGGGGAGCCATTCAAACGGATGGTCTGGGAGATTATAAAATACTGGAGACGGACGAATATCCACACGCCGTGCGTCTGGCATGCTTTCAGCATTGTAAACGAAAGTTCCTTGACATTAAAGAAAACAAGGATGCCCGAGAAATCATAGAAATCATCAATAAGCTCTATCAAAAGGAACACGAGATGCCCGCGGGATACTCACCGCGGCAGATAATGAAATACAAAAAGAAGCACGCCTCTCCTATATTAAATGAATTAAAGCGGAAACTGCTGGCCATACAAGCGGAGAAGTCGACCTTACCTAAAAGCTCTTTGGGGAAAGCGGTGAGTTATGCCCTCAAGGAATATCCCGCGTTGTCGAATTATATACTTGCGCCGGAATACGAGCTGGACAACAATGCGATTGAGAGAATAAACCGGTACATCAGTTTGAGTAGGAGAAACTCACTCTTCTGTGGAAGTCATCAGGGCGCAAAGAGAGCCGCACTGATATATTCACTGGCATGCTCATGCAGGATGAACAATATCAATACTTTTGAATACTTTAAAGAATTACTCAACAAGGCTGTCTCACTGAATCCGAATACCGATAAAAATGTGTTGAGAGAATTACTGCCCGACAAATGGAAAAAAGATAGCAACGCAGAGACGCTTACCGTTTTCTATCAAAACATGGTAGATAAAGAATGATAATTGTAGATATTTTCTATCTACAACCACTATATAAGATGTTTATTTATAAGGCATATAAGAAGGAATTGTAGATGTGGTAGATATTAAGTGTTTTTTATTAACTGGTAATTTATGGAACTCGATTATATAATCCAACAAGTTCTTGTAACTTTGCAGCCATTTTAATTGAAATCCCGATTGAATATGAAGAACAAATACGAGGCTAGGCTAGGTACGGAACGTATGCTACCGCTGGTTTTCAAAATGGCGCTTCCGGCGGTAGCGGCCCAATTTGTCAACTTACTTTATAATATCGTAGATCGTATCTATATCGGGCATATTCCCGAGATCGGGACAAACGCTTTGGCTGGTATAGGGGTGACCACCTCCATCGTGATCTTGATCTCTTCTTTCTCCGCTATCGTGGGAGCGGGAGGTTCACCGTTAGCGGCTATCGCTCTCGGGCAGGGCGACCGGGAACGGGCCGGAAAAATAGTGGGAAATGGATTTATATTGCTTATCCTATTTACTATATTCACTTCCCTCATCACCTATACCTTCATGGAACCGATCCTGCTTTTTACAGGAGCATCAAAATATACGTTAGGATATGCGGTGGATTATCTCTCTATTTATTTACTGGGCACTCTGTTTGTCGAGATATCCACGGGCTTGAATGCCTTTATCAACGCACAAGGGCGTCCGTCTATCGCTATGTGCTCGGTTTTGATCGGGGCTTTATTGAATATCGTATTAGACCCTATCTTCATTTTCTGGTTGGATATGGGGGTAAAAGGCGCCGCGCTCGCCACGATCCTATCACAAGCTTGCAGTGCCATATGGGTATTGAGCTTCCTTTTCTCAAGACGTGCCTCCTTGCCTTTGGAAAGGCGGTATATGAGACTGGACCGAAGAATCGTACTCTCGATGTTCGCTTTGGGAATTTCTCCGTTCATCATGGCCAGTACGGAGAGTCTGGTGGGTTTCGTCTTGAATAGTAGTTTGAAAAATTTTGGCGATATCTATGTGAGCGCATTGGCTATCTTACAGAGTGCCATGCAATTCGCTAGCGTACCGCTGACCGGTTTCGCCCAAGGATTCGTACCGATCATAAGCTATAATTACGGACATGGAGACAAACAGCGGGTGAAAGATTGTTTTCGTATCGTGCTAATCGTTATGTTCTCTTTCAACTTGATACTCATGCTATTCATGATCTTATTCCCCTCAACCGTAGCCTCCGCTTTTACAAGCGACGAGGAGTTGATCGATACCGTCCGTTGGGTCATGCCCATCTTCTTGGCGGGTATGACGATTTTTGGCTTACAACGAGCTTGCCAGAATATGTTCGTAGCGTTGGGACAAGCTAAGATATCTATCTTTATCGCCTTGCTTCGTAAAGTAATCCTCTTGATTCCTTTGGCATTACTATTACCTCATTTTATGGGGGTAACCGGCGTATACGCGGCAGAAGCCGTATCGGATGCCACGGCCGCTATTTGCTGTACGTTGTTATTTATATGGAAATTCCCGAAGATACTAGGGAAAATCAAGCAAAAAGAAGAAAGGGCTGCCCAATAACGGACAGCCCCCTGATAAAGCCTTAAAGATTAAAATGAATCGTATTAATATCCCGGATTCTGTGTCAAGTTAGGATTCAGGCTAAGGATATCGGCATAGATGGAGAATACCGTTGTATATCCCGTCTTATCCTCTTGATAATCCAGTGAGCTGGCGGAATGTTTCACGCCTACATAACGGTCTACCGTAGCCTCGGTAAACTTACCGAAACGGATCAAATCCTGCCGGCGTACGCCTTCCCACGCTAATTCAAGCATACGCTCGTCTAATAGCGTATCCAGCGTTACGTTTTGTAGCGGTTTGGCGCCTACACGGTTACGAACTTGGTTCACCTCATCGTCTCCATTCTGTCCCAGACGAATCTTGGCTTCCGCCTTCATCAGCAACGCGTCGGCGAAACGGAAGATCACGCAGTCATTTCCATGCAAGTTTCCACCATCCTGAGCATTCTGGTCGAACTCATATTTAGCCATGCGGGCACCGGCGGTCTTCACCAACAAACCATCGGAGGCATCCATATATACCTTCGGGGCGTTCGGCTCATATTTCAAAGGCACTTTCTGTCCGTCCCATTCCGTATAGATCGTCTTTCCATCCGGGCCGGTCACCTCGCCCGTAAAATAAGTAAGCTTACAACGAGGATCCTCATCCGCCGTACCGAACTTAAACACGTTCATCGCCTTCACCGTAGCGCAAGAGCCATTCCATCCGGATTGGCCGTAAGCCGTAGCATGATCATAATGGCGGGTACGTACCACGTTATAGTCCTTAGCGTCCGGATAAGCGACCGGGTCCATAGGAACCGTGAAAATATTCTCAACCGAGGTCTCGTTCGCTACGGCAAAATTCTCCGAGAAGTTTCCCTGCAATTTATAGCCCAAAGCCTCCAGCTTATCCACATAAGCGATCGTAGCTTCCCAAGCGTTCATCTCTTTACCGTCAACGGTAAACTTGATGTTCTTTCCAGCCGGACGATTGCCGTCCGTCCAATTGTCGTCCGCATAAACCTCCGCGTTCAACGCCAACTTAGCCAAGATCATATAAGCCACCGGCTTGGTAATACGTCCGTAATACTCACCTTTTTGGTTACTGCGGTTATCTGAAAGATAAGGCAACGCCTCCTCCAACTCCGAACGGACAAAGTTAAATACAACGCTACGCTCAGATTGCTTTACCTCAGACATCGGTGTCGTAGAGGAAGTTACCAACGGAACACGAGCGAACAAATCCAACAACTCATAATAGAAAAACGCACGGACCGCACGGACCTCTTCCAGATAAACCTTGAAATATTCCACGTCCGGTTGTTCCTCGGCAAAGGCTTGCAACTTATCAACACTCTGGTTGCATTTTCCAATCTGTTCATACAAGAAATCCCAAGAGTTCTTGGTCAAATCATTCATCGTGCCCCAACGGTGTAAGAAAATATTCTGCCATAAACCGCCATCTTCCCAGTCGCCAATACGGCAAGGAAGCATAGCCTCATCGCTGGAGAAAGTATTCAAGTCATATACATGACGGTCGTTACCCATGATCTTGAACATATTATTGTACAGGCTCGCAACCGTGTTTACATAGACCAACGTAGGGCTTTGAAACGCCGTTTCCTCATCAAACGCATCCGTAGGACGCTCTTCCAAAAAATTAGAACAGGAAGAAAATGCCGCGGCGGCAGCGGCTATCATAAAGCTATATATAAATTTCTTTTTCATGACTCTTTAAATGGATTTAGAAGTTAACACTCAAACCTAATGAATACGTACGGGATAACGGATAGAAACGTTTGTTATCCATACCTAGGTCATTATTATCTTTATCGACCGTCGTACTGTTAATCATCGGAGACAAACCGGAGTAACCCGTGATCGTAGCTACGTTGTTCACCGAGAATGTCACACGGATATTCTTCACGTATTTCTCGATCTTCTTGCAATCGATGTTGTAACCCAACGTAATATAATCGATATTCAAATAATTACCCTTTTCCAACCAATAATCAGAGATCGACTGGTCGTAGATCTTGCTTTCCGGAGCCTTAGCCAACGCGTTGTATGTAGGGAACTGGCTCAAGTTCATATAAGCTAGCGATGTACCGTTGAAGATCTTATGACCGAAAGCGCCGTTCATCTGCGTCATCAAGTCAAAGCGTTTGTAGCGGAAGCTGAAGTTCATTCCCAGATAATATTTCGGCATGGCTTGGCCGGCGATATAACGGTCGCCACCATCATTGGTATCCAAACCCTCTTTTCCATCGATCGTCTGATCCAAGTTGTAGATATAGCGGCCTTCGATAGCGTTTCCATTCTCATCCAAAGCCGGAGTCAAGCCCAAGCAACGAGGAATGTAGAACACTCCGACAGGCTGGCCTACCATCTGATAAACCACACGGTTGTTTCCTACGAAACCGGCACCACTCATACTGGACAGATCCATATATTGTTTCGCCTGCAACTCTTGTCCCATATAAGAACCGCTCAAGGAGTTCAATTTATTCTTCTGGTAAGAGAAATTCACGCCCATGTTGAAGTCGAAGTCTTTGGTCTTCACGATACCACCGCTTACAGCCAATTCCACGCCGGAGTTGGTCATCTCTCCCAAGTTCGCCAATAATTCCGGATATACGAACGGAGGAACCGGAACCGCATATTTATACAACAGATCCGTAGTCTTGGAAGTATACCAATCGGCGGTCAACGTAAAGCGGCCATCGAGAATACCAGCGTCCACACCCACATCGAATGTCTTTTTCACCTCCCAACGCAAGTCCGGGTTCGAGTTACGTGTAAAGCCATAGGTAGCGGTAGAATTTCCATTGACGGAAGTCACACCGTTCGGGCTCATCAAAGCCAACGAGTTATAAGCCTCGATAGCATCTTGGTTACCGGTCAGACCATAACCCGCACGTAGTTTCAACTGGCTCAGCCAATCCACGTCTTTCAAGAAAGCCTCCTCATTCAACACCCAAGCGGCGGAAGCGGAAGGGAAGAAGCCCCATTTATTATTCATACCCAATTTAGAGGAACCGTCCGCACGTAAGTTCACGGTGGCGATAAAACGGTTGTCATACATATAATTGAAACGACCCATGAATGAGGCCAGACGATTCTCGTTTTGGAAAGAAGTCACGTCTCCGTATTTCACCGTACCACCCGCTTTCAGATTGTTATAACCGAAGTAATCCGTCTCAAAGCCACGGGCACCGGCGCTAAATCCCGTATAATGATATTTTTGTCCCTCTACCAAGGCCAAAGCGTCGATATGATGTTTCTCATTCAAATCCTTATTATAGGATAACTGGATATTACCCATCAAGATATTCTGCTTATTATCCGCACGGTAACCATGAGCGTCGGAAGTTTGCGTAATCGCCTTCAAATCTTTCGGGATATACTTCATGTTCTCCTTCACGTTATACGTATAAGAGCCGAATGCGCTCAGTTTCAACCCGTCCAGAATCGTCCAAGTCAATTTACCGTGTACGTTCACGTAAGCGTTCTTCTCACGATCCTGTATCTCAAGGCGTCCCAGCGGGTTCTGGATCTCGTTCGCATAGGGATCCTCATCCCATTTGCCATCCTCATTCTTATGCGTAGGGAAGGTTGGGTTGTAAGTGGCGGCCGAATAGAAAGTTTTCTCATAATCGTTCGTATAATCCACTTGTTTCAAGGAACCGAACATACCGAACTCGATTTTCAACTTATTGTTGAACATATTCTGGGAAGCGTCCAGTTTAGCCGTATAATTCTTCATACCGCTATTCTTGATAATACCCTGTTGATCGATCACGCCTACAGAAGCACGATAGTTCGAATCGTCGTTACCCGCGCCGAAAGAGATGTTATGGTTCTGCGTATAACCCAACTGCTCGATCTCGTCGAAGAAATTCGTATTACCTCCCATATCCAGCGGAGTCATGCCTAACGCCTTCGCCGTAGAGCGGAACTCATCGGCGGATAACATCTTCAAGTTCTTATAAACGTTACTGATACCGAAGTTGCCGTTATAACTCAACGTCTTCATACCGTTCTTACCTTTCACCGTAGTCACTACGATTACACCGGCGGCACCACGTGAGCCGTACTGAGCGGTCTCGGAAGCGTCCTTCAAGATCGTGAACGTCTCGATGTCGGCGGGAGCGATCGCGTCCAACATGCTCAAATCTCCGAATACGCCATCGATAATCACCAAGGGATCATTACCACCGGACAAAGAGGTCGTACCACGTACACGGATAGAAGGCTTAGAGGCAGGGTCGCCACCCGTCTTGGAGATTACCACACCGGCAACCTTACCTTTCAAGGATTCCAACGGCGTATTCACCACACCTTGGTTCATATCCTCTTTCTTGATACGCTCTACCGCACCGGAGATCGTACGCTTGCTACCGGTAGCGTAACCTACTACTACCACCTCGTCCAACGCCTCTACATCCTCGTCCAGAATGATATTCAGGTTCTGCTGTCCATTTACCGGGATCTCTTGTGATTTATAACCGATATAAGAGATGGTCAGAGTCCCGTCTTTCGGAGCTGCCAACGTGAAATTTCCGTCCATATCGGAAATCGTACCATTCGTTGTTCCTTTCACAAGGACACTAGCTCCAATAATCGGATCGCCGAATTTAGAGTCTTTCACTACACCTTTTACGGTAATGTCTTGAGCATAACTGCTAAAGGAAAGAAAAAGTCCCAAAAGAAGTAGGAACAAACCTCTTTCCCGCAAAGAGAAGAAATGCTTTTTCATGCTTTACAATTTAAGATTACTAAATTAATTTTATTTATTTCGTTTGCTTGATAAAACAACCAAGAGGGGGAATCCCCCCCTTCTCGGACATAAAATAATCTTACAGGAATAAAGGGCGGGTAAAAGCGGGCCTAGTTGTTATATAATAAATTGATTTGATCATAAAATAGAATACTTTTGTTACATTTGCCTCAATCTTTTATCTAAAGTGGTATGTGTGAGCAATTGTATCTAACGGATGATCGTCTTCTTTTCGATAAGATCAGAGGGGGCAACGCAAAGGCGTTCGAATACGCTTTTCGCAAGTTCTCTCCCCGTTTAGAGGCATTTGCCCAGAAATACACCAACGATACAAACGAGGCGGAGGATATCGTACAGGATGTATTCTTGAAATTATGGGAAAGAAGGGAGTTGCTGGATAACATCTCGCTGACCTCTTTTCTTTTCATGATGGTAAGGAATAGTTGTCTAAACTATTTAAAACACCGTCAGATAGCCGATTCGGTACAGCAACGGATACCGGATGCCGAGACTGCCGAGCGATTATACGCGGCGGATTTCGTACCTGACCCTTCTTCCTTGCTGATCCAAAAGGAACTGTCCGACTCGATCGATCAGATTATGGAGGAACTACCGCCCAAATGCAAGGAAGCGTTCGTTCTCAGCCGTCTGAACGGCTTGAAAAACCGGGAGATAGCGGAACATATGGCTATTACGGAGAAAGTGGTGGAGAAACACATTACCCGTGCCTTGAAACGATTCCGGGATGGATTAAGGCGTTATGCCTTATTACTGGGAACGCTCCTTAGTCTTTGGAAATGGTAATAAAGATTTAGTAAAACAGGAAAATGGAGAATAAACGATTCGAACATATAATTACACGGTATCTGAAAGGCAAGGCGACCCCGGAGGAAGAAGCGGAGTTGCTTCAAGCCATCCATGCCTCAAAGGAATGGGAGGCCGCTTTCCGGAAGCGAACCGCCGAATGGAATCCTTTGGAAGAGACTGAAGCCGATCCGGAAACGGACCGGAAATGGAATCGGATCGCTTCGATCATCACGCCCTCGGAATCTCAATCGCAAACCGAAGAGGCACCGGTTATTTCCTTGGTCTCAACTTCTTCCCGAAGAATATGGTTCTCGATAGCAGCGGTGGTCTTACTATTGCTTGTATCCGGAGTTACCGTCTATTTCTTGAATCAAGGCGGAAAAGCGGGAACAGGAAATGCCGAATGGCAAACGATTATAGCTGCGCAAGAGGATCGTTCGATCCTTTTACCCGATGGTAGTTCCGTTTATTTGAGAGAGAATTCCGAGCTAAGCTATCCGGAGGTCTTCGCCTCTTCCGTACGAGAGGTCAAAATCAAAGGAGAAGCCTTTTTTGAGGTCACTCCCAATAGCGAGCAGCCTTTTATAGTTGATGCTTCCGGCTTATCGGTCAAGGTACTGGGAACCTCTTTCAGCGTACAGACCTCCGATCAAGGAAACGAGATCTCCGTGATCTTGGTAGAAGGAAAGGTGAGCCTGAATAACGCACATGAGAAAGAATTGGTACAGTTGCATCCGAACCAAAAAGCCGATTATTTCGTGAATGACGAACATTATACGGTAACGGAAGTTGATAGTGAACGGCTTACCTCGTGGAGAAAAGGGATCATCTTTTATGATAACGCTTCCCTAGATGAAATCGTACGCTTGATCGAACAAACCTATAAGGTCTCACTCATGTACACACGTCCGGAAAACGATGATCAACGTTTCTCCGGCGCTTTTCTAAAGACACAAAAATTAGAAACCGTATTACAACAAACCAATAAACTCACGGGTACGAACTTGATTCTTATTCAATGAAGAGATACGCGCCACTGCTGTTAACCTTTCTTTTTCTCCCGCTGCTCTTCTCCTGCTTCGATCTGGAAGAAGACCTATACGACCAGCTGGAGAAAGAGGGTTATTATACGGATTATGAATCCTTAATGGCCTCCGTACTCCGTCCTTATGAGCATGCGAAATGGGCGGAAACTAATTTCTCTTTCTGGCTGCAAGAGTTATCGGCGGATCAACTCGTGATCACCCAAAAACGAGAGCATTGGGAAGACGGGGGCGTATGGCGTATGATCCACCAGCATACATGGGATACGTACGAGAAAAACAGCGAGCAAATGTGGAACGCTTGCTACGGTGGTATCGGATATTGTAATAATACATTGGCGGATATCCAAGAGTTATCATATGATAACTTCGGACTCTGCGAGTCCGACAAGCGGCAGCATATCGCCGAGCTTACCGCTTTACGGGCTTATTTCCAACTTTTACTTCTGGATGCGTTCCGCATCCCCGCGATCTCCCTCACGACAGAGGAAGAGGTCGGTTCGGCTACCCCACAAGAAAATTTCCACTTTATAGAAGAGAGCTTATTAAACGCCATCCCCGATTTACCCAAGGCACCCTCTAAGAATTACGAGGGACGTATCACCCAAGGAGCGGCGGCCGTATTATTGATGAGGCTCTATTTTAACGCGTCTTGGTACATCAATATACCGATGTGGGAACAGACCGGAGCGCTTTGCGAACGGATTATCAACGGAGAGTTCGGCACTTACTCTCTCACCTCGGAATGGACCGATTTATGGAACGCGGGCAATCAAGATTGTCCGGAATTAATCTGGTCTTATCCCCAGTCCCGGCAAGTAGGATATGACGATTTTTACTATCTGTTTTTTATGCACTACCAAGCGCCCGAACGATTCGGCTGTGGCAAGGATTTGCCGGCGGCCTATAATGGTTGTCACCTCAGTCCCTCTTACGATCCATCCGGCAAGCCCTACCCTTATACGTTAGGACGCACGTTTTCCAAATTTCCTGATACGGATCTCCGCAAGAAGAACTTCAAGGTACTCTCACAAGGCATTTACGAGGGATTATTCCTCTTCGGACCCCAACAGATATACAATAGCGACCAGCTTCAGTATGGCGCTGAGGAATGGGGAAACTACCCCCTCATTTTCATAGATCAAGTAGCACGTTATTCCGACCATCTATCCGATACGGAAAAGAAAGCGCTCACAGATAAACAATTATCTTCCGATACGCCGTGGATCATACAAGATAAAAGATTCACCTCCCTCGCATCCAATATCAAGACCGGCGAGGAGAATACAGGTATCCGTATCGTGAAATATCCGCTTTATCCATCCGGAGACGTGGGGCTGATGGCGAATAATCTGGTAGTGTTACGGCTGACAGAGGTTTATTATACGCTGGCGGAAGTTTCCTTCCGTCTGGGTAATCCAGCCAAGGCCGAGGCGATCTTGAACCAGATACGCAAACGATACTATGCGCCGGAAGACTGGGAACAAGTACGCTATCCGGAAGATGGCTCCGTCCTTACCGCACAGGAATTATTGGATGAATGGGGACGTGAATTTCTAGCGGAGAAACGAAGACGTACCGATTTAAACCGGTTCGGCCTATTCACGACCGGTATCTGGTGGGATAAGCAACCCTCCGATAGTTATCGCCGGTTCTATCCGATACCTGCCCGGGCGATATCGGCCAATCCCTTATTGAAACGCTCGGAAGGATATATCTATTAACCGTTTAATTCACCCTATGCAAATCAAGATATACATATCATTCTTAATAACGGCTCTGTTCCTTTGCGTCCCGCATACACGAGCCCAAGAGATCGAGGTTCCCATCACCTTGAATGAACATGGGACTCAATTAAGGGATGTATTGCGGAAAATAGAGCAACAATCCCCTTATCTTTTCCTATACAACGAGACTCAGTTGGATATGAAACAGAAAATCAATGAGAAAATAACCTCGCCGGATATCCGTAAAATACTAGACCAGCTATGCGGACCGATCGGGATACGCTATGAGATCATGGACGTACAAATCTTGTTGATGCCTAAGATCGATACGGGGAAGCCCAAGCCCTATCCAGTCCCGGTTACGGGTTATATCACGGATGAGAAAGGGTCTCCCATGGAATTTGTCTCGGTAATCGACCTTCTTTCCGGTAAAGGAGGACTAACGAATGAGGAAGGGTATTTCCGCTTCTTTACAGATAAGGATTCGTGCCGGCTACAAATCTCCCATCTGGCCTATAAGCCGGAGCTAAGGACGGTAGGGCCCGATAACCGTCATTTACAGATCCAATTGATACCGGCCGTCTTTAATTTGGACGAGGTAGTAGCGATCGGCTACGGAACCTTGGCACGCAAGGAGCTGACATCAGCCGTGGGTTATGTATCCTCGGAACGGTTCTTATCCGGGAAGGTCAACAATCCCATCCAAGGCATCAAAGGATTGATCGCCGGAATGAGCATCTCGGGATCTTCCTTGTCCGATATAAACTCGATACCGGATATACAGATACGGGGCGCCGGGTCTATTTTGGCCGGAAACAATCCGCTAGTCGTGGTAGATGGGGTACCCGGAGTATCCTTGAATAGTTTATCACTAGCCGAAATCGCCTCCATATCGGTATTAAAAGACGGATCTTCCGCCGCCATTTACGGATCGAACGGGGCTAACGGAGTGATCTTGATAACGACCAAAAGCGGTAAAAGCTCGGATAAGTTGCAGGCCAATTACCAAACCTACCTAGCGGCCGCTCACGAATATAATAGACCTCGTGTCCTTTCGCCCGAAGCCTTTGTAGCAGCCGGGAGAGACGCTGATCTAGGGTACCATACGGATTGGCAAGCCGCTTTGATACGTTCCTGCCCCTTGGAACAAAATCATGATTTATCCATTCAAAACGGATGGAAAAGCGGGGCGTTCCGTATCTCCATGAATTACAGGGACGGACAAGGGCTAGACATTGTATCCTCCCGCCGGGAATACGCCTTACGTACCCATATCAGCCAAAACCTCCTCTCCGGCTATCTGGAGCTAACCGTATCGCTCGCTTACAAAAAACAACATTTGCGCCTAGGTAACCATACAGCTTTCCAACAGGCGATGCTAGCCAATCCTACCGCCCCGATCTATACCGATGAGGAGGAGACGGAGTATCTCTATCCTTCCGGTTTCGAGCGGGATAATCCCGTAGCCTCACTAAAAGAGGAAAACCGGCAACAAGAGAACCAGTTTATGACCGGCTCGCTAACCGCACGGATCAACTGGAGCAAACCTTTTTACTCCACCATTATGCTCGCCGAGAACCGGGAAGAGAGTGAGGAAAATGTCTATTGGACCTCACGGGCCAAAGAATCCGTAGACAATAACCGGAAAGGGCGAGCGGATCGTACCTCTTCCAAATATGTAAACCGGACGCTAGACTGGACGAATCATTACGATAAAGCGTGGGACCAGCACACGGTCAAAGCGATGATAGGCTATTCATTCCAACGTTGGGATCATTCGGGAATGAACGCCGGAAATGCCGACTTTCCTACCGACTTCTTCACATGGAACAACATAGGCACCGGTTCTTACCTTACCGATGGAAAAGCAACCTTAAGCTCATTCAAGAATTCCAGCAAGTTGATCAGTGTCTTTGCCCGGTTTAATTATTCCTACCGGGACTTATTGATGCTTTCCGCCTCGTTTCGCAGGGAAGGTTCCAGTAAATTCGGGGCGAATCATAAATGGGGCAACTTCCCTGCCCTTTCGGGTGGTATACGCTTGAGCGAGTTACCCGCCTTCCAAACGGAATGGTTGGACGATCTTAAATTCAGGGTTGGTTACGGGGTATCGGGCCGCCATAATTTCTCCCCTTACCAATCGCTAGAGACGTACGCCGGAGCGGGTAAAGTCATGGTAGATGGCAAATGGATACAAGTATTCGGACCTAGCAATAACCCCAATCCGGATTTACGCTGGGAAAAAAGCCTGCATACCAACATAGGCGCCGAGGCGATCTTATTCAACTCCCGCCTCATGCTCTCCTTGAATCTATTCAAACGTACGACAAAAGATCTCCTGTTTGTTTACAACGCGATCAAGCCTCCCATGATCCATGATAATATCACGACAAACGTAGGTACTATCGACTCCAAGGGATTGGAATGGGAAATGAACTGGCTACCTGTGCGTACAAAGAATTTTCAATATTCGGCAAGCCTCACGGGTAGCCTATTGAGCAGTACGCTGAAAAGCCTTTCCAACAACCAGTTTAAACTAGGCTATACGTATCTGTATGATCTCCCTGCCCCCGGATTACCCGGCCCGGCTATCCGTTTGGAGGAGGGAAAGCCAATCGGCTCCTTTTTCGGTTGGCGCTATGCCGGAACCGACTCCGAGGGTAATATCTTGGTATGGAGCAAAGACGGGAGAAAGATCCCGACCACGGAACGAACCGAGGAAGACAAGAATTTTATCGGCAACGGCGTACCGAAAGTGCAGCTCTCTTTCAGCCATACGTTTACTTGGAAGAATTTTGATTTACGATTGTTTTTCACCTCTTGGCTGGGGTACGACCTGTTGAATCTGAAACAAATGTACTACGGGCTACAAAACGTACCGGTTACCAATCTTTTAGAAGATGCTTATACCCGTAACGACGCCATCAAGGGAGACAAGATCTATTGCGATTATTTTCTTGAGAACGGTAATTTCCTGAAATTAGAAGAATTGACCTTGGGATATAAAATTCCTCTCCCAGACAATAAATGGATTCAATCGTTACGCTGCTATTTCTCGGTAAATAATGTATTTACACTTACCGGATATACCGGAGGCGATCCCGCTAATATCAACGTGAATGGCGTAGAACCCGGTATCGAGACCACTTCCATCTATCCTGTAGCCCGTACCTTCACGCTGGGATTATCCGTCCAATTCTAAAGACCTCCACTGCAAGCCGGGTTGCAGTAACACAACCCGCAAGGCTCTATCCGGGAAACCTGTAGTCAATATTTATTTTGTACGAAAAGCAAGCGCAAAAGGAACAACCTAATCAGTTAATCCCTAACTTTGTGAGCCTAAACAGTAGAAAACATGGTACAAAGATTCGATTACTTAGTGATAGGCTCAGGAATCGCCGGTATGAGTTTCGCTCTGAAAGTAGCCAATGAGGGCAAGAGCGTAGCACTTATCTGTAAAGCCGGACAAGAAGAAGCCAACACATATTTCGCGCAAGGAGGTATCGCTTCCGTAACCAACTTGAAAGTAGATAATTTCGAGAAGCACATAGAAGACACGATGATCGCCGGCGACTGGATCAGCGACCGGGCAGCCGTGGAGAAAGTCGTGCGCGAGGCCCCTGCCCAGATCGAGGCGCTTATCCGATGGGGAGTTAATTTCGATAAGAAAGAAAGCGGAGAATTCGATCTGCATAAAGAAGGAGGACACTCCGAGTTTCGTATCCTGCACCATGCCGACAATACGGGAGCCGAGATACAGACGAGCTTGATAGAAACGGTAAACAACCATCCCAACATCACCGTATTCACGAACCATTATGCGGTAGAGATTATCACCCAGCACCATATGGGCATTATCGTCACCCGCCATACCCCCGGTATCAAATGTTTCGGTGCCTATGTATTGAACGAGGATACGGGCGAGGTACATACTTTCTTGTCAAAGATAACCGTTATGGCGACAGGCGGTTGCGAGGCCGTTTACCGGAATACGACAAACCCGCTGGTAGCTACCGGAGACGGTATCGCCATGGTTTACCGCGCAAAAGGCTCCGTAAAAGATATGGAGTTCATCCAGTTCCACCCGACCGCCTTGTATCATCCGGGCGACCGTCCCTCTTTCCTCATCACCGAGGCGATGCGCGGATATGGAGCTGTATTGAGAAACCTTGGCGGCGAGGAGTTCATGCATAAATATGATCCCCGTCTTTCCTTGGCTCCCCGTGATATCGTAGCCCGTGCGATCGATAGCGAGATGAAACAACGGGGTGAAGACCATGTCTATTTGGACGTGACGCACAAAGATCCGGAAGAGACGAAGAAACACTTCCCCAATATCTATAAGAAATGCCTCAGCTTAGGGATCGATATCACGAAAGATTACATCCCGGTAGCCCCTGCGGCCCATTATTTATGTGGAGGTATCAAGGTAGACCTAAACGGGCAATCCAGCATCCGTCGCCTATATGCGATCGGAGAATGTTCTTGTACCGGCCTGCACGGTGGTAACCGCTTAGCTTCAAACTCATTGATCGAGGCAGTTGTATATGCCGACGCCGCGGCGAAACACTCATTAAGCGTCATGGATCGCTATGAGTTTAACCAAGATGTACCGGAATGGAACGATGAGGGAACGATCACCAATGAAGAGCGTGTATTGATCACTCAAAGCATGAAAGAGGTAAACCAGATCATGGAAGCGTATGTAGGTATCGTTCGTAGTAACACACGTTTGATCCGTGCGTGGAACCGTCTGGATATTTTATATGAGGAGACAGAGAGCCTTTTCAAACGTTGTAAGGCATCCCGTGAATTATGTGAGTTGCGTAATATGATCAATGTAGGTTATTTGATCACTCGTCAAGCGATGGAACGGAAAGAGAGCCGGGGATTACATTATACGATTGATTACCCACCGATTAAATAATTGAAAATTGAGAATTGAAAATTGAGAATTACTAACTATGTTAATTCTCAATTTTCAATTCTCAACTTTTAATTATCAATAGTTCTGTTTCATCGGTTCGAAATAAGCTTGCGGATGAGCGCATGCCGGACAGTTAACCGGAGCTTTCTTGCCCTCGAATACGAAACCACAGTTGCGACATTGCCACAAGATAGCCTCAGCTTTCTCAAATACCGTACCTGTTTCTACATTATTCAATAACTTACGGTAACGATTCTCATGCTCTGCCTCTACCTTAGCGATCATCTTGAAAGCTACAGCGATAGCGGGGAAACCTTCTTCCTCTGCGATCTTAGCGAACTCAGGATACAATTCAGCCCACTCCTCATTCTCACCAGCTGCCGCGGCGGCCAAGTTCTCAGCGGTTGTTCCGATTACGCCTGCAGGATAAGAAGCGGTAATCTCAACCATTCCACCTTCCAAGAATTTAAAGAAACGTTTAGCGTGTTCCTTCTCTTGCTCGGCTGTTTCCATGAAAACACCTGCGATTTGCTCGTAACCTTCTTTCTTGGCTACGCTAGCGAAAAATGTGTAACGACTTCTTGCCTGAGATTCTCCGGCGAATGATTTCAATAAATTCTGCTCGGTACGTGTACCTTTAATACTTTTTTCCATAATGCTAATTTTATGTAGTAAATTAATGAGTCTGTTTTGTATATCGTTTTTCTCATGACCGATCAAAAGTAAGAATTTGTTTCCAAACATCGATTACGCAAACATTAAATAATATCTATAGGGAGATAGATATCACTTATTTATCAAGGAGCAACTTCTTTACCTTTATATTATGAAACAACAAATCCTCCTAAATTGTTTACACAAAACCGGAATGCGTCTTTAGATTTTTTGCATCTTCTTTATTTTATTAACTTTGCATCCTCAAATCAAACAGGCAAGAAGAAAAATGAAGAACAAATTTGATTTTCAGCCCAAACTCTTTACGGCGCTGAGAAATTATTCCAAAGAGAGGTTCATGACGGATCTCATGGCGGGTATAATTGTCGGCATAGTTGCCCTACCACTCGCCATCGCTTTTGGTATCGCCTCCGGGGTAAGTCCGGAGAAAGGGTTGATCACGGCTATTATCGGTGGATTCATTGTCTCCCTTTTAGGAGGCTGCAACGTACAGATCGGCGGACCTACCGGAGCGTTTATCGTGATCGTTTATGGCATTATACAGAACTTCGGTATCGAAGGGCTTGCCATCGCTACCGTCATAGCGGGTATTATTCTGGTATTGATGGGCGTGTTGAAGCTCGGTACCGTGATTAAGTTTATCCCCTACCCGATTGTCGTAGGTTTCACGAGTGGTATCGCTATCACTATCTTCACGACACAAATGAAAGACTTATTTGGATTGACTATGGATAAAGTCCCCGCCGATTTCATCTCTAAATGGATCGCATATTTCGGGGCGTTCGATACGGTTAACCCTTGGGCATTCGTTATCGGTATCATTAGTATCCTGATCATTACGTTAAGCCCGAGGCTAACGAAGAAAATTCCGGGTTCCTTGATCGCTATCGTCATCATGACGATCGTTGTTTACATTATGCGTAATCATTTGGGTATTACAGGTATCGAGACGATTGGAGACCGGTTTACTATTAACGCTTCCTTGCCAGCCCCGGCTCCGATCACGTTTAATATGGAAACTATCAACTTATTGCTTCCCTCCGCCTTTACGATCGCTATCCTTGGGGCTATCGAGTCTTTATTATCCGCTACGGTAGCGGATGGTGTGACAGGTGACAAGCATAATTCAAATACGGAACTAATCGCCCAAGGCGCGGCGAATATCATCGTTCCTATTTTTGGCGGTATTCCCGTGACCGGCGCCATCGCCCGCACAATGACCAATATAAATAATGGTGGACGAACCCCGGTTGCCGGTATTATTCACGCCATCGTATTATTATTGATTTTGCTTTTCCTCGGACCGCTTACCAAACACATTCCAATGGCTTGTCTGGCTGGCGTATTGATCATCGTATCTTATAATATGAGTGAGTGGCGTACGTTCCGTTCCTTGATGAAAAACCCGAAAAGCGACGTATCCGTCTTGTTGGTGACTTTCTTCCTGACGGTTATCTTTGATCTTACGATCGCTATCGAGATCGGTCTTTTGATCGCCATGTTATTCTTTATGCGCCGTGTGGCCGAGACCACGCATGTATCCGTCACCACGGATGAGATCGATCTTTCCGACGAGGGCGAGATTCATCATGACGAGGAAGTCCTCTCCCTGCCTAAAGGTGTAGAGGTATACGAGATCGATGGTCCGTTCTTTTTCGGCGTAGCGAATAAGTTCGACGGCATCATGAAAAGTATGGGAGATAAACCGAAAGTCCGCATCATCCGTATGCGTAAGGTTTCGTTTATAGATTCTACCGGTCTGCATAACTTGGAAAGTCTTTTCCGTCTTTCCGAGGCAGAGCATATCCATATGATACTTTCCGGGGTCAATGAACATGTACATCGTGTATTAACAAAATCCGGATTCGATAAGAAGATTGGCGCAGAAAATATTTGCAGTAATATCAATGAGGCAGTAGAGAAAGCGAAAGCTGCCGTACAAGACTAAGATTCTATCAGACAGTGGAGACGCAGCGTGCTGCGTCTCTACAACTGGATATTTATTCCGGTAAATAATACCAGTCCTCTGGTAAGACAGCTTCCTTTATTTTACGGCTGGAAACCCCGACCTCCAAGGCCTCGCCCATATAATCCTCGAAATACAAAACACGTAATTCGTGGAAACCAGCGTCTAACGCTACCTTTCCTTTCGCTATACGAGCATTATGAGAGCCATCATTATCAACAATAGCTTTACCGTCTATAAATAGTTTGGAACCATCATCCGAATACGTATAAAAGCGATATACACCTTTTTCAGGGATATTTATCAACGTACGGAACTCATAAGCGAAATGATCCTTGGCCGGAGCCTCCTGAATAGAGATATTTTTCATCGTACCCTCTTTCACTTTTGTCCCGGAAGCGATCTGATCCGTATGTTTAAATTTACCTTCATAATAGGTATAAGCTACCCCGTGCTTTTTAGGTTTTACCGTTTTGGCGGGTAAGAATTCCATCGTTTCCTCATCCTTAGAGGTCAGACCAGATGGATAATAATACGTATATTCCTTTCCGGACGGGGTACGAATCCATGAATCAAACTCAAACTTGCCTTCACGCAATTCAATGATACGGCCACCCCGCTCGAAATCTCCATAAGCGTCCCATCCGGATACACGCCCGAAAGCTAGCCCCACATTATATAACATTCCTATATAATCGTTATCATGATCGTGCCCGGCGAAAGTAGCCATCACATCCTTCATTTCCACCAAGGAAGCGAAGAAGCCCGTGTTGATCTTGGGAGAGGCGATTCCCTCTTCTTTCTGTCCTAATGTAGTCTCCGCCCCAACGATCTCATTATATTCCAGCAGAGGAATATGAAAAAAAGCCAAGGCTGGCAACGGTTTGCCGCCATTTTCCTTGGTATAGCGCATACTTTGCTCACGATACCAATGGATCTGGTCGAAATGAATCCAATCATACGTGCCATAATCCTTCAGCGTAGGATAATCATTGGAGTCGATACAATACAATAAGGCCGCCGGTTTCTTTCCATCCGAACTGTAGACCGGTATCACATAGTTTCCGGCTCCATGGATATCACCCGGTCCCTTCTCGCCCATAAAATAAGGTGATTTACTAAGCATGGCATAAATCTCGTCCTTGGGGACGATCTCCGCGTCATGATTTCCCATCATGACCGTAAACGGTATCTTGGCCTCCTCAAAGATCCCGATCACTGACTTCCATCCTTCCAAACCGGGGCTTGCTGTCACCACGTCGCCCGTCAGCATTGCCACATCCGGATTCTCCGCCTTTAATACGGATTGTATCGTAGCGACTGTCTTAGCGCATTTAGATGATTTCTGATCCCAATGAATGTCTGTAAATTGGACGATCTTGAATTTCCCATCCTTGAAAGCAAGCTGTTTTTGTGCGAATAAGCTCATCGGAACGCAAAAGCACAACAAGGCGATCGCTAATAAAAAAGTCTTTTTCATGTTCTTCGATTTAGTAATTGGGGGCTAAGTTATAAAAAAAAGAGAGCGATGTATAAAAACAGGCTCTCTTCCTTATGTTAAATGCCACAATGAAACCCTTGCTGTCAAACAAAAGCTATATACATATCCGCAAGCCGGGTTTTCCTGTCAAAATGCGGGATCTCTTTTACTATTTTCTCACAATCCTCAAGGCTCATTCCTCCTTTAGGTTCCCCCCAGTACCAAAGTTTAGGGGTATTCTGTTTTTTACTTGTTGACTCCATAATTCTCGTTGTTTTTATCGTAAGACAGGAAACGCTCAAATACCCCTATCCTCAAAATATATAAAAGATTAAAATAATGTGAATTTATATCCAACCGACAACCCCAATTTCAAATCCCGGTCATTGACACAATTCTGGAAATAGTTCACTCCCACATAAAATCTTTTTACCTCTATACCGGCCGCCGCCGTAGCTCCCAGATTCCAATATTCACCACTACCGGTGTAAGCACCCGCATTTAATCGGAGATTCACTTTATCGCTCAACGGAATATGAAAAGAAGCATACACGGGTACAAAAAAATCAATATTCCAATCATCTCCATATGAAAACGAATTCCCCGCGGTATGCAACAACAATCCCGTTTGTATAGAAAACAACCGTGATTGCGGAAAGTTTATATACGCCCCGGTTTGAAGTCCCCATCCATCTCCTCCTAATATACCGGTACGAGCCTCTATATCAGTTGCCTGCGATCGGCCAAAAAATAAAAGCAATATCAACAGAACAAATAACTTCTTCATTACTTACAAGGTATTAATATTAATATTTAGATTGAATAAAAGTTCGACATATCATGATATAGAACTCCCATTCAATCTAAATATTGCTTCTATATCATTATTCGGCTCCAAGTTAGTGTATTCCGAATATAGCGTCTTTTATGACGATCGAATCTTCCGAATTCTCTATATTATATAAAATACCTTCCATCTTCCCTTCAATATAAGGGGTACCACTTCCCTCATGAAAACGAATACTATCCACTTGTATCCGAAATGAAGATTTCAGTGGATGATACACTATTTTAGCGTCATCTTTCGTGATCCTAACAGTAGATTCTATCTCTTCATTCAATAATTTACCCTTATCGATCAGATATTCTCCTTCTCTCAATGGAATCAATGAGATCCTCAGCATAGGATAAGGATAGTCAGAGATATGCACTCCTAATGGTATCTCCCAATAGAAACCGCTTAAATCGGTATTTACCTCCTGCCAAAAATTTCCATGATCAATGAAAGAATGAGAGTTCGACTGATTAGCTATAGAAATATCTTGACTATTCACCTTTCCTTCAAAGTACCCCAAATAGTAAGGAGTTTCTTCAAAAGAAGTATCCTCATCCTTGTCACAAGAAACGAATGAGAATAGTAAAAGAATGAATAAAGAAAAGATGAAACCTGCCATCATTCCTTTTTTAGCTTCATCCCAGTAAAGCATAGAGATATTCCGTTTTTCAGTTGTTGATTCCATAATGACTATTATTTTCTTATAAGACAGGAAACCATCAAATACCCCTATCCTCAAAATATATAAAAGATTAAAATAATGTGAATTTATAT